>ERZ857984.14-NODE-14-length-251336-cov-230.457810_pt1 | contig 251336 bp, 289 predicted proteins | sample MGYA00519914_ERZ857984 | MGnify/ENA primary metagenome ERZ857984 (study PRJEB31778, sample SAMEA3449417) | human gut metagenome | biome: human gut; feature: human-associated habitat; material: faeces | place: United Kingdom | collected 2010/2012 ...
GTAAGGTAGTAAGATTCCATAAAGACTATGTGGTTGATAGGTTGGAGGTGTAAGTACAGCAATGTATTGAGCTGACCAATACTAATAAATCGAGGGCTTAACCACTAATATATATTGGTTTACAATTTATCTCTCTATGTATTTTTGAGTGTGCTATTATACAAGTACATAACACTTTTCTGGTGACGATAACATAGAGGCAATACCTGTTCCCATCCCGAACACAGAAGTCAAGCTCTATTGTGCCGACGATATTTGCGGGTTACCCTGCTGAGAAAATAGGTTGTTGCCAGATTTTTTTTGTCTTACATTATTTTTATATTATCTATCTACGAAAACAGAAATTAGAAGTAATAAAAAATTATTATTTGTAATTTCTGTTTTATTTTGTTGAGAATTTTATTGAAAATATTTACATTAAATGATAATATTTTAATGAAATCTATGTAAATGTCATAATATAATGTAACATTTATATAAACAAATAATAAAATATTAATGTTAATGTATTTGTGCAAGGAGGAATTAATTTGGAAAAAACAATATGGAAGTCAGGTACTTTTATTTATCCACTGCCAGTAGTAATGGTATCATGTGGAGACATGGAAAAAAGTAATATTATAACTGTTGCTTGGACAGGAATTATGAATACTAATCCAGCTATGTGTTATATATCAGTTAGACCAGAAAGATATTCGTATAATTTAATTAAAGATATTGGAGAGTTTGCAATTAATTTAACAACTCAGGATTTAGTATATGCAACAGATTGGTGTGGAGTCAAAACAGGTGCTAAAGTGGATAAATTCAAGGAAATGAAACTTACAAAACAAAAAGCGGAAAATATTAAATGCCCTTTAATAGCAGAAAGCCCTATTTCAATTGAATGTAAAGTAAAAGATATAAAAGAATTGGGAAGTCACCATATGTTTATAGCAGATGTACTTTCAATAGATGTTGCAGAAAAATATATTGATAGTGCTGGAGCATTTGATATATCAAAATGTGGACTAATAGCATATGCAAATGGTGGGTATTATAATTTGGATAAAAAAATAGGCAAATTTGGCTATTCAGTTCAAAAAAACTTGAAAAAATAATTTATAAGATATAGAATAGTAATCAAAAGAAAAAAGGAAAGGTGATGTATGTGAAAAATAATAAAGGACTAATTGCAATAATAATTATATTAGCTATTTTAGTCATTGCACTTGGAGTATATATTTTTAAGGGGGAAAGTATAAGACAATGGGTCTCTAAAGATGTGCCAAAAACAACAGAAGAAAATAATACAAAGTATGAGGAAGATGTTAATAAAATTATAACACTTGGAACAGGAATGAAAAGACCAAGTCAATATAAACCGAGTGAACAATATTATATAATAGATAATCGAAAATATGAATTAAATACACTCGTAAACTCATTAAAAAATGAAGAGCTAAAAAAAGAGATTAACACATTTATAAAAGAAAGCACAGATAAGCTCGAAAATAAAAGAAGTGATTTTCAACAATATATAGAAGAAGGAAATAAAGAAAGAGAAAAAATTGAAAGGGCAGGAAATAAATTAGACTATTACAGAGTTATTTCAACGAATGGAAATTTAGGAGATGAAAGTGATCCAATACAGATTTTTACTGAATGGAAATGTACAAATGGGTATTTATCAATATCATTGTCATATAAATATGCATATGGTGAACTTATAAACAGAACTTCTAGAAAAGATTCAAAAATTTTTAATTATGGACCATATGAAATATATTGTGCTACATATGATTTGTATACTGGAAAAAGAATACAATTCAGTGATTTATTCTTTGAAGGAGAAGACTACGGCGCAGAATTGTATGAATTTATGAAAGGTAAAATAGCAACAGATATTATGGAGCAATACGTAAAAAGAGAATTTACAACATTACCACAAGATTATCAATATTTTACAATAGAAAACATTATATTTAATAAACAAAATTTGTATTTTTCTGAAGCAACAGAAATATCAACAGCATACTATTATACAATGTTTCCAATTTTAAGTATTGCTAGAGACATGAAAAATATATTTAGTAATGATGTAAAAATAGAAACAGATGATGCATTGGGAAAACCAATGGTGCAAATAACTCAAATTCAAATAAACAATAATACATATGTAATTGGTAAGATAAAACATTGGGACAAAAATATAGAAAACAAAATAAATAATAGTATAATAAAATGTGCAGAAGAATTAGATAAAAATGGTATATTTGACAAAATAAACAAAAATAATATATTTACGGTAACCTCTTGGCAATATAATTATGATGGCGAAAAAATAAGAACAATGGTTATACAACAGCTGAATAACAAAGAACAGGCAATTGAAATTCTACTAAATGCACAAACTGGAGATATTGAAGAATTATATTGTAGAGAAGATGTAAGTGCAGGGGAAACTTCAAATGAAACAGTAAGAAATAGCATATTAAAAGAACTTAATGCCATTTTACAAAAATTAAAAAATTAAAATGAACCATATAGCAAAATCTCAAGTCATATAAATGGATTGAAAGAAATAGATAGCGTAAAGTAAAAATATAGGGGCGATTTTAATCGCCCGCACTTCGAAGGAACTACTAAAAAAGAAATAAAAAGGGGGAAACATATGAAGAAATACAAAGTGTATACAACAATATTAATTATTTTAATATTGTTAGTACTAACAGCATTAGGATTATACATTTTTAAAAAAGATACTGTAAAAAGTTGGCTTGATTTAAAAGAGGCAAATGTTGTTACGCAAGAGCCAAAGGTAGAAGAACCAAAAAAAGAAGAAACACCAACAAGAATTGATAAAATTATAACACTTGGAACAGGAATGAAAAGACCAAGCAATTATAAACCAACAGATTCATATTGCATTTACGAATATAAATATGAATTAGAAGATTTAGTTAACAATTTAAATAATGTTCAGTTAAAAAATGAAATAAATACATTTATAAAGGAAAGTAAAACAAAATTAACAAAAGATGAAGTAGAATTTAAAAAATATATTGATGAAGGAAATAAACTAAAAGGTAAGGTAAAAATAAAAGGTTTAGATTCAGAAGCAGAATATTATAGTCCAGAAATAGGAGCAAGTGATTATTATAGCAGAGTTATTCCTTTTGAGGAAGAAAAAAACGCAATAGGAATAACTGTTGATTGGAAATGCGTAAATGGATACTTGTCGATTTCTCTATATTATAAATACAGATATGGAGATATAGTAAATTTTATAGGTGATAATCTTCAAAATAGTGGTATATATAAATCATATTGTGCTACATATGATTTATACACAGGCAAAAAAATACAACTTAGTGACTTATTTTTCGAAGGAGAAAATTATAGTACAGAATTATATGAGTTAATGCAAAGTAAAATGTCTGTTGAAGGATATGGCAATTATGTTAAAAGGGATTTTTTAACATTAGAACAAAACTATGAAAAGTTTACACTAAATAGTATTTTCTTTGACAAGCAAAATACAGTATTTTCCGAAGGAGCAATAATACCAACAGAATATTATTATACAATATTTCCTGTAATAACAATAGAAAGAGATATGAAAGGAATATTTAATGATAAAATTGAAATAAATAAATTTGCAAGGTTTGGTTTTAGAAATCAAATTGTCCAAACAGAAGTAAATGGAATTCCATATAAAATACCTAAAATAAAGCATTGGGATGATAAAATAGGAGAAAAAATAAACACAAATATAGAAAAATATATGGAATATATAATGAAAAACTATAAAGACATTTTGGATACAAGTAGATTTGCAGAAGGGACATATAAGAGCAATACAGTAGAATTAAGTTATAATGAGGAAAATATAAGATATATAATTAATTATAAAAGTGCATATCCATTTATAGAAATTATTGTAAATAGATACACAGGTGAATTAGAAAGTGTAGAGCCAAGCATGGGAATGATCTCAATAGGACCTAATAGTATATCTTGGAGTGATGCTTTAGAAAAAATGAAAGGTTTATAAATTTTTGTTTATATAAATTTAAAGGAGGAATTTTAGATGAAAAAAGCAGTAATTGTTTTAGCAGTTATATTAGTATTAATACTAATAGGTGGAGTTGGCTATATAGTATGGGACAATGCACAAAGTAATATAGGACAAGCAGAAAATAACAAACCAAACGAAACTATAGTGAATGACACAGCAAAAGCGGCAGAGTTAAGAGAAAAATTAAAAGGGAATTTTCCTAAAATGGATGGTTCAACTTCAACAATACCATTGGAAGCGGGGATTGTAGCAGCATTTGAAGGAATATCACAAGAAGAAGCAGAAGCAAAGATAAAACATTCTACAACATATGGATCATTTGAAAACTTATTAGAAGGAAAATGTGAATTAGTATTTGTGCCATTATTATCAGATGAACAAAAAAAAGCAGCAGAAGATAAAGGGATAGAATTAGAAATAGTTCCTATAACAAAAGAAGCTTTTGTATTTGTTATTAATCCAGATAATACAGTAGATACATTAACACAAGAACAAATAAGAAAAATATACACAGGAGAAATAAAAAACTGGAAAGAACTTGGTGGAGATGATGCTGAAATAGTAGCATATCAAAGAGACGAAACATCAGGAAGCCAAAACAATATGAAAGTATTTATGAAGGGATATAATTTAATAAAAGCAAAACAAGAATTTATATTAGAAAGCATGAATAGCATTTTAGATGTTATAGCAGGATATGATAATGGAAAATATTCAATAGGGTATTCTGTACATGCATATGCAAGAAATATGTATAACTTAGCAGGAATTAAATTTGTGAAAGTAGATGGAGTAGAACCAAGTTATAAAACCATAGAAGATGGAACATATCCACTAATAGATTATAAATATGCTATATTTAATAAAAAAGAGGCAGAAGGTTCAAATGTAAGAAATATGGTTGAATGGTTGCTAACATCAGAAGGCCAAAAAGCAATGTCAAATGCAGGATATGTACCAGTAAAAGCAACAAAATAAAAAAATATTAAAAATGAAACAAGAAAAACAGTACCAAATGTTGACATATTGTAAAAAAGATGGTACAATAATTAAGCGTATGTAGTAAAACATACGCTTAAAAAAATAAAATTAATTATAAGCGTAAGAACTTAAGGTGGAGGTGTATTAAATGGCAGCAAAAGGAGCAAGAGAAGCAATTACATTAGAATGTACAGAATGTAAAAGAAGAAACTATACAACAGAAAAGAACAAAAAAAATAATACAGAGAGATTAGAAGTAGAAAAATATTGCAAATTCTGTAAAAAACATACAACACATAAAGAAACAAAATAGCTTTGTAAGGGGGATTAAAAATGCCAAAGGATAATAAGGTAAAAAAAGAGAAAAAGCATTTTTTTAGAGATTTCAAAGCGGAATTAAAAAGAGTAATTTGGCCTACACCAAAGCAACTTATAAATAATACCATTGCAGTAATAACAATAGTACTAATTACTGCAGCTGTTGTATTTGCTTTAGATTTTGTTTTTGAAAATATGAACAAATATGGAATTAACAAAATAAAAGAAACTGTTGAAAGCCATAAACAAGAAGAAAACACAGAAGGAGAAAATGCAAACGAAGAAAATGCAGAAAACTCTGAAAATAACGGCGAAACAGAAAATGGAACAGAAGACAATACAGCAAAAGCAGAAAATAAAGAAGTAGAGTAATAAAGGAGGCTAAATTATGTCTCAAGAAAATGAATTAATACCAAAATGGTATGTTGTTCATACATATTCAGGCTATGAAAATAAAGTTAAAACAGATTTGGAAAAAACAATAAAAAATAGAGAATTAGAAGATTATTTTTTTGATATAATTGTTCCAATGGAAGAACAAATAGAAATTAAAGAAGGAAAAAGAAAAACTAATTTAAGAAAAGTATTTCCAAGTTATGTATTGGTTAAAATGATAGTTACTGAGAAGACATGGTATATTGTTAGAAATACAAGAGGAGTTACTGGATTTGTAGGTTCAGGAACAGACCCAATACCATTAACAGAAGAAGAAATAAGAAAAATGGGATTTGAAGTGAAGGAAGTTAATGTAGACTATTCTGTAAATGACTCTGTAAAAATATTAGATGGTGCATTAAGGGATTTCGTAGGGACAGTAACAGAAATAAACAAAGAAAAACACAAAGTAAAAGTTTTGGTGTCTATGTTTGGTAGAGAAACACCAGTAGAACTAGAATTCTCGCAAGTAGAAAAAATATAAAGTTTATAATCTATTTATTAGGTTAATATACATATTTTACATTTTAAAGGAGGTGCAAAAAAATGGCAGAAAAAGAAATTGGTAGTGTTATAAAATTACAAATACCTGCCGGAAAGGCAAGTCCAGCTCCACCAGTAGGTCCAGCATTAGGTGGTACAGGTGTAAATATCATGCAATTCGTAAAAGAATTTAATGATAGAACAGCAAATTTAGGTGGTGTTAAAATTCCAGTTGTTTTAACTGTATATAAAGATAAAACATTTGAATTCATAACAAAAGAACCACCAATGGCAGTGTTAATAAAAAAAGCAGCTAAAATCGAAAAAGCTTCAGGAAAACCAAATAGAGAAAAAGTTGCAACAATTACAAAAGCACAAGTAGAGGAAATTGCTAAACAAAAAATGCCAGACTTAAATGCAGCATCATTAGAAAGTGCTATGAGCATGGTGGCAGGGACAGCAAGATCTATGGGTGTTATTGTAGCAGAATAATATGGGAGAAACAATATTAGTTTCGTTAATACCAAAGGAGGGTAAAATGAAAAGAGGAAAGAGATATCAAGAAGCAGAAAAGCTTGTTGACAAGAAAAAAAATTATAGTGTAAAAGAAGCGCTAGAAACAATCGAAAAAATGCCAAAACCAAAATTCGATGAAACAGTAGAACTACATGTTAAATTAGGTGTTGACTCAAAACAAGCAGACCAACAAGTTAGAGGTACAACAGTACTTCCAAATGGTACAGGAAAAACACAAAGAGTATTAGTATTTGCAAAAGGGCCAAAAGCAGATGAAGCTACAAAAGCAGGAGCAGATTTTGTTGGAGCAGAAGAATTAATACCAAAAATTGAAAAAGAAAATTGGTTTGACTATGATGTAATAGTTGCAACTCCAGATATGATGGGTGTTGTAGGAAGATTAGGTAAAGTATTAGGACCAAAAGGATTAATGCCAAACCCTAAATCAGGAACTGTAACAATGGATGTTACAAAAGCTATTAATGAAATTAAATCTGGAAAAGTTGAATATAGATTAGATAAAAATAATATTATTCACTTAGGATTTGGAAAAGTTTCATTTGGTGTAGAAAAATTAGCAGAGAACTATGAAACAATTATAAATGCTATTATAAAAGCAAAACCAGCAGCAGCTAAAGGACAATACATTAAAAGTGTTGCAATTTCTACAACTATGGGACCAAGTATGTATATTGACCAAAAATAAATAAAAGCCAAAGAAAGTAAGCAATAAAGTAAGTCTTACCTAGGCATAAATTGAGCGGATTAAACCAATCTTTGTATGCCTATGGCTTGAAAGATTGGTTTTAATTTTTAAGTATGTTAAAGTGAGGTGAATATATAAAATGGCAAATCAAAAAATTATAAAACAAAAAGAAAAAGAAGTAAATGAACTAGCAGATAAATTAAAAGAAGCTAAAATGGTACTTTTAACAGATTACAGAGGAATTAATGTTGCGGATGTTACAAAACTAAGAGCAGATTTAAGACCTACAGCTGTAGAATATAAAGTTATAAAAAATAACATTATAAGAAGAGCATTAGAGGTTAATGGAGAATCTGGATTAAATGAATTATTAGAAGGACCAATAGCAATAGTTTATGGTACAGGAGATTACCTAGAACCTGCTAAAATAATATATAATTTTTCTAAAGATAATGATTTCTACAAAATAAAAGGTGGAATTATTGATGGAAAAGTTATGACAGCAGAAGAAATAATAACACTTGCAAAATTACCATCAAGACAAGAATTACTTGGAATGCTTGCTGGTGCATTGCTTGGAAATATTTCAAAACTTGCAGTTGGACTTAATGAAGTTTGTAAACAAAAGGAAAATGTATAGAGAAAAAATAAAGTAAATCTTTACTTTAGAAAGATAGAGATTACTAACATTTACAATAATAGAGTTGTGAACTTAAATCACAAGAAAATAAAATTTAGGAGGATTAAAAAATGATAGAAGAATTATTAGAAAAAATTGATGCTTTAACGGTTGCAGAATTAGCAGAATTAGTTAAAGCTATAGAAGAAAAATACGGAGTATCTGCAGTAGCTGCAGCAGCTCCAGCAGCAGGAACAGCAGCTGCCGCTGAAGAAAAAACAAGCTTTAATGTAGTATTAAAAGAAGCAGGAGCAAATAAAATACAAGTTATAAAAGTTGTAAGAGATGCTACTGGATTAGGATTAAAAGAAGCTAAAGATTTAGTAGACGGAGCTCCAAAAACAGTTAAAGAGAATGTAGCTAAAGAAGAAGCAGAAGAATTAAAAGCTAAATTCACAGAAGCTGGAGCAGTAATAGAATTACAATAATATAAAAATAATATAGAAAATATAGGACTGTTAACAAAAAGTTAGCAGTCTATTTTTTGAGTTTCAACACTTGACTTTAACAAATATAAGTTATAAAATATAAAAATGTTAATATATTGTAATCAAAGGAGACTAATATGATAATATTATTAGATGCGATGGGTGGAGATAATGCACCAGATGCAACAATAAAAGGAGCAGTAAAAGCAATAAATGACATTAAAGCTGAAGTTGTTCTAATAGGGAATAAAGATATAATTAATAAAAAAATAAAAGAATTCTATGATAAAGATGATATAAAAGAAATTTCACCAAGGTTATCAATACATCATACAACAGAAACAATTGAAATGGTAGATATACCAACACATGCTATAAAACATAAAAAAGATTCATCAATGGTAGTAGGGTTTAATATGTTAAAAGAAGGTAAAGGCGATGTATTTATATCTGCAGGCAATTCAGGGGCATTATTAACAGGTGCAACATTATTAGTAGGCAGAATAAAGGGAATTGATAGACCGGCACTTGCAGGAATTTTACCTTCATATAAGAGTAGACTGCTATTAATGGATTGCGGTTCTAATACGAATTGTAAACCAATAAACTTATTACAATTTGCACAAATGTCAAGCATATATTTAAAAAATACATTTAATATGGATAGAAACCCAACAGTAGGACTTTTAAATATAGGAACAGAAGAAACAAAAGGCAATGAATTAATAAAAGAATCATATAAATTGTTAAAAGAAAAAGCAGAGGAATTAAATATAAACTTTGTTGGCAATGTAGAGGGAAGAGATGCGTTCTCTGGGCAATTAGATATACTAATTACAGATGGATTTACAGGAAATATATTTTTAAAAACAGTAGAAGGATTTGGAAAATTTATTAAAAAAACATTAACAGAAAGTTTGAAAAAGAATATATTGTCTGTAATTGGAAGCTTGCCAGCATTACCATCTATTAAAAGATTTGGAAAAATGGTAGATTACAAGGAATATGGTGGTGCGCTATTTTTAGGGGTAAACAAACCAGTTGTAAAAGCACATGGAAGCAGTGATGAAAAATTATTTGAATATACTATAAAGCAGGCAGAAAAATTTGTGGAGAATCAAGCAGTAGAAAAGTTGATTAAGGCATTTGAACAACAAGAAAAATAAGTAGAAAAATTATACAAAATAACTTGACAATTAAACTTATATGTATTATTGTTAAATGGAAAAAGATAATAAACAATTAAAAGGAGGTGAACTTATAATGAGTTCAGAAGAAATATTTGAAAAAGTAAAAGGTGTAATAGTAGAACAATTAGGTGTTGCAGAAGGTAATATTACAATGAAAGCATCTTTTATAGATGATTTAGGTGCAGATTCTTTAGATATAGTAGAATTAATAATGGCTTTAGAGGAAGAATTTGACATAGAAATACCAGACAGTGATGCAGAAAAAGTTGTAACTGTAGGAGATGTAGTAGAGTATATAAAAGATCATGTAGCATAAGAAAAAATAAAATGAAAGGTAAAGCAAAAACCTTTCTTTTTTTTGCCTATTATAGTATAATGTACATGGTTTAATTTACAAGAGAAAGAAGGAAAAGAAGTGGAAAACTTTGAAAAACTAGAAAAAAGCATAGGGTATACATTTAAAAATAAAGATTTATTAAAAAAAGCTTTAACACATAGATCATATGCATATGAAAATAAAATAGAAAGTAACGAGAAATTAGAGTTTTTGGGAGATAGTATCTTAGAGTTTATTAGCAGTAAATATATATATAATAATTATCCAAAACTAAAAGAAGGAGAAATGACTAAAGTTAGAGCAGAGGTTGTATGTGAGCAGAGCTTATATAATGTAGCATGTAAGCATAATTTTAGTGATTTCTTACAGGTAGGAAAAAGCGAAAGAATCAATCATGGAAATGAAAAAGTAGCAATACTTGCAGATAGTATAGAAGCAACAATAGCGGCAATATATTTTGACTCAAATATAGAAGATGCAGAGAAATTTATAATAGAAAATCTAAAAGATGCTATAGAAGTTTCTACAAAAAATGTAGGTATGAAAGACCATAAAACAGTGTTGCAGGAAAAATTACAAATGAATGGAGAAGTTAATATTAGATATACAATAATAGAAGAAAAAGGACCAGACCATGATAAAACTTTTACTGCAGAAGTGAGTTGCAACAATAAAAAACTAGCTATAGGCAAAGGAAAAACGAAAAAACAGGCTGAGATGGAGGCTGCAAGAAAAGCATTGGAGTATATGAAATAGTAAAAAACTTTATAAATTTTAATGTTTGTCTGTAATTTTAAGAAAGGAAAGTGAAAAAATGAAAAAAGAATATATTATACCAATATTTGTGCCACATTTGGGTTGCCCAAACCAATGTACTTTCTGTAATCAAAAGAAGATTAGTGGACAATTAAAAAAAGTTACGGCAAAAGATGTGGAAGAAACAATAGAATATTACTTGAAAAATTTTAAGGATAAAAATAAATATGTAGAGGTTGCTTTTTTTGGAGGTAGTTTTACAGCTATAGATGTGAAAGAGCAAGAAGAATTGCTAAGTGTGGCACACAAATATATAGAGAATAAAAAAGTTAATAGTATAAGAATTTCTACAAGACCAGATTGCATTGATAAAGATATATTGAAAAGGCTAAAAAAATATGGTGTAAAAACAATAGAATTAGGTGTTCAATCTGCTAATGATTATATATTAAAACAATGTAAAAGAGGACACACATTTGAGGATGTAAAGAAGGCCTCTAAGCTGATAAGATGGCATAGATTTGTATTAGGACACCAAATGATGGTTGGTTTACCAGAAAGTACAAAACTCGATGAAATAAATACAGCAAAAGCGTTAATAAAATTAAAACCGAAAATAGTTAGAATATATCCTGTATTGGTTATAAAAGATACACCTTTAGAGGAAGAATATAAAAATAACGAATATTCACCACTTACAGTGGAACAAGCTGTAGAAACTTGCAAAGACATAGTAGATTTATTTAATAAAGCTAATATAGAAGTTATAAGAATAGGTTTGCAAAATACAGAAGAAATAACAGATCCACAAGAAAAAAGCAGTCAGGTGGTTGCTGGTCCATATCATCCAGCATTTAGACAACTAGTAGAAGGAAGATTGTGGTATGATGCTATAGTGCAAGAAATTAAAAAAATAAATGTAAAAGTAATGCAAGTAAAAATAATAGCTAACCAAGAAAATGTTAATAATATAATTGGACATAAAAAAGAAAATATATTAAAGTTAAAAGAATATTATGATGTTGATGTACGAGTAGAGGCAGATGATGATATAAAGCCAGGAAAGTTTAAATTAGAAATAGAAAAAACATATCAAGATTTTTTGAATAACAAATAAGAAAAATGAATAAAAATTACCTATTTAATAAATAATAATACAAATAGGTAATTTTTTTGTGGAATGGAAAAGTGGTATGGGAAAGATAAAAGCATATATAATAGATATAATATATATAATAATTGGATGTACTATTATGGGAACTGGTACATCTTTATTTTTACTGCCAAATAAATTATCAACAGGTGGAGTGTCTGGAATTGCAACAATAGGATATTATTTATTTAATTTGCCATTAGGAACTACAATATTGGTATTAAACATTCCTTTGTTCATTATAGCTTTTTTTAAAATAGGAAAAGAAATATTTACAAAATCTATAATAGGAACAGTGTTACTAAGTCAAGCTATAAATTTGTTTGAAAAAATAAAACCATTGACACAAGATAGGCCATTAGCATGTATATATGGTGGAATATTAGTAGGAGTAGGCATGGCAATTGTATTAAAAGGTAATGGCTCTACAGGAGGAACAGATTTATTAACATATATAATAAGGACATATAAACCACATTTTAAGAGCAGTAGCCTTATAGTTATAATAGATGTAATAATTGTTATGCTAAATGTAATATTTTTTAAAGAAATAGAGATAGGACTATATTCCGCAATAGCAATATATATAATGGGGAAAATGATAGATATTGTATTTGAAGGAATTAATTTTACTAAAATGATATTTATTGTATCAAATAAATATAAAGAGATAGCAAAAGAAATAGGTGAAAAATATGGAAGAGGTAGTACGGCTGTATATGCAAAAGGTATGTACACAAGAGAAAGAAGAATGATGCTATTATGTGTAGTTTCCCGAAATGAAGTGGCGCGAATAAAAGATATATCATTAAAAATAGATCCAAAAGCATTTATAATAATTGCAAATGCAAGAGAAACATGGGGAAAGGGTTTTAAAGAAAAAAAATAAAAATACTAAATTGTTACTAATCAGACTTAAAATTAAAAATTATTTCAACAAATTTTAATTTAAAGTCTTTTTTAGGTATACCTTGTATTTTAGAACGAAAAAAGATATAATTATTAACATATTGAAAGGAATGTGAGAATACATGAAAGTTAGTAAAGAAGAATTATTACATATTGCAAACTTGGCAAGTTTAAATTTAAAAGAAGAAGAAATTGACACATATTTACTACATTTACAAGACATTTTGAATTTTGCCAATATTGTAAGTGGTGCGCCAGTAAATGAAATGGAACAATCAGTAAGTGTAAATAAAAATTGTAATGTATTTAGAAAAGATGAAATAAAACAATTTGAAAATATGGAAGCTTTATTGCAAAATGCACCAGAGAAAGAAGAAAACATGTTTAAAACACCAAAAGTAATACAATAAATATTTAAGGAGGATAACAATGGATATTACAGAGTTAACAGTTCATGAATTGATAGAAAAAATTAAAAATAAAGAACTTACTGTGACAGAAATTAACCAGGCATATATTGACAGGATAAATTTAAGAGAAAAAGATATACAAGCATTTATAACTGTATTGGATAAAGAAGCCCTAGAAAGGTCAAAAAATATTTCAAACAATTTGTCAGAGTTAGCAGGAATTCCAATAGGTATAAAAGATAATATATGCACAAAAAATATAAAGACAACATGTGCTTCAAAGATGTTGGAAAACTTTGTGTCACCATATGATGCTACAGTAGTAGAAAGATTAGAGAATAAAGGACTAATTAATATAGGTAAATTGAATATGGATGAATTTGCAATGGGAGGTTCTACAGAATATTCTGCATTTAAAGTTACCAAAAACCCATGGAATTTAGAAGCTGTACCAGGAGGTTCTTCAGGAGGAAGTGCAGCAGCAGTTGCAGCAAATATGGTACCATGGGCACTAGGCTCTGACACAGGAGGGTCAATACGTCAACCAGCATCATTTTGTGGAGTTGTAGGATTAAAACCAACATATGGACTAGTTTCTAGATTTGGACTTGTAGCATTTGCATCATCACTTGATCAAATAGGACCAATTACAAAGGATGTAAAAGATGCAGCAATTTTGCTAAATGTAATAGCAGGACATGATGAAAAAGATTCAACATCTGAAAATATTAATAGTAAAGATTATACACAATGTTTACAAAACAATGTAAAAGGTTTAAAAATAGGAGTTCCAAAAGAATATTTTGGAGAGGGAATAAATCAAGAAGTAAAAGAAAAACTACAAGAAACAATAAAAAAATATAAAGAGCTTGGAGCAGAAATAGAAGAATTTTCATTGGATATTGCAGACTATGCATTAGCAACATATTACATAATAGCTTGTGCAGAAGCAAGCTCAAATTTAGGAAGATTTGATGGAATTAGATATGGATATAGGACAAAAAATTATTCAAATTTAAAAGAATTATACAGAAATTCAAGAAGCGAGGCATTTGGTAGTGAAGTAAAAAGAAGAATTATATTAGGAACTTATGTACTTTCTTCAGGATATTATGATGCATATTATAAAAAAGCACAGCAGGTTCGTACATTAGTACAAAAAGAATTTGACGAGGCATTTAAAAAGTATGATGTATTATTAACTCCAACATCGCCGACTGTAGCATTTAAAATCGGAGAAAGATCAAATAATCCTTTAGAAATGTACTTGGCAGATATATGTACAGTTCCAGTTAATATTGCGGGATTACCAGCAATATCTATACCAATAGCAGTTGATAGTAATGGAATGCCAATAGGAATGCAACTTATAGGCAATAGATTTGAAGAAGAAAAAATATTAAATGCAGCATATACATTAGAACAAGAAATTAAATTTAGAGAAAAGCATAAACCAACATTACAGGAAGGAGAATAAAACTATGGCAAGGGAAGATTATGAAGTTGTAATAGGATTAGAGGTACATGCAGAGCTTTCTACAAAAACAAAGATATTTTGTTCATGTCCTACTGAATTTGGTGCAAAACCAAACACGCATACTTGTCCAATTTGTATGGCAATGCCAGGAGCATTACCAGTTTTAAATGAAAAAGTGGTAGAATATGCAGTAAAAGCAGGACTTGCAACAAATTGTCAAATATCAAGAGATAGTAAAAATGATAGAAAAAATTATTTCTATCCGGATACACCAAAATCATACCAAATATCACAATTTGATAAACCACTTTGTGAAAAAGGATATGTAGAAATAGAAAATGAAAATGGAGAAAGAAAAAAGGTAGGAGTCACAAGAATTCATATAGAAGAAGATGCAGGAAAACTAAATCATAGTGAATTAAGTGGAGATAGTTTAGTAGATTTAAATAGAGCAGGAGTACCTTTAATAGAAATTGTTTCTGAACCAGATTTACGTTCAAGTGAAGAGGCAGAAAAGTACTTAAAAAAATTAAAATCCATACTAGAATATATAGAAGTATCAGATTGCAAAATGCAAGAGGGTTCATTTAGGGCAGATGTAAATGTTTCTGTAAGAAAAAAAGGTGCAAAGGAATATGGAACACGTACAGAAACAAAAAATATGAATTCATTTAGAGCTATTGTTAGAGAAATAGAATATGAAGTAGGAAGGCAAATAGAAGTAATAGAAGCAGGAGGAAAAATAGAACAAGAAACACTAAGATGGGATGATGTGTCTGGAAAAACCTTTTCAATGAGGGATAAAGAAGATGCAGAGGATTATAGATATTTTCCAGAGCCAGATTTAGTAGCAATAAGACTTTCAGATGAATACATAGAAAAAGTTAGAAGCTCATTGCCAGAATTACCAGAGAATAGAAAGAAAAGATATTTAGAAGAATATGAGTTATCACAAAAGGATGCAACATTATTAACAGCTTCTAAATATTTGTCAGATTTATTTGAGGGAACATTGAAAATATATGGTACACCAAAAGCTATAGCAAATTGGATTTTATCAGATATTTCTAGAATAATAAATGAAAAAGAAATTGAAGCAAATGAAATACCATTTACAGCAAAAGAATTGGCAAAAGTTATAGAACTAATAGATAATGGAACAATAAGTTCGGCAATTGCTAAAAAAGTAATAGAGGAATTATTTGAAAATCCAAAAAATCCAGAAGATATTATAAAGGAAAAAGGATGGATACAGATTTCAGATGAGGGTGCAATTAAAGAAGTAGTTTTAAAAATATTAGATAATAATCCACAATCTATAATAGATTATAAAGCTGGAAAAGACAGGGCTTTGGGATTCTTGGTTGGGCAAGCAATGAAAGAGACAAAAGGAAAAGCAAACCCACAAATGCTAAATGAAATGTTTTTAGAAGAATTAAAAAAATAATATGCATAAAAAATAAAGGGCTGTTCCGCGAAAAGGAATAGCTCTTATAATGTATATTAACACTTTAAATCTTTTTTTATTTGATTAAATACAAACCCACATGCAATAAAGGTAACTATAAAAAATAGACTAGAGCGAAATAATGAAATTCCTATGTAATAAAAGATTGGATAAGCATAAAATCTGTATATTAATAAAATAGAAATAGCAAATATGCAAAATATAAAGCAATACCTAAGACCTGACATCACAGTTTTTAGTATTAATTTATCAAAAGACCTTAATTCATTAATAATTTTATTCATGCTAATATCAATCCTCTCTATATTTCAATAAATATCTTATATTAATATTAACATAAACTACAAGTAAAAATCAAAGGTAATTTATGCCAAAAATTGAATAAAGAGCCTTAATATATTCATATTAAAAGTCTTTATTGAAGCAAATTTACTGGTCTTGTGTTAAAAGACTTAAAATCTTTCTATATATTTCATTAGAATTATTTTCCCAGTTACTTACAATTTTTTTCGCTTGTTCTCTAGAAGGCGCTGTAGCTTTCAATTCAAAACAACATTCATTGTTTTCAAGGATTTTGCAAGTAACAACATAATTATTTTCGCTACGAGGTGTGAATTCAGCAATAACTGCACTTTCTGTTTTAGCAGTTGTCAATTCTGTATCAATTTGCAATTTCAAAATTCCAGGTAAAATATCTTCTGTTAATTCAAGAACATTTTTACCCAAAGTAGTAATTTTGTAAATAGTATGTATTCCATTATTAAAGTATTCAATGTATTTATTATTGGTTAAATCTAATAAAAATTGCTGAAAATAAAAATAATTCATATCATTTATAGAAAGTACCAATTTATATAGCCCTTCATTAGATATAGGGTTTGGTAATTTATTCAAAATATATAAGATTATAACTTTTCCTTCTGCTAGGGTTTCATTATCAGATGTTAATTTCACAATATTCACTCCTATTTAACAACCATTTATTTTTTATAAAAATAAGTTATTTTAATGTACTTATACTATATAACATTTTTAAACAAAAAACAAGTAAATAGAACAAAAACACTTTTATTGAGTTAAATAAAATTTTAAAATATGTCTTGTATAAAATATATTGAATAGTGTATACTTTATACGAAAGGAATGTGATAAATATGGATAGAAAAGTAAAAGTTGTACAATTTGGTACAGGAAAAATGGCAGTATACACAATGAGGTATGTGCTAGAAAAAGGTGGAGAAATAGTTGGAGCAATAGATGTTAACCCAGCTGTTATAGGCAAAGATGTATCTGAAATAATTGGAACTTGGGATAAGCTAGATGTTAAAGTTACATCATTAGAAAATGCAGAAGAAATGATGCGAGAAGTGAAGCCAGACATAGCAATAGTAACAACTATGAGTTTAATAGAAGATGTAAAAGAAGCATTAATGCTATGTGCAAAATTAGGAGTTAATGCAATAACAACATGTGAAGAAGCATTTTATCCTCAAAACTCAAACCCTGTAGTAACAAGAGATATAGATGAATTAGCAAAGAAAAATAATTGTACAATTACAGGTAGCGGATATCAAGACATATATTGGGGACAATTAATAAGCTCAATTGCAGGTTCTACACATAAAATAACAAAAATAGTTGGAAGTTCAAGCTATAATGTAGAGGATTATGGAATAGCGTTGGCAAAAGCACATGGAGCAGGACTTACATTAGAACAATTTGAAAAAGAAGTAGCAGCAGGAGATAATATTTCAGAAGAGGAAAGAATAGAATTAATAAATAATGGAAAGTTTTTACCATCATATATGTGGAATGTAAATGGATGGCTTTGCTCAAAGTTGGGACTAACAGTATTAGAGCAGACTCAAAAATGTGTACCACAAGTATATAAAGAGGATATAGAATCTTCTACATTGGGAATGACTGTAAAAGCTGGACAAGCAACTGGAATGAGTGCAGTTGTTACAACAAAGACAAAAGAAGGAATAACATTAGAAACAGAATGCATAGGTAAAGTATATTCAAAAGAAGATTTTGATAAAAACGAATGGAGCATATATGGAGAACCAGATACAACAATAGTAGTAGCAAGACCTTCAACAGTAGAATTGACTTGTGCTAGTGTTGTAAATAGAATACCAGATGTATTAAATGCAGAACCAGGTTATGTAACAACAGAAAAAATGGGAGAATTACAATATAGAGTAAAACCATTAAATGAGTATGTAAATCACAATTAGGGACAGTTCTTAATTGGCAAAAATCGACATAATTTGACAAATGAGCTCAAAAACGTTATAATATATGTAGGTGATTTTCCTTGAGGGGGTTGCATCATGGAAGACATCAGAAACCAAGATAGGAGAAACAATATGGCAAATTGCAATTGCAAAGGCGTGCAGATTGAGGTGATCTGCACAAAAAGGGAGAGTCAAAAAAAGGAGTGTTACATTTGTGTAATGACTCCTGACCAACCTTCAGGAGATTACCTGAAGGCAAAAACTTCGGAAGGCCTTTATTTCATAGGCATTCCGAGGACAGTAAAGCACGTTTACAGGGCAGTAAACGTGCCGGCAGAGGTAGAATCCCTCCACCTCTTCTTTGAAGGTGTGGAAAGAAACCTCCCAATCTTATTTAAATAAGATTGGGAGAGGGAAATCTCCCCGCAGGTTCATCGGTACAACCGATGGACCTGTGTTTTAGTTTAAATCTGATGTACAATGAGGACATTTAACAGCTTTATAATTGATTTCTGAAAAACAGAATGGACATATTTTTGTTTCTGGTTCTGGAGCAGGCTCTTGTTTTTTTTCTTTTATTTTGAACAATCTATTCTTTTTCGATAATTTTTCTAATCTTTCTTTTCCTTTTTTAGTAATCTTTTCAAAATTACCTTTGGCACTGTCTGCTAATTTTTTATTTATTTTATTAGCAGAACGAATAGCAATAAAAATTGAAAAAGCAATAATTAAAAAGTCTATAATTGCAGTTATAAAATTTCCATATTTAATAGAAACATCGCCTACTGTGAATGCCAAAGTAGAAAAATCTACTTTTCCAGTAACTATAGAAATTGAGGGCATAACAATATCATTAACTAAAGAGGTAACTATTTTTTGAAAAGCACCGCCTATAATAATACCAATAGCCATATCAAATATATTTCCTCGAGTAGCAAAATCTTTAAATTCTTTTAACATTATAAAAACCAATCCTTTCTAAAAATATATATAACATAATATGACAAAAAACACCAAAAGTCAATTATAAATTTATGTTGGACTCTTGTTTTTTAAGCTTTTATATTGTATATTGAAGGAAATAGGAGATGACAAAATGGATTTTAATATTGAGAAAAATAGTGATAAAGAATACGTTTTAGGCCAAGTGAGACAGCAGGGGAAAATTCTTGACTTAGCAAGTGAGGATTTTAAAAAAGATAAAGAAGTAGTTTTAGAGGCTGTAAAAAATGATCCAGAGGCTTTAGAATTTGCTAGTATAGAACTAAAAGGAGATAAAGAGATTGTTTTAGAATCTGTAAAAAAGGTGGGGTGGACTATCTGCTATGCGAGCGAAAAGCTAAGAGATGACAAAGAAGTAGTTTTAGCAGCAGTACAAAAAAATGGACAAGGATTATATTATGCTTCACAAACATTAAGAAATGACAAACAAGTCGTTTTAGAAGCGGTTAAGAATAAAGGCATAATTTTAAAATATGCAAGCGCTAGACTGAGAAAAGATAAGGATGTTGTAATAGAAGCCATAAAACAAAACAAAAAAGCAAAAGAGTATATACTGTCAGATGAATTAAAAAACGATGAAGATATACTAAAGTTGTTAGAGTAATAAAAATATAATTGAATAAAAAATTGATAAACATCAAAAAATAATAAAAATGCTATATGGAGGCTCTTATGAAAATCTCTTGGATTAAATATGCGAATGATACTAAAAGTTTTTCATTGCCTGAAAAATTAGGTTTTGATGTTTTTAAATTACAGGACTTAGAGCAAACAGATAAAAAGATAGAAGAACTTGTGAAAAAACAGTATGATACAATAATCGTTTCTAACGATGTAGCAAGCTTTTCAGAAAACATTATTAAAAAATATTCCCAAAATGAAGAAATTAATATAATAATATCAGCAAGAAAAGAATAGAGATATATAAAATAGGGAGGACAAAATTAATATGTTTTATGAGCAGTTTGTTATAGATTTTGGCAGTAGATTTTATAGACTAAACTTAAAAAATAACTTTACAGATATAATATTTATTTGTGTAGGAAGTAATAAAATAACAGGAGACAGTTTGGGACCTATAGTAGGGGCTAAATTAAAGCAAAAATTAGGTACAAATATTGCTATTATAGGTACGACAGAAACTCCAGTTAATTATGAGAACATAAAAGAAATAAATGATAATATAAAAATAAAGTACTTAAATCCATGTGTAATATGCGTAGATTCGGCAATGGGAAAAAATGCAGACATAGGAAAAATAATAGTAAATTGGGGTGGAATAACATTAGGAAAAGCAGTAAACAATGGCATATATTTAGAATCACATATAAATATAAAAGGAGTAGTAGGCAAAGATGAAGAAGAAATTTTAACAAATTTTAGAGAATTAACTTTAGTTAATAAAAAGGTAATAGAAAAAATGTCAAATGAAGTTACAGAAGGAATAAACAAGGTAATAAATAGTATTGTATAAAAGTGGAAAAATTGGAAATAATTTATATATATTAAAGGTGGAGGTATATATAAATATGGAAGATATGAGAAATATAGTAGTACTTAAAGATTTGCCATCTAATTTAGTAGAAGAAGCAATTATTGTATTAAAACAAAATCAAAAAATAAAAAAACCAGAGTATGTAGAAAACAAGGGAAAAACGGAGCAAAAAAGTGAGAAACATAAATTTGGAAATTATATAACTAAAGAAGCGGAAATGCTTATAACAGACTATATAACAAAAGTTGAGAAAAACAAAAAAAATAAAGAAATAAAAAAAATAGAAAATAAGTATAAAACATTAAAAAGAATAAATATAGGGTTAAGCATAATATTATTTATAAGCTTATTATTTAATTTAATATAAATAGGTATAAAACATCTCTTTATGGAATATAAATTTAAAAAACATTACAAAGGAAGAGGTGTTTTTATTATGGAAAGAACCATAAGTATAGAAGAAAGAATAAGAAGAGCAGAAGAAATATATAATAGAAGGCAAAATAGAGATATAAGAGTATCTTCTTCTACGGTAAACTCGGGACAAAAAACAACACTGCCATTATTTAAAAAAATGATATTACAACTATTAATATGTACAGTAATATATTTTATATTTTATCTTATAAAAAATAATAATTACATTTTTTCACAAGATGTAATGGAAAGGACATCAGAGATATTAAAATATGATGTGAACTTTAATAACTTATACAATAATGCAATAGTATTTATAAATAAGCAGAAACAACCCAATATAGAGGAAAATGAAAAAATACAAAACGAAGAAAAAGAGGAGCTACAAAGTAATGAAAACAAAGAACCAACAGAAGAAAAAAACGAGGAGGAGGAGAAAAAAGAAAATAATGGAGTGGGCGGTGGAGGAAATGCAGAAATAGTTGCAGTAGTTTCTGAGCCATCAGCACCGAAAACGCAAATGGAGTTAGATGCAGACTATGTAAAAGAAAACTACAATTTAATTTTACCAATACAAGGAATAGTAACATCAAGATTTGGTAAAAGAGAGCCTACAGATATAATATCAGAAAATCATCAAGGAATAGATTTAGGCGCAGAAGCAGGAACATCAATAAAATCTGCAATGGATGGAGAGGTAATAATATCTGGAACAGATAGAGATTACCGGTAACTATATAGTAATAAAAGATAATTGCGTAAAAACACTATATGGACATTGTAGCAAGCTTTTAGTAGAAAAAGGGGATAAAGTTAAGCAAGGAGATATAATAGCAGAGGTTGGAGAAACAGGGAAAGCAACAGGTCCGCACCTTCATTTTGAAATAATAAAAGACGAAAGAGTAATAGACCCAGAATATGTAATGGATTTTTAGAGTAAAAAGAGAAAGGACAAAAATGAGTATAAAAATAGATTTAAAAATATTTCTTTTTGCGCTTATTTATATAATAACAAAACAAATAAAAATATATGCAATATTAATGTTATTTGCATTTGTACATGAATTAGGACATTTAATAATAGGTATGTTATTGGGATTTAAACCTATATCTATAAATATTACTCCTTATGGACTGCAAATAGAATTTAAAGTACTTTGTGAAGAATATAATAGAAAAGTAAACAAGGGAACAATTCTATGTGTAAAAAGGGCTATAATTGCACTGGCTGGGCCACTTACTAATATTGCTATAATATTTTTTACTCTATTAATAACAAAAGGGAATATGGAAAAGAGTTTAATAATTATTTATTCAAATGCATTAATAGGCATATTCAACTTTATTCCTATATATCCATTAGATGGTGGAAGAATAATAAAAGAAATATTACATATAAAATTTGGACTACAAAAGTCACGTGATTATATAAATAAAATCTCGAATATAACAGTAGTGATCCTAACTGCAATAAGCAGTATAGTGATATTATATATACACAATATAGCAATACTAATAATTATTACATATTTATGGTATTTAGTAGTTCTGGAAAACCAAAAATATAAATTACAGAAAAATACCATAAAGGGTTTACAAAACGCGAAAAATATGATATCTTAATTGCATAAACTCCCAAGACGGGAGGAGAAGCAACAGCAAGAATTTTTTCTTGTTTAAGTATGCAAAAGGTGGCGAAAGAAATTTTCAAGGCGAGTAACCAGTCATACCTAGGAATGACATCATAAAACTATTACTTAATGTAACCTTGACTAAAAGTAGTAGAGAAAGGAGAGACAGCATGGTAGATAAAAGTAGGTTTGTTGGACGATGGCACCGGATAAAGGGACCCATAAAGGTATTTGTGGGTGGAGAGCCAATCGAGTTTGGCACACACAAGGATGAAGGAACATTCATTCTCGTGGAGAACGAATTATATGATGAGGAATCAGAAATATGGTTCGTTTCTCAAAATGAATTCATTGTCGTGATAAAAAACGACAATAATCTTGCAATCCTGCGTGAGGCAGGATTGCAGGAGTTGAAGTAAAGAGAGAGGAGGATATCCATACATGCAAGATATCCTCCTCAATTCTATATTCGGATTTTTTTTATAAAAGCCTTGATTTATGTGCAAAATTATGGTAGAATATTAAACGTTATAAGTGGCTAGAGGCCATCCTTGCTTGTTTTTAAAGACAGGCTATAATCCATAAGGAGGTGAAAGATAATGAATAAATACGAAAGTGTTATCATTATTAATCCAACTGTTGAAGCAGAAAAGATTAAAACATTAGTACAAAAATTTACAGATTTGATTAATAATGCAGGTAAAGTAGAAAAAGTTGATGAAGTAGGCAAAAAGAAATTAGCTTATGAAGTTAAGAAGAATAAAGAAGGATACTACGTAATAATTAACTTTGAAGCTCAACCAGAATTAATAGTAGAACTTGAAAGAAACTACAGAATAACAGATGAAGTTCTAAAATTTATAGTAGTAAGAGTAGAGGAATAATTAGAATTCGGGGGCCTTAAATTGAAAGGTAAGGTGTAGTATGAACAAAGTAATTTTAATGGGAAGATTAACAAGAGATCCAGAAGTTAGATATACTCAAACAAACAATACATTAGTAGCTTCTTTTAGCTTAGCTGTAAATAGAAGATTTACAAAGCCAGGAGAAGAAAGACAAGCAGATTTTATCAATGTAGTTGCATGGAGCAAATTAGGTGAATTCTGTAGTAAATATTTTAAAAAAGGTCAACAAGTAGGAATAATAGGAAGAATTCAAACAAGAAATTGGGATGATGAACAAGGACAAAAGCATTACATAACAGAAGTTGTTGCAGAAGAAGCATATTTTGCAGATAGCAAAAGAGATGGAGACGCAAGTGCAAATTTTGATGCAACATTTGGTGCAATGCCATCAGCTAATCCTAATTCTGATTTTGAAATATCTTCAGGAGATGACCTACCATTTTAAAAAAGTAGGAGGGAAATGAAAATGGCAGATAACAAGAAAAATAAAAGAAATAATAATAGAAGCAACAATATGGATGAAGATTTCAACCTTAAATTTAGAAAAGTTAGAAAAAAAGTTTGTCCATTATGTGCTGATAAAAATCTAGTGTTAGATTACAAAAATGCAGAACAGTTGAAAAAGTTTACCAATGATAAAGGTAAAATTCTTCCAAGAAGAGCAACTGGAGCATGTGCAAAACATCAAAGAGATATAACATTAGCAATAAAAAGAGCAAGACAAATAGCTGTATTACCATATACACAAGAATAGTAACAAAAAGTGGGGACATATATAAAATATGTTCCCATATTTTGAATTATAAAGATAAAAAAGATTTTGAAAGCTGTGAGGTGGAAATATTGAAAACTAAAATTGTGATATTTATAAGTTTAATTGTGAGTTTGTTTACATTAACAGGATGTGCAAAAACAGAAGTTCAAAAAGAAAACTATAAAATAGTCACATCATTTTACCCAATGTATATAATTGCAAGAAATATAACTGATGGAGCTAATAATGTTCAATTAGTAAATATGACAGAACAAAATACAGGATGTATACATGATTACACGCTTACCACAAATGATATGAAAAAAATAGAAAATGCAGATATTTTTATACAAAATGGATTAGGATTAGAAATATTTATGGACAAAATTTTTACAATATATCCTAATTTGAAAGTGCTAGATGCAAGTATAAATATAAAAAATGTAATAAAAGAAGACGAGGTAAATCCACATGTGTGGACGAGTATAGAAAATTATATTAATCAAGTAAAAGAAATATCGCAAGTATTAATACAGCAAAATTCAGAGAATAAGCAGATATATGAAGAAAATACAGAAAAATATATAAAGGATTTAGAAAAAGTTGAAAAACAATATGAGGAAATTTCGCAAGAACTTAATGGGCAAAAGGCTATATGCTTAAATGAAGCCTTGGAATATTTGGCAAAAGATATAAAATTGGAATATATTTCTTTACATACAGATCATGACGAAAACTCAATGTCAGCAGAAAGCATAAAAAATATAATAAATAAGATGAATACAGAAAATATTAAAATAATATTAATTGGTAAGGATGATAGCATTAAAAATGCAGAAATATTGGCAAATGAAACTAATGCAAAAATATATAAGCTAGATACAGTATTAACAGGAGCAACAGACAAAAGTGCTTATATAGATGCGGCAAACAGGAACTTAGAAGTACTAAAAAGTGTATTAGGAGATGAAAAGTAAAATGGATGAGAAAAAAGCATGTGGTTTACACTGTACAAAAATTAATAACATAAGTGTAAAATTTGGTAATGACGTAATATTAAAAAATGTAAGTATTCATATACACTGTGGAGAACTAACAGTTATAATAGGAAGAAATGGTGCAGGGAAAAGTACATTATTAAAAGCAATATTAGGTGAAGTAGAACATAAAGGAAATATTATTTTTACAGATGAAAAAGATAATTTAACTAAAAAGATAAAAATTGGATATGTGCCACAAAAACTTAATATTGAAAAACACATGCCTACAACTGTTTTTGATATGTTTGCTTCTTGTATTTCGTACATACCCGTATTTATGAAAAAAGACAAGAAGATATATAAGGAAATAAAGGAACATTTAAAAATTTTTGGAGTAGATAGGCTAATAGACAAAAGTATAGGAGATTTATCAGGTGGTGAACTTCAAAGAGTACTAATTGCAATGGCAACAAAGCCTATTCCGAATTTACTAATATTAGATGAACCTGTTTCTGGAATAGACAAAAATGGAATTAGAGATTTTTATCAAATATTAAATAGACTAAAAGCAGAATATGATATGTCAATAATCTTAGTATCACATGATTTAGAGTTGGCAAATCAGTATGCAGATAGAGTTATATTACTGGATAAAGAAGTAATAAAAGAAGGAACACCACAAGAAGTATTTGAAAGCCTAGAATTTAAAAACAGATTTGGAGAATTATAATAAAAGGAAGATTAAATATGGAAATAATATACAATATTTTAGAAACATTAATACCATTTGAATTTATTAATTATACATTTATGAAAAATGCATTAATTGCAATAATATTAGTATCGCCAGTATTTGCAATATTAGGAACAATGATAGTAAATAATAAAATGGCTTTTTTTTCAGATGCCCTTGGACATTCTGCAATATGTGGAATTGCCATAGGAACACTATTAGGAATATCTAATGTAAATATATCTGTAATATTTTTTGCTGTAATTTTTGCGTTACTACTAAATTGGGTAAAAAACAAAACAACATATGGTGCAGATACAATAATAAGTGTATTTTCCTCAATTGCCATAGCACTAGGTTTAGCAATACTTGCGCAAAGTGGTAGTTTTAACAAATACTCAAGCTACCTAGTTGGAGACATTTTAAGTATTACAAATGTAGAAATAGTATACTTGTTTTTAACATTTATATCTGTATTATGTTTTTGGTATTTTACATTTAATAAATTAAATGTAATAAGTATAAATACTTCGTTAGCAAAAAGCAGAGGCATAAACATAAAACTTATTGATAATATATTTGTTGTATTAATAGCAATTATAGTAATGATATCTATAAGATGGATAGGAATATTATTAATTAATTCTTTACTAATATTACCAGCAGCATCAAGCAGAAACATAGCAAAAAATATGAGAACATATCATTTATTTTCTATAATAATTTCATTATTTTCAGGCGTATTGGGATTAATATTATCATATTATTATAATATACCAACAGGACCAATGATTGTAATAATTTCAGGAGCAATATATTTTGTAACATTTGCAATAAAGAGAAACAGATAAATAAAAGCATGTAAAAAGCGAAACATCATTTTGTTTCGCTTTTTAGTATTTTTTGTAAGGCATTTTCTATGTTTGATATTCTTTTTTCAAATATTTGATTTGTCATGTCTGCAATTTTGTTATATTCCCTTAATTTAGATAGGTTTTGCATACATGCCTTATGCCTTTTTTCTGCATTTTTATTTTCCATTATTTGTTCTTTTCTTACTTCGTTTAATAGTTCATTTATTGCTTCGATTAGTGATTCTAAATTTTCCTGTGAATTTTTCATTTTTCCACAATCCTTTCTTAATATTATCACTTCTTAGCAATTATTATTGTAACATTTTATTATGTATTAAGCAATATATTTTAAAAAATTTGTTTGTACGAAGTTAATATTTAATATATCATATAGCTAAAATGCTGAAATATAAGCTTTAAATGAAATAAAAAAGCATATGTTTCAACACTTGTAGATAATATAACTCTAAAAACCATTAACTATTAACAAATAGCCTTAAATATTAGCTAAATCTATTGTAAAAAGTACAAATATATATTAAAATATTTGTATCTAAAACAAGAAGGAATGAGGAAAAACATGAAAAAAAATCTAAATTTTTATATAACATTATGGATTGTAAAATTAATTTCAACCGGATTAAAACTGTTAGGCAAAAATGCAACATATTATCCAGGGAAATTAGCATTAGATATGTGCCCAGGTTTTATGGGAATGTTAGATAAACCAAAAACCATAATTGGTGTAACAGGAACAAATGGCAAAACAACAGTATCAAATATGATTAATGATATATTAATAGATAATGGATATAAAATAATAAACAATAAATATGGCTCTAATATAGATGCAGGAATAGCCACTACATTGCTACAAGGAGCAACACTATTTGGAAAAAGCAAAAAAGAAATTGCCGTTTTAGAAATAGATGAAAGAAGTGCACCAAAAGTATTTCCATATATAACTCCAACATATTTAATATGTACAAATATATTTAGAGATTCATTAATGAGAAACGCACATACGGAATTCATATCAGAAATAGTATCAAAAAATGTTCCAAAAGATACAATTGTAATAGAAAATGCAGATGATTTAATATGTAGTGGTATAGCACCAAATAATGCAAAAATATATTTTAGTATAGATAAATTAGATACAGATACAAAAGAACCACATAACATTGTAAGAGATATTATTACATGTCCTGTATGTAATACAAAATTGGAATATGAATATTACCGTTACCATCATATTGGAAAAGCACATTGTCCCAAATGTGGGTTTGGTACACCTAAAGCAGATTACATTGCAAATAATATAGATATTAATAACCAAAAAATGTGTATAAAAACTCCAACAGGTGAGCAAGAGTTTAAACTTATTACAGACAATATTATAAACATATATAATATGCTTGCAGTGATAACAGTTTTAGAGCAAATGGGATTAACAGAAGATCAAATAAACAATTCATTTGCAAAGCTAAAAATAGTAGAAACAAGATTTAGTGAAGAAAATGTCGATGGAATAAGAATTGTAACACATCTAGCAAAAGGAATAAATCCAATTGCATGTTCAAGAGCATTTGAATATGCAAAGAACGCGGATGGAAACAAAGCAGTAATAGTAATAGTGGATGACTTACATGAAGAGGCAAAGGGCTCAGAAAATACATCTTGGCAATATGACACAGATTATGAGTTTTTAAATGATGAAAGTATAAAACAAGTAATAATAGCAGGACCAAGATATTTAGACGGTAAAGTAAGACTATTAATGGCTGGGGTTCCAGATGAGAAAATATCTTGTAGAAAAGATATATTAGAAGCAACAAATGAACTAAGACTTGATGGAATAGATGGGGTATTTATCTTACACGATTTATATTCTATAAAAGAAACAAAAGAAATAAAACAAAAAGTAGAGGGAATGATAAAGGGAAGGAATGAAATAAAAGATGAAAATTGAAGTATTATTTCCAGAATTTTGTAATTTATATGGAGATATAAGCAATATAGATTATTTAAAAAAATGTGTACCAGAGGCAGAAGTAATTTATACTGCAATAGACAACGAACCAGCATTTCTTACACAAAACGTTAATTTAATATATCTAGGACCACTTACAGAAAGAAAACAAGAAATTGTAATAGAAAAGTTAATGCCATATAAGGAAAAGATACAAGAACTAATTAATAATAATACACCATTTCTTTTTACAGGTAATGCAATAGAAGTATTAGGGAAATATATTGAAGATGAAGATGGAACAAGTATAGATGGATTAGGTATATTTGAAGTATGTGCAAAAAGAAATATGATGCATAGATTTAATTGCCTATATATGGGACAATATGACAATATAGAAATAATAGGTTTTAAAAGTCAATTTACAATGCTGTATGGAGATAATAGTAAAAATTATTTTATGAATACTCAAATGGGGATAGGAATAAATGACACAACAAAATTAGAAGGTATAAAAGAAAATAATTTTTTTGGAACATATGTTATAGGACCATTATTAATCCTAAATCCATTATTTACGGAAAGATTGCTTAAAACAATGGGGGTAGAGAAACCGGAAATAGCATTTAAACAGGATGTAATAGCGGCATATGAGGAAAGATTAAGAAAATACAAGGAATTGACAAAAAAATAAACATTATGATATAACAGTATATGAGAAAATAGAAATTTATTATTCTCAAAAAGGAATAAAAATAATTATGAAAAATATTAAAGAATATAATTTAGAAGAATTAAAAGAAGAAATGACTTCTTTAGGGGAAAAACCATATAGAGCAGAACAGATTTTTAAATGGATATACAAAGATAAAGTAAAAGAATTTGATGAGATGACAAATCTTTCAATCGAGCTAAGAGAAAAATTGCAACAAAATTATACAATGTGTAATTTTAAAATTTTAAAGAAACAAGAATCATCTGATGGAACAAAAAAATATTTATTTGATGTATTAGATGGGAATGCGATAGAGACGGTTTTAATGCAATATCATCATGGAAAAACAATATGTGTATCTTCTCAAATTGGTTGCAAGATGGGGTGTAAATTCTGTGCATCTACAGGAATAAATTTTGTTAGAAACTTAACCGCAGGAGAAATAGTAGAACAAATAGTAGCAGTAGAGCAAGATATAGGAGAAGAGATTTCTAATATTGTGTTTATGGGAATAGGAGAACCGTTAGACAATTTTGACAATGTAATAAAAGCGATTAAGATTATGAATAATCCTAAAGGACTAAACATAGGTGGAAGACATATAAGTATTTCAACATGTGGAGTTGTTCCAAAAATATATGAATTGGCAAACCAAAAATTGCAATGTACATTATCAATATCATTACATGCTACAAATAATAACAAAAGAAGTTCAATGATGCCAATAAATAATAGATATCAAATAGAAGAGCTAATAAAAGCTTGCAAGGATTATATAAAAGCAACAAATAAAAGAGTTTCTTTTGAATATGCCCTTGCAAAAGACAATAATGATAATTTGGAAGATGCGAAAGAATTGGTAAAATTGCTAAAGGGAATGATATGTCATGTTAATTTGATACCAATTAATAAAATTGAGAATGGAGAGTTTTCAAAGAGTACAAATGAAAATATAATAAAGTTTAGAGATTATTTAAATGAACACGGTATAGTAGCAACAATAAGGAGAGAACTTGGGTCAGACATAGATGCAGCTTGTGGTCAACTTAGAAGAAAAGAAATGAAAAAGGAGTGAATAATGAAAGCATTCGCAAAAACAGATATAGGAAAAGCTAGAGAAATAAATCAAGACTATTATTATATTCCAACAACAGATAAATTAGATTTATATATATTAGCTGATGGAATGGGAGGCTATAATGGTGGAGAAGTAGCAAGCAAATTAGCAATAGATTCTGTTAAAAAGTACATAGAAAATAATTTCGAAAAAGAAAAAGAGACAAAAGAAAGTATACTAAATTTAATAAAAAGCGCAATAGAATATGCAAATATGATTGTATATAAAAAATCAAAAGAAGTAAAAGAATTAGAAGGAATGGGTACTACTTTAGATGTATGCTTAATATATAATAATAAGATATTTATAGGACATGTGGGAGATAGTAGAATTTATAGAATAAGACAAAATGTAATGAGAAAATTAACTAAAGACCATAGTTATGTACAAAAATTAATAGAAGATGGAACAATAACAAGAGAAGAAGCAATGACTCATCCTAAAAAAAATATGCTTATGAAAGCTCTTGGATGTACTCCATATGTAGAACCAGATGTAAGAGCTAGAAATTATATTGTAGGAGATATATTAATAATGTGCTCAGATGGATTGACAAATATGGTTAAAGAAGAGGAAATATATAAAACTGTAATAGAAGATGCAGTAGAAGCACCAAAAAAATTAATTGAGCAAGCAAATAAATTAGGCGGATATGATAATATAACAGTAATTACAATATTATAAAATTTTTAAAATGTAGGGGCGATTTTAATCGTCGCTGGATAATGAGGAGAGAAAAGTATGAGTTTAGAAGGGAAAACAATAGGAAGCAGGTATGAAATACTAGAAAAAATAGGTGTTGGAGGAATGGCCACTGTATATAAGGCAAAAGACAATATATTAAAAAGAAATGTTGCAATAAAAGTATTAAGAGACGAATTTACAACAGACGAAGAATTTATTAAAAGATTTAATACAGAAGCACAGTCAGCAGCAAGCCTTACACATCCTAATATTGTTTCAATTTATGATGTAGGACATGAAGAAAATTTGTATTTTATAGTAATGGAATTAATAAAAGGAAAAACACTAAAACAAATAATAACAGAAGAGGGTGTATTACCTTGGAAATGGTCTATTAATATAGCAATGCAAATAGCCTCTGCGTTAGAAATGGCGCATAAAAATAATATAATACATAGAGATATTAAACCACATAATATAATAATTACAGAAGACGGAATTGCTAAGGTTACAGATTTTGGTATAGCAAAAGCAGTATCAAATTCTACAATAACAGCATTTGGAACAACAATAGGTTCTGTGCATTATTTTTCGCCAGAGCATGCAAGAGGAGGATATACAGATGCTAAGTCAGACATATATTCATTAGGAGTAGTAATGTATGAGATGGTTACTGGTAGAGTACCTTTTGATGCAGATACTCCAGTTTCAATAGCATTAAAACACATGCAGGAAAAACCGGTAGAACCAATAAAACTAAATCCTTCAATACCATATGCAGTTAATAAAATTATAATGAAAGCAATGCAAAAGGAGGTATCATTAAGATATAGCTCAGCAACAGAACTATTAAAAGACTTAAGTTTAGCTTTAAAAAATCCAGAAGGTGAAGGAATAGGAATATCAGAAGAAAACATAGAAAACTCTTATACACAAGTAATTCCTACTATAAGGGAAGGTGAAGAGATGAAAAAGAAAGAAACGGAAACAAAGAATAAAAATGTATTTTTTGAAAAACATAAAAAAGCTATAATGATATCAATAATAGCATTTGTGATAATCTTTATACCATTTGCAGGATTTTTTGGAACACAAGCTATATTAAGTGCAGGCAGAGCGAAGGACGTTAAATTGCCAAATTTGGTAGGGAAAACAATAGAAGAAGCGGAACAAGAATTGAAAAAAGCAAAATTAATAATAGATACAAGAGAAGAATTTAGCCCAGATGTAGAAGCAGGTAAAATAATATCTCAAAATCCTCCTTTTGCAGATAATTATACAGTTAAGGAAAACAGTACTGTAGAAGTTATAGTAAGTAAAGGAACAGAGATGACAAAAATGCCAAAAGTAATAGGCATGAAATTTGAAGAGGCAGAAAATGAATTAAAAAATAGCAATTTGCAAATAGAAAAAATAGATAAAATAAGTAAAACTGTGGAAAAGGAAATAGTAATAGAGCAAGAACCAGCAGAGGGAACAGAACTAAAATCCGGAGAAAAAGTAAAAGTGTATGTTAGTATTGGAAATGGATTAAAACAAGTAGTAACACAATATGTTATAGGAAAAACAGAAAAAAATGCTAAAGAACTATTAACAAAAGATGGTTTAGAGGTTGAAATTGCAACAGAGGAAGATACAACAAAGGAAAATGGTATAGTATTAAAACAAAGTATAGAAGCGGGTAAAACTGTAGATGAAGGAACAAAAATAATAATTACTGTTAATAAAATAGCAGAAATCAAATCTGGAAAATTAGACATTAATTTGAAAGCATTAACAGGAGGAATAAAATTAGGGGCTGATGGAAAAGAAATTGATCCAGAAGCAACATTAACAGTAAAGGTTGTATCTGCCGGAAAAGAGGAAACAGTATATAATGAAAAACATAGAAAAGACTCAGAAAGCATTAGCTTTAGTATAACAGGAGTAGGAACAATAACAGTAAAGGTATTTGTAAATGATGTAAAAAAAGCGGAGAAACAAATGAACTTAAATTCTTCAGAAACATTTTGGAAAGTTGAATAAAGGGGTAAAAATTGCAAAAAGGAATAATAGTAAAAAATATTTCAAATTTATATAAGGTTGAAACTGAAAATAATATATTTTTGTGCGAAGCTAGAGGAAAGTTTAAAAAAAGTGGAATAACACCAGCTGTAGGTGACAGAGTACAGATAAATTCAATAAATGAACAGAAAGGAATTATTGAAGAAGTATTAGAACGAAGTAATTACATAAAAAGACCTAAAATTGCTAATCTTACTCAAATTGTATTTGTACTTTCAATGAGTATGCCTAAACCTGATTTACTACTTTTAGATAAACAATTAGCTTTTGCAGAATTTTTAAGAATTGAGCCAATAATATGTATAAATAAAATTGACTTAGAAAAAGAATATAGAATTTTAGAAATAGAAAAAATATATCAAGACATAGGTTATAAAGTTATAAAGACAAATGCACAGATTGGAGAAAATGTGCAATCAATAAAAGATGTATTAAAGAATAATATAACTGCTTTTTCCGGTAACTCAGGTGTTGGAAAATCTACTTTAATAAATGGAATATTTAAAGAAAAAATAGCAGAAGAAGGAACTATAAGTAATAAAAATAAAAAAGGAAAAAATACAACCACAACAGTCGAATTATATAAAATAGACAATAATTCATATATAGCAGACACTCCTGGATTTGCAACATTTGACATATATGAAATAAAAAGTGGAGAATTAGATGAGTATTTTAGAGAGTTTCATAACTATATAGAAGAATGTGAATATATAGGATGTAATCATATAAAAGAAATAAATTGTGGAGTAAAAAAAGCAGTTGAGTATGAAAAAATTTCAAAAATGAGATATCAAAATTACTGCAAAATATATAATGAATTAAAACAAAAGGAGGATAACAGATGGTAGAGGTTTCAGCATCAATATTAAATATGGATAATGAAAATGCAATAAAAAACTTATATGAATTAGAAACAGCACTAATAGACTATTTTCATATTGATGTAATGGACGGTAAATTTGTAAAAGATAATACTACAGAAAAAATGATAGAATATAGTGAATATATTAGCAGTATATCAAGTCTACCGTTAGATATACATCTAATGGTAGAAGATGTAGAACAATATATAAAGAGTTTTTCTGTATTTGAGCCTAATTTAATAACATTTCATATAGAAGCAAGAAAAAACAAAGAGGAAATATTTGAATTAATCAAGTTAGTAAAAGAAAGTAATTCAAGAGTTGGGCTAGCAATAAAGCCAAACACAAAAATTGAAGAAATATACAATTATTTACCATATATACACTCTGTTTTGATAATGACTGTTGAGCCAGGGCTTGGAGGACAAGAATTAATTCCAGAAACAATAGATAAGATAAGCAGAATGAAAAAATATTTAGAACAAGAAAAGCTAGAGGTAGATATTCAAGCAGATGGAGGAATAAATTTACAAAATATAGACCTGTTAAAACAAGCGGGAGTAAGCAATGTTGTTGTAGGCAATGCCTTAATGAAAACAAAGGATAAAAAGGATATGATAAATAAATTAAAAAACTAAATTATTTTTTAACAAAATAAGCGCAATCTGAATTAGGGGTTATTTTTTGAGTAGTTATATTTTCAAAGCTACATTTGCCATCTTTTTGATAGAGACAATTAGCAGAACAATTTATATTAGTCAAAATATACACCTCTTTTTTGATAATTATTTTTAGTATATACAAAAATTGCATAGTTTATGCAGTTTTTGTGAAATTTTTACAGTAGGTTTGAACAGGACATTCCGAACATTTTGGATTTCTGGCTGTACAAATATTTCTGCCATGCCAAATAAAAAGATGATTAATATCTTTATAGTATTTTGGGGGGATAATTTTTAATAAGTCTTGTTCAATTTGCTCAGGAGTTGATTTATTTGAAAGTCCAAGTTTGTTACATATTCTTTTGGCATGAGTATCAATAGCTATTCCTTGAGGTTTGTTAAAAGCCTCCAACATAACAACATTTGCAGTTTTTCTGCCAACGCCAGGTAAACTCATTAGGTCTTCCATGTTTTGGGGAACATTACCGTTAAAATTAATTATAATTTTTTCAGAAGTTAGTTTTATATTTTTAGCTTTATTTTTGTAAAAGCCACATGGATGGACCAAAACTTCTAAATCTTCTATTGGAATATTTGTAAAAGCTTCAGGTGTATTATATTTATTAAAAATATAAGGAGTTGTTTTATTAACTCGTTCATCTGTACATTGAGCAGAAAGCATAACAGCAATAAGCATTTCAAAAGGAGTAGTAAAATTTAAACTACATTTAGCATCTGGATACGTTTTTTTCAAAATTTCTATTATTTCTATTACAATATTTTTATTCATAAGAAAACCTTTCTATAATAATCACAAATAAAATATAAAATTAATATAATATTAAAAAAGGAGGTAATTTATTATGTTGTGTGCATTAAAAAAGACTTTAGGGGTATGTTTAATTGGGCTAGGACTTGGAATATTATTAGTATTATTACTTCCTGTATCTGGCTGGCTATTTACAATTGGAGTTGCCATAGTAGCGGTTGGATTAATGTGGTTATCTTGTTAAAAGGAGTGGGTAAAAATGACTATTGTTGTAAAAAAGGTTCCCAAATTTTTACGTGGATTTGTAAAACTTATATTTGGGATAAAAGATTAATACATATGACAAAATTTTAATATTAGTAAAATAGAGCAAAATGAATTATTTCACTTTGCTCTGCTTTAATTTGAAAAATTATACTCTTGTAACTTTCCCAGAACGCAAACATTTTGCGCATACACTTATTTTTTTAGGTTGACCATCTACTAATGTTTTAACAGTTCTTAAATTTGGTTTAAAAGTTCTCGTTGTTCTTCTACTTGTATGAGAACGTGTAATACTAATTTTATTTCCAAAAGCTACAGATTTATTACAAATTTCACATCTTGCCATTTTGTTCGCACCTCCTATATGATATAACTAAAATCGACTATTACATATTTTAACATAAATATAAGTAAAATACAATACTTTTTAACAAAAAATATATACCTATGTTACTAGATAATGTTTTTTGAAGTTAATGTTTCAACATTGTAGCTGTATAATATATTAACTAGTAACATGCCATATTACCAGTTAGACTAAAATTATTATAAAAATGAAAAAAATAATTGAAATATACGAATATATGTAATATAATTGTAACATAATCGTAATAATAATAATATCTAATCAATATTATTGAAAGGAAGATGCAAGTATGTTCAAGTGGGGGCAAGACATAGGAATAGATTTAGGAACAGCAACAGTTATAGCTTATGTAAAAGGCAAAGGAATAGTATTAAGAGAGCCTTCTGTTGTTGCTGTAGACAATAACACAGGTAATGTTTTAGCAGTAGGAAAAGAAGCAAGAAGAATGTTAGGTAGAACACCAGGGAATATTGTAGCAACAAGACCTCTAAGAGAGGGAGTTATATCAAATTATACAGTAACAGAAAAAATGCTTAAATACTTTATAAATAGAGTATGTGGAAAATTTGTATTTTCGCCAAGAATTATGATATGCATACCATCACAAGTCACGGAAGTGGAAAAAAAAGCTGTTATAGATGCAGCATCACAAGCAGGTGCAAGAAGAGTATATTTAATAGAAGAACCAATTGCAGCAGCAATAGGTGCTGGAATAGATATATCAAAGCCATGTGGAAATATGGTTGTAGACATAGGTGGAGGAACCACTGATATAGCGGTTATTTCATTAGGTGGTTCTGTTGTAAGTGAATCTTTAAAAGTCGCAGGAGATAAATTTGATGAAGCAATAGTCAAATATATAAAGAAAAAACATAATGTAATGATAGGAGAAAGAACGGCAGAGGACTTAAAAATAAACATTGGATGTGTATATCCTAAAATACAAGATATGGATATGGATATACGAGGAAGAGACTTAGTGACTGGTTTACCTAAAACAATAACAGTACATTCAAGTGAAATGCTAGAAGCATTGATAGAACCTGCAATGATGATAGTTGATAGTGTACATTCGGTATTGGAAAAAACACCACCAGAGCTTGCAGCAGATATCAGTGATAAGGGAATATATATGACAGGAGGGGGCTGCTTAGTAGATGGTTTAGATAAACTTTTGCAAGAGAAAACCGGAATAAATGTAATGATAGCCCAAGATGCTGTATCATGTGTAGCATTAGGTACTGGAAAAGCACTGGATAACTTAGATGCATTAGACAGTAAAAAAATAGGAAGATAATAATATAAAACAATAAAAGTATAGTAAATAGTAATTTTTATATGCGAATTTGAAATGTAGGGGCGATTAAAATCGCCCGTCCTCCGGAAGCGAGGGGGAACAAGTTCGCCCCTACAACATTGGTGTGTTTGAGGATATTTATAGTAAAAACTACCGAACAACAAAAAACCTCGGAAGTATTGAAACTTCTGAGGTTGAATTGCTTTTGATAAAAACTCTTTTTATCTCTTGCTAAATTGTGGAGCTTTTCTTGCTTTTTTAAGACCGTATTTCTTTCTTTCTTTCATACGAGGATCTCTTGTTAAGAATCCTGCAGATTTTAATGTTGGTCTATATTCTCCATTAGCTTCTAATAATGCTCTGGAAATACCATGACGAATTGCACCAGCTTGACCTGTAAATCCTCCACCTATTACTTTACAAATAACATCATATTTTCCTAATGTATTTGTAGAATTTAAAGGTTGTTTAACAATTACTTTTAAAGTTTCTGTTCCAAAATATTCATCGATATCTTTACCATTAATAGTAATTTTTCCAGTACCTTCTACTAATCTTACTCTAGCAATTGATTTTTTTCTTCTACCTGTTCCATAAAACATTATTTTTTCTGATTTTGCTTTTGCCATATTATTTTACCTCCCAAACTTCAGGTTTTTGAGCAATGTTTTCATGTTCTGCTCCTGCATATACTCTTAACTTTTTTAACATTTGTCTTCCTAAGCTATTGTGTGGAAGCATTCCTTTTACAGCAAGCATCATCATTTTTTCTGGGTTCTTATTAAGTAAGTCTCTAGCTGAGATTTCTTTCATTCCACCAATATATCCAGAATGATGTCTGTAAATTTTTTGGTCTAATTTTTTTCCTGTTAAAACTACTTTTGCACAATTTGTTATAATAACGTGATCACCAACATCTATATTAGGTGTATAAGTTGGTTTATGTTTTCCTCTTAATAATCTAGCAGCTTCTGTAGCAACTCTTCCAAGTACTTTGTCTTCTGCATTGATTATATACCATTTTCTTTCAATTTCACTTTTTTTAATACTATATGTTGTATTATTCATGGTAATATATACCCTCCATTCAAAATTAATATTTATATATATGAAACTAAATATTAAACTACCGGGGAGAAGTTTGTAATTTAGTCATATTTTTACATAACACATAATATTCTAATACAAAATTACGCAAAAGTCAAGAAAAGTATTGACAAATTATAAAAAAAGTATTATTATAATTTGTGTAAAAAAAAGAAGCAATCCACTGCTCACCTTATCTAAATGGAAAAAGGTTAATATTAATAAAAAGTTAATGCTTTTTTATGTATGTGGATTGATTAAAAATCAATCTTTTTTTGTTGTAAATTTACTAGTAGCGAGTAAATATTACAAAAAATAAATGGAGGTGTTTTATATAAAGCAAGAATTACCTGTTAACGAACAAATTAGAGCAAAAGAAGTTCAAGTTATAGACGAAAACGGAGAGAAAAAAGGCGTAATGAATATTAATGATGCATTAGATTTAGCATTTGATAAAAAACTAGATTTAGTATTAGTATCGCCTAATTTAGAAGTTCCAGTTTGTAAAATAATGAATTATGGAAAATACAAGTTTGAACAGTCTAAAAAAGAAAAAGAAGCAAAGAAAAAACAAAAAGTTACAGAGCTAAAAGAAATAAGAATTACTCCAAACATAGAACAACATGACTTTGATTTTAAAGCAAAAAACATAAGGAAGTTTATAGAGGACGGAAATAAAGTAAAAGTAACAGTTAGATTTAGAGGAAGAGAATTAAACTATGTTAAATTGGGAGAAGAAGCTTTAAACAAATTTATTGATAATTTGTCAGATATTGCTACACCTGATAAAAAAGCAATATTAGAAGGTAAAAATATGTTTATTATATTATCTAAAAAAACAGATAAATAATTCACAAAATAAAGGAGGAAAAAATTATGCCAAAATTAAAAACTAATAAAGCAGCAAAGAAAAGATATTCATATACTGCAACAGGAAAAGTGAAAAGAACAAAAGCAAATAGAAGACATCGTTTAGCTACAAAAACAAACAGAGCAAAATCAAGAGGAAAAGTTCAAGATGCATATGCAGACAAGACATGTGAAGCTGGAATTAAAAGATTATTACCATATGGTAACTAAAATTTCAATGAGAAAAATGAAGATTAAAAAGGAGGCATTTTAAATGGCAAGAGTAAAAACAGCAATTATAACTCGTAAAAAGCATAAAAAAATATTAAAAAGAGCAAAAGGATATTATGGTGCAAAACACTATAGATTCAGAATGGCCAAACAAGCTGTTATGAAATCAGGTATGTATGCATATGTTGGAAGAAAAGACAGAAAAAGCAATTTCAGAAAACTATGGATATCAAGAATAAATGCAGCAGCTAGAATGAATGGAATAACATATAGCAACTTAATTAATGGATTAAAAAAAGCCAATGTTGTTATAAACAGAAAAATGTTAGCAGAAATAGCTGTAAGCGATCCAAAAGCATTTACAGAAATAGCAGAAATAGCAAAAAAAGCATAAAACCTTAAAAAGAGCTGTGCATCGCACAGCTCTTTCTGCTAGGCTGACTCTAGGATATAACAATTGTTAATGTCGGTATTTACAAAGTCAAATTATAAAGAATTAATAATTAATGTTACTAATTTTGGACTGAATATGCCTAATATAATAGTATTATTCATATTTACAATAGTATTATTTATATATGAATCTAACCAGAAACAAATTATGGAATTCTTTCAAAGAAAGAGCCTAGAATTTAAAATGATAACTTTATTTTCACTCATATTGCTTACTACCGTATTAGGAATTGAAGGATTAGATAGAATATATAAATATGAAAATTACGAAATAACAACATATGAAAGAGATGGAAAAAAGAGAATCCAGTCTATTTATTAAATGATATGGTTAAAACAGAAGAAGATGTAAAAATAACGGACAGTTATAACAAAATGATAGAAAAATACAGTAATAACTATGTAAGAGAAGAAAATATGTACACATATATACAAGGAAAAACTGCCTTGAAATTTATAATTGAAAATAACATCATTACGAGTATAGAATATAGCTTAAAATGATGTAAATGAACAGTGACTGTCAGAGGAGGCAGCCACTGTTTTAATAGTAAAATAAATTTAAATTATTGCTTTTTTATTTTTGGTTTAGCTAGCAATGATGCAATATATCCAAAGAAAATAGCAGCGGATATTCCACCGGCTGAAGATTTTACACCACCAATAAAAGCACCTAAAAGACCAGATTGTTTAACTTCCTCTATAACTCCTTTTGCTAAATTGGCTCCAAAACCAGTAAGAGGTACAGTTGCACCAGCGCCTGCAAAAGATATTAAATGTTTATATATACCTAAGCCACCTAAAACAGCGCCTAAAGTAACAAATAATACTAAAATTCTTGCAGGAGTAAGTTTTGTTTTATCAATTAAAACTTGTCCGATAATACAAATAATACCACCAACTATAAACGATTTTAAAATCATAAACCAATCTAAAGTATTAAAAAAATTTTGCATAATAATTTCCTTTCCTTAGCTGAGAATGTAAATTTCTAAACGATTAATCCAAATTTTCGATGGAAATTGCATGAGCAATTCCGGGAATGGTTTCGCCTTGTTGTGAACTCATAGAATTCATTAATGCTCCAGTTGCAATTAACAATATTCTATTTATTTTTTTGTCTTTTAATTGTTTAAAGAAATATCCAGAAAAAACAGTGCCAATGCATGCACAGCCACTACCACCAGAATGAGTATCTTGACTTTCTTTATCAAAAATAAGGACACCACAATCATTATAGTTAGCATTAATATTATAGCCTTTGGTTTCGGCAAGCTCAGCTAAAATTTCTTTTCCAATGTAACCTAGGTCTCCAGTAATAATTAAATCATAATAACTTGGCTTTCTACCTGTATCTCTAAAATGAGTGATTAGCGTATCTAAAGCAGCAGGTGTGTCGTTCATATAAACACAAAAGTAAATATCATATACTACAACATAGGGGACAGAAAGTCCTCTATTTTTAATGCTAAAAAAGATGGAGATGAAAAATTGTATTTAAGCAATTTTTGATTCCGAAGGAGAAGAAAAAGAGAAAGAATTTGAAAAAGAAAAGCAAAGAAAAAATTGTAAAATTAACAATTAGAATTCCAAAATTGAAAAAGGGAATGATGACAAAAATAGTTGAAAAAAGTTCATATAATAGTTTAGAAGATTTAACTAGAGCAGGTATTGATAAAAAAATAAATTTACAAATATATAAAGACAATATGGATGTAATAGTAAAAGAATTAAGTAAATTAATTGATGCAAAACTTAATTTTTTTCAATTCTCAAAGAAAATTGAATGCAAATAATGTAAAAATAAATGCTTTAAACACATATATTATGGGGAAAGTAATGCGAAGAATAATGGGAGATGATTTGCATGAGGAATCTATGAGAATAATAGAAAGTGAAAGAGTAAAAGCAAACTATTATATAAGCAGAAAAACAGAAGATATGCCAAAAGAAAAACATCATCTTTTGAGTGGGAAGATGATGTATAGGAAAAATAGAATTTATAAAAAATTCTGTAAATTAATAAAAAACGGTATAAAATTTATAAGATATATGCTATAATATAATTATATATGAATGAGAGGAGAATAAGACTATGACTGTAAAAAATCAAGAATTATATAATGTTATAGAAAAATTACCAGAGGAACTTTCAGTTAAAGTACTTGATTATATAGAATATCTTATGTTTTCTAATGCAAATAATAATGCTCCAGAGGAATTAATAGTTAAAAGTATAGAAGATTTGAGAGAAAAATTAGAGGAAGGAAGAAAAGATTTTGAGAGTGGAAATGTATGCTCACTTGAAGAAACTTATTTAGAAGTACAAAAAGTGTTAGCAGATTAATTTGGAGGTTTAGTAAAGTGGAAAAATATAAAATACAATTATCTATAAAAGCGAAAAATGATTATAAAAAAATTATTAATTATTTAAAAAATGAATTATTAGAACCTTCAATTGCAAATAGGTATGCAGAATTAATAAATAGTGAGATACAGTCTTTAGAGCACATGCCACAAAAATATGCTATTATTGATGATGATATAGCAAAAAAGCTAGAAATTAGAAAACTGCTTATAAAAAATTATATTGCATTTTATAGAATAAATGAAAAAGAAAAAATAGTAGAAGTTCACAGAATTTTATATGGTGCATCAAATTGGATATACAAGTTATAATGAATAATAAAGTTTATTTAAGAGTGATAATATTTATATGTTGTTACTCTTATTTTGATATGCAGGAGTTTTTCAATTATTGAATTGAAAGAATAGAAGTTTAAAGAATTAACAGAAAAATTATTAATGATAATAGCAATAAATATAACTATTTAGATATAATAATAAATGCAGTTGAGCAAGACAATATACCACTAGCAGATACATACCATAGACTTGGTAGTATTTTAGTTAAGCAATTATATACTTCATTTGCTGAACAAAGTAGGCAAACTGGAGGAGAGCTAAAAAACGGAATGAACTTTATATTATATGAATTTGCAAACTTTACAAAAATAGATTCATTCTAGATTATCATAAATGTAAAGCGACGGAATGATGGGGTTAAATAAAATGATGTATTATTTTGACTATAAATGGGATAATACATCATTTTGAGCTGCTCAAGAATTTCAAGGGTTAATGTAAAATAGATGATTTTTTACTAATTATGTGTTAGAATGTATTTAGTAGATGATTAATTATTTAATGTTTCTACTGAAAGTACAGAGCTAGGTGCAAGATTGATTCAACGAAAAATAAATAATAGATGTGAAAAAATCAATACTAGATATTATGATTTAAGCACATTATAACCTGAAAATATATAAGGGGAGAGAAATACTGTGGAAGAATTAATTTTAGAGTCAATTAATGGAAATGATGAAGCATATACAAAATTAACTCAATCAATTCAAAATGAATTATATAGAGTAGCACAAGCTAGATTAGACAATATTGATGATATTAATGATGCAATTCAAGAAACTATGATAATTGCTTATAAATCGTTAAAAAGCCTAGAAAATACAAAATACTTTAAAACATGGATCATTAAAATACTAATAAATGAATGCAATAAAATTTATGCGCGATACAAGTGGAAGGATAATATTTTTAGTAAATTAATCAAAGATAAAAATTGTGTTATAGGTGACAATTTAGATATGTCTAATATTGAAGATAAATTGGACATAGAAAGTATGCTTAGTAAATTAAAATATGAAGAACGAATTGCTATTGTCTTATTTTATAACAGCAATTATTCTTTGAATGAGATTTCTGAAATTTTAGATACTAGTCCTAATACGATAAAGAGTAGAATAACAAGGGGTAAAGAAAAAATAAAAAAATATTATAGAGGAGGTGTTGAGAATGAAACAGCAGAAAGATAATATAGATGAAATAGATAGATTGTTATATGATTATTTTGAAAAAAACGATAATATTCCAGAAAAAACTGCTAAAGTAATTAGTAAAACACCTCATAGAAAGAAAATCAGAAATAATTTATCAAAGGTAGCAGTATTAATACTGACAGTATCTGTTTTAACAACTGGTGTTGTTTTGGCTAAAGAAATAACAAACTTCTTTAAAGATTTATTCGGATTAAGTTCAATAGGAATAAATAATGATAGTGTTGTTAGTGCAATAGAAAATAAGGATTATATACAGAATATTGAAATGAATTATATAAAATTAAATGATGAATTTAGTATTAAAATTGATTATTTGATGTTAGATGATATAAATCTATATGCAGTATTTAGTTTAAAATCTGAAAGTGAAATAAAACCGAATTATAGAATAGCTATTCCAGATTTAAAGATTGTTGCGGATGGCAATGTTATTTATAATGCCTCATCAGGTGTTAATTATTCTGTATACACTGCAACTGGCTGGCATAGGATTAAAAATGAAGGAAATAATAAAAGAAGAGAATTATTATTTTTAACATCAAGTGGACTACCTAGAATAGAAAAAATACAATTTCAATTTTCAAATGTAGCGTTATATAACGATACATCTCCAAATAATAAACAAATAGAAATTAATTGCGATGAAGAAAAGATTATTAACATTGATGTAATGGAAAAATTCATTGATAGAGAAAGATTGATTTTTAATGTTTCAAGCTCTAGTGATATTTATGATATAAGTAAATTTATATCCACTGAAACAGGAACATATATTATTATAAAAACTATAAGTCCAGAAATAAATTTAGAATTAATAAATAATAATAATTTATATCAATCTCAAAAGAGATTATTAGCATTAGAAGGAGATAAATACATATTTATTATTCAATATAATCTTGATAAAGACAATGTGAGTGAAGATAATTTACAACTTAAAGATACAATGAGAAATAGCCTTAAAGTTTACCCAAAAGAGGGTGTGAACCCTCTTTTTGAGGAAGATTAATTCCAACTATACATTTTTAAGTCCAAATTGACAATTACAGATGAATCAGCACAAGTTGCTGAAATTATTGCATCACTTCCGTTTCCAATTGATATATAATCAGCTTTTCTTGTTTTTCCATCTGTATGGATTCTATAATTTTTAGTAGTATTTTTGCTTGCAATATATACACTGACTATTACTTCATATGACTTTCCATCAGAAGCTGTTGCTGTTGCCTCGAAAGCCATAAAACGACCATCATAATAATTGCTATTACCAGTATATCTTCCTCTAAAAGATACAGTGTTAGGATCATAATATGCATATGTAGAAATATCGGAAGCTTTTACTTGAATTGGAAATGTAATAGTAAAAATGGTAAACAATGTTGCTATAATAAAACATACAACTAATAATTTGTTTTTGATATTCATTACAGAACTCACCTCCTTTTCATTAATCTAAAAAAATTATATCAAATTAATCTAAAAAAGGATAAAAAGTCACAAAAAGTCACAAAATATTTTGAGATTTTTGCACCTTTTTTGTAAAAAAAATATATCTAATAAGTGTATGAAAATAAAAAAGGTATCTAATTTATGGATACCTTCCAAGAATTATTTAATATGGGAGAGAATACTAATAATGTGGAAAGAGGAGTATAAAAGAAATCTTTTTAGTGCAAAAACAATAATCATAATTATGATTTTAATTTTAGTGGGATGTATGAGCTTTTTTTATACATATGAGGAGAAAGCTTACTTTATTAGCCTGCAACAAGATATTCCAGAAGATGTCAATCCAGAAAGATTAGCAAAAAATATTGAAAATCAAAATGGAATTAAGTTTGATTTGTACTTTCTATTGCAATCGGATTTTTTCGAAATCTATATTATTATAATACTTTTATTTTGCGGAATTTTTTTGGCATCTTCTGTACATAGTTTTCTTGATAGTGGACAAATTAACTGTGTAGTTTCTAGAACTTCATACAAAAAATTTATTAATTCCATATTGATATCTCAATCTTTATACATTGTAACAATAATTTCTATTTCATTAGTAGCAATATTGACAATACGGATTTATTGCAGGAGGAATAGGTAGTGCAACAGGTACCATAGGTTCCTATGATTTTGGATTAGGAATTTTTATATTAATTGCAATTATTGAAATAGTAATGACAATAATAATGGCTGTACTAATAGATTTGATATCTTTATTATCGTGTACATTTATAAAAAAGAAATTAATCATTCAATGCATTCCATTTTTTGCTTTTTTGCTATTTCCAATTGTAATAAGTTCAACAATAGGAAACATATTTCACTTATTAGGTGAAATTACTGGGGCGTTTGTTCCATTTCAAAATTTGACAGCGATTTATTCATTGTTTCAATATGATTTTAACTATGTATATATTATATCTACAATTATACCTTATATAGTATATAGTGTTTTGTTGTATATAATATATAAAATTAACACAAATAAATATTCGAGGGATTGCTTATGAAAAAAAATGTAATTATCTTTTTTACTGCTATTTTTGTTCTAATTACATTTTGGGGAATTCAATCACAAGAAGAAGTTAATACTATTATTAACAGAAATGCTTTAAACTTTGTAAATTTATATTTGAATGGATTTCAACGATATATGTTTGTTGTAACCTTTTTGGTAAGTATATTTATTGCAATAGTAAATATTCCTTTTTGGAACTCAGAAATAAGGGTTAGAATTAAAAATAATACTTTTAATTATATTTGGAGGAAATATATTATTTATATAATATTACTTTCGTTATATATATTAACTGTATTTTCAATAGTATCTGTTATACTAAGATATGAAAATATTTTTTCTATTTATAATTTACAATTGTTTATTAGATTAGTTATGTTTATGCTTTCAATATTTGTAATATATAATATAGTCTATGTGAACACTGGAAAGGTATTCTTAGGAATTGCGATTTGTATTGTAGTAAATTTTTGCATATTAATAATGAGCTTTGCATATCAATTTGTGATTTATTTATCAATTACGGATGAGAATTTATTATTTATGTTAGATATATACACATATATAGTTAATATCATTGGTATGATTTATCTATATAAAATGATTGATAAAAAGGAGTTGATTAAACAATGTATTACATAGGCATATCTTTTCTGCTTTTAATTTTTAATTTGTTTATAAAGAATACTAATAATATTGATACGCCACTGTATGCATTGAGAAGTATATTAATTCCATATAATTTTGAAGAAGGTAATGTTATATTCATTAATTTAATATTAAATTATAGTATTGTTATAATCTTTATTACAAATATTATAAAGAATTGTAATGAAATATTTTCAATGAGTCCATATATTTTAACAAGATGTAATAAAAAAAAATCATTTAAAAAATTTTTTTTTAGAGTTTTTAAATCTATAATTAATTTAATTATAATTAAATTAATTATAGATATTTTAACTGGAGATATAAGTTCTTTCGAAAATCTTAAACAATTGATTAGTTGTTACACTCTATATATATTGACAATAAATATATGGATAACAACAACAATTCTATTATACATACTCAGGATAGAAAATAAAACTATATATTTTGTATTATTAACAGTTATATTAATTAGTCAATACATATCATTTGATATTGGATATTTTAGCATAATTGTGTTTGCATCTAAGTATACCTTAGAACATTACCAATTAGTGGTTGGATGTAAAGCAATATTGGGATCTATACTATTTATATTTTCGTTTTTTAGGTTTAAAAAATATGAAGCATTGGGAGGAGAAAAAAATGATTAAGTTAGATAATGTCACAAAAGTTATTAATAAAAAAACAGTTCTTAAAGATATAAAACTTTCTTTTGACAAAGGAAAGATATATTTATTGACTGGTCATAATGGTTGTGGTAAAACAATGTTATTAAGATTAATTTGTGGGCTTATAAGTCCAGATGAAGGAAAACGCATAGAAGATGAAGAATATAGATATGGAGTAATTATTGAAAATCCATCATTTTTTACACAAGAAACAGCGATGTATAATTTAAAATATTTAGCAACAATAAATAACTTAATTAGCAAAGATGACATTGAAGTGTGGCTGAATAAATTTAATTTACTAGAGCATAAAGCTGATAAAGTAAAAACATTCTCTTTGGGAATGAAACAAAGGCTGTCACTATGTCAAGCTTTTATGGAAAATCCAGATGTTTTATTATTGGATGAGCCCTTTAATGCAATAGATGAGGAAAATTTGATGATAATTTATAAACTGATAGAAGAAGAAAAGAAGAAAGGTAAATTAATAGTAATAGCATCTCATAGTAATCTTAATGATATAAAATTTGATGAAATAATAAAAATGAGGAATGGAACTATTGTAGTAAAGTAAATAAATTGTATCAGATTAGAAAGCTAATATTTAATTGTTTGGATGAATTAAAGGATAAATATGATGTTTTTGATAAACTAAAAGTGGACCAAAAATTCAATTAATAATAATTGAAAAATGGACCACTTTTTTTACTTGACAAATACAATAAAAGTTATGTATTAAAAAAAAATTAATGTAGGAGCTGATGTTTCAGAAAGAATTAGTTGGAAAATATAAAATGCAATTGAATAAAATATGAAAAAATGAACAAAATATGTGTAGAACATTGAAAATTGAATATAGGAGGTTATTTATGGATGATTACGCTAAATTAAAAAATAAACTACAACTAGGGAAAAGCAGTAACATAAAATATATAGATGAAAAAGATATGGATAATATAGAAAATTTAAATGTTGATATTAATTTACCAAAAGCAGATAGAATGCTTGTGTTTTTACAAAATGTTAAGAATCCATATGCATTTATTGTAAATGGATTAAAAGTGAAATTTGAATATTCTGACAAAGGATTAAATATTAATCAATGTATTGAAAATTTGATTATGAACAGAATAAAAACTTAAAGAATATAGTGTATTTCATTTGAATCCACTATAAAATTATGTTAAAATATAATTGTCAACAAATATGACTTTATAGGGAAGGAGGAAATTTGTCAAGAAAAAGTAAGTATGAAAACGATGGAGTGTTATTTCCAAGAGGCAACAACTCATTCGGAATACCAAGAAAGACATGGTATATTGCAAAATATATAAGGCTATCTAAAGAAGATGGAGACGACAAAGATGAGAGTAATAGTGTAGTCAGCCAAGATAAAATATTAGATGATTTAATAATGGATTTAGCACAAAGTTGTGAAGATGAATTTGTAGTATATGATACTTACGTTGATGATGGCTTTTCAGGAACAGATTTTAATAGACCTAGCTTTCAAAAATTATTAAGAGATATGAAAGACAATTATATTAATATGATTGTTACAAAAGACCTATCAAGACTCGGAAGAAATTATATTGAGGTTGGAAATTATATAGAACAAATCTTTCCATTGTTTAATATTAGGTTTGTTACAAAAGCAGAAGATATTGACAGCTATTCGAAACCAACTTCTGTAAATAGTATTCTTGTTCCTTTTAAAAATTTAATTAATGATGAATATTGTAGAGATATTTCAAACAAAATAATTTTAGCAAATAATTCAAGAAAGAAAAACGGACAATATTTAGGCTCTTTTCCAATCTATCGGATATATCAAAGATCCACAAGATAAATATAAATTAATCATAGATGAAGAACCTGCAGAAGTAGTAAGATTAATTTATCAATTGTTCTTAGAAGGAAAGGGAAGAGCAACAATTACAAAGATATTAAATGATAGAGGAATTCTTAATCCAACAGCATATAAACAACAAGTCTTGAAGAAAAACTATGTAAATGCTTGTAATATGAAAGGTAATAGTCTTTGGTGTGATACTACTGTAGCTCATATTTTAAGAAATGAGATGTATACAGGAACTCTGATACAAGGAAAAAAGAAAATGTTAAGCTATAAAGTTCATAAATTAGTTGATGTGCCAAAAGAAGATTGGATTATTGTAGAAAATAGTCACGAGCCAATTATTGATAAAGAAACTTTTAACAAGGTACAAGACATAATCAATAGAGATACAAGAATAAAAAACGATGGTACTGGAGAAGTCTCATTATTTGCAGGATACATTAGATGTGCAGATTGTAAAAGGGCAATGAACAAAAAATCTACAAATAATAAATGGAAAACATATTATTATTATGTATGCAACACATATAGGAAAAAATCAGCACAAATTTGTACAAAGCATACAATAAGAAGTGATTATTTAGAAAAAGCAGTTTTAGAATCTATAAAAATGCAGATTGATATAGCTATTGAAATGGAATATATGATTAAGAAAATTAATCAATCTGAAAAAAGAAATCTAGCTAATTCTAATCTTGAACGAATAATAAAATCAAAACAGAATGAATTAGAAAAATACAAAAAACTAAAAAAATCTGTATATGAAGATTGGAAGTTAGGTGATATTTCCAAAGAAGAATATTTTGAGTATAAGAATAGTTATGAAAAGAATATACAAAGTATTGAACAAAACATTAAATATTTAGAACAAGAAACAGAAAAATACAAAGACCAAATTTTAGGAGATAATATTTGGATAGAAAACCTAAAGAGTAAAAAGAACATAACTAAACTTACTAGGGAAATAGTGATTGAGCTTATCGATTGTATATATGTACACGAGGGTGGAGATATTACTATAAGATTCAAATTTACAGATGAGTACGAAAGAATGTTAGAGTATATTAAAATAAACGAAGAATTAACGCTTGTGCCACAAGCAATTTAAAAATAAAAATATTTGTGTTTAAAGAAACGTGGCAGGTGCCATAGCTGCTCCCATGTTATTAGCATCTTTGATTCCCATATCAACAATTTTTCCGAGGTGTTATATAAGTAATTTTAGGACCAATGCCATTGGAAGATAAAACAGCAGCACCAGAGCCGGTAACAGTCCACTGAGAAGTAGGTGGGCGTTGGTTTCCTAATTCCAAAGGGAAACGAAACTGTTTTTCGGCACTACAAAAGTGGCTAGAAGTAGCACAAAGAACGTTAGAAGCAGCACCACTAGCAATAAATACGCTTCCCAAGCACATACTTTCAACAAAAGTTGAACAAGCACCAAAAACACCAAAAAAGGGCATATTTAATTCCCTAAGTCCAAAGCTAGAAGAAATACATTGATTTAGTAAATCACCAGCAAAACAAAAATCAATATTAGTTGCAGGAATTCCAGATTTTAAAATTACAGAATTAACATTTTCCTTTATTATTTTACTTTCTGCTTTTTCCCATGTATCTTCACCCCAAAACTCATCTTCTAAACATTGGTCAAAATAACTAGCAAGAGGACCTTGCGATTCTTTAGGACCAACAATGCTAGAAGTCTCCAAAATAGTTGGAGTATTAATAAATTGAATAGTTTGACTTCCGATTTTTTTCATAAAACCTCCATTTTCTCAACTAGGGACAGTCCCTAATTGTTCCATTTTTTAAAAAAAGAAAGTGGCAATAATACCAATTATTACAGAAGTAGATATTCCAAATACAAGAACTGGACCTGCAACTGTAAACATTTTTCCTCCAACTCCCATTATATATCCTTCAGATTTATATTCTATTGATGGGGCTACAATTGAATTTGCAAAACCAGTAATAGGAACAAGAGAACCTGCTCCGGCAAATTTACCAATTTTGTTAAAAATATTTAAACTTGTTAAGAGTGCAGATAATCCAATTAAGATAATGGAAACAATTGTACCAGAGGCTTTTTCATCAAAACCTTTGTATTGACAAAAAGATAATATCAATTGTCCAAGGGAGCAAATTAATCCACCAACCCAAAATGCGTTAAGACAATTCTTAAGAATTGGCGAATTAGGTGATTTCTTATTTACATAATTACCATAAGCTTGTTTTGTATCTATAGGTTGCATAAAATTCATCCTTTAATAAAAATTTAGGTTTTTAAGTTATATTTACCTATAAACTTATTTATATATTTTCCTAAAAAGAAATAAAATATACAAAAATAAACAGAAAATCTTGAATAATTAATTTTTATGTGATAACTTAGATATTAATATATAAAATGAGGAGAAAAATAGATGAAAAAAAATGTGATAAAAATTATAGTAGTTTTAGTATTGTTGATGATTGCAATAGCAATACTAAAAATAGCACCTAATTATATAAGAGATGAAATAAAAGACAGAACTAACTTAATTATTAATAATAGTAATGTTACAACGAGCTTAAAAAAAGATGTATATATAGATGATAACAATGTAATATATCTTTCAAAATCAGATATGCAAAACTTTTTTGATGAATATATTTATTTTGATGAAAAATATAATCAAATAATTACAACAGCAGAAAATAAAATTGCTGCATTAGGTATTGATAGCAAAAAAATCGAAATAAATGGAAAAGAGCAAATAATAAAAAGTCCTACAATTGAGACGACTGATGCATATCTTATTCCAATATCTGAATTACAAGAGGTCTATAACATAAGCGTGGAATATGTAAGCGAAACAAATAAAGTTGTAATTGAATCCTTAGATAGAGAGCAAAAAAAATTAGAATGCACAAAAAATGAAAATATAAAATATAAACCAACATTTTTTTCTAAAACATTAGAAAAAATTAAGAAAACAGAACAATTGATAGTTGTGTCAAAAGAAAATGGCTGGATTAAGGTAAGAACGTCAAATGGAAATTTAGGATATATAAAAGAAAAAAGTAATCAAAATATTGTTGTATCAAGAAATGCACAACAAAACCAAAAACAAATAGAAGGAAAAGTAAGTTTAGTGTGGGACTATTTTTCGGAATATGGTTCAGCGCCTGACAGAACAGGCACAAAAATAAAAGGCGTAAATGTTGTATCTCCAACATTTTTCACCTTGACAGATGAAGGAAAAGGAAGAATTGATGAAAATGTGGGAAATGATGGAACTCAATATATAAAATGGGCACATTTGAATGGATATAAGGTTTGGCCAAGCATTTCAAACAATACTTATATACAAACAACCTCAGATATAATGAATGACTATAAGTTAAGACAAATATTAATAGGAAATATAATTAGCTTAGTAAAAAAATATAACTTAGATGGAATTAACATTGATTTTGAGTATATGTTTATGCAAGATAAAGATTTATTTTCTAGATTTATAATAGAATTAGCACCAAGGTTAAAAGAAATAGGAGCAGTATTATCTGTTGATGTTACAGCTCCAGATGGTTCGCCAAACTGGTCTTTATGTTATAATCGACACATAATAGGAAAAAAGGCTGACTATATAATATTTATGGCCTATGATCAACATGGAGGTTCTTCAGAAAAAGTTGGAACAAATTCAGGGTATGATTGGATAGAAACAAATGTAAATAAATTTGTGGGGACACAGGAAGAAGTTAGTAGCGAAAAACTAATATTAGCATTACCTTTTTATACAAGATTATGGAAAGAAAAGGGTGGCGACTTAGACAACTTTGCTATAGCAATTAAAAATATACAAAGCGTAATTCCTGATAATGTAATAAAGAAATGGGATGACGAATTAAAACAGTATTATGTGGAATATGAAAAAAATGGAGCTAATTATAAGGTGTGGCTAGAAGACGAAAAATCGTTAAGTGAAAAAATTTCTTTAATAGACAAATATAATTTAGCAGGAGCAGCATATTGGCAAAAGGATATGGAAACAGAGGCAATATGGAAGATGATTTCTGAAAAATTAGGAATAAATTAGCAAAAAGATAATATAATATTAAAATAAATCTTAAAATTATTAATTTTAAGATTTATTTTTTAATATATAAAGGACGAGAAAGAGTGAAAAATGGTAGGATATATTTTTTTATCTAATAGAGCAAGATGGTGGGAAAAAAAATTAAATATAATAATTACTACAAAGTTTAAAGAATATTATATATATGAAATAAGTAACTTAAATAGAAGATGTGTAGAAAAATTAAGAAAATTAATAAAAAAAGATAATATAAAACAGGTAGCATGTGAAGAAGAAATACAACAATACGTAGATAAAAAAATCCTAATAGATGAAAAAGATATAATTAAATATTTGATATTGGAAATATTAGAATATATATTTGAAATTCAAGGGAAAAAAATGGAACAAGAGGATATATACTTTTTGATAAACAAAGATGAAGATATATATTTAGAAAATATAAAAACGCTATCGGAGAAATTTAAAACTACCAATATAATAACGGAAGAACTTAGTAAGTTTCAAAAAATTGTAGAAAATATATTTGAAGAAGAAACAACAATATATTTATCTAATAATAAAAGAAAAAGTTTGAGAAGAGCGAAATATATAGTGAATTTTGATTATGGCATAGGAGAAATAGAAAAATATAATATAAACAGAACAGCAATATTAATTAATATTGAACAAAAAGTGAAAATAGAAAGTATGGCATTTGAAGGAATAAGCATAAATAATGTGAATATACAAATTCCAGATGAACTAATAGAACATTTTGGAAGGATGATGGAAAAAATAAATAAAAATATACTATATATGAGCTTAGTAAATCAAAAACAAGAGCTAGCAAGAATAAAAGACAGAATAAAAGAAGACAATATACATATTCTTAATCTAATAGGGGATAAAGGGATAATTTCACAAGAGGAATTTAAAAGAATTCCTTGACAAAACTTTAAATTTGGATTAGTATATATCATACTGTGAAAACAGTATAGACTTCATGTAGAAAAGGAGGTTGACAAAAATGGAAGAAAAAGAAGTTTTATTAACTCAAGAAGGATATGAAAAGCTAGAAAAAGAATTAGAATATTTAGTTACAGAAAAAAGAGGCGAAATAGCAGATAGAATAAAGGTAGCTTTAGGATTTGGAGATTTGTCTGAGAATTCTGAATATGATGAGGCAAAAGGTGCACAAGCAGCAAATGAAGCTAAAATAGCAGAATTAGAAAATAAAATTAGATATGCAAAAATTATAGATGAATCAGAAATAGATACTAAAACCGTACAAGTTGGAAATACTGTAAAAATATTAGATATGGAATTTGATGAAGAACTTACTTATACAATAGTAGGATCTACGGAAGTTGACCTATCACAAAATAAAATTTCAAACGAATCACCAATTGGAAAAGCTTTAATAGGAGCTAAAAAGAACCAAATAGTAGAAGCACAAGCACCAGCTGGAGTAATAAAATATAAAATTTTATCAATAACAAAATAAAATTTTTAAAATTATTTTAAATTATATATGTCAATGGAAAATTGCAATGCCATTGACATTTTTTTATACTTTGTTATATAATACAATTGAATTACAGTATTCCAATATATTACAAAACTATTAAATGTATATTACAATTATATTATTATTATTGACATATTGTATATAAAAGATAAAATATATATGTAAAATCGTAGAGGTGCTATGAGAGTAATAAGTGGAACAGCAAGAGGAACAAAAATAAATTCAATAGATAGTATAGAAACAAGACCAACTTTAGATAGAGTGAAAGAATCATTGTTTAATATAATTCAAAACAAATTGGAAGATGCTATTGTTTTAGACTTGTTTGCTGGCAGTGGTGCAATAGGCATAGAGTGTATAAGCAGAGGAGCAGAAAAAGCCTATTTTTGTGAGAAATCGCATCAAGCAACAAAAATGGTATACGAAAATTTAATTAAAACAAGATTAAAAGATAAAGCAATTGTATTAAATAATGATTATGAAAAATGTCTGAAACAATTATATGATGATAAGATTAGATTTAATTTAATATATATTGATCCACCATATAAGGCAGATATTGCAGTAAAAGCAACAGAAAAAATATTATTTTTAAATTTATTAAAAAAAGATGGAGTAATAATCATAGAAACCGATGAAAAAGAAAGAGAGTTAAAAAACTTAACTCAAATAGAAGCAGAAATATTTGATATAAGAAAATATGGGAGAGCAAATCTTATATTTTTAAAGCGAAAGGAGTAGAGAAATGGAGATATTTACTTTATTAGAAACATTGGAAGATATATTGGAAAAAAGTAGAAATATGCCCTTTTCTAGCAAATGTATAGTAGATAAAGAAGAAGTCTTGGATATTATTAAGGAAATAAGATTAAAATTGCCAGATGAATTAAAACAGGCAAAATGGGTAAAAGAAGAGAGACAAAAAATATTGGTACAAGCTCAAAATGAAGCAGATGATATAATAAAAGAAGCAGAAAATAGAATTATTTCGATGATAGATGAACACGAAATAACAAGGAAGGCATATGAGAAAAAAGTTGAAATTATAGAAACTGCAAATGAGATGTCTAGAGAAATTTCAAAAGGGACTAAAGAATATGCTGACAATGTACTATCAGGTATAGAAGTTGCTTTGGAAGATGCTTTAAAAGTAATAAGAAACAATAGAAAAGAACTTAAATAAGAAAATTCGGAAATCAGAAGTCGGGGGTTTAAGATTAAAATCAATGTAAATTGATTTCCGGCTTCTGATTTTTTAGTTCATATAAAATGAAAAAATAGGAGTGAGATAGATTTGGCAAAAAGAGGAAGGAAAAAGAAAAGGGATAATGCAAACATATCAATAATAACAATGGTGATATTTAGTGTACTTTTAGGTGTGCTTATATATAATCAATCTGGAATAATGGGACAGCAAATAAGTTCAATATTGAGTGGAGTTATGGGATTTATAAAATATATTGTCCCAATAGGAACATTCTTGATAGCAATATATAAATTATGTAATAAAAAAGAAGATGCATATATTAAATTATTTCAATATGCATTGCTATTAGTATGTGTTGCAATTTTTATGCACATAGTATATTTACCTAAAGATGTAGAACAGTTCTCTAATGGATTTTTAGACACAGTAACTCGCGCATATGAACAAGGAAAAACGGATGATAAAGTAGGGGGAGTAATAGGCGCAATAGGTGCAATACCATTAACAAAATTATTGGGAAAAGTAGGTGCATCAATACTAGTTTTAGGTGTGGAATTAATATTGATAATTTTAATATTTAATATTAATCCAATAGAAGAAATAAGAGTGAGATTAGCTGAAAGAGAAGAAAGAAAACTGGCAGAAGAAAAGGAGAGAATTAAGGAAGAAAGAAAAAAACCAACAGTAATGAAAGTAGAAGAAAATGAAGATAAAAAAGAAACAAGAAGAGAAAAAAGATTAAGAGAAAAAGAAGAACAAAGAAGAGCTGCTCTTGAATTAGATGACCAAATAACAATAAACTTAAATGATGATGGTAAAAGCAGTAAAAAGAAAGCATCAGAAGGATATATAGAAGAAAACTTATTTAAGAAAGAACAAGAACAAAAACAAGAGAAGGTAAAGGAAGTTTTACAATTAGAACATGCACTAACAGTAGAGGATGAGCATTATGAATTTCCACCAGTACAGCTATTAAGCGAGGGAGAAAAAAAATCTGTAAAAGGTGGAAAAAAGGCAGTAACAGATACAGCAGCAAAATTGCAAAAAACATTATATAGTTTTGGCGTTTCAGCGAAGGTAGAAAATGTTTCAGTTGGACCTGCAATAACAAGATATGAGCTAAAACCAGCCGAAGGTGTAAGAGTAAGCAAAATAGCTAATTTGGCAGATGATATAGCATTAAATCTAGCAGCAGAAACAATAAGGATAGAAGCACCAATACCAGGAAAGCAAGCTGTTGGAATAGAAATTCCTAATAAGGAAAACGAAATAGTACATTTAAGAGATATAATTGATTGTTCTAAATTTATAGAACATAAGTCAAAGCTTGCGTTTGCATTAGGAAAAGACGTGGCAGGAGAAGAAGTTGTAACAGACATAGCAAAAATGCCACATGTATTAATAGCGGGAGCTACAGGTTCAGGTAAAAGTGTATGTATAAATACATTAATAGCAAGTATAATATATAAAGCAAAACCTAGTGAAGTAAAATTAGTAATGGTAGACCCAAAAGTGGTAGAATTATCTGTTTATAATGGAATACCACATTTACTAATTCCTGTTGTTACAGATCCTAAAAAAGCAGCAGGAGCATTGGCATGGGCAGTACAAGAAATGGAAAACAGATATAGCTTGTTTGCTAGTAAAAATGTTAGAGATATAAAAGGGTATAATGAAGAACTAGACAAAGAAGGCTCAACAGAAAAATTACCACAAATAGTAATAATAATTGACGAGTTAGCAGATTTAATGATGGTTTCTTCTAAAGAAGTAGAAGACTCTATATGCAGATTGGCACAAAAAGCAAGAGCTGCGGGAATGCATCTAGTTATAGCTACACAAAGGCCATCAGTAGATGTTATTACAGGAATAATTAAAGCAAATATACCTTCAAGAATTTCATTTGCCGTTTCTTCACAAGTGGATTCTAGAACGATTTTAGACATGGCGGGTGCAGAAAAGTTACTAGGAAAGGGCGATATGTTATTTTATCCAGCAGGAGCAGCTAAACCAACCAGAGTACAAGGAGCATTTATATCAGACAAAGAGGTAGAAAAGGTAGTTGACTTTGTAAAAGCAAATGGAGAAGCTACATATAATGATGATATATTAGAGCAAATAGAAAAAGCTAATAGTACAGATAAAGAAATAGAGGAACAAGAGAATGATGATGATACAGACCCACTTTTAATGGAAGCAATAGAGGTTGTTGTTGAAACAGGACAAGCCTCAACATCGTTTATACAAAGAAGATTTAAAGTAGGATATGCAAGAGCAGGTAGAATAATAGACCAAATGGAAGAAAGAGGTATTATATCTGGATTTCAAGGAAGTAAGCCAAGAGAGGTTTTGATGTCTAAAGAAAGATGGCAAGAATTAAAAACTACATCATATACACAAACAGAAAACGTATGAAGGATTAAGAAATGATTAAAAATAAATTGTTTTCTAAATTTAATATAAAAGATTATAATAATAAACTCGAGAAGGTTTTAGAAAATAAGGTGTATTCCTTAGGCGCAAAAAATCTTCTGTTAAATATGTTTTATAAAATTGAAAACTCATATTCTGATTATGAAAAAACCAAAAGGCAAGTTCCTTTAAAAAATGATTTTATACAATATTTGATAAACACTATTCAAAATAAATGTGCAGAAATAGAAATAATAAAAAATAATTCAGAAATAGGACAAAAATTTAGAGAAGCCCAAAAAAGTTATGAGATAGAAAACGATAAAATAATGGTATTAGAAAATGAGAATTTTCTGTTAGAAGCAATATTAGAAATTTCTAGGACTCCAATTAAAATACCAAAACAATATGAATATATAGACAATGCTTATAGAGATGTGCTAAAAATAGGAGCAACAGTAAATCAACTAGAAGTGATAAAAAATTTTAATGGATGGTCATGGAGCATTACCAATGAAAAAACTGAAAAATATAAATATAATATAGTATACCAAACATTGAATTACACAGTAGGCTATAAATTGATGTATGAATTTATAAACAACAATAATATAACATTAGATTATATAGATATGTTAAAACAACAAGTGATAGTTGAGTATGGAGTAAAAATAGGCAACAAATTTAATGATATATTATATAAAAACTTAATGTACTTATATGCAAATAGCAATCAAAAGGCGAAAGAAGAACTAATAAAGATAAAAAGTAAATATAAAAAACAATTAGAAATAATGCAAAATAAAGAGAGGTTTTTAGAAGAATTAACAAATGAAAAAAAGAGATTTAATAGAAAAATAAATGCAATAGATAAGATACAAAATGATAAAAACTTGTTAAAAAAACAATATGAAAAAAGAAACAAAAAATATGAAAATTTAACTATAAAAGAGTGGAATGACGAATTAAAAAAAGAAAGAACAGCTTTATTAAAGAGAATAACAGAGTGCAATGAATTGATACAGCCCAAAGAATATATTAAAAGAATGGAAAATACAAAGAATAAGTATGACTTTTTAGAAAGTATACAAGGGGATCAGACTTTGGAATTGTGCAGGATGTTTTTACTTGGCTTAAGGGAAAAAATAAAAAATATAGAAAATAAAAAAGAAATAATTGAATTAATATATGAATTAAGATATTATAGATTTATAATGTATGGAAATGAGTTCTTGAAAGATATAAAAGAACTAAAAATAAGTTTTGCAAAAACTATAAAGTCTTTAATAGATAAGGCAACAAAGTTAAAAGTAATTGAAAATGTGTCAGAAGATTCTAAGGAAAATTTTGTAATATTAAAAATGATATTTGATACCCAAATAATAGATTTGCAAAGTATAAGCATAGAACCAAAAGAAGAAAATAATATTATATATTTACAGTATTATGATGGAAAGGTTTTAGAAAGCAAAAAAATAACACAAGCCAAAAAAATAAAAATTAAAAAGAAAACAAAAATATTTATTTAATGGAGGGAATTTATGAATATAACTTTTTTAGGTGCAACAAAAACTGTAACAGGCTCTAACTTTTTAGTTGAAGGAGCAGGAAAAAAATTTTTAGTTGACTGTGGAATGTTTCAAGGAAGTACAAAAGATGAATTAAAAAATGCAGAGCCATTTTTGTTTGATGTTAATGAAATAGACTTTATGCTTTTAACACATGCTCATATAGACCACTCTGGAAGAATTCCTAAATTATATAATGAAGGATATAGAAAGCCCATATATGCAACAAAGGCTACATGCGACTTGTGTACTATAATGTTGCCAGATAGTGGACATATACAGGAAATGGAAATAGAATGGAAAAATAGAAAAAGAAAAAGAGAAGGAAAAGAGGCTTTGCCACCACTATACACAGCAGAAGAAGCTTTGAAAGCAATGGAAGTTTTTAAACCTGTAAAATATGATGAGATAATAGAAATAGACCCTAATATACATGTTAGATTTAATGATGCAGGTCATATGTTAGGTTCAAGTATTATAGAAGTATGGATAAACGAAAATGGAGAAGAGATAAAAACTGTATTTACAGGAGATTTGGGCAACAATGATATTCCACTATTATCATCACCTACAATGATAGAAAGAACAGACTACTTGGTTATGGAGTCTACATATGGAGGAAGATTACATAATAGAAATGAAGAAAAAGCTCAGATGTTTTTGAAAATAGTTTCAGAAACTTTGGAAAATGGTGGAACAGTGGTAATTCCTTCGTTTGCGGTAGGTAGAACACAGGAAATACTATATGAATTAAACAATTTGAAAGAAAATCAAGACGATGAAAAATTTAAAAAAGAATATGAAAAATTGATGAGTGCACCAGTATATGTAGATAGTCCACTTGCAATATCTGCTACAGAGGTTTTTAAAGAGAATATGGATTTATTTGACGAAGAAACTCAAGAATTAATTAAGAGAGGAGACAATCCATTAGAATTTCCAGGGTTAAAGTTTACTAGAACTGCAGATGAGTCAAAAGAATTAAATGAAAAAAATGAACCTTCTATAATTATTTCAGCAAGTGGAATGTGTGAAGTTGGAAGAATAAAACATCATTTAAAACATAATTTATGGAATCCAAACAGTACAATATTATTTGTTGGATATCAAGCACCAGGAACATTAGGGAGAAAAATAGTAGATGGTGCTAAAACAGTAAAAATATTTGGAGAAGAAATTGCAGTAAATGCAAGAATAGAATATATAGAAGGATATTCTGGACATGCGGATCAAGAATGGTTAATGAATTTTATTTATTCATATGCAATAAAACCAAAACATATTTTCTTAGTGCATGGAGAAGCAGAAGGACAGATTATATTAAAAAATAAAATATTAGAAGATTTAAATATACCGGTAACAATTCCAGAATATGGAGAAACATATGAATTAAAAGAAAAAGTAAGTATGACAAATAGAGTAGAAGGACCAAATGAGAAGAAATTTGTAAGATTAGAAATATTAGAAAGAATGAGAACATTAAAAGAAGAAATAGAAGACATGGAAGAAATTGTAAAAGATGGGTATTTGTCAGAAGATAGAAAAGAAGAAGATATAACAGAATTGGCAGAAAGATTAAAAGAATTAGAAAATCAAATAGTGAAAATAGTTGAAAAAAGTTAAAGGGGAAAACAAATGAAGAATAAATATTATAATGATGCTATAATAGGTGGAAAAAACATAACAGCCAGCTATTCCAAGAATGGTGAATTACTAAGACTAATTTATCCTTCACCTGATTATATGCAATTTATAGATTACTTTGAAACAGGAGTAAAAATAAACGATTCTGGGATTATATATTTACATCAAGACATTAACAATATGTATCAACAGTATTATACAGAAGATACTAATATTTTAAATACCGAAATTAAAAACACATATTTTAATTTAAAAATAACACAAACTGATTTTGTATTACTAAAAAATAGTGTATTAGTAAAAAAATATACATTTGAAAATAAGAATTCTATAGAATTAAATGTGAATTTTTTGATACACTCAAAGTTGTTATCAGACTATAATAATATGGTAGGAGCAGTTGTAAAAGATAATACATTAATACAATATACACACAATACAGCATTTTGCATAACGTCAAATAAAGAAATGTTAAGTTATCAATTAAATGATACTAAAAATAACATAAACAGTGGAGAAATAGCAGACAAAGATTATATAGGAATGTCGCCAGACTCTAGTATAAGCTATAATATTGGTTTATTAAAGCCAAATGAAATAAAAGAATTAGTTGTATATATATCAATAATAGAAAATAAAAATGAAATAGATTTACAAGAACAGATAAAAGCAATAAAAAAAATAGATGCACAAAAAGAAGAAGTAACAGTAAAAAAATATTGGAGAAAATATGTTAAAGACCATGATACTTTACAGATGCCAGAAGAAGACACAGAATTTAACAGAAAATTAAATAAAGTATACAAAAGAACAATATTGTTATTTCCATTATTAACAAATCAAGAAGTTGGCGGAATATCTGCAGCAATAGAAGTGGACGAAAATATCACAAAGTGTGGAAAATATGCATATTGCTGGCCAAGAGATGCAGTGTTTGTAACGAGGGCATTAGACATATTAAATATGACAAAGGAAACCGAAAAGTTTTATAAAGTATTTTGCAAAAATACACAAAGTGAAAATGGAATGTGGGAGCAAAGATTTTATACAGATGGTAAGCTGGCTCCATGCTGGGGATATCAAATAGATGAAACAGCAAGTGTAATATATGGTGTAAATGAACACTACAAAAAGACAAAAGAAATAAAATTTTTAAAAGATACATTAAAAATGTGTGAAAAGGCAACGAGGTTTCTATTTATTTATATGGATAATATATTAGGCACAAGAGATGAAAGTGATGTTGTAAAAAATGAAATAGAAGAAACATATCATACAAAAGAAAGAGAAAAACTACCAATTAGTTATGATATATGGGAAATGAACGAAGGAGTACATTTATATTCGCTTGCCGCAATATATGGGGCATTCAATAGTATGCTAGAAATATATGAAAATATAAAAGAAGAATATACAAATAATAGATTAAAACTTGAAAATATACATAAAAACGAAATAAATATAAGAAAATATATGGAAGAATTAAAAAAATATATATCAAAAAATTTGTATGATGAAAAAACAAAAACATTATTAAGAAATTTGAATGATCAAAAAACAGACATAAGTATACTTGGTGCGGTAGAACCATTTAAATTATTTTCAGCAGATGAAAAAAAGATTAATAATACAATAGAAAAAATAAATTTAACATTAAGAACATATACAGGAGGATATTTAAGATTTGAGCAAGACCATTATATGGAAGGGCAAAATCCATGGCCAATAGCTACATTATGGATGGCAATGTATTATAACCAAAAAGGAGAAAAAGAAAAAGCAGAAGAATGTATAAAATTTGTAGTGAACAGTTGCAATGAACATGGACTATTGGCAGAGCAAGTAGATAATAAAACAATGACATCCAATTGGGTAATTGGATTAGGATGGTCGCATGCAATGTTCGTCTTGTCACAAAAAGAAATATCTCAAAAGTGACAAAGGAGGGAAAAATGGGAAAGGACAAAACAATATTTGTATGTAGTAGTTGTGGATATGAATCAGCTAAATGGTTGGGAAAATGTCCTGCCTGCAATGAATGGAATAGTTTTTATGAAGAAAAGATAATAAAAGAAAATAAAAATAGTGCAGAAAAAGGTAAAAAAAATGCAACTCCAAAAATGCTAAAAGAAGTAGAAGGTAAAGAAAAAGTAAGGACAAGTACAGGAATAGGCGAACTGGATAGAGTATTAGGCGGAGGTTTAGTAAGGGGCTCATTAGTGCTACTTGGTGGTGAACCTGGTATTGGAAAATCAACATTAATTTTACAATTATGCAATAAAATGTCTGGAGAAGGAAAAGTTTTATATGTTTCAGGAGAAGAATCAGCAGAGCAAATAAAAATAAGAGCAGATAGGTTAAATATTAATAATGAGGATATTATGTTCTTGGGAGAAACTGATATAGACCTAATACAGGAAAATATATTACAAATGTGCCCAAAACTTGTTATTATTGATTCAATACAAACAATGTATTCAGAAGATATATCATCAGCGGCTGGTACAGTAAGCCAAGTAAGGGAAATTACTTCAAGAATAATGAGAGTGTGCAAAAGCAACGATATTACTACAATAATTATTGGGCATGTTACTAAGGAAGGAAATATAGCAGGGCCAAGAGTGTTAGAGCATATGGTTGACACTGTACTTTATTTAGAGGGGGAAAGATACTTTTCATACAGAATTTTAAGAAGTGTAAAAAACAGATTTGGCTCAACAAATGAAGTAGGAATGTTTGAAATGCAAAATGAGGGAATGGTAGAAATAGCAAATCCATCTTCTATATTAATTTCAGAAAGAGAAGATAATCCTGCTGGTTCAATTGTTGTTGCAAGTATGGAAGGAACAAGGCCACTTCTTATAGAATTGCAAGCATTAACAACTCCAACAGTTTTTGGTATGCCAAGAAGAACAGCAAACGGTATAGACTATAACAGATTAACCCTTTTAGTAGCAGTACTTGAAAAAAAAGCAGGGCTAAATTTAAGTTCACAAGATATATATTTAAATGTGGTAAGTGGAATAAGGCTGATAGAGCCTGCAGTTGATTTAGGTATTGTATTGGTTTGTGCATCAAGTTTCAAAAACTATAGTATTCCAAAAGATACTTTAGTAATAGGAGAGGTTGGATTAACAGGAGAGGTAAGGGCAGTAAATTTAATTGATAAAAGATTAAAAGAAGCAGAAAAACTAGGATTTAAAACGTGTATAATTCCAAAAAGTAACAAAAAACTATTGAAAGAAAAATACAAATTAGATATAATAGGTGTTAGCAACGTTATTGAAGCAATGAAAGCAGTTGGACTTAAATAAAAGTGTGTCCCAAAAGTGACAAGGAGGGTATGATGATTACAGAAATTCTAAAACTTATTGCACCAGGTACACCTATTAGGGATGGTTTGGAAAACATTTTAAAGGCAAAGACAGGTGCATTAATTGTTATAAGCGACACGAAAGAGGTTTTAGATTTAGTAGATGGTGGCTTTAGATTAGACATAGATTATACATCATCAAGATTATATGAATTAGCTAAAATGGATGGTGCTATTGTTTTAAGTGCTGATTTTAAAAAGATTTTGTATGCTAATACACAACTTATTCCAGACTCTAGTATAATAACAACAGAAACTGGTACCAGACATAGAACGGCAGAGCGTACTGCAAAGCAAACAGGAGCTTTGGTAATAAGCATTTCACAAAGAAGAAGTATTATAACAATATTTAAAGGAAATGAAAGATATGTATTAGAAGATACATCAAAAGTTATTTCAAAGGCAAATCAAGCACTGCAAACGGTTGAAAAATACAAAAAAGTATTTGACAGCAAGTTGAGTCTATTAAATGAATACGAATTTAATGATATAGTTACATTAGAAAATGTGATAATATCAATACAAAGAGCTGAAATGGTAAGAAAAATGGTAGAAGAAGTTGAAAGAGCCATTTTTGAATTAGGTGATGAGGGACGATTATTAGAAATTCAATTAAAAGAATTAGTTGGCGACCTAGAAAATGAGGAATTGCTAATTGTAAAAGATTATATGTCTCCAAGTAAAAAGAAACTACCAGACAAAATATTAGAGGAAATAGAAAAATTAAATCATGAAGATTTAATGAAATCAGATAAAATAGCAAAAATGCTTGGGTATCAAGACTTTGAAAACTATGATGAAGTTGGTGTATACACAAGAGGGTATAGAGTACTTAATAAAATACCTAGAATGCCAAGCAATATAGTGGACAACTTAGTTAAATCATTTAAATCATTTCAACATATATTGGCAGCAGACATTCCACAACTAGATGAAGTTGAAGGCATAGGAGAAGTAAGAGCTAGAACTATTAAACAGTCATTAAAAAGGATGCAAGAACAATTTGTTTTTGACAATTTGATTTTATAGGAGGAAAAAATGAAAGTATTTGTTAAAATTTTATTAATTTTAGGAATTTTATTATTAGTAGCAGGGATTGGATTTGTAGGATATGGAATATACAAAAAGGCCACATTAAAAGTACAAAATCCAATAGCTACAATGGAAGTTGAAGGATATGGGACAATAAAAATAGAATTATATCCAGAGATGGCACCAAATACAGTTGCAAACTTTATAAAACTTGCAAATAATGGTTACTATAATGGACTTAATTTCCATAGAACTATTCCAGATTTTATGATACAAGGTGGATCTAAAAATGGAGACGGAACAGGAGCTCCAAAACTAAGTGATTTAAAAGAAATAGCAGAGGACCAAGACAAAGAATACTGCATACCAGGTGAATTCATTGCAAACGGATATAATGATAATATTTTAAAACACGAAACAGGTGTAATCTCTATGGCAAGAGCAAGCTATGGAAACCAATCAGCAGATATATTAAAGAAAGGCTACAACTCAGCAGGAGCCCAATTCTTTATAATGACTGCAGATAATACAAGCCTTGATGGAACATATGCGGCATTTGGAAAAGTTATAGAGGGAATGGATATAGTAAACAAAATAAAGGATGTAAAAGTTGTATATAGAGAAAGTGAATTAGAAGAAAATGCAGAAGCACCAAAAGATTCGGACGGCAATAAAATAGCATCAGATAGACCAATAGAGCCACCAGTTATAAAAAGTATAACAGTAGAAACATTTGGAGTTGACTATGGAATTCCAACAACATTAGATGTTTTTGACTATTATTCTTGGTTAATGCAACAATATTATGGATATTCACATTAAAACAAAAAAATCACAGAAAAAACTTCTGTGATTTTTAGCTTATTTTAATTCTACTACGGTTACTCCCATTTCGCCTTCGCCAAAGGTACCTAGTCTAAATGATTTTACATGAGGGTGTTTTTTTAAAAAAGAGTGTATTCCTTCACGTAATTTGCCTGTGCCCTTTCCATGTACAATCCTAATAGTTGCAATATTAGAAATTGTACAATCATCTAAATATTTATCTATAATATAAGTGGCTTCATCAACATTTTGCCCAATAACATTTATTTCTGGAGAAATGTATTTTGATTTTGAACCATTATTTTTGTTTACTTTTGTGGTAGAAAAATTTTCTTTTGCTAAAGCTTTAGCTGTTTTCTTTAAATTAGATAAGCTAATATTCATTTTTGTATTTCCCATTTGAATTTGTACTTCATTGGATTTGCTTGGAAAACTTATTACTGTTCCAATTGTATTAAAAGGGATAACTTCCACCAACATACCTAACTGAATATCTGATTTGGTTAAATTACCATTTTCTTTTTGAGGAATATCAAATTGTTTTATTTTATCATTTAGTGAATTTCTTAAACTATTTGCAGATTTTAAATCATGATTTATATTATTTAGTTGTTTGATAATTTCATTAGCCTCTTCTTTGGCAGATAAAAGTATATTTCTGGCTTCAAGTTTTGCAGTTTCAATCAATTCCTTTTCTTTTTGTTTAACACCCGTATTTTCTTTTTCTAGTTCCTTCCTTAGAGTTTGGATTTGAGCCAAATTTTTATCAATATCTTGTTTTTCACGTTCTATTTGTAATTTGTTATCATAAATGCTTTTTAAAATATCTTCTATATGAATATTATCATCTTTAAGTAAAGAATAAGCGTTGTTTAAAATTTCTTGATTTAATCCAAGTTTTTTACTGATAGCAAATGCATTACTCTTTCCTGGAATTCCGATCAACAGCTTATAGGTAGGTTTTAAGTTTTCTACATCAAATTCAGAACTAGCATTTTCAAAACCATGTGTAACTAAAGCATAATTTTTAAGTTCTTGGTAATGTGTAGTAGCAAGAACAAGGCAACCAGTATTATAAAAGAAATTAAGAATGCTTATTGCCAAATTTGCACCTTCTATTGGATCTGTTCCAGAGCCTAATTCATCCAATAAAATCAAGCAATTTTCATCTGCGTTATTAGTAATATTGATAATATTTGTAATATGAGCAGAAAAAGTGCTTAAAGATTCACTTATACTTTGTTCATCTCCAATATCTGCAAATATATTTTTAAATATACAGATAGAACTATTTTCATTGCAAGGAATATATAAGCCGGTATATGCCATTAAAAGTAGCAATCCTGTTGTTTTTAAGCATACAGTTTTACCGCCAGTATTTGGACCAGTAATGATTAAACAGTTGAAATCTTGCCCTAATTTAATATCAATAGGAACAATTTTATTTCTATCAATTAATGGATGACGTGCCCCAACTAAATTTATATATTTTTCTGTATTTAAAATGGGATTAATGCCATCAATACTTTTAGAATATGAAACTTTAGCCGATAAAACATCTAATTTGCCAATAATACAAATATTTTGCTTTAGTTCACTAGTATATTTATAAAGAAGAATAGAAAGGTCATGAAGTATTTTTTCAATTTCAATATTTTCTTCTATCTTAAAATTATTAATCTCATTATTAATCTCAAAAACACTTAAAGGTTCCAGATATACGGTTGAGCCACTACTTGAAGTATCGTGGATAAAACCCTTAATTGTATTTCTATATTCTTGCTTTAATGGAATAACAAATCTATCATTTCTAATTGTAACTATAGGTTCCATTAAATACTTAGAGTAATTGCTAGAATGAATAATAGAGTCAAGTTTGTCTCTAACTGCTTGTTCAGCTTTTTTTCTGTTTCTCCTTATAGCAGAAAGTTTAGCAGAAGCGCTATCTGCAATTGTATTTTCATCTAGTATTTTCTCAAAAATAGTTGTTTCAACGCTTTTATTAATATATAAAGAATTAAAAAAATCAAATAATATAGGAAAATCATTAGTGCTAAAACTAGTATCATCAAAGAAATAATTTTTTAATTCACGTGATATTTTTAATACTGTGGCAATTTCAATTAATGCCTTGGCAGACAACACATTGTTACTTTCTAGATGCTTAATCCATATATCGATATTGGGAATTTCACAAATGGGAATATTAGATTTTCTTATACTGATATCCATTGCCTCTGCCGTTTCAGTTAAAAGGCGAGAAACCCCTTCAAAATCAAAGCAAGGTTTTAAATTCAAAACAGAAACCTTACCTATATATGTTTTACAATAATTGCTAACTAATTTAATAATTTCATTATATTCTAATTTATCTAACATAGTAATCTCCTCTGCAGGTCATTATATCACAATGTTTTTATTATATCAACAAGCTTACAAATTATGTAAATGTTACTGCTTAATATATTATACAACTAAAACGATGAAACAATATAACTCTAAAAATCATCAACCAGTAATATGTAAATTAATCTATTATGTAATACCTCTTGATTAAATTGTCAAAAAATGATAGAATTATAAAGAAGTTAGTATATAAATTTGGAGGTGGAAAATGCAGGCACAAATATTAACCTCAAAATTTGGTGGAGAATTAATAAGTTTTAAGCTAAATGGAGAAGAAAAAATACATCAGGGAAAAGACTGTATAGACGAAAATGGAAAAATATATTGGAAAAGACATTCGCCAATATTATTCCCAGTAGTAGGAAAACTAAAGAAAAATCAAACAATAATAGGTGGAAGAACTTATGAAATGCCACAACATGGTTTTGCAAGAGATTTAGAATTTGAACCATTAACTAAATTGGACAATTTTCACTCATATATGCTAAAAAGTAACAAATATACACTGTCAAGATATCCATATGATTTCGAATTATATACAACATATAGAATAGATGAAAATAAATTAACAACAATATATAAAGTAATAAATACAGGAATAACTAATATGCCATTTGGAATAGGTGGTCACCCTGCATTTAAAATAGATATAGAGCAGTTAAAAAAAGGCAACTATTATTTGGAATTTGAAGAAAAAGAAGAAAAATTACACTTTTTATATTTGGTAGATGGATTAATAGGAACAGAATATGCAAAAGACATATTAGTGGATAAAAAAGTAATAAATTTAAATGAAAATTCTTTCAAAAATGATGCCATAATAATGAAGGGAATTACATCAAAAAAAGTAAGTTTAAAAAATAAAGAACAAAATAAAACAATATTAACAATGGACTTTACAGATTTTCCATACTTAGCAATATGGTCAAAACCAAATGCACCATTTATATGCATAGAGCCATGGTACTCAACAGCAGATAATGTGAAAAGTTCAGGAGTATTTACACAAAAACAAGATTTAATTGTATTAAAACCAAAACAAACTTTTGAATGTAAGTATACGGTAGAATTTTTTTAACGAAAGGAACAAAAAAGTGGGAAAAATAATAATTAAGTTAGTAGGGAGCATATTAGCCCTAATAGGTGTAATATTAATATATGACGCAAGAACAATTACCAAAAAAGCATTTAGCTTTGGTGACCAAAACGAAGCAACATTAGGATTAAAAATTGCAGGATATCTAATATCAATAGCAGGAGCAACAATAATAATGCTCAATTAGGGACAGTCCCCAATTGTCCCATTTGACCAATTTGGGACACCCCTAAAAAAATAGTTGAAATTAAATCACAATTGTGCTAATATATAGTAAAATAAAAACAGTGAAGAAGAGGAGTAGGTTTTACTGCTAAACAGAGAATAAGAGTGAATACGCTGAGAGCTTTTATATAGAAAAGAAAACCGAAGGTAGCTTTGGAGTTAATATATTGAAACAAAGTAAATATATTCGTTTAAGCAACGTTAAAGGCTATTTAAGATACAATTAATTTGTAAATTAAGGTGGTACCGTGAGATAAAACCTCGCCCTTATACAAGGGTGAGGTTTTTTGGTTGAAAAGATTGTATAAAATAAAAAAGATAGTGCAAAGTAATCTATGAAAAATGTAGGGGCGATTTTAATCGTCCGCACTTCGAAGAAATTACTAAAAAAGGAAGGAGATAAAAAATGAAGGAACACAAATTAGAGGATAAGTTTAATCCAAAGAATTTTGAAGAAGAAATTTATAAAAGATGGGAGGGAAAAGAGTATTTTAAACCAAGTGAAGATAAGACTAAAAAGCCATATACAATAGTAATTCCACCACCAAATATAACAGGGAAACTTCATATGGGGCATGCATTAGATGAAACATTACAAGATATATTAATAAGATATAAAAGAATGGAAGGATATAATTGCCTATGGCTACCAGGAACAGATCATGCTGCAATAGCTACAGAAGTTAAAATTGTTGAAAAGCTAAAACAACAAGGGATAGAGAAAAAGAACTTAACAAGAGAACAATTTCTAGAAAAGGCATGGGAATGGAAAAAAGAATATGGTGGAACAATTTTAAATCAATTAAAAAAGTTGGGATGTTCATGTGATTGGTCTCGTGAAAGATTTACTATGGATGAAGGTTTGTCAAATGCAGTAAAATATGTTTTTATAAAATTGTATGAAAAAGGACTTATATATAAAGGAAAAAGAATGATAAACTGGTGTCCATCATGCAATACTTCTATATCAGATGCAGAGGTTGAGTTTGAGGAAGAACCAACACATCTATGGCATATTAGATATAAAGTAAAAGATGAAGATAAATATTTAATAGTAGCAACAACAAGACCTGAAACAATGCTAGGAGATACGGGTGTAGCAGTTCACCCAGAAGACGAGAGATATAAGGATTTAGTAGGAAAAAAAGTAATACTTCCTATTATGAATAAGGAAATACCAATAGTAGCAGATGATTTTGTAGAAAAGGAATTTGGGACAGGTGCAGTTAAATTAACACCAGCGCATGATCCAAATGATTATGCTGCAAGCCAAAGACATAATTTAGAAATAATAGAAGTATTTGATGAAAATTGGAAAATGGGAAATTTAGTACCAGAATATAAAGGATTAGATATATATGAAGCTAGAAAAAGAATTGTTGAAAAGTTACAAGAAATAGGGGCATTAGTAAAAATAGAAGATTATACACATAATGTAGGAAAATGCTATAGATGTCACCATACAATAGAACCTAAAATTTCTGAGCAGTGGTTTGTTAAAATGAAGCCATTAGCTGAACCAGCAATAAAAGCTGTAAAAGATGGAAAGACAAGATTTATACCAGAAAGATTTGACAAAATATACTATAACTGGATGGATAATATACAAGACTGGTGTATATCACGTCAATTATGGTGGGGGCATAGAATACCAGCATATTACTGCACTAAATGTAATAACATAATGGTAACCGAAAGTATTCCACATAAGTGTGAAAAATGCGGAAATACTGAGTTTACCCAAGATGAAGATACACTGGACACTTGGTTTAGTTCAGCCTTATGGCCTTTTTCTACATTAGGGTGGCCAGAACAAACAGAAGATTTAAAATATTTTTATCCAACTTCAACATTAGTTACAGGATATGATATTATATTTTTCTGGGTAGCAAGAATGATATTTTCAGCAATAGAACACACAGGAAAAGTACCATTTAAGGATGTATTTATTCATGGAATTGTTAGAGATAGTTTGGGCAGAAAAATGTCTAAAAGTCTAGGTAACGGAATAGATCCGCTAGAAATAATAGAAAAGTATGGAACAGATGCACTAAGGTTTTCATTGGTCCTTGGAATATCACCAGGAAATGATATACGATATATGCCTGAAAAACTTGAATCAGCAGCAAATTTTGCAAATAAATTATGGAATGCATCTAAGTTCGTATTAGGCAATTTGGAAGAAATAGATTATGATACAATGCCACAAAAATTATGCTATGAAGATAAGTGGATATTGTCAAAATTGAATAAACTAATAAAAGAAACAACAATTAACTTAAACAATTATGACTTAGGTGTTTGGACACAAAAGGTATATGATTTTATATGGGGAGAATTTTGTGATTGGTATATAGAAATGGTAAAACCAAGGCTATATGATAAAGAAAACAAAACAAGAGAGGCTGCACAATATACTTTAAACAAAGTTTTAGGCGATAGCCTTAAGTTATTACATCCTATTATGCCATTTATTACAGAAGAAATATATACAAAATTGTATAATAATGATGAAAGTATAATGATATCAAGTTGGCCAAAATATAGTGAAGAGTTTAATTTTGTAAATGAAGAAAAGCAAATAGAAAAAATTAAACAGATAATTATTGGAATAAGAAATATTCGTACAAATATGAATGTTCATCCAGCAAAAAAATCAACTTTAATATTTGTTACTGAAAATGATGAAGAAATGATTATAGATTCCCAAGAATTCATTAAAAAATTGGGGTTTGCAGACAAAATAATAGTACAAGGCAATAAAAATAACATACCACAAAATGCAATGTCTGTATTAAGTGAAGAATTAGAAGTCTATCTTCCATTTGACGAATTGGTAGACATAGAAGAAGAAAAGAAAAGATTACAAGGGGAAAAACAAAAACTAGAAGCGGAAGTAGAAAGAGCTAGCAAAATGTTATCAAATCCCGGTTTTGTAAACAAAGCTCCAGAAAATAAAATAAAAGAAGAAAAAGAAAAATTAGAAAGATATAAGCAAATGCTAGAAAATGTAGAAGAAAGATTATCAAAACTTGCATAATTATGTTAATTGTGTTATACTTATATATATAAAAAAAAAAGGACCGCAATTGTGGTCGAAGGAGGCAAAATGAAAAAAGCTCAGAATGATGTAAGAAGGCGGCGTATAGAACTGATGTTGGGAGTAATATTTATAATTATTGGGGTGCTAATATATAGCACAGGAAAAAAGTCCTGGCAACAGGATTTGGCGGAATTAGAAGGTAAAAGTTATCCACATCTTTCGTATAAAGAGTGGATAGCGATCCACGAATCGGAATATACATCCTCAAGTGATGCGCAAGATGCGTATCATAACTATGAGGCGGAATACTTTACTCCAGAGTACAGAGAAGCGCAAAAAAAGCAAACTCTGTACTCTGTGGGGGAGATAGTATTCTTCCTCATAGGGGCAATCTGTCTTTTCAGACAAATCTGTCTTTTCAGACAATACTGTCTGAAAAGTGAGCCGTAATCAGTTCTCCTCCTCCTGCGCAAGCATTTTGCACAGGAGGAACTGCAGACAAATCTAAAAGTCTGCAGTTTTTTTTGTGCGAATTTTGTCGAAACTTTCTCAAAAATCGGCAAAAGTTCTAATGTTTCGCTCTAGGAAAAAAATGGAAGTGAATATATAATTATAATAAACAAAAAACAAAGGGGGAATGAATTTGGAATTTGACTATATTAAAACGGACAAGCTGTTGGTCGTAAAAATAATAGAAGAAATAGACCATCACACTACAGAAAAAATAAGGAGGAAGATAGATAATGAGATTACGAGATATATGCCTAGAAAAGTTATACTTGATTTCAATAAAGTTTCTTTTATGGATAGTGCAGGGATAGGAATGATAATAGGAAGATACAAAATGATTAAAATGTTAGGTGGAGAGCTAGAAATAGAAAACGCTACAAGAAGCGTACGCAAGGTTTTAGAAATGAGTGGAATTACTAAAATAATTAGTTTAAAAGAAGGAGAGGTATATGCATAGTTTATATGATAATGAAATGAAATTAGAATTTTTAAGTAAATCAAATAATGAGGCATTTGCAAGGATTACAGTTGCGGCATTTGCCTCACAACTTGACCCAACCATAGAAGAATTGGCTGATATTAAAACTGCTGTTTCAGAGGCGGTAACAAATTGCATAATTCACGGATATGAGAATACAGAAGGAATTGTAAAGATAACAGCAAAACTTTTTGCAAACACAATAGAAATAGAAATTTCCGATTCTGGCAAAGGAATAGCAGATATAGAGCTTGCAAGGAAACCGTTATATACAACAAAAGCTAATTTAGAAAGGTCTGGTATGGGTTTTACAATTATGGAAAGCTTTATGGATGAAGTACATATTGAGTCTGTTTTAGGAATTGGCACAAAAATTGTTATGAAAAAAATAATAAAAAAGGAAGAAAATTTAGAACAGGAAGGAATTGAAATTACAAACATGGGAGGAAGATAAGTAAGTCTATGTATGAAAAATACGATAATAACATAAAAGATATAATTGCAGCACAAAGTGGTAACGAAAAAGCCATGGAAAAGTTAATAAATAGTAATAAAGGACTTATTTGGAGTATTGTAAATAGATTTAAAGATAGAGGATATGAAGTAGAAGATTTATATCAAATAGCAATGATTGGATTTATAAAATGTATTAAAAAGTTTGACTCTACATATGAAGTTAGGTTGTCTACATATGCTGTGCCATACATTTTAGGAGAAATTAAAAGATTTATAAGAGATGATGGACCTGTAAAAGTAAGTAGAAGCATAAAAGAATTGGCAGGTAAAATATTAGAAATACAAAAGCAATATATGCAAAAAGAGGGAAGAGAAATAAAAATAGAAGAAATGGCAAAAATGTTAAAAACCTCAAAAGAAGAAATAACCTTAGCTATGGAATCATATAATCCCGTAGAATCAATACATAGTTCAGCATACAACAAGGATGGGGACGAAATTTGTATTTTGGATAGATTAAGTACAAACATAGATGAGGAAACTCAAATAGTAAATAAAATATCAATAAAGCAATTAATAGAGGGCCTAGAAGATAGAGAAAAACAAATAATATTATTAAGATATTATAAAAGTAGAACACAATCACAAGTAGCGAAAATATTGGGAATAACGCAAGTGCAGGTATCAAGACTAGAAAAACAAATACTTGAAACCATGAAGAAAAAAATATGTAAATAGAGGTGAGTTATGAAAAGAATAGTGGCATATATGTTATTCCTTATTTTTTTGTGTATGTTAATACCAATTATATTTACAAATAGAAGAATTGAAAAGGTAAATGGAAAACTCGTGGAAAATGAAGAAGTAAAACAAGAACAACCAAAAGAAGAATACAGTTATAAACAATATGGAACAATAAAATTATTACATGAAAAAACAAACACAGTGGAAGAAATAAAAATAGATGAATATTTGTATGGAGTTGTATCAAGCGAAATGCCAGCAAGCTTTGAAATAGAAGCATTAAAAGCACAAGCAGTAGCTGCAAGAACATATACAATATATAAAATAAATAATAATGATAAAAAGCACGGAGAAGCGGATATATGTGATAATTCTGCATGTTGTCAAGCCTGGATATCAAAAGAAGATAGACTACAAAAATGGAATGAACAAAGTAGAAATGAGTATTGGGCTAAAATAGTTGAAGCGGTGGATTCAACTAAGGGAAAAATAATAACATATAATGAAAAACCAATAAATGCTTTTTTTCATGCAAATAGTGGAGGTGCAACAGAAGCACCAGTAAATGTATGGGGAGGAAGCAACTATCCATATTTGCAAACGGTTGCTACATCGGGAGAAGATGCTTATACCCAATACAGTTCAGAGGTTACGGTCACAAAAGAGGAGTTTAAAAATAAAATAATTGAAAAACATGCAGATTTAGATATTGATTTTAGCAAAGCAGATAGTATAAAGATAACCGAATATACAGAAGGAAATAGAGTAAAAAACTTGAAAGTTGGAAATTTGAATTTGTCAGGAGTAGAAATAAGAAACATATTTGGATTAAGATCGGCAAATTTTAAAATAGACATACAAGAAAACAATGTAAAATTTGCTGTAATAGGATATGGACATGGTGTAGGAATGAGTCAAACAGGAGCAGACAGTTTGGCTAAACAGGGAAAGAAATATGATGAAATAATTAAACACTACTACACAGGAGTCGAAATAAAAAATATGTAACATTTTTTGTATATTTTTCTCAATAATGTAAATAATTATAAAAACAATATCAAGGAGGAAAAAAAAGATGAGAGAAGCAAATATAAAGAAAATGTTATTTATAACGTGCAGTATATTTTCGGTATTGCTAATTGCATTTATTATTACATCTTTTATGTATAATAAACAAGAGGAAACACAACTTAGTAAATTTGACGCAAATGTAGTAAAAGAATATAATTCAGAAAAAGTTAGTGAAAATGCAGAGCAAGAGATGATTAAAGAAGAACCTATAAAGGAAGAGGAGCAAAAAAAGGTAGCTGTAAATACAAGTGAGATAGAAGAAAAAGTTCAAGAGGAGCGAAAGGAAGAAGCAAAACAACAAGCAGAAGTTAATAAACCGGAAGAAACAGTAGAAACAAATACAAAGCCAGAAGAAAGTCAAGCAACAACGCCAAAATTTATAAAGCCTGTAGAAGGAGAAATAATACAGGAATTTGCAAAAAGTAATTTAGTATATTCTAGTACTTTAGGAGAATGGATTACACATTATGGAATAGATATAAAAGCTGACAAGACAACAGTAGTAAAAGCATCATCAAAAGGTATAGTAAAATATATAAAAAATGATCCACGATATGGTCTTACAATTGTAATAGAACATACAGGTGGATACAAAACAGTATATGCAAACTTATTGTCTACAGAATTTGTAGTAGTAGGTGAAGAAGTAAGCGAAGGACAAACTATTGGAACAGTTGGGACAACAAGCACATTTGAAGTTTTAGATGACCCACATTTGCATTTTGAAATTTTAAAAGATGACGAATATTTAGATCCACAATTAATGCTTAATTAATTTTGTGAAAGTTATGTGAATTTTAAAATAAACTATTGACAATTTTATAAAAAGGGTATAAATTATTAGCAGTCTTGAAAAGAGACTGCTAATTTGCTACTAGATATAAAATACTAATACAATAGCAATTATGCATTATAAAATACAAGTTAGCATATTATTTAAATAAGTATTTTTAAGGAGGTAATATCAATGTTAAAACCATTAGGAGACAGAGTTGTAATTAAAATGCTAGAAAAAGAAGAAACAACTAAAAGTGGAATAATATTAGCAGGAAATGCACAAGAAAAATCACAAATTGCAACAGTATTGGAGGTAGGACCAGGAGAAGAAGAAGATGGAAAGAAAAAAGAAATGTATGTAAAAAAAGGAGATAAAGTTGTTATAAACAGTTATGCAGGAACAACAATAAAATACGAAGGAGAAGAACTAATAATTGTAAAACAAGCAGATATATTAGCTATAGTAGAATAATAAAATTTATTAATAAATTAGGAGGTAATCAAAATGGCAAAGGAAATTAAATTTGGTGAAGATGCTAGAAAAAGTTTATTAAGTGGTGTTAACAAGATTGCAGATACAGTAAAAGTAACACTAGGACCAAAAGGTAGAAATGTAGTGTTAGATAAAAAGTTTGGTGCTCCATTAATTACAAATGATGGTGTAACAATAGCAAAAGAAATAGAACTAGATGATCCATTCGAAAATATGGGTGCTGGACTTGTAAAAGAAGTTTCTATTAAAACAAATGATGTAGCAGGAGATGGAACAACAACTGCTATGGTATTAGCACAAAGCATGATAAGAGAAGGAGTAAAAAATGTTGCAGCTGGTGGAGATCCAATGGCTATTAAAAGAGGAATGGATAAAGCAGTAAAAGTTGCAGTAGAAGGATTAAAAGAAATTAGCTCAGAAGTTAATGGAAAAGAAGACATAGCAAGAGTTGCTAGCATATCAGCTAATAATAGAGAAATTGGAGAACTTATTTCAGAGGCAATGGAAAAGGTTTCTAAAGATGGAGTTATTACAATAGAAGAATCTAAAACATCAAATACAGAACTAAATGTAGTAGAGGGAATGCAATTTGATAAAGGATATGTATCTCCATATATGGTAACAGATACAGAAAAAATGGAAGCAATTATAGATAATCCATATATATTAATAACAGATAAAAAAATAAGCAATATTCAAGAAATATTACCACTATTAGAAGCATTAATGCAACAATCTGGAAAATTAGTAATAATATGTGATGACATAGAAGGAGAAGCTTTATCTACATTAATTTTAAACAAATTAAGAGGAGTGCTAAACGTAGTAGCAGTAAAAGCCCCTGGATATGGCGATAAGAGAAAAGCAATGCTACAAGATATTGCAACATTAACTGGAGGAGAAGTTATAACATCAGACTTGGGATTAGAACTAAAAGATACCCAAATAGAGCAATTAGGTAGAGCAAAACAAATTAAAGTGCAAAAAGAGAATACAATAATAGTTGATGGCATGGGGGACAAACAACAAATCGCAGACAGAGTAGCACAAATAAGAGCACAATTAAGTGAAGAAAAAAGCGAATTTGAAAAAGAAAATCTTCAAGAAAGATTAGCCAAAATAGCAGGTGGAGTTGCAGTTATTGGTGTTGGAGCAGCAACTGAAATAGAAATGAAAGAGAAAAAACTAAGAATAGAAGATGCACTATCTGCAACAAAGGCAGCAGTAGAAGAAGGAATTGTAGCGGGTGGCGGAACAGCATATATAAATGTAATACCAAAAGTTGAAAAAGCAGTTGCAGAATTAGAAGCAGATGAAAGAATAGGCGGAAAAATAATACTAAGAGCCTTAGAAGAACCAATAAGACAAATAAGTATAAATGCTGGACTAGAGCCTGCAATAGTTGTAAATGAAGTAAAGAAAAAAGAAGCAGGAATAGGATTTAATGCAGCAACAGAAAAATATGTAGATATGAAAAAAGAGGGAATAGTAGACCCAACAAAAGTATCTCGTAGTGCACTTCAAAATGCAGTTTCAGTTGCATCTATGATATTAACAACAGAAAGTATAGTAACAGATAAAAAGGAAGAGAAAGAATGTAGTTGTGGACATAATGAACCAGCAGGAATGGAAGGAATGTACTAAACTTATCATCTAAATTGTAAGTTGCATGGAAATGTTTATAACGAATGTTGTAGGGGCGATTTTAATCGCCCCTACAACATTGTTTGCGCCAAATTAATACCTAAAACTTACTATTTTTTAGTCTTCTTATACAAAAAAACAAACCATTACAGTCTTAATTAAAAGATGTAAAAGTTTGTTTTTTTATTTGGTTGGGCTGGCTAGATTCGAACTAGCGCATGCCAGAGTCAAAGTCTGGTGCCTTACCGCTTGGCTACAGCCCAATATATAATGGGGTGGAAGATGGGACTCGAACCCACGGCCTCTAGTGCCACAAACTAGCGCTCTAACCAACTGAGCTACATCCACCATATGCACTTTTCAAATGCATATATTATTTTAAACTATTTTTTTTCAAATGTCAATATTTTACTCAATTTTTCATAAAATATACGCAGAATTTCTAAAATTTCTCTATGAACATTTTCAAAGATTATGTTTCAGTGTTTTAGTTGTATAATATATTAAATGCAACAAAATAATTAAAAATAAAGCATATAATCAATTTCTGGAAAAATACAGTCTTGTTTTGAAATTGTTTTTAAAAATTGTACATCTATATTATCATCTTTTAACTGATAATATAATTTGGTAAAACGACCAATATGGTCTTTAATCCTTTTTTTGGCATAATCAACCATAGTACCATTTGTTATAATAAATAGCCAATCACTGCTTTGAGCGAGTAAAAGTTCACGAGCACACTGATTCAAAGCAGATTTTTTTAATTTGTTTTTTTCATTTGGAAACATGTGAGCTAATTCAATCATTCTTTCTCCAGCAGTGTGTAAATGCCTATGTACATAATCATTAGTTTGATTTAACCAAACTTCACTATAACCATTAGCTCCCCAACTTGAACGGCAAGGAGTAGATATTTGCATTATAGGATATTTTTCAATATATTCACTTGGAGTAATTAATTTGAAATTGCATTGATCATAATACACTTTTTTAAACAATATATATAACCAATATGGTCCTTCATACCACCAATGTCCATAAAGCTCAGCATCATAAGGACATAGAACAATAGGAGGATTAGCTGTTAGAGGGGCAAGATTTTGTATTTGTTTAGTTCTAGAATCCAAAAAGTGACCAGCTTGCCTTTCTGCCGAATCTTTTGCCCATTGAACATTGTATAAATCTTTTTCTCCGCCATCTTTTCCGGTTATTCTGTGATACTTAATGCCAGTATGAACTCTTGCACCATTAGATGCTATATATGGTTTAATATAGTCATAGTCGGCATCATAGCCAATATCTCTATAAAATTCTCTGTAATTAAAATCACCAGGATATCCATTAATAGAGCTCCATACTTGCCTAGAAGATTCTATATCTCTACCAAAAGCAATAATTCCATCAGGAGAAACAATAGGTGCAAATGTACCATATAAAGGAGTTGGGTTAGCATATAAAATACCATGAGTTTCTGTAATTATATATTTAATTCCAAATTCCTTTAAGTATTTATCTGCTTCAGGAATATATCCACATTCAGGTAACCAAATTCCATTTGGCTTTTTGCCAAAGTATTTTTCGTATGTTTGTACACCCACAGCTATTTGAGCCTTAACAGTTTGCTCTTGCAAATATAATATAGGAAAATAACCATGTGTAGCACCACATGTGATAATTTCTAGTACACCTATATCCTGAAAATGCTTAAAAGCATCAATCAAATTACACTTGTATATATCTTGGTAAATATGCAAATCACTAGAATATCTATCATAATAATATTGAGCTAAGCTATTTAGTCTATGGTCAAATTTAGTCCTTACAATTTCTTTTTCAGCTAATTCAATATGTTTTTTTAAATATTTTATATATCTTTTTTGCAATAACTTATTGTCAAACATATTAAGAAGAGGGGGAGTAAGCGACATAGTAACTCTAAAGTCAACCTTTTCCTCCTCCAATTTTTTAAAATTAGTAAGAAGTGGAATATACGTTTCAGATATTGCTTCATATAACCACTGTTCTTCTAAATAATCTTCGCTTTCTGGATGATGTATAAATGGCAAGTGTGCATGTAATACAAAACTTACATATCCTTTATTTTGTATCATAGTAAATCTCCTTGTATATTAAATAAAACTACTTGAACTTTGTGAAGAAGCTAGGTTTGTACCAAAATCATCACAATTAAATTCATCTTTATACATTTTCTTATATAACTCATATATATTATATATTTTTCCCATATTTATTAAGTGAGATATAGTCAAAATGTTTTTCTCAGTAACAACATTGGTTTTAACATTCTTAAAAAATACATTTTGCTGTAATTCATCAAATAATATATGGTCATTTGGAGCATCCATAGCGTTAGAAGAACTAATATATACATAATTATTAGGAATTACAATTTCGTGGGTTATAGGTCGTCTCCCAAGTTCAACCTTATATTTACAATTACTATTTTTTACATGCAAATACCAACTATTTGCAAAATCATTTATATCAATTTCAAAAGTATAATTCATAGTTTCATTTGTAATAATTAAAACAGGTTTAGTGTTCTCGAAAAAATAATTTCCATAAGTATCAATAAGCTTGTTTCTATCTGCATCAGAAATATCCCAATATATAAAAAGATTTGTTGGTGTTTGGGCAAGAACCTTTACAGTAGTTTGATTATATCTAAAAGGTAAATCATAATATTCTATTATATCAGGTTTAGTAGTATCTTTTTTCTTTCTAGTGGTTTTAGAAGAAGTAGAAGACCTTCTGGCAGAATTTTTTTTATCAGTAGCTTTTTTAGTAGTTTTAGTTTCCTTTGAGGAAGAACCTTTTTTAGCAACATCTGATGTAGATTTATTTTTAGTTTTTTTAGGATTATTATCTTTTTCCACAGCTTTAACAGAAGCACTTTTTTTAGTTCTATTACTAGATTTAGGCGCTTCTCCTACTGCTTTTACATTTTCAATTATATCTTTTTCAACTTTATCTTTTGCAACTCTTGGCATTTCTTCCTCCGAATAACACATTAATTTACTATATACTATATCAAAAAAAAAATAAATTCAATAGAAAAATGAAGAAAAATGAAAAAAATTATCCCAATTAGGGACAGTCTCCAAATGTTCCATTTGCTCAATTGGGGACTGTCCCTAATTGAGCAAATTGCCTAATTATTTTTGAAGAAGGAATGTGTATTGACACAAAAATTAGAAATAGATATAATTGAATTAATGAAAATAACAAAAAATGAATAAAAAAACATATAATTGGAATAATGAGTATTAACATAGTCACCAAAATGTTACTGATACTGCACTATTAACTACTGCGTCAATATTAATATTATTGTATCTGTCAAATTATACTTATAAGTGCTATATTTTACAAAGGAGGGATCAGAATGGCATTAGATTACAATATTATAGGAGAAAGATTAAAAGAGGCAAGGGTAAATAAAAAATATACTCAAGAAAATTTAGCTGAAAAGTTAGATGTTTCAGTAGCATTTTTAAGTAAGATAGAAAGAGGAAAGTCTCATATTAATTTAAAAAGATTAAGCCAATTATGTGATATACTAGGAGTTTCAGAAGGGTATATATTAAATGGAGCATCTAATACATCTCAAGAATACTTATCTTTAGAATTTAACTCTATTTTGGAAAATGTATCACCTCAAAAGCAAAAGTTGATATATAAAATTGCAAAAGTAATAGCAGAAGAATAAGATTATTAAAAATTTCTTGAACAGTGCTTGACAAAAACAATACTTGATGTTAAAATGTTGCCTGTCGATTATTATAGAGAGAACCTGTAACATTCCGAACCAGAAGTCAACTCTATTTTATAGGATTATATGATTTTTGTCAGAAATACTATAAAACATTAAATGACTTAAAAGTGATGCAGGAGATATTAAGAAAATCATATAATACCAAATGTAAAGATAAAATTGTACATCTTTATATTTGGTATTTTTTCCGTGGCAAAACTATAGAAAGGAGGATACTGCCAAAAAAAGTAATAAATATTCATACTAAAAATATCTAATTATTTTAAGAAAGAGAGGTATTAAAAGTGATTGAATTAGAAAACATTACTAAAACGTACAAGGTGGCAAAAAGAAATGCAGGACTAAAAAATGCATTTAAGAGTTATTTTAAAAGAGAATACACAAAGATAAATGCATTAGACAATATATCTTTTAAAATACACGAAGGAGAAATGGTTCGGATATATAGGTCCTAACGGAGCAGGAAAGTCCACTACAATTAAGATTATGTGTGGAATATTAACACCAGATTCTGGAATATGCAAAATAAATGGATTAATTCCATATAAAGACAGAAAAAAATATGTAAAAGACATAGGGGTAGTTTTTGGAAACAGATCAGCATTGTGGTGGGATGTTCCTGTAGAAGATTCTTTTGAATTAATAAAAGAGATTTATGGAATTTCAGATGAAACTTACAAAAGACAAAAAAATATGCTTGTGGAAATGCTCAATATTAAAGAAATAATTAAAACACCTACAAGGCAATTGAGTTTAGGTCAAAGAATGAGATGCGAAATCGCTGCAGCTTTTTTACATGAGCCTAAAATAGTTTTTTTGGATGAACCTACAATTGGGTTAGACAGTATTTCTAAGATTGCTGTAAGAGATTTTGTGAAAAAGATTAACAAAGAAAAAAATACAACAATAATTCTTACAACTCATGATACAGGAGACATAGAAGCATTAACTAAAAGAGTTATATTAATAGGAAAAGGCAAACTTCTACTAGATGGAAGTTTTAATAATTTAATAAAAAAATATAGTCATAAGATTATAAATATAAAGTATAAAGGAAAAGCTTTAGAAATGCCACTGGGGATGCAAATTGTAGAAAAAAGTGCAAATGAATTAAAAATAATGGTAGATGAAAATAAAATAAAACTAACAGATGCAATTTCCTTTATATCTAGCTCCTTAGAAGTGCTAGACATGGAAATTAAAAATACAGATATAGACGACGTTGTTGCAAACTTATATAAAGAATATCAAATTTAATGAAATAAGAGAAAGGAGATATTTTTTATGATGAGTTCAAAGAAAATAAAATTTTTAAGAAATTATATAAATGTTATTCAGAAGATAAAAATTTATTTAGCATATTTTAGAATTAAGTTTTTAAACGAAATACAATACAAACTAGCAGCATTTTCAGGGATACTAACACAATTTGCTTGGGGTGGAATGCTTATAATGTTATATACTTCTTTTTTAAATAATGGAAGTGCTAATACATATACTATTCCACAAATGTGTACATATATATGGCTACATCAGGCTTTCCTTTTAATATTTAGCTTTAGTTCTGTTGACAAAGATGTTATAGAAATGTGTCGAACAGGTGGAATATCAATAGAGTTGGTAAAGCCTGTAAGCTTATACTATATATGGCACGCGAAAACATTGGGAAAAAAGATAGCAGCAGTTTCATTAAGAGCATTACCAATATTTGTGATTTGTGCAATGCCTTTTTTTAATCAATACAGATTAACTGCACCAGTTAATTTTGGAGCATTTATTTTATTTTTAATAACATTAATATTATCATTGGGGTTAATATTAGCATATGTAATGATAATGTATATAGCAGTAATGAAGGCAAATACTTCACAAGGAATAAAACTTACATTCAGGCTTATAATGGAATTTTGCACAGGAGCTGCAATACCAATAGCTTTTATGCCGGACTATATGGTAAAAATATTAAAATTAACGCCATTTTATTATATGGAAAATGTGTCATTTAACATATATAATGGATATATAGCAGATGGACAAGAAATATTTAAAATAATAGTGCTACAAATATTGTGGTTAATAGTTTTAACTATACTAGGAAAAAAACTAATGAATAGACAACTTTCAAAAATAGTAGTACAAGGTGGTTAGGAGGGGATGTAAATTGAAATTATATTTACAATATTTTTCTATGCAATTAAAATCAATACTTGAATATAGGAAAACATTTATAATATCTTGCTTTGGACAAACAGCCACATCAATATTTTCTCTTTTAGCAATAATGTTTTTATTCAATAAATTTGGTAATGTTAATGGATATACATTTGATGAAGTTTTAATTTGTTTTGCTATTTCTTTTTTAGGATTTTCAATTGCAGAATGTTTTTTCAGAGCATTTGACCAGTTTGACAAAATGATTTCAAATGGAGAATTTGATAGAGCTTTGGTAAGGCCTAGGAATCTTATTTTACAGATATTAGGAATAAAAATGGAGTTTTCAAAATTTGGAAGATGTATAATATCAATAGCAATTGCAATTTGGGTAATAAGCAAAAATCCTTCTTTATGGACAACTGATAAAATAGTTACTTTAATATTAATGGCAGTGGGTACAACTATAATATATTCAGCACTATTTGTACTTAAAGCAGGGATAACGTTTTTTACTACGCAGGGGTTGGAAATAACAAACATATTTACAGATGGTGCAAGAGATTTAACACAATATCCCTTGGATATATATCATAAATGGGTTAAAGATTTTTTTACATATATATTGCCCTTAGCATTGGTTGATTATTACCCATTTTTGTACATAATAGGAAGAACAAACAATAAAATGTATATATTTTTTCCAATAATTTCAACTCTATTTATTATTCCATGTTATATAATATGGAATATAGGAATAAGGAAGTATAAATCAACCGGATCGTAAAAAAATAAAAATTTTAGTTGTTTTATTAATAGGTTTATGTTATACTAATTGTGGCTTTAAAAAAAGCTTAAATTGAATTTAATTATTTTGTGGACTATTTCCTTCTTTTTTAACAAAAAAGTGTCAATGTGTCAAAAATATTAAATGTCAAAAAATAAGAAGGAGGTAACACATTATGGCAGATAAAACATTAGTATGCAAAGACTGTGGAGCAGAGTTTGTTTTCACTGAAGGTGAACAAGCATTTTATGCTGAAAAAGGTTTTACAAATGAACCACAAAGATGCCCAGAATGCAGAAAAGCAAGAAAACAAAGCAGAAATAACTTTAGAAACAACTAGTAAAAAATAAAAGAAACTGTTTAGGCAGTTTCTTTTGTCATATATTAGACTTATGACTATATTTTAATTTGGTTGCCATGCCGCCACGTATGTGCCTTTCAGCTTTGTTTTCATCCAAAATTGTTCTAACTTCTAAAAATAAAGCAGGGTTTATTTTTTTTAATCTTTCGCTTACATCTTTGTGTACTGTACTCTTAGAAATACCAAACTTTTTAGCAGCACCTCTTACAGTATCTCCAGTATCTATAATATAATGTGCTAAATCTACAGCACGTTCTTCTATGTAAAATTTACCCAAATGAAAAACCCCCTATACGAATTACATTTGTTAAATTGTATTCGCATAGAGGTTGTATTATGAGTAATTTATTTACCTAAACTATTGAATTAGGTTTGCAGATGTGGTAATATATAAGAGTATTTAGATAGATGCCATTAAAAAAGCAAAGTATGTAAAAAGTAAAGTATATTTTAGAGAAAATGGGGAAGCTGAAAACCATTATATATTTTTTTACAGAAAATTCACTTTTTTGGTTTTGCTTTGAAAATAAGTAGGAGCAAACGATTGCTACGTTATAGCTTAGAGGTTAATTATTAACAAAATTAGGTGGTACCACGAGCCAGTTCGTCCTAACAGGGATAGAACTGGTTTTTTGAATAGTATAAAATATGTGGAATACTAACAATTATTATTAAAGGAAAGGAAAATATTATGGAAGAGCAAATTAAACAAATTCAAAATAACGCAATAGAAGAAATTAGTCTTTCTCAAGATGTTAAAGCATTAGAAGAAACAAAAGTAAAATATTTGGGAAAGAAGGGCGAACTTACAGCCATTTTAAGAGGCATGGGAGGACTTTCGCCAGAAGAAAGACCAATAATAGGAAGCTTAGTAAATGAAGTAAGAGAAAAAATAGAACTTATTTTAAAACAAAAAGAAGAAGAACTAAAAAATAAGGAAATGGAAGAAAAGTTAAAAACAGAAAAAATTGATATTACATTGCCAAGTACAAAAATAAGAAGGGGTAGCAAACATCCTGTTAATAGAATCATAGAAGAAGTAGAAGATATATTTGTTTCTATGGGATATGATGTGGTTGATGGACCAGAATTAGAGACAGACGAATATTGCTTTGAAAGATTGAACCTACCAAAAGGTCATCCTGCAAGAGATATGCAAGATAGCTTTTATGTAACATCTGAATATTTATTAAGAACTCAAACATCTTCTGTTCAAGCAAGGACAATGATGGCAAACACAGAAAAAACACCAATACGTATGATATGCCCAGGAAAAACATATAGAAGAGATGATGATGCAACACATTCACATCAATTTGGTCAAGTAGAGGGACTAGTAATTGACAAAAATATATCTTTGGCAGACTTAAAAGGAACATTGGAAATATTTGTTAAAAAAATGTTAGGAGAAAATTCAGAATTGAGATTTAGACCAAGTTATTTTCCATTTACAGAACCATCTTATGAAATAGATGTTAGTTGTTTTAAGTGTGGAGGTAAAGGATGCAATCTTTGCAAACAAACAGGATGGATAGAAATATTAGGTTCTGGTATGGTCCATCCAAATGTATTAAAAATGAACGGATATAACCCAGAAATATATACAGGTTTTGCATTTGGAACAGGATTAGATAGGCTAGCCATGTTTAAATATGGAATTACAGATATTCGTTTGTTATATACAAATGACGTAAAATTTTTAAGTCAATTCGACAGAAAGGATGAAGGAAATGAAATTAAGCATTAATTTTTTGAAAGATTATGTTGATATAGATGTAGACACAAAAAAATTGGCAGAAGACATGACAAATATAGGCAACGAATATGATTCTGCAGAGAAATTAATAAATGCTACAAATTTAGTAATAGGGGAAGTGCTAGAATGTGAGCCACATCCAGATTCTGACCATTTACATATATGTAAAGTAAATGTAGGAGAGCAAGTATTACCAATAGTATGTGGAGCTCCAAATGTAAGAAAAGGATTAAAAGTAATAGTTGCATTACCAGGAGCAAATCTGCCAGGAGGAATTACTATAAAAGCAGGAAAAATACGTGGAGAAGAATCTAATGGAATGCTATGTTCTATGGCAGAATTGGGCTTGGAAAGTAAATTTTTGAGTCCAGAGGATAAAGAAGGTATACATGAATTACCGCAAGAAGCACCTGTTGGAGAAGACCCAATAAAATATTTAAAAATGGATGACGAAATTATAGACTTTGAGTTAACAGCAAATAGAGGCGACTTATTAAGTGTACTTGGTATGGCACATGAAGTTGCAGCAATATATAATAAAAAGGTAAAAAATATAGATTTACAATATGATGAAAATAACAGAAATATAACTGATGAATTTAATATAAAAGTAGAAACAGAAAATTGTTCGATGTTACTAGTAAAAAAAGTTGAAAATGTAACAATAAAAGAAAGCCCAGAATTTATAAAAAATAGATTGATAGCTTCTGGAATAAGACCAATTAATAATGTTGTAGACATAAGCAATTATGTAATGTTGGAAACAGGTCAACCATTACATTTTTATGACGCAGATACATTAAAAGGAAGACTTGAAGTAAGGATGGCGAAAAATGGAGAAAAGCTAACTACACTAGATGGAATAGAGAGAATCTTATCAGAAGAAAACATTGTTATATCTGATGGAGAAAAAGCAATAGGATTAGCTGGTGTAATGGGAGGCTTAGAAACAGAAGTAACAACAAATACAAAAAATATTATAATAGAATCTGCTATTTTTAACCCAGTAAAAATAAGAATGACATCAAAGGAAATACTAAGAAGTGAAGCAAGTAATAGATTTGAAAAAGGATTAGATCCAAATAGGACATATATGGCAATAGAAAGATCTTGCAATTTATTGCAAAAATATGCAGGAGCAGAAATAGTTGGAGGATTAGAGAAATATGATACCACGGACTTGTCTAATAAAAAAATAGAAATTACCTATAATAATATAAACTCATTACTAGGTTCAGATATATCAAAAAAAGATGTATTGGATATATTTGAAAGACTAGGATTTGGCTATGAAGAAAAAGAAGAAAAAATAATAGTAGAAGTACCTAGAAGAAGAATAGATGTTAATATTAAAGAAGACCTAATAGAGGAAGTTGGCCGTATATATGGGGTAAATAACATAAAGGGAAAACTTCCAATGACTCCAACAAAACTTGGAAGTTATGATAAAACAAAAAGACAAATTAGAAATAAATTAATAGACTTAGGGTTAAACGAAACACTTTCATATGTATTAGTAAATGAAAAAGAAGCAAACGATTTTACCACAGATAACCCAGAAGTTGTAAAATTATTAGCACCAATGACAGAAGAAAGAAATGCATTAAGACATAGCATAATACCTTCTTTACTAAAAATATATGAATATAACAAATCACATTATAACAAAGACGTATGTATCTTTGAAATAGGAAAAACATTTTATAAAAAAGACGAGGAATATGGAGAAGAAAACAAAATAACAGGATTAATGACAGGTAATTATTATTTAGGAATAGAAAAAAAACAAGTAGACTTTTATATTATAAAAGGAATAGTGGAAGAATTATTAGACTATTTAGGTTATGGAAACAGGTATAGTTTTGTAATAAAAGAAAACTTGCCAAAAGAGTTACACCCAGGACAATCAGCATTAATTTCTGTAAATAATGATATTGTTGGTATAATTGGAAAAATACATCCTCAAAAAGTAAAAGAAAATGTATACGTATTTGAAATAAATCTAGAAAAACTGTTGGCAAAAAAAGTGGGCAAAATGAAATATAAGGAAATTTCAAAATACCCAAGCATAAAAAAAGATTTAGCAATTATAACAAACAAGGAAGTAGAAGCACAAGAAATAGCAACACTAATAAAAAAATCAGCAGGTTCATTACTATTAAATACAGAGGTATTTGACGTATACACCGGTAAAGGTATAGAAGAAAACAAAAAAAGTATAGCATATTCATTAGAATTTGGAGCAAATGATAGAACATTAACAGATGAAGAAATAAACAACATATTAGAAAAAATAATAGCAAACCTAACAAAAAACGGAGCAGAAATAAGAAAATGACCAATTGGGGACAGTCCCTAAATGTCCAAAATGCACAATTTGGGACATCCCTTAATTGCATATTCAACAAAGGCTAAAATATATTCACCATATAATAACTATTTGACGAAGAATTATTTTTTAATATAAAAAATACACTATAATTCTTGTGTTTAGGAAAACTATTTGATATAATTGGGTAGAACAAAGATTTGTAAAATGGAGAATAAAATGATAGATTTGAAGCAAAGTGTTCAATATATAAAAGGTGTAGGACCGCAAAGAGCGGCACTGCTACAAAAGTTGAATATATACACATTAGAAGATTTAATTACATATTTTCCAAGAGATTATGAAGACAGAAGTAAGCCCAAAAAGATATCACAGCTTGTTGATGGAGAAGAAGCTTTAATTGAGGCAATTACAATTTCTAAGATATCAGAAGTAAGAATAAGAAAAAATATGGTTATAGAAAAACTAATTGTCAGAGATGAAACAGGAAGTTGTGTTATTTCTTGGTTTAATCAAAAATATTTAAAGGGTAAATTTGAGATAGGATGCAAATATAGTTTTTTTGGAAAAGCATCTGTAAAATATGGAAAAATAGAAATATTAAATCCTGTATTTGACAATAATGAAACAAATAAAAACACGGGAAAGATAATACCTATTTATCCTTCTACATACAGTTTGACACAAGGGAGTATAAGAAGAGCAATAGAAAATGGACTTTCGTTGATTAATGAAAATTTGGAGGAAACTTTACCAGAATATTTACTAAAAGAATATAACCTACTAGATTTAAATAATGCAATTAAACAAATACATTTTCCAAAAGATTTTGAAGAATACCAAAAAGCACGCACAAGACTTGTTTTTGAAGAACTCTTGGGAATGCAAATAGCTTTATTGAATTTAAAGAAAGAAAATACACAAGATGAAGGAATAAGCTTTCCTGAAACAGTAAAAATGTCAAATGTAATAAATGAACTGCCATTTAAATTAACAAAAGCACAGTTGCGAGTGCTAGAAGAAATAGATGGAGATATGGAAAAAAGTAAACCAATGAATAGACTACTGCAAGGCGATGTGGGTTCTGGTAAAACTATAGTATCAATTATTGCGGCATATAAAGCTGTAAAAAGTGGATATCAAGTAGCGATAATGGCACCAACAGCAATACTTGCTTCACAGCATTTAGAAGAATTTAACAAAATATTGAACCAGTATAACATAAAATGTGAAATATTATTAGGTGGAACTAGTAAGAAGAAAAGAAAAGAAATATTAGACAAGATAAAAAGTGGCGAAATAGATATTTTAATAGGAACCCATTCACTTCTAGTTGAAGATGTAGAATTTAACAAATTAGGTTTAGTAGTCACAGATGAGCAACATAGGTTTGGCGTAAGACAAAGAGGAACAATTGTGGCAAAAGGAAACAACCCAGATGTCTTAGTAATGACCGCTACACCAATACCTAGGACTTTAGCACTTATATTATATGGGGATTTAGACATATCAATAATAGATGAGTTACCACCAAATAGAAAGAAGATAGAAACATATGCAGTAAATAAGAGTATGGAAGAAAGAATAAATGCATTTATACTAAAAAACTTGCAAGATGGTAGACAAGCATATGTTGTATGTCCATTAGTAGAAGAAAATGAAGAAATAAATGCAAAGTCTGTTATAGAAACTACAGAAAAATATAAAAAAACTTTAACCGATTACAGAGTAGAATATATACACGGAAAAATGAAACCAAAAGAAAAAGAAAGGATAATGCAAGAATTTAAAGAGGGAAAAATAAATGTATTAATTTCTACAACTGTAATAGAAGTAGGTGTAAATGTGCCAAATGCAACACTTATGATAATAGAAAGTGCAGAAAGATTTGGATTGGCTGCACTTCATCAATTAAGAGGACGTGTTGGAAGAGGAGACAAACAGTCATATTGTATTTTAAAATATAATACAACTACTCAAGTTGCAAAGCAAAGAATGGAAATTATGCAAAAAACAAATGACGGGTTCGTAATAGCAGAAAAAGACTTAGAACTAAGAGGAACTGGCGAGTTTTTTGGTACTAAGCAACACGGAATACCAGAATTCAAAATAGCAAATTTATTTGAAGATATGGAAATATTAAAAAGAGTTCAAAGCATTGCCATAAAAATACAACAAGAGGATCCAAACCTAACAAGTGATAAAAACAAAAAAATAAGAAATATAATTGAAGAAAAATTTAATAAGAGAATAGAAATATAGTATTTGACAATAAAAAATCTTGTTCTACAATATAACAATAAGCTATAAGGAAGAGGTATTTAGGTGGAAATAAAAGGAGAAGTACAAGACATAATATATAAAAATGAAATTAATAGTTATACAATAGCTACTTTTAAAACATCAGAAGAAGAGACAACAGTGGTAGGGTATTTGCCTTTTATAAATTCAGGAGATACGTTAAAAGTTAATGGTGTGTTTATAGAACACCAAGAATATGGAAGGCAGTTTAAAATAGAAACATTTGAAAAAATAATGCCACAGACTTTAGATGCACTAGAAAGATATTTAGCCAATGGAACTATAAAAGGAATTGGACCAGCGACAGCAAAAAAAATAGTAGGAACATTTGGAGAAGAAACAATAAATATATTTAAATTTGAGCCTAAAATGCTATCAAACATTAAAGGAATTACAGAAGAAAAAGCAATTAGTATAGCAGAAGAATTTATAGCAAATTGGGAAATATGGCAATTAGTTGGATTTTTAGATAAATTTGGAGTAGGGCCACAAAGCGCAGAAAAAATTTATAAAACATTGGGAACAAATGCAATAGAAGAAATTGAAGCCAATCCATATATATTGGTTGACTTGGTAAACAAAGTTGATTTTACACAAATTGATAAAATGGCTCTAGGAATAGGTATAGAATATAATAATGACAAAAGAATTAAAAGTGGTATAAAGCATGCCTTAAGACTTTCAACATATAACGGACATAGTACAGTGGCATATGAAAATTTGGTACAGTTTGTTAGTACTTTATTAGGTGTAAACGGAGAGTACGTTGAGGAAAACATAATAAATTTAAAAGCTAAAAATGAAATTATAATAGAAGAAAGAGAAAATGGTGAAAAGCTGGAAGAATGGGTTTACTTAGAAGAATTTTATAAAGCAGAAAAAAATATTGCTAATAAATTAATAAACTTAAAAGAAGGCAGAAATATAAAAAAAATAAATGGATTTGACAGAAAAATAAAAACATTAGAAAAGCATTCAGATATAGAACTATCTGAAAAACAATTAGAGGCAGTTAGAGCAATTAATGATAATAATGTTTGTGTCATTACAGGTGGACCAGGTACTGGTAAAACTACTATAATTAAAACAATATTAGAATTGTATAAGCAAGAAGGAAAAAAGGTGGTACTTTGCGCTCCTACAGGTAGAGCAGCTAAAAGAATGTCGGAAACCACGGGAGAAGATGCCAAAACATTACATAGACTGCTAGAATTAGGAAAAATAGTATCAGATGATAGTCAGGATATAAATACTGACTTAGCAATAACCCCAATAGATGCAGATATTATAATAGTAGATGAAGTTTCAATGGTAGACTTGTTTTTAATGAATTATCTGGTAAAGGGCATTTATCAAGGCAGTAAATTAGTACTAGTAGGAGATGTGGATCAGTTGCCATCAGTAGGACCAGGAAACGTATTAAAAGATATAATTAATTCAGAAGCAATAGTTACAATAGTACTAAATAAAATTTTTAGACAGGCAGCAAAAAGCAAAATAATATTAAACTCACATAAAGTAAATGAGGGAAAAAGCTTTATAGGTACAGAATATGAAAAAGATATTTTGGAAGACTTCTTCTATATAAGTGAAAATAGTAAAACAAAAATACTGGACAATGTTATATCTTTAAGTACAGGTAGATTAAAAAAATATGGTAATTATGACTTTTTAAAAAGTATACAAGTTATAACACCTACAAAAAAAGGAGAACTTGGAACAAAAGAATTAAACAAATTGCTACAAGAAAAAATAAATCCATACCAAGAAGAGAAGAAAGAGAAAAAATATGGAGACATAATTTTTAGAGAAAATGATAGAATAATGCAAATAAAAAATAACTATGATATCTATTGGGAAAAAAATAATGATGAAGTAGAATATGGAAGCGGAGTATTTAATGGAGAATTTGGCACAATTATAAAAATAAACGAATCAGAGAAACAAATAAAAATAAAATTCGACGATGAAAAGGTAGCATGGTACCAATATACAGACTTGGACCAAATAGAACATGCATACGCTATAACAGTACATAAGGCACAACGGAAGTGAGTTTGATGTGGTATTAATGCCAATATCTCAGTCTTCTCCAATGCTTTTAACAAGAAATCTATTATACACAGGAATGACAAGAGCAAAAAAACTTTTAATAATAATAGGAAATAAGAATATTATAGAATTTATGATAAAAAATACAGATAGCAAAAAAAGAAATACAGGATTGCAGTATAAATTAAAAACCAATTAAATATAATTATTTTTATATAAAAAGGTAATTAATAAAATATTATAAATCGGGGGCAATTAAAGGAGGTTTACAATGAACTTTATTAATAGTGCCCTCGATTATTTTTTTCCACCAATATGTGGAATGTGCGGGGAAATAAATGAGAATTACATATGTAATAATTGCTACGAGAATATTAAAAAAATTAAAAAGTGCGTTATTAATGAGTATAATAACAGAAACTTTTCTAAACACTTATATATTTTTAGATATGAAGGAATAATAAGAAATAAAATAATAGAGTATAAGTTTGAAGATAAAGGATACCTATATAAAATGTTTGCAAAAATTATTTTAAGTGATAAAAAAACATGCAATTTTATAAAAAAATACGATGTAATAATTCCTGTGCCAATAAGTAAAAAAAGAAAAAAGAAGAGAGGATATAATCAGAGCGAATTAGTGGCTAATGAATTAGCACAAAAATTAAACCAAGACATATGGACAGATATAATTATAAAAAAGAAAGATAATAAACCACAAAGCGAGTTAAATAAACTAGAAAGAATAAAAAATGTAGAAGATATATATGAAATAAATAAACCAATAGAAGTAAAAAATAAAAAGGTTCTTTTATTAGACGACATATATACAACAGGAAGTACGGTTAATGAAATTGCTAGAAAACTAAAACAAAATCAAACTCAAGAAATTGGTGTAATCACACTTGCAAAAGATTAAAACGTTTTCTTTTTTTGAAAACATTATGTGAAATACTGCGCTGATACCATATGCCTTAAAACTATTGTTTTGTGTTTTGAATTATGATAAAATAAATAAAAAGATAGGAGATGATTTGAATGAGTGATAAACAAATAATTCTAAATACTGTTGCTCAAATTGACGATGCGACAAGCTATGAAGAAATATTATACGCATTATATCTTCAATATGAGGTATCAAAAGGTATTAGAGATATGGAAGAAAATAATGTTAAAACAAGCGATGAAGTAAAGGAGATTATAAAAAAATGGTAATTTGGGCAGAAACAGCAATTAACCATATAACTCAATTTATAGACGATGCAAAAAGTGGAACAGAGCAAACTGCCAAAAAATATATAGAAAAACTGATAGATTATGTAGAAATATTAAATGAAATGCCTAACATAGGCAAAACATTTGCATCTAAGGTCTATAAATATGAATTAAGACAGCTGTTATATAAGAAGCACAGAATAATATACTATTTAAATAATGATAGAGTTGTTATACTAGCAGTTATCCATACAAGGCTAGATGTAAAGAAGGCAATTGATAGAATAAAAACGAAATAGTTTAAAAAAATATACCCGCAAAAGATTAAAACGTTTTCCTCTTTATGCAAAATTATGAATAAAAATTTACATAAAAAACAATAATAAAACTATAAAACAAAAAAGGAGGGAAGATTTTGAAAGCAACAGGAGTAGTTAGAAGAATAGATGACCTAGGAAGAGTTGTTATTCCAAAAGAGATAAGAAAAACTCTAAGAATAAAAGAGGGAGACCCATTAGAGATTTTTACAGATAAAGAAGGAGAAGTAATATTAAAAAAATATTCTCCAATAGGCGAACTATCTGAATTTGCAGCAGGATATGCAGAAACTTTGGCAAAAACTACTGGACATATTGCCTGTATAACAGATAAGGATACAGTAATAGCTGTTTCTGGGACGTCAAAAAAAGAATTTTATGAACAGGGTATAAGCGAAGAATTAGAAAAAATAATGGATGAAAAAGAAAACTATGCAAGTAGAGATAATAATAACATATCAATTCCAATTACAAAAAATGATAAATGGGAAAGAAAATATAATTCACAAATAGTATATCCAATAATTTCAGATGGAGATGCAATAGGAAGTGTTATACTATTATCAAAAGATAATAATACAAAAATGACAGAAGTTGAGCAGAAAGTTGCACAATCTGCAGCTACATTTTTAGGAAGTCAAATGGATATATAATTTAGAATTTTATATAAGTAAAAGAAGACTATCAACAAATGGAAAAAGTGATGGTCTTTTTTGTATAAGACAATTAGAAAAATAATAGGATTTATGTGTCCAAAAATTCACAAAAAAATTAGCAATTAGTATTGACAATTGCTAATTTTGGATATAATATATATAAAGTTTAGCAATCAAAAGGAGAGAGTGCTAAAAACAGGTGGTAATAAGTATGTTAGATGAAAGAAAGAAAAAAATATTACAGGCAGTAATAGATGAATACATACAATCCGCAGAACCAGTAAGTTCTGGCTCGATAGCGGGAAAATATAGTTTGAATTATAGTAGTGCAACAATAAGAAACGAAATGGCAGATTTAGAAAAAGAGGGATACCTAGATAAACCACATACTTCCAGTGGCAGAGTTCCATCAGCACTTGGTTATAGACTATATGTAGACGAACTACTAAAAGAAGATAATATAAGTTTGGAAGAAATAAAATATATAAAATCTAAACTTGAAACAAGAGTAAATGAAATGGAAGAATTGACTAAAATTGCAACTAACACACTTTCTGAAATTACACATTATACTACAGTTGCAATAGGACCAAAAAACAATTTGCAAAATATAGAAGAAGTTAAATTTGTACTTTTGGGCAAAAGAATGTTGATGGCTATAATTCTTACAGACACAGGAATTATTAAAGAAACTATAATTAAATTTGACGAAGATATTTCAGAAGAGCAAGTAGAAACTTTAACATTTATATTTAACAATAAATTAAAAGGTAAACCATTAGAAGAAATAGATAGACCATTAGAAGAATATATATTTTCTCAAATGAATTATAGCTTAAAAGTAATAAAACCAGTTATGGAACAACTAAACAAGGTAATCAGTGAGGAAAACAAGATATATTTAGAAGGAGCTAATAAAGCATTTGAATTGCCAGAATTTAAGAGTTTAAAAGTTGCAAAAAACTTTATAAATTTAATAGATACAAAAGATATTGTTGTAGATCTTCTAAATACAGGATTTGCCAAAGATATAAATGTGTATATAGGAGACGAAAATGATAATGAACAATTAAAAGATTTTAGCATAATAACTTTTAAACATAGATATAAAGACAGAGATTTAGGAACAATAGGAATTATAGGTCCAAAACGAATGGACTACTCGAAGGTTATTTCTGTAATGAAATATATTAGTAAAAAATTAAATGGAGAATAAAGGAAAGGAGTTAAGATAGATGGCAGAAAACAAAGAAGAACAGAAGATAGAAGAAAACAAGGAAGATGAGGTTATTGAACTAAAAAAGACAATAGAAACTCAAAAAATACAATTAGAAGAGCAGGAAGACAGACTTAAAAGAGTAGCAGCAGAGTTTGAAAATTATAAAAAAAGGAGTACAAAAGAAAGAGAAACTCTATATAATTCTTTAAAAGGAGATGTCATTTTAACAATTCTACCTGTTGTTGATAATTTAGAAAAAGCAGTTGTTGCAAAAACAGAAGATGAAAGCTATAAACAGGGAATAGAACTTGTGCTAAAACAACTTAAAGATGTACTAACATCAAACGGAGTAAAAGAAATAGAAACAATTGGAAAAACTTTTGACCCAGAATTGCATGAAGCAGTTGCATCTGTAGTAGATGAAAATTTGGGAGAAAAAGAAATAAAAGAAGAATATAGAAAAGGATACATACTAGGCAACAAAGTAATACGTCACTCAATGGTAGTAGTAGCAAATTAAATTAGTAAATGATTACTAATATTAAAATAAGTTATTAATTTTAAATATAAATAAAAATATGAAAGGAAGAATTTATTATGGGAAAAATTATAGGAATTGATTTAGGAACAACAAATTCATGTGTTGCAGTTATGGAAGGTGGAGAACCAGTTGTAATACCAAATGCAGAAGGAAATAGAACAACTCCATCAGTAGTTGCATTTTCAAAAAATGGAGAAAGACTAGTTGGACAGATAGCAAAACGTCAAGCGGTAACAAATCCAGACAATACAGTAATTTCAATAAAAAGAGAAATGGGAACAAACAAAAAAGTAAACATAGAAGGAGATGAATTTTCTCCACAAGAAATATCAGCAATGATACTTCAAAAATTAAAAACAGATGCAGAAAATTATTTAGGACAAAAAGTTACACAAGCTGTTATTACAGTACCAGCATATTTTAGTGACAGTCAAAGACAAGCAACAAAAGATGCAGGAAAAATAGCAGGACTAGAAGTATTAAGAATAATAAATGAACCAACAGCAGCAGCTTTAGCATTTGGAATGGATAAAGAAGACCAAGATCAAAAAATAATGATATATGACTTAGGTGGAGGTACATTTGATGTTTCTATACTAGATATAGGAGATGGAGTATTTGAAGTTTTAGCTACAAATGGTAATACAAGATTAGGTGGAGATGACTTTGATGAAAGGATAATGAACTATTTAGTAGATGAATTTAAAAAATCAAATGGAATAGATTTAAAAACAGATAAAATGGCTATGCAAAGACTAAAAGAAGCAGCAGAAAAAGCAAAGATAGAATTATCAGGTGTTCAACAAACACAAATTAACTTACCATTTATTACAGCAGATGCAAATGGTCCAAAACATTTAGACATTACATTAACAAGAGCAAAATTTGAGGAATTAATTAGTGATTTAATAGAAGCTACAAAAGTTCCAGTACAAAATGCTTTAAAAGATGCAGGAATAACGGCAGCAGATTTACACAAAGTATTACTTGTTGGAGGTTCTACAAGAGTTCCAGCTGTGCAAGAGGCAGTTAAAAAAATAACTGGAAAAGAGCCAGATAAGGGAATAAATCCAGATGAGTGTGTTGCTATAGGCGCAGCTATCCAAGGTGGAGTACTTTCAGGAGATGTTAAAGATTTAGTTTTATTAGATGTAACACCATTATCATTAGGTATAGAGACTTTAGGAGGAGTATTTACAAAACTTATAGAAAGAAATACAACAATACCAACAAAAAAATCACAAGTATTTTCAACAGCAGCAGATGGTCAAACAAGTGTAGAAATTCACGTATTACAAGGTGAACGTGAAATGGCAGCATACAATAAAACTTTAGGAAGATTTCAATTAACAGGCATTCCAGCAGCACCAAGGGGTGTACCACAAATAGAAGTTACATTTGATATAGATGCTAATGGTATAGTTCATGTATCTGCAAAAGATATGGCAACAGGAAATAGCCAACAAGTTGCTATTACTGCAAGTACAAATTTAACAGATGAAGACATTGAAAAAGCTGTTAAAGATGCAGAAGCTCATGCAGAAGAAGACAAAAAGAGAAAAGATGAAATAGAAGTTAGAAATAATGCAGAAAGCTTAGTATATAATTCTCAAAAAACAATAGACGAATTAGGCGACAAAATAAGTGGAGAAGAAAAAGCAAAAGTAGAAACAGAAATAGAAAATGTAAAAAAAGCATTAGAGGGTACAGATGTAGAAAATATCAAAACAGCAACAGAAAAATTGACAACAGCATTTTACGCAGTATCAGAAAAATTATATTCTCAAGCAGCTGCACAAAACCAAGGAGCAGAAGGAACTAAGCCAGAGGGAGAACCAAAAGTAGACGAAAATGGAAATGTATATGATGCAGATTACAAAGTAGAAAACGAAAATAATGGAGACAATAAACAAGATTAAAATCAGAGGAAAGATGTTGGAAGTAAGATTGACTGTCTTACTTCCAATAACTAACGTCTAAACTCTATTTAGGAGGACTAAATGTCAGATAAAAAAGATTATTATGAGGTATTGGGAGTAGAAAAAAATGCAACAGATGAAGAAATAAAAAAGGCATATAGAAAGATGGCTAAAAAATATCATCCAGATGCAAATCCAGATAATAAACAGGAAGCAGAAGCTAAATTTAAAGAAGTAAACGAAGCATATGAAACATTATCTGATTCACAAAAAAGGCAAATGTATGACCAGTTTGGACATAATGGGCCACAAGGAGGCTTTGGTGGAGGTAATGGATATTATTCGTATAGTTCATCAGGGTTTGACGGATTTGGAGACTTTGGAGATTTAGGAGACATTTTCTCATCTTTTTTTGGCGGAGGTTTTGGCTCTAGAGGCAATAAAGGCTCAAATTCTGGACCCAAAAAAGGAGCAGATTTAAGATATAGCTTAGACATAACCTTTGAAGAAGCATTTTTAGGAACAGAAAAAGTAATAAATATATCGCGAAACGAAAATTGTAATACTTGCAAAGGAACAGGCGCTAAACCAGGAACTAAGCCAGAAAAATGTTCTGTATGTGGAGGAACTGGTCAAATACGACAAGTACAAACAACAATACTTGGACAGATGCAAACAACTAGACCATGTAGTAATTGTCATGGAACAGGTGAAGTAATAAAGGAAATATGCACAGATTGTAGACGGAAAAGGAACTATAAGAAATTCTGTAAGATTAACCGTAAAAGTTCCAGCAGGCATAGACGAAAATCAAACAATAGTACTAAGAGGAGAAGGAGAATCAGGTCATAAAGGTGGACCAAGAGGAGATTTGTATATTACAATTCATATAAAAAAACATAGCATATTCACAAGAAAAGGAAACAATGTAATATGTGATATACCAATAACATTTACACAAGCAACTTTAGGCGCAGAAATAGAAATACCAATGGTAGATGGTACAAATGCAAAATACATAATACCAGAAGGTACACAACCAGGAACAAAATTTACCATTAGAAATAAAGGGTTTAAGAATATAAATAGTAATTATTATGGAGACTTTGTATTTACAGTACAAGTTCAAGTACCAAAAAGACTTTCAAAAGAGCAAAGAGAAATATTATTGCAATTAGCAAAGACAATGAACGAACAACCACCAGTTAAAAAGAAAGGACTATTTGGCTAATAAATTTGGCGGGCGATTAAAAACCCCCTACAATTGAAACAAAATTATGTAGGGGCGATTTTAATCGCCCGTTATACGTTGAAAATTTTTTTATAGACAAATTATGAGAAGTGGTATATAATTTTAAGCAATAGACAATGGAAAGGAATTCTGAAATGCCGAAATTTTTTGTAAAAAATGAGCAAATAAAAGACAATGAAATTACAATACTAGGAGAAGATGTAAAACATATAGCAAATGTATTAAGATTAAAAAAAGAGGACGAAATACAAATATGCAATTTGGACACTAAAATGAATTATATTGCCAACATAAATGAAATAGATAAAAAATATGTAAAGTGCAAAATTAAAAAAATTGAAAATACAGACTCAGAAACACAGGTAAATATTACATTATATCAAGGACTTCCTAAGGCAGATAAGATGGAATATATAATACAAAAAAATGTGGAACTTGGAGTAAAAAAAATAATACCTGTAGAGATGGAAAGAAGCATTGTAAAATTTGACCAAAAGACAGTTGAAAAGAAGATAGAAAGATGGCAAAAAATATCAGAAGTGGCATCAAAGCAAAGTGGCAGAGATATAATTCCAAAAATAGAAATCCCAACAAACATTAAAAAAATTTGCGAAAACATAAATGAATATGATATAGTGCTGGTAGCATATGAAAATGAAGAAGACAACACATTAAAAACAGAACTTCAAAAAATAAAAAGAACAGATAATTTAAAGATTGCAATTATTATAGGACCAGAAGGCGGAATTGATAAAAAAGAAATATTACAATTAAAAGAAGTAGGAGCTAAGACTATAACGCTGGGACAAAGAATACTTAGAACAGAAACAGCTTCCATAGTTGTAATAAGTAATATAATATATGAATTGGAAATGTAAAAAGGTAACCGTGTGAAAGGAGAATATATAATAAAATGGCAGATAAAAAAACAGACAAAAAAACAACAAGCACGTCAAATAAAACAACAAAAAATAATAACAAAATAAGTACCAATAAAAGCCAGACTAAAAAGAAAAGCACAACAAATAATAAAAAAAATACAGAAGAACCAAAGAAAACAAATAAAAACAAAGTAAAAAACGAAGAAAAAAATATAAAGAATGTAAAGAGCAAAGAACCAAAAGAACTTATTAAGGAACAAGCCAAAATAGAAATTGTAGGGAAAGAACTGAGAGATAAAAGTAAAATATCAAAAGAAAGTATCAAAAAAATATATCAACTTATTATTCCAAATATTTATATTGCGGTGGGAATAGTAATTTATTATATTTTTATGACCTTAGGCTTTTATAATATAAACAATAGTATATTTATAACAGACATAAAAGCTTTTAGCATAGCTTGGCTATTTGTGGCAATAATTATGTTTGAAAAAACCTACAAAAAAAACGAATTGAAATTCATGTTTTACGGAATAGAATTTTTGATGTTAGCTATAACAACAATGTCCTTAATATATATAAATTTAATGTGCCAAAATAAATACATATATGTAACTTCAATAAGTTCTTTAGTATTTACTGTTTATTATATAGTTAAGAGTATAACGATATACAAAATAAATAAGAAAAAATATTTTATGGATAGAATGAAAGAAATAATTGATAAAGATAATGAAGAAGATGAATAAAAATGTATATTTGGAAGGACGGAAATGAAATATGAAAAGCATGACTGGATATGGAAGAGCAAAGCTACAAAAAGAAAGTAGAGAATATATTGTAGAAATAAAATCTGTAAATCATAAATATTTAGATATGAATATTAAACTCCCTAGAAATTTATTTTGTATGGAAGATAGAGTAAGAAAAAGCATATCTAATAAGATTTCCAGAGGAAAAATTGATGTATTTATAACATACATAAATAATGGCATAGAAGGGAAAAATATATTAATAAACAAAGATATTGCAAGGTTGTATATAAAAGAATTAGAAGAATTGGCAAATGAAAATAACATAGCAAGTGGACTAAGAGCAACGGAGATATCAAAGCTTCCTGAAGTTTTAAATATTGTAATAGACGAAGATGACGAAGACAAAATATGGAGTGACCTTAATGAGTGTTTAGAGGAAGCATTAAGCAATTTTGTTAACATGAGAGAGACAGAAGGAGAAAGAATAAAATTAGATTTGGAAGAAAGACTAAATGAAATAAATGAGAATGTTGCAAAAATTATTCAAAATTCAACTGGACTTATAGAAGAATATGTAGTAAAATTAAGAAATAGAATTAAAGAAATGCTTGACACAGACATTGTGGATGAAACAAGACTTGCTCAAGAAATAGTTATATATTCAGACAAAATATCAATTGAAGAAGAAATAACAAGAATTAAAAGTCATATAGAACAATTTAGAACACTATTAGATGAAAAAGATCCTATAGGCAAAAAAGCAGACTTTATTATACAGGAAATGAATAGAGAAACAAATACAATGGGGTCTAAATCTGGAAGTATTGATATAATAAATTTAGTAATAAAGATAAAAACACAAATAGAAGACATAAGAGAACAAATACAAAATATTGAATAATCACAAAAATTTTTCAAAGTGATTTGAGGAAATGGAGGACTTATGCAATTAATTAATATTGGATTTGGTAATATAGTTTCAGCGAATAGGATAATAGCAATAGTTAGCCCTGAGTCGGCACCAATAAAAAGAATTGTTCAAGTGGCAAAAGACGAAGGAAGAGCAGTAGATGCTACATATGGAAGAAGAACAAGAGCAGTTTTAATAATGGATTCTGGACATGTTATATTGTCAGCAGTGCAACCAGAAACAGTAGCAGGAAGACTAGATAAAGAAGACACAAATGATACAATAGTAGAAGAAAAAAATGATTAAGAGGAGATGATAACCATGATGGTAAAACCAACAGTTGTAGAATTATTAAAAAGAGTAGATAACAGATTTGAACTTGTTATAGCAGTTTCAAAAAGAGCTAGGCAGATAGCAGCAGGAAGTGAAATATTAACTGATGTAGATGAGGAAGCACCAGTAACATTAGCAGCAAACGAAATAGCAGAAGGAAAGGTGAAAGTAGTATGCTAGTATTATTATCAGGTGTATCTGGTGCAGGCAAAGACACAGTAAAGCAAGAATTAATAAAAAGAAACAAAAATGTAGAATCATTACCTTCGTACACAGATAGAGCACCAAGGAATAATGACATACCAGGTGTAACATATAATTTTGTGACTACGCAAGAATTTGAAAGAATGATAGAACAGGGTGAATTATATGAGTATTCTAAACATCATGAACACTACTATGGAACTTCTAAAAAGCTATTAAATGAAAAAATAAATAATGGAACAATAATAGTAAAGGATATAGAAGTAAATGGAGTAGAAAATCTTTTAAAAATATTAAAAAACGATTTAGAAATAGTAACTATATTTTTAAAAGTTCCAAAAGAAGAGCTTAGAAAAAGGCTAGAGGCAAGAGAAGATAAGCAAAGCCCAGAGGAAATAGAGCTTAGATTAAATAGATTAGAATATGAAGAATCTAAAATAGGAATGTACGATTATGTAATAAAAAATGATGATCTAGATAGAACATTAAGAATAATTGAGGAAATAATAAAACACTAATAACAAACATTAGTGTTTTTCTTTTAATTTTTTACAGATAATGATATACTATAATAAAATCAAATTAAGGAAAGATAAAAATGGTAGCAGAAGTAATTATACAAAGCAATGCAAAGGAATTAAATAAAACATTTGACTATAATGTACCTGATAGTTTAGAAAATACAATAAAAATAGGTAGTAGAGTTTTAGTGCCATTTGGAAATATGAAGACTTTGGAAGATGGTTTTGTTATTGGACTAAAGCAAAGTTCGGAATATAAATTAAAAGATATTTCAAGTGTACAAGAAAACTATATTGATGAAAATAAGATAATGATAGCAGAATGGATGTCAAATAGATATTTCTGCAACATAGCAGATTGCCTAAAATTGATGTTGCCACCGGGAAAAAGAACTAAAATTTTAACAAATAGAATTAAAGAAAAAAAACAGTTATATGTAACGTTAAAAAAAGATAAAGAAGAAATAGAAAAAGATATAGAAAATAAAAAAATTAAAGCAGACAAGCAAATAAGGGTGTTAAACTTTTTATGTGATAATGAAGGAGCTTTTGTAACAGAAATAGAAGTGTTTACAGATACTACAAAAGCAGTTATAGACAATTTGGAAAAAAAAGGATATGTAGAAATAGCAGAAAAACGAATTGAAAGAAATCCTTTTATTCATAAAGTTACTACTAAAAGCTCCAAAAAAGAACTTACAGTAGAACAGCAAAATGCATATGATAAGATAAATGATGCAATGAAGGAACAACTTTTTTCAGAGTTTTTAATATATGGTGTTACAGGTTCTGGAAAAACAGAAATTTATTTGCAATTAATAGAAAACTGTTTAAAAAATGATAAAAGTAGCATAATGCTTGTTCCAGAAATTTCACTTACACCACAAACAGTAGATAGATTTATTGCAAGGTTTGGAGAAGATAAGATAGCAGTATTACATAGCAAGCTATCAATTGGGGAAAAATATGACCAATGGAATAAAATAGAAAGAGGAGAGGCAAAAATTATAATAGGACCAAGAAGTGCTATATTTGCACCAGTAAATAACCTTGGACTAATAGTAATAGATGAAGAACATGATAGCTCATATAAATCTGAAACAACTCCAAAATATAGTGCGAAAGAAGTGGCAAGATATATAGCAAGACAAAATAATATATGCCTTGTTTTAGGAAGTGCAACACCAGATATAGAGACATATTTTAAAGCAGAAAAGCAAGAGATTAATCTATTAGAATTAAAAAATAGAGCCAATAATTCTAAATTACCAGATGTGAAAGTTGTAGACTTGCGAGAAGAAATATTGTCTGGAAATAAATCGATGATAAGTCGAGAATTACACAACGAAATAGAAACTAATTTAAAAAATAAAAAACAAACAATTTTATTTTTAAACCGAAGAGGATTTTCTACATTTATAATGTGTAGGGATTGTGGATATACTGTAAAATGTAAAAATTGTGATATAACATTAACATATCATTTAAACACAAATAAGCTAAAATGCCATTATTGTGGATTTGAAACAAATGCTGTAACAATATGCCCAGAATGTAAAAGTAATAATATTAGATATTTTGGAACAGGAACGCAAAAGTTGGAAGCGGAAATAAATAAAATGTTTCCAACAGCTAAGACAATTAGAATGGATGTTGATACTGTAAGCAAAAAAAATTCTCATGAAGAAATATTGGATAGATTCAAAAATGAAAATATAGATATTTTAATAGGAACACAAATGGTAGTAAAAGGTCATCACTTTCCAAATGTAACTTTAGTAGGTGTTATTGCTGCAGATGGAAGCTTAAATATTGATGATTTTAGAGCGAATGAAAAAACATTTCAAATTTTAACGCAAGTTGCTGGAAGGGCGGGCAGAGAGCAAGAAAAAGGTAGAGTAATTATACAAACATATAATCCAGACAATTTTAGCATAGAATGTAGTAAAGAGCAAAATTATGATTTATTTTATGAAACAGAGATAAAACTTAGAAAACAATTGAAATATCCACCATTTTGCGATATAATAACAATAGGTATTTCTTCAGAAGATGAAAAGACAACGATTGAAACAATAAAAAAATTACATACTTATTTAAAGAAAAAAATTAAAACAGATAATATAGGCGTAATATTATATAGTCCATTACCAGCCCCAATAGATAAGATTAAAAACAAATATCGTTGGAGAATGATTATTAAATGTAAATTTGGAGAAGATATAGTAAAATTTATAAATGGAATGTTAGAAGAATACAATAAATATAAAAAAAATAATACAAAAATAAGCATAGCGTTAAATCCATCAAATATGAGCTGAAAATAATTTCTTTGTGGAGCATATGCAAGTTAAGGAGGAATAGAACAAGAAAATGGCAATAAGAGTGGTAAGAGAAAATGGAGATGAAATATTAAGAAAAAAATCTAGAGAAGTAGAAAGTATAGATGACAAAATAAGAGAAATATTGGACGATATGGTGGAAACACTTCACAAATATAATGGAGTGGGACTTGCTGGACCACAAATAGGAATATTAAAGAGAATAATAGTAATAGATTTATATGATGACGAAGGGCCAATGAAACTAATAAATCCAGCAATTGTTAAAGAAAAAGGAAAACAAGAAGTTGAAGAAGGATGCTTAAGTTTTCCAAATCAATACGGAAAAATAATAAGACCGGCTGAAGTTACAGTTGAGGCACTTAATGAAAATGGAGAAAAAGTAAAAATAAAGGCAAAAGAACTACTAGCACAAGCACTTTGCCATGAGATAGACCATTTGAATGGAATATTATTTGTGGATAAAATTTTACCAGGCACATTAGAATATGTAGAACCTAAAAATTAATATGAGAACAAGGAGGGGTTGATTTGAATATAGTTTTTATGGGAACACCAGACTTTGCAGTTGAATCGCTTAAGAGCTTACAACAAGCGGGCAATAATATTTTAGCAGTTGTTACAAATATAGATAAACCTAGAGGAAGGGGAAATAAAGTATTGGGAACACCTGTAAAAGAGTATGCAATAGAGCATAATATAAAAATCTATCAACCTTTTAAAGTTAGAGACAATGTGGAGTTTATAAATGAAATGGAAGAACTAAAACCAGATTTATTTTGCGTAGTAGCATATGGAAAAATATTACCACAAGAATTGCTAGATATACCTAAATATGGATCTGTGAATGTGCATGGGTCACTTCTTCCAAAATATAGGGGAGCTGCTCCAATACAATGGGCAATATTAAATGGAGACAAGACAACAGGGGTAACTACAATGTTTATGGAAGCTGGAATGGACACAGGAGATATGATATTAAAAGAAAAGGTTGAAATTGGAGAAAATGAAACAACAGGAGAATTATGGACAAGACTAGCAAAGATAGGTGGAAAATTATTAGTTGAAACAGTTGATTTAATTGAAAAAGGCGAGGCTCCAAGAGAAAAGCAAAATGATAAATTTTCTATGGCTCCTATGCTAAAAAAGGAAATGGCACAAATAGATTGGGAAAACAGGACTGCAAGAGAAATTAAAAATTTGGTAAGAGGATTAAACCCAATAATGGGAGCATACAGCACAATTAATGGGAAAAAAATAAAATTCTGGAAAGTTAATGTTATAGAAGAAAAAACTTTGTATGATATGTTTCCAGATTTAAGTGAATATTCATACAAAATGCGAGAAATTATACCAGGAACTGTTTTATTTTCAGGGGATAAAAATGGACTATATATAAAGACGATAGATGGAATTATAGAAGCTGTGGAAGTACAAGCAGAAAACTCAAAAAAAATGCATATTTTAGAATTTTTAAGAGGAAATAATATACAAGCCGGAAATGTGTTTGAAAATGCTTGATTTTTTTTCCAGAATGTGCTAAAATATATATGTTGCAAAACATTTTATACCTTATACTTAATTTAAGGATTAATACTCCTCTTAAATTCAGTTTAAGGCAAATTAAATATAGGAGGGAAAACAATGACAAAGGAAAGAAAACAAGAAATTATTGAGACTTATAAAAGAGAAGAAAAAGATACTGGTTCTCCAGAAGTTCAAATAGCTCTTTTAACAGAAAGAATCAATGAATTAACAGAACATCTAAAAGTTCACAAAAAGGATAATCATTCAAGACGTGGATTATTTAAAATGGTTGGAACAAGAAGAAACTTATTAAACTACTTAGCAAAAAAAGATGTTCAAAGATATAGAGACATAGTAGAAAAACTAAAATTAAGAAAATAATATTAACAATTGGACGTTTTGCATAAGCTTAACGTCCAATTTAATAATGTAAAAATACATAAAAAACTAAAATAAAAAAATAATAATATAAATACAATATTTGAAGTTAGAAGGTAGCTTGTACAATTTACTAAAGTCAAGCTATAATAAATTGTAGAGGTTACAACTAATGCCAAATATTGTTTATATAAAAATATAATAAAAGGAGAAATAATTATGATTAAAACCTATGAAACAGAATTGGCAGGAAGAAAGTTAACTATAGAGACAGGAAGAATTGCAGAACTTGCAAATGGAAGTGTAATGGTAAGGTATGGAGATACAGTTGTAATGGTAAATGTTACTGCTGCCAAAGAACCAAAAGAGGGTGTGGATTTCTTTCCATTATCAGTTGATTATGAAGAAAAATTATATGCAGTTGGAAAAATACCAGGAAGTTTTACAAAAAGAGAAGGAAAACCAACAGACAAAGCTATATTGACATCAAGAGCAATAGATAGACCATTAAGACCACTATTTCCAAAGGATTTTAGAAATGACGTATGTGTTGTAGCAACTGTACTTTCAGTTGAACCAGACAACAGTCCAGAAGTATGTGCAATGATAGGGGCTTCAGCAGCACTTACAATATCAGATATACCATTTGGAGGACCTACAGCAGCAGTAAATGTTGGATATGTAGATAATCAAATTGTAATAAATCCAACACTTGCACAAAGAGAAAATAGTAGACTAAATTTAACAGTTGCTGGTACATTAGAAAAAATAACAATGATAGAAGCTGGCGCAGAAGAAATACCAAATGAAACAATGTTAGAAGCTATAAAACAAGCTCATGAAGAAATAAAAAAGATATGCAACTTTATTTCGCGAATGAAATCAGAAATAGGAAAACCAAAATTTGAATATAAATCATTTGCAGTTGATAAAGAAATATATAATGAAATAGAATTAAACTTTAAACAAAGAATGTATCAAGACGTACAAGCTCAAAACAAAGAGGTAAGAGATGCAAATATAGAGAAAATTTCAGAAGATATACTAAATTATTTTATAGAAAAAAATGGAGAAGAATTTGCACAAGAAAAGCAAACAGACATAGCAGAAAGCATACATGATTTAGAAAAAGCATGTGTAAGAGAAATGATTTTAGAAGAACATAAACGCCCAGATGGAAGAAAAATAGATGAAATTAGACCTCTTTCTTGTGAAGTAGGTGTATTGCCTAGAGTTCATGGTAGTGCAATATTTACAAGAGGTCAAACACAGGTAATGTCAATTGTAACATTAGGAATGAAAAGCGAAGAACAAATACTAGATGGATTAGATGAAGAGGATTCAAAAAGATATATGCATCAATACAATTTCCCATCATACAGTGTAGGAGAGGCTAGACCTTCAAGAGGACCAGGAAGAAGAGAAATTGGACATGGAGCGTTGGCAGAAAAAGCACTAGTTCCGGTAATCCCTTCAGAAGATGAATTTCCATATTCAATAAGAGTTGTTTCAGAAGTTTTATCTTCAAATGGTTCAACGTCACAAGCAAGCATATGTGGAAGCACGCTAGCTTTGATGGACGCAGGAGTACCAATTAGAAAACCAGTAGCTGGAATTTCAACAGGACTTGTTACAGACAAAAATAATCCAGAAAGATATATAATGCTTACAGACATACAAGGAATAGAAGATTTCTTTGGAGATATGGACTTTAAGGTTGGTGGAACAAAAGATGGAATTACTGCGATACAAGTTGACATTAAAATTGATGGATTAACATATGATATAATAGAGCAAGCATTTGAAAGAACAAAAATCGCAAGAGATTATATATTAGACGAAATTATGGCACCGGTAATAGAAAAACCAAGAGATGAAATATCTAAATACGCACCAAGAATTTTGACAGCGACAATAAGCACAGACAAAATAAAAGATGTTATAGGACCTGGTGGAAAAATGATTAACAAAATTATAGATGCAACAGGCGTAAAAATAGACATATCAGATGATGGAAAAGTTTGCATATATTCTACAGACACAGACAGTGGAAAAAAGGCTATGAAAATGATAATGGACATAGCAAGAGAAATAGATGTTGGCGAAATATATGATGGAACAGTTACAAGAATAATGAACTTTGGCGCATTTGTGGATATTGGAGGAGGAAAAGAAGGATTACTTCATATATCAAAAATATCTAGTAAAAGAGTGGAAAAGGTAGAAGATGTATTAAATGTTGGAGACGAAGTAACAGTAAAAGTAACAGAAATAGATAATCAAGGCAGAATTAATTTAAGTATGAAAGACTTAGAAGTAAATCATAAAGAAGATGCTGAATAAAAATATTATATTAGAAATTATCAATATTATAAAATATGGTTGCAAAAATAAAAAGAGAATAGTATAATGAAAAAAGTAAAATAAAAAAAGTAAAATAAAAAAGCAAAAAGGAGAAAAAAATGGAATACTTATATATTTTACAACAAGCATTGGTTTGGATAATAACAATATTTTGGATTTATCAAATGGCAATTAGTATTTGTTCGTTAATTAAATTAAAAGATAAACCATTTATAATTAATAAAAATCATAAATTCATGGCAATTATACCTGCACATAACGAAGAAGCAGTTGTTGCAGATTTAATAGAAAGTTTGAAAAAACAAGATTATCCAAAAGAACTATATGACATTTATGTAATTGCAGATAACTGTACAGATAAAACTGCAGAGGTAGCGAAACAGGCCGGTGCTATTGTATACCAAAGATTTGATGAAACTAAAAAAACAAAAGGATTTGCGTTAAATTGGTTTTTGAAGCAAAAAATAGAAGAAGATGCAAATTATGATGCATTTTGCATATTTGATGCGGACAATATAGTTGATGTAAATTTCTTGAAAAATATGAATAAAAAACTGTGCCAAGGAGAAGATGTTGTTCAAGGATATAGAGATATTAAAAATCCTACAGATAACTGGATTACAGCAGGATATGCAATATTCTATTGGACAATGAACAGAATGTATCATTTGGCAAGATATAACTTAGGATTATCGCCATTAATAAATGGTACAGGATTTATGGTAAGATTTGATGTGATTAAACCAGAAGGTTGGGTTACAAAGACACTTACAGAGGACATAGAGTTTTCATTGAAAAGAATAATAAAAGGAAAAAGGTTAGGTTGGGCAGTGGATGCCAAAGTGTATGATGAGCAACCATTAGGATTTAAACAATCTTGGAAGCAAAGAACAAGATGGACAGTAGGGCATATACAATGTATAAAAGAATATACTAAGCCATTAGCTATTGCTACAAAAGAGAACAAGACATTAATGAATTTAGATGGTTTATTGTATATAATAGGAAGTATACCAATGTTTATATTAACATTGATATTACTAGCATTAAACTTTTTAATTTATGCTGGCAATGGAATGAGTGGACTTGACCTATTTATGAACTGTGTAAGATATTTGGTTCCAACATTTTTATTACCAATAGGAACAGCAATGTTAATTATGCTATTGGATAAAAGACCTATAAAACCAATGCTAAGAGGATTAGTATGTTATCCGTTATTTTTAGGCTCTTGGTTACTAATAAACTTTAAATGTTTATTTAAGAGAGACACAACATGGGATAAAATAGAACACGTTAGAAGCATAAAAATTAACGAGGTTTCAAACGAAAAAACAGTTTCTTAAAATATATTAAAAGGGAGTAGCTTATAAACTACTAATCAACATCCGATTTTATCTGGTTAGTAACCTTTTAGGTAAGCAAGACTTTTAAAGAAGTTTTATAAATTTCTTTAAAAGTTTTTTAATTATATATACCAAAATTCAAATAAATATGATAGTATTTAGCAAAGGAGAGAATTATAATATGAAAGAAAATTGGTTTAACAAAACAGTAACAGAAACATTAGAAAGCTTAACAACAAATGCAAATGAAGGATTAAAATCAGAAGAAATTGAAGAAAGAAGAAAAAAGTATGGTTTTAACGAATTAAAAGCAAAAAAGAAAAAGACTATATTGGTAAAATTTTTAGAGCAATTTAAAGATTTTATGATTATTATTCTAATTATAGCAGCAATAGTGTCAGGTGTAATAGGATATCTACAAAATGAGGGTATAACAGATTCAATAATTATATTAATTGTAGTTATTATAAATGCAATAATAGGAGTAGCGCAAGAAAGTAAAGCAGAAAAGTCTTTAGAGGCTTTACAAAAATTGAGTTCACATGTTGCAAAAGTAATTCGTGATGGTAAATTAGTTGTAATGCCATCTAAAGAATTAGTGCCAGGTGATATAGTAATTATAGAAACAGGAGATTATGTACCAGCAGACTTGAGAATAATAGAAGCAACAAATTTAAAAGCTCAAGAAGCGTCATTAACAGGAGAATCGGTTCCAGTTGAAAAAAATACTGAAGCCATATCAGATGAAAAAATTGGAATAGGTGATAGAACAAATATGTTATTTTCCTCTTCCTTAATAACGTATGGAAGGGGAAAAGGCATTGTTGTTGAAACAGGAATGAATACAGAAGTTGGTAAAATTGCTAATATTATAAATAGCACAGATGAAACAGAAACACCTTTACAAGAAAAATTGAATAAACTGGGCAAAACATTGGGCATAGGAGCGCTTGTGATATGTGCAGTAATATTTGTAATAGGATTACTATATGGAAAAAATCCTTTAGATATGTTTATGACAGCAGTAAGTTTAGCAGTAGCTGCAATACCAGAAGGATTAGCAGCTGTTTCAACAATTGTGTTGGCTATAGGAGTACAAAGGATGGTTAAAAAGCATGCTATTGTTAAAAAATTACCAGCAGTAGAAACTTTAGGAAGTGCAACTGTAATATGTTCCGATAAAACAGGTACATTAACTCAAAACAAAATGACAGTACAAAGAATATTTTATAATAATAAATTATTAGACATAAATAAAATTGATTTGAAACAAGAGGACGAAACATTAAAAAGATTAGTGCATACTAGTATGTTATGTAATGATACAAAAATAAGCACAGATAATCAGCTTACAGGAGATCCAACAGAAACAGCGCTAGTTGATATGGGATTTAAATTGGATTTTGAACCTTCATTGTTTGAACAAATGCCTAGATTAAAAGAGATTCCATTTGATTCAGATAGAAAATTGATGACAACAGTAAATAAAGTTGGAGAAAAGTATGTTGTTTGTACTAAGGGTGGAGTAGATGAATTATTAAACAGATGTACAAAATATATATTAAATGATGAGATTAAAACAAATTTAGAAGAATACAAAAAAACAATATCAGAAAATAATGAAGAAATGGCTAAAAATGCTTTAAGGGTTTTAGCAATGGGATACAAAGAATTAAATCATGAGCCAACAGAAGAAGACATGGCAAGCTTGGAAAATGACTTAATATATATAGGTATGGTTGGAATGATAGATCCTCCAAGAGAAGAAGTAAAACTTGCAGTACATAAATGTAAAACAGCGGGAATAAAAACAGTTATGATAACAGGAGACCATAAAATAACAGCAATTGCAATAGCAAAAGCTTTAGGGATATTAGAAAATGAGAGTGAAGCATTAACAGGCAGTGAATTAGAAGAAATGACAGATGAGGAGTTAACAAAAAATATTAGAAAATATAGTGTATATGCAAGAGTATCTCCAGAACATAAGGTAAGAATTGTAAAAGCATGGCAGGCAAATGGAGAAATAGTGGCTATGACGGGAGATGGCGTTAATGATGCACCAGCACTAAAAACAGCAGATATAGGTTGCGCTATGGGAATAGTTGGTACAGATGTGGCGAAAGAAGCAGCAGATGTTATACTAACAGATGATAATTTTGCTACAATAGTTTCAGCGGTAGAAGAAGGTAGAAGAATATATGATAATATATTAAAAGCAATACAATTTTTATTATCAAGCAATGTTGGAGAGATAATAGTTCTGTTTGTAGCAATATTGATAACTCCATTATTGAGCAAAATATTCGGAATTGATATACACCTAATAGAGCCACTATTACCAATACATATATTATGGATAAATCTAGTGACAGATTCTTTACCAGCATTAGCGTTAGCTGTGGATCCAGCTGAAAAAGATGTTATGGAAAGGAAACCAATAAAACCTAAAAAGGGTATATTTACAAATGGTATGTCTTGGAGAATAATATATCAAGGTGTAATGATTGGACTATTAACACTTGCTGCATTTATAATAGGGTTAGGTACAAAAGATGTGCCAATAATAGAAGGACTAACAGAACAAGAGGTAAGAGTGGAAATCGGACAAACAATGGCATTTATTGTTTTAGCATTGTCTGAATTAACTCATGTATTTAATATTAGAAATAATAAAAAATCAATATTTAAAACAAATATATTCAACAATTCTAAATTAATTTTAGCAATATTGACATCATCAGCGTTAATGTTTGTTATACTATTAATACCAAGTTTAAGAAGCATATTTAGTATACCAGTATTACCAATAGGAAACATAGTAGAAATTGTAATATTAGTACTAATGCCAATAGTTATAGTAGAAATATTTAAATTGTTTAAAATAAATACTATTGGGGAAAAATAAAAATTATAAATTTCTTAATATGCAAAGGAATGATATTTATGTATGATGTAATAATAATAGGGAGTGGACCTGCAGGAATTTCGGCTGCATTATATACTCAAAGAGGTGGTTTAAAAACACTGATAATATCAAAAGGAAGTAGCTCACTAGAAAAAGCACATAAGATACAGAACTACTATGGACTTGTGGAAGAAATATCTGGAAAAGAATTATATAAAATAGGAATAGAACAGGCAAAAAGAATAGCTGTAGAAATAATAGAAGACGAAGTAGTACAAATAAGTAATGAAAAAAATTTTAAAGTTACAACAATAAATGCAGAATATGATGCGACAAATGTAATTTTAGCAACAGGAATAAACAGAAAAGAATCTACAATAAAAGGAATAAAAGAATATGAGGGAAAAGGCATAAGTTATTGTGCAGTGTGTGACGCATTTTTCTTTAGGGGTAAAGATGTTGCAGTTATAGGAGATGGAAATTATGCAGTTCATGAAGCGGAAATATTAAAACCAATTGCTAAATCTGTTAGAATAATAACAAATGGAAAAAGTATGGTACAAAACAGAAACATAGATGTGGAAACAATAAAAGACAGTGTAAAAGAAGTTAAAGGCAAAGATATATTAGAAGAAATTGAATTTGCAAATGGAAAGACGATAAAAATAGATGGTGTATTTGTAGCAGAAGGAATTGCCACTAGTACAGATTTAGCAAAAAGAATAGGAGCGTTAGTAGAGGGCAATAATATAAAAATAAACGAAAATATGGAGACATCAGTAAAAGGCCTATATGCTTGTGGTGATTGTACAGGTGGCATACTTCAAATAAGTAAAGCTGTATATGAAGGTGCTAAGGCAGGTTTAGAAATAATTAAAAAGGAGGACAAAAATGTTAGTAATTGAATTAAACAAAGAAAATTTTGAAAAAGAGGTAAATAATTCCCAAATGCCGGTGTTAATAGACTTTTGGGCAAGTTGGTGTGGACCATGTAAAATGATGAGTCCAGTAATTGATGAAATTGCAAATGAAACACAGGAAACATTAAAAGTATGTAAAGTAAATGTAGATGATGAATTAGAACTAGCAAGAAAATTCAATATAATGAGTATACCAACTTTTGTAGCTATAAAAGAAGGCAAAGTAATAGGGACAACTGTAGGAGTACAAACAAAACAACAAATATTAGACCTATTAAAATAATAGAAATAACAGCCATCAGCGAGCAAATATTAATGTGTTAAAAATAAAGGGCGATATAAATCGCCCAAAATAAAAAAATATTTATAATAGGTATTGACAAAATCAATTAGAATGTGCTAATATTAATAAGTGTTAATAAGTAGTAAACACTTGCGGATGTGGCGGAACTGGTAGACGCGCTGGTCTTAGGAACCAGTACCAACGGTGTGGGGGTTCGAGTCCCTTCATCCGCACCAAAGTTAAAAAGTCTTGTAAGTACTGAAATATCAGTACTTTACAAGACTTTACTTTTACAAATTAATGCAATTATAATGCAATAGATATTTCTAGATCATTTTTTCAAGTTCCTGTTGAATAAAGTTTAGCGAAACTGATGTATAAGTGTCATTAGTTATATTACTTCCTTGAACATGTCCAACTAATGATTGGATAACTGCAAGAGACAAGTTTTTTTCCTGACACCTTGTTATAAAAGTATGTCTAAGTCGATGAGTAGATAAGGCACCTGTTATGCTTTCATTAGGACTTATTTTATTTATTCTACTCAAATAACTATTAATCATTCCGTCAGTGATTATTCTATTTTTTGAGTAATCCCAGAACAATAAATTATGCATGTTAGTTATTTTATTTGCAAGTATTTCTTCTATAAGTTTTCTTACCTTTGGTTGCATAGGAAAACATCTTCTACCTTTATCTAATCCAGTTTTTTTACAGTATGTTTTAGTATGTTGACCTAATATTACTTTATCATTTTTATTTCTTGTTATTGTGCGATAAATAGTTATGGAATTATTCTTTAAATTTATACAGTCTTTGGATAGTGCAAGGATCTCTCCAATTCTAGCACCAGTATACAATTGAAGAAGAATTATATTATTATACTGTTTATTGGGACTCTTGGAAAGTACTTCTAGTAACTTGCTTTCTTCTTCTTGAGTTAATGCTTCTACCTGTTTATTTGCTTTTTTTGAAATAGGTTTAGCTAGAGTTTCATCGTCCATTGGATTATATATTATTTTTCTTCTTGATATTCCAATCTTGAAAATAACATTAATAAATCTCCAAATCTTATCTATAGTATTATTAGCATACTCTCTAATTGATTTTTTTGATTGTTCGATATCAAAAGCAGAAACCTTTTGAATAGGTTTATTTATCCAGTTATTACAACATGCTTCTAATTGATTAATTGTTCCTAAATCTCTTATGTAAGTTCTATCAGAGGTAATGCCATCATCATGTTTTTGTTCTACATAATTTTTAATTATGCTCAAACAAGTATCAAAGCTTTTTTCTATATAAGAACCTTGATTTATATCTGTTATTATCTTATTAAATCTGGATTTAAATTCTCCTACTTTTTCATTTTTCTTTTGTTTTAAGGTCTTTCTTTTTCCAGACGGTTCATGATATTGTGCCACATAACAATTTAATGCTTGGCTAAAATATATTGTCCCGTTCTCCATTTCCTCTTGATTTTACACTTCTGTTCTTTTTTTCCATAATAAACCTCCGTAAATTTTTATTAAAATCCATTTACAGAGGTCTTGCACTTTTAATAAACATATGTTATTATAAATACGCAAATACCTTGTAAAAGGGATTTTGTTTTGTGTTTAGGATAGTGTCTTGTTTGGCGACAGCACTATCCTTCTTTTATATATTAAACCAATATACCATATTTTTGGGCATAGAAGTCAATACAGTCAATCATATATTTAATATCTACATTAAAATAATCTGATAAATCATATAAATTAAAGCCTTGTGCGATTTTTTCTTTTAGTTCTTGAAATGGTACTAACACAGAATAAGCCCATTTCTTTGCTCTATTTTCACATTTTCTTTTTAAAGTTATATCAGAATTAATATAGTATAAAGCACCGACAATAATAATGTCCTAATTCTTCAGCTAATATTTCTTTTTCTTCAATAGAATTAGCTATTTTGCTGTAATCAATGCCTATACTATATTCGTTGTTTTCTTCAAAAATTCTGGCTTTAGCCTTTGACCATTTATAATCTATTATATCTATTTTTTCCTTTTCAGTTAAATTATATAAATCTAATACTTCCATAATCTAATCTTTCTTTTTCTTTAAACTTTTTTTAAATCTAATAAATTCTTTCAATTCTTCTATTTCTTCTGGTGTTAATCCAGTGGTATCAAGACCGTTGTCAGAAGCATACTTAAAATCGGCTCTTTCCATAGGGACGTCTAGACCCATTAGCCAGGCTTCGTTTATATCAAGAGCTTTAGCAAGTAAGTAAACACCGTCTTGTTTGGCTTCATATTTTCCACTCATATATTCACTCAAGGACGATTTTGATATTCCTGTCTTTTGAGCTAATTCTGTAGCTTTAATGTTTCGTATTCTCATTGCAGTGTTTAATCTGTTTGCAAATGTATCAATTAAATCATTCATTTAAGTCCCTCCATATCGCTATTATAAACGACTTTCCGAAAAAAATCAATAAAAATGCAAAAAAAAATTAAGAAAATCGAATTTTTTTTGAAAAAGGTATTGACTTTATATTTTTTTGTGATATTATATTTACAGTTCGAGAATACGAACAAGAAAGGAGAAAAATTTATGGAAACAATTGAATTAAATCATGATAAGTTAAAAGGTAAAATAAGAGAAGTGTTAGGAACACAATGTAAATTAGCCAATATGATTGGATTAGATGAAGCCACAATAAGCAATAAAATAAATAGTAACACATACTTTACTCAAAAAGAAATTTTAAAAATATCTGAGATATTAAATATTAAATTAGAAGAAATACCAGAATATTTTTTTAAACTAAAAGTTCGAGAACACGAATAAGTACAGATAGACATAGATATTTTGGAATATTTTTTTCAAGAAAGAGGGTGACGAGTTGGAAGAACAAATATTACGAGAACAACAAAGAACTAACGAATTGTTAGAAACTATCCTAAACACAAAACAAAATAATTTACCTAAACTGCTATACGCCAAAGAAATAGCAGAGAACTATAGAGTAAATGTAAACACAGCTACTCAATTTTGCAAGAAATACGGCACAAATTTTGGTGGCTATTGCATAGAACTTGAAAAATTCAAAGAAATATTGCAAACAAAAGGCATGCAAATTTTTAATTAAGAAAGAAGGTGTAACAAATGATAAGTTATTTAATAGATGTATTCTTATGCAGTATGGTAGTAGTAGCAGAGCTAGTAGGAACAATTATATTAGCAATAGCAATAGAAGTTATAGTTTATAAGATTTTCAAGATTAATTTATGTCAAAAAATCTGGAAAGGCTTAAGTGGATTAGACAGAAAACTGAATAAAATATTGGGATAGAAAGGAGGAAAAAAAGTGGAAGAAATTCAAAAAAATAGTGGCAATGTAAAAGTATACATTAACCACAAATATTGTTTAATAACCAGTAAAAGTATGATTATTAAATCTCAAACTGATAAGAACCGTCAGGCATTTGTTTTAATTTCTTGTTAGAACGAATAAAGCTAATAATTGGATTAATGTCAACCTCATAGATTAATCCGTTAGCGTATTCGAAACGTGCCTTAAGAACATCGTCAGATTGTTTGTAAATTTCCTTGTTGGTCATAGGAAATTCATCAACAAATGGTGTTTGAACTTTAATATTATTTACTAGAGCATAGTACTTTAAAACATCAGCCATTATAACCACCTCGCTTTCGAGGTAATTATATAAAAAACAAATTTAAAAGTAAAGGAGGGAAGAGAGATGCAAGTATTTATAGGTATAATTCTGGGTTTTATTATAGCAATTATTGTAATGATAGTTACAGGATTTGGACAAGATTACGAGTTAATAACAACGATAGATGAATTACAAAAAGAACTTAAAGACAATAAGGACAAGCTTAAAAATAAGGAAATAGCAGAAATAAGAGCAACATTTTTTGCAAGGAAGATAAAGGAAATAGAAGACATTATAAAAAAATCAGAAGAAAGCAAAGAAAACTATTTTATCACTTTTGAAAAAATAAAAAATGTACTACTCGCGAAAACAGTTCAAACAAATAGTACAAAATAAACTTATTAATTAAACATAACTAAATAAATAATAGCACAGAAAATAAAAAAATGCAAGGGGAGTAATTGAAAAAATGTCAGAAACATTAGAAGAATTAGAAGAAAAATATTTTATGTTAGAAATGCAAGATACGTGGAGCAGTAGAGATTATAAATATGCTGATGAATTAAAAGAAAAAATTAAGAAATTGAAAGGAGAAAATTAAATGATAAAGGGCTTAATAGAAGTAAAGCAGTTACCTGTAATAGAGGAACAATTAAGAAGTGTAAGTACAGTTATAGATGAAAGAGTGAAAAATGCAACAAGTTTAGTATGTACAGAAGAGTCAGTAAAAACAATAAAAGAAATAAGAGCAGAATTAAATAAAGATTATAAAGAATTTGAAAACAAAAGAAAATTAGTAAAAGAACAAGTATTAAAACCTTACAATGATTTTGAAAATGTCTATAAAGAATGTATATCCGATAAATTCAGAAATGCTGACATAATTCTAAAAGGGAAAATAGATAATGTTGAAAATGAATTGAAATCAAAAAAAGAAAAAGAAATAAAAGATTACTTTGAAGAATATAAAGAAGCAAATAATATTGATTTTATTACATATGAACAAGCAAGAATAAATATAACATTATCAGCAAGTATGAAAAGTTTAAAAGAACAAGCAAAACAATTTATTGACAAAATAGTGGATGATTTAAAACTAATTGAAACACAAGAGCATAAAACAGAAATATTAGTTGAATACAAACAAATATTAAATGTATCACAAGCAATAACAAGTGTGACAAATAGATTTAAGGCTATTGAAGAAGAAAAGAAAAAAATAGAACAAGAAAAAGAACTTCAAAAATTTGTTGTGGATACTGCAAAAGAGTCAGACAAGTATAGTGAACAAATAATATTAATTTCACCATCCGTAGAAGAAAAAACAGAAGAAATTTTAACTTTAAAATTTACAGTAAGAGGGACAAGAACAAAATTAAGAGAATTAAAACAATTTTTAGAAAGTGGAGGCTACGATTATGAGTAATGAAGTACAAAAAAATAATGAATTAATGGTCAAATTTGATATTGACGGAAATGAAATAAAATTAACACCAAGCATAGTGCAAGAGTATATAGTAGGAACAGACGCAAAAATAACAAATCAAGAATTTAAGTTATTTACAGAACTTTGCAAAGTTAGGAAATTAAACCCATTTTTAAGAGAAGCATATTTAATTAAATATAAAGCAGGAGTACCTGCACAATTAGTAGTGGGAAAAGATGCAATTTTAAAAAGAGCAGTACTCAATCCAAATTATGACGGAATGGAAAGTGGAATCATAGTCCAAAAAGAAGATGGAAGTGTAGAAGAAAGACAAGGAACATTTAGATTAGGAAATGAACAACTTGTAGGTGGTTGGGCTAGGGTATTTAGAAAAGACTGGACACATCCTACATATTCAAGTGTAAGTTTTAATGAAGTAGCACAAAAAACAGGACAAGGACAATTAAATTCAAACTGGGGAAGTAAAGGAGCAACAATGGTTGAGAAAGTTGCAAAAGTAAGAGCATTAAGAGAAACATTTGTTGAAGATTTAGCAGGAATGTATGAAGCAGAAGAAATGCAACAAGAAATTCCACAACAAGAACCTATTGAGGTACAAGCTGAAATAGAAGAACAAACAGAAAATACAAAAGAGGTATCAATGAATGAACTATAAAATTATATCAAGCTGTAGCACAGGAAATGCAACAATAATAAAAGACATAATTTTAATAGATTGTGGAGTTACATTTAAAAAATTAGAGAAGTATTATAAGAAACTAAAAATAGTACTTCTAACACACATACATTCAGACCATTTCAAAAAAGAAACAATTAAGAAATTAGCACAAGAAAGACCAACTTTAAGATTTGCTTGTTGTGAATGGTTATTAAAACCACTTTTAGAATGTGAAGTTGAAAGAAAAAATATAGATGTACTTCAAATTGGCACTAAATACGATTATAAACTATTTAAAATTGTACCAATTAAATTATATCATGATGTACCACAATGTGGCTATAGAGTGCTATTTGATGATTATAAAGTAATCTATATGACAGATACAAAAACAGTTGAGGGAATAAGTGCTAAAAATTATGATTTGTATCTTGTTGAAGGTAATTACGATGAAGATGAGATAGAAGAAACAATAAAAGAAAAACAACAAGACTGCAAATATGTATATGAATTTAGAGCAAAAGACAGCCATTTAAGTAAACAACAAGCAAGTGAATTTTTATTAAATAACATGGGAGAAAATTCAGAATATGTGTTTATGCACGAACATGTAGAAAGGTAATCAAAAATGGAATTTGAAAAATTATATATGTTTAATCCTTTTACAATTCAAAATGCAGATAGTCAAAAGATAGCGGATACATATACAAAATTACAAAATGAATTAAAAGAAGATCCAGATACAGGATTTGAAATATCAAAAAACATAGAAATATATGCAAATATGAATTATCTAATAGGGGAAATGATAGCAAGACTACAACAAGAATATGACACGCTAAAAACAGATATATCAATACAAGAAAATAAACAAATCTATATGCAAAGGAAACAATGGCAAGAGACACAAAAAGAAAAGCCACCAGCAATGAGTTATTTTGAAGCTATGGCAAAAGAGTTTGTAAAAGATGATAGCAAGAAATTAACAGAATTAGGCTCTAGGCTGTTTAGATTTAAAAAGGCGTATGAGAGCATAGATAGTAAACAAAATGCCCTAAAAAAGAAAATAGAAGCAATAAGATATGAAATATAGAACATTGGCACTAATAGAAGTTTAGAGACAAGCAAGGAGCCTAATTTATTAGTGCCATGACCCCCGAAAAGAGGTAAAAAAATGATAGTAACAGATTTATCAAACAGTTTTAATCCAGTACCTAAAAAAAAGGCAGAAAAGAAAAAAGAAGTTACAACAATTAAAAAGAAAAGCAAGAAGTTAGCAAAGCTAGAGAAAAACAGATTTAGCATAATAACAAAAGACTTAGAACATTGTTATTTATGTGGAAGTAAGAAACAAGACTTTCACGAACTAATAGAAGGTAAAAATAGACAAGTTAGTATGAAGTATGGATTAGTAATACCAATTTGCCGAAAATGTCACGAAATAGTGACAAATGATAAAACTTTGCAGGATAAATTGCATAAAGTTGCACAAAAAGAGTTCAAAAAGCACTATAAATCAGAAAACTTTGTGAAGATATTTGGTGAAAATTATTTATAAAAAATATTAGGAGGAAAAGAAAATGAATTTTAAAATTGGAGGAAGAGAATGCGAAAATTTAGGGAAGATTTTTACAATAAAATCAACTGACAAAAATGACAACAGATTTCCTTACGAATTATATGGAACACCAGAATTTTTCGGAGATAATGAGCTAGAATTAGTAAACAAATTTACAAAAGCAGATTTAAAACATGGCGATAAATGTACATTAAAAAATGGACAAGTAATATTCTTCGATAAAACTTCTAATTATTCTTTTAATAGTATTGATGAGCAATTAAGATACTTTAATGATGATGTAAGTATTGTAAAAGTAGAAAGACCAGTAAAATATGAGACACTATTTGAAAGAAAAGAAGAAATACTAGACGAGACAGAAAAGAGATATTTATCAAACGTAATTAAACCTTTTAGAGACAAGGTAAAAGCTATAGAAAAAGTTTCATACTCTAGAGAGTTCATAAAAATATATATAAAAGAAGATGAACCTACCATATTACCATATTTTGAAAAAGGTACAATGTACAAAGGAATGAAAGAAAATAAAGAATACACATTAAAAGAATTAGGATTATAACAACAGGGGCTAGACATAAGTTTTAGCCCTTTAATTTTACGAAAGGAGAGAGTATGGCAAGAAAAAGAATGATAGACCCTAGTATATGGCAAAGTGAAGATTTTGGGAAGTTATCAAACTTAGCAAAAATAGTATTTATTGGTTTATTTTCTCTTGCAGATGATGAAGGTAGAGGTAGAGCAAATCCAATGTATTTAAAGTCTAATTTATTCCCTTACAATGAAGATATGAGAAGTGCCGACATAGAAAAAGCCTTATTAGAAATAAGTTCTAATATGTCCGTAATTTTCTACTCTTGTGACGGAAGTAGTTATTATAGCCTTTTAAGTTGGTATACATTTCAGAAAATAGAAAAGCCTACAAATAGCAAATTACCTGCATTTGATGAAAATAGTAAAGAAATTCACCGACTATTCGCCGAAGCCTCACCGAAAGGTAGCCGACCAGTCGTGCCTAAAAGAAAAGAAGATAATAGAAAAGAAAAAGAAGAGAAAAGAATAAGAATAAAAGATATATACAACGAGAATTGCTCGAATCTTCCACAAGTTCAAAAGCTGACAGAAAAAAGAAACAAGGCTATAGACAAATTTCTTGAGGAACTTACAGAAGAACAGTTTAAGAAAATATGCAAAATTGCGAATACAACAGACTTTCTTACAGGGAAAAATGATAATGGATGGAAAGCAGATTTTGATTTTCTTATGAGAACTGACAAAGCAATTAATGTACTAGAAGGAAGATATAGTGATTCTAAGAGTCGGAATGAACGATTTTAAAGAACTAATGGAGGAGGCAAAAGATGAACAAAACGGAAACAATACAAATAATAACTCTATTAGCTGGCAATTATGACAGTATAGCACAAAAAGATAAAATTCAAAAGCAATTAATGATTAATATATGGCAAGAATGTTTAGGGGACTTAGATTACAATATAGTCTTACAAGCGGTAAAGAAAACAATAATAGAAAGCCCTTACCCACCAACAATACATGAAGTAAGAAAAAATGCAATAGAGCTAATCAATCCAACAACAAAGAAAACAGGAATAGAGGCATGGAACGAAGCAATTGGAATGATAAGCAATGGCCTTTATATGACCGAGGAACAATTTAATAATTATAGCCCAGAAGTTAAGAGATTTTTTGGAAGTGTAAATCAAGTAAAACAATTAGCAATGGTAGACATGGAAACAATAAACACAGTTACAAAAGGGCAGTTTTTAAAACAATATGAAGTATTGATAAACAGAGAAAGAGGACAAAAACTATTACCCCAACAAATGCAAGATTTTACAAAACAACTTGCAGATAGAATGAGTGTAGAACAGATAGGAGAGTGATAAACAAATGATTACAACAGAAACAAGGATAAAAGAAGAATGGAAAGATATTAAACGGATATGAAGGAATATATCAAATAAGCAATATGGGAAATATAAAAAGATTAAGATATTACAGTAAAAATAAATGCTACAATGAAATAATAATGAAAAAAGCAAGTGATAAACAAGGATATCAAATAATAAGTTTATCAAAAAATAAAAAGAGAAAAACATATAGAGTACATAGATTAATAGCAAAAACATTTATAGAAAATCCACAAAATAAAAAAGAAGTAAATCATATAGATGGGAATAAATCAAACAACTGTATTAGTAATTTAGAATGGTGTACAAGAAGTGAAAATCAAATTCATGCATATAAAAATAAATTACAAATACAAACAATAAAAATGAAAGAACATAGTATTGAATTAGGAATAAAATATGGAAGAATAAATGGCAGAAAAACAGGGAGAAAAAATATAAAAAAAGCAATAGAAAAAAACAAAATTTCTGTAAAGCAGTATAGTTTAGCAGGAAAATATATTAAAACTTGGTCAAGTATGACAGAAGCCAGCTTAAATACTGGAACATATAAAAGTTTAATAAGCAATTGTATTAAAGGAAAGAGAGGAAGTGCAGGTGGTTATAAATGGGAAATAGCTTAACACAGATTACAAGGCAAATGAGTTTTAATGACATACAAGATAAAACAAAAATAAGATATATACAAATCTTAAATAGATTAAACAAGCCTAAAACGGCAAAGGAATTAGCAGTAGAATTATTTGATTTAAGATTTATACCAAGTACAGAAAGAAATTATACAGCACCAAGGCTAACAGAATTAGAAAAAATGGGATATGTAAAAGCAGTAGATAAAAAGAAATGCGAATACACAGGCAAAACAGTAGCAGTATATGAGAGAACACAAGCAGGATTTGAAGCAATAAATTATCAACATATTCCAAGAATTGATTAGGAGGCAATTATGCAAGATAAATGTAGTAAATGTGATAGTGAAGAACTATTTGTAGAAATACAAGGAAATAGAAGAGGCTTGTATTGTGGCAAATGTGGAAAATGGCAAAAATGGATCACAAAGCAAGAATTACAAATAGCAAAGTTTAAAGGATATATAATTTTAGGAGGTAGTTATGATAATAGTAAGTCAAGATAAAAAGAGAATAATTAACTTTAAAAACATAACTGATATAAATATTGAATTTATACATAGTGATTATGAATTAAGAGCGTCATTTATAGGCGAATGTGAAAGTTTTAATATTGGTAATTATGAGGAAGAAGAAAGAGCAAAAGAAGTATTACAAGAAATAATAAAATCTTATAGATATTATAGAACAGCTGAATGTGATGGATATACCAATGTATTACAAGAAACAGCAGTTTTTGAAATGCCAAAGGACTAGCCTATGCAACAAATAAAAAAGAATACACTATGTTATTACTGTCTAGGCTGTAACAAACAAGCAGATACAGACTATAAGCCAGTAATGAGATGTAAAAACTTTATACAGGGTATTGAAAATTGGCAAGAAAAATTAAGAGAGGAGCTAAAGAAAAATGGCAATAAACAGTAAAAAGAAACGGAAGTGCAGGAGAAAGAGAATTGGCAAATAAATTAAAAGAATACGGTTATAACTGTAGAAGAACACAACAGTTTTGTGGGAATACTGGACAAGCAGATGATGTAGTAGGACTTGATTATATACACATTGAAAGCAAAAGAGTTGAAAGGTTAAATATAGATAAAGCAATTGAACAAGCAGTAAGAGATACAAAAGACAATAAGTTTCCTACAGTATTTCACAGAAAAAATAGAAAAGATTGGTTGGTAACAATGAGGCTAGATGATTGGATGCAAATGTACAACGAATATTATTCTGGGAGAAAGATAAAAGAATATGAGAATACCGAAGATAATAAGTAAAGATGGACATGAGTACATATTGATACAGCAATGCAACAAAAATATGTATCTATACAAAGAAATGATATATGGCTACAAAGAATGCTTTAAAGTCGATGAATTAAGTCTCATAACAAACAAAATAGCAAGAGGTCGCCCACCAAAATATAGATAGAAAAGAGAATAAAGGAGAAAAGTATGAAGATATATGATAAGAGAATATATAAAATAAGTGAGTGTATAAGAGTAGTGATAATAGTAATAGTGTGTTTCATGATAGGGTATGTATGTGGAATATTAGCAGGGGATAAGTCAGAGGAGTTAAAGAATAAAGACATAGAAATAGAATCATTAAAGGATACTGTGTATATGTTAAGAAAAGAGAGAGAAATATGAGTGAGATAGAAGTTGGAGAATATGTGAGAACTGAGGAGGGTTACATCGGAATTTTAATTGAATACATTCCAAATGCATTAAATTATTTAAAAATTGATGTTGGCAAAGAAATACGAAGAGATAATGGGATGTCTGATAATTATATATACACTAGATATGGATTTCAATTGAAACACAGCAAACAACCAATAGACTTAATAGAAGTAAAAGATGTTATTAAATATAGAATAAATAATATTTCAACGACATTAGAAACAAAAGGCTACGTTGAAGGGATTGTAGATATATCAAATGAAGAAATGTTACAAAGAATAAAGAATGATAAAAACTATGAAGTATTAGAAATACTAACACATCAGCAGTATATGGCTAATTGCTATAAAGTAGGAGGAGAACAATGGGATTAGATATAAGTGTAAAAGGTTTAGAAAGAAAAGATACTTACCATTGTGGATATATAAAATTTAATTTATATAGAAAGAAAGTCGCAAGTGCTTATAACGAAAGGTTAGGAGAATTATACAAAAAAACATTCAAAGATGAATTGCAACCAGAAGAAATCAAAGAATGGAATAATTTATGTAATAATGATTTAGATATATTTTTATGGCATAGTGACTGTGATGGAAAATTAACGCCTAAAGAATGTAAAAAAATATATGATGCAATGAAAGATTTAAAGGTAGAAATGCAAGGACACAATTACATAGAAATGAATTATTATGATATGCACCAATTATGGTTGAATATGCTTAAACATTGTTACAAGCATAGAGTAAATATGTATTTTTATTAAAATAAAGTAGGAGGAGAAGATGAATAGAGAGATAAAGTTTAGAGCGTGGCATAAAGTAAAAAATATAATGGTATATGACAATGAAGATGATACTTACGGATATTGGGATGGGTGTCGCAATAGCAATGTCGGAATGATAAATACAATTTTAAACTCACAATATTACAAAGAATATAAATTTATGCAATACACAGGACTCCGCGATAAAAACGGAAAAGAAATATACGAGGGAGATATAGTAAAAATAACAGGAAGCAAAGAAATAGATATTGGAAAAGTTATTTATGAATACAATGGATTTATTGTTGATGTTATGAATATGGATAGATTTTATGGAAGAGTTCATCTTTTAGAAAAATTTACAGAAGTAATCGGAAACATTACAGATAATCCCGAGTTATTAGGAGGAGAATAGATATGTTAAAAATAAGAGAAATAGAACGGATTTGAAAATTATACAATAGACACAGATGGAAAAGTATATACAAAAAATAGACAAAAATATTTAAAACAATATAAAGATGGTAAAGGATATTTATATGTTCTTTTGTATAACAAAGAAAAAAAGAAAACAATAAAAGTACATAAATTAGTAGCAAATGCTTTTTTAGGAAAGAGCAACTTACAAGTAGACCATATAGATGGAAATAAGTTAAATAATAAATTAAATAATTTAGAGTATGTAACACCAAAAGAAAATATAAGGAGAGCATGGGAAAAAGGTTTGGCAAAAAATACAGAAAATCAAAGAAAAATTGCAAGAAGAACTATGTTGAAAAAATGGGCAAATTATAGACAAATGAAGAATAAAAGTTTAGAAAGGAGTGATACATAGTGAAAGAAAAAACAGCAGATGAAGTTATATTAACACCGATGTATGAAGGCGAAGTATATAAATATCATGAATGCTCAAATTGTAAAAAAGAAATATACTTTAAAGAAGATATATTTCAACCATTTCATTTTGAAGAAAATATAAAATATTGCCCATTTTGTGGAAAAGAAGTAATAAGATATGCAAAACCAAAATTTATAGAAGAAATAAATTGGAATTGGTTAGATGAGTACAAAAATATTGTGGAAAAAATGTATAGAGAATTAGAATATATAATTTATTGTAAGCTAGATAAAGAACAAATAGACGAATTAGAAGAAAAGTCTGCAAGAGGAATGGAATATTTTGGACAGGATAGATGGTCCTTTCCATATAGTAAAGGAACTATATGCGACATAATTCATCGAATAACAAGAACTAAAGTACATTATACGGAGAAACGAAAACTTGAAAAAGAGTTTGGAGGTATTTTAAATGAATAAAAACAATATGGCAATCAATTTTAATGATGAAGAAACGATTATATGCTTTAATGGAGTTCAAATACACATAAGTAAAGAAAATTCAATGGAATTAGCGCATAGAATTTTAGACTATTTTGAATGGTACGAAGAAGAGGAGGACGAGTAGTGGAAAATAGTATAGAAGAATTAAAACAAAGGCTAGAAGAACTATATCAAACACAACAAGCTAGGTTGGATGTAGGAGCTGATGATTTAGACATAAGAGAAGAAATAGCAGAAGCGGAAGATGAAATTAAAGAATTACAAGCTGATATAAATGAAAAAAATAATAATGGTAACGACACAAATGTCGGTAGCATAGGAAATAGTATAGAAGAAGATAACTGGGACACTAAAAAATATATAGAAAGTGAAATAGAACAAGACATGATAAGAGAAAGTAAGATATTAAATAAGAGAATTAGGGAGCTGATTAAGTGAAAGAAAAAATAAATAAAAGAACAACTAAAGATAGCATTGAATATTTAGAATTACAATGTATTGTCAATAATAGAATACATGATTATGTTGCAAAGTATCATAGCTATCCTAAATATATTAAATTACCTTTATGGATATTTGAATGTTTAAAACAAACAATGTGTGAAGTAGACTTAAAAATAGATTATCAAACAGGAAAATTTACATTCTTTAATTTAAAAGTTTGTGAAACTGTTAGTATAGAAAAAGCAGAAGAAATCGAGGTGTTTTAAGTGAAAGAAAAAATAAGAGAATTAATGAAAGAGATTAATTTATTTGAAATCATTGTTGCATTTATAGAAGCGATTATTGGAACATGTTTAATAAAATCGAATACAAGTATTTCATCAATGCTTTTAATATTAGCAGGATTTCATGTAGGGAAGCGGATTATATGGAGGTAAAGAATAAGTAATGGAAGAAAATAGCGAGATAACAAAAGAAGAATATATATTAACTAACTTACACCCAGATGATAGAGGTTATTATATAAGATTAAAAGATAATAAAGAATATCAGCTATATTATAGAAAACCAAGAGGACAAAAAATGTATTGTTACATAAAAAAAGATAATCAAGAAATAAGACTTGATAAAGAAGTAGAAAAATGGTTTTTATCAAGTATAAGAGAATATGAAAGGTATGGGATTTGAGTGAAAAAAAATAGTATAGAAGAAATAATAAAAATAATTGAAAGAAAAATAAAAGAAGCGGAACATTATACAGATATTACTGGACTTTGTTTGACTTTAGATAAAGAGCTATGCAATGCTTTTATAAATATTTTATCAGATTATAAAAGAGTATTAAAAGAGAATGAAAAATTAAGAGTAAAATGGGATAAAGATACACATATATTGCAAAATAAATTAGATTATGCAAATGCAGATAGAATTGACTTAGCACAGCAGAATAAAGAATTAAGAAAAGAAAATGAAGAATTAAATAACAGATGTAGAAACTTGGATAAGGAAGCACAAGCATATCTTGAAGAATTAGCAGGAGATAATACATTAACTAGAAGAACCATAAAACAATTACAAGAAGAAAATGAAGAATTAAAAAACAAGTTAAGTTTAAAACAATTTGATGTAAATATTGTTTATAACGACTATTTAGAAAAATTAGATGAATACGAGAGAAATAATATTCCAAAACAAAAAGTAAAAGACAAGATAGAACATTATCAAAAATTACAACACAATTATATTGAGAAATATGATGAAATAAACGAGGGTTTACAAGCAATGATAAGTGCTTTGCAAGAATTACTAGGAAAGGAGTAAATTATGAGTGAAAAATTAGAAGAGTTAATAAGTTTATTATATCAAGATAAATTAACTCAATATGGTAAAAGGTTACTAGTAGAAAATATAGAAAAACTACAAAAAGAGAATGAAGAATTAAAACAAGATAGGAATAATAATTATCAAATGATAGCATTAGCACAAAATGAAGCGTTAGGATATATGCAAGGATATGAAGATGGTAAGAAATTAAAGAGAAGTGCTGTTGCAAATATAGTAGAAAATCAACAATATTATATAATAAAAAAACAAATTGAAAAATATGAAACATATATAGAACAGCTAAGAAAGGAACTAGAACAAAAAGATAAAATAATAGATTTAATGGCAGAAACAATAAATAATTATGATATAGACGAAGATGTTTGTAAACAAATGGGGCAAAAAACAAATTGTAATGAATATGAAGATGCAAAAGAGTGTAAAGAGTGTAAAGAGTGTATAAAACAATATTTTATAAATAAAGCGAAAGAAATCAGATAATCTGGAGGTACACGTAATGGATAAAATAGAAATGGTTATGATAAATGGAGATACAGTAGTAAAAAAGCAGTTTGAGGTATTAGATAAAGATGGAGTTATAAGTTTTGAGTTAGGCAAGTTAACATTAGCAGTCAGAAAAGAAGATCTAAAAAAATATTTGTAGGAGGTACAAAAGATGCAATACATAAAAGAAGACGTTGAAAGAATGTTAAAGGATCACTTAAAAAATCAAGCAAAGCTGACGGAAATACAATTAAAAAAAGAAGAATACGAAAAAAGATTGGAATATGCTGGAACGGTATATGAGGAAACAGAAAACGAAATTATAGAAAATATGCAGTTAGCTGGACAAGCTTATGATAGCATACATAGTAATACAAACAAAGTATCAGATAAAGTGCTAAATACGGTAATGAATTACCATAGAGAAGAAAGACACATAAACAAAGAAGATAGGCAATTTTTACAAACTAAATTAGAAGAACTAAACAAATTGAAAGACGAGTTAGACAAAAAAATAGTAAGAGTTGAAAATATGATTAATCAACTATCAGCAGAAGAAAAGTTTGTTATAAAGATATATTATATGGAAAAATCTAAATGGGATTATGTATCACAACAATACTGCATGGAGTTCCAAAAACCAAAATCTATAAACCAATTATTAAATATAAGGGACACGGCAATAAAAAGTATGCTTGATGTACTAAATATAGGTGAATAATGAAAAATTGTGATAAAATTGTGATAAAATTTGGATGAAATTTAGTTTTGAAAGAGTTATAATTATAATAGATAAATTATAAAGAGTCGCAGATATGAAAAATATCTCAAAAACCAGGCGGCTAAAGTATTTGCTAAAGCAAATTGTTTGTTTGTGTAAGAGTAGACGTTTTAAATGTTTACTCTTTTATTATATAAAAAATTTTCATAAAAGTATTGACAAATGGTATCAAATATAGTATCATATATTTAGTCTTAAATAAAGGCATGTATTTCTGGTGAAAGGAGGAATATTTATGCCAGACATTAACAAACTGATACTTAAGATGAAAAGACAGCCAAATGGAATAAGGTTTCAAGAATTGGCAAAAGTGTTAGAGTACAACGGATATAATATGAAACCAAAGAAACGGAACATCACACAGACAATTTATAAACACAAAAGGTGATGTGATTACGATAAAAGAAGAAAATCCATTAAAGGCAGTGTATGTTAAAGATGTACTAAGGAGAATAGGAGAATAAAATCCTACTCTTCGGAGTACACTAATAAAAAGGAGGGAGCTTTTATGAAAAATGTTAAAGAGTACTTAGAATTACCATATAATTATATTATTCAACCAGTTCACGATGAGAGTGGGTTTTATTTTTATGCTCGTGTATTAGAACTAGATGGATGCCAAAGTACAGGAGAAACATTTGATGAAGCATATGAAAATTTAAGAGAAGCAATGGAAGGTTGGATAGAAGCAAAACTGGAAGGTGGATTTGATGTACCATTACCAGTAGGATATGATGATTTTAGCGGTAAATTTATTGTAAGAATACCAAAATCATTACATTATAAATTATCAGTAGAAGCAGAACAAGAAGGCGTATCATTAAATCAATACGCATTATATAAATTAAGTCGCTAACATACACTGTATATTTTATATATACTTTATTATATCAAGAGTTTATCAATAAAGATAGACTCTTTTTTTAGTTGGTATTAACAGATACTAGATATGTTAATATAAATATTTAACAATGTATAAACCTTGAGTTTCGATTTGTATAGAGCTTTCTAGTGGGCTCTAATTTTATATTTGTAAGTTGTGCGTAGTGATATAAAAAAATATGTTTAGGTTTTAACGCAGGTAATACTACGGTTTTATTGGTAACTATAAAAGAACTTAACCACGAAGGAGAACATAGCTCCTGTATCATTACATAGTGTTTTATACAAAGGAAGTGTTGTATATGAGAGGTAGTATAATAGCAAACTACATAGACGATGAATATAGAAGAAGAAAATTTTATGAGAATAAGAAAAGACAAAAGTGTATTGTAGATGAGAAAAGACAATGCGAGAAATGTAAATATTTAAATATATGTGAGGATAAAGATGAAATTTAAAATAAATAATACGGAATGGTTAATAGAAGAAGTAGATGAAGCTACAATTAATAACGAAATGAAAAGTGATGGAACATTAGGAGTAACAATATATAGAACTCAAACAATAATGCTACTAAAAGATCAAGCTAATATAATAAAGACATTGAAACACGAACTAACACATGTTTGGCTATATGAATACGGACATAATCAAAACGACGATAAAACATTCAGCTATGAAGATGTATGCGAAATAGTTGCAAGTAGTAACGATTTTATAAATGAAATAATAAAAGAATATGTACGGAGAACATAAATGAAGAATGACGATTTAATAATTTATAAGAAAGATAGTAGAGAAATTATAGCTATAATTCCAAAAACATATCTATTTAGCTGAATAGAAAAATAAGATACAGACAAAAGAGGTGATTCAATTGACAAATGCACAGAAAAGATTTTGCGATGAGTATTTAATAGACCTTAATGCAACAAGAGCATATAAGGTTGCTTATTCAAGGTGTAAAAAAGATGAAACAGCCAATGTGAATGGTAGCAAATTACTAAGAAATACTAAGGTTCAAGAATACATATCAGAAAGAATGAAAGAACGAGAAAAAAGAACTGAAATAACTCAAGACATGGTAATAAAAGAGCTGGCTAAAATAGCATTTTTAGACATAAGAAAACTATATACAGAAAATGGACAATTAAAAAACATAGCTGATATGGATAGTGAAACTGCAGGGGCAATATCATCATTAGAAACATTAGAAGAATACGAAGGATATAGAGATGACAGAGAAAAAATAGGAGACACTCAAAAAGTAAAACTATTAGATAAAACAAAAGCTCTTGAATTGCTAGGAAGACATTTAGGAATGTTTAAAGAAAAGGTAACGATTGATGGTAATGTTAATACCAATAATCCATTTTCAGGAATGTCGACAGAAGAATTGAGAAAGATACTAAATGAATAATGATGTAAAAGAAAAAATAAAAGAGCAAGCACGTTTAGAATTGGCTAGACGTGATTTCTTTGAGTATTGCAAATTAACCGCATATGATTTTTATAAAGAAGAACGAGGCTTTTTAAAAGATTTATGCTATCAATTACAAGATTTTTATAAGAGCGATGAAAAAGTATGCGTAATAAATATGCCACCAAGACATGGAAAGTCTAGAACAGCAGGAAAATTAGTAGAATGGATATTAGGAACAAATCCAAATGAAAAAATAATGACAGGATCATACAATGAGGATTTATCGAGTTCATTTGCAAAATCAGTAAGAGACACAATAGCTTCTGAAAAAACAGAAGGTGTAATTGTATATAATGATATATTTCCTAATACCAAGATTAAAGATGGCGAAGCTACACAAAAAAAGTGGGCATTAGCTGGAAGTAAGGTGTCAAATTATTTAGCAACGTCGCCAACAGGTACTGCAACAGGGTTTGGATGTACAATAATGATAATAGATGACCTCATAAAAAATGCTAAAGAAGCCTATAATGAAAATACATTAAAAAATCATATAGACTGGTTTAATAATACAATGTTATCAAGAACTGAAAATGGATTTAAATTAATAATCATTATGACAAGATGGTCTAGCAATGATTTGGCTGGCTATATATTAGACAATTATCCTAATGTAAGACATATAAATTATAAAGCAGTACAAGATGATGGTTCAATGTTGTGTAAAGATATATTAAGTAAAGAAGACTACGAGTTCAAAACAAAAAACATGAATAAAGACATTGTTTATGCTAACTACCAACAAGAGCCAATCGATGTGAAAAATAGATTATATACAGTATTTAAAACTTATGATAAGTTACCACCAGCACACTATATTATGAATTACACAGATACAGCAGATGAGGGCGACGATTACTTATGCTCAATAGACTATCAAATGTATAACAGTGAATATTATATCTTGGATGTTATTTATACACAAGAGTCAATGGAAGTGACAGAACCAGCAGTAGCAGAAATGATGACCAAAGATAATGTAGGAAATGCGAATATAGAAAGTAATAATGGTGGTAGAGGGTTTGCAAGGAATGTGCAAAAAGAGTTAAAGGAGTTAAAGAATACTCACACAAAAGTAAATTGGTTTCATCAAGGAGAGAACAAAATTGCAAGAATATTAAGTAATTCGACAGGAGTAATGAATAACATTTATTTTCCAATTAATTGGGAGGATAGATGGCCAGAATTTGCCAAACATTTAAAACATTATGTAAGAACAGGAAAAAATGAACATGATGATGCTGAAGACTGCTTAACAGGGGTATATGAAAATCCAAAACCTAAAAATACAAATATGACAATGACTAATAAGTCTTTTATAAATATAACATCTACTAAAAAGTAGGTGTTTTTTGATTGGAGGAAACAATGCTAAGATATAGTAAAGAAAGATTAGCGGAAGAAAAAAGTATAACAGATATATATTTTAAAGCACAACTAGAATTAAATGTTAGAAAAGAATTATATGAGAATTTTAGAAGAAAATTAACAGATGAAGAACTAGCAAGTTTAGATGATGAAGATATAAAAGTACCACTTGAGAGATATATAAGTGTTATGTCTGCCGGTTATTTTGGAGGAAAAGCACCAACATATAAAGTAAAAGCATTTAATAAAGATAAAGACAAAATAATCAAAGAACTATTTAATCATGAAACTAATGACGAAAAAGAAATAGTAGAAATAAAAGAATTAATTAAACATATAAATGACTATAATAATGATGCTTCACATTTTTTACATATGGTATTAGATTACTTAATAAAAAGAGCTTGCTATGAAATATACTATAAAGACGAAAAAACAGGAGAAATAACAATAGCAAGAAGTGATGCATTAGAAACTATCGCTATATGGGATTATTCAGCTAAAAAGAATTTAATAGGTATATACAGAATAATTCGTACATATATGGCAAATGGTGAATATCAACAAATGATAGAATTAACAACAGCAGATGGAAAAAGATATTATTACGATACACCTGAAAAAAGAAAAATATTTGGTACACCAGCGTATGAACAAAAATTTAAAGATGAACCATTATTTAAAGAAAACATAAAAGAACAACAACCTAAAAAATGGGACGATGATATACCAGCAACAGCAATAGAAAATTGCGATGGAATAGCAATTTTTGAACCTGTAATCAGTTTAATAAGAGCATATGAGAGATGTATTCAAAATTCAAGAAATGTATTTAAATATAATGATGAAGCAATATTGAAAGTTAGAGGATATACACCAGAAAATCCGATGATTATACAAAATGAAAAAGGCGAAGATATTATAAACCCTGCAAGACAAAAAGAAGATGAGTATGTATTAACAAGTAGAGTAAGATATCTTGATGGAAATAAAGATGTAAATAGTGATATAGCTTGGGTTGAAAAGAATGTAAACGATACGGCATTACAAAATCACAAAAAGACATTGATTGATATTATTTGTTTGTGTTCATTTTGCCCTAATATGACAGATTTAGGTTTTACACAAGCAGATAATAATGCAGCACTTGAAAAGAAATTCTTTAGTTTACAACAATATATAGCAACATTTGAAGGAGATTTCGAAGAAGGTTTAAAAAGAAGATGGAGAATAATATTAGAAAAATTCAATAAAGAAAAAGGTAAAACATATGATTTTAGAGATATTGAAATAAAACTAAATAGAAATTTACCTTCTGATGTAGCAACAATGATTACTAATGCATTAAAAATAAGAGGATTAGTAAGTGATGATACGGTCATAAACTTATTAGGACTTGATTTAGATGCAACAAGTGAGTTAGCAAAAATGGACTTACAAAATGAAGAAAATATTCAAAAGAATTTACAACAAATGCAAATGATGGGACAAGCAGGAGTAGAGCAAGATAATAAAGAAGATAAAGAAGATAAACAAGATGATAAAGTGACAGACTTAACAGACACACAAAAAGCACAAAAACTAACAGCAGATAATAAGAAAGAACAAACTAAAGTAGTTAATAAACAAATCAATAAAGAAGAATAGAGGTGTTTTATATGTGGGAGCAACATGACAAATATGTAAAACAATTAAAACAACTATACAATAAAACATCAAGACAAACACAAAACAGATTACAAGAATTATTTGACACGTTTAATTTTACATCAGAGAATATCTATAATATTGCTGATAATAAGACTAAAAAAAGAATAAATACATATATAGAACAATGGAAAGAACAAGGCTTATTAAAGAATAATAGCTATTTTACTGTATTAGCAAACAATATTTATAAAAGAACAAGAGTAAATAATAGTGAAATATTAGAATTACTAATTTATAGTGCATATATAGAAGAACAAAATAAACTTGAAGAACAAGAAAAACAAATAATGTATGAAGATGCAAATTATTACTATGAACAAGGCCAACAAGAAGTAAATAAAAAGAAAAAGCCATCAATATTAGCGATGGCTTTATTTCTTGCATTATTAGACCAACCAAATTATAGTGGCTTTAATTGGAAACAGTATATTGAAGCAACAATACAATATAATGCACAACAAATATATAAACAAGCAATTTTAAATATGCAACAACAAAAAGGCCTAGAAATTGATTCTAATGAGTTTCAAACAATAATACAAAGACAAAACAATCAAAAGATCAATATAAATAATGATAAGATATCAGGTGCAGCAGATTTGCAAATGATAGGACTAAATAATTTAGCCAAAGTTGAGGGAATAAAAGAAGTAACGGAAGATAATTCAAAAGTTAGATTTGTCGCAGTAGAGGACGAGTCAACAACGAAAATGTGCCAAAGCTTAGATGAACAAATATTTAATATAAAAGGTTCTAATGAATTTACAAGATATTATGGAAATACTGCAAAAGAATTAGAACTAAAAAAATTCAAAATTTATGGGTTAGTCTTGCGGTATAAATATGCCTCCCATAATGCGGGCATTATCATCATTGCAGAAGTACATTAGTATATCAAAACAATATGCCTAGAGAAGAATTAAACAGAAAATTAAATATGGAGTATCAAGATGTAACAACTAGGGTTTTAAAACGAAACAAAAAGCATTACAAAGTAGTAGAACAACAATATTATATTGATGAAAACGGCAATAAATATGCTGTTGATGGCAAAAGTGTACTAATGAAACATACAGAAAAAGAAAAAGAAGTCGCTAAAATATTAGGAGAAATATATGGAGGAAAAGTTAGGCTAATACCAGTTGTATTAAATCCACAAAATATAAAAACACCAGATTATATGATAGGAAATATAAAAATTGATTTAAAAGAACCAACAGGAAAATCTCGAACTACAATCTATGATTTATTCAAACACAAAAGTGGACAAGCTGATAACTTTGTAATAGATATACATAAGTCAGGATTAGATAGGACTGAAAGCATAGAACAAGCACAGCAATTATTTTATTCTAAACATAGAAGCTGGATAAATACTGTAATATTAATGGAAAACAACGAAATATTTAAAATATTAAAAAGAAGATAAAAAAAGAAGGTGGTGCAACCCAAAAGGGGGTCACATACCTTCAACAATAATATTATTAACTTAATTATACTATAAATTAGGTTAATAATCAATAGTTTATGCAAAAAAATATAAATTATGCACTTACTTTTAAAATAGGTGCTTTTATTATGGAAAGAAGGTGAAAAAATGAACGATAGAGCAAAATATTTAGCAGTAGATGAAGAAAAAAACAACAGAATACAACATATAAGAGAATGTTTCTCAATTATCTATGATGAAATTGATTTAAAGTGCAAACCAAGTAGAGAAACATCATTAGCATTAACTAAACTAGAAGAAGCACAATTTTGGGTTATAAAAGGAGTAACAAGGGAGGATAAATAATATGTGGTTATTAGTTTTAATATTAAGTATTAAATTACAAATGCTAACTTGGTATTGGATTATATTTACGGTAATTACAATATTTAGCCCAGCTATGTGGGTATTAAAATATAATTATGCAGAAGGATATATGAAAGCAAAGAATAAAGATAATAAATAAGTTATTAATATTTTAAGATTATAAATCAAAGAGCTAAGTCGACTAGCTCTTTTTTTATGCCCTAGATATGGCTTGAAACTGTCTATTTTGTTTGGTTAGACTTCCGTAAAAAGTCAAAATAGTTTGGTTATAACTCAGCCGAAAAAGTTAAAGGAGGAATTTCATCATGGATAATAAAGATGAAGAAATGAAAAAAGATATGGAATCTACTGCCGAGAGTGTAGAAAAAGTTGAACCATCAAATGTCGAAGAAAATAAAGAAAAAACTTATACAAGAGATGAAGTAAACAAGATGATTAATGCTGAAAAGCAAAAAGAAAGACAAGCAATGTTAGAAGAAATGGAAGCCAAAAAAGCAGAGGCTGATAAACTTGCAAAAATGGATGAAGACCAAAAAAAGTCTTATGAATTAGAGCAAGAAAGAGCTAGAGCAAATAAGGCTGAAAATGAACTAAATGCTTATAGACTAAAAGACGAAACAATTCGTCAAGCAAATCAAAGAGGTATCTCATTAGGATACATAGATACTATTGATTTTTCAAGAGAAACTGCTGAAAGTATCAATTCAAAATTAGATATATTTGAAAAAGTATCAAAAGCAGATAGAGAAAAAGCAATAAATGAGTATTCTAAAGAACCTGCTCCTCAAACAGGAGATTCAATTGAAGGTTCTAAACCAGAAAGTCAAATGACTTATGAAGAACTTTGCAAATTATCAAAATATAAAAATTAAAAGAAAGAAGGTATAAAAAATGGCAGATTTTACAAGTACAGGAACATTTAACAAAAAATATTTTAATGAAAGAGCATTCGGTGTTTATTATGACACAATTCCACAAGAAAGATTAAATTTATTAATAAAATCAGGAGTATTACAAGGAAACAATAGAATAAGAGAAATGTTTGCATCACAAACTGGTGCTGAATATGGAATAATTCCAATGATAGGAAGATTAAAAGGCAAACCAGTAAACTATGATGGAAAAACAAAATATGATGAAGGAAAAACATTACCAACATATAAACAAGGTGTTGTTGTTATTGGTAGAAAAGACAAGTTTTATGAAGATGACTTTACATATGATGTAACATCTAAAAAAGACTTTATGAGTCAAGTTGCAGACCAACTAGGAGATTACTGGGATAGCGCATGGGAAGATGTATTATTAATTATAACAAAAGCATTATTCTCAATGAAATCAGATGCAGGTAAAGTTTTTGCTTCAAAACACACATATGATATATCAGGAGAAACTGAGTCATCAGTAGCTGAAACAACATTAAATACAGCGTTACAAAAAGCATGTGGAGATAGAAGAAGAAACTTCAAACTAGCAGTAGCAAACTCTGTAATAGTAACAAATCTAGAAGGTAAAAAATTAGTAACAAACTTAAGATATAATGACCCAAATGGAATTGAAAGAGAACTAAATGTTTATACATGGAATGGAAAATTATTAATTGAATATGATGAAATAACAGAAGAAGAGGGAGACCCAATATATGCAAAAACTTCTGATAAAACTTTAACAGAAGGAAAAACATATTATACAAAAAGCGGAACAAATTATACAGCAGTTGCAGAACCTTCTGTTGAAAATATTGGAAACTATTATGAAGTTTCAGGATATGGAGATTCTAAGTATGTTACTTATGTTTTCGGAAAAGGAGCATTTGACTATGAAGACTTAGGAGCAAAAGTACCTCATGAAATGGATAGAGATGCTGATAATGATAGAGATTACTTATATGAAAGACAAAGAAAAGTAATGGCTCCTCATGGTGTTAGTTACTTAATGAAAAATCAAGCAACAGATTCACCAACAGATGAAGAATTAGCAGATGGAGCAAACTGGGATTTAGTAGTAGGTTCTGATGGAAATACATATAACCATAAAGAAATTGCTATAGCAAGAATAATCTCAAAAGGATAGAAAGGAAGGCAATAGATGTTAGAACAAATAAAACAAAGATTAGGAGCAAATTATATTGAAGATACAGATAATATAATACAAGACATCATAGCTGATATGACTTCTATTGCCTGTGATGCTTCTAATCGTAAAGAAACTGATAAAAAATTATTTCCATATATAAAAAAAGCTGTTATTTCTGAATACAATGCAAGAGGTGCAGAAGGTCTTTTATCAAGAAATGAAGGAAGTATTTCTTCATCATTCAATGATATAGAAAAGAAATTAAAAATTGATGTTGCTTCAATAAGGATATTCAAGTAATGCTATTACGAGATTTAACAAAAGTATATATATCAGAGTATGAAGAAATAGAAGACCACGGAGAAACGGAAAAGGTATGGAAATTTAAACCAATGAGCAAAAAAAAGCCATATGCATATTTGAACATGCAACAAGATGTCAACGAGTTAGATAGAAAGTCTACAGGTGAAGTGGATTATAGTACATATAAAGGTCGTACGACTAAAAATTATGATATACAAAAAGGCAATGGAATATCATTTGAAGATATCTCAAAATTAGAGAAGTTTATTCCAGAATATAGAGTACTAGATAAAAATAAAATAGGAAGTACATATGTGTATAGAATGGAGAAAATACAATGATAAATTTCAATTGTAATATAAAAGTAAAACATAATTTTAAAAATATAGATGCTATAATTCAAAAATTACCACAAACTGCAAAAATAATAACAGAAGATGTATTAAAAAACATTAGAGGTTACGCTATAAGGTTGGAAAAAGGACATAATGAAGAAGGCATATTAGTCGAAATGATTGATATGTCAACCAAAGAAGTGAAAGGAAGGGTTTTTGCTGACCCTTCTAAATTTATGGCAAATGGAGCATCCTATTTGTTTTTTGAATACTTTGGGACAGGCGCTAATGCTGAGATGGAACATGTTGGAAAATCAAAACATTTTTTAGAGAGTGGTTACACAGAATGGTTTATTCCAGTAAGTAAAGTTGAAAAAGCATTGCCATACCCAGTTGTAAATATTCAAGGTATGGATTTTTATATTGCTCATGGAACTAAAGCAAACCACTTTATGGCTGATGCAAGTTTTGAAAGTAGAAATGAAAATACAGAAATAGTCAAGAAAAAATTAGATGAAATGTTGAAGGAGGTATGCAAATAATGAAAGATTTAAGTATAAAGGACTTTAGCGATTTAGTATATGAAAAGCTAGAAAATTTGTATAAGAATAAACCGATTTTAAGTAATCCAAATACAGAAAGTAAATTTCCTATATTGGAATTGCATACACCTTTGAAATCAGTAAATCTAACAGAAAACGCATTTCCTATTCGTTCTACATTTCAAATATCAATCACTTGTTGGAATGAAAAACAAAGACAAGCAATGCAAATGACAGATGAAGTTAGTACAAGACTTCAAGAATTAAATTTAATAAGGACTAATACCAGTCCTGCAGTATATGATCAGATACTGCAAAAATACGGTATAACAATAACTTTTGAAGTTCGTTTTAATTCTATAACGAGTTCTTTTAATTTTATAAGATAATAAGGAGGAATAAAAAATGCCAGAACCAAAAGCAAGTACATTAACAAAACTATTTCATGCTGATACATTAACAGACTTAAAAGATTCAACTAAAAGAAAACAAGTAGCTTTCGTACAAAGCATTCCAGAATTTTTAAAAGCACCAGAGGGAATAACATATAGTGCTTTAGATATTCCTGATGAAAGACAAACAGAAGGAAGACAAAAAGCAGAAAATCTAGAAATAGAAATATTGTTTAAAGAAGACCAATATGATGAATTAAAAGCAGTTCAAACTGCTAAGACAAATGGATATTGGGCAATTCAATTACCGGAAGAAACAGCTACAGAAAGTGGAAAACCACTAACATGGTATTTTACAGGTACATGTTATATAGGAATGAGTGAAATTGCTATAGATGATATGTTAAAATCAAAATTAACAATCTATAGAAGTTCAGAAATAACAGAAAGCAAAGGATTTCCCACAGCCTAGTTCTGCAAAATTGAGTGCTAGGAGCAGAACCATAAAGAGAACTAGCACAACAGAAAAAAATACTGAGAAGGCAGAATAAGCCTTCTCTCTTTTGCAAAGGAGAGAAAATATGATAATAGAAACCAAAAATAAAATAATTAATTTAGTAATAAAAACAAGAAAAATAGTAGAAATAGCTAACCTACTAAAAAATAAAAATTTTGAAGAAGCTTTTACAAAAGCTTATGCTATATGCGATATAGAAGCTTTGGCTAAAATTATATTAAAATTAGCAGAAACAGAAGATGAGAAAAGTGCATTTAATTCAATAGATGAAGTATATGATTTTATAGACGATTGTAGAAAAGAAGGAATAGTTGTAAATGATTTATATTTAAAGATTGCGGAGGCTTTGAACGAAGAGGGTTTTTTCAAAAAGAAAATGACCAAGAAAGAACTAAAAGAGTTGATATCAAATCCTTTATCAACAATGAATATGAACGAATTAGTTCAAAAATCGGCAGAGAATGCAATGAGCAAAATAGCAGAGGAACAATTCCAAGGTTTCAGGGGCTAAATGATATAATTTTAAGAATAAAAAATACAAATAATTTAATTGAATTGATTTATGCAACAGAGTCTTTGGCATATTATTTTAATATGAAACCGTTTGAATTTTGGAATAGTAGATATTCAGAAATCAATATTTATTGCCAAACTCATTTGGCTAAAAATGCTGACGATTTAAAACGTGAGATTAATTTACAGGAAGCGGTAACAAATAAATTAATAAGAGCAGATAGCTTATCGAGAAATCCAAAAATAATCCCTATTCGAGATAATTATAAAAATTTATTTCAAGATGAAGAAAAAGAATACATTCAGTCACCAGAAGAAATAACAAAAAAGATGAGACTTCTTATGATAAAAGAAAAAAAATAATTTTTTCGACAAGTTTCGACAAAAATACATGAATAAAAGTGCTATACTTCTTTATATAATATAATAAAAGGAGATATAGAAGATGGAAGATATACAAATAAAAACTAAATTCTGCAAATTTTGCGGTGAAAAGATTCCAGAAGATGCGGTTATGTGTACTCACTGTGGAAGACAAGTTGAACAATTAAAAGGAGAACAACCTCAGGTTGTAATAAATAATGCAAACACTAACACCAATATGAATAAGAATATTGGAGCAGTATCTGGTAGACCAAAAAATAAATGGGTGGCAATAATACTTTGTGCATTTTTAGGATTTCTAGGTGCACACAAGTTCTATGAAGGCAAAACAGGAATGGGAATATTATATCTATTTACTTGTGGATTATTTGGAGTAGGAATAATAATAGATTTTATAGCATTGTTATTTAAACCAAATCCTTATTATATATAAGAAACAACTGATAAAAGCACTTGCAAATTATTATAATTATAAAAGGAGATTGATTATGAATATCGAAGAGTATGTAAAAAATAACAAGACTTATAACATTCTTAATAGAAGTGCAATTATAAAAGCACAAAAATTAGTTGAAAGCAATGAAGAAGTATTATATGCATTAGTAACAAATATTTCTATAAGTCCAAAAACTGATACTAGTTTTAGAAATCAAAAAAATTTCTTTGGTGGAGCTATGCAAATAAAAAATACTTTAAGTGGAGTGATTGTAATAACCAATAAAAGAATAATTTTTTGTAACTCAGTAATAGGGACTACCAATGAAAAACAGTTAAGAATAGAAGATATACAATCAATTGATGAACACATAAGTGTATTTAAAACAGGAGAATTAAGGGTTAATGGAATAACAGAAACTTTTATAATAAAAATATTAAGAAAAGGTTTGAATGAGGAAATAAAAAAAGCAATAAATAAAGCTAGAAATGAGCAAAAAAACAATAAGATAAGCAGTAATATTTCAAATGCTGACGAAATCAGGAAATATAAACAATTGTGTGAAGATGGAATAATAACCAACGAAGAATTTGAAAGAAAAAAAGCGGAATTGCTAAAATAATTAAGAAAAAAAACACTTACTTATGAAGGCATCAGATTAAATCTGGTGCTTTTTATTATGCCTAAAAAGAAAGAGGGTGAAAATATGACAGTAGAGGAAATTGAGATAATTGTAACAGCACAAGTAGAAGAGGCTTTAAAAAAGTTTCAAAAGTTTTTACCAACTATAAAGCAAACAATAAGGCAAGCACAAGAGGCTTTTTCAAAAGTAGATACTAGAGCAATGACAAGTAAGTTACATCAAGCAGTTAATTTTATGAAAAAGAAAATGCAAAATTTAAAGAAAAGTTCAGAAAACAATGAAATAGCAATAAAAGTAAATAATAAAGATGCACAAAAACAAATATCTCAAGTACAAAAACAAATAGATAGTTTGCAAGAAAAAATAAATGCTCGACAAATGAAATTAAACGTAATAAATCCTCAGATTGATAAAATTGTGGATGATACTAGAAAAAGTGTAACACCAGAAGGAATAAACCCTAATGATAAAGCAATGGATACAACAGTGAATAATGCATTAGGAAACAATAAAGATTTTACAGTGTTAAATAATCAAGCACAAAAATTATATACTGAAATAGAAATGTATAATAAACAACTTAGTGAAACAAAAAACAAAATGACACAATTAAAACAAGAAATAAATCAAACAGCAATTAGTCAAGGAAAATTGACTAGCTTTTTTAGTGGATTTAAACAAAAAATAGACCAAGTAAAGCCAAGCATATCAAAGATGAAAAACAGTTTTAAAGGTTTACCTAAAGTCACTCAAAATATAACTAATAATATAAAAGGAATGGGAACAGGTTTAAAAAACGGATTAGGACATGTTTTAAAATATGCAATGGCATTATTTTCATTAAGAGGAATTTATTCAATATTAAGTGGGTGTGCAAATGCATGGCTGTCTAGCCAAAATGCAGGAGCAAAGCAATTAAGTGAAAACATAAATTATATGAAGTATGCTATGGGTAGTGTACTAGCACCAGTAATTCAATTTGTCACTAATCTAGTATATCAATTAATGAAAGCTATTCAAAGTGTTGCTTATGTATTAACAGGAGTAAATATATTTGCAAAAGCAAGTGCAAGTTCATATGCTAACATGGCTGGAAGTGCAAAAAAAGCGAAACAGGAAACAAAAGCGTTAGCAGGTGTCCATAGTGAAATAAATAATATTTCGGACAAAGATAATTCGGATGGTGGAAGTGGAGGGACAACAGCTCCTAGTTTTGATTTATCAAAAATGGATAATCAAATGATGGGATGGGTTGATAAGATAAAGAAGAAGCTCTTACTATTATTTAAACCTATACAAAAATCATGGAGTCAATATGGTAAACCATTACTGAAAAGTATGGAATATGCATTTAACAGCAATATAACACTAATAAAAACAATGGGAAAAAGTTTTAAAGAAGTATGGCTAAATGGAACGGGCGAAAAAACTTTAGGTATATATTTTCAGGCGTTGACATCCATATTTAATATTATAGGAAATATAAATACTGCGTTTGCAAATGCATGGCAAAACAATGGCGGAACCGAAATAATACAACAATTGTGGAATGGGTTTAATAATTTACTTTTAATAGTTCAAGATTTTTATAGAACAATAGAAGAGTGGACTTCAAGCGAAAATTTTCAAGAGTTTGCAAATTCAATAATTGGAATATGTGAAACACTATCAGGATGGTTTGAATTAGTAACACAAAAATTAAAGGAAATATGGGACAATGGAGGAAGGGAAACTTTTTCTAAATTATTAGGATGCATTTCTAAATTAGTTACGGCCATAAGTTCGATAATATCTTTTTTATCCCCGGTAATAGAATTTGTATTAAATATAGTTACCCCGACAGTAACAGAAATAATTAAAATTATTGGCTATGTGATAGATGCACTATCTGGTTTATTAGATTTTATAATAGGAGTATTTACTGGCGATTGGGAAAGAGCATGGAATGGAATTAAAGAATTTTTTATAGGTATATGGAATGCTTTAAAAACAGCAGTAGCAACAATATTTAATATTATTAAAGATAGTATAGTGTCCATGTTAAATGTAATAAAAAATATCTGGAATACCGTATGGAACTGGATAAAACAGTTAGCAAATACAATATGGAATGGAATAAAGACAATAATATCAAATGCAATAAATGGAATAAAAAATACTATTTCAAACGTACTTAATGGAATAAAAAATATCTGGAATAATGTATGGAATGGGTTAAAAACTACAGTAACCAATATATTCAATGGAATATGGAACACAATAAAAAGAATTATAAACTCTATTTTAGGTGGAATTGAGGGTATGGCCAATGGCGTTGTAAAAGGAATAAATAAGGTAATATCAGTAATGAATAATTTAAGCTTCGACATTCCAGATTGGGTTCCAGGAATGGGCGGAAAAAAATTTGGATTTAACATCGGCTATATGAGTGAAGTATCATTACCAAGATTAGCAAAGGGGAATGTTGCTTATGAAAAAACACTAGCAATTTTCGGAGAATATGCAGGAGCAAGCAATAACCCAGAAATAACAACCCCACAAAATATAATGAGAGAAACGTTTGAAGATGTTTTATCAAATTATAATAACGAAAATAGCGATAGACCTATAAATCTTACAGTAAACGTAGGAAGTACAAAACTAGGACAAATATTATTAGACAATTTAAGAGATATGAAAAGACAATCAGGAAAAGATATAGAAGCATTAGTAGGAGGATAAAATTATGTTATGGAAAGAACATGGAGATACGGGAAATTTACCGACACCGTCAACATATAGTGCAGACATAGAAGATACAGACAAAGACAGTTATTCTTCTATTGTTGATGGTTCTTTAATAGATAATCCCATAGCTGTAGGAATGTTAAAGCTTTCTATGTCATGGGATTTTAACACAGAAGAAGAAGCAGAACAACTTATACAAAAGACATATAAAAACCCATTTATATTGGATGTTAAAGTTCCAGTAGTAAATGGAGGTTTTTTAGAAAATGCAAAGTTTAGAGTATCAAAAAGAAAAGTCGAAATGATAAGTACAGAAAAAGAAAAGAGTACTTCCAAAACAAAATGGAAGTGCTCTTTTAATTTAATGCAAAAAGAATTAACAGAAGCACAAAAAACAGCGGTAGAGGGGGCAAATAGTTAATGTATAGTACAAGTAATAACTATAAGTCTAAAGTATACAATGTAACTCATTTATTAAAAGTATACATAAATGACACGGAGATAGATTCTAAATATATATTAGACTGTAAACCCTCGAAAAAAGCTTTCTCAAGTGATGAGTTTACATTGGGCTGTATAGAAGCACAAAGCATAGAATTAAAATTATATAAATCAGTAATACCTGCAACTATAAACAAAGTAGAAATCAAGAGTGGAATAACAGGCGAAATAATACCTGTTGGAGTATTTAATGTGGATGATATAAGCAAAGAAGACGATTACACAGTAACATTTAAATTACGCGATAATATGATTAAATTTGAATTTAATTATAATGGAAAAACACTAATAAATAGCAATAATGGAAAAGCAAAAATAATACAGGTACTACAAGACTTATGTACAAAAGCAGGAGTAGAACTTCGGTTCTACTTCTTTTTTAAACATGAATAAGGAAATAGCAGTGTACGACAATACAGTATCAGCAAGAACTTATTTAAGTTATATAGCAGAACAAGCTGGTGGAATAGCAGTAATAGGTAGAGATGGAAAACTATATATAAAAACAATCGGAGAAAGTTCAGTTACACTTCCATTAAAGTTATTTAAGACTTTTAAATGGGGAGAAAAATTTAAAATAACACGTGTAAGATATGATGATGGAATACAACTATTTGAAAAAGGAGATACAACAGGCAATACAGTTTATATCAGCCAAGACAATATGTACATAGTTGATCAAGATCAAATCAATAATATTTATAACACATTAAAAGGACTAGAATTTTACAGTTTTGAGGGCGAAAGCATAATAGACCCAGCACTAGATACAGGAGATATCGTTGTTATAGATGGTAAAAATGTAATATACCAAGGTTCAATGCAATTTTCAGGACGTTGGATTGCAAATATTGAAAGCAAAATACAATGTAAAGCAAAAGAAGAAACAACTACTAGAACACCATCACAAAGAACTATAAACAGAAGAGTGGAGTCAAATATTAATCAGATAGATGGAAAAATAACTCAACTAACCGAAGAAACCACAGAGAACACACAAAAGCTAACCAAAGTAGAGCAAGACGTAAATGGAATAACCAGTAAAGTATCATCAGTAGAGCAATCAGTAGAGAACATAACAAAAATAGAAGGTACAGCAGAAGGAAAGAACATATATATAGATGATGCATCTGCGGAACCATTAATAGATATAATGCTAGAGGGCGAGAGCCGACAGGGAGCAAGCCCTAGCCCAGATAATCTAAGCAAAATAGAGAATTTGGAGGGAAAGAACAAAGTTAAAGAAATAAATTGGAAACAGATGCCAAGTATAACAACAGGAGCAACTGTAACAAATATAAATGGCTATGGAACAGATTATATTAACGTTGATAATATAAAACAATACATTTTTAGTTATCTTGGAATAGCAGGTTCTAAATACATTGTATATTATGATAAGGATAAAAACTTTTTAGGATATAATACCAACTTACAAATAAATAACTTTGCAAAATGGAACGAAACAAGATATGTACGTTTAAGAGTGGATTGTTCTCAAGATTCTGTAACAGCCTTTCAGCTAGAAGAAGGCACAGAAGCAACACCTTATGTACCATACAATTCGCTTGAATTTAAGGATGAAGGAAAGAATCTATATGCAGGAAATGAAATAACAATAAATGGCACATATTCTTCAAATACATCTGTTAATTTAGGCTCAAGATATTTAAGTGAGGGAACTTATACTATTAGTCTGACTAATAGTTTACCAAACAATTGTTATATATATTTAGGTGCGGGTGGTTCAATAGCATATTCTATAAGAGACAAAGCAACTTTTACATTAACAGAAGAACAAAATGTTCCAATCCGACTAGTTGTTAAAGCTGGAACATATAGTAACTTTACGACAAAGATAATGATAGAAAAAGGCAAAGTCGTAACAGACTACGAACCTCACCAACAACAAACAGAATACTTCCCATTATCAGAAAGACAAAAACTATATAAAAGTAGTTATCTAGCAAGTAATGGAATACATCATAAGAGAAAACAAGTTGTGCTGGATGGGACAGAAACGGGTTGGTATACGCTTGCAAACCAAACTGGTACAAATACCTCATATTTCTGTATACCTAAAAGTGATATGAAAAAGGCGAGCACATTAATTTGTGATAAATTTATTAATCGAAGCGTTTGGAATACTGATGAAGAAGGTATTCAAAGTATTATAGATAATTATATAAGGTTAAGAATCAATACGAGCAGGGCAAGCACAGTTGCAGAGTTAAAAACTTGGCTATCAAACAACCCTATTACAGTAGAATACGAACTAGCCGAAGAAGAAATAGTACCTTACACAGAAGACCAAAAAGAAGCGTGGGAGAAATTAAGGCATTTTACATTATTTAAAGGTATTAACAATATAACAAGTACGGCAAACGCTAAAATCACATATGTTAGAGATAATGGGTTAAGTGACACCTACGAAACCAAACGAAACGTTAAAGAAAATCACTACACAAAAATTGAAACAGACTCGCAAATAAGTCAAACAACAGACTCAATCAAAGAGTCAGTCAAAGCAATAAACGAACAAACACAAGAAAAGCTTGCAACATTGGAGCTAGCCAATCAAAGTTTAGAGTTCGCAACTAAAAGAACCGGCGGAAACAATTTAGTTAGAAATAGTGCAATGATTAATGATAATAATTTCTGGCTAGCACACGCTAAATATCCATATAAAGAGTCAAATACGCCACCTGACAATCCTGCTGAAGGAACATACTGGTATTGTACTGCCAATAGTGGAAGTTACATAAAAAATCAAATGTATGTGTATAATAGTGGTTGGAAAGAATCAGAGCTGTCAAGAAAAGCATTGTTAAGTGCTCAAAACTACTTCGCTTATACAACTTCTACCGAACATTGGGCGAATGGTAAGAATGCTAATGAAAATACAGTGAGTGGACGAGTTATCAAGCTTGATGGAAGACAAGACTATACAGTATCACATATATTCAACATTACAGAACCTATTACGTTGAATCAAAACGAAAACAAACTGGCAATATCATACTTCATTAAAAACAGTATAGTACAAGGAAATGTCTGCGTAGGACTGATGTTCCTTAATGAGGCAGATTTTACATATACAGAAAAGCCTTTCTCATTGTATGAACCTGGTATTATGCTGACACCAGACGATTTAAAAGATTCAACTAAAATAGAGCAAATAATAAAAATACCCAAGAAATCAGATTTTATACCTGTAGTTGTAAGTAACACAGCACCTACAGATACAACAAAAAATTGGTTAGATACAACGATATACTTACCTAAAAAACATAACTCGCAAACATCACAGTGGGAAATATTAGATACAAAAATGTCATTGTATAATGAGAGTTCAAGAGAAGTTTGGACTTATAGATATTTCTATGGGTTCTATTATCAAACACCAATAATATACGATACAGCAGAAATTAAGAGTTGTTACGTGGCATTAACATTTTATCCTGCATTTGCAGTCTATACAGGAAATACAGAGCCTGCACCTTACAAAGGGTTATATTGGAATAATAAAACAACAAATCTAGTTAAGAGAGCAAAATACAATGATACTACCTTCGTAGAGTGGGAAACACTCGATATTCCAAGTAGTTTATTGCCGACTGGCGCGAGTTTAGGTGTTGAGCTATTTGATTACATAATACCAATTAAAGGATTCGTTGAAATTGCTGATTTAAAGCTTGAGTATAACACTATGTGTACTCAATGGACTCAATTTCCTGGGGAAGTTTATGGAAAAAACTATAAAATGGACGAAAAAGGATTTTGGATTCAAGCAAACCAAAATACTATGTTTATAGATGAGGACGAAATCCTGGCGACATATAAAGGAATAAATATATTTCAAATTAATAAAGACTTAGCATATTTCTACAAAATACAAGCAACCGAGAGTATAGAAATAGGAAATTATTTTTTGAAAACTCAGCAAATTGATTCAAAGAATATGCTGTTACTTTATTAGAAAGGGGAGCATATGGCAGTATCAAGTAATATATCAATAACACAAAACTCACAGAATATAGCAAACAATAAAACTAATATAACTGTTAGAGTACAAGTAACAACGACAGGAGGCTCGTATAATGGATATTCTAAACCAGGTATTTGTACAATAGACGGAACAACATACGATTTTAGTCATAATATACCTCAAAATTCAACTACAACAATCTTTGAGAAGACATTAGACGTGGCGCACGACAGCAAAGGAGAGAAAACCGTTTATGCTAGTTTCTCGTTCCAAACAGGTATATCAGCAGGAACAATAACTGGGTCAATATCCAAGAAATTAACGACAATTCCTAGAACTTCAGAAGTAACTTTAAGTAAAAAGAATTTCAATATTGGCGAAACTATAACAATATATACTAACCGAAAAGGTGCTAGTTTCACGCATACGGCAGTTATCAAATTTAATGGGCAGACAGTTAGAACACAAACAGGAATAGATGCTTCATATAGTTGGAATACAAATGAATTATTTGCTAAAATTCCAAATCAAAATCAGGCTAATGGTACAGTGGAACTTACAACTTATAGTGGTGGTACTAGAATAGGAACGAGTACAGTTGATTTTACTGGATATGTAGTAGATAGCGACCCAGTATTTAATAATTTTGATTGCGAAGACACTAATCCAATAACTAAAACTTTAACTGGAAGTATAACGGGAAGTAATCAAAAGTACATACGAAAATATAGTAATTTAAAAGTAACAATAACAAGTGCAAATAAGATGACCACTAAAAACAGTGCTACACCTAAATATTATAACATTGTTGTGGGCAACAAAATCGAAAAATTAGATTATTCAACATCAGAAATCTCAAAAACTATAAATAATATGGACGACAATACGGTAACAGTTTTCGCTGTCGATAGCAGAGGTAACCAAAAAGACAAAACAAAAGCATTAGATATTGTTGAATATTCTGAAACTATTTTACAAAATGTTAAGATTGAAAGAAAAGAAGGTGTCGGGGAAACAGTCTTAATAAGTTTATCTGGCAAATATGCAAACATTGATTTTGGAGCAAAACCCAACACAGTTAAAAACATTCAATTGCGAAAAAAGAGCAAGACAGAGACCGAATTTGAAAGCTGGGTTGAAATAAAGCAATTGGTTACAATAAACACTGAAAACGGCACATTTAGCTGTGACTCAAAAGAAATTACAGGACAAACTTTCACTCTAGGTACAGAGTATGATATAGAAGTTCAAGTTAAAGATGAATTGAGTTCAGACACAGAATCAGTATCTCTTAATAGCGGAAAAGTGCTACTTTCAGCACTAAAGAATAAAGGAATTAGTATTGGGGGAATTTATAATGAAAAATTAGGAGGACCATTACAACTAGACAAGAAGAACGTTATAGATTGGATAAATGGTAAGCAGGATAAACAAAAACATATTCTAAAAGCTATTCTTGATACTGATAATACAACGATAACATCTTCTAAAGACTACGACTCTGTATTAGTATCTCTAAAACAATACATTAAGATGGGAAACAAATTAAGTTTTAGTAATGGAAAAATTGTTGTTGGTTCGGGTGTAAATTATATTAGAATATCTGCTCAAGTTATGATGTCATATATTCCAAGTTCTTTAAGAACAATGGGATTAGCAGTTTATATAACGAATAGTCAAGTTTATACAAATTATGGAATCAGAACTTCATCGGATTTTCTAACATATAATGCACCAGGAATGATATTCCCTGTTAAAGCAGGAGACACAGTATCAGTTCACGTATATATTGAACCATCAGGAACAAGTGTCAAACTAAGAAAATACTCACAAAGCACTTTTCTACAAGTTGAAGTAATAGAGTAGGAGGTGAGAAGATGCAAGATAACACAATAATGCTAATTATGGGTTTTATAACAACGATGATTCCGATTTTTACAGTGATTGTTAAACTGAACAATACAATAACAAAATTAAATGTTACAATTCAGGTTCTATCGGACCAAATGCATAAAGGCCAAGAAGATAGAAATAAGATACATAATCAGCTTAATAACCACGAAACAAGAATATCAATTTTAGAAAATGAAAGGAGGGAAAGATAAATGGAAAAGGTAAAAAAAATATCTAAGTATGTATTAAACGCATTAACAATAATAAGTGCATTGCTTTTAGGTATCAATGCAGTTGAAGGTATAACAATACCATATTGCGCACAGATAACAGGAGTTATAGCAGTAATAAACGGAGTTATATCTACATATCTATTAGGACAAAAGGCTGTAAAAACTATAAATAGGGAGGGAAAATAATGGAGATAATAGAAAATAATTTTAAGTTTGGTACAATGGACATAAGAAATACAACAGAACAAATTGTATGCCACCATAGTGGAGTAACTGTTTTACAAAGTGTAGAAGTAATACATAATTATCATAAAAATACAAAAGGTTGGGCAGGAATTGGGTATCATTTTTATGTTAGAAAAGACGGTTCTATATATAGAGGACGTCCAGAGAATACAGTAGGTGCACATGCGGTAGGAGCAAACTACAATTCAATAGGTATCTGTTTTGAGGGAAATTTCTCAAAAGAAAAAATGGGACAAGCTCAATTAAAAGCAGGACAAGAATTAATTGCATATTTAAAAGAAAAGTATAATATATCTAAAGTAGTAGGGCATAGAGATATAGACAACTCAGAATGTCCAGGGAATAATTTCCCAATGGACGAAATAAGGAGTGGCAAAGTTGGTTCTCCAAATAATTCAAAAGAAGAAATAGTAAAATCTTTACAAAGAGCGCTAAATCAAGATTACAATTGTGGACTAGAAATAGATGGAATAATAGGACCATTAACAACAAAAGCAGTAAACAACAATATGGTAAGAAACTTTACTGTAGGAGAATTTGCAAAATGGGTTCAAGAAAGACTAATCGCAAAAGGATATAGTTTAAATGAATTTGGAGTAGACGGCAGATATGGAGACGAAAGCGAGAAAAAAGTAAAGGAGTTCCAAGCAAATTGTGACATAGATGTTGATGGAATTGTAGGAATAAATACAGTTAATAGATTAATATAGAAAAAGGCTAGACATTAAGTTGTCTAGCTATTTTTTTTTGCCATTTTGAGGTAATATAATTACTCTAATTAAAAATAAAAAAGGCTTAAAAACGATTGTGACGCGTCGATTTTTTGCTTATTTTTCGACATTTATAAATATTTTTAATGAAATTGAATATAATAATAAAAACAAAAAAATGTTTGTATATATTGACAAAAACGTATACATAATGTATAATCTGAATATAACATTATTACAATTGTGTTATATTCAGATTACAATATTGTTAAATTTATTGACAGTTTTATTTTTTTATAATATGTATATAAAAGATGGGGGAATTTTTATGATGGAGATAAAAGATTTTGATCAAAAAACTTCAGAAGCAATAAAATTAGCTTCATACATTAAAAGAAAATATTTAGAATATGATAAGAATATAAACAAAAGAGAAATATCACCAATAAAATTACAAAAATCTTTATATTTTTTATTTGCATATTGGGGACAGTATATAAAGAAAAATAAAGAAAACAAAGATAGTGTGGAAGTGGATTATTCAAATTATTCTGAACTTCTTTTTAACGATAGAATAGAGGCGTGGACGTATGGACCGGTATTACCAAATGTGTTTATGGCTGAGAAATTAAATACTTTAGAAACAGAAAAAGATGATAATTATTTAGAAAATGATCTTATAAAAAAAGAGTTTGTTGATAATTTATTATATCAATTATTTGAAATAGATGATTTTAGTTTGGTTAGACTTTCTCATGAAGATGAATGTTGGAGAAGAAATTATATAGATACAGATGAAAAGCATAATAGAGAAATACCAAAAGAGGAAATTATAAATGAATACTTTGCAAAGTAGATTGAATAATATAGAATCGAGAAATAAACAAAATTTATTTGAGCATGAAATAAATAAAATAACTAGAAAAGGAACAAGAATTATTACTACATCTCCTTTTCGCTTTAAAAAGTTTATTTTTAATGGAAATTTACATTCTGTAAGAATGCCAGAAGAGAAATTCACAAATTTTATAAGAAGCTATAATGGTAACGTATATCAAATATTAAAGGAATTGTTTGACAAATTATATTATAATAATTACAATATACTCAATGACTTCGTTTTAGACGAAAGTAATTATAGTGACATATCAGCTCAAGCTAAAAGACTAAAAAAAATTATCATGTTTACAAATAATATAAAAGATATAGAAAGTTTACCTCGAATTAGTGAGTTAATTCCAGCTAAACACTTGAAAAATAAAGAAAAGAGATATAAAGGTATAAGATTATTTGTTCATGTAAGAGAAGATGGATATATAGATTTATATTTAATAGATTTGTACCATTTAGGAATAAATGCTTTTAATGTAACAACTCAAAATTACGATTTAGGTAGAAATTATAATAGTAATGAAAATTGTAAAAAATGTATTTCAAAAATAGCAGATGATTATATATTAAAAGACTAGCAATAGTCTTTTTATATTACTTAAAAGTTCCCTCTACATTTAATAATAAATCAATTATCTGTGATATTTCATATACCTCTTTACTATCCAAACCAAAAACTTCAATTCTGTGGTACATTTCTATTCTTAACTCTTCGACGTCTAATTCGGAATAAAATAATTTCTTAATATTAACATTAAGTACATTAGCAATAGACTCTAATACATGTAGAGTCGGGTTCATTCTTTTATTATTTTCTAATAATATTAAATATGGCTTAGATATGCCAGCTAATTTAGCTAATTTATATCTCGATAATCCTTTTTTTTCTCTTAACTGCTTAATTACGAATACAATCATAAAATTACTCCTAAAGTTATTATCCCAATATTGTAATATGATTATTCAAAAAAAGAAACGAGTAACTGCCAGTTACCCATTTTGTCGAAACTTGCGGTCGATTTAGTTTGACAAAATTCGACAGCGATTATATAATTTAATCAATAAAAGAAACGCGTTTCTCCTGAGAGGAGAATTTAAATGGAAAAATTAATTGTAGAAAATTTATGTGATAAATATGGGAAGAGTAGAAGCTTGATTGAATTAATGTTGAAAATTTCAGTTAATGACGGATATAATTTAAATGAATCAACAAGTTTAATAAATGAATTTTATAAAAATAAAGTATGCAATAAAGTATGCAATAGAAAAATATTTTAAAATATTATGAGATATTTTAAGTCCGATAAATAGCCAGAATCAGTAAGTGAGATATTGAGAAATATTGTTAGATATATACTGTTTTGACCATCCGCACCAAAGACGTATCTGTTTGAACTAACAAAACAGATAGATACAAAAATCAAATCAGAGAGAGTATAGAAAAAGTTGTGTAAATAAATCCTTCCGTGATAAAATATAAAATATCAAGGAGGGATTTTTCTTAAGCCCTATTAAACCTACACAACTTTTTCTAAAGTATTAATTTTTTAGAAAAATATTATTAAAATAATGTTAATAATAAAAAAATTTAATATTTTACACTGCCTTTTCCTTTCGCCTCCAAATATATTTAACCATATATTTGGAAAATTTAAAAAGTGAACCATTTTTCAATTAGAATTTTCTAATTTTTTGGACCACTTTTAGTTTATCAAAAACACTTTTCTCATTTCATTACTTAAGACATTATCACATTTCTTTCATATTGATGAAGAATTATTTTTTAATTCCTTGCAAAAAAAGTAGAAATATGCTATAACATAAGTAGAGTTAAATTTAAGGAGGGGAAAACTAATGGCAAAAAAGAAAAAACGTGATATAGGAAAAATAGCTACAAGAGTAATTGCTGCCATATTAGCTTTAATGTTTGTTATTAGTATAGTAGCAACATTGATATATCAACTAGTAGGTTAGAATACAAAAGATAGAAGGGATAGTTTGGAAAATTATTTTACAATAAATATAAATAATATATTGAATAGCATTGTTGAATACTTTATTTATTTAAAAGAAAATCCGTGGAGATTAATTGTGCTAATATTAGATTTAGCAATTGTTAGCGGATTAATATATAAATTTATAAAATATTCTAAAAAAACTAGGGTGTGGCAACTGTTAAAAGGTATAGCACTAGTAATAATTATTACAATTCTAAGTGATATATTGCATTTTAAAATATTAAATTTTATATTAACACTGTTTATGCCATATGGAGTAATAGCAATAATTGTAATATTCGCTCCAGAACTTAGAAGAATGCTAGAACAATTGGGAACCAATAAATTAACAAAATATTTTGGAATAGAGAATGATATATATACAAAGACAAAAGAAAATATATATAAAATAGTAATTGCAGTCACGGAACTTGCAAAGCAAAAAACAGGAGCTTTAATAGTAATAGAAAGAGATATACAAATAAATGATATAATGGAAACAGGATTAAAATTAGATAGTGAAGTATCTCCTCAATTACTGGTTAATATATTTACACCTAATACACCATTACATGATGGGGCAGTAGTAATAAGCAATAATAAAATAGCTGCAGCCGCATGTATATTGCCACTTGCAAATGACAAAAATATTGCTAAAGAATTGGGAACAAGACATAGAGCAGCAATAGGTATTTCAAAGGAGACGGATAGTATAGCAATAGTTGTATCAGAGGAAACAGGTAAGGTTTCTTTAGCAAAAGATGGAACGTTGATTGCAGACTTAAAAGAAGAAACACTAAAAAGCATATTGATAAAAAATGTCTTAACCAAAAGATATGGAGAAGAAATTCCAAGAAAAATGCATACACTAGGCAAAAAAAGAAAAAAAGGGTCTGTTTAAATAACAGACCTTAAATAATATAAAAATAGGATTGAAGAAAATGAGAAACATTAAATTAATAATAGAATATGATGGAAAAGAATATAACGGATGGCAAAAACAAAAGAATAAACTTAATATACAAGGAGAAATAGAAAAGGCTATTGAGACAATAATAGGAGAAGAAATAGAATTAATTGCCTCTGGGAGAACAGACGCAGGAGTACATAGTTTGGGACAAACTGCAAATTTTAAAACGGAAAGTACAATTCAAATAGAAAAAATACCAATAGCAATAAATTCACAATTAAAGAAAAGCATTAGAATAAAATCAGCAGAAGAAGTGGAAGAAAATTTTCATAGTAGATATAATTGTAAAAGAAAAACATATAGATATACAATAAATAATTCGGAGCAAGGGTCTGCAATATATAGAAATTTGGAATATCATATGCCACAAAAATTGAATTTTGAAGAAATGAAAAAGGCTATAAAATATTTTGAAGGAGAACATGACTTTAAAGCTTTTAAATCTAGTGGAGGAAGCGGGAAAACAACAATAAGAACAATATATAAAGCAGAAATAAAAAGGGAGAATGAAAGAATAATAATAGAACTTACTGGAAATGGTTTTTTGTACAATATGGTTAGAATAATAACTGGAACATTGGTAGAAGTGGGAATGGAGAAAATAAAAGCAGAACAAATACCAGAAATAATGGAAAGCAGAGATAGGAAATTGGCAGGTAGAACATTGCCAGCACATGGGCTTTGCTTAATTAAAGTTGAATATTAAAAAGTAACAAAGTGTTAACAGAATGCATAATATATACCAAAAAGGAAAGGTGAGAATTATGAACAATCTGTTAATATTTTTTGCGCTTCCTATAGCAACAATTTTGCTGGCCATTGTGTTACAAAAAGTTCTTAGATCTCCAATTTTAGTTGGAATTACATTTTTTGCCATATATTTAATAGTTACATTTGCAGCATTTGACGCTAATTTCCTAGTAGTTGCAATAGCACTTACAATTTTAGCATTTATAACAGCTGTAATAGTAAATACTATATGTAGAATTTTAGAAAGACTAGAGCAGTGCGAAGGCGACAATGATAACGATAATAACAATGCAAATTGTGGTTGTACAGGAAGAAGCGATTTGATAGCATACACAACTCCATTAATTCCTAATAATACTGTTATATTAGGAACCAATACAAGTAATACAGATGAATCAAATAGTTGTGGCTGTAGTGGAAATAACAGTGCTAATAATACCAATAATAATAGTTGTGGATGTTGTAGATGCAGAAGAGGATAACATAAATAAAAAAGTGGATAATAAATGGCAGATAATAATGTTACCATTTAATATTCGCTTTTATTATTGTATAGAAAAAATATACAACGAAGGCAGGTTACATTAAACTGTATATATCTGCAAAGTCAATTTTTTTACATAGAGAAATATTACAGAAATATTACAAAAATATTAAGATTACATTACGAAAGGATAATGTGTTGTTTTTGATAAGAAAATGTTGTAAAATAAAAAAAATAGTTATAGTAGTAAATACAAGGGAGGAATATGAAAAATGGCAGTAAATCCAATGCAAAAAAAAGCAACAACAGCGGCTTTGATAGCAGTGTTAGTAACACTTTTAATAACAGGAGCAGTTATAGCCTTATTAATGATGAAGGTGGGAAATCTAAATAAACAAATTGCAGAAAAGAGAGCAAATTTGGGAAAGGTTTTTGTACTTAATTCAGATGTAAAATCTGGACAAGAAATAACATCAGAGATGTTAAAGTTGCAAGAAGTTGAAATGTCAACAGTTCCAACTTCTGCAGTAGGAAGCATAATTTCAGTATTTAATAATTATAGATTAGAAGATGTAAAAGGTAACATAGTTTTTACAGATGAAAATGGAAGAATGTACATACAAGAAAATAATCAAAAAAAATATATAGTAAAAAATGAAGATGATTATAAAAAGACAAGCTATTATTATGAAGAAAACAAACAACCAGTAGAACTTAATACAGTTCCACTTGTAGCTAAAGTAGCTTTGAAAAAGAATACAGTATTAACATTTGATTTAATTGCAAGAAGCAATGACAGAGTAACAGATGATGTAAGAATACAAGAATATAATGTTGTTCAGCTTCCAACACAAATAGCAGATAAAGAATTTATAGATATAAGATTAAGATTACCAAACGGTTCAGACTATATAGTAGTATCACACAAACAAATAGAACTACCACAAATTGATGGGGTAGAAACAGAAGATACTATTTGGCTAAAACTTTCAGAAGATGAAATATTAATGATGAGTAGTGCTATAGTAGAAAGCTATATGGTTAAGGGCTCTAAATTATATGCTACAAGATATGTAGAAGCAGGAACACAAGAGGCTGCAACACCAACTTATTTACCAAATGCAGATGTTACATTATTGATGGAAAAAGATCCTAATATAATACAAGTGGCAAAAAATGAATTATTTAATAGATATATAAACACTAAAGAAACTATAAGAACAAACGGAATAGACAAACAGATAGATCAAAAAACAGCAATAAGCAATGCTACTTCAGGAACAAGTGAAGAAATAAAAAAGACACAAGAACAAAGAAAGAAATACTTACAAACATTAGGAGGTAATTAGAAACAGGGAGGCTGTAATGATTAAAATTGGATTTGTGGGAGCTTATGACAAAACAGATATTATATTATATATAGCTAAAATTATATCTTTAATAGGGAAAAAAGTTTTAGTCATTGATTCTACAATTAATCAGAAGGCTAAATATGTAGTACCTGTTATAAACCCAACTAAATCATATATAACAGAGTTTGAAGGAATGGATATTGCTGTAGGATTTAATAACTTACAGCAAATCCAAGAGTATTTGGGAACAGAAGATAAAAAAATAGATTATGATATAGTTTTAATAGATATAGATTCAACAGAAGCAATAAATATATATGGAATGAAAGAAGCAAATAAGAACTATTTTGTTACTTCTTTTGATTTATACTCTTTAAAAAGAGGAATAGAGATTTTAGATGGATTAAATGAAACCGTAAAATTAAAAAAGGTTCTATTTTCTAAATATGCATCTAGCGAAGAGGATGATTATTTGAATTTTCTATCACTAGGGCATAAAATAGTATGGGAATCAGAAAGAATATATTTTCCATTTGAATTAGGAGACCAAAGTGTAATAATAGAAAATCAAATTATATCAAAAATTAAAGTAAAAAGATTAAGTAATCAATTTAGAGAAAGTTTATTGTATATGGCGGAAGAAATTGTTGCGCCAGAAGATAAAGGAAAAGTAAAAAAAGCTTTTAAACAATTGGAAAAAGAGGTGTAGAAAATGTCTATCGTGGTATTTAGCAGTAGCGAATTAAAAGAAACGGGACAAAGCTTGGCAATATCAGCATTAGCAACATATATGGCGATAGAACATAATCAGAAAATGCTAATTGTGGCTACAGATTTTAATGATAACACGTTAGAAGACTGCTTTTGGCAACAAAAAAAGGAAGAATTTGTAATAGATAGAACATTAGCATTAGATAGAGTTACAACAATGGATTCTGGTGTAGAGGGATTAATAAAAATAGTTTCAAGTAGTAAAACTTCGCCAGAAATAGTTAGGAATTATTCAAAAGTTGTCTTAAGAGACAGACTTGACATATTAGTATCACCAGATACAAAAAGTAGAGATGAATATAACAAAATTGCAACATCTTATGCAAGCATTATACAAACAGCAAATAGATTTTACGATTATGTTTTTGTGGACTTAGACAACAAAATGAACCTAAGCGAGTATGAACAAATAATGCAATTAGCAGATGTAATTGTACTAACATTAACACAAAATCTAAGATGTATTAACAATTTTGTTGAACTAAAAAATAAGAATCATTTTTATAATAATAAAAAAATTATACCAACAATAACCAGATATGATAGATACTCAAAATATAATAGGAAAAACGTATCTAGATATTTAAAAGAAAAAAAGCTAATGCCTACAATTTCGTATAATACACTATTTTCAGAAGCCTGTAGTGAAGGAAAAATAGTAGACTACTTTTTAAAAATGAGAAATGTAAAAGCAGATGAAACAGACAGAAATAAAATATTTATATATGAGATTGCAGAACTAAGCGAATATGTATTGGAAAAAATCAAAGATGTGCAGAACAAAAGAGTATAGCCTAAGGAAGGAGAAACAAAAATGAACTATATTTTAATAGTAGTTGTTTTACTAGCGGCAGGAATTGGAGTATATTATTATATTAAAAACAAGCAAAACCAAGAACTTGAAGAAACAATAGAAATGGATGATAAAACATATACTTTGGAAAGAATGACAGCATTTGTAAAACAAAGATTAAATGAAATAACAAAGGTAAATTTATATGATATTGGACTTTCTGAAGAAGAATTGAAAAGAAGAAAGAACAAAAAGTACGAATTAAAAAAAGCTTTAAAAGGATGTACATATGGAGATGTCAACGATAAAAAATATATAAAAGAATTAATTTATGATTTACTATATAGAGAATATGGCGTTGATGAAACTAATGTATCTAAAGCAATACCTTTTGATATTCCATCTCTTTTGACAGCGCAAGACAAATTTGACATATTAATATATATGTATAAAAATGACTTCGGATATGAAGCTTTAACAGAGCTAATAAAAAAATACAACCTAGCAGAATTAAAATATGTAGCAGGAGAAACTAAACCATGCTATGTTATAACATCACAAGAAATAAGTGATATATTTGAAAAAGAAAATTTTGTACTAACCTTGTCTGATAAAATAAATGTAATAGTTCAAAGAATCTATCAACACTATAAAGGTTATAGTAGCATAGATGAAGTTAGAGACATGAACATAGATGGTGTATCTGGTGGTGTATCAGGACTTCCAGAATCATTTTTAAGTCAGGTTGCTCAAACAGATGGAGACTACTTAAACCAAGTAGTGGAACATAAAGTTCCAAGAGCTTGTGACAGCATATGGATTTTCTTTCAAGGTAAATCTATAAGATTAGAGTTTTTATCATTTGGAACAGAAGCAGAATTAAAAAGAGTTTGCCAAAACATATATAAATATAATAATCCGGGTCAATTATCAGACACAAATGGATTTAAAATAAACGAAATGAAGGATGGTTCTCGTGTTGTTGTTGTAAGACCAAGCTTTTCAGAGACATGGGCTTTCTTTGTAAGAAAGTTTGACGTTAAAAGAGCTACACTAGAACAATTAATAAGAATTCCTGGAAAAGAGCAAGCCATAGATTTATTAAAATACCTAGTAAAAGGTGCAAGAGTTATATCACTTACTGGAGAGCAAGGTTGCCGGAAAAACAACAATGCTTATGGCTATGATAGAAAATATATATGACACAATGAACATACGTGTTCAGGAAACTGCATTTGAGTTACACTTAAGAAAAATATACCCAACAAGAAATATTCTATCATTTAGAGAAACAGATACAATTTCTGGACAAATGGGATTAGACGTTCAAAAGAAAACAGATGGTGGAGTAAACATTATCCGGAGAGGTTGCAACAGACCCCGTAGCTGCATGGATGATACAAGCTGCACAAGTTGCTTCTAAATTTACATTATTTACTCACCATGCTAAAACATTTCCACTTTTGGTACAAGCATTAAGAAACTCACTTTTAAAATTAGGAATGTTTAATGACGAAAAAATAGCAGAAGAGCAAGTTATAGGAGTTTTAAACTTTGACATACACCTAGTAAAAGACTTTAGAGGAAGAAGATATATAGAAAGAGTTACTGAATGTATACCAATAGAAGATAAAAATGAATATACATTTGAACATAGACAAGAAAAAACATTAGAGGGGAAATTAGATAAATTTATGGATAATGCAACAAGGTTCTTCTCTAAGACAACAAATAAAGAATTATATAAATATGTTAACATATTAGAATATCATGATGGTACATATGTACTTACAAACCCTATATCAGATACAAATATTAGAGAAATGAGAAACAATATGGATACATCTGACATAGCAGATTTTGACAAATTTGTAGAAGAAAATTGGGGAATAAAATCAAAACCTTATTATGATGAAGAAGAAATAGTTGAAACTAAAAAAAGAGGCAGAAAACCTAAAGAAAATTAATATTTAAACAGAGAATTGAGGTGAACATCAGAATGGAACAAAGTAATATACTTTTATACTTTTTGGCAGGTGTAGCTGGTTTATTTGCATTATTAGTAATTGTATATCTTGTTATAAGAAAGAAATTGCAATCTTCGGAGATGCGAGAAATACAGAAACTGAGGGAAGGAACACAAGCAAAAAAGCATACATCTGAAATACTATACCAAAAATTATATGTAAGATATATTAGAATACCATTTTTAAAAAGATATTTACTAAAAATAAGAAGAAGACTAGAAATAATAAACATAGATGATGAATATTTAACAAGAAAACAAACTGCTCAAATATTAACAAGAACATTACTTTTAGTAATACCAATAACTATAGCAATTATATGGTTGACACATAAAAACTATTTGCTATTATCAATATTATTAATTTTTGAAGTTTTTATGGTGGATACAATTATAGATGGAATGGTAGATGGAATAGACAATAAATTATTAAAACAACAAATAAATTTCTTCTCTGAAATAAGACATGCATATCATGAGTTTAATATGGTAGAAGAAGCAATATACCAAGTTTCGCAAGATGATGAACAACCAGAAATGTCAAGACAAGCAGAAAAAATATATGAAGTATTAATATCAGATGATCCAGAATCTGAATTAGAAAAATATTATGATGTTGCGCCAAATAGTTATTTAAAGGAATTTGCTGGTGTGTCATATCTAACAAAAGAATTTGGAGATAGAAAAGTTGACAAAGCATCTTTATATTTGAAAAATTTAAATAATATTACACAAGAAATGCAGTTGGAAATATTAAAAAGAGATAAATTAAACTATGTATTTCAAAGTTTATCTGTAATATCTATATTACCTATGATGTTTCTAGAAGCAATAAAGAATTGGTCTGTAAGTCAATTTAGTTTTACAGAAAGTTTCTATATGGGCAGAAAAGGAATGCTAGTACAAATATTGGTACTTCTAGTAACATTTATATGTTATACATTAACAAGAAAACTAAAAGACAATGGTTCTACAAACATGAATACAAAAAACACAGAAAATCCATGGCAAGAAAAAGTATATAGAAACCCTATTTGCAAAAGAGTTGTAGACCTGTTTATACCAAAAGAAGGAACAAAAGAATATAGGGTGTTAAAAGAAAACTTAAAAGATGCAGCTTCAAAAGAAAAAATGGAATGGGTATATGTTAATAGATTAACATTGTGTATAATTACATTTTTTGTGTCGGTATTTTTATTTGCACAATTACACAAAGTAGAAATTAATTATATATATACAGACCCTACAACAGAATTTGATTTAGTGGGTTCTATGAATGATAAGCAAAAAAGAAAGGCTATGGAAATAACAGAATCTGATAATCAATATTTGGACTTTTATAGAGGAAATACAGAAGTACAGCAAAAAGATATAGAAAAAATAATGAAAAATGGTAGAATAAACAAAGATTATGTAGAAGCAACAAACGAAGAAGTTGCAACAGCAGCAAAAAGAGTTTTAGATAAGCTACATACTGTAAATAAAGAAAATTTACAATGGTTTGAAGTTCTATTTGCAATGGTATTTGCAATGGCTGCATATATGGCACCAGTTTGGTTACTTAAATTCCAAGCTAAGATGAGACAAATAGAAATGGAAGATGAGGTAATGCAGTTTCAAACAATAATATTAATGCTTATGAGGATTGAAAGGGTTAATGTAGAGATAATACTAGAATGGCTAGAAAGATATGCAAATATTTTTAGAGAGCCAATTAGTAAATGTGTTAATAACTTTGAAAGTGGCGCATGGGAAGCTCTAGAACAATTAAAAGAAGATGTAAACTACCCAGACATGATAAGATTAATAGAAAGTATGCAAGCCGCAGTTGAAAAAATACCAATTGCAGATGCATTTGATGAATTAGACACAGAAAGAGATTACTATCAGGCAAGAAGAAAAGAATCTAACGAAAGATTAATATCTAAAAAGGGACTAATAGGAAAAGTAATAGGATTTACGCCTATGATAGGACTATTTGTATGCTATTTAGTTGTTCCATTGGTTGTAATAGGTCTATCAGCTATGAAAGATTCATTTAATGCAATGTCGGCAATGAAATAATAGAAAGGGGCTGAATTTGTAAATGGAAAATGCTTCAAGAGCACTCGTTATAGCAGGAGGAGTATTATTATCATTAATAATTATAGGTGTAGTAATGTTTGCATATAGAGGAATAACAAGCCTTCAAAAAGAAAAAGATATAAGTTTATCAAATGAACAGGTAAGCAAAATTAATGAACAAATAGAAAAATATACTAAAAAAAGTGTTATATATGGTTCAGAAGTATTGTCTATTTGCAATGCAATAGAAGATTACAGCAGAAAATATCCTGAAAGTGAAGGATACCAAATGATAACGGCTAAAATAAAAATAAAAGCTAATGGAGCAAATAATGTAGAGCTTTTCTTCAAAGACGAATATAATGATGAAGAATATAATGATGAGCAATATAACAGCACTCAGAGATTAAAAGGCGATTATGATAGTGCAATTAAAACAAGAGATGATAAAGGAAAAATTTCTATGTCAAATGGAAAAACCATTGAAGAGTTATATGATCTTTTTAAAACTGATTCCCAAAAAATAAATAGTTACTATGATCTGTATTTAAATGGTGGCAAGTATAACATTGAAGAGATATTGCAATTTCTTGAGGAATATGAAAAGTACAAAAATTGTATAAATACATTTAGAGAAAAAGAGTTTAGGGCAAGTGTAGTATATAGTAATACTACAGGTATTATAAAAGAAATTGTAATACAGCCTAAATAAGAAAGGAGCTAAAACATGGAAAATGCAGCAAGAGCATTAACTATGGCAGCAGGAGTATTAATAGGAATAATGATAATTTCAATTGCTGTGTATTTATTTACATCATTAGGAAATACCAGCTCCGAGATATATAGTAAAGTTGAACAAACAAAGATAGATAAATTTAATAGTCAATTTTTAAAATACTATAGACTAGATACATGTACAGCACATGATATAGTATCTATAGCCAACTTGGCAAAAAATAGTAATGAATATTATGAATTGGAAGAAGGCAGTGGATACAACTATTATGTAAATGTAAGTGTTATGGATTATATAGATAATAATGGAAGTAAAAAGACAGAAAGAAATTTTGAAAAATTAGATGAGGCTAAATACACAGAGTTTATACAAAATAATTCAACAGTGGAAGAAAATGGCAAAATTAAAGAAATAAAATATTTTACATGTACAGAAATTTTGCCTTTTTCTTCCACAATATCACAAAGCAATATAACAGGCAGAGTATACCAAATAACATTTAAAGCAAATTAAAACAAAAATATTGCACAAAAAAAAGCAAAATGTTATAATATGAATAACAATGTAAAATAACCAATAAAAAAAGTAGAGGCGGGTTTAATCGCCCACAAAAAATAAGGAAGAATTTATGAAAAAAAACCTTTTTATAATTTTAACAATATTACTTATAATAGCTATAATAGTGGGTTATACCGTACACAATTATAGAAAACAGCAAATTCAAATAGCACAATACAACAAGCAATATGAAAGCTGGTATGGCAAGAAAATATTAGGCACAGATTTTATAAGTATAATAAATAAAACAATAGATAACAACGAAAAGAATGATGTACAAAAAGATGAAAATAATGTGTATCTAGAAGATAATGAAAAATCAGTAAAAATATATATGAAATTTTTAGAAAGTGACCAAACATTTGACATGGAAGCTATTGCAAACAACGGAATAGAAAATTTTATACAAAATTATGCAACATTTAGCTTTAAATGTACAAAAATTGATTACCATAAAAATGGAAATGTAAAAAGCTTATTTTTCGAAGAAGTATAATATATGTTATTAATGTTAGACAAGCATTGGTAAAACAATGTAGTCTATTGAAATAAACAAATGAGCAAAAGGAGGAGTGTGATAAAGTTTGGAAAATGCATCAAAAGCATTAATTATAGCTGGAGCCATATTATTAGCAATACTAATTATTGGTTTAGGAGTATATATATACAGGCAAGCAGCAGGAGTTATAGATACTGGAACCATGGATCAGCTTGTAGTAAGCCAATTTAATGCACAATTTGAACCATATTTGGGTAACAATGTATCTGGAAGTAATGTAAAACAACTTATAAAAATTATTAATGCAAGTAACCGTGCAAAGGAGGACTTGACAGTAACTTTTAAAGTGGATGACCAACCAGATAACGACAGCTCAACAATAAAAAGTGGAAATACTTATAAAGTAAAAGTAGATGAGGGTTCAAAAAATAATGCAGGATACATTGAAAAAATCACTATAAAAACAAATGGTGATGATAGTGGATCTGGTGGAACTAGTGGACGTGAAACTGGTGGAAAAGTGTAAGATACATAGTCCTAAAAAACAATGTGAAGTAAGGGCGAAAATAAAGTCCACCAAAAGAGATATAGCTCAGAGAGAAGATAGTGTAAAGTAATCCGCGAAAAATGTAGGGGCGACTTTAATCGCCCGTGCGTCGACGAAATTACTAAAAAAGAAAATTTAAGGAGGAAAAATTATGGAAAATGCATCAAAAGCATTAATTATAGCAGGAGCAATATTATTAGCAATATTAATTATAGGATTAGGAATATTTATTTATAGACAAGCAGCAAATACAGTAAGTGACACAGGAATGGACCAATTAGCAATAAAACAATTTAATGGTCAATTTGAAAATTATATAAAAGATAATGTAAGTGGTGCAACAGTTAAATCATTAATACAATTAGTAAACACAAACAATGCTGTTGAAGATTCAAGCAAAACAATAGCCTTAAATTATGAAAAAGGCTTGAATGAATCTGGAATAAACTCTGTTGAGAAATATGATGTATCTGTTAAAAAATTAGACGGAAGTGCTGGATACGAAAATGGATTAATTAAAAATATACTTATAACGAAACATACTGCTGCAACAACTGAATAAAAAAAGTCTTTTTAAATAGCAAACAAAAAGGAAAAATGAAATATGGAAAATGCAAGTCAAGCTTTAATAATAGCTTTTTCAATAATAATATTTGTTATTGCATTAACAATATCTATATCAATGTTTTCAATGGCTAGAGCCACATCTGATTTTGTAATATTTAAATCGGATAAAACCAATTATTATGAATATAACAGAGTAAACGAAACATCTAAAAGAAATGCTAGGGTTGTAAGTATGGAAGCTATAGTTCCAACCTTGTATAGATATTATAAAGAAAATTATAGAGTAGAGTTTTATGATAATGAGGGAAAGCAACTTGAAATATATGAAAGTGCTGGAAATCCTATATATTATTTTGATGTTGATGACGAAATAGAAAGAGGCGAGCCTTGGATAGGAAGCCAAGAGAGCTTTAAAAATAATGTAGATAAAATTGTAAAAGAAAAATTAATACCAAGCTATGGAAATGACAGGTTTGAAGAAAAATATTCTACCGAGATTTTTACAAAAAATGATGATACTGGAAAAGTTACAGAAGAAGACAAAAAAGAAAAAAAAGAAAAAATAGTAATAAAATACATAAAATTAAAATAAAAGAACTCACAAGGAGGAAATAAAATGGGAGATAGTATAATAACAATAATAGCAATTTTCCTTGCAGCAATATTAATGTTTATATTTCCACTTATGGCATTATCAGAAAGATCTGATGATATATCTCAGCTTAGTGTTCAAACAGCAACAGCAGAATTTGTAGATGACATAAGAGCAACAGGAAAATTAACATTAGAAAAATATGAAAAATATTTAAGTACATTAACTGCTACAGGAAATTCATTTGATGTTGAAATGCAAATACAAAAATTAGATGAAAACCCAGGGGTTAAAGTTACGCAAGGACAAAAAGACAAAATAGGAGAAAATATATATTATAGTGTTTATACTAGTCAAATTATGGAAGATTTACAAGCTAACAAAGTAATGAAATTAAAAGAAGGAGACATTGTTTCTGTTACAGTAAAAAATACTAATAAAACTATTTCTCAACTATTAAGAAACTTCTTCTATAGAGTTTCTGGAAATGATACATATCAAATTTCTGCACAACATGGTGGAATTGTTATGGTAAATGCAAATTAATTATAATTATATGTAAAATAATAAGGAGTATCCAAAATAATAATTTTAAAACCAAAAAATGACAAAAAATCTGGAAAAAATTATTATACTGGATACTCTTTAATTCAAAAATTCATTATTCATTATTAGAGGTTAAACAAAATGTCTAATAATGAATGGTGAAATAACCAAAGAATACATAAACGAAAGGAATAAAAAATGAAGTTACAATATATAGCCGTTATATTTATAATAATTATAGTACCAATTTCTCTTGTACTGTCTGAGTATTTAAATGTACAAATAAGAACAATTAACAACCAAACATTTTATGCAAAACAGTTAAATGATGCAACATATGACACAATAAAGGCTTTTCAATTTAATACTGTACATAATAGGTATTCATCTGTTGCAAATTCAAAACTAAGAGATATAAAAGCGGCAACAAATACATTTTTTAATACGCTTGGAACAACACTTACAAGAAGTAGAGAAGATTTGCAAGAATATGTACCAGCATTAGCATTTACTTTATATGATGGCTATTATATATATAGTAGAAATAGAAAGACAGCAGAAGAAGAATATTCATACGAATTAAAACCATATATATATTATTCTTGTGAATATAAGAGTGGAAGTAAAAGAGCAATTATAAATTATACACTAGATAATTACATAACAGTATATTATTATGATGGAAGTAAATATAGTACAAAGTCAGGATATTTAATAGATGGAGATAAGGTAAAAGTGTCGGAAGCAGAAGGCACAGAAGAAAAGAAAATAGCCACAAAAAATGTGGAATATGACGGCATAAAAATACAAAACGAATTGTTAAGTGAACATTTGATATTTGAAAATGAAGAGGAAAATAAAGAAGAAAATAATTACATGTATATTGTGTATGGAAATAAAAAAGTGTATTATGCTCCAAATCCAAAAGTTCCTAATGCTAAATATTTTTGGTATGATAATAATAATAAGAAATATATTCATGATAGCAAAACAAAAAAGTATGCAGAGGATAGATTGATAAATGGCAAGTTGTACAGCACAAGTGCAAAAGAATATTATATAAATGCAGATATATTTACAGGTTGGGTAGAAAAAAATTTAGGCTGGATAACAGGAGATACAGTTATAAACAATGATGAATTAAAAAAGCAACTAGGAAGTACACAGATTTTTAGTGATATAAAAAACCCAGAACAAAAAGATTCAGACTTTAATGAACACAGAATGGCTGTTATAAAAAATTCAATACAAAGTAATTTAATAACAGCAATATCTACATACAACACACATGCAAATACATATGAATATATGTTACCACAAATTTCTGAAATAGATTGGTATACAATAACAAGCAAAGTATGTGTAATGTCATTCCTACAGGGTATTCCAATAGGTACAAAGTATTTTAACAATTATAGTGTAGTGTCAAACAGTAAAAACCAAGAGTTTATAGATAAAGATTCCATATATATTGTAGACAAAAATCATAATTCTTACCATAAAATTGGATGTGAAAAAATCTTAACAGAAACAGAAGAAAATTATTATATGGGTTACCTAAATTTGAATTTTGTAAGGCAATCAATAGAAGTATCTGACTCAGATAGTAGTAGAAAAACAAACTGGTTTTATCCAAGACAAGAATTGGGATGTTATGAGTGTACAGTGTCAACAAAGTTATATTATACTGCAAATGATATAATTTCTGGAAATAATATTATAATAAAAGGAGAAACATATAATAAAGATAATAACAATTATTCTGAATTAAGAAAAAAATATATAACAGCACTTGCAAGAGAAAAGTACGATTTATATAAGTCTAATAATTTTGGCATATAAATAAAAATGTTTTAAAAATAAAAAAAGTGGTTATTCTAAATAAGAGGGATAATCATGAAAAAAATAACTTTAATAATTTTTTTATTAATTATATATTTATATATTTGTAATATAACTTTATTGCCTAATAATATAATTATTTTGCAGGGAGAAGATTTAAAAATTAATACAGCTTTTGGAATAAGCATAAATAAAACGAATAATTATAATATAATACAAGCATCAAGTGGTAATGCAAATGTTGTACAAACTGGAAAAATAAACTATAAATTAAGTTTATTTGATATATTTAATGTAAAAGATATAACAGTAAATGTAATACCAAAAACTAAAGTAGTGCCAATAGGCAAAGCAATAGGCATGAAGTTATATACACAAGGTGTGTTAGTTGTAGGAATGTCAGAAATAGAGGGAAAAAAGCCATATGAAAAATCAGGAATAAAAGAAGGAGATATGATAATAGAAATAAACGAAAGAGAAATATCTAATACGCAAGATTTAATAAATAATGTTAATAAAAGCAAGGGAGAAAATATAAATATAAAGTATGTTAGAAATAAAGATACTATTTCAACTAGCATAAAACCTGTAAAGACGCAAAAAAACGAATATAAAATAGGACTTTGGGTAAGGGATGCTGCTGCAGGAGTTGGAACAATGACATTTTATGAGCCAACAACTAAAACTTTTGGAGCGTTAGGACATGGAATTACAGATGTGGATACACAAGGTTTAATAAATATTGCAAATGGTGAATTGGTAACAACTGATATAATATCAATAAGCAAAGGCGAAAAAGGTAAACCAGGAGAAATAAGAGGAACAATAGAGTCAGGCATAAGTGTAGGAAAAATATATAAGAATACAGGGTTTGGTGTATATGGTATAATAGAAAATAAAAATAAATTACAAATAGATGAAAACGATGCAATAAATGTGGCAATTAGAAATGAAATAAAAACTGGTAAAGCAGAAATATTGTGTGAATTAGAAAATGGTAAGACAGAAAAATACGAAATAGAAATACAAAGAGTTTATACCGCCAATAATGAAGATAATAAAAGTATGCTAATAAAAATAACGGATAAAAGACTAATAGAAAAAACAGGAGGGATAATACAGCGGAATGAGTGGAGCTCCAATAATACAAAATAATAAATTTGTAGGAGCAGTAACGCATGTATTAGTAAATGACCCAACTGTGGGATATGGAGTATTTGCGGATATAATGATTAAAGAAGTTGCCAAAACAAAGAATTAGAGGAGTTGAAACATGGAAAAAGACAAAGGTAATATTTTAATAAAAACAATAATAGTCTTTATAATATTATTAATAATATTATCATTAGGCTTTTTAGCACATTTATATTTGCAAGAAATTGAATTATCAGAAGAAGAACCTAAAAACATTATTGCAACATTTGAAGAATTAGAAAAAAATGTTAATACCAAAAAGGATAATAATCAAACAGTAGAAGTGGTAATGCCAATAATAAATGAACAACAAAAAGAAGAGAAGACAAATATAGCAAGCAATTACTATTATTCGCAACTAGATGAATATGGAAAAATTATTTATGCTGGATTGTATTCAAACAAAGAAAATTTGAAAAGTGGGAACTACAAAATAGATTTTGGAACAAAATTTAATGACCTTTTGAACGAGACAAATGGTGAAGATAAGTTAAGTATAGCTTTTCAATCAGCTTGGGATGCATTTTCTTATGACAACGTAGATGTATTTTATATTGATGTAAGTAAGGTGCTTTTGATAACAGAGTCTAAAACAAGTTGGAGTAAAACTACTTACAATGTAAAAATAGGAACAGGCGATACTGATTATTTAATAAAAAGTCTAAGAAATAAAGAACAAGTGGACAATGCCGAAAAATATATAGAAGATATAAGCAACAAAATAGTTTCTGCATTGAGTTCGTACAGTGATTATAAAAAAGTAAAATATTTGCATAATTGGATAATAGACAATATGGAATATGATACTTCTTCTGAAAAAGAAGATACTCGTAATATATATGGAGCATTGAAAAATAGAGTAATAGTATGTGAGGGGTATGCAAAATTATTTAAATATATATTAGATAAAATGCAGATACCTTGTGTAATAGTTTCTGGAGAAGCAACAAATAGTGTGGGAAAAACGGAATTGCATGCTTGGAATTATGTTTTTATAGATAATAAATGGTATGCGGTAGATGTAACATGGGATGATCCACTAATAGAAGGCGGAGGAAAACTTACAGATGAAAATAGATATAGATACTTTTTAAAAGGAGCAAGTGAATTTTTGAAAGACCATACTGAAAATGGGAAATTTGTAGAAAATAGCATAGAATTTAAATTCCCGACTTTGGCGCAATAATATAAACAGAAGGGGTTATGAACCAACAAGGAAAGTTTTTAAATTAGAAAATTATAAAAAGTTAAACCAGAGACTTAGTTCTCTGGTTTAAAGTTTAACTATTATTGCATAACATTGGACCTATTTTTGTAACTGTTCCTGCTCCAAGAGTTAGAACAATATCATTAGGTTTGGCATTTTCTTTTACATAAGAAACAATTTGGTTAAAATCACTTATGTAGATAGCTTTTTGACTTAATTCATTAATTTTATTTACCAAATCTTTGGAAGAGATATTATATGTGTTGATTTCTCTTGCAGCATATATATCTGTAATGATAATATTGTCAAAATTTAACAACACCTTTGCAAATTCATCTAAATGACTTAATGTTCTACTATATGTGTGTGGTTGAAAAATTACCCATGATTCTCTAAAATGTTTTTGCTTAAGAGCATTTGCAGTAGCTAATATTTCAGTAGGATGGTGACCATAATCATCAAATACACAAACATCGTTGAATTTTCCAATGTATTCAAATCTTCTGCTCGCGCCAGTATAATTTAGAAGACCGTTTTTTATATCTTCTTTGCTAATACCATATTCATGACAAACACCAATACATGCAAGAGCATTTAAAACATTATGAACTCCAGGTACAGATAAACTAATAGTTTTATAAAAATTATCATTATAATATACATCAAATGTAGGAAAACCATTAGAATTGAAAGTAATATTTCTAGCTACAAAGTTGGCATTTTGGGTATCTATTCCATAAGAAATTATTTTAGCATTTGTATTTTTTACAAGTTTTCTACAGTTGATATCATCATAATTAACTACCAATAATCCATTATCTGGAAGTAATTTAACATATTTTTCAAATGATTTTACAATATTGTCTAAAGAACCAAAATAATCTAAATGGTCATCATCAATATTTAAAACAACCTCTGTTTTAGGAAAAAGCTTTAAGTAACTTTCTACATATTCACAAGCTTCTATTATAAAATATTCACTATTTCCTACTCTATAATTTGAATTCAACTGTTTCAAAACAGCACCAACTTGAATAGAAGGATCTTTAAAAGCTTGCAAAAAGCATACAGAAATCATAGATGTAGTTGTTGTTTTTCCGTGAGTACCAGATATACATATTGAGTTTTTAAAAGCTTTTGTAAGTTTTCCAAGAAATGTACCTCTTTCAATTGTTTCTATACCTAGTTCTCTTGCTTTGCATAATTCAACATCATCGTTTTTTATTGCTGCACTATATACAACTAAGTCAGCTTCTGCAACATTATCCAAGTCATGACCTATTTTTACAGGTATGCCAGTTCTTATTAATGCATCAGTTATATTTGAACTATTTGTATCCGAGCCAGTTACAGTAAATCCCCAGTTTTTTAGAATTTCTGCAATACCACTCATACTAATTCCGCCGATTCCAATCATATGTATATGTTTATAATTGCTTAGCTCTTCTATATTTGCCACAAAAAATCCCCCTTTATGAACTGATTTAATGATTACTAATTATATACTGTTATGCTAAAAAAAACAATACAAAATTAACATATTCAAAATAATATATTCGATAATAATAGATATGGTTAAAAATAAAAAAATAATTGCAAAAAAAGAAGGAAAAACAATTTTTATATCGAATAATATAATTGGTATATAAAAATACCAAATTTTTAAAACTTTGGAAGGCGGTGCACAAAATGCAAATCACAGACGTACGTTTAAGAAAAGTAAATGTAAATTCAGAAAACAGAATGAAAGCTGTTGCTTCTGTAACATTTGATAACGAATTTGTTATCCATGACATAAAAGTTATCGAAAGCCAAAACGGATTATTTATTGCTATGCCAAGCAGAAAAACTCCTAACGGAGAATTCAAGGATATAGCTCATCCAATTAATGCTGAGACAAGAGAGAAAATTCAAAAAGCTATATTAGAAGCTTATGAAGCTCCAGAAGCTGAAGAATCAGCAGAATAATTAATATATTTAATTAGGTATAAAAAATTACTTAATAAAGACTGTCGGAGATAATTCGACAGTTTTTATATTATATGGGGTTAAGCGTATATTGATAAAATATAAAGTTTGTGATAAATTATAAAGCAAATTATAAAGATAGAGGAGAATATATAAAATATGTCTAACGTTAAATGGACAGAGGAACAATTGCAAGCAATAAACGAAAAGGGAAATAACATATTAGTTGCAGCAGCTGCTGGTAGTGGAAAAACTGCAGTACTGGTTGAGAGAATTATAAATAAAGTAATAAACGAAAATATAGATATAGATAAGATTTTAGTTGTTACCTTTACAAGTGCAGCAGCAAGTGAAATAAGAGAAAGAATTTTAGATGCAATCTACAAAAAGCTAGAAGAAAATCCGGAAAATACTAATTTGCAAAGGCAAATTAATTTAATAAATAAAGCTAATATTTCAACTATTCATTCGTTTTGTTTAGATATTATTAGAAATAATTTTTATGAGCTAAATATTTCTAATAATTTTAGAGTTGCAGATGCAACCGAAATAGAGCTTATGAAATATGAAGTATTAGAAGATTTATTTGAAGAAAAATATTTGAATAACGATGAAAACTTTGAAAACCTAATTAATACATATACAGGTTATAGAGGAGATGAGGGACTGCAAAACCTAATATTAAATATATATAGGTTTATTCAAAGTAGTCCTTTTCCTGAAAAATGGCTTGAGGAAAATGTGAATTTGTTTAATCATGATAATGGCGATTTTTCACAAACAGTATGGGGGAAAATTATTTTGCAGGACATAGAAGAAGAATTGGCAGAAGCTATAATGCAACTAAAAAATATATCTGCCAAAATGGAAATGTATGATGAATTAGTTAAATTTACAAAAGCAATAAAAGAAGACATTTATAATCTTGAATATATAAAAAGCGGAATAAATAATTGGGATGAAGTGTTAATAAAAATAAGCAATTTACAATGGCAAAAATGGCCGGTAGATAAGAAAATAACACTAGAATTGAAAGAACAAGCAAAAGAAATTAGAGATAAAGCAAAAGACATAATTAACAAGAGCATAAAGAAAAAAATTTCGTATGATTCAATGCAAGCTAATGAAGATATTAATTATATGTATACAATATTAATGCAACTAAAAGAACTAATATTAGAATTTATGAAAAGATTTTCAGATAAAAAAAGAGAAAAAAACATTATTGACTTTAATGATATAGAGCATTTTGCATTAAAGATATTATTAGATGAAGAAAAAAGGGAAACAGAAGTAGCTAAAAGATATAAAGAAAAATTTGAGGAAATAGCAATAGATGAATACCAAGATAGTAACTTGGTTCAAGAGCAAATTTTAACTAGCATTTCAAAAGGCAATAATGTTTTTATGGTTGGAGATGTAAAACAAAGTATTTATAAATTTAGACAAGCACGACCAGAATTATTTTTAGACAAATATAAAAAATACAATTTAAAGAATGAAAATGAAAGGAATAGTTCAGGATTAAAAATTCAATTATTCAAGAACTTTAGAAGTAGAAAGAACATTTTAGATATGACTAATATTGTATTTAAAAACATTATGAGTGAAAAAGTTGGAGAAATAGAGTATAACGAACAAGAGTATTTAAACTACAGTGCAGGGTATAAGGAACCAGAAGAAAGTATGAATTATGCAGGAAAAACAGAAATACATATAATAGATTTAAAGGAGAAAGAAGAAAATGTATTTACTAATAACGAAGAGCCAGAAGAAAATGGAGAAATGGAAAAAATAGAAAATACGGAATTAGAAGCAAAATTTGTAGCTAATAAAATTAATGAATTGTTAAATAGTAATTATATGGTATTTGATAAAGAACAGGGATATAGAAAAATAACATATAAAGACATTGTTATATTATTAAGGGCTACTGCCAATATGGCACCAATATATGAAAAAGAATTAGAGCAATTAAGTTTGCCTGTATTTAGTGATTCGTCATCTCAATATCTAGAGTCAATGGAAATACAAATTATAATATCTATTCTAAAAATAATAAATAATCCAATGCAAGATATACCATTAGCAACAATTTTGAGATCACCTATTTTTGCATTTACAGATAATGACTTGATTTCAATAAGACTAACAGATAGAAGTTGTAGCTTTTATGAATCTATGATAAAGGCAAGGTTAACAGCAGAAGAGGGTCTAAAAAATAAAATAGAAAATGTAATATGTTATTTTGATAAATGGAGAGAAAAGGAAAAATATTTACCATTAGACGAATTAATATGGCAAATATATATAGATACAAATCTTTTGAACATAGTAGGGCTAATGCCAAATGGAGCAATAAGACAAGCTAATTTGAAAATGTTGTTTGAAAAGGCAAAGCAGTTTGAAAGCGCAAGCTTTAAAGGTCTATTTAACTTTATAAATTTTATAGACAGATTAAAAAACAATAATGGGGACTTAGCGTCAGCTAAACTAATAGGCGAAAACGAAAATGTTATTAGAATTATGAGTATACACAAAAGTAAAGGACTAGAATTTCCAGTAGTTTTCTTATGTGGCACAGGCAAAAGTTTTAATATGAGAGACTTAAATGAAAATATATTACTACATCAAGACATAGGAATTGGACCTAAATTAATAGATTGTCAAAGAAGAATAGAGTATGATACATTACCAAAAGAAGCAATAAAATTAAAGGTTAAGCTAGAAACATTGTCAGAAGAGCAAAGAATATTGTATGTTGCACTTACGCGTGCAAAAGAAAAATTAATAATAACAGGACTTAATAAGGATATAGAGAAAGATTTTAAGAAAAAAGTAGAACAATTACAAATATATGCAAAAAAGAATGATGCAATAGATTATAAACTGATAAAAAAATATAAAACATATTTGGATTGGCTAGAACTTGTATTTTTAAACAATGAAAATAATATTACAGAGATAGCAGAATTATATACATATACCAAAGAAGAACTTGAGAAACAATTTGAAAAACAGACAATAAAAAATGAAAAGAAAATAAATGAAATAATTAATGAAAAAATAGAAGATAATAGGAAAACTAAAAAAATAGAGGAAGCATTAAATTGGGAATATAAGTATAAGGAATCTATAGGAATACCTACAAAAACAGCAGTAACAAAAATTAACTTAGAAGAAAAAACAAAAGTAGAATTAACAGAAGTTCCAAAATTTATGGAAAAAGAAAGAAAGATAAGCTCAGCAGAAAAAGGGACATTAATGCATTTATGTATACAAAGACTAAATGAAAAACAAATATATACCAAAGAAAAAATAGAACAAATGATACAAGATTTAGTGTTAAAAGAAATAATAACAGATACAGAAGCAAAAGCAATAGATAAAGAAAAACTATATCAATATACAAAATCAGATTTATGGAAAAACTTGACAAAAGCAAAAGAAATACACAAAGAACAACCATTTTATATAAACATTTTAGCAAAAGAAATATATGATAACGTACAAACAGAAGAAACAATATTAGTACAAGGGATAATAGATTTATACTACATATCAGAAGACAATAAATTAATTCTAATAGATTACAAAACAGACAATGTAAAAAAAATAGAAGAATTAATAGACAAATACAAAACACAACTATCAATATATAAAAAAGCATTAGAAAACTCATTAAACAGAAAAGTAGACGAAACATACATCTGCTTGCTTAATTGGGGACAGTCCTTAATTGACCCGTTTGGACATTTGGGGACACCCTTGACTAAAAATTCACATAAAATTTATGATAAACAGTAGAATTTGCGGAAAAAGTATTATATACTTAAAAAATATAAAAGAAGATATTATTAAAATGCTAGAAATTAGAGAAACTTGTGTAAATGAAATAAGCAGAGTAACAGGAATAAATAGAAAGATAATTCAAGAGGTAAAAAATGGAAGAAAATGATAAGGGTGTCCCAAATTGGGAAAATGGGACAATTAGGGACTGTCCCCAATTGGGATTTGTGCATTTGCATATACATAGTGAATATAGTTTGTTGGATGGTGCTAACAGAATAAAGGATTTGCCTGTAAGAGCAAAGGAATTGGGAATGAATTCTATTGCTCTTACAGATCATGGCGTAATGTTTGGGGCTATTGATTTTTATAAGGCATGTAAGGCAAATGGAGTAAAACCTATTATTGGATGTGAGGTTTATGTGGCACCAAGGGGTAGAAAAGATAAGGAACCTAAAATAGATGAGAAGTATAATCATTTAATTTTACTTGCTAAAAATAATGATGGTTATAAAAATTTGGCTAAACTGGTTTCTTTGGGCTTTACAGAAGGTTTTTACTATAAACCACGTATAGACAAAGAAATTTTAGAGAAATATCATGATGGGTTAATTTGCTTAAGTGCTTGCCTTGCAGGGGAAGTAAGCCAAGCAATATTAAATAATAATATTGAAGAAGCAAAAAAAGTAGCATTATGGTTTAAAAATTTATTTGGAGAAGATTACTATTTAGAGGTTCAAAACAATGGAATAAAAGAGCAAGTATTAGTTAATCAAAAACTTGTTGAACTATCAAGAGAATTGGAGATTCCGCTTGTAGCCACAAATGATGCGCATTACTTAAAAAGAGAAGATGCATATAACCATGAAGTATTACTTTGTATACAAACTGGTAAAAGAATGAATGATGAAGACAGAATGAGATTTGATACAGAGGAACTGTATGTAAAATCTCCCGAAGAGATGATAGATTATTTTAAAAATATACCAGATGCCGTAGAAAATACTGTAAAAATAGCTGAAAAATGCAATGTGGAATTTGAATTTGGACATACTATTTTGCCTAATTATGATGTTCCAGAACAATATGCCACACATTATGATTATTTAGAAAAATTAACAGTAGATGGATTGACAAAAAGATATGGAGAGGAAATTACTAATGAAATAAAAGAAAGAGCTGAATATGAGCTTAGCATAATTAAAAAGATGGGGTATGTGGACTATTTTCTTATTGTTTGGGATTATATAAATTATGCAAAAACGCACAATATTCCAGTAGGACCAGGTAGAGGCTCTGGTGCAGGCTCTATTGTTGCATATAGCATAGGAATTACAGATATAGATCCAATAAAATATAATCTTATATTTGAAAGATTTCTTAACCCAGAAAGAATAAGTATGCCAGATTTTGACGTAGACTTTTGCTATGAAAAAAGAGATAAAGTTATAGAATATGTATGTCAAAAATATGGAAAAGAAAATGTATCCCAAATAATAACTTTTGGAACAATGTCAGCTAGAATGGTAATTCGTGATGTTGGAAGGGCTTTGGACATTTCATATGCAGATACAGATAAATTAGCAAAAATGATACCTAATGAATTGCACATTACAATAAAAAAAGCGCTAGAGCAAAATAGAGAGTTAAAGGAATTATATGAAAATGATGAAACAGTAAAAAAATTGTTGGAAATTGCTATGGCACTGGAAGGAATGCCAAGGCAGGCTTCTACTCACGCATGTGGCATAGTAATAACTAAAGAACCAGTAGTAACCTATGTTCCTTTATATATGAGAGATAATACAATATCTACACAATATATAATGACAACATTAGAAGAGCTAGGTCTTTTGAAAATGGACTTTTTGGGGCTTCGTACGTTAACTGTTATTCAAGATACTATTGATTTAGTAAAGGCAAATAAAGGGGTTCAAGTTGAGTTTGATAATGACATGAATGATCCAAAAGTTTATAAACTATGGCAAGATGGAAATTCTGTTGGAATTTTTCAATTTGAAAGCCAAGGTATGACAAACTTTATGAAGGAATTAAAACCAGACTGTTTAGAAGATATAATAGCTGGGGTTTCATTATATAGACCAGGGCCGATGGATCAAATACCAAGATATATAGCGAATAAAAAAGACCCAGAACATGCAGTATATACTCATCCTGCATTAAAGCCAATACTAAAAGTTACATATGGTTGTATGGTATATCAGGAACAAGTTATGCAAATAGTAAGAGATTTAGCTGGTTATTCTTTAGGAAGAGCTGATTTAGTAAGACGTGCCATGGGAAAGAAAAAATTAGATGTAATGGCAAGGGAAAGAGAAATATTTATAAATGGTCAACTAGATGAAGATGGGAACATAGTAGTACCAGGATGTGTAAGAAATGGAATTGATGCAGAGTCGGCAAATAGAATATTTGACGAAATGGCTGAATTTGCAAAATACGCATTTAATAAATCTCATGCGGCAGCATATGCAGTAGTATCGTATAGGACAGCATATTTAAAAGCATATTATCCAGCAGAATTTATGGCAGCAACATTAAACAGCTTTTTAGGAAATTTAGATAAAATACCAGATTATATAGAGGAATGCAGAAGACTGAATATATCAATATTAAAACCAGACATAAACAGAAGTTATACCAAGTTTACAGTAGATAATGAAGGAATACGTTTTGGACTGGGAAGTATAAAAAATGTTGGAACATCGGCGGTAGATGAAATAGTAAAAGAAAGAACTAGTAATGGAGAATTTAAAAACTTTGCTGATTTTTGCGAAAGGATAAAAGATTTATCTGTAAATAAAAAATGTGTAGAAAGTCTGATAAAATCAGGGGCATTTGATTGCTTTGAACAAACAAGAAGTACATTAATAGCCTCTTATGAAACAATAATAGATACTATTTCAAATAGCAACAAAAAAAGTTTTGACGGACAAGTAAGTATGTTTGATTTAACAGAAACAGAAGACGAAAAAATAAATGAAATTAAGTATAATTATACAGTTTTTCCAGAGTATAGTGAAAAGGAAATGCTGTTTATGGAAAAAGAAATGTTGGGAATATATATATCTGGGCATCCATTAGAAAAAATAAAAAATCAACTAGAAATGCAAACAACTATAAATACATATCAAATTAAAAAAATAAAAGAAAACATAGAAGAAACTGGAATAGCAAAATATGAAGACAATCAAATGGTAAAATATGCAGGAATAATAACAAGTGTGAAAAAGAAATATACTAAAACAAATAAGCTTATGGCATTTGTAACTGTTGAGGATATGTATGGAACAACAGAAGTAATAATATTTGAAAATTGTTATCAAAATTGTTCAAATATTCTTGTGGAAGATAATATTATTTTGGTGGAAGGTAGACTAAGTGTAAGAGAAGATGAGGATACTAAAATAGTAGCAAGAGATATAAAAGAGTTTGCTGTGCAGAAGAAGAAAATTTTATCAATAACAATAACAAATTTAGACGAAAAGCATAGAAATCAATTAAAAGGAGCAATAAAATTCTTTTCAGGAGATAAAAACAATATTCAAATACAAATAATAAATGGAGAAGAAAAAAAATTTGCAGGAGGAATATATTTGACAACTGCAATATTAAAAGAATTACAAGACATCGTTGGGGAAACGAATATAAGTGTAAAAGAAGATTAAACATAATTAAAAGGTATTGCAAATTTACAGAGCAAAATATAGTATAAGATTATAGACAAAAATTATACAAGACGGTATAATATAATAAGTGATGTAAAAGAATGATAGTGTAAAGTAATTTATGAAAATAGATGTTGATGGATGGTGGAATAGAAAACATTAAGGTTGAACTATAGGGAGGTATAGATATTGCAAGATAGAAAAAAATATATTAGAAATTTTAGCATAATAGCACATATAGACCATGGAAAATCCACATTGGCAGATAGATTAATAGAGATGACTGGAGTTTTATCTAAAAGGGAAATGGAAAATCAAGTGTTGGACAACATGGAAATAGAAAAAGAACGTGGAATAACAATAAAGTCACAAGCTGTAAGAATGAAGTACAATGCAAAGAATGGACAAGAATATGAACTTAATTTAATAGATACTCCAGGACACGTGGACTTTAATTATGAAGTATCAAGAAGTTTAGCTGCATGCGATGGAGCCATTTTAGTTGTGGATGCAAGCCAGGGAGTAGAGGCACAAACACTTGCAAATGTTTATTTAGCAATAGATAATAATTTAGAAATATTACCAGTAATAAATAAAGTAGATTTACCAAATGCGAGACCAGAAGAAGTTAAACAAGAAATAAAAGATATTATAGGGATTCCAGCAGATGAAGCACCATGCATATCAGCTAAAACTGGGTTAAATGTAGATGAAGTATTAGAAAAAATAGTAACATTGTTACCTCCACCAGAAGGAGAGGAAGAAAAACCACTTAAAGCTTTAATTTTTGACTCTTTATATGATAATTATAAGGGAGCAATAGCATATGTAAGAATAAGAGATGGAAAAGTAAAAGTGGGAGACGAAATATTACTTATGTCATCAAATAAAACTTTTACTGTAACAGAAGTAGGACATTTTGAACCAGGTACATATGAGCCGGACAATGAATTGCTAGCAGGTGATGTTGGATATATAGCAGCAAGCATTAAAAGCCTTTCTGATATTAGAGTTGGAGATACAATTACATTAAAGGAAACACCAGCGGAAGAACCATTAGCAGGATATAAAAAAGTAAATCCGATGGTATATTGTGGAATATATCCTGTAGATGGAAGCGATTATGAGAATTTGAAAATAGCTTTAGAAAAATTAAAACTAAATGATGCTGCTTTAGAATATGAGCCAGAAACTTCTACAGCATTAGGCTTTGGATTTAGATGTGGCTTTCTTGGCTTGCTACACTTAGAAATTATAGAGGAAAGATTGGACAGAGAATATGATTTAAGTTTAATCACAACATCTCCATCTGTTATCTATAAAGTTCATAAAACCGATGGCGAATTGTTGGAGTTATATAATCCATCAGATTTACCACCGGCAAATGACATTTCATATATTGAAGAGCCAATGGTAACAGCAGAAATTTTAACTCCAAAAGAATATGTAGGAAATATAATGGAAATATGTCAGAATAGGCGTGGAGTTTATATAAATATGAAGTATTTGGATGAAAATAGGGTTACATTAATATATGAGATGCCATTAAATGAAATTATTTATGATTTCTTTGATAATCTTAAATCTAAAACAAAAGGATATGCTTCTTTTGACTATGAATTTAAAGAATATAAAAGATCAGAATTGGTTAAGCTGGATATATGGGTAAATGGAGAAGGAGTAGATGCGTTATCTTTTATTGTGCATAAGAGCAATAGCTATGAACGTGGCAAAAAGATGATAGAAAAATTGAAAGAAGTTATTCCAAGGCAATTATTTGCTATACCTATACAAGCAGTTATAGGAGGAAAAATAATAGCAAGAGAAACAATATCAGCAATGAGAAAAGATGTACTTGCAAAGTGCTATGGAGGAGATATTACAAGAAAGAAAAAACTATTGGAAAAACAGAAAAAAGGCAAAAAGAAAATGAGGCAAATAGGAAATGTGGATATACCACAAGAAGCTTTTATAAGTGTTTTAAAACTGGATGATGAATAAGCCTGCCCAATAGGAGGAATAAAGTAAAAGATGAAAAAAAAATTAGTTATAATGATTTCGGGTGTTATAATTAGCATAGCAATTGTTACATTAATAATATTGTACTTTTGCACTGATACATTTAAAAGTCCAGAAGAATTATTTTGGACTTTTGCAAAACAAAATAATAAAATTTTAAGCATTATATGTAATGAAAATGCAAAGGTGCAAAAGGAAATTAAAGAAAAAAATAATTATGTTTCAGATGGAAATATTAACATTACTGTTGAAAAAAATGAAGAAATGAAAAATATAGATATTGCAACAAATACTGTACATGATGTTGAAACTGAAAGAACATATTCAAAAATAACACTAAAAGAGCAAGAAAATGATTTGTTAAAACTTTTTTGCATAAAAGACTACAACACATATGGAATAAAATGCGAAGATCTGCTAAAACATTATATAGGTGTAAGGAATGCAAACTTGAAGAATTTTGCTCAAAAGCTAAATGTTAATAAAGAAATCATACAATATATACCAGATAGTATTGATATAAACGATATAGAAAAAGAACATCTAATAAGCACATATTCAAATATATTTATTCAAAATATACCTAAAACCAGTTATATAAAGTTAGGTAAAAAAGATATTCAAATAGAAGAGAAAAGCTACGAAGTTAAAGTATATTTGTTAAAACTAAGTGGAGATGAAATATGTAATATTATAATAAAGTGCTTAGAAAATTCTATGAAAGATGAAGTTTTACTACAAACGTTAGAAAGAAATAAAATAGATAATTACAAAGAAATAGCAAGTAATTTAATAGTAAAAATAAACGAACAAAGAATTGAAGAAGAAGTAAAAATTGAAATTTATGTTAATAAAAAAGAGGTGGTTCGAACATCAATAAATATTGGTAGTAAATATAAATTAACAATAGATTATGCATATGAAAATAATAGTCTTAAATTATTAATATTTTTAGAAATTTCTACAGAGAATATTAGTTATAATTCTAAAATTATTGTTGATAAAAATGAAGAAGACAATTTTGTAACAAATAATATTATAATAACACCAAATATAAATAAACCAATGTATAACTATAAAATAGTTAATAAAATTGGAAAGATGGAAAATAATTATATAAATAATTCAATAATTACTACTATTATGAATGAAAATGGAATAAAAGTTAGTTCAATATATAATCAAAATATACAAGTAGGTGCTAATGGGGAAAAAATAGCAGAATTAAAAGACTCTAGTGCTGTTATATTAAATAATTATACTCTGAAACAGCTACAGCCATTTATAGAAAAATACATTATAAACAAATTTCAAAATTTAACACAAAAATTTGAGAAAATAGGATTTGATGAGTTAGCACCTAAAATAAAATTAGAGGTTATAAGCACAATTGGTTCAAGTTTTATTAGTACAAACGGTGATGGAATAACAGAAAAAATAATAAATGGAATTTGGATATTTGCAACAGATTATGCACAAAAAAATTCAATAATAAATGATAAATTAAACAATAACGAAGCAGAGGCACAAAAAATATTAAAAACATATATATCAGCAGATGGAAGCAGAAATATATCAGCAACAAATTTGAACAAAATATATGAGGTCCTTATAGAACATAATAGCATTATGTCAAAAGAAGATCTTATAATGGTAAATGGAGAAACAAGCATAAAAAAAATAGAAGAATATAAGAAAAATATAGACATAGGCAAAACATATAAAATACAAATAAAAGCTTATAAAACAAATGGTGCTATTTCTGAAATTGAAGTAAAAGAAAATGAAATGAAAACAAATTTAATTGAAGAAAATGCCCAGGAATAGAGGTACATATGATTGATTTTAAAAAAGCTGAAGAAGCATTTGAAAAATATGTTTTAAAATTTGATTTGCAAAATGAAAATATTAAAATGAGAAAAGACCACTCTTACAGAGTTGAAAAAGAAAGCTATAATATTGCAAAGTCACTAGAATTAAATGAAGAACAAGTACAAATTGCAAAATTAGTTGGCCTTTTACATGATATAGGTAGATTTGAACAAATTACACAATATTCTACATTTGTGGATTCAAAAAGTATAGATCATGCAGAGTATGGTGTAGAACAACTAAATAAAAATAATTTAATAAGAAGGTTTATTTCTACAAATAAATATGATAGAATTATAAATGAAGCAATAAGAAATCATAATAAATATAGTATAAACTTAAACCTGAATAAAGAAGAAATGCTTCAAGCAAAAATAATACGAGATGCGGATAAATTAGATATTATGAATATATATTTGTCTAAGCCATTTTATTTATTGTATAAAAAAGAGGATATAGGAGACGAGAAACTATCTGATAATGTTTATGAGCAAATATTAATGAAAAAAACAATAAAATCTGGCACAGTTACAAGCAATATTGATAAATGGATAATAATATTAGCTTTTATATATGATTTAAACTTTGAGTATAGTTTAAAAAAAATAAGAGATGAAAAATATATAGAAAAATTGATAGACAGAATTGACTATAAAGATGAGCAAACCAAGAAAAGGATGGAGTATCTAAAAATAACAGCAATAGAAGATATAAATAAAAAAATTAATAAGGAGGAACAAAAATGAAGAAAAAAAGTATTGGATTATGGGTTGTAATAATTACAGTATTGATACTTGGATTAGGCGCGGCAGGTGGATATTTATACTTTTTTACAGATATGTTAAAAAAACCACAAGAGCTTTTCTGGAAATATATTGCACAACAAGAAGCAATATCACAAATATTTGAAAATGAATATGACAAAGAACAAAGCACAACATTTAAAAATGTTAGTTATGTTTCAAGTGGAAGCTTAACAACAATATTAGAGAAAGGAACAGAAATTCAAAATATTAATGTAACAACTGCTACAAGACATGATAATGCTACAAGAAGAACATATGCTGAAGCAAATTTAAAAAATGGACAAGACAATTTACTATCTTTTTCTTATATAAATAGTGGAAATATATATGCTATAAAATGTGAAGATTTACTAAAGTACTATATAGGCATAAGAAATGAAAATCTAAAAAAATTAGCGAGTGATTTAAGTGGGAATAATCAGTTAGAAAAAATAATTCCTGAAAAGATTGAATTTAGTAATGAACCATTAATTACAGAAGAAGAGCAAAAACAATTAATAAATGACTTTTTAAACATAGTTAAGCAGAATATTAAACAGGAAAATTATAGTAAGGCAAAAAATAATATAGATATAAATGGAACAACATATAGTGCAAATATATATACATTAAAATTAGATGAAAATCAAGTAAATCAAATAATAATAACTTGCATTGATAATTTTTCTAAAAATCAAACATTATTAAATATATTAAAAAGATTAGGAATTAGTTCAGAAGTGGAACTTTCTTCGACAGCACAAGAACTAAAAGAAAAAATTAATGTGAAATCACCATTAACAATAACAGTATATGAAAAAGACAAAGTGACACTTAGAACAGTAATAAATACTACAATTGAAGATATGACAGATAATAATTTAAATACAAATGCAATTAAAGAAAAGCAAGAAGTGGAAATAATTATAAATAACAAATTTAGTGAGAACAATTTAAATTTAGAAATTATTTTTAATGTTGTAAATAACTCGGAAGAAAAACAAGGGGCTAAACTTGTACTTTCAAAAGTGAAAGATGAAAAAAACATAACAAACAAATACGAATTAATTCCTGATATTACAACAAATGAAATTATGTATTCAGAAGAAACTAAAATTGGAAGACCAGTAAATGGAGGAGTAACTAATACGTCAACAACAAAGATTAACAACAACGGCAAAAAAATTACTGCTACATACAACAAAAATATTAATAAAGTTGATACTGTAGAAGAAATAACAGAGTTAAAAAATAATAATGCAATTATAATTAATAACTACAAACCAGAACAGCTACTAGCAGTACTTGAAAAAAGCGTACTAAATAAAACCGGAAAAGTAGTAGAAAAATTAAATCAGTCTGTGAATATTGAAAATATAGAAGAACTTGCTAGCATTTGCACTACATCATTACATAGTATGATAAGTGCTAATGGAAAAGAAAACGAGAAAAAAATAATAAAAAACACCATAGAGTTTTTTATGAAAAATGTATATGGACATATTTCAGAGTTGTCTAACAATATGTCACAAGATAATAATGTTATAATTCCATAATTTGGTAGAAAGAAAAGATGGTTTTAGTATTAAGAGGAGAAATAAACATGGAAGAATATAATGACCAGATAGAGGGCAGAAATGCTGTACTAGAATATTTGGAGTCGGGCAAAGACATAAATAAAATACTTGTAGCTACAGGAGAGAAGCATGGCTCCATAAATAAAATTATTGCAATTGCAAAAGACAGAAAAATAATAATTACAGAAATAGAAAAAAGCAAGTTAAATAAAATCGCTCAAACAGAAAATAGTCAAGGTGTAATTGCAATTGTTCCTCCATATGATTATTGCGAAGTGGAAGATATTTTACAAACTGCAGAAGAAAGAAAAGAAAAACCGTTTATAATAATATTAGACGGAATAGAAGATCCACATAATTTAGGCTCGATAATTCGTACAGCAGAAACAGCTGGAGTTCATGGAATAATAATACCAAAAAGAAGAGCATGTGGAGTAAATAGCACAGTTTCAAAGGTTTCTGCTGGAGCAGTGCAACATATGAAAATAGCAAGGGTAAATAATATAAATGAAACAATTAAATTTTTGAAACAAAACGATATTTGGATTTGCGGAACTGATGGACAGGCAAAAACATATTATTACCAACAAGACTTTAAAATGCCTGTAGCCATAATAATAGGAAGCGAAGGATATGGAATGTCAAGATTAGTTAAAGAAAACTGTGACTTCTTAGTGAAAATACCAATGAAAGGTAAAATTACTTCACTAAATGCATCAGTATCAGCAGGAATTGTAATGTATGAGGTAACAAAACAGAGGGAAAATTAAAAAAAGACTTGCAATTACTAGAAAAATAGGGTATAATAATAATCGCATAAGGAATTTAGAGAGAGTGGGAACAAATCCCACTCTCAAATGCGTATTAAGGGAGTGAAATATGTCAAGCTTAGAAGAAAAAATTGAAAAATTGGTTGAACCTAAAATAGTTAATTTGGGTTATGAACTATATGACGTTCAATATGTTAAAGAAGGCAAAGATTATTTTTTAAGAATATTTATAGATAACTCTAATGGAATAAGTTTAGAAGATTGTGAAAAAGTAAATAATGCAATTACAGATTTATTGGATGATGCAAACTATATAAAACAACAATATTTTTTAGAAGTTTCTTCTCCGGGAGTAGAAAGAATACTAAGAAAAGATAAACATTTAAAAGACAATATAGGAGAAAAAATAGAAATAAAATTATTTAAACCAATAAACAAGAAGAAAGAAATAATAGGCATATTAGAACAAATCAATGAAAAGGCAATAATAGTAATAAGCGATAATGAAGAACAAGAAATATTAAGACAAGATATAGCACAAATAAAGAAAGCATATGAATGGTAAATTAGGGGAGGAATAGGAAAATGAAAAAGAATACAAAAAATAACAATCAAGCAATTGATGCACAAGAGTTGTTTTTAGCAATGAATGATTTGGAAAAAGAAAAAGGAATAAATAAAGAGTATTTATTAGATTCAATTCAGACAGCGTTAATAACAGCATATAAAAGAAATTTTGATGCAGATGAAAATGTAAGCATAGTTATAGATGAAGCAACAGGAGAGATACATGTATATGCAGAAAAAGAAGTAGTGGAAGAAGTAGAAATACCACAAACACAAATAAGTTTAGAAGAAGCACAAAAAATAAACAAAAAATTGGAAATAGGAGATAAAACAAAAATAGAAATTATTCCAAGAAATTTTGGAAGAATAGCGGCACAAACAGCAAAACAAGTAATAATACAAAAAATAAGAGAAGCATCAAGAGATGTATTATATACAGAGTTTAATAATAGAAAAGGTGAAATAGTATCTGGAATAATACAAAAAGCAGATGGAGGAATAGTAGTATTAGACCTTGGAAAATTAGAAGGTGTAATGCCACTAAAAGAGCAAGTACCAACAGAAAAGTATAGAGTAAATGATAAAATAAGAGCATATGTATTGAATGTAGAAAGAGGATTAAAAGGTTCTCCACAAGTAACGGTTTCAAGGGCACATGCGGACTTTGTAAGAAAATTATTTGAATTAGAAATCCCAGAAATATATGAAGGATTAATAGAAATTAAAAGTATTTCAAGAGACCCTGGTAGTAGAACTAAAGTTGCAGTTTACTCAGCAAATGAAAATATAGATCCAGTTGGTTCTTGTGTGGGACAAAAAGGAATTAGAATTCAAAACATAATAAATGAGTTGCACGGAGAAAAGATAGATGTAATAGAATGGTATCCAGACCCAGCATTATATATATCAGCAGCATTGCTTCCAGCACAGGTTATGGCTGTTGATGTAAACGAGGAAGAGAAGTTTGCACAAGTAATAGTGCCAGATGACCAATTATCATTGGCAATAGGAAAAGCTGGACAAAATGCTAGACTAGCAGCAAAGTTAACAAACTGGAAAATAGATATTAAAAGTGAATCTCAATTTAGAGAAATATTACAGAAAAAAGATGAAGAAGAAGTTGTAGAAAACCAAGAAGAAGAATAAGCTATAAGAAAGAGGTGAATATATATGAAGAAGAAACCACAAAGAACATGCATAGGATGTAATGTACAAAAAGACAAAAATGATTTTGTGAGAATTGTAAAAAGCAAAGAGGGTAACATTACAATAGATAAGACAGGAAAAGCAAGTGGTAGAGGAGCATATATTTGTCACAATGTAGATTGCTTTAATAAAGCTAAAAAAAGTAAAAAAATAGAAAAAGTTTTTGAAACACAGCTAACAGAAGACATATATAATGAATTAGAAGAGATGTTTAAGGAGTAAAATGACTAAAAACTTTAATTTCAATAAAGGGGGAATTTATTATAATAAGTACTAAAGTAATGGGGCTAATAGGGCTAGCAACAAGAGCCGGAAAAATAGTATTTGGCACAGATGCTTGTTTAGAACAAATTATAAAAAGAAATGCTAAACTAGTTATAGTTGCAAAAGATGCCTCAGAAAGAACAATAAAAAATATAAAAAATAAATGTATAGAAAACAATGTAATGTTTTACAACATATTAACAGTGGACGAAATAAGCAAATGTATAGGAAAAGATAATAAAGCAGTTATTGGAATTAAAGATAATAATATTGCAAAAGAAATAGCAAAAAAAATTGATGGGGGTGAAGTTATTGGGTAAGATAAAAATACACGAAATAGCAAAAAAAGTGGGCTTAGCCAGTAAAGAAGTAATAGAAAAAGCAAGGGAATTAGGAATAGCTGTAACAAGCCATTTAAGTACAATAGAAAATGAACAGGCGGAAAAACTTGAGCAGGCTCTGGATGATGGAAAAACAAAAAATATAGGAAAGAAAGAGAAAAAAGTGAAAGAAAAAGAGACAGATACACCAGTTATAATAAGAAGAGAACTTATAATAACAGATGAGGATAAGAAAAAAGAAAAGCAAGAAGAAAAGAATAGTCAAAATAGAAAAGATGTTGGTTTTGTAGAAAGAGAAAAAAATCAAAACTACAATATTGTTTATAGAAATAAGCCAACTAAGCCTCTTACGGTTAATGAATTATTTGGAATAAAGGATTCCAAAAAAGAAGAACAAAAAAAAGAAGAAGTTAAAGAAGTTAAAGAACAATCAAAAGAGCAAGCAAAAGAAGAAATGTTGGAAAAAGAAACAATAAAAGCTCAAGAAAATGCACCAACACCCAAAGTACAAACTTCATCAACGGCAACTGTAGAATCTCCTAAACCAGAACAAAGAAGAACAGAAAATAATTATAACAGAAATTATAATAATGGTTATAATTTTAATAGAAACAATTATAACAACAACGGAAATTATAATCAAAATAGAAATAACTACAATCAAAACAGAACATATAATAATGGAGAAAATGGTGCTAGACAACAGTATAATAGGGATAATAACAGATTTCAAAATAATAGAAATAATAATCAACAACGTCCTAATTTTAACAGAAATGAAAGAAGACCATTAGATAATAAAGGAATAGATAGAAACATTAAAGATATTATGTCTGTAGAAATTGAAAAAGAAAATCAAAGAGATTACAGTACAAAAGCTATAGATAAGCAAAAAGTAAATAACAAATATGATGAAAACAAAGCAACCAAAAAGACTACAAGAAAAAGTGGAAGATTCAATGAGGAATTTGATGGCGAAAAATTAAAAAATCTAAAACAAGTAGATAAATTATCACATATGTTTAATGAACAAGACGGGGAAATGCTAGACTATTATGACTTGACTACAGAAAGAGGAAAAAGAAATAGAAAAAGAATTCAAAAAAATGAAGAAGAAAGAAATAAACAAAAAATATTTGAATTAAAAGAAATAACGATTCCAGATACAATAACAGTAAAAGATTTGGCAATGGAAATGAAAAAAACAAGTGGTGATGTAATAAAAAAATTGTTAAATTACGGAATAATGAGCACAATAAATAATACTATAGATTTTGATACAGCATATTTGGTAGCAAGTGAATTTGGAATAACAGCCAAGAAAAAAGAGCAAGTAAAAGAAGAAGACATATTATTTGATGAGACAGAAGACAAAGCAGATGAATTGCAACCAAGACCACCAGTAGTTGTAGTAATGGGACACGTAGACCATGGTAAGACATCTTTACTAGATGCAATAAGAAGTACAAATGTAATAGAAGGAGAAGCAGGAGGAATAACACAACATATAGGTGCATACAAAGTAAATGTAAATAACAGAGAAATTACATTTTTAGATACGCCAGGACATGAGGCATTTACAAGCATGAGAGCAAGAGGAGCACAAATTACAGATATTGCAATATTAGTAATAGCTGCAGATGATGGTGTAATGCCACAGACTGTGGAAGCTATAAATCATGCTAAAGCAGCAGGAATTCCTATAATTGTGGCGGTTAACAAAATTGATTTGCCAAATGCAAATGTAGATAAAATAAAGCAAGAATTAATGGAATATGAATTAGTACCAGAAGAATGGGGCGGAGATACAATATTCTGTCCAATATCAGCTAAAAATAATATAAACATAGATAATTTACTAGAAATGGTTTTACTAGTAGCTGATATGAAAGAATTAAAAGCAAATCCTAATAAACAAGCCAAAGGTGTTGTTATAGAAGCAAGACTTGATAAGTCAAAGGGACCAATCGCTTCTATGCTTGTACAAAGAGGAACATTAGATGAGGGAGACACAATTGTAGTAGGAACATCTATTGGAAGAATAAGAGCAATGAAAAATGATAAAGGACAAAAAATTAAAAAAGCAGGACCTTCTACACCGGTTGAGATTATGGGATTAACAAATGTACCAGAAGCAGGAGAGACTTTCTATGAAGTTAAAGACGAAAAAATGGCAAAACATTTAATAGAAAGAAGAAAACGTCAAGAAAGAGAAAATATATTAAACGAAAATGCAAAAGTTACATTAAATAATGTGTTTGAAAAAATGGCAAATGAAAATCTAAAACAACTATATTTAATAGTAAAGGCAGATGTACAAGGAACAGCAGAAGCATTAAAACAATCATTAGAAAAATTATCTAATGATGAGGTAAAGGTAAAAGTAATACATTCTTCTACAGGTGCTGTAACAGAATCAGATGTACAACTTGCCAAAGCAGCAAGTGCAATAATAATAGCATTTAATGTAAGACCAGGACATACAGCAAAAGAAGTTGCAGAAAAAAATATGATAGAGATAAAACAATATTCTGTAATATATAAAGCAATTGAAGATGTTGAAGCAGCTATGAAAGGTATGCTTGACCCTATTTATGAAGAAAAAGTAATAGGTAATGCAGAAGTAAGACAAACGTTTAAAGTATCAAATGTGGGAACAATAGCAGGATGTTATGTATTAGAAGGAAAAATAGAAAGACATGCAGGAGTCAGAGTAATAAGAGAGGGAATTGTATTACATGACGGAAAGCTAGAGTCACTAAAAAGATTTAAAGATGATGTAAAAGAAGTAGCAAAAGGATATGAATGTGGTATTCAAATAGAAAAATATAATGATATAAAAGAAGGAGACATAATAGAGGTATATGTTATGCAGGAAGTTAAAAGATAACATTATGTGCTATTTGTATTAGAAAGGGAGATAACTAATATGCCGAAAAATGAAAATAGGCTTAATAGAATTAATGAAGAATTAAAAAAAGAAATTAGTAATGTAATTAGTTTTGAACTTAAAAATCCAAATGTAACTGGATTAATAAGTGTAACAAAAGCAAAAATAACACCAGATTTAAAATATGCAAAAATATATGTAAGTATATTAAATTCAAAAAACATTAAAAAAACAATGGAAGGACTAAAAGAATCAGCAGGATTTATAAGGTCTCAAGTTGCAAAAACAATAAATTTACGAATTACGCCTGAGCTAATTTTCGAAATAGATGATTCATTAGAATATGGTGAAAAAATAGAAAAAATTCTAAAAGAATTAAAAAACGAAGGAAGCGGGGTGAACGAAGAATAAAGTTTAACAGCTTTATTCTTTATACATATGACATTAGATAAAATTTTAGAGGAAATTAACAAAGCTAACTCAATAGTAATATTAACTCATGAAAATCCAGATGGAGATGCTATTGGAAGTAGTTTGGCAATGTACAATATATTAAAAGCATATGGAAAAAATCCAGATGTTATTATACCAGAATATTCAAAAATATTTGAATTTCTACCAGGTACAAAGGAAATAAAAAAAGAAAGTCAAGTACAAAAATACGATTTAGCAATATCATTAGATTGCCCAACTATAGGGAGATTAAATGGATTTGCAAGTTACTTTGAAAATGCAAAATCAAAAATAGTAATAGATCATCATGGAACAAATACCATGTTTGGAGATTTAAACTATGTTAATCCAGATGCACCTGCTTGTGCACAAATACTAATAGTAATGTTTGAATATTTTGGATTTGAAATATCAAAAGACATAGCAACATGTATTATAACAGGAATAATAACAGACACAGGAGGCTTTGCATATTCAGGGGTAACAGCAGAAACATTTGAATTTGCAGCATCACTTTTAAAAAAAGGAGTAAATGTATCTGATATATATAAGCGAGTTTTACAAACAACAACAAAACCATGCTTTGAACTAACAAGAGTTGCTTTAAATAGATTAGAATTTTTTGAAGAAGGAAAAGTAGCATTTACATACATAACACAAGCAGATATGCAAAGTGTTGATGCAAAAACAGGAGACCATGAAGGAATAGTAGAAATAGGAAGAAATGTGGAAGATGTAGAAGTTTCTGTATTTGCAAGAGAAATTGAAGATGGATGGAGACTATCTCTAAGGTCAAACCAATATATAAATGTTTCAGATGTTTGCATTATGTTTGGAGGTGGAGGCCATCCAAGAGCAGCAGGAGCAACAATAACAGGGAATATAGAAGAAGTAAAAGAGAAAATATTAACACAAATAAAAAGATATATAAGGAAATAATAAATGGATGGAATTATTATAATAAACAAAGAAAAAGGTTATACATCACATGATGCAGTATACAAAATAAAAAAAATGTTTAATACGAAAGTAGGACACACTGGTACATTAGACCCTAATGCTACTGGTGTTCTTCCTATTTTATTGGGGAAAGGAACAAAGCTTTCTAAATATTTAATAGAACATGACAAAGAGTATGAGGTATTATTACAATTAGGAACAAAAACAACAACAGCTGATGAAGAAGGAGAAGAAGTTGAAAAAAAGTGTGTTCCAGAACAATACTTGCAATTTAAAAATATAGAAAAAATATTAAAAAGCTTTATTGGTGAAAGTCAACAAGTTCCACCAATGTATTCAGCAATTAAGGTAAATGGAAAAAAATTATATGAGTATGCAAGAAAAGGACAACAAGTTGAAATAAAGCCACGAAATATAGAAATATATGATATTGAATTAATAAAAGTAAATAAAGAAGAAAAACAAATGCAATTTAAAGTAAGATGTTCTAAAGGTACATATATAAGAACATTGTGTGAAAATATAGCAGAAGAAATGCAAACAGTAGGATATATGAAAGAATTAAAAAGAACCAAGGTGGGAAAATTTACTATTGAACAAGCAATTACAATAGAACAATTAAAGGAAGGACAAAATATAAAAGTGATAACAATTGAAGAGATGTTTGAAGATAAAGAAAAAATACAGTTAGAAGACGATGATATCAAACTACTGTTAAATGGTGTAAAATTAAAAAAAGAAAAACAAGATGGAATATATAAAATATATTCTAAAACAAATAAATTTATAGGTACAGGCATAATTGAAAATGGAAGACTTAAAGTAGATATAAGAATATAAGAAAACTATAAAAAAGAAGATAAATAAAGATAATAAGATTATACATTATATAAATTAAAAATACAGCAAAAAGACAGATTGAAAACCCAAAAGCAATATGCTAAAATATAAATACAAATTGAAAAAAATCCCTGCGTGGTACGTATTGACTGAAATTTTAGAACCAACAAACTTAAAACGGGAGTCCGCCTTTGAGTGTGGCGTGTAAGCTTATACTTATATAAGAAACCCAGTAGCATTCAACAAGACACCCACCTGTGCAAACAGGTCCTTAAAATTTCTTCATCTTACGGCTAATGTGGGGTATTTTTTTGCGTTTGGGACTGTCCAAAATTGTCCCATTGATAAAATTTGGGCGATATGGTAAAATAGATGTACATTATTAAAAGGAGTATAATATTGAATATTAGTGAATTACTGGTCAATGGAAAACATTTATTAAAGGATATAGAGGATGGGAATATTAAAGCTCGTATTTTGTTAGAATATATATTAAAATTAAGTAGGGAGAAGATTGTTTCTAATCCTAATATTGAAGTAAGTGATAATAATGTTGAGTTTTATTTAAATAAAATTAACGACATTAAAAATGGTATGCCAATACAATATATAACTAATAAACAAGAATTTATGAAACTGAACTTTTATGTTGATAAAAATGTCTTAATACCACAGCCTGATACAGAAATATTAGTTGAGAAAGCGATAGAAATTTGCAACAATCATGGTAATGATATAAAAATCCTGGATTTGTGTACAGGGAGTGGAGCAATTGGAATTTCAATTGCAAAAAATATAAAAAATGCTAAGGTTTATGCAACAGATATAAAAAATACAGTTATAGATATTGCAAAACAAAATGCTAAACAAAATAATGTTGATAATATAGAATTTATAGTATCAGATATGTTTAAAAATATTCAAGAGAAGGATTTTGACATAATTGTTTCAAATCCACCATATATAGAGACTGACGTTATAAAAACATTGCCAACAGAAGTGAGAAATGAACCAATAATTGCTTTAGATGGTGGAAAAGATGGGTTGAAATTTTATAAGATAATATTATCTGAGTATAAAAAATATTTGAAAAAAGATGGTTACTTATTGTTGGAAATAGGATATAATCAAGCAAAGAGTGTTGGAGAATTAATAAACTTAAATTATAGCATAATAGAAGATTTAGCGGGTAATGATAGGGTAATTATTATAAAAGGTTGGTGATAAATTGTCATTTTCATTAGAAGTAAAAAAAGAATTAAGCAAATTAAATACATTAGCAGATAAAAAGAACGTTAAGACCGAACTCTTAGGATATATGGCAACTAATAATGTTAGTGTGCAAAAAAATAAAATTAAGTTTTCAACAGAAAGTGAATATAACATAAATAGATTTGGAAAATTGCTCAATAATCTAGGACTGAATGATCATAATATAAAAATTCAAAGAAGTGTTTATTCAATTACTATAAACAAAAATTATATTGAAAAATTAACAGAAAATAATAACGATAATAAAAGTGATGATTTAGAAAAGGCATTTATAAGAGGGGCTTTTTTAGGAAGTGGAACAATAAATAATCCAGAAAAAAAATATCATTTGGAAATATCATTAAGAAATTTAGAAAGTGCGAAATACATATTGGAAATACTAAAAAAGTATAATATAGATTTTAAAATTTTAGAAAAAGCAAAAGGTTATTCAACATATACAAAAGATGGAGAAGAGATATCTAAATTTTTAGCATTGATAGGAGCGAATTCTTCTGTACTAAAATTTGAGGAAATACGAGTATATAGAGATATAAAAAATAATATAAATAGAAAAGTAAATTGTGAAACGGCAAATTTAAATAAGATAGTGAATTCATCAGTAAAACAAATTAATGATATAAAATATTTAAGGGAAAAAGAGAAGTTTAATGAATTGCCAGAACAATTAAGAGAAATAGCGGAGATTAGAGAGGAAAATCCAGATGCATCTTTAGAAGAACTTGGAAAGTTGTTGAAGAATCCTATAGGAAAATCAGGAGTAAACCATAGATTAAGAAAAATACAACAAATAGCAGAGGAGTTGAGAAAATAGATAAATGAAAGAAATTGGAATATATGTACATATACCATTTTGCAAGCAAAAATGTTATTACTGCGATTTCAAGTCTTATGCAAATAAGGAAAGACTAATAGAAGAATATATAAAATGGTTAAAATATGAGATAAAAGAAGTAGGAACAGGAAATAAACTAGACTATGAAAATGGCTTGGATGATTTGGTATTTGTAAAAACAATTTATATAGGGGGTGGCACACCATCATATATAGATAGTAAGTACATTAAAGAAATTATTGAAGAGATAAAAACAAACTTCAAAGTATCTAAAGATACAGAAGTAACTATAGAGATTAATCCAGGAACAGTGGATAAACAGAAATTATTAGATTACATGAAAAGCGGAATAAATAGAGTAAGTATAGGATTACAAAGCACAGATGATGATATACTACGAAAGATAGGCAGAATACACAAATATGATGATTTTTTACAAACATATAATATGGCTAGAGAAGTTGGATTTAAAAACATAAATGTGGATTTAATGTTAGCGTTACCTGGACAAACAGTACCAAAGTTGAAACAAGGATTAAAACAAATAATTGCCTTAAAACCGGAGCATATATCACTATATTCGTTGATTTTAGAAGAAGGAACAGTTTTGAATAAAAAGGTGCAAAATAAGGAAATTGAGTTACCTGATGAAGATGATGAGAGAAAAATGTACTGGGAAACTAAAAGAATATTAGAAGAAGCGGGATACATACATTATGAAATTTCTAATTTTGCAAAAAAAGGATATGAATCTAAACATAATTTAGACTGTTGGAACCAAAAAGAATATATGGGCTTTGGAGCATCTGCACATTCATATACAAACAATGTAAGATTTTCAAATATAGATTCAATAGAAGACTATATAACAAATTATAAAAATGATAATGTAACAGACAATTTTATTTTTCTCGAAAAGCAAAATCCAAGCAGTCAAATGAAAGAATATATGATGTTAGGATTAAGAAAAATAGATGGAATAAGTATACAAGAATTTAAAAATAAATTTGTAGGCAATCCTTTATATATTTATAGAAATGAGTTGGAAAAGCTTGTAAAAGAGCAACTAATAGAAATAGAATTAGATAGAGTTAAACTTACTGAAAAGGGTTTAGACTTTGCCAATATAGTATGGGAGGAATTTATTTAAAAATGTTATTAGGTTTAGTAGGGGTATCTGGAGCAGGAAAAACGTATTTTAAGGAAAAAATAGTTGAAAAATTAGGTTTCGAAAAAGTTAATACAATTAGAACAAGGCAGAAAAGAAATGAGGAGCAAGAGGGAAAAGTAGGATTCTTTAGAACAGAAGAGGAACTGGACAAATTAAATAAAGAAGGAAAAATAATATATCAATTTAAAGTGTTTGGTGGCATGTATGCATATTTAAAAGAAGAAATTTTGACTGAAAAAAATATGATATTTGAAATGCATTATACTATGATAGATGACTGGAAAAAAATACGACCAGACATAAAAACAATATATATATTACCCAAAAACTTAGAAATAGCAAAACAAAAAGTTATAGAAAGAGAAACCAATACAGAAAAATTAAATGAAAGAATTAATGAAATGGAAGAACATTATAACAATATTTGCTATAAAAGAGAATGGAAGAATAAATTTGATTATATAGTATATAACAATTATGATAATGAATCAGAGAAACAAATAATAGAATTAGTTAAAAAAATGTTAATAGAAGAACAGAAAGGAAAGATTTATGCAAAAAACGTATTTTGAACTAGATGAGGATTTTAATAAAATTATATTGAAGAATTTAGAAGACGTGGAGAAAATAAGGTTAATTCCTACAGGATGGACCAACATTGTTTTTGAGGTTACGACCGAGAACAATAAATCATACTTTTTTAGATTTCCAAGAGACGAATTTTGGGCTAGAACAATAGTAAAAGATTATCAATTTGCCAAATATATACATAACAAAACAGATTTTGACACAGTTGAATTGCAATTATTATATGACAAAGGAAGGCCTTTTTCAATGCACAGAAAAATAGAGGGAACACCTCTGGCAGAAAGAATGAATGAATTAAATGAGTCAGAAATTGAAAACATCTCAAGCGAAATTGCAAAATTTATGTTTCAATTACATAGCATAAAATATGAAAAAGATAAGATTTTTACCATAAATAATATTGGAGTGAATTTAACAGAGTTCTTGGATGAATTATTAAAGAAACATGTTAGCAAAGATGATATGGCTTTTTGGAATTTTAGAGATGAAGATAAAAATCATTTATCTTGTTTAGTGCATGGGGATTTAAATTCAAGTAATGTATTATTAAATAATGACAATCATGTTACAGCTATAATAGACTTTGGATTTGGTGGATTTGGAAATAAATATGATGATATTTCAAGAATAATAGGAAGGTGTCCAAACAATTTTAAAGAAGAAATTATAAAAAATTATGAGAAATATTCAAAAGAAAAAATTGATACCAATGAATTAGATAGAAACATAGGAATTTGGGGAAATATAGACCAGAGCTATATAAATTATATGAGAAAAATAGGAATATACAAATAAAATTAAAAAGAATACTTGAAAAGTATTCTTTTTTGATATAAAATTATTTCAAATTGGTAATAATAAGTAAAATTATTACAATAATAGTGTAAAGTAATCTATGAAAAATGTAGAGGCGATTTTAATTGCCCACACTTCGAAGAAATTACTAAAAATCACAATAAAGGAGGAATTAATATGTCAATAAAAATAGGCATTAATGGATTTGGAAGGATAGGAAATTTATCATTTCAAGCAGCTTTAAATAAAGAAGGAGTTGAAGTTGTGGCAATAAATGATCCATTTATTGCAGCAGATTATATGGCTTATATGATAAAATATGATACAGTTCATGGAAAATTTGAGGGAGAGGTTTCTAGCGAAGAAGGAAAACTAATAGTAGATGGAAAAGAAATAAAAGTATATAACGAAATGGATCCAAAAAACATTCCATGGGGAGCAGATGGAGTTGACTATGTATTGGAATGTTCAGGAGTATTTACAACAATAGAAAAAGCAAATGCACATATAGAGGCTGGAGCAAAAAAGGTAATAATATCTGCACCTTCAAAAGATGCACCAATGTTTGTAATGGGAGTAAATCAAGAAAAGTATACACCAGATATGAACATAATATCAAATGCATCATGTACAACAAATTGTTTAGCACCACTTGCTAAAATAATAAATGATAATTTTGGAATTAAAGATGGTCTTATGACAACTGTACATTCAATAACAGCTACACAAAAAACGGTAGATGGAGCTTCTAAAAAAGATTGGAGAGGTGGTAGAGCAGCAAGTGCAAACATTATACCTTCTACAACAGGTGCTGCAAAAGCTGTTGGAAAAGTTATACCAGAGTTGAGTGGAAAATTAACTGGTATGTCATTTAGAGTACCAACAGTAGACGTTTCTGTTGTGGACTTGACTTGCAACCTAGAAAAACCGGCAACATATGAAGAAATATGTGCAGCAGTAAAGAAAGCATCAGAAAACGAAATGAAAGGAATAGTTGAATATGTGTCAGATCCAGTTGTTTCATCAGACTTTATACATGATGAGCATACTTCTATATTTGATGCGACAGCAGGAATTGCATTAACAGATACTTTCGTTAAATTAGTTGCGTGGTATGATAATGAATGGGGATATTCAAATAAATTAGTAGACTTAGCAATATATATTGCTAGCAGAGGTTAATTTACAAAATCGGATATAGGCTGAATCCATATATCCGATTTTCAATAACAAAGGAGGTACAAAATGAATAAAAAAACAATACGTGATATAGATGTTCAAAATAAAAAAGTATTAGTAAGATGTGATTTCAATGTTCCGCTAGATAAAGAAACAGGAAATATTACAAATGACTTAAGAATAGTTGCAGCATTACCTACAATAAAATATTTGTTAGAACATAATGCAAAAGTGATTTTATGTTCACATTTGGGCAAACCTAAAGGCGAAATTAAACCAAACCTTACGTTGAGACCAGTTGCAGAGAGATTATCTGAATATTTAGGTTTTGAAGTTAAATTTGCTACAGATATAGTAGGAGAAAGTGCAAAAAAATTAGCAAATGAATTAGAACCAGGAAAAGCAATTTTATTAGAAAATGTTAGATTTGATCCAAGAGAAGAGGCAAATGACAAAGAATTTTCTAAGGAGTTAGCAGATTTAGCTGAAATATATGTAAATGATGCATTTGGAACTGCACATAGAGCTCATAGTTCTACAACTGGTGTTGCTGAGTTTCTACCAGCAGTTTGTGGATTTCTAATGGAAAAAGAAGTTAAAATGTTGGGGGATTGTTTAGACAATCCACAAAGACCTTTTGTAGCAATACTAGGAGGAGCAAAGGTATCAGATAAAATTAAGGTTATAGAAAACCTGTTAGAAAAAGTAGACACTATTATAATAGGCGGAGGAATGACTTTTACATTTTTAAAAGCAATGGGATATGAGGTTGGAAATTCAATTTGTGAATTAGACCGATTAGATATAGCAAAAGAAACAATAGAAAAGGCAAAGATGAAAGGAGTAAAATTGTTGCTTCCAATAGATACTGTGTGTGGAAAAGAATTTACAAATGACACGGAAACAGTTACAGTAGATTCAAAGCAAATTCCAGAAGGATGGCAAGGACTAGATATTGGACCAAAAGCAATAGAGGAATACACACAAGAACTAAAAAATGCTAAAACAGTTATATGGAACGGACCTTTGGGAGTATTTGAATTTGAAAAGTTTGCAAAAGGAACAAATTCTATTGCAAAAGTGTTATCAGAGTTAGATGCAACAACGATTGTAGGAGGAGGAGACTCAGTGGCAGCAATAGAAAAGGGTGGTTTTTCAGATAAGATAACACATATTTCAACAGGTGGGGGTGCTTCATTGGAATTCTTAGAAGGAAAAGCTCTTCCGGGAATAGAAGCATTAAACGATAAATAATAAAAGTATAGAAGAACAGAAAACTTTTCTATCAAAATATATTTACTTTCCGACTAAATTCATATATTAAGGAGGAGGAATAAGATAAACAATGAGGAAAAAAGTAATTGCAGGAAACTGGAAAATGAATATGCTTCCAAATGAAGCAATGAGATTTATAGAAGAACTAGCACCTAAAATTAAAAATACAAAAAATGAAGTAATATTATGTGTTCCATATACAGATTTATTTTATTCACTATTGACTACACAAGATACAAACATAAAAATAGGGGCTCAAAATATGCATTGGAAGGAAAATGGGGCATATACTGGAGAAGTATCTGGCAAAATGCTTGAATGTATAGGAGTAAAATATGTAATAATAGGACATTCGGAAAGAAGACAGTATTTTGCAGAAACAGATGAAACAGTAAATTTAAAAATAAAATCAGCACTTGCCAATAATTTGAAACCAATAGTATGTGTGGGCGAAACTTTGCAACAGAGGGAAGAAGGAAAAACAACAGAAATCATTAAAAACCAAATAAAACAAGCATTTAATGATTTGACAAATGAGCAAGTTAGGAATATAATAATAGCCTATGAGCCAATTTGGGCTATAGGAACAGGCAAAACTGCAACAGCTGAAGATACAAATAATGTAATAAAATCAATAAGAAAACAAGTTGAAGACTTGTATGGAAGTGATGTAGCGGAAAATATAATAATTCAATATGGTGGAAGTGTAAAGTCTGCAAATGCAGAGGATTTATTAAATACGTCAGATATAGATGGTGCATTAGTAGGAGGAGCAAGTCTAGATGCAGAGGAATTTGCGCAAATAGTTAATAAAGTATAATAAAATATAATTTTACGCGTTAAAGAAAGGAATATTAATTAAAATGAGTAATAAACTAACAATGCTAATGATATTAGACGGTTTCGGTAATAATCCAAACAAAAATGGAAATGCAATAGAAATGGCGGAAATGCCTAATATAAATAAACTAAAGAAAATATGTCCAATGACGGAAATATATACAAGTGGATTAGCAGTAGGACTTCCAGAAGGACAAATGGGAAACTCAGAAGTGGGACACACAAATATAGGGGCAGGAAGAGTTGTTTATCAGGAATTAACTAGAATTACAAAAACAATAGAAGACGGTGATTTTTTTAGTATACCAGAATTTACAGAGGCAATAGAAAATTGTAAGAAAAATAATTCAAAATTGCATATAATGGGGCTTCTTTCTGATGGAGGAGTGCACAGCCATATAAGACATTTATATGCATTACTAGAGTTGGCTAAAAGAAAGGATTTTGAAAATGTATTTATACATTGTTTCCTAGATGGAAGAGATACTCCACCTGCATCAGCAGAAACATATATAATGAAATTAAACGAAAAAATACAGGAAAAAGGTGTTGGAAAAATAGCAACAATTTCAGGCAGATTTTATAGTATGGATAGAGATAAAAGATGGGAAAGAGTAAAAAAATCTTATGACATGCTAGTAAACGGAATTGGTAATAAAGCTACAAGTGCAATTGCAGCAATAGAAAATTCATATCAAAAAGAAGTGTTTGACGAATTTGTTGAACCAACAATAATATGTAATGAAGAAGAACCGGTTGCAAAAATAGAAAAAAATGATTCAGTAATATTCTTTAATTTTAGACCAGACAGAGCAAGAGAAATAACCAGAACATTAGTTGATAAAGAATTTGAAGCATTTGAGACAAAAAAAGATTTGAATTTGTATTACGTATGTTTTACACAATATGATGAGGAAATGCCAAATGTTAAAATTGCATTTAAACCTACAGCTTTAAAAAATACATTTGGAGAATATATATCAAATAAAGGATTAACACAATTAAGAATAGCAGAAACAGAGAAATATGCTCATGTAACGTTCTTTTTTAATGGTGGAGAGGAAAAACAATATAAAGGCGAGGATCGAATATTAGTACCTTCACCAAAAGTAGAAACATATGACATGAAACCAGAAATGAGTGCATATGAAGTAACAGAAAAAGTTGTAAATGCAATTAATTCAAAAAAATATGATTGTATAATTTTAAATTACGCAAATCCAGATATGGTAGGACACACAGGAAATCTTGAAGCAGCAATAAAAGCACTTGAAACAATAGATGAATGTGTTGGCAAAGTGGTAGATGCAGTTCAAAAAAATAATGGAACATTACTTATAACTGCAGACCATGGAAATATAGAACAAATGATAGATTACAAAACTGGAGAACCTCATACGGCACATACAACAAATCCTGTTCCACTGATATTAGTTGGCAAAGATGATGTAAAATTAAAATCAGGCAAATTAGCTGATTTAGCGCCAACAATGTTAGATATAATGGGATTAGAAAAACCGGAAGAAATGACAGGAGAATCATTAATAATACAATAAAAGAACTGCCAATATTTTGGCAATTCTTTTTAATAAAATTTATAGTTTAGAACTAGATATTTGAAAATTAATACAATAATGAGAGGAGAAATAAAAATGATTTATTCAAAGGAAGTAGAAGAAATGTGTAAGGTAGCAAAAGGTGTTGACCATGGACCTGCTCCAATTCCAGAAGAAGGAAAATGGGTAAAAGCCAAAGAAATAAAAGATATATCTGGTTTAACACATGGTGTTGGCTGGTGTGCACCACAACAAGGAGCTTGTAAATTAACATTAAATGTTAAAGATGGAATTATACAAGAAGCATTAATAGAGACAATAGGATGTAGTGGGATGACACATTCTGCAGCAATGGCAGGTGAAATTTTAGTTGGAAAAACATTGCTAGAGGCGTTAAATACAGACTTAGTATGTGACGCAATTAACACTGCAATGAGGGAATTGTTTTTACAAATAGTATATGGAAGAACACAATCAGCATTTTCAGAAAATGGATTACCAATAGGTGCAGGAATGGAAGACTTAGGAAAAGGAAACAGAAGTCAGATTGGAACAATTTATTCAACCTTAGAAAAGGGACCAAGATACCTAGAATTAGCAGAAGGATACATAACTGAGATAGGCTTAGATGAAAATGATCAAATAATTGGATACAAGTACGTAAATATTGGAAAAATGATGCAAAATATAAAAGCAGGAATAGAACCAATGGAAGCAATAGAAAAAGCAAGTGGCAAATATGGAAGATTTGATGAAGCCGTAAAGAAAATAGATCCAAGAAAAGAATAAAATAATTAAATAGAAAGAGGTAATAATAATGGCATTATTTGAAAGTTATGAAAGAAGAATAGACCAAATAAAACCAGTAATGGAGAAATATGGAATAAAAGATTTCGATGAAGCATTAAAAATATGTACGGATAAAGGATTTAATCCATATGAAATAACAAGAAGTATTCAAACTATTTGTTTTGAAAATGCTTGTTGGGCATATACATTAGGTGCTGCAATAGCTATAAAAAAAGGTTGTACAAAAGCACATGAAGCTGCAAAGGCAATAGGAGAAGGGCTACAGGCATTTTGTATACCAGGTTCAGTTGCAGATGACAGAAAAGTAGGTTTGGGGCATGGAAATTTAGCATCAATGTTATTAAGTGAAGACACAAAATGTTTTGCTTTTTTAGCTGGACATGAGAGTTTTGCAGCAGCAGAAGGAGCAATAGGAATTGCAAAATCTGCAAATAAAGTAAGAAAAGAGCCTTTAAGAGTTATATTAAACGGATTAGGAAAAGATGCAGCACAAGTTATATCTAGAATAAATGGCTTTACATATGTTAAAACAGATTTTGATTTTTATACAGGAAAAGTAAATGTTGTAGAAGAAATTGCATATTCAAATGGAGAAAGAAGCAAAGTTAGATGCTATGGAGCAAATGATGTTAGAGAAGGAGTTGCAATAATGTGGTTAGAAGATGTTGATGTATCTATAACAGGAAACTCAACAAATCCAACAAGATTTCAACATCCAGTAGCAGGTACATACAAAAAGGAAAGATTAGAAGTAGGAAGAAAATATTTTTCAGTTGCATCAGGTGGAGGAACAGGAAGAACTTTACATCCAGACAATATGGCAGCAGGACCAGCGTCATACGGAATGACAGATACAATGGGAAGGATGCACTCAGATGCGCAATTTGCAGGTTCATCTTCTGTACCAGCACATGTAGAAATGATGGGATTGATTGGCATGGGAAACAACCCTATGGTTGGAGCTACAGTCTCTATAGCAGTTGCAGTAGAGGAAAGTATGAAATAAAAAAAAACAAACATAAATAAAACAAAAAACGCACAAAGTATGTGCGTTTTTTGATGCAGACAGAATGGCGGAATATATAATTATTCTGTCTGCTATGTAAACAATCAATATCATCCTTACATACGGAGACTACAAGAATGATTTGATTGCTTTTTTTGAGGAGAGAAGGGAAAGCCGTATGGCAAAGCAGAAAAATAACAACTTTCCCAATACCACATGTGCATGCCCCGAATGCACTATGCGGTTTTCTCTCCTTTGGGAAGATGTGCTAAAAATGAAATAAATTCATATGTATAACACATCTTCAATATGTTACAAAAGCGTATTGCTTTGTAACAATACAATTATACTACAAAGAAAATCAAAAGTCAACATAATCCACGCAAAAAAGACACACTTGCGTGTGTCTCTTTTGCAGAGGCGTATGGCTGTCCTTTCCAAACAACCATTTTAAAAAAATGCCTCTTTTCGGGGTACTCACCTGTGATGATACACAGGGGGGATACAAACCAAGGTGAATAAGGAGAACGTGGTGAGTACCCCGAAAAGAAAGAAATGAGCAAATTTGTGAGGTGACTTCGTACCACCAAGACGTAAAGTGGCACGATGAAAGCTCATTTCTTTCTTGTGGTGAGAGCATTGCTCTCAACGAAATCTACCAGATATATGTTCTGGTAGACAGAATACATATGTAAAAATATATACATATATATGTTTACATATGTGGGAGTGATTACTCCCAAACTAGTTATTATTATAATATATAATAAGACAAAAGTCAACATTATTGACCAAAATTATGTTAAACAATTGAATTTTTAAATAAAAAATTAATAAATAGATATAATATATTTAAATACATCATATAAGAAGGGAGTATTAAAGAATGAAAGATTTTTTAAAGATCGAAAACATAAAAGCAATGGAAATATTAGATTCTAGAGGAAATCCAACTGTACAAGTAGAAGTAGTAACAGAAGGAGGTTTTACAGGTGTAGCAATGGTACCATCAGGAGCTTCAACAGGGAGCTTTGAAGCAGTAGAATTGCGAGATGATAGCAAAGAAAGATATTTGGGTAAAGGAGTATTGCAAGCAGTACAAAATGTAAATAAAAAAATTGCAAGAGAAATAGAAGGAATGAATGTATATGAACAGGTAAAAATAGACAAAAAACTAATAGAAATTGATGGAACAGATAATAAAGCTAGACTGGGAGCCAATGCTATATTGGGTGTTTCCATAGCGGTTGCAAGGGCAGCAGCAAATTCTCTAGGAATGAGTCTATATAATTATATAGGTGGAATAAATGCAAAAGAACTTCCTATACCTATGATGAATATAGTAAATGGTGGCAAACATGCGGATAGTAATTTAAATATTCAAGAATTTATGATAATGCCTGTTGGGGCTCGAAATTTTAAAGAAGGGTTACGAATGGGAGTGGAAGTATATCATAATTTAAAAAAAGTGCTAAAAGCAAATGGGTTATCAACTGCTGTAGGAGATGAAGGTGGATTTGCCCCTAAAGTAGAAAATGAGGAAGAAGCTATAGATATAATATTAGAAGCGATAGAGAGAGCAGGATACATTGCTGGAAAAGACGTATGCTTAGCAATAGACGTGGCAGCAACAGAAATGTATGAAGAAGCACAAAAAATTGAAAAAGAAGGATATTATTTTTGGAAAACTAATGAATTTAAAACAAGAGAAGAAATGGTAGAATATATAGTTAATTTAACAGAAAAATATCCAATAATATCTGTGGAAGATGGATTAGATGAAGAAGACTGGGAGGGTTGGAAGATGCTAACAAATAGAATTGGAGAAAATATTCAACTAGTTGGGGATGATTTATTTGTTACAAATACTAGAAGACTACAAAAAGGGATAGACAACAAAATTGCAAATAGTATATTAATAAAATTAAATCAAATAGGTACACTAACAGAAACATTAGATGCAATAGAACTAGCCAAAAAAAATGGATATAAAGCGGTAATATCACATAGAAGTGGAGAAACAGAAGACACTACAATTGCAGATTTAGCAGTTGCAACAAATTCGGGGCAGATAAAAACAGGAGCACCATGTAGAACAGATAGAGTATCTAAATATAATAGACTATTAAATATAGAAGCAGAAATTAAATAAAACAGGAATTCTAAAGTAAGCAATGAAAGAAGCAACTAGTCAAATTAACTAGTTGCTTTGTGGTTGGGGTACTGTGATTCGAACACAGGAATGTCGGAGTCAGAGCCTTTATAAGTGTTTTATATATTTTGTTATTTATTATTATATAATACTTCTTAAAATAGCTTTATCTCAAACATTTTTCCCATACTAATTTATCTAACTTACTATTAAACAATATTTATAAAATAACATATTTTTTAATGTTTTGGTTAGATATTGGTTAGATGTTATTTATGAACTATTATAACAGATAATCTACCATTGATAAATAGATTTTGAAAATTTTTTATAAAATTTTATCGTAAAAAATTACTCTATCCTCACAATAAATTGCCTTAAATCGATTGTGATGGCTAATTAAATAGAATAAACATAGACTACTTGTAGTTTTTAAGCTACAGGTAGTTTTTTATGTTTAAAAGAGAATTGCCACAAACTCTTAAAAAGTGATAGGTGTAATGAGCCGATGCTATAAAGTTCATTCGTATTTGTATAAGCAGTCTAATTATACAAAGTGCGTGAGTGAGATTTTAGAACACAGACTCACAATAATAAAAGAGTATTCGGTGGCATATCTTGGTGTGGATTTATAATTGTAAAAAGTTTGGACAAGTATGAACAAAGATACTTTAGTAGTATCAACAATTATAGTAGCAAAGCTACTTACTAGACTACCTATGAAACGAGGCGAACGACCGACGGTTTCTACTTATATAGGCGTAATAATTCTATTTGTAACAATGGGATTATTACACCTAATTCACTTTAGCTCTCTTCCTCTAGTTTCTGCTTAGTAGTTGCTAAAGTAAATGCCAAAAAGCGCTTATGCTTTTGGGTTGTGAGTAAAAAATTTATTTTTTTGCTCACATTCATAAAAATTGCAATAAGCAAATTTTTATGAAAAATCTAAAATGCAATTAAGAAATTTTAGGTTTTGGGGTGTGGGATTGCCTAACCCTGCCACACAGACAAACTTTGTTTGTCTAGTGTGTTAGACATTGAAACAATATCTCGGGCAAAGAAGGAGGTGCAAGGAGATATGAGTTATGCTATTGTAAGAAATGAAAAATTAACACGAGCAGAAGTAAATGGAAAAGGAACTCATAATGATAGAAAAGCAAAAAATCATACTAATAAAGATATTGCTCCTACAAAAACACACTTAAATTATTACATTAAAAAAAATGGACTAACATACGCCAAAGAATTTGATAAATATTTAAAAGAAAATAATGTGCAAGGTCATCTTAGGAGTAATAGTATAATAATGTGTCAAATGATATTTACATCTGACCAAGCATTCTTTGATAAAATTGGAGAAAAAGAGACCAAAAGATATTTTGATGAATGTTATAAATTTATATGCAGTTATAAGAATCTAGGAGAAAAAATATAATATCAGCAGTGGTACATTTAGATGAAGGTGTACCACATATGCACTTAATGTTTGTTCCTGTTGTTCATACCAAAGACAAAGATGGAAACGACATTGATAAAATTTGTGCAAGAGATTTTTGGAAAGGTCAAGACAGTTATAGAAAATTACAGGATGCCTACTTTAATCATATAAAATCAAAGGGTTTTAATTTAGAAAGCGGTATGTTTGTAGAAGATACTGACAGAAAACATTATACAGTTGAAGAATATAAGAAAATTACAAATTATGAAAATACTAAGAAAGTTCTAAAAGAAATTAAACTAGAAATACCAGAAGTTCCAAATATAAATGAAATTAGTAAGTTTTCAACAAAAAGAGATGAAAAAATACTAAAAGAAATCATAAAACCTAAAGATGATTTAATTAAAGAATTATATAATGTAATTTATCATTGCATAAAGAAATATCAAAACAATCCAAAATTGTTGATGAGGCTGTAAAATATCAAAAAGAACGAGATAAAATCATTGCAGATAACAAGAAATTACACAATACTGTAAAAGAAATAAAACACGAATATCAAAATAAAAATAATACTCTTGATTTAAAATATGATAACAGAAAAAAAGAACTTGAAAAGGAATATCAAGAAAAATCTTATAATTTAGAGTATGAATACAAATATAAAGTTAGTAAATTAGAAAAAGAAAATAGTAAATTACACAAAATAATTGATAAATTCTACGAAACTATTGATAAATTCATACATTGGATTTGTGTTAAATTTGATATTGCTGAAGAAGATAATTTAATTAGAGATTTTCAAAAAGAAACTAATACTTTTCTTGATCCAGAAAAACAAATAAAACATGAAGAAATGGAAAAAGAATGGGATTTGGAAAGATAATTTTAAAATCAAACTTTGCAATTTTATTTTCTACTATTTTTTCAATTATTTTCCAATTATACAGGGGTTACTACTAAAAAATATGAAAAACTGGGGTACCTAAATAATAGGTACCCTAGTCGCTGTTTTGTTACAACAAAATCACTTTCTCATTTTACAACGAAGTTTATGATTCTGTTAGGAACGAAAATCACTTTCTTGATTTCGCACCCGTTGAGCTTTGCATTAACATAGTCCATAGCCATTTTCTGAATTTCTTCCTTGCTGATATCCTTCTTGACATTTAGCACGGTGATATTCTTGGAGTTGATCTGAACCGGAATATTGATATTTGCATACATTCCGATTTTTTCATCAACTTCAGGCCATTTTTCCTTGAAAATGCTACATGTATGTCCTAAAGATTCCCAGTAGTATTCAGCCAGGTGCGGTGCTTCCGGAGCCATCAACTTGGTTACATTTTCCATGACATCGATAAGAATCTTAGAATTTCTGCCAGTGTCAAGATAGGATCTAATGTTGCTGAACAGCTCCATCATTCTCGCGATTGTTGTGTTGAACTGGAAGGTATCAAGACCGTTGGTAATTTTATCGATAGTGGAATTCACTGCAATCAAAAGCTTAATTTCCTCATCTTCGCAGATATCCTCAAGCTTCTCAATTCTCAAGTATTTCTCGAAAATCCTGTCGACTCTGTCGTAATACTTCTGAATTGATGCAATACCACTTTCAGACCATGGACCACCCTCAGTGTAATTGAAACCAAACATCAGGTAGGTTCTGAATACATCAGAACCGAACTTATCAATGTACTCATCCGGAGAAACAGTGTTTCCCTTGGACTTACTCATCTTCTGACCATCAGGGCCAAGAATGGTACCCTGGTGAACCAGAGAGGTAAATGGTTCATCAAATTTGAGATAACCAGCATCTCTGAGAACCTTTGTTACGAATCTTGCATATATAAGATGCATACAACTATGCTCTGCACCACCGACATACTTGTCAACAGGAAGCATCTGATTGATAAAATCTGGGTCAAATGCCTGCTTGTCATTTCTTGCATCAGGATATCTCAGCATATACCAAGAGGAACACATGAAAGTATCCATGGTGTCCACTTCGCGTCTTGCTTCCTTACCACAGCAAGGACAAACAGTTTTCACAAAGCTTTCGCATCTTGCCAAAGGAGATTCGCCATCTGGTTTGAAATCCACATCATACGGGAGAAGCACAGGAAGCTGTTCATCAGGAACAAGAACTTCTCCGCAATCATCACAGTAGATAATCGGGATAGGTGCTCCCCAGTATCTTTGACGAGAAATCAGCCAGTCTCTCAAACGATATGTAACCTTTTTACCTCCAACGCCGTTGATAGACAGATAATCAACAATTGCCGACTTAGCCTCTTCAACACTCATACCATCAAGGAAGGCAGAATTAATCATTTTTCCTTCACCGGTATATGCGCAATGGTTATCGGGTTCAAATGCATCAATAACAGGTACAATTTCAAGCCCGTACTTGGTAGCAAACTCGTAATCACGATCATCGTGTGCAGGAACTGCCATAACGATTCCGGTTCCATAGCTTTCCAGTACATAGTCAGAAATCCAAATCTGGACCTTCTTACCAGTCACAGGATTCTCTGCATATGAGCCAGTAAATACACCTGTCTTTTCATGAGAAGTACTCTGACGTTCGATTTCTGTCATTCTCTCGGTGTTTCTCACATATGCTTCGACTTCCTCTGCATGTTCTGCAGTAACAAGCTTGTTAACAAGCTCATGTTCGGGAGCCATAACAATATAAGTCACACCAAAAACGGTATCCGGGCGAGTGGTGAAGATCTCAAGATCCCCAACCACATCATTTTTGAAGATTACAGAGGAACCTTCAGACTTACCAATCCAATTTCTCTGCATAGCCTTCGTTTTCTCAGGCCAGTCCAGACCATCAAGACCGGTAAGCAGTTCTTCTGCATAATCAGTAATCTTGAGAAACCACTGATTCATATTCTTAATGTGGACATCAGAGCCACATCTTTCGCACTTGCCCTGCTTTACCTGTTCTCTTGCAAGAACAGTCTGGCAGGACGGGCACCAATTTGCGGGTGCGGCTTTCTTGTAAGCAAGACCTCTTTTGTACAGCTCACAGAAAACCCACTGGGTCCACTTATAGTATTCTGGATCACATGTCACAACCTCATTAGACCAGTCGAACATTCCGCCCATCTCTTTCAGCTGACCACGCATAACTTCGATATTCTTCATGGTGCTGTCATAAGGATGAGTTCCGGTCTTTATTGCATAGTTCTCAGCAGGGAGTCCGAATGCATCAAAACCCATGGGTTGAAACACATTAAAGCCCTGCATCTTTTTGAACCGAGCATAGCTATCTACTAAGCCAAAGTTGAACCAATGGCCCAGATGAAGCTTAGCGCCAGAAGGATAAGAAAACATATCCATGACATAGAGTTTCTTTCCCATCTTGGAATGGTCAAAGGCCGAAAGCCTTTCTCTCTCCCACTTGTCTTTTGCAAATTTTTCAATCTGCTTAATTTTCTCGATATTCATAAGATACCTCCATTCAGATAAGATTGTTCAAGCTAAAGGTTAAAGTCTCATTATTACCGTTTTTGTAAAGGATTTCCTGTACACAAATGTGATACAAAATCTCGGTTGCTAAACGATGATTCTTGAGTTCTCCCTTTTCGCTGCGTACTTGATTTGAGCAACGTTTTCATATCTCCAAATTTCGTCGTTCGGATCAACCTGGAAAGAGATCGCGTCCAGCAAAAGGATTTTCTTCATGATTTTTCCCTCCATTTGGTTTTTAATGTTTTTCGACATACATATTAAATTTTCAATGTACATATTAATACAAGCTTATAATTTTCAACCTCATTGTAAAAATTTTTGGTTCTGCCATTGTGAATTTTCACATAAGCACAATTATAATATTATACTAATAGCGTTTATATTATATCACTCATTTTATATTATGTCAATTGTTTTTTGCGATATTGTATTATTAGTCATATTTCAACATAGTAAAAATTAAAAAGTTAATTTGATAAATCAAATTAACTTTTTAATTCATTATATTTCTTTAACAATTTCAGTAGCAATCTTCAAACACTCTTTTAATATAAAACTTCTATCCTCTTTTAAAGTTCTTATATCCCAAGCTTCTCCAACAAGTGTATCATCTGAATATAAAAACTGATAAGCATTAATATTTCTTGAATTTGCCACAGCCATGACAGATGCACATTCCATCTCTACAACCTTACAACCACTTTTTATCCTTTTTTTTATTTTATTTCTAGTTTCTTTATATAAAGCATCCGTAGTCCATGTTTTTGTTAACTCATAATTAATATTTTTCTTCTTAAAAATTTCTTCTAATCGTGTTGCTGTTTTTACTTTTACAAAATCTGATACTGGCATATAATGGTAACTTGTTCCCTCATCTCTATATGCTTCTGTTGGTATAATAAATGCTCCTTTTTTCATATCTGAGATAAGTTCCCCACAAGATCCAAAGAATATAAAATTTTCAACTCCTCTAGCATGAATTTCTTCCATCATTGAAGTTGTTGCCGGACCTCCAACTAAAGTTCTATATAAAATAACACTTTCTTTACCAATTTGAGTTTTATATATTTTAATTTCCTCACCACATACATTAATCTCACTATATTCTTCAAATTCCTCTTTATTCTTCACAACATCTATCAACTCTTTTTTAAAGCAAACAATTGCAGTTTTTGGGAGTTCTTTTTGTCCTCTAGTTAAAATTTCAGCCTTAACAACTTCTTCACTCTCATCATAAGAATCTATTAAACTCATATTTATCCTCTTTACAATTTATAAAATTAATAATATTAATATATCATATAATTGTACTTTTGTAAAACACATTATATATGATATTTATATTATTTATTCTCAATCATCCAATTATATAATTTATCTTCTTCAAGTTTACCTTGCTTAAATAGCTTAATTTTATCTTGTGCTTCCTTTTTCCATTTATCAAAATCTTTCTTTATCTTTTTATCTTCTTTATTCCTATAAACCACCATAACCTTCTGTTGATACATCTTTCTATATAAACCTAAAGCAGGAACACTCTCCAAATTCTTTTTATAATTTATAGTTGCACCTTTTTCTCTACAAGTTGCACTACCATCAACATTGGGTAAATCACAATATATTTCATTTTGCCTAAATGTTGGAATAAAGTACCTACCACAAATTTGGCAAGTTTTAATTGGTAGATTTTCTTGTCTTACAAGTTGATCTAATATTGTAAAGCAAATACTTCTTAATTTTGTACTTGTATAAACATTATGCAATTCTAAGTTTGGGTTTTTATCTTCAATACCTTTCATCAAATGTTCAATACTCTCATTGTGATGACGATTATGTATATTTATATAATTGTCTAAAATTACTTCCACATCTTGAGAATATGTATAAATATCGTTTTTTATTGCGTATGCAACAAACTTTGAAGATATAGACTGTTCCTTATATTCTTCATTTCCATTTAAGTTATATACAAAATCTACACATTTTCTAAAATTATCTTGCCATTCTAATAAATCATCTAAACATGTATTATAAATATCTTCTAACATATCCATAAATTCTATATCTGTTATAAATTCATCATTTTTCGAATATATGTAAGGTACATATTCTTTTATAAGTTCAAAACCATAGGCATAAAAGAAAGTATTATATGCAGATGCAAAAGAAGAAAAGTCAGCATTTAAAAAATTAATTAGTAACATTCCTATACTTTCTGCATAATGAATATAAATAGTTGAAGGATGTTTTATAATTTCCTTTTTTCTATTTAATTTTGTTTTAGAAATATCTTTTTCCAACTTTAAATATACTCTTGTTTCATCTCTCGTCTTTTCTTCATCATTTTCTTTGTCTGTATCTTTTCTCAGTACATTATATAAATATAATGGTGTTGAGTAATATTCTTCTTTTTCCTTTATATTAAACCATATATAAAAATCTTCTGATACTAAATGTGAAGGTAACTCTTTCATTTCTATTTCCTCCAAAAAAATTTTAGTAAAACATTTAAAATTGTATTGACAAATATAAATTATGATTATATGACAACAATATCAAATTTCATTGTAAGATTTTTCACAATATTATAATACAACATATAGTAAAAAATGTCAACAATGAAATAAAAAGTTAATTATAAAATGTAAGTTCCTATAGGATACTTATGTCAAAAATTTTACAAACAAAAAATCAACCATAGAAGGAGGCTAAATGAATATGAGTAATAAAGAGAAGATTTTAGATTTATATTATAATCAACATTTGAAACAAAATAAAATAGCAGGAATTGTTGGTACTACTACTCAATATGTTTCAAAGGTAGTAAGAACAAAGAAATAAAGAAGAAAAAGAAAAACGCAAAAAAGAAAATTCTGAAAATAGAAAAATTTATTTACAAGAATATTTTAAAACTTATAATAGACCAAAGAAAGATGACAACAGTTACGAGCAAATGATAGCACAACAAATTCAAGATTCAATGTAACTATCGTTTAGTAATAGTAACATTTCAAATTATGTTTTTGTAAAATGGAATTCATCTGCTTATCATACTAATAATAAAGGAAACTTAGTAATAGATAGAAAATTGAAAGTTGGATTTGATGTTCCAAAATCAGTAAATATGAATATTAAAATACCTGCACAGAAATATAAAAATAGATGTGTTTATAGTTATTAATGAGATTTATTAAAATTGTTTAATAAGTCTTTTTTATTTTAAATTTTAAAGAAAGGAGATCTGCCCTATGGGAAGTATTAAAGAAAATTATGAAATGATGTTTACTTCATATCCAGATTTAGTAAATATCAATCAATTAAAGGAAATGCTTGGAATTGGTATAACTCTTGCTTATAGATTAGTACGAAATAAAACAATAAAAGCACTTAAAGTTGGTAGACAATACAAAATACCAAAAAGAAATGTTATAGCATATTTAACAAATCAAAATGAAATATAGACTGGATTTAAAGTTATAAACATGGTATTATACCAATATCAATAGTAGGTTAAATCTAGTCTGTTATGAGAAAAGAAAGGAGTTTTAATGAATATAACAGCAAGCCTACAAATAAAAAATAATATTTATCAAGTTGTTTTAAATTATAAAGATATTAATGGTAAAAGAAAACAAAAATGGGTTTCAACAGGACTATCTGAAAAAGGTAATAATAAACGTTTAGCAAATCAAAAAATGCAAGAAATTTTAGCAGATTTTAAAGAAACTATTAATTGTACTACATCAAAGAACAATAAAAAATTATTTACTTTATATCTTAAAGAATGGTTGCTAGATATTAAAAATACTATTGAAGAAAACACTTATGATTCTTATAAAGTTATAGTGAATAAAATTTGCGATTATTTTGAAGATGAATAATTACTACTTAAAGATTTAAAACCTGTTCATATTCAAGAATTTTATACTACTTTATATGAAAAAAATTAACCGGAAATACAGTATTACATTATCATAATGTTATAAGAAAATCATTGCAAACTGCTCTAAAATTAGACTTAATATTAAGTAATCCTGCTGATAAAATTGAAAGACCGAAAAAAGAACAGTATATTGGTACTTTTTATTCTAAGGCTGAACTTAATACACTTTTTAGCTTAATAAAAGATGATCCTTTAAAAATAGTTATTTATCTTGCTAGTTTTTATGGATTGCGAAGAAGTGAAGTTTTAGGTTTAAGATGGGATGCATTTAATTTTGAAGATAAAACAATTACCATCAAACACAAAGCCATTGAAACCAGAAAAGATAATAAAAGAGTTATTCTTTTGAAGGATAAAACTAAAAATCAATCTAGTTATAGAACTTTACCATTAGTTGATGAGATTATCGTTCTTCTAAAAGAACACAAGAAACAAATTGATGAAAATGAAAAATTATGTGGAAACAGTTATAATAAACAATATTTAGATTATGTATGCGTCGATTCTACTGACAAATTATTTAGACCAGAATATGTTACAGACCATTTTACTTTGATTATGAAAAAGAATAAAGATGTTTTAAGAAAAATTACTTTTCATGGATTAAGGCATTCTTGTGCTAGTCTTTTACTTGCTAAAGGAATACCTATGAAAGAAATTCAAGATTGGCTTGGACATTCTACTTATTCTACTACTGCTAATATTTATGCCCATTTAGAAAAAGATACAAAAAATAAGTCTGCAAATGTTCTTTCAAATACTTTAACATTCGCAGAATAATATACCTCGCGAAAAATTGTTAGTGAACACAGTGAACGATTTTTTTCGCGAAACAAGGAGCAACAGTGTTTTGACTTAAGTTGTTTTGTAAAACAAAGCAACTAGTCAAATTAACTAGTTGCTTTGTGGTTGGGGTACTGTGATTCGAACACAGGAATGTCGGAGTCAGAGTCCGATGCCTTACCGCTTGGCGATACCCCAATGTTTTTTCTATGTATACTATAATAGCACACTTTTATTAAAATGTCTATATATTGACAAGATATGTTATTATAATTATAGTTAATATTTAGTAATATTAATTAATTATATATAGAAAGAGTGGAATTTTGATGAACAAAAAAGAAATATTAAATAGATATTCAAATGAAGATGAAAAGATACTTATGGCTAAAGTAATGGATAAAATAGAATTTACATTAAATAGAAATACTATAGAAAATACGGACTTTTTAGACTTATATCAAAAGGAATTAGTAAAAGATTTACTAAGGAACATAGAATTTAGTAATTATACTTTTTGGGGTGGAAGTGAGACAGCAGAAAGAGAAATTTTAATATTATATCCAGAAAAGCTAGAAGGAATATTAAAAAAAGAAGATGTTGCAGAAAAACTATTAAGCATTGTGAACGTAAATTTGCCAAATGAATTGAAAGGCGAATATAATCATAGAGATTATTTAGGGGCTATTATAAAATTAGGAGTAAAAAGGGAAAAAGTAGGAGATATATTTGTTAGAAATGATGGAGCAGATATAATTGTTTTAAAAGAAATAGAAGAATATTTGCTTACAAATTTAGGACAATTAACCAGATTTGGCAAGAGCCAAATAGATATTAAAGATATAAAAGACCTTGAAGAAATAGAAACAATAACTCAGAAAGTTCAAGTAATAATTCCTCAAATGAGATTAGATTGCATTGTTTCAGAAGGTATAAGATGTTCAAGAGCGAAAGCAAGTGAAATAATAAAGCAAGAGAGGGTATTTGTAAATCATAAATTAGAAACAAAAAATTCCAAACTATTAAAAGAACAAGATATGATTACAATAAGAGGCAAGGGAAGATTCAAGATAAACACAATTTTGTCAAGAACAAAAAAAGATAAGATAGTGTTAGAAATTGAAAAATATGTATAAATATTTTAATATATAGTACAAAAATAATGTAGAATAAAATCGAAGAAAGCATATTATATATTAATAGTATTAAAAACAATACTATTGAGGAGGTAGAAAATATGCTAGAAAATAACTGCAGAAGAGCATTCAGATGTTGCATAGATATAGTAATATTTATAATTTCCATTTTACTAACTTTTGTAATAGGAGTTTTGGTAGGCGGAGCAACAGAATTGGCAACAGTAATAGGAACAGGTGGATTTATAGTATTAATAACAGTATTTGTACTATTTATTATAATTAGAGTTGTACAATTGTTATGCTGTAAAATAAAATGTTGTTAATTAAAAAAAGATATTGAAAAAAAATCTTGCATATTGTAAAATATATGCAAGATTTTTTATTGAAAAGGGTAAAAAAATGGCAAATATAATAGATGGTAAATTGTTGGCTAGTAAAATAATGAAAAAGTTAAAAGAAGAAGTAAATAGTCTAAAACAAGAAGAAATTTGTCCTAAATTAGCGGTTATAATGGTAGGAAATGATAAGGCATCGGAAGTATATGTTCGAAACAAAAGCAAAGCATGTAACGAAGTAGGTATAGAATTTGAAGAGTTTATTCTAAAAGAAGATATAACTATGCAACAACTTCTAGCAATAATAGAAAAACTTAATAATAGAAAAGATATACATGGAATATTATTACAAAGTCCAATACCAAAACATTTGGACATTAGAAAAGCATTTAATACCATAAACTGCCAAAAAGATGTGGATGGATTTAACCCAATAAATATTGGAAAATTAATGATAGGAGAAGATACATTTATTTCTTGTACACCATATGGAGTTATAAAAATGCTAGAGGATAACAATATAAAAATAGAAGGAAAGAATGCAGTAGTAATAGGAAGAAGTAATATTGTTGGAAAACCATTAGCACAATGCTTGTTAAACAAGGATGCAACAGTAACAGTTTGTCATTCTAAAACCCAAAATTTGGAAGAAATAACAAGACAAGCAGACATATTGTTGGTGGCAATTGGCAAACCAGAATTTGTAACTGCTAAAATGGTAAAAGAAGGAGCAACAGTAATAGATATAGGAATAAACAGAAATGAGGAAGGAAAATTGGTAGGAGATGTGAAATTTGACGAAGTTTCACAAAAGGTACAATATATATCGCCAGTACCAGGCGGTGTTGGACCTATGACAATTGCAATGTTACTTAATAATGTAATAAAAGCAGCAAAACAACAAAATATAGGGGGCTAAAACTTAATAGTCCTCTTTTTTGATGCAATGATAAAAAATAGGTTAAATATTCAATTAGAGAAAGGAATTAATTAAAAAATGGAATATAAAATAATAAAGATTAATGAAAAGGAATACCCTAAAAAATTAAAAAAAATATATGCACCGCCTCAAGAACTATATGTATTGGGAAATTCAGAGATACTTAATGAAAATAGTATTGCAATAGTAGGATGCAGAAATTGTTCAACATATGGAGCAAATATGGCAAAAAAGTTTGGATATGAATTATCAAAAAAAGGAATAAACATAATTAGTGGTTTAGCAAGAGGAATAGACACATATTCACATATAGGCAGTCTTATGGCAAATGGTAAAACAATAGCAGTTTTGGGGAGTGGATTGGATAAGATATATCCTGCGGAAAACAAAAAACTATGCAAGGCAATAATAGAAAAGGGAGGAGCAATAATAACAGAATTTCCAATAGGAACAAAGCCGGAAAAGACAAACTTTCCCATTAGAAATAGAATAATAAGTGGATTATCAGATGGAATACTTGTAATAGAAGCCAAAGAAAGAAGTGGAACATTAATAACAGTAGGGTATGGTTTAGAACAAGGAAAAGAAATCTTTGTAATACCGCGGAAATATAACAAGTGAGTTCTCTACAGGAACTAATAAACTAATAAAAGATGGCGCAAAAATTGTAATGTCTATAGAAGACGTATTAGAAGAACTGCAATAAGATTAAAATTTTGTCAAAAGTCTTTTCATTTTTAATATTATAATATATAATATATTAGTAATATTTTAATTGAGAAGGAAAGTTTTTTCCATCTAAATTAATGCCTTTAGAAAGGAATGAGATAAAAAATGAGATCCAACAATAAAAAGACAAATGAATATGAAATAAAAGGGAAAAAAAGAAACAAAAAAGATAAAAAGAAACATTCAAAATTAAAAAAAGTAATATTAATAATATTTATAACATTAGTAATAATTGGATTAACAGGTATTGGAATATTTGCAGGGATATTCTTTAGTGATAAATGGAAAATTACTAAGGAAGATGTAGTTATAGGTTATAACAATACTACTGTTTATGATTCAGAGGGAAAATTTTTATGCGAGTTATCAGGAGATGAAAATAGAAAGATAATATCATTAGCAGATATGGGAAAATACATACCAAAAGCGTTTGTAGCAATAGAAGATGAACGTTTTGAAAAACACTCAGGTGTTGATTTAAAAAGAACAGCCGGAGCAATAGTAAACTTTATAATTCACAGAGGCAAATCTTCTTATGGAGGTAGTACAATAACACAACAATTAGTAAAAAACATGATGAAAGAAGATGAAGATGAAGGTCTAGCCGGTGTAAGAAGAAAAATAAGAGAATGGTCAAGGGCATATCAAATAGAGCAAATGCTATCAAAAAATCAAATACTAGAGACATATTTAAATCAAGTATTTATGGGCGGAGGAACAAATATATATGGTGTAGAAAAAGCATCAAAATATTACTTTAACAAATCTGCATCAGAGTTAACATTAGCAGAAGCAGCATTCTTAGCAGGCATAAATCGTGCACCAAATGCATATAACCCATATGAAGAGGGCAATGAAGAAGCAATAAAAAAAGTTACTAAAACTGTTTTAGTAAAGATGAAAGAACTTGGAATGATAGAAACAGAAGAAGAATATAATGAAGCAATAGCAACCGTAGACAAGGGTTTAACATTTACCAAAGGAGAAATAGTAGATTCAACTGATATATCATACCATACTGCAGCAGCTATAGACCAAGTTGCAGAGGATATAGCAGAACAAAAAGAAGTAAATATAAAAGAAGCAAGAAGAATATTATATAGTGGAGGGTATAAATTATACACAACACAAGTAACAAGCATTCAAGAAAGAATGGAAAAAGAATATTTAAGAGATAAATACATATTTGATTCTAAAATAACAAAAGACGAAAACGGAAAATATAAACATACTCAATCTGGAATGACTATAATAGAACAAACAACGGGAAAAGTAGTTGGAGCCATGGGAGGATTGGGCTCAGACTCAAGTCCATTAGGATTAAACAGAGCTACGCAAACATTTAGACAATGTGGTTCTACAATGAAACCATTAGCAGCTGTGGCAGCAGGACTAAATGCTGGTGTAATAACTGCAGCAACAGTATATGATGATTCATGGACTAACTTTGGAAACTGGGCACCGGGAAATTCAACAGGTTATGGTGGATTGAAATCAGTAAGATTTGGAATTGAAAACTCATCAAATATAATTAATTTAAAAATAATGTCAAATTTAGGACCAGAGAATTCTATAAAATTTTTAAATTCCTTGGGACTAGATACATATAACGAAGACGATAATATGTTGTCATTGGCTATTGGAGGAAGTACACATGGGTCTTCTCCACTTCAAATGGCAGCTGCATATGCAGCAATAGCAAATAATGGAGAATATATAACACCAATATTTTATACAGAACTTCAAGACTCTAATGGAAAAACAGTACTAAAGCCTACACAAGAAAAAAGAAGAGTTCTATCTGTAGAAAATGCATATATAGTACAAAGTATTTTACTTTCTTCTGTAAATGCAGGAATAGCAGATGTCGGAAGAATTTCTGGAATGGACTCAGCAGGTAAAACAGGAACATCAAATAATTATGTAGATAGATGGTATTGCGGATTTACTCCATATTATACAGGTGCAACATGGTATGGATATGATGAAAACGAAAAAGAACCATATGTTGGTAATAATCCATCAGGAGACATATGGAGAGAAATAATGAAAGATGTTCATAAGGACTTAGAAACTAAAAGGTTTGAAAAACCAAGTGGAGTTGTGTCAGCTAAAATATGTAGTCAGTCAGGAAAATTTGCAACAGACAAATGCAAAAACACATATTATGAATACTTTGTAAATGGAACAGTTCCAAAAGCATGTGAAGGACATATTGAATTAAAAATATGCAAGGATACGGGAAAAATAGCAACAGAATATTGCACTAATACAGAAACAAAAATATATACATCAAAACCGGAAAGAGAGCAAAATCCAAATTGGAGTACAAGTGCAGGAAATAAATATAATGTTCCAACTGCAACTTGTGACAAACATACAAAACCAGTGGTAGAAAAAATTAAGGTTCCACAAGTAATAGGAAAAACAGAAGAAGAAGCAAAAGGTTTGTTAAGTCAATTTTCTATTCAACTCGTATATGAAGATAATAAAACAGAAAAAGATGGAATTGTTTTAAGACAAAGTTTACAAGAAGGAACAATTGTAGATGCTGGAACATCTATAACAATATTTATAAACAAAAAAGTATTGCCAGAACCAGAGAAACCAGAAGAACCAGACAAACCAGAAGAACCAGACAAACCAAATGACAAACCAGAAAATTCAAATACAACAAATACTGCGGGACAATAAAAATTGGGGGAATTTTATGCAAGTAAAATTATATAATACTTTAACAAAAACAAAAGAAGAATTTAAGCCAATTGATAATAAAGAAGTTAAAATTTATACATGTGGGCCAACTGTGTACAGCTATGCCCACATAGGGAATTTTAGGGCATATATTTTTATGGATAATATACGTAGAGTTTTAAAGTATAATGGATATGATTTAAAACATGTTATGAATATTACAGATGTGGGACACTTAGAATCAGATGCAGATGAAGGCGAAGATAAAATGGAAAAAGCAGCAAGAAAAGAAAATAAGAACCCATACGAGATAGCAAAATATTATGAAAGTATGTTTTTTAGAGATATTGAAAGACTAAACATAGAAAAACCTGAAACCATTGCAAGAGCTACAGAGCATATACCAGAAATGATAGAATATGTCCAAAAATTAATTGACAACGGATATGCTTATGAAACAAGCAGAGGAATTTATTTTGATATATCAAAATTAGATAAATACCCTGTTCTGTCAAATAGAAATATAGATGATCAAATTGCAGGTGCGAGAGTAGAAGTAGACAAGGAAAAAAGAAATCCGTATGATTTTGCCATTTGGATTAAAGCGCCAGAAAACCATATAATGAAATGGGAAAGTCCATGGGGATTATCATATCCAGGTTGGCATATAGAATGTTCTGCAATGTCTTTAAAATATTTAGGAGAGCAATTTGATATTCATACAGGAGGAGTTGACCATATACCAACACATCACGAAAATGAAATAGCGCAAAGTAAAGGAAGAACAGGGAAAATACCTGCAAAAACATGGATGCATGTGGAGTTTCTACAAGTTGACAATGGAAAAATGGGAAAGTCATTGGGAAATGCATATACATTAGATCAACTACAAGAAAAAGGAATAGAGCCATTGGCATATAAATTATTTTGCTATACTGCTCATTATAGAACAAAATTGAACTTTACGTTTGAGATAGCAAAATCATCACAAATAGCAATAGATAGATTAAGAAATGGATATTTAAAGCATTTGAATGGAACAGATATTATAAATAATAATATTATAGAGGAATATAAAAAGAAATTTTTGGAAACAATAAATGACGATTTAAACATTCCTTTAGCAATGAGCATTATATGGGAAATAATTAAAAGTGAAAAAAAATCAAAACAATATGCAGAATTATTATTGGATTTTGATAGGGTTTTGGGATTAGACTTAAAAAATTCAAAAAAATATTTAGAAAGCAAAGAAAAAATACAAATACCAGAAGATATAAAAGAATTAATTGAAGAAAGAAAAAAAGCAAGAGAAGAAAAAAATTGGCAATTGTCAGATTTACTAAGAGACCAAATAAAGGAAAAAGGCTATATAGTAAAAGATACCAAAGAAGGAATGACAATTGATAAAATATAAAGGAGAAACAAAGGTGGAAGAACAAAAAATATCGTTTTGGAAAAGAATATGTATATCTGTAAAAAATGTAGAGAAATATCAAATATTGGCAGGAGAAAGTATAAAAAAATCAATTGTATATTTATTAAAAATAATGACTATATTTTCTCTAGTCGTCTCACTAGCGTTAACTATTAGATTTGGCAATGTTGTTACGAACCTAAAAAACTTTATAGAACAGAACATAGAGGAAATAAATTATAAGGATAATAAATTGAATGTAGTGGCTAAAGAGAATTTGACATACTATATAGATGAGGTTTCAACTAAAATTATAATTAATACCGGTGAGTTAACAGCGGAACAGCAAGCAGAATATGCAGAATCTCTAAAATACGAATTTAATGGAATTATGCTTTTAAAGGACAAAGTAATTATTAAAAATCAAATGACCAATATTCCTTCAGCATATAATTATTCTGATATTGCAGAACAATATGAAATAGGAACAATAAACAAACAAGATATAATAGAAAAATTGTCAGGAAAAAATCAATATACATTATGTTTTGTATTTTTTATTGTGATGACTATATACTTATTTATAATATATTTTTCTAGTGTTTTGATGGATGCGTTAGTATTAGCTATATTAGGCTATATAACTTGTTCGATTTTAAAAATAAAATTAAAACCAAGTGCATTATATAATATAGCAATATATGCATTAACATTACCAATAATATTAAATGCTATATATATGATTATAAATATATTTACAGGATTTACAGTTAAATATTTCCAAGTAATGTATACAGCAATCTCATATATATACGTTATTTCTTCTATATTAATTATTAAATCGGATTTTATAAAAAAGCAAGCAGAACTTACTAAAATATTGAGTGAGCAGGAAAAGGTAAAAGAGGAACTAGCAAAAAAAGAGCAAGAAAAAAAGGAAGAAGAAGAAAAAGAACGAATAAGAAAAAAGGACAAGGGAAAAGAAGACTCAGAGAAAAAGGAACCTAATAAGAAAGAGAAAAAGGATTCAAATTTGGGAGAGCAAGCAGAAGGAACTAATGCATAGTAGGAAGGGAGAAAATGATGAACAAAGATAAGGAAAAAGAAAAAAGAAAAAAAATAGTATATATTACTTTGTCAATAATAGTATTAGTGGCAGTATTTATAGTATTGGGAATGTACTTAGTAAATGCCAAAAACAAAGATAAAGTAAATGAGCTAGCTTATACTGACTTGATTAAGGAAATTAATGAGGGAAAAGTAGAAGAAGTAGAAATGACTGTAGGTAGCAACACTGTTAAGACCAAAATTAAAGACGTAGAGGAAAAAAAGATTACAAATGTACCAAATACACAAGCATTTATCGAATTAATCCAACAACAAAAAATAGATAAAAATAATGATATAAAATTAAATCAAAAACAACAAAGCATAATTGTAAAAACATTAACTTCATTATATGGTTTACTTCCTACAATAATGATATTAGTGTTATTCTTTTTAGTTATAAAAATGCAAGGATTAGGTGACAAAAGTAAAGTATATGATTCAGAAACTACAAATTCAAAAGTAAAATTTGAAGATGTAGCGGGCTTAGAAGAAGAAAAGCAAGAATTAATAGAAATAGTAGATTTTTTGAAAAATCCTAAAAGATTTTATGAAATGGGTGCTAAAATACCTAGAGGAGTTTTGTTATGTGGAAAGCCAGGAACGGGAAAAACATTAATAGCAAAAGCAATTGCGGGAGAAGCTGATGTTCCATTTATTTCTATGAGTGGTTCAGAATTTATAGAGATGTTTGCTGGATTAGGTGCATCAAGAGTTAGAAAATTGTTTGAAAAAGCTAAAAAGATATCACCATGTATAGTATTTATAGATGAAATAGATGCTATAGGCGAAAGAAGGTCATCAGGCAATGGAGCAGAAACGGAAAATAATCAGACATTAAATCAACTATTGGTAGAAATGGATGGGTTTGACACAGAAGAAACAATAATAGTTTTAGCAGCAACTAATAGACCAGAAATGTTGGACAAAGCATTATTACGTCCAGGAAGATTTGACAGACAAATAACAATAGCACTTCCAGACTTGAATGGAAGAGAAGCAATATTAAAAATTCACGCAAAAGGAAAGAAATTTGCAGATGATGTGAATTTAAGGAGTATAGCAGAAGATACGGCTGGTTTTTCAGGTGCAGAACTTGCAAACATATTAAATGAAGCAGCAATAATAGCAACAATTAGGGGACATAAAGCAATATCAAACAATGATATAGAGGAAGCAGTAAAAAAGGTTACAGTTGGACTAGAAAAACAAAGTAGAATTGTGTCTGACAAAGATAAAAGACTAACTGCATATCATGAAGCAGGACATGCAATAGTAAGCAGTCAATTAGAAACACAAAAAGACATTAAAGAAGTATCTATTATACCAAGAGGTGTTGCAGGCGGTTATACAATGTATAAGACAAATGAGGACAAGTATTATATTTCTAAAACAGAAATGGAAGAAAAATTGGTATCATTGCTTGGTGGACGAGCAGCAGAACAAATTGCCTTAAACGATATTTCAACAGGAGCAAGTAATGATATAGAAGTAGCAACACAAATAGCAAAAAGTATGATAACAAAATATGGAATGAGTAAAACATTAGGTCCAATATATATAGACACAGATAAGGATCCTTATGAATTGCAATTGTTAGGCGAAAAATTTGGAGATGCAATAGGAGCAGAAGTTAAAATTATGATTGATACCGCATATGCGAGAGCTCAAGAAATATTAAGAAACAATATGCCAAAGTTGGATAAAGTAGCAGAGAAACTTTTAGAAAAAGAAATAATATCGGCAGATGAATTTCAAGAATTAATACAATAGGGACAATTATGGACAGTCCAAAAATGTGCAAATAGGACATTTTTGGACTGTCCCTAATTGAGCTTAATTTTCTAATAATTCTGGCTTTTTTAAATATTTTTTAAATAGTTTTACAGAATTTGCAAAATAATATCCATCGCAAATTCTTTCATCACAAACAATTGAAAAGGAAATACACTTTTCTTCTTTTATTATATCATCATCATATATGTAACTTTTTTTCTTTTTTCCCATAGCTATAAAAATACCAGTAGTACCAAAATTATAGAGATGATGATATATGGAGTCTATCCCAAGAGAAGCTACATTTGTAAGAAAGGCACTTGTATGAAATGGACTAGCATTTATAATACTTTTTGGGAGCAAGCCTCCATTATCTAGAAACATAATAGAATTAACCAAAAATTTCAAAAGCCAATTAGGTGTTAATGATAAAATTTTTGCTAATTTATCTGTTTCGTTAGAATTTGCATTAGACTTATTTTGAATTATTGTAGAAGATAATTTGTTATTAATTTCAAATATATTTTCATTGCCTGTAAAAGGTAGTTTTACAATTGTTTCAATTCCCTCATCAGATAAATCTTTTTTTATTGCTAAAGAAATATAAATACCAGTTCTTTCATATGTTATTCCATTCATTATAAATCTATTTAATTGAGGTCTTTGAGAAATAAGTTTTACCAAAGCCGAATAAATGGCACTCATGTAAGACAATTTTATTCCCTCATCTGCTTTTTTATCTATGTATTCATCAAGTGCTGTAATTGGTATATCCTCTGTATAATATACTTGTGCATCATTTCTTGTTTTCATTATATGTGGAATTAGCTTAAAAAAAGGTGAAATATTTTTGACCTTTTTTCCATCACTTCTATATCCAAACACTTAAACTCCCCCTTTTGTCAATGTATTTATATAGCGCATAACATAAATATACAATAAACGACAAAATATTGCAAGTTTATAATAATTTTTAAATTTTAGAAATTTAAAATTAAATGTTGTAATATAATTATAAAAATGATAAAATTTGTTTTGAAAGGAATTTTATAATGGATAATTTATTTAGTATATTAATAAAAAATATACCAGAAGAAAATATATATTTAAATGAACCAATGAAAAAACATACATCCTTTAAAGTAGGAGGTAATGCGGATATCTTTATAAAAATAAATGAACTTGAAGAACTAAAATATATTTTGAAAGTGGTAAAAAAAGAAAATGTTCCATTAACTATAATAGGAAATGGAACTAATATGTTAGTAAAAGATAACGGAATACGAGGAATTGTTGCAAAAATAAACATACAGAAAATACAAATAGAAGATAAAAATGAAGAAATAATTGTGACATTGGGTGCAGGAGAGCCTTTAGGCAAAATTGCACAAATCCTTTTAAAGAGTTCCATAGAAGGCTTTGAATTTGCATCTGGTATACCAGGAACAATTGGCGGAGCAATAAGGATGAATGCTGGTGCATATGGAGGAGAGTTTAAAGATATTGTTGAAAGTGTGACTTATATGGAGGAAACAGGCGAAATAAAAACAATAAAAAACAAAGAGTGTGAGTTTGAATATAGACACAGCTTGTTTTCTAACAAAAATTATATAATTATACAAACAACACTAGGATTAAAAAAAGGAAATGCAAAAGAAATAAAAGCAAAAATGGATGAATATGCAAAAAGTAGAAAAGCTAAACAACCTATAACTATGCCAAGTGCAGGTAGTACATTTAAAAGAGGAGAAGATTTTATAACTGCAAAGCTAATTGATGAATGCGGATTGAAAGGATATAGTATAGGAGATGCAGAGGTATCAGACTTGCATGCAGGTTTTATAGTGAATAAAGGAAATGCAACTGCAAGTGATATTTTAAAATTAATAGAGTATATTAAAAACGAAGTATATAAAAAATTTAATAAGAAAATAGAGTTAGAAATTGAAGTGTTAGGAGAGTAGGATAGAGATATGAAAGGCTTTTTAAGATGGTTTAAATCAGGAGCAAAAATGAAAAGATGGGTAGTTATAATATTAATAGGAGTAACTTTGTGCTGCTATGGAATGATGAAAATATTAACAGGTAAAGAGCTAGAATTTATGGAATTGGCAAGAATAATTACAGTTTTTGTAATGGGATTTGTATTACTTATAGTAGGTATAATATCAATTCAAAAACGAACATTAGAGCTATTGGTAGCTGAATCTGATAAAAGAAATAGCCCAAAAGATACAGATGTAAAATCTTTAATATTTAATAAAAAAGTTTATAATCAGGGTCCAAAAATAGTTGCAATAGGAGGAGGAACAGGACTAAATTCTGTTCTAAAAGGTCTAAAACATTATACAGATAATATAACTGCAATTGTAACAGTATCAGATTATGGCGAACAAGTGTCGGATTCTAGAAAAATGCTAGAAACAATGCCATTAGATGACATAAAACAAAGCTTGATTGCATTATCAGCAAATGAAGATGCAATGGCAGGAATATTAAATTACAAATTTAATACTGGAAAGCTAAAAGCTCTTTCTTTTGGAGATATATACTTATTAGGAATGAAAGAATTATATGGCGATTTTGCCGAATCCATAAAACAATCAAAAGAAGTGTTAAATATAACCGGAAAAGTACTACCAGTGACGTTAGAAGAAATAAAAATATGTGCTGAACTAGAAGATGGAACAATAATAGAGAATAGAGAAAAAATTGAAGAAGAAGTTACAAGTAGAATAAGTAAAATAAATAGAATATTTATAAATCCAACAAGTTGCAAACCAGCTCCAGGTGTTTTGGAAGCTATAGCAGAGGCAGATGCAATAGTTATAGGGCCAGGAAGCTTATATACAAATGTTATACCAAATTTATTAGTGAAAGGTGTAACAAAAGCTATAAAAGAAAGCAAAGCCTTTAAAATATATGTTAGCAATTTAATGACAGAACCAGGACAAACTGATACATATAGTTTGTCAGACCATATAAAAGCAATTAAGGAACATGTTGGAGAAGGAGTAATAGAATATTGCATATATGATAATGGAGATATAATACCAGAGTTTATAAGAAAATATAATATGGAAGGACAGGATTTAGTAGAAATAGATGTTTCAAAAGCAAAAGCTGAAGGAGTAAATCTAATGCAAAGGGACATTTCATGTGTCACAGATGGGTATGTACGTCATAATCCAGATGCAATAGCAGCTTCTATAATACAATTAATATGTGATGATTTGAAATTTAACGATATGCAAAACAATACACAATATATGATTCTTAATGATAAATTAAAGGATGCAAAAAAATCATTAAAGCAAGATCAAAAAGCAAGACCAAAAACAAATAATAAAACACCAAGAGGAAAAAGCAAGTTTTATCAGAAATATCAAGAAAGAATAAAATCAATACAAGAGGCAGAAATTAAGGAAAAAGAAAGAGAAAAAAAGAGAAATATGCCTAAAAGGGGTAGAAAAAAGAAAGAAGAAACAAAAATAGAAATAAAACCACTAAGATAAAAGGGGAAAGTTAAAATGGAATATGCAAAAGATAAAATGAGTTTAGAAGAAGGAATAAAAAGAGAATGGATTATAACAAATGGCTTAGGAGGATACTGTAGTTCTACAATAATAGGTGCAAATACTAGAAAATATCATGGCCTTTTGGTAGCACCACTTACACCTCCAGCAAGAAGGCATCTAATTTTATCAAAACTAGACGAAAGTATACAAACAGACGGAAAAAAGTATAATCTTTACACAAATATGTGTAAAAATTATATTTCAGATGGATATAAATATTTACAAAGCTTTAAAAAAGATTATATACCAGTATTTGAATATGAAGTAGCTGGCATAAATATAAAAAAATCAATATGTATGGAATATAGAAAAAATACAGTTGTGTTAGTATACGAAATAAAAAATAATGATAAAGATTCAATATTAACACTAGCACCAATAATGAATCTTAGAGATTTCCATACTGTAACAACAAACTATGAGTTTGATTTAAGGCAAAACATAAATAAAAATAAGGTTAAAATAGTAATAAATAGACAATCGGAAACACCGATATATATGAATTTAACAAATGGAAAGTACATAAAACACGAAAATGACAAATTTAATAATATGTATTACATAGAAGAAGAAAAAAGAGGAATGGCGGCAGAAGAAAATTTAATCGTACCTGGAAGATACGAAATAGAATTGGCACCAAATGAGGAGAAAACAATTACTTTTGTGTGTTCTTTAGAAGAAAACATAGAAGAAATTGATGGAAAAGAGATTATAAAAAAAGAAATATCAAGAATAAATAAACTAATAGATAAATCAAATCTGTTAAATTCGGAAAACGAAGAATTGGTCAAAACATATATTATTGCTTCAGATAATTTTGTAGTATATAGACCATCGTTTGCCCTTTATACCATAATTGCTGGATATCCTTGGTTTTTAGATTGGGGAAGAGATAGCTTAATTTCATTTGAAGGACTATTGCTATTGTCAAATAGATATGAAATAGCAAAGGAAGTTTTATTAACATATATAAGAGATATAAAGTTTGGTTTAGTTCCAAATGGATACTCAGGATATGATAATAGACCATTATATAATAGTGCTGACGCATCATTGCTATTGTTTGAGCAAGTAAAAAAGTTTCTTAATTATACAAAAGACTATAACTTTGTAGAGGAAAATATATATAAAAGTTTAATAAAAGTAATAGAGTCATATATAAATGGAATAAACCATGATAATAACAATATATGGTTGGATAAAGATGGATTGCTTGTAGCAGGGACAGAACATACACAAAATACATGGATGGATGCAAAGGTGGGAGAATATTGTGTTACACCAAGAAACGGAAAAGCAGTTGAAATAAACGCAATGTGGTATAATGCATTAAAAATAGCAGAAGAACTTACAGAACTATATGGTACCAAAGAACAAGAGAAAAAATACAATGAATTGGCAGAAAAATGTAAAAAGAGCTTTAAAGAGAAGTTTTACAATAAAAGAAGAAAATGCTTATATGATGTCATTGGAGATAGCAAAATAAGGCCCAATCAATTATTTGCAATAAGCTTAACATATCAAGTTATAGAGCCAAACTCGGAAATAGCAACAGAAATGTTTGAAACAGTAACTAAAAAATTATTAAATGATTATGGATTAAAAACACTTGCTAAAGGGGAACCATTTTATAAAGAGGTATATGAGGGCGATGTTTTAAAAAGAGATATGAGTTATCATCAAGGCATAACGTGGCCATGGCTATTAGGTATATACTCAGATGCATATAGAAATAGAATAAAAGCAGAGAAAAATGCAAAAGTAAAAAATGAACTAAAAAAGCAATACGAAAACTTTAGGGAAAATGTTAAACAAACATTTATAAAGGAAATGAACGAAAATTCAACTGTTGGAAGCATAAGCGAACTATATGATTCAAAAAAACCATATTTAGCAAAAGGCGCATTCGCACAAGCGTGGAGTGTATCAGAAATATTTAAAATAATTTTACAGAAGGGATAAAAAGTGAGAATATTAGGAATTGACCCAGGTTTTGCTATAACTGGGTATAGTATAATAGATTACATAGGCAATAAATTTAATTTAATAACCTCTGGTGCTGTCACAACAAAGGCTGGGGAATCATTTCCATTAAGACTATTAAAATTAAATAATGACTTAGAAAATATAATAGACGAGTATAAGCCGGATGCAATATCAGTGGAAGAATTATTTTTTAACAATAATGCAAAAACAGCCATAAATGTTGCTCAAGCAAGAGGCGTTATATTAGTTGTGGGAAGTAGAAAGCAAGTTCCAACATATGAATACACACCACTTCAGATAAAGCAAGCGGTTGTGGGATATGGAAGAGCTGATAAAATGCAAGTGCAAAAAATGGTTAAAACTATATTGAATGTTGAAAAATTGCCAAAATTAGATGACACTACAGACAGCATGGCTGCAGCAATATGTCATGCACATTCATCAAAATTTTCACAAAAATTATAGGAGTTTTTAATGGTATATTTATTATATGGAGAAGAAAGATATCTTTTAGAAAATAAAATAAAAAGAATAAAAAAAGAATTTGGAGAATTAATACAAGGAATAAATTATATACAAATAGGAGAAACAGAAATAGATAATATTATTTCAGATATTGAAACTCCTCCATTTGGGTATACAAAAAAAATGATACTAGCAAGAAACACGGGAATATTTAAAAAGAGCAAAAAGACAACTAAAAAGGAAGAAAAAGCTAAAACTATAGTGGACAAACTAGCTGAGTATATAGAAAAAAATATAAAGCAAATAAATGAAACAGTAGATATTATTTTTGTAGAGGAAGAGGCAGAAAAAAATTCATTGTATAAATCAATAGAAAAAAATGGCGAAGTTATTGAGTTTACAGAGTTAAAACTTCCAGAACTAATAAGCAATATAAAAAAAATATGTAATGCATATAAAGTAAATATAGATGAAGCAACAACAAGATATTTTATAGAATGTTGTGGCACAAATATGCAAGAACTAATTAATGAAATAAGAAAATTGATAGAATATGCTGGAGAAAATGGAACAATAACATCAAGGGAAATAAATTTACTAAGCACAAAACAAATACAAGCAATAATATTTGATTTGACAGATAGTTTGGGAAAAAAGGATATAGCACAATCTTTAAAAGTGTTAAAAGGTTTAATAGCATCAAAAGAGCCAATACAAAAAATTTTAATAACACTGTATAATCATTTTAAAAAGTTATATATAGTAAAAATTGCTGAAAGAAGTAATAAAAACTTAATAACGGCTATGAATTTAAAACCAAATCAAACATTTCTTACTACAAAATATAAACAACAGGCAAAATATTTTGAAGAAATAGAATTAAATAAAATATTAAAAGAACTATCAAATTTAGATTCAAATTACAAGAATGGATTAATAGATTTGCAAATAGGACTAGAAAGTATATTGTGCAGATATTGCTCAAAATAAAATGTATAAAAAATACCGATTTTTCTAAAAATATAGTAGAGATAGTGTAAAGTAATCTATGAAAAATGTAGGGACGATTTTAATCGCCCGTACTTCGAAGAAATTACTAAAAAAATTTATAAGAGAGGTATTTTTATGTATAATTTTAGAACAGACTTAGCTTTAGAAAGAAGAGATTTATATAAAAGAGCAAATAATATAGAAAATGAAGTAGACGGAATAGAAACAGAAGAAGAAAAAGTAGATGAAGACATAAGAATAACCAGAGTAAAGGTTTTAAATGAAAATGGAGAAAAAGCAATAGGAAAAAAAGTTGGAAATTATATAACAATAGACATAAACAACTTGAAAATAGCGGGACAAGAGCAGATTCAAAAGGCTTCTGATACTTTAACAAAAGAATTAAAAGAGTTATTAAAAAAACATATAGGCGAACAAGAACCAATATTAGTTGTAGGATTAGGAAATTTATATGTTACACCAGATGCCTTGGGGCCAAAAGTTGTACAAGATATAGATATTACAAGGCACATATTGCAATATATGCCAGAAGTACTAGATAAAGATACAAGACCAGTAAGCGCTATATCGCCAGGAGTATTAGGAACTACAGGAATAGAGACACTGGAAATATTAAAAGGAATAGTAGATAATATTAAACCTAAACTATTACTAATAATAGATGCTTTAGCATCAAGAAGTATAGAAAGAATAAGTAGCACAGTGCAATTAGCTGATACAGGTATAGTGCCAGGTGCGGGAGTTGGAAATACAAGAAAAGAATTAACAGAAGAAACATTGGGAGTACCTGTTATAGCAATAGGAATACCTACGGTTGTAGAAGCAGCAACAATAGCAGCAGACAGCTTAGACTTATTTATTCAAAAAATACAAGAACAAGCAAAATCAAATGATTTTCTAAACAAATTGCAAGAAGAAGATAAATATGAAATGATAAAAGAAGTACTTGCACCAAATGATTATAATTTTATAGTAACACCGAAAGAAATAGACGAATTAATAGAAAATATGAAAGATATAGTGGCAAGAGGAATAAATTTTGCGACTCAAAAGTAGAGAGAATGGGCGATTTTAATCGCCCACTAAAAATATTTAATTGATATCTTGTATGGATTAATAAAATATGATAAAATTTAAAAGATTGCGAGTAAAGCAAACAAGTATAGAAAATGAACTAAAGGAGCGAAAAAAAATTGAGAATATTAAAAGATTTTAAAATACCTAATTTTAAATTTCCAAAGTTAAAAATGGATAATTTGTCAAAGATAGACAATGTAGAAGTTAATTATGAAGATGTAAAAAAGGCAGAAGAATATAAAAAAAGAAGAAAAAAAGAAAATTATCCAACTACATCATATACAACAATAAAAGAAATATTTGCAAAAAACATACAAGAATTTTCTAAGGAAACTGCAATATTAGAAAAGTTTAATCCAAAAGAAAAATTTACGGAAATTACATATGAACAATTTGGAAATGATGTTATAAATTTTGGTACAGCATTAACTAAAAAATTATGTTTAAAAGATAAAAGAATAGTAATTATAGGGGAAAATACATATCACTGGTATGTATCTTATATGACAATGTTATGCGGGGCTGGAATAGCTGTACCTGTCGACAAAGAATTACCTGAAAACGAAATAGAAAATGTAATAAGAAGAGCAAAAGCATCAGCAGTTATTTTTTCCACGAAAAAATCAGATGCAATAAAAAAAATAGAAGAAAAATTACCGGAAGTACAATACTTTATACAAATGAATTCAGACAGCGAAATATCTGGAAAAAATGTTGGAATGGATTGTTTAATAAAACAGGGCAAACAACTTGTAGAGCAGGGAGACAATTCTTTTATGGATATTAAAGTAGATCCAGACGAATTCAAAGTGCTAATTTTTACTTCTGGAACCACATCAAATTCAAAAGGGGTAATGTTGTGCAACAGAAATTTGGCTGCAAATATTAATGCGGTTTTAGCATATGTTAAGTTATATCCGAGTGATAGATTTATGTCTATTTTGCCATTACACCACACATATGAGTCTACAATTGGATTTTTATTACCGTTTGCAATAGGCGGATCTGTGGCAGTATGCCAAGGACTAAAATATATAGTACCAAATTTACAAGAAACGAAACCTACAGCATTATTGACAGTTCCATTATTGGTAGAAAATTTATATAAGAAAATAAATGCAAACATTAAAAAAAGTAAAAAAGAAAATATGGTAAATTCAATGATACACGTTACAAATGCATTAAAAGCAGTTGGTGTAGATATCAAGAAAAAGGTTTTTAACGAAATACATGAAAATTTGGGAGGAAATTTAAAATATATAGTTTCCGCAGCAGCACCGATAGATGCTAAAATTGGAAATTGGATTGAAGATATTGGAATAATTTTTTTACAAGGATATGGCTTAACAGAGACTGCACCAATAGCAGCACTTACACCAGAGTTTGACGCAAAGATTGGCTCAGCAGGAAAAGCTGTTGTAGGAGCAGAATTAAAAATTGATAATCCAAATGAAAATGGCGAAGGAGAAATATTAATAAAGAGTCAGACATTGATGTTAGGCTATTATGAAGACGAAGATGCTACAAATAAAGTAATAAAAACAGTAGATGGTGAAAGATGGTTCTATTCAGGAGATATAGGCTATTTGGATGATGAAGGATTTTTGTATATAACAGGAAGATGTAAAAATGTTATTGTTACGCAAAATGGAAAAAATATATATCCAGAGGAAATTGAATTGTTATTGGGAGATATCCCAGAAATTAAAGAGAGTCTTGTATATGGAAAAGAGCCTGAAAATGACAGAAAAGATGAGAATGAATTAATAATATCTGCAAAGGTAATACCAAATTATGAAGAGATAGAAAAGATACATGGAAAAGGTTTAACAGAAGAACAAGTATATAACATTATTTGGGAAAAAGTTAAAAGCGTAAACAAAAAATTGACTTCGTATAAAGCAATTAAAAATTTAGAAATAAAACATGAAGAATTTGAAAAAACAACAACAATGAAAATAAAAAGATATGCGGAGCTAAAAAAAGACAAAAATTGACTTGACAATAAAAAAAGCGTGTAATAAAATTGTAGTAGAAAATATCATAATCCTATTGTAATTTTATTTATAGCATTATATAATATTATTGAAATTGTAAAAGTAGATATAATAACATAGGACAAAGGAGGTAATGTTTACAATGTCTAGAGCTGGCATAGTAAACGTGAGAATGGTAATCACGGAAGAAAAAATCTTATCAAATATTGATAAAGTACAAAAATTAATTAATCCAAACAGTAAAAAACAAATAGTACAATTAGAAGAAGATGCATATTTTAAAGATTTAATTGAATCAATAAAAACATACTTAATAGAATATCCAAAAAAGAAAAGTTTTCCTAAAGGAGTCTATAAAGCATCATATCAATTGGTAGAATATGCAACAAGTGAGTTTGAAGAAAACACAAAAAAAATAGAAGAATTAATAAGACAAAGAGAAGCTAATATAGCGCTAGCAGCAAAACTTAAAAATATATTAAATGCAATAGTCAATAAAGAAGCAAATTGGAAACAAACACTTAAAGAGGCTTCAAATGATTTCTCAGAAGATATAATAGATACATTAGGGTTAATAGGAAGAGCAAAATCAAAGAAATCACAAAATTGCCAAGATGCAATGAAGTTAATTAATGCTAGAATAGCAAATTTGGAGTCAAACCTACATATTGAAATAGACATGGAGAGAATAGAAGACAGATCAAAAGCATTAAGCTACATAGGAATCGAAATTGCAGATGCGTTAAAGGCAATACCTGCACCTCAAGAAGAGAAAATAATACAAGAAGCAGATCAAGTAGCAATAGAAAATGAACAGTATATTGAAGAAACAAGAGTAAAAGTTAAACCAACTCTATGGCAAAGAATTAAAAATAGTAAGTTTGGAAGAACAGTAAGTAAAATTATGAGAATTAGAATAGTGGTACAAATACCTACACTTCCAGAAGGAAAAGAAGAATAAAAAATGTCGAAAAACCAGTTAAAATAACTGGTTTTTTTGATAAAAATAATATTTACAAAACATAGTTAGAGTGATATAATTACGGTGTCAATAATTTAAAATATATATGAAAGGGGCTTAATTATGAAAACAAACAAACTAAAAATGATAATGACTATATTTTTTACAATTTTTATATTATGCATATTATCATTAACAGTTAACGCAACAAATGAAGAAATAGAAATATTAGAAAAATTAGAGGAAGGAGAAAAAAAATATATTATTTATATTTCGACAGATTCAGAATTTGAATTCGCCTTTTCAGATAACTCAGCAACAGAAATAGATGACTTAGTATTTTTACCATCGGTAACAGACACAAATGGAAATAACGTAGCTTATATAGACTCAACAATGTCAGCAACAACATATTTATGGGTAAAAAATACAACAAACAATACGATGCTTATAAAAGGATTAAAAGTAGATTTAACAGACACTGTTACAGATAGTATTGTTGACGAAATAGCTGATATAACAAAAAGAATTAAAGTTGACATGACTAAAAAGAATAAGGAAGAAAAAGAAATTGACGGCGTAAAAACTACAATAACAACAGGCAAAGTAGAAATAACAGATAATGAAAATTCAGTATATAAATATCAATTAATTAAAGTTACAGACAGCAACAAAGATTTTGAAACTTTAATTGAAAATATGAATAAAGCAACCAATATGTTTGAAAAATTGAAAGCATATAAACACTTTTATAATAGATATTATGAGCTAGTGCCTTCACCACGTGATTTAGCATGGCAAGAAGTAAAAAACATGACTATACCACAACCAGAAACGTCAGAAAATGGAGACAAATATATTTTATGGTTAATGCAAGATGGCGATATTATAGATTTGCAAATATTAACTTGTACTAGAGCAGAAGATGGTGGAGAAGAAATAGAAACTGTTATAGTAAAAGAAACATCTAAATTACCTTTTACATATGATAGTATGATTTTATTTATAGTATTAGGAGTATTAATAGTATTAGCAATAGTGTTATTAATAGTTAAAAATAGAAAAAATGAAAAATAGAATAATTAATATATTGTTAGCAATTTTAATAACAGGAATAATAGTAACAATAATACTTATAGTAATAAAATATGGAAGAAATCAAAAAAAAGAAAAAGAATTAAAGGATGTTGTTGAAATTGTTACAACAAAAATAAAAGAAAATAAAGAAGAAAATAAACCTATAGGCAATATAGAAGTGAAGGGTTATAAAGTAGAGGGAATAATAAAAATTTCTAAAATAAATATAGAATATCCAATACTAGAAAAAACAACTGATGAGGCTATGCAGTATTCTGTTACACACTTTTGGGGTGATAGTGTGAATGCAATAGGAAATTACACAATAGCAGGGCATAATAATATTGATGGTACAATGTTTGGGAATACAGACAGATTAGAAGAAGGAGACATTATAGAATTAACAGGACTTGACGGAAAAAAAGTACAATATAAAATATTTAAGCAATATATTATTGATCCAGAAGATGTTAATTGTGTAAAAAGTGTGAAGGCAGGAACTAGAGAAGTAACTTTAATAACTTGCCAAAATGGACATAAAAATAGATTAGTAACAAAGGCAAGAGAAATAGAACAAGAATAATTAATATAAAAGGTAGTGTAAGGTAATCTATGAAAAATGTAGATGTGATTTTAATCGCTCGCACTTTGAAGAAATTACCAAAATAGAAATGGAAAGGGGCAAAAAAATGAAAAGCAAGTTCAGTTATAAAAGCAAAAGAACTATTATAATAGCAGCAATTATAACAGTACTTTTAGCTGGAACAGCAACAGGTGTGTATTTCTTTACAAAAGGTAATGCACAAGCACAAGCTGCTGGCGATAATAATACAACACAAGAACAATATGGCGAAGCACCAGAGGAAAACAAGAACGAACAACAAAATAATACATCAGAGAATGAACAAAATAAAAATGAACAAGGAGAGACAACTCCAAATCAACAAGAAGAACAGGAAACAGAAAGACAAGAGCAAACAACAAATAACAATCAAACAACGCAAAATGAACAAACAACAACAACTACAACAGGGGAAGTTCCAAATCAAGAATATGTAACTGAAAGAGAAGAAACAGTTAAAAATCCTTGGGAATCATTAGAAGTGGGCTGGGGACCAACACAATTTGCGTCAATTGCATCAACTGCAAACTTAACAGCAAAGAAATCAAATCTTGAAATACATAAGACTGTAGACAAAGAAAGTGTAAAAATAGGAGATACACTAACATATACTATAAGCGTAAAGAATAATGGAGACAAAGTTGCAAAAGCAATAATATATGACAATGTACCAGAAGGAACAGTATTACTAAATAAAGATAATAATGAAGATGAAAATACAAAAAAATTAACTTGGAGAGTAACAGTAGAGCCTGGAGAAACAGAGAATGTTGAATTTACAGTAAGAGTTAAAGCAGAAAAAGGAACAATAAAAAACTCTGCAATAGTTAACGGAAAAACAACGGAAGAAACAGAAACAGGAATTATAAATATCACAGGTAAAAAAGAAGTAAATACCTCAGAAGCAAAAGTTGGAGATACATTAACATATACAATTACATTAACAAATAGTGGAAATGCAACAGGAACAGTAACAGTAACAGATGAAATCCCAGCCGGAACAACATTAGTTGAAAAGTCAATAACAAATAATGGTGTTGAATCTAATGGAACAATCACATGGACTGATGTAGAAGTAAAAGCTGGAGATACAGTAGAAGTTTCATTTAAAGTAACAATTAACAACGATACAAAAACATCAGTAAGAAACACAGCTGTAATTGATGATAACAAACCAACAGAAGAAGTTGAAACAAAAGTTGCAAATATTACAGGAGCAAAAT
>ERZ857984.15-NODE-15-length-250879-cov-12.397167_pt1 | contig 250879 bp, 222 predicted proteins | sample MGYA00519914_ERZ857984 | MGnify/ENA primary metagenome ERZ857984 (study PRJEB31778, sample SAMEA3449417) | human gut metagenome | biome: human gut; feature: human-associated habitat; material: faeces | place: United Kingdom | collected 2010/2012 ...
CACGGATTTTCAGGTTCTCGGAAAAACTCAAAAAGGCGCGAATTATCGCCGTTTTGAAGCAAGCAAGGTGTTGTGCATCAGCATCGTCACCGTCATCGGTCCCACCCCGCCCGGGACGGGAGTGATAAACGAGCAAACGTCTTTTACGTTTTCAAAATCCACGTCGCCCGAAAGTTTGCCGTTTTCGTCGCGGGAAATGCCGACGTCGATAACGACCGCGCCGTCTTTCACCATATCTTTCGTGATTAATTTGGGTTTTCCGACGGCAACGACAAGAATATCCGCCGTTTTTGTAAATTCTTTAAGGTTTTGCGTCTTGCTGTGGCAAATCGTAACGGTTGCGTCGCGTTGCAAAAGAAGTTGCAAGGTCGGACGTCCGACGATATTGCTGCGCCCGACGATCACGGCGTGTTTCCCTGCGATTTTTACGCCCGTCGACTCGATAAGAGCGATGATCCCCTGCGGCGTACAAGGCGCAAGGTCGGGGGTGCCGAGGCACAGTAAACCCGTCTGGTATGCGGAAAATCCGTCCACGTCCTTGTTCACGTCGATATGCGCGGTTACCTTTTTCTCGTCGATAGAATCGGGCAAAGGAAGTTGCACCAGAATACCGCTGACCGTATCATCGGCGTTGAGCCGCTCGATTTCGTCGATAAGTTCCTTTTCGGTAACGGTCAAGGGAAAGCGGCAAAGAATACTTTTTATGCCGACCTCTTCCGAGGCTTTTACCTTATTTTTTACGTAAAGTTCGCTTGACGGATCGTTGCCGACAAGAATGACGGCAAGACACGCTTCAACGCCCTTTGATTTAAGTTCTGCGACCTGCGCCTTTATATCCGCGCGGATTTTTGACGACAAGGCCTTTCCGTCGATAATCTGCATTATTCCTCCGTCAGCGCCTTATTGACGCTTGCAAGCACGCCGTTGACGTAAGATTTGCTCTTTTCCGTGGAATATCTTTTGACAAGTTCGACCGCCTCGTTGATACTGACGGCGGCGGGAACTTCCGGGACGTATTTCATCTCGTAAACGCTGACGATCATCGCGGCAAGATCGGGCTTGTAAATGCGGTCGATATTAAAGCCGTTGGAATACTTTGCGACAACGCCCTTCAATTCGTCAAGATGCGTATAAATGCCGTCGTACGCCTTTCTGACGTACAGTTTGTCGGAGTCGGTCAAAGACGCGTCCATAAGGTACGCTTCCAGAGTGACGTCGTTTTTATCTTCCGAAAAAAGTTGTTCGAACGTGAGTTGGAAAAGATGTTCTCGTGCGGTGCTTCTGCTCATATAAACCTCTGAAATTCAAAAACAATTAGCCCGTCGTAAAAACGAGGGCTAAGTGAAAGTTATGCGTTTTCTTCTTCGGATTTTGCGACGTCGTCGGTTTCTTCGTCGTCAAAGTCGTGAACGATCACGGGGGTGTCGTCGGTCTCATCGACGATAATACTGACAACCGAAACGTTGACTTCTCCCACGGTATAGCAGGTTTCCTTTTCGATTGCTTTTTTGATTGCAATCTGAACCTTGCAGACGGTGTCGGGAATGTTGTAGCCGTACAAAATATTCAGATAAATATCGATATCGACGGTGTTGTCGCTTTTAACGTAAGCGTGGACGTCGTTGTCTTTGATGATACGCAACTTGTCGGGGTTTTTCCCGAGAAGTTCCGCCCCTTCGATTTCGGCGGCTGCGCGAGATGCGATGTCCGCGATGATTTCGGCGTAAACTTCCGTATTCGATTTCACTGACTTGATTTTTGCCATACTATCCTCCAAATTACGGATATTATAGCATATTTTTTCGTCTTATACAAGCAATTATACCCGTTCCCCGACACATTTTATCAGTATTGACAGACGATTACGTCGTTTGCGGTGTAACTCGTTTCATTGGTCACGACGCTGAGAATCTGAGCGACTTCCTGCGCTTCCAGATTGTCGTCGGCGACGACCACCGTGCAGTTCTTGTCGGAAAGAGTTACGATTACGTCGCGAAATCCGCGCGCCTGAATAAGTCTTTCCAACAGAAGTTCGTTTTCCATCTGCGTGCATACGCTCTGTTTCTGCGTTTCTGCCGCCGTTTTTGCGGACGCGCTTGCGCTCTCGGACGAAATTATCGCGTCAAGATAATCGATAAGTTCCTGACGGGTGGTTTCCCTTGACGAGCGGAAACTTTTGAACGTTTCGGTAACGGTAGGTTCGTTTGTGTTCGTCGTCAGCGTTTCCTGGCGTTTCGTGAGCTTTGTGTTGAGCCATACGTTAAGGACGGCGGACACCACAAGGAGAACGGTCATAATAGACAGTACCGCGATTTTCTTTTTGTTGTTTTTCATATAAACCCTCCATTTAATTCATTATGAAAATTTCGATTATTTTTTCGTTTACGTTCAGGGCGGTTGCGACGGCTTTTAAGATATTCAGCCTTACGGCGACGTCTTTCGCCCCTTCCGCCACAACTATTACGCCGGTGATTTTCGGCGCGACGGTTTTTTCGATAAGCGGTTTTTTGTTTTCGTCAAACACGGCGGTTGACTTTTCTTCGGTAACGGTGGTCGTAAGGTTCGCCCCGCCCGAGTCGTCGGTGCGCGTCGTCGTATTCGTCGTTTTGTCAAAGGCGTAAACGGTCTCGAAATTGCCGTCGTAACCGATGTACACTTCGACTTTTCCCGCGCCTTTTATCTTTGATAAAACCGCCGCAAGTCTTTCTTCGTCCGACGCCGTTTCGACAATCGCCGCCCCCGCGTTTCCGCTTTCCGCCTGCTTCTTCTTCGCCTCGCGTACGATTCCGTAAAGCAAAAGGATTATCGCAATTAAAATTATGCAGACGATGATTTCGATATTCTTTACGCTTTTGATTTTTCGGATAAAATCCTTAAACGGTTTTTTCTTTTCTTCGTTATCGTTCATAAAAAACCCTCAGTTTGTCTTCCGGGACGCCCGAAAACTTTGAGATTTCGCTTTTCAACGCCCCGATATCAATACTATTCGACTTGTCCCGTTCAAATGACTTATAGGACAAAATAACGTTTACGTAGTCAATTTCCGACGAAGTTTCGCTTTTTACGACGAATTTTACCATTGCTTCGATTCCCTTTTCTTTCAGAAACTTTTCGATATTCCTTTCCTGCGTTTTATATGCGTTCGTCGCCACGCCGTACAAAAAAGTTTCGTCGATTTCAAGTTCGGATACAGTATCAAAAGCGTTCGGAAAACCCGAAAAGTCGCTTTTTAAGAGTTTCGGCAGCGGCGATACCAGAACGAACAACGTTATGAGCGCGAAAATCCCCTTGACGTATTTTTTCGTCTGTCCGTTCGGAATAAGCAGCGACGAAAGCGTTGAGAGAGCGATAACGCCCGTGATTTTAAGAAGCCACGCGCCCATATCACACCCCGACCGACGTTCCCGCCGTCAGCACCATCGCGAAAAACGCAAACGTTGCCCCCGCGATCGCCGCAATGAGTAACCCCGCACATTTTGAAATTTTCATCAGCATATCCGATATTCCCGATACCCCCAGCGGCTCGACAACGCCTGCTGCAAATCGCAAAATAAGGTCAAACGCGATAAGTTTTCCGACGGGCGCGACGACAACCGACAACAATATCAGAAGTCCCGTCATTCCGACCGCGTTTTTGACAAGCGCACACCCCGCAAGCACCACGTCGAATCCGTCCGACACGTAACCGCCGATTATCGGGACGTAACTTTTTACGCCGAATCGCGCCGCGTTTATCATCACTCCGTCAACGGTTTTCCCGATTACGCCGCCGATAAGAAGATATGCAAAAAACGCCGAAAACACCGTTTTCAACACTATGCTGCCCGATTTTTTGAAAAAATCCGCCATTTTGTCAAGTTTGACCGCAGGCGAAATATTGCCTACCGCATTCAGTAAAACCGCGCCCGTAAAGCACGGCAGCACAAACGTTTTCACGACTTTCGTAAGCCCCACCGAAAACACGCCGACAAGGGGTTTCAGAAAGCCTACGCCGCTTGCCCCGCCCAAAGCCGTCATAAGCGTCAGAAGCACGGGAAACAATGCGGCGGACAACTTTTCGACACGCCCGACAGTATTTATCGTAAGAGTCAGCATATTCGCCGCTTCCGACACGATGACTGTAAGAATCGCCGAAAAGCACGCAAAATCCACGATTTCCGACGTGTTTTCGTTCAGAAATCCGGAATTGAGTCCTTTCAGCATACCAGACATCACCGAAATCACGACGACGGTAATTATCGACGGAAGAAAACCGAGCGCGCCTTTTAATATAAGAGAGAAAATTTCGCCGATGAAATCCTTAAAAGATACGCCGACGTTGCCGTCAATAAGCCTTTTCAGAAGTTCCTTAAAACCGCCCGCGACAAACGCGCTTTCGTCGTCGGAAAGCGACGAATAATAATCTTCCAGGCTTTCAAGGTCAAGTTTTTCAAGGACTTCGTCCGTCCCGTCTTCAACCGATTTTTCTTCTTCGCCCTGCTTGGCGTACGCAACGTTTTTATCCCGAAAAATTGATAATATCGCAAGAAAAACCGCAAATATTAAAAATATTTTGATTATTTTTGTTTTCATATCGCAAGTTTTTCAACGACGTTTATAAACGCTTCGATAACGGGAAACGCCAGAATAAATATCGCGATCTTTCCCGAAAGTTGCAGTTTCTTCCCGACGCTTCCCGCCCCGTAATCTTCGCAAATCCCTGCGGAAAATTCCGTGAGATAACCCACTCCCACGATTTTCAGAATCGCCCCGTACAACGCCGACGGTATCCCCGTTTTTGCGACGATTTCCGAAAACTTCACCAGGACTTCCGACATACCCTTCGCAATCATAATCAGTATGACAAGCCCCGTTGCCAGAACGACGAAAACCGAAAACTCCGACTTTGCAGACTTTATAAACCCCGCAGTGATTACGCCGAGAATCCCCACGCCCACGATTTTGAAAATATCCATTATTTCAGCCCGAAAAGTTGTTTGACGGTGTCCATAACGCCCGTCAGCATATCGACGACCATCATTAAAACCACGACGATGCCGACGATGGTAACGAAAGTTCCGATTTCGTCCTTGTCGCTCTTTTTAAGGATTACGTTTACGATTGCGGTGAGCATTCCCACCCCTGCGATTTTTAAGATGATTTCAATCCCCATATCACACCACGATAAGCATAAGAGTTACGCCCAGCACGACGAACAACTTATAATACATTTCACCTTTTTTATTAAGTTCGATTGCGGATTTGCTCTTTTTTTCGTTGAAAACGTCAAGATAGCGCACGGTATTTGTAATTTCGTTTTCAAGATTCGACTTTCCTAGCGAGTGCAAAAACGCCGCGACAAGCAGACTGTCTTTTTCTTTTATCATTACGTTTTTTATTTTTTTTTGCACTTCTTCGACGTTCTTAAAGCCCGCGGGCAGCCCGTCCGCGAATTTTTGAAGCGAGTCCGAAAACGCGCCTTTCGACGACGAAACAAAGGTTTTTATCACGTCTTCGAGCGGCGTTTGCAAGGATGATATTTCCCGCTTGTAAAGGTTCAGAAAATCGACGGCGTCCGAAAAGTACGCGTATCTCACCCTGAAAATCCTTTTTATCGCAATCCCGATAAGGCTTGACGCAGCCATTAAAAGCGCGCCGCTTAATACGCTTAACATCCGATAATTTCCTTGATTTCCCCGACTCTGTTCTTTTTCGTCAATACGACGGTAATATCCATCGCCCGTTGCAGTTTTTCGTAAACGGTGTTTTTAAGGTCGGAAACACCCGTTGCGTGCAGCGACGCCGCAACCTTAACGCCCGCGCGCATTGCGTCCAGAACCGCGTCCACTTCTTCCGCGCCGTAAATCTCGTCGGTGACCACGACGTCGGGATTCATACTTCTTATCGCGCACTCGTACGCTTTCAATTTTTTGACGCCGGTGATGACGTCAACGCTTTTGCCAAGGTCAAGCCCCGACACCCCTTTCACCGCCCCCGCGATTTCCCGTCTTTCGTCGATGACGCACACGTTAAATCCGTCGTTTGAGGCAAGCCGTGCAATTTCACGAAGGAGCGTCGTTTTTCCGCCCGACGGTGGCGCAATTACCAAAAGATTCTTAAATTCGCCGTTTTTTATCACTTTTTTTGCGATTTCGTCGGCTTTTCCTTTGATTTCTGTCGGAACTCTGATGACAAGCGACGTCGGATATTTCAGATTAAATACCTTATCCCCCGCGCTTACGCCCTCGCCCGAAACGCCGATTCTTATCCCGCCCGCAAAACTTACAAAGCCGTCCACAAGGTTGTCCGTCACGGAATACAACGAATATCCGCTGGCTTTCCCCAAAACGTAATCGACGTCCGATGACGTCACGATATAAGGTTTTTTCCCGTCGAAAACAAAGGTCTTTTTCTTGCCGTCGTAAACGGACAGCGGAAGTCCCACGCGCATACGCAGTTCTTTCACGTTCTTCGGCAAAAGCGGATAAATGGTCACGGGAAGCAATGAAAACAGATTGTCCATACCTAAAAATATGCAAAAAAAATCCCTGTGATAACACAGGGACTTAATATTACATTTTTCGTGCTTTTACGCTTATTCGCAAACGTGGTCGTCGACTTCTTTCTGAATCTTTGCCATAAACTCGTCAAGAGTCATCGTGCCGAGGTCGCCGTCCTTGCGGCTTCTTACCGCGACGACGTTATCCGCCGCTTCCTTGTCGCCGATAATGATCATATACGGGATTTTGTCGAGTTGCGCCTCACGAATCTTATAGCCGACCTTTTCGTTTCTGACGTCGGTTTCGGCGCGGAATCCGCGTTTGAACAGCGTATGGCGTACTTCTTCCGCAACGGACGCGGTACGGTCGGTAAGACTCAGCACCCTGACCTGTTCGGGAGCAAGCCACGTCGGCATTGCGCCGGCGTACTTTTCAAGCAACAGCGCGATCGTGCGTTCATAGCAGCCCATCGACGTGCGGTGAATGATGTAAGGACGCGCCTTCTCGCCGTTTTCGTCGATATAGTACATATCGAAACGCTCCGCCAGGAACATATCGACCTGAATGGTTACGAGCGTATCTTCCTTTCCGTGCACGTTTTTAATCTGAATATCGAGTTTCGGACCATAGAACGCCGCCTCGTCGATAGCCTCGGTATAAGGCACCTGCAAATCGTCAAGGATACGCTTCATTTCGCCTTCGGCGTACGCCCATTGTTTGGGATCGTCGATATATTTGTTGTCGGGATTTCTGGGGTCCCAGCGCGAGAAACGATAGGATACGTCTTTGTCAAGCCCGACGCATTTTAAGCAATATCTCGCAAGTTCCAAACAGCCCTTGAATTCCTGTTCGAGTTGTGCGGGCGTGCACATAAGGTGTCCTTCGGAAATGGTGAATTGTCTTACCCTGATAAGCCCGTGCATCTCGCCGGAGTTTTCGTTGCGGAACAACGTCGAGGTCTCACCGTAGCGTTTCGGAAGGTCGCGGTACGACTTCATACCGTTTTTGAATATTTCGTATTGGAACGGACAGGTCATAGGACGCAGCGCGAATACTTCGCCTTCCGCGTCGGGATCGCCGAAAATGAACATACCGTCGCGATAATGATCCCAGTGACCGCTTATCTGATAAAGTTCACGCTTTGCCATATAAGGGGTTTTCGTGAGCAGATATCCGCGTTCCGCCTCGGTGTCTTCGACAAAACGGCTGAGAATCTGGAACAATTTCGCGCCCTTGGGCATAAGCAGCGGCAAACCTTGTCCGATCGTGTCGCAGGTCATAAAATATCCAAGTTCGCGCCCGATTTTGTTGTGGTCGCGCTTTTTGGCTTCTTCGACAGCCGCAAGATAGGCTTCCATATCGGCTTTTTTGTCAAACGCCGTGCCGTAAATTCTTGAAAGCATTTTGTTGTGTTCGTTGCCTTTCCAGTACGCGCCGGTCAACGACGTCAGTTTGAACGCCTTGATTTTTCCCGTCGAAGGAAGGTGCGGACCCGTGCAAAGGTCAACGTAGTCGCCCTGTTTGTAAAAACTGATTTCTTCGCCTTCGGGCAGTTCTTCGATAAGTTGGATTTTGTAAATCTCGCCCTTATTTTTCATAAGTTCAAGCGCGTCCTTTCTCGGAAGAACAAAGCGGGTTATGGGCAGGTTCGCCTTGATAATTTTGTGCATTTCCGCCTCGATTTTGTCAAAGTCGTCCTGAGTGATGGGCGTTTTGAAATCGAAGTCGTAATAAAAACCGTTTTCGATGGAAGGACCGATTGCAAGTTTTACCGTGGGATAAATGTTTTTTACCGCCTGCGCAAGAACGTGCGCCGCGGTATGACGATAAACTTTTTTGCCTTCGTCATCGGCAAAAGTCAGCACTTCAAACGCGCAGTCGTTTTCGACAACGGCGGTCAGGTCTTTCAATGCGCCGTCAACTTTCACGGCGACCGCGTTTCTTGCAAGACCTTCGCTGATTTTCTTTGCGGCGTCAAGGAAAGTTACGCCGTTTTCAACTTCCAGTATACTTCCGTCTTTCAAAGTAAGTTTTGCCATATTGTTACCTCTTTTTGAGTGAATTTGCGTTTATTTTCGGATAAAAACAAAAAATCCTTATGAAAATTGTTATTTCATAAGGACGATAAATCTTACCGCGGTTCCACCTTAATTGCAGAAAAACTGCCGCTTTATATTTTGTTTTCGCGCTGACGGCGGTACCTTTATACCCTTCTTATTGCCTTGCACCAAGCGGCAACTCTCTGAAAAGCCGGAATATAAAGACGTGTCCGTTGCGGCGGATTCAATCCGAATTTACAGTAATTATATATTCGGTTTTTTATAAAGTCAAGGGTTTTATCTCATTTTTACGCGCACCACGTGACGAAGTGCTTTTACGGCTTCGCCCGCGACGTCGCAGTTTAACGTGAGTTTCGTTGCGGAAAGCGAAATTACCGTGCCGATTATGTCGTATTCGTCCACGCCGAACAGCCTTTTTACGGCGATTTCCTTTCCGTTTCCCGCATTTCTGAACACGGGACGCTCGGCTTTTTCAAGGACGAGTTCCAGCGGCTTTGCGGTTTTCGTCGCGCTGATATAATTTATCACGTTGTAAATATCCTGTTCGTCCGTGCCGACTTCAAAAAGCCTTGCACACATTTCCGCGACTTCCTTCCAGCTTGCGCGCAGAGCCTTTAAGCGGAATCGGTAAATCGCGTCCACGTCGTAACTCGAAAGTTCGCGAAGCACCCTTGTTACAAAGGCTTTTTCAAGGTCGAAATCAAGATACACCAACGTCGAAATGAGCGTCGCGACGGGATAATCGAGCTTGTCGTATTTCAGATTTTCGGCATAATACGACAGTTTGTATTTCGTCAGAATGAAGTCCGAAAGAAAGTTTTCGATCTTGTCGCGGATCTCGTCGGCGTATTCGCAAAGCCCCGCCATATAAATATACTTCCTGTTTTTGCTTTCTTCGACTGCCGACGAAAGTTCCTTTATGCCCTCGACGCCCGACAACAGTTCCGAAAACATCTTATCGTCGCCCTTTTCGATACTCACTACGTTTGACCACATAGCAATATTGTATGCAACGCGAAAAGAAATATTAGACGAATATATTCAACTTGATGTGTATGTTTTATTTGTCAACTTGCAAATATCTGAATATTTAGGAAAACTGTTTTTTCTTTGCGTATAATCATAATAGTTGACTATTGTTTGGGTAATTTAGTCAATTATTTTAACTTATCGGAGGAAACCATTATGAAAAATCTTAATTATGGCGACACTTTTTACGGAACCAACGCAGACTTATTGAACGAATTAGGTTTTCGCACCAATGAGGGTGAATTGTTTAAAAAGTGGTATAAATCTACATATGTGTTGACGGATAATATTTTAATTTGGATTGTTCAAATAAATGGCTTAAATTATAATGGTTGGATTAACTCTTATCAAGAACAAGAAAAAATCATTGTGGAAACCAATTTATACAACGTCAATCATCCGATTGGTTTAACACATAATTATAGAGTCGTATTCGAAAAAACAAACAATAATAATGAAAACATCTATACCTTTAAAGGTCTTTATAAATTAAACCCCGCTAGCAATAATAAAGTCAGACTATGGGAAAGAGTTGTTGACAAATATTCGTTATAATTCAAATCCGTTATATTCAACCAAAAACTTTTTATTATAATTCAAAACAAATATACAACTTAAAATAACAAAACAAAAACAGCCCACTGTTTTTTGCAAGAAAATGAAAAAAGGCGATGCCAACATCGTCTTTTTTGCGCGTTATTTCTTGTTGTATAAAAATTGTATGCAACGCGAAAAGAAATATTATGGAAATACTTTTGTCGTCCGCTTGATTTCGGAACGTAATGATATATAATTATTAAAAACGACTTACCATAAAAAAGATTTTCAATTATGTACGCTTTCAGAGTTTCACCGCACGTGGAAAACTTAATAAAAGAATGTGCCGCTCGCCTGATTACATCGGGCGTGCCGGTGTCACAGTCGGTTTTCTTTTTCGAATGCGGCGGAAGTTCACGATTCGGTTACTGCAAAAAAGGCGACGCGAAAGGCGCAAGCGGTTTTGAATACTCGATTGCGATAAACAAATATATCGTAAACGACAAGGATATTTCGGACACCATCGCGCACGAACTTCTGCACACGATAAAAACCGCAAAAAACCACGACGCCAACTGGAAATATTGGGCAAACTTCGTCAGTCGCAATACGCCTTTCACGATTACCGTCCGCGCGAATATCAAACTTCAACCCGCCGCATATAAAAATAATTCCCGAAAAAAAGTTTTTCCTGTCGAGCAGTACGACGAAAACACGATGAATATTTTGGAATGTCCGCTGTGCCACGACAAAATCGCAGTCAAAAAAACCGTGAAACCCGACAAGTACGGTCAGAGCGAATACCTTTGCAGAAAGTGCCATAAACCGTACTTTTTCACCGTTCCGTCGCCCAGCGTCGCATATATGTCCGCGCGCGAAAAACAAAAACTCGTCGGCGATATTATATCGGGCAGAATAACCGTGTCCGACGACGACCTTTTTTTGAAAATAATGCCCTTTGTCACCAAAAATCTTTGCAACAAACTGTTTATATATTATTTCACGACCTTCCCCGAAATCGTGAACACAAACTTGCCGCGGCGCGAAAAATTCCGCTTTTTCCTTGTAAGATACGGCACTTCCGCCGCATACAGGTATTTCAAATAATTAGTCGCAACTTTTTTGCGAAAAAAACAATCAAAAGATTTGACATCAAACGGTAATTATGCTATATTACATCTTGCTTGCGGTCGTGGCGGAACAGGCAGACGCGTACGTTTGAGGGGCGTATGGGAGACCGTATGGGTTCAAGTCCCATCGACCGCACCAACAGAAAAGACGATAGTTTTATCGTCTTTTTTTCATTTTCTGCCAAAAATGATGCGGCGTTGCCGCTTATTTCAAAAAATTCATTTCAAACCCACTGAACCGATATAATTCCTTTTTGATATTATTAACCCTATTCCAATAAATAAGATTTTTTTTTCAATCTTTTTTATAAGCAAAACCGTTTGATGCTAATTTTAAGTTAAAATTTGTTATAAAACCTTTAATAACATTTACACGGCGCGGAAACGGGGATATAATTATGATATAAAAATTTGGAGGTTTTTTTATGAGCAAAATTCTTGTTGCGTATTTTTCCGCAAGCGGCGTGACGAAAAATGCCGCCGAAAAACTTGCAAAAGCCGCAAATGCCGATTTATTTGAGATAAAACCCGTCCGCCCTTACACCGACGCGGATCTGGACTGGACGGACAAGAAAAGCCGCTCCACTGTCGAGATGAACGATTTGTCGTCCCGCCCCGAAATTGCAAATAAGTGCGAAAATATGGGAAGTTACGACGTCGTGTTCGTCGGTTTTCCGATATGGTGGTACGTAGAGCCGCGAATTATCGACACCTTCCTTGAAAGTTACGATTTTTCGGAAAAGACCGTGATTCCGTTTGCGACAAGCGGCGGCAGCGGACTTGGAAAAACATCGGAAAATTTCAAGAAAATCCTTGGCGCAAACACGACCGTAAAGGACGGTAAACTGCTGACCCGCGCGAGCGAGACCGACGTTTCAGGCTGGGTAAAGTCACTTGGACTGTAACAAAAAAATTTGAAAAACGGTTATTTTTGCGGAATTTTTAACATATTTCCATTTTTATTCCGAAAAAAATGTAATTCATTAACAAAACGGCTTGCGTAAATCCGCAAGCCGTTTTCGTTTATTCAGACTTTGACAAGCATTAATATCGTTTTTAATATTTCACAATCGTTTTGTCGGTCGAGGGATCGAGAATAAGATATTGCAAGGTATCGCCGCCGCGATAAGGCGCGACGGATACTTCCCGTCCGACGTAGCGTTTGTCAAGAAGTTTTGCCGCGCTGCCCTCGGGAAGCGTCACGTTGTCGTCGCCGTAGCGTATCATAAGCCGTCCCGAAAACTCGCGGAGCACCGACGGACGAAGTTCGATTTTATCGTCGAAATATTCCGCAACCTTTCTTGAAAGCGGCTTGTTCCTTAATTCGTCGTACGTCCCGTACTGTTCGATAACGCCGCCGTAAATTATTGCGATTTTGTCGGCAAGGAATTTCGCCTCGTCGATGTCGCTTGTCGCATACACGATAATCCCGTCGAGTTTTGAAAAGATTTCTTTCAATTTCCTTAAAAACAATTCCTTATCGTCGCCGGAGAGCGGACGTAAAATATCGTCGAAAAGATATATATCTCGCTTTACGAGCGACAGCCTTGCAACTGCGACGTACGGTTTGACGTGCTCGGGAATTTTTGCGGCTTTGAGGTCTGCATAACTCGCCAGCCCGAATTCTCTGATCGCGTTTTGTGCGGGCGTAAGGTCAAGCGAGCGTATTTTCAACGGATATTCCACGTTTTCACGCACGGTTTTGCGTTTCAACAGGCAATAATCTTCCAGAATCGCCTGCACGTTGTTGCCCGACGGCTTTTTCAACAGCGCACGCCCGTCAAGGATAAATTCGCCGTCGTAATTCACAAGCCCCGAAACGGCGTTGACAAGCGTGGTTTTCCCGTCCTTTTCCCCGCCGACGACGGCAAGGCATTTTCCCGAAAAATCCAGATCGAATTGTCTTAACGCTCGTGCGCCGCCACGATACGCCACAACCACGTTTTTTGCCGAAAATGTATGATTCATTTTTTCACCCTTTTCCCAACGCAAGTACAAGTCTCTTGCGTTGGCTCAATTTGCTTCGCAAGTTATATTTGCAATGCAAGTTATATTTTGACTTTGTCAAAGTGATATTTCGGCTTATTGCCGAAGTTAAGGTAAATCCTCAACTTGCCCTTTGGGCAAATATCACTGCAACGCAATATCACTGTCGAAGACAATATCACGCCGTAGGCATTTAACTGCCGTAGGCAATAAGGTGTCCGTTCCCGGCGATTGCCACGCTACGCTCGCAATGACAGAGTGCTTCGCACGGAATGGAACAATGGGTAATGCGCTCGCAATGACATAGAGTGCGTTGCACGTAAGACAACAAGTATACGATGTTGTGAAAGGGTAACGGCGAAAACGGAACGTGCAAAATGGCGCGTCATAACGCAAAATAACTTGACATTCGGTTGTAATATCTTGTATATTATATTTATAGCAATATCTTTTGGGCGCATTATACCCAAAATTGCACATACTATGGCTATACCGCCGGGTTTTCCGGCGTATCGGAGGAGAGATATGAGAGCAAAAAAATCAAGCAAAAACTTACTTCGTATCAGCGGACTTGCATTAGTGTTTATGCTTGCAGTCGCACTGCTTGTCAGCGCAATTTCTTTTACGCGCGTGGGTGCGGGCGAAATTAAAGAATCCAATGCGACAGCGACGGTTACGCCGAGCACAATGTTTCTGGACATTGCCACGCCGGAAAAGTTTCAGCCGTTTGTTATGAACGGTTCGTCTGCGAATAGTTATTTCGCACAGTTTACATATTATCCCGCAACCTACAAAAACTATTTTGGTTTTATCGGCGGAGTGTATACCGGTATTTCAGGCTTCAATACGAGCGATACGTCGGCTTCTATGGAGCCATCGGCTATTGGCAATGTAAGAGAAAGATTGTACGCTTACTATAAACTTCCCGATTACTTGGTTAATATAGGCGCCGAAATCGAAATCAGCGCAAATCTTGACGAGGCGGTTAAATTCACTGCAATGCAAAATACGTTGAAGTTCATTTCGTACGCTTCCGACGTTACCAAAATCGACAGGAACACCGACTACGTAAACGGCACTTTTAACAAGGGTACGACCTGGACGGTTACGTCAGCCAATCAATATATCCTTGTATATGCCGGCGGCGAAGAAAACGGCGGTGAAAAAATCGAAATCAGAGGTCTTTCCATCAACATTAAAATCAAGAGCGTAAATTCGGTCAGTGCTTATGAAGAAATCGCGGCAAAACTTGCGACAAACGTTGCTCCCGTTACCAGATCATGGGACGGTACGGCAAAGTATTCGGCAGATTTTGGCGAATTCAGAAATATAGCGCAAGGTTATGAAACCAACCGTAATACGGTTGCCAACCTTGGTACTTGGGGATTGCACGCCGGAGATATAATTGATCCTTCTTCCAACACGTTGACTTCAATCCGCACCGACGGAACACAAACAAAGCAGTTCTCCTTCCTGCTTTACGACAAATATTTAAGCCTTGACACAGCGGATATCAAAGGTTTTGATTTATTCCAAGCATATCGCGGCACGGGCGCAATAACGGACGGCTCCGCAAAAACATACAGAAGAAGCGATTATACAGCAGAACAACTGAAAACGTTGCGTTATCCGGTAGGTTTGGAAAGCATAACGGTTGAACCGTTCGGAGCAAAAAACAATGACGCGTCGACGGGTTATTTCCGCGGGCTTTACGTTACGGTTGTTTACGACGGTTTGGGAAACCCGAAAATTGACGGCGAAACGCCGAGTCCCCTTGAAGTCGACACTGCATATCGCGTACAATATGCAAACGTTAATAAAGTCAGCGGAAACACATTGACGGTATTCTGCGGCGGTATCGACTACACCAAGCCCACGGCATTGGACGAAGTTGCGCTCCTTACCGAAAACGTTGTTAACGAAAACGGCGGCGTCAAGGTCACGTATTTTTATACCGACACCATAAAATTCAAACCTGTTCTCGATGACGACGACACTCGCGGCGACGTCAAGTATTTCTATACCCTTTACCAAATAGTTGACGGCAATTACGTCGAAATCGAAGGGCAGACAGGCATTGCGATCAACAACCCGGGCTTTGACGTGTTCACCCTTTCGGGACTTGAAAAGGGCGAATACGCAATCAAGTTCAAAGCGATCGATACGGTCGGGCTTTTCTACGAAAATCTTGTCAAAGATAAAACTCCCGAACAAATCGAAGGGCTGAACCTTAACGACGTACAAAAAAGCTGGGCAAATCACGCCGTTTACAGCGATTATCACCGTTTCACAATCGACGACATCAAGAACCCGCCCGAAAAATGGGAAACCGCAATTTACCTTGAAAACGGCGGCGCATATAACGGCGCATGGACGAATCAGAACGTCGTTATCGAGTTCAACACGCTCTCTTCCATTATGGAAATAACCTATCAAATCAGTTATCGCACCCTTAAAAACGGCGTTTTCGTAGGTACACAAACCGAATGGGTGAGCATCAACGACAAAATCATCGATAACAAATATGTCATAGGCTATGACGAAACTTCGCCCGAAGGATACGAACGCATCTATTATCTCCAAGCGATTTATAATTCGTCAAATATCACGTATACCGTTAACGTTCCCGTGAAATACGACAACTATAACGGATACAAGCCCGAAATCGCAAGGCTTCTTGACTTCTCGACAGACGCGTATGCCGACTTACTGCCCCTTCTTGTGAACCTTAACTACAAACAAGTCGGGAAAGACGGCTACGTCAGCGAATTTTTGGGCAGCCCGATGACTCTTTATTACGCAATCACCCGTGACGGCGTCGAGGGCGCGGTAAAGGAACTTTCGCTTGATACGAACAACGTTTATATGGATTTGTTCGAGGGCAGAAACGTTTCAGGTCGCACGCAAATTCAGGTCAGATTCTGGCTTGTCGACGAAGCGGGCAATAAAAACGATGAAACCACCTACAACGTCAACCTTGACAGGGCAAAGATCAACGTCAACTTCCACATAGATACGAACGCCCGAAGATACTTCAACAATACGACCGACGTAAATACGTCGCTTGTTTCGTACACGTTGTCGAACAAGTTTGCAGGCACTATCCCGTCGGGGAAAATCGGCATTACTTTCGACGCGGCGTACGACGGCGTCAATGCAGGCGCAAGAAACGTAAGAATCAGCAATATTAAGGCGGCATACGTCGAGGGCTCGGCTTATACAAAAGAACTCATCGAAGAGTATGAAAAAGTTTACTATGACGTAAACGGCAACGTCATCACGCCCGAAGCAGACGGCAGTTACGTCATCGGCACGCACGAAATCAAAAAAGCGCGCCTTACGATCGACGAGAATTACAGACACGCACCGTTTGTTTATAACGGCACCATCAACTACGCAATGACCGACTACGTTTCGGGCGACGTCTCTTTATTGGTGCTCGATAAGGTTCTGGGCGACAAAGCGGACGAATGGAAAAATATCCAATGGAAAGGCACGTTCCAACTTGACAGCATTGACGTCAACAACAATCTTCGCGCGTCGCTTATAAATATCGAAATCGCGGGCGAACTGAACAACAATTACCAGATCACAAACGCGGGCGGCTCCGCAAGCGCACCCAAAGCGTATATCGATATCCAACAAGCCAAACTCGGCAAAATCACGCTTATCGCGTCAAAGATCTATAACGGCGAAAATACGATTTTGACGAACTCGGTCAACTGCACGTTCCAAATCGCCGGACTGCAAGGCACGGACAACATCACGCTCGAATACGGCACGATTATCCTGCCCGGCAAGGACGTCGGCACATATACCTTTAACGTCACCGATTTCAAACTCGTCGGCGAAAGACAAAAATTCTATGACCTGACAGACGTTACCGTCGAAGCGACGATTACCGTAACGCCCAAACCCATCACGGTTACGGTGCATAACGTCGATAAACCTTTCGACAACAAAACGGCGTTCCAAATCGGCAATTATACGTTTGGCGGCGTTGTGACGGGCGACGACGTGAAGTTGCTCACAAGCACGGGCAATACGGCAAATATCAACGTCGGCACTTATCCCGATTGCAAAGTCACGCTGGGTATTACCGGCAATGACAGCAAAAACTACGTCCTGAAAGATACCGAGGCGGTCGTTACGGTCACCATTTCTCCGCGCGAAATCGGCGGTGCGAAAATCACCGGTATTTACGCTGTCGATAAGAACGGCAACTATTACTACATCAATAAAATCGGCGGAAACGTTGTGATTTATCAGAAAGACGGCGCAGGTTATATCGCGTACAGCAAGGACGAAAACGGCAAAGCAAAGGCTGAAAACGTTGACGTTTTGCCAGCAGGCGCAACCGTATGGGTGCTCGATACGTTCGTCACGGGCGGCGTTTGCATCATCAACGGTCACCGCTTCGAGCTGTCACAAGACATCGTTTACGCAATCGAATACTATGAGGATACCGCACTCAACAACAAACTCGACATCGGTGAAATCGACTTCAAAGAGCGTCAGTATCAGCCCGTCGTCGTCGATCAGAACGGCAACAATTTCGTTATCAACGTCAAAATTTCGGACGGCGTTTACGACACCTCTTCGGGCGCGTATAAATATACGTTGAAAATCAAAAACTTCGGCGAGAAAAGCAACTTCCAGAAAATAACGGGCTTCAACGACACGGAAACCAAAGTCGTGTCCGTGCTTGACTTCTCGGACGTCAAGTTTGAAAATAAAATGTTCAACGACAAAGGCAACGTCGATAAGTTCAGCGCTCCGTACAACGCGGCGGCATACACGCTTAACGTCATAAGCCCGTCACAGTTGAATATTGAACTCGCGGAATACTTCAAGAAGGGCGCAGACGGCGTATGGCAACCCGTTTCCGCGGCAATCGACGCTGGCGTTTACTACGGTAAGTTCACGGTATCGCGCTTGAATAACGAATACATTATTGAACAAACTTTCACGATTGAAAGAATCGGCACCGAAATTAAGATTAAAGACGCGTCCGTTACGTACGACGCAAAATACGGCGAAGACTTCGCTGAAAAAGTGCAAAAGGTCGACGACGCGTTCAATTACTACAAGACGACTTACGGCATGGTCATCGGCGCAAACGACATCGTTTACGAATATTCCTTTGACGAAGATTTCAAGACGCTTCTCGGCAGTGCTCCCGTCCGTCAGGGTGGCGGCGTATGCTACGTCCGCGTGAGATATAAGGGCAACGAAAACTTCATCGGCTCGGTCTCGCCCGCCCGCAAAATCAACGTCAACGGCGCGAAATTCAACCTTGTCGATATCACGGCAAACGTAGGCGAATCGTTCAATCTGCCCACGGTTGAAAATCTTATCGACAAAGACTCCGTAGGCGGCAACTACAAAGAAATCGCAAAAGACTTTGTCATCGTTTATCGCGTCAACGACGCCAGTTACAAGGTCGTGAATAACGCTGCGGGACTTGTGGGCGAAGGCAGATATCCTTACAGAGTCGTTCATAAAGGACTTATCAAGGGCGGCGCCTGGACGGTCGACAGCAGCGCGGAATCCGAAAGATATACCCGTGCCGTGTCGGCGGACGGCATAATCGAAGCGACGATTTCCATCACTGAAAACGAACTTAACTCGGTATGGGGCGGCGACGTCAACGTTCCCGACGATAAAGTTCTGGAAGATAACGGCATCGGCACGATTTCGGGCAGCTGGACGCAGGCGGACAGCGGATACACCGTTTACTTCTGCATACTTGACAGAAACAACGCCGCAAGCCGCGATAACTTCACCAACGGTTTAAGACAAAATAAGGAAATCTTTGGCAAAGAGTACGCCGCCGGCAAGGTCTACTTCCTGTCGCTCAGCGAATATAAGAACAAAAGCGTCCTTATGAACGCCGACAAACAGCCCAGACTTATGAGCCCCGCAACCGTAACGATGCAGGTCAGCGCAAACGGCGCGAAACTCATCAGGTACAACAACGGCGAATGGACGGAAGTAAACTACGTCGATAACGGCGACGGCACAGTAACGTTTGAAACCGATAAGCTTGGCTACTTCATCTTTGCGGAAGACTACGTCGCGCCCAAAGCGAAAACAAACACGCTGGCAATCGGCATCGGCGCAGGCGTTGGCGGCGCGGCAGTGCTTATGGCAATCATCGTGGTTACGGTGGTCGTCATTAAGAAAAAACGCGCATAATCGTTAAACAAACGGCACGCGACGGCGTGCCGTTTCCATATTATAAAACATTTATAAAGGAGAAGGAAAATGAATAAGTACGCAGGTACAAAAACCGAAAAGAACCTCGAAACGGCTTTTTCGGGCGAATCACAGGCAAGAAACAAGTATACTTACTTTGCGTCGGTTGCGAAAAAAGAGGGCTATGAACAAATCGCGTCCCTGTTTCTGAAAACCGCCGACAACGAAAAAGAACACGCCAAACTTTGGTTCAAAGAACTTAACGGCATCGGAAACACGACGGAAAACCTTGTTGCCGCGGCGGCGGGCGAAAACTATGAATGGACGGATATGTATGCGGGCTTTGCAAAAACAGCCGAAGAAGAAGGCTTCCCTGAACTTGCGGCGAAATTCCGACTTGTCGCGGCGATTGAAAAACACCACGAAGAAAGATATCGCGCGCTGTTGAAAAACATCGAAACGGCGGAAGTTTTCAAAAAATCCACGGTGAAAGTGTGGGAATGCAGAAACTGCGGTCATATCGTCGTCGGAGAGTGCGCGCCCGAGGTTTGCCCGACGTGCAATCATCCCCAAAGTTATTTTGAAATATCCGCGGACAACTATTGATTGTCGCAAAATCTACGGAAAACCATTGATTATCTTTTCAAAGCGTCGGGACACCCCGACGTTTTTTAATGTTTAATATTATATATTATATAGTTTATATAGTAAAAATAAAGGGCGGCGGGTAAATTTCGAAGGCGAGAAGAAGCGCGATAATTTCAAAAAAAATAATAATAAAAAAATTTTCTTTTCCTTCTTAAAAAAGGTTTACAAAAAACGCCGCTTGTGTTATTATAACCCTAACAGAAATCTTTAATTATGTCCAGAGAGACATACAAGGTTATCATACAATAAACAGGTGTATCATATCTTGCGTGTCTCGGCGCAAGATTTTTTTTTGAGGTTTTATGGAAATTAAGGCAAACATTATGGATGATACGGCTGTCGCACGCGCGCTGAAAAGGGTATCGCACGAGATTATCGAAAGAAACGACTCCCTGGAAAACGTCGTGCTTATCGGCATTAAAAGCCGTGGTATCCCCCTTGCCGGAATAATTGCCGAAAACGTGAAAAAATACGAAGGCGTGGCGCTTGACGTGGGTGAACTCGATATAAGTCTTTATCGTGACGACCTTGCGGAAAAAAGCGAAACTCCCATTATCGAAAAAATCAACGTTCCCTTTGAAGTAAGGGGACGAGACGTCGTCCTTGTTGACGACGTTTTGTTTACCGGAAGGACGGCGCGCGCCGCAATCGACGCCGTGTTCACGCTGGGACGTCCGCGCACGATACAACTTGCCGTGCTTATCGACCGCGGCCATCGCGAACTTCCGATACGCGCGGACTACGTCGGCAAAAACCTGCCAACGTCCAAGCAGGAGGTCGTAAGGGTAATGATACCGCCCTATGACGAGAAAATCGCCGTCGACCTGTTTTCACTCTGATATATCAAAATATAAATAAATTTTAAAGGAGATTGTTACTTATGAAGATGATTTACAACGTTGAAGACAAGTTGTCCTTCAAACAAACGCTTGTGTACTCGCTTCAACAATTCTTGGCGGTCGTATGCGCGACGATTCTCGTGCCTATTCTTTGCTCGGGAAACGGCGTCAATATGAGCCCCGCTGCCGCGCTTTTCGGCGCAGGTATCGCAACCCTGTTCTACGTATGGGTTACCAAGAAAAAGAGCCCGATCTTCATCGGAAGCTCGTTCGCGTTTATCTCGGCGTTGATCGGCGCAACTCAATACGGCTGGTGGGGAATTATTCTCGGCGGCGTATTCGCAGGCGCTGTGTACTGCATACTTGCCTTTATCGTTTATAAGAAAGGCACTGAATGGATCAACAAACTTATGCCCGCGGTCATCATCGGGCCCACGGTCGCTCTTATCGGCTTAGGTCTTTCGGGCAGCGCAATCAGCAACCTTACCACTGCAAGCGGCAGCGGACAATCTTACAACCTTGTCGCAATCCTTTGCGGTCTGTTTGCCTTCTTCGTAACGGTCTTCGTATCCTGCAAGGGCAGCAAAAAAATGCAACTTATGCCTTTCATCATCGGTATCGGCGCAGGTTACCTTCTCGCATCGTTCTTCTCGATTTTCGGCTATGCTTGCAATGTCGAATATCTCAAAATCGTCAACTGGACTCCGCTTGTCGAAAACTTCGTAAAAGACGGCAAATTCACGGGCGTCACCGCATTCCTCGATTATCCGCACCTTGCGATTATCGAAGCAATTAAGGAATCCGTTAACGGCACCGCAAGACTTACCGGCGCGGGCGTCGGCGCAATCGCGCTTCTGTTCATCCCCGTATCGCTGGTCGTTTTCGCGGAACATATCGCGGACCACAAAAACATGAGCACCATCATCGAAAAAGACCTTCTTAAAGAACCCGGTCTCCATCGCACGCTCATCGGTGACGGCTTCGGAACGACCGTCGGCACAATCTTCGGTTGCTGCCCCAACACCACTTACGGCGAAAGCATCGGCTGTGTGGCAATCACCAAAAACGCCTCGATTTACACCATAGTCGGCGCGGCTGTTATCTCGATTGTAATCGCGTTTTTCAGCCCGTTCATCGCGCTTATCGAAACAATCCCCACCTGCGTTCTGGGCGGCGTATGCCTGGCGCTCTACGGATTTATCGCAGTCAGCGGTCTTAAAATGCTGCAAAACGTCGACCTCGGCGAAAGCAAAAATCTCTTCGTCGTATCGGCAATCCTTGTCACGGGTATCGGCGGACTCGCTCTTAAATTCGGTCTTGCAACGAAGGGCAAAGCAATCGTCACCATCACCAACATCGCAACCGCTCTTATCGTAGGTATCCTTACCAACGTCCTTCTTTCCATCAAAACCAAGAAAGAAAAACAGGGCGAAGGCAAAGACGGCGAAAGCATCGCGGTCGTGGGCGAAGGCGTAACGTATGACACGGACGACAAACTCCCCGGCGTCAGAAAAGACGAAGTCGTGGCTGACAGCGAAGCAGTCGACGAAGCAGTTGAAGAACTCGGACTCGAAGACGAAGACAAAACCGCGACGGTGGAATTCCAGGCGGTTGAAGAAGCAAAGGACGAATCGTCCGACAAGTAATAATCAACGAAATATCAAAAAGTCCTCATAGTTTTATGAGGACTTTTTTTATACCTGAAATGCAACTTTTTGCATAGTTTTAAAACAAGGTAACCCTTCCGGGATATACGGCGCAAACTGCGCTTTTGAAATCGCATTGTCGGGGCGGCAATGCTCACTCTTTTGCTTGTTTGCGCCTTTTCCCCACGGGTACACAGTATCCCGCGGGGTCCCCGATAACTGCACTTTTGAAATCACATTATTGCAAGCAATAATGCTCACTCTTTTGTTTGTGTGCGCCTTTTTCTCCGCGTCGTATGCTTCATTCTTGACCAGACAATCGTCGCAAGCGACAAATGTCTGTCTTACGCTCGCATACTCCTTTTCCCAACGGGTACACAGTATCCCGTTGGGGCCCATTATACAGTATCTTGCGTGGGTTTTATAATATGGTTCCCTTCCGCACGTCGTATGCTTCGTTTTTGACCAGTCAATCGCCGCAAGCGACAATCGCCTGTCTTATGCTTGCATACTCCTTTTCCCCACGGGTACAAAAGTATCCCGCGGGGTCCCCGATTTTCCGCTCGTAATGACAGAAAGTGCGTTGCGCGTCATAAACTGCACTTTTGACCAATCATTTCACGCTAAAAGCGAAAATGCTTGTCTTTTGCTTGTTTATTCCTTTTCCCCACGGGTACAAAGTATCCCGCGGGGTCCCCGTAATGGGCGATGCCTCGCAATGACATAAAGTGCGTTGCACGGGATAACGTAAAGAAAGTATGTAGATTGTGCTATTACTTTTCAGCAAACAAACGCTTGTTATGTTCCGTACGAAGTACTCTGTCATTCTGAGGAGCAAAGCGACGTGAGAATCTCCCGGAAGGGTAACCTTGTTATAAACCAAAAAATTAAATTGTATTTTTGTGACGCATTCTTGGTTTTAAATTTAATGATTTATATGATTCCAAAAAAATATCACAGTCGGTCATATATTTGGCAAGAGTGTCCTTTTGACAGTTTGATAAAAAACACCATTTCAAGCGCGGTTTTTGACTTACTAATCGCAAAATAAGGATTTTTTGCCCTGTATGCTCAAACATTGAAATAATTATAGTGGAGGATTAACATAAATGTTAAAACTTAGAAAAAACAAAAAGGGCTTCACGCTCGTTGAACTTATCGTCGTAATCGCAATCATGGCAGTCCTTGCAGGCGTTGTGGCTGGTGTTACGGTATCACAACTTAATAAACAAACCGACAATGCAAACAAAACCCAAGCGAAGAAAGTCGCAGACCACATTGCTTCCTTAATTATTGAAGGAGATTATTATATAGCCACGAGTGGAGATAATACCGGCAAATTCGTAAAAAAAGGTGATACAGCAGATACATTATTGACACTTGCAGATGTAACCTCTGCCGTCGGTTCGGAATTTCCTAATGTTATCAAAACCGCAGGAAAGGGTAATATCTCTTTATCTATTCCAACGGAAGGTAATTCAATCGTCGTCACATATACCCATAAGCAAGGTAATAAAACCACAACTTATACCATCAATGGCGAAGGTATTGTGAGTGAATAATTTGATATAAATTATCCCAAAAGCGAGGCAAACGCCTCGCTTTTTTTTATTAAAAAACTCTGCAAGAAGTTGCAGAGTTTTGTTTTGGTTTGTTCCCGTTTATTAAATGCTGTAAATAAGGCGGTAAAACTCGGACATGGACGTCGTGCCGTTGCCGATGAGCGTGCGGATGCTGTCTTCCAAAAACGTTGCGCCGTGCTCTTTGGCGAAGTCGCGGATTTCCTCGGTTGTCCTGCCCTCGGAAATCATGCGGCGAAGGTCGCTGTCGATTTCGATGATTTCGTAAATTGCGGTACGTCCCTTGTAGCCGGTGTTGCCGCAGCGGGGACAGCCGACAGGCTCATAAATGTGAGTGATTGACGGATCTTTCAGAAGTGCGGCTTCTTCCGCCTTGATTTCGCGTTTTCTCTTGCATTCCGGGCAAAGTTTTTTGACAAGCCTTTGCGCGACAACGCAGTTCACGGACGACGCGACCATGTATGACGCAACGCCCATGTCGATAAGACGGACGATACTTGACGCGGCATCGTTGGTGTGCAGCGTGGACAAAACCAAGTGGCCTGTGATAGCGGCGCGGATTGCGATTTCGGCGGTTTCCGTATCACGAATTTCACCGATCATGACGATGTCCGGGTCCTGACGCAGGATTGCGCGAAGTCCGCTTGCGAACGTTAAGCCCGCCTTTGCATTGGTTTGCACCTGATTGACGCCGAAGATTTGCTTTTCGACAGGGTCTTCAACCGTCGTTATATTGACGTTCGGTTTGTTGAGTTCGCTAAGGACGGCGTACAACGTCGTCGATTTACCTGAACCCGTAGGCCCCGTGACAAGAATGATCCCGTTCGGCGCTTTGATGATGCGGGAGAACTGTTCAAACAGTTTGTCGGGCATGCCAAGGTCGGGAAGCGTGATAAGCGCGGCGTCCTCGGTTGCAAGAAGACGCATGTTGACCTTTTCACCGTAAATCGTGGGCAGCGTGTTGACACGAAGGTCGATGTTGATGTCGCCGTTGTTGAAGTCGATACGGCCGTCCTGCGGGATTCGCTTTTCAGCAATGTTGATGCCCGCAAGGATTTTACAACGCGAAACGATACTGTTAAGCGTGGAAATGTCCAAGCGCATACATTCGACAAGTTCGCCGTCGATACGCATGCGGACAAGGATTTGCTCCTCAAACGGCTCAATATGAATATCCGACGCGCGGCGCATGTACGCCTGCGTGATAAGGCTGTTGATAAGTTTGACGACAGGCGTGTTGTCAACGCGGCTTTCGATTTCGGACAACTTTTGCTGGGTTGCCGCCGAAGTCTGCTGAACAACCTTTTGCGTCGCTTCGTCCGACACGAAGAAGTTGCCGGCGTTGGTGTAGTACTTTTCAATCGCGCTTTCGATGATACGCTGCGGCGCAAGGACAAAACCGACGTCCATACGCGTGACCATCTTTACGTCCTCGAACGCGCCGATGTCGTGCGGATCGTGCGTGGCAATTATTATCTGCCCCGCCTTCAAGTCAAGCGGCATTATGCAGTGCTTTTTGACGATTTGTTCCGGTACGTTTTTCAGAATTTCGGGACGACGGACGACAAGTTCCGTATTTATATAGGTCGTGTTGAAACGCTCCGCCATTGCAGAGAGCATCGCGTCCTCGGTGATAATGCCGCGCGACAACAATATCGCGCTGATTTTTTCGTTGGGATGGGTTTTTTGCCAACGTTTTGCGTCATCCAGTTGCGCCTGCTTGACAAAGCCTTTCTCTATCAGGATGTCGCCTAAACTTGCTCCTCTTTGCATCTCTTCTCCTTATGATATATAAATATTATATTCCGAATAAGTTTTTTATGCCGTCGATTATGGGCGTGCCCGCAAAAACCGTGACCACCGCACCAAGCGCGATAAACGGACCAAGCGGAAGTTCGTACCCCTTTTTGACCTTTTTCGTCAGCAAAAGTACGCCGCCGATAAGCCCCGCCGACACTATCGCGATAAACGCCGACACAAGCGTCGGGTAAAGCCCCAACACAAGCCCCAGCGCAAAATAAAGCTTTATGTCGCCGCCGCCGATGCCGCCCGTCACGAGCGCAATCACGTAAAGCGGCACGCTGATAACCACCGCGCCCACAAGCCTGTGCCACCACACGACGTCCTTCGCCGTGAAAAACAGCGGGATCGACAAAATTATGATGAACACGACGATGCCGTTCGGGATCTCTTTCGTGTCGATGTCTATGAACGTCATCACGATGAGCGCCGAAAACAGCGCGTCGTATATGAACGCGTTGGCGTTAAGCCCGATAAAATATGCCGACAACGTCCACAATACGGCGTTGAGCGACTCCACAATCGGGTACCTTGCGGAGATTTTTTCCTTGCAATTCCTGCACTTTCCGCCAAGAAAAATCCAGCTGAAAACCGGCACCATATCGTACCATTTCAGCGGCTGCCCGCACTTCGGACAATAACTGTGTTTTTCGGTGAAAAACGTGCCTTTGGGAATGCGGTAAATGCAAACGTTCAGAAAACTGCCGACCGCAAGCCCGAAAAATGCGGAAAATATCGTGAATAACAGATGGCCAAGTTCCATTTTATCAACCGTTTCCCTTGATTCTGAAATAGAATTTGGCGAACTCTTTGTTTCTATCTCCTTCGATCAGCATGTTTTTGTATTTCCAACCGTCGCCGTCTGGTTCGATTGCGCCGCTATTGCCCTGCTCGAAACTGAAAATCCCTACGAATTTTCTATCTTTCGACTGGCTGTAATCCGCCTCGATAAAGTCGATTTCAAGCCCCGGGGAGTCGAATTTTTTTTGCCCTTTGGCGTTATAGACGTCGCAGAACACCTTGACGGACGTAATCTCATTAAACATGTTGACAATCGCTTTGAAATAAACCTTGATTATGAAACTGCCGTAAAACGCGCGCTTTTCGGCGTCAGTTGACGTGAAGTATTCCTGGGGTTCTTCGTTGCCCTTTGCATAAAAGAGCTTGCCGTTTTTGGATAAAAACACACTGTGCTCTTTTGTCGGCGCGTTTTTCATTGTATGGGTTTTCACAACGCCATCGATTGTAATCTCGTTGTCGGCAACAGGGAGATTGTCGTTCTCATCCTGCAAATATACCTCAACCGTTGACCTTGCCGCCCGCTTGATCTCGTTCTGGACGATTGTGCCAAGGTCTTTTGCGGCGGCGTTTTCTTTCTGGCGCATATAAGCCGTCGTGCCTGCCGTGACAAGCCCGCCGATAACCGTTGCGAGAATACCCATAATGGCGACAACCGCGATCGCCTCGACCAAGGTGAAGCCTTTTTTATTTTTTAAGATTTTTGCGAGTTTTCTCATTTTAATCTTTAAAGTACCTATCTACTTCGTCAAGCGTAAGAATATTACTTTTGACTTGTTCCGGATCGTTCATGTCGTAATCGATACCGCCGTCATAAACAAAAAGTATACGTTTTGTGCCCTTGTCCGACGTCACTTGATATCTTGTGATATTGTATGTATATTGTGTTTGGGGGGTGCCGTTTTTTTCGACCGCAACCGCAAACGGTACCGAGCCGTAATCGGTGTCGTAATTAAGCACCACTGAGTACTGCGGCACGTTGCCTTTTGACGTGTTGATGTACGACACCTGCAAAACGCGGCTCGGATAAATGATATATCCTATCACCTCGTCGCCTTCCTTGTACATAAACGTGTTCAAAAGAGCCTGCTCCTGCGCCTGCGACCTTTTGGCTTCTTCCTTTTTCGCCTTGGACATATAGCGCGTCGCCGTGTTGAACATGGTGAACGCCAGCGTGCCGACGATCGCAAACAACGCGATTGCAACGATACATTCGGCAAAGGTAAAGCCTTTTTTATTCAGTTTTAAGCGTTTCAAAACCTTTTTCATTTTAGCCGTAATAGTAATCGCCCGCAACCCATTTCGTGTCGTGCGACACCGTATCGGGGTTAATCAAACCGTCCATAACCAAGCCTGAACTATTATTGTTCTTGCTGCCGATTTTTGCCGCGTCGTAGCTTGAAAAAATCAGTTGTCCGCGGCTACTTCCGCCGATATAAATATCTTTTGCAACAATGGACGCCTCGTTATTGCCCGAGTTTCCGATCGGGATTGAGTTGAAAATACCCGACGATTCGTTGGAATACATGCCGTTGGGGATATAAACCATCGCGTTGACCGAGCCGCCACGTCCGAACTTGACGTAGTTTCTGCCCATACCGATTATGAACATATTGCCGACTTTTGCCGGATCGCCCTCAGGCAATGCTTGCATTTGTATTGCATTCGTAAGAGCAACTAAATTAAATGCGGACACAGTGCCCCCATGCTCCTTGAATCTTGCAACGTACTTCTGATACGTGTTCGACTTGAAATGCGTGCCGACTTTTTCGTCCGTCTTGTCCTCGGAAAGCATTGTGTTGCTTATTTCCAGGCTGTACGCATTTGCGGCAAATGAAGTGTCGTCCACAAGCATAAGGTATGCATTGTTTTTGCCCGTAACCTGGAACGAACATTTCTGGAACAAGAACCTTGTTTGTTCTTTCTTGTCCTTTGATTTATCAAGCGCCTTGCAATGGAAAAACACATAAATGTCTTTTTCCGACGTGTCGATAAGGAAATTCATACGAACCCTCTTGTCAACACCATCCGTGGACGCTCCGAACACGACTTGCGTATTGCTTTCTTCAAAATTGAAGTACGTATTTTGCTTTATCGTATATTGCACTTCCGAACGCACCGCAACACGATCAAAGCCGTCCAGTTCCTTATCTTTCAATCCCGTGAACGTTTGATTGTATTTTTCGTCGATGGCAAAAGTGCTGTCCGCACGAAGGTGCGCACCATTTTCCTTGGCTTTTGTATTGTAAAAATCCATCAACCTTAAACCACTGTCATCCTCAACCTTATCAGAATGTTCTACAAAATACCATCTTTCGATATTCCACCATTTTTCAGGATCAGAATCCGGGAATGTAAGCGTCTGCAAGTAAGTCATCACGTTATTTATATCAGGCTTTTTGAAAGATGATCTTACATATTTTTTTGTCAGTTTATCGTTATTTGCGCATATATAATCTTTGACGTTTTTCCCACTTGTAATGCCCGAATATCTATCATACTCGTTAATTGAGCCATAAATATCGAAGGCGTTGTACTCTTCAATATCGCCCTTTTCTTTCAAATCGTTAAGGATTTTTTTGACGTTCTCTTTTGCCTGTTTCTGATTGGCGTTCGCTTCCACGACGGTCGCAAATTCCGGCGACTTGATTTCTTCAAAAATCGCCTTTACGGTCGCGGCGTTGTCAACCAAGGAATATCTATTATCCACGGCAAGATACATGCCGTATAAGCCTTCGTTGAACGCCTTTGTAGTGCCCTTCATTGCGTCAAACTGATTTGACGTACTGCCTACGCCAAACGTTTTTAACTTGCCGCCTATGATTGCCGAGCCGACAAGACCGTTTGCAGCCGCGCCCAACAAAGCGTTGAGGTCGATGCCGTCAAAGTCGTTCGCGCCGTTGCTGAACATTGTGATAAGGTAATCGGTAGTAAGGAACGCACTTGTCAGAATATCGTTTCCGCTCAGCACGTAAGACAGTTTGTCTAAACCTGCAAGTTCGCTTCCGCCGGTAATATCCTTAAACGGTTTCAGTGTAAAGTCGTATCTTGCAGTCCTTACACGTTCGGCAGATTTATCATATGTGTATTTTTCATAGTGCACATAATATGCACAATAGTTTGATAATTTCTTTTTCTCTATTTCGTCTTCGTTAATATAATTATTGCTTATGCCGTCACGTGGATCATTTGGCGCTGAATTGAAACCTTCAATGTGTTCTTCTTTGAAATACTTCTCAAAACTGTCGTAAGTTTTGCCATCCTTAGTTATCGGCGTTGTTCTGAAATCTATAAACGCCGTTTGCGTAAGGCTGAGAGCGTACTTATAAATGTCACTATCTTTTGATTCATAAAGATACTTCACAAGGGCTTCTTCCGCAGGACTCAAACCAAGGCGTCCGCGTTTATCATACTCAATAATATCCCCATTGGACGTTATCAACTTATTGGTAGCATTCTTCTCATTATTAGTATATCCGCTCTTTGAAGACGTTGCATTATCTTCAATGCAGTATGCTATATCAGCAACATACTTGCCTTCGGAATATTTTGTCTCATGAGTCCACTTTTCTTCCCCCGCTTCATACCATCCGTGTTTTTGCCATCCGTCTTCATGATATTTAATTATTTGATCATTTTTCCATTTCACGGTTTCGGTCATTTCGTAATGCGCTCGTATTATAACAACTTTCCTATTGTGAGTAATGTCATCTTTATACTTACGACCACTTAATCCACCCCATTCTTCTTCGTATTCGTCTTGGCTGTCGTCCCGGACATCAAAGACAAAGTTTGTTTCGCCCTTGAAATTGTTTTTGTTGCCGTCAAAGCCGAAATACTCTTTCAAAATCTCTTCGTCAGTCAATTGTGCATTGTTTTTTTGCAGAACGTTTTTCAAAAAGTCTATGATTGAGGCTTTTTTAAGTTCATTTTTCACAAAGTCGCTGCCAAAATAATTGTTTTTCACGTTGACCGCCGCCGAGTTTTCAAAGCCGGGCAACTTGCTTTCAAGCACGCTGATTGTGCCGTCGCAGAATACGTTGTTGACGGTAATTTCGCAATATCTGACAGAAAGTGCGGCGGTGTACGATATGCCGCCCACAACCGTGCGGGTTGTCACGGGTTTGCCGTCCTTGTCTTTTTCGTCAACGTTTTCGACAACGCGGTATTTGTCATCGGACGCGTACTTTTCAAGCGTGCACGGGTCAATGTTGTTGCTGTTTTTGTGTTCAATATCACCGCACGACGTGCCTTTTCTTATCGGCGAGTTCTGGATATAAAGGTTGGAAGTCTCGCTGAATTCGGGCTTGCGGAAATCATACCACTTTGTCTTGTTTTTCTCTTTAATATTGGCACCGTTCAGGTTGTTTCCGTTGCCAAACTGCGTGTAATCGTTGCCCAAAAGGTATGAATACCCGTCTTTTCCGAGTTCTTCAAACTTCTCTTTAAGGCGTTTTATCGACTCGCTATTGCTTAATTTTTGCTCATTGTATGCCTTCTTATATGCCGCGATAAACGAATCCATTGAAAAATTCTGTTTTTCTTTAAGCGTATCGGGGTTTGCAACCAGTTTGTTTGTGTCAAACCTTCCGTATGTCACATCAAGTTTTACCGTGCCGAAGTCAAACGCATCGCCCCATTTTTTGCCCGTGACTTGCTGCCATTTGTCTTTAATCTGGCTCAAAAACGCGCCGCTGTCCTTTAACACAAAGTCGTCGCTTGCAACAACCTTCCCGCCTATGTATTTTTTTGTGTCTGAAAGGTCTGATGCTATGCCAAGCCATTGTTCGTCCTTATAGTTTATATAAGACTTTTGTGTTTCGGGCGCGATAATCAAGCGTCCCTGACAAAATACGTCGCCCTCAATCTTTGTGTGGACAGGAATTGTGCCGTCGCCTGTGCCGTTAAGGTTGTAGGCATAGCTGTAATACGGGAACCTTGGGTTAATAAGGTCGATACCAAGATGTTCGCTTAACCACTTGTTGATTTTATCAAGGGTGGAAGGATCGGGTTTTTCGTCCTGATCTTCATGACCTGCGTCGGTGGAACCGGTATTGAAAACACCTGCGTCAAACGAGAATACGTTGCCGACGTTGACGGTGTCAAAGATAATGTCGCCGCTGCAATAAATATTGCCGCCCTGCGGATATTGCATGATGGGGGTGCCGTCCCCTTCTGTGTCGGAGTACATCGACGCGCCGAGATATTGCGCGTTATTGATGCCGCCCTGGTTATATTCCGCATCGATATTCTGCCAGATTCCGTTTTTGTCTTTTACCCTGAGCGTAATCGTGACTTGTTCCCACGTATAACTGCCGGTGGTATTGTTTTCACCGTAGTTTTTCGTCCAGAAAGTATATTCGTTTGCGTCGCCCGCAAGATCCATCAGTGTGAAGTGCGAAAGCTTGTCATACGTTTGAATAGGTCTGTACGTGCCGTCGCTCAACTTTTCATACATCGCCTCGCCAAGTTTTGTCGTACTCGAATTTTTATATCCGGCTTTATTGTTTGGCGGAACCGCAATGCTTCCAAATACACCATACGCGTAGGTGTAATAATAAAGGTATTTCTTTGCGTAGTATTTTTTCGTCAGCGCGGGAAGATTTACGCCAAGCGCAAGCCCCCTGATTGTAAGGTTGCCGTCAACGTACACGTTGCCCTGCACCCTCAACATATTGTCGGGCGCGCCGATGATAAGGTCGCCGTTGGCATAAACACTGCCCGTCACGCCTTCCAGAACAACGGGGTTGAATATACGCGTCTTCATCACGCGTTCACCGTTTTCCGTTTCAAAACAGTTGATTGATACGTCGCCTTCGATACGCTTATAAATCTGATACGGCGACGTAACCGACGATCCCATATTGTTGCTGACAACAAACGAGTTGCCAAACGTGTCCTGAATCGTGGTCGAGGTCCCGTCAGGTACAGAGTCCGCCTCAAAACTCACCGTGCTTTCCTGCGAGCCTTTGACGCCTTTTATGTCGACAAGAACTTTGTCGATTTTGTTTGCGCTGCTGCTTGGCGATTTCGACAACTTGACGTAAACTTTCACGCCGTTGACTATCGTATAATTCACCGCTTGGTTATCAAAATCGGTATCGTTGTAAAACTGAACCTCGGCAGAGCCGTTTTCTTTGATTTTGGTAAAGTAGGTTTCGATAATCGTGTTGAGTTGCGTCGAGCCTTTCAACGTGTCCGAAACCGTGAGTGCGGCGTTGTACGCGCGTTCCTGCTGGGTGTCCGCAATGCTGTTTGAGAAGGAGGAAAGCGTCACAAAGAGCATAGAAGTGCCTACGACGATAATAATCGCCATAGTCATAAGTACCATAAGCATCGCGCTGCCGCGTTTTTTATTGTACCGCTTGTTAAACCTTTCTATATTTTTTAATAACGTCAGCATAATTGACCTCCTTCCGTCAATCGTACTTTTTTATTTTTCCCGTCTTATCTTTGCGACTGCGCTTTCGAAAATAATGTCATTGCGAAGCATCGTTTGCGATGCTGTGGCAATCTCCCGGAAGGGAAACACCATTATTGCCTTTCGCGCGTTTTCGTAAGGTGTAGTTATATTATAATATAATATCCTTTATTTTAAGGTGCCGCTTCCGCACAAGTAATGTCGTGCGACTAGACTATTCGTTCAGAATGTACGTGATCGTCATCGTGAACGTGCCCGAAACGTCGTTTCCGTCCGGCGTCATCGAAAGATGCACCAGATTGTACGACTTCACGCGCGCGATCGCGTCGGTCACCTTGTAAAGCGTCTGCATGTCCGTCTTGTATGCGCTCGATATGGTGTAAACCTTTTTGGTGGACGTCGTGACGGGCCTGCCAAGGCTTATCTCAACGTTGAAACCAAGGTCGCCAAAGAACTTGTACAGCGTTTCCGCAATCGCCACAGAGTCCTGATGTCCGGGCATATTGCTGGGCAAAAGTTCCTCGTTAAGGTTGTTTTTGGTGCTGGTGAGTTGCTTGTACGCCGCCTCGTTTTGTCTGATTTCTTCAACGAGCTTGTTGTACCTTGCCGGGCTCACCGCGTCGGTTTGCTTTTTGACCTTCGCGATGTCGCCTTCGACCGTCTGCAACTCTTCCTGAGCGGTTTTTTTGTCGTTGTTTTTCGGCATGATGCCAAGTGTGTACGTGCCGCCTACAAGCAGGAACAGGATAAGTATGAAAATCAATACTTTTTCTTTTCTGTTAATCGTCATTTTCCCGTCCTCCTTATTTGTCGCTGCCGCCGAAAAGTTTATCGTTCACGACGTCGAAACTTACCGAAAAATCGGTGGCGGTGTCCATCGACGGCTCAACGCTCTGAATATAGCCGCTGCCGTTTTCCTTAATCGCCGAAACGTAGTTTCGCATCGACTGGGAACCCTTGCCCGTAAGTTTTAACGTGATCCTGCCGCTGGTGAAAGTGAACTGCGTCACCTTGCACTCCGTCTTTTGCGCGCTTGTGAAGATAATGTCGAAAATCGTGCCGGTAAGGTTTATCGCGGCGTCGGCTTCTTTCGACGTCGCCTGCGCGCCCGCAAGTGCGTTTGCAACGCGCGTTGCGACTTCCGTCAACGACTCGTATTGGTAAATCGTGTTGCCGTATTTGTCGGTGCCTTTCGTCACGGGGTTGCCGTTTTTGTCAAGCATCACAGTGAAGTTTTTGAACTTGTCTTCGTTCTTGGCAAGTGTGTTTTTCTGATTGGTGAGTTCCGTCTTGGCGGATTCAAGGTCGGACACGGCAGTGTTGTACTGCGAACGCGCCACAAGATACCACCCGACCATCGCGCATGCCACCACGACGACCGTAACGACAAGAATAAACTCAAACGAGGTGCTTTGCCCCGATTTTCCCATCGCCTTTTGCGCGGCGATAAAATCTATGTTTCTCTTTCTCTTTGCCATAATCCACCTCGTTATTTGAGCATTGTGCCGATAAGCGGTGCAAGCGCGTTGAAATCAAGCTGCTCGACGCCCGATACGCTTTCGGGTACGGGAAGCATCTTGACGTTAAGCCCCATGAAACCGTAAAGGTCGCTTTCAACCGACTGGAACCTGTCAAGGTCGCCCGTGATAAACACGTCGTCGAATTTGTAATCGGTATATTTCGAGCGGAAGAACTGAATCGCCTCGCTCACGATGCCGGAAAAGTCGTTGATGAAAAACGCCATTTCGTTCGCATAGTTTTCGTTGGGCATCGAATAAATGGGTTTCGACAGCGAGAAGACGTGCTTGTAATCCGCGAAAAGATACGACGTAATCGACGTCATGCGATAGTCGACAAGCACGAAATATTGCGGCAGGTCTTCTTTCATAAAATCGACGAGTTTCGACAGCGCGCTTTGCGAAATATCGATTGCCGTAAGTTTCATGCCGACTTCGCGGCAGCACTTTTTCAGGTTTTCGATGACAAGGTTGTCTATGTACGTGATCATAAGACGCGCCTTTTTCGCTTTCTTTTTCTTTTCGCTCTTCTCTTCCTGTTCTTCCTCGCCCTCTTCGGGGGAGTTCAGAGCGGCTTCCTGCATCTCTTCGTCGGGATCTTCGATATTTCTGTCGATCTCTACAAAGTCGACGGTGTGGCTTTCCGCAAGTTTTTTATCCGTGAAAAGTTCCGCCGAAATTATCGGATACAGAATCGACGGCTTTGCGTAAGGCAAAATCATCTCGCGGAACGGTATCTTGTTGTTTTCAAGGACGAATTTCGCCGCTTTCGACTTGATATCGTTTTTGCGGATCATATCGAGCATCGCTTCGGTAAGTTGAAGGTCGATATTGGTTGCGCTCGGGTCGTTCAGAAATTCACTGGGGAAATCCATATCGTAAAATTCTTTCACGGTAATTCTCTTTCCGCCCGCCGTCGCAAACATCGCTTTGAGTTTGTCGTTGTTCAAGTAGTAGTAAATCATAATTTTGCTCCAAATCTACCCTTTATTCGGTATCCGTGCCTATCGAGTCGTACATCGAGAACATAGGCATAAGTATTGCGATAAGTATTACGCCGATGACAACCGCCATTACAACCATAAGGGCGGGGTTTATCATTGCGGTAAGACTCTTGATTGCAGTGTCCGCTTCGTCTTCGAAATAAGCGGCGGTCTGCCCGAGCACCTCGTCCAGAGAACCGGATTCTTCACCGACGAATATCATTGTCGTAAGCAGCGGATCGAACGCGTCGACCGTCTGCAACGCGGCGGATATCGACTCGCCCCTGCGGATTGCTTCGACAGCGTCGTCAATCTGTCGCGATACGTAAGTGTTGTCCATCATCTCCGACACCATCGTCAGCGCGTCGAGAAGATGTACGCCCGAACTCGTCAGCGTGCAAAGCGAACTTGCAAAACGCGACGTATAAATCATTTTTTGCAATTTTCCGATGCCCGGCATTTTGACTTTCATTTTGGAAACGAAAAGGTCAACCGCCTCGATTCGCTTAACGATCGGGATGAAAATAATAAGCGAGGCGACGATGCCAATAATCAGTATGTAGTCCTTCATAATGAAGTCCTTGATTTTCAGCAGGATTTTCGTGACCAGCGGCAACTTATCTTCGGACACCATCGAAATCATCTTCGGCATAATCCAGACAAGCAAAACCACAACGACGACAAGACAAATCGCCATAACGATTTTCGGATACGACGTTGCCGATTTGATTTGCCCTCTTCTCTTTTTTTCCTTTTCGTAATAGTCCGCCATTCGGATAAGAGTCTCTTCCAGTTTACCGCTCATTTCGCCCGCCTTGACCATGCTCACGAGAAGGTTGGGGAATACGCCCGGAAGCGCACCCATCGACTCCGCAAGAGAGTTACCTTTCTGAACCTCTTCAAACAATGCGGCAAGCACGTTTTTGAGTTTCGGTTTCTCGGTGCGTTCGTAAAGCATTTCCAGCGACTTAATAAGAGGCAAGCCGGCGTTCAGCATCGACGCGAGCTGTCGGCAAAACTGCAACACCAGCGCGGTGTCGAGTTTTGAAAGTTTGCTTGCGTCGCCCTTTCCCGTGGCATGGACGTAATAGCATTTCAGACCGCGCGACGAAATGACCTGATTGAAGTCGTCTTCGCTCGTGGCGGTGATCGTGCCGCTTACGCGTTTTCCTTCCGGCGAAAGTGCCTTGTAAGAATACTTGTACATATTACCTCGCAATTATTTTGTCAAAACAAAAAATATTCTTTTGCTAATTTATTATAACATACGACTTGTTAAAATTCAACATTAAAAAAAATTTCGGCGCAAAATATTGTAAAAACATAAAAAAATCAGGCGGAATTACGGCGGTTTCAGGTATTTTTCAAATTTTTCGGAAAATTATTTTGATTTTTTTGGCACGGGTTTTCAACACTTTCGTACGAAATTATACAGTCGTACAATAAAATTCCGCCGTGCGTTTGCTTTTCGAATTTTTCAAAAAACCGACGTTTTTTCGTAAAAATTCGCCAAAAAAACGCAATTTTTTATGTGCAAAATAATGTACTTTATCGTTCGTTTTTGCATTATAAAGTCGCTTTTGTGTCGGTCAAAAAAAATTCCGCCGTGCAAATTCATTATTTTTTCCGACGCGACCGAAAAAAGCATTGACAATATTTTTTTCCTTTATTATAATTTATGCCAAGCAAGAGTAATATAAACCGTGGTCAAGACGTCGTATTTTTGACAAATACTGCGTTACGCTCGCGGCTTAGACATAAAGTATTAACCCGTTCGCGTGCCTTGTCTTTGCCTGAAAATACGGCGTCGGACTCGCACACGACCAAATCGTCGATATTTCCGATGAATTTTGGGAAAAACGAACGCAGTTGTACTTTATCGTACTACAAGCGAGTTTTTGCCAAAAGGCGCGGAAATTGCGACGATTTGGCAAGGCTTGTATTACTCTTGCTTGGCATGATACAAAACACAATTATTCGCTCAAAATTTTAAGGAGATATACTATGGCAACAAAAAAGAAAGTCAATGTCGACGACGCTTTGGAAACGACCGAAAACGTGACGGAAACCGTTACCGAAAACGTGGCGGAAAATACGGAAAACGTTACCGAAAACGTGGCGGAAAGCACGACGGAAAATGCTGAAATCGCCGCGGACGAAACGCCTTCCGTAAATCCTGAAACCGTTGACGAAACCGAAAAAGCAAAGCAGCCTCTGAGTCTCGAAGACGCCCTTGCCGCGGCTGAATTTGCGGCAGGTCAGTATGAGTCTTTCGCCGCCGAAGAGAAGGCTGAAAAAGAAAGCGTCAGCCCGTCCGAACCGGAACCTGCGGCGGACGAATTGCCCGAAATCGGCGCGGCAACTTTCGATCCTTCGATGTTCGACGAAGGCGAAATCACGATGTCGGAAACCCCTGCGGAACCCACCGAGGAACCCACTGTCGAAGCAGCCGAAACTCCTGTCGAAACAGCCGAGATTCCCGTTGAAGAAAGCGCGCCAGAATCGGCCCCGGAAGTGACTGAAAACGTTGAATCCGAGGCAGTCCCCCTGCCCGATTTGTCGGAAGAACGCCCTGTTATGGGCGGCGAAACGCCTGTTGAAATGGTTGAAAAAACCGAAAAACAAGCCGCGAAAAAACCGTCGAAACCGCGCGAGAAAAAAGCCGCTACGACAAAAAAAGCGGCGGAAAAATCCGCACCTGCAACCGAAGAAAAACAGGAAGAAACGCCCGCGGAAGAAACGCCCGCAGCAGTTACCGAAAATGAAGAACAGCCGGCGACGGAAGACGAAAAAGTCGTCGCGAAAAAAGGCAAACCCGACAAAAAATCGAAGGATAAAGCCGCCGACGCGAAAGCGGAAAAACCCAAAAAGGAAGAACTTACGCTCGCGCAGCGTTCCGAAAGGTTGAGAGCGAAACTTTCGCCCGAAAAGAACTTCCGTCTGCTGAAAATCCTCATCATCGTTTTGTCGGTAATTTGCGCCGCCATCTCCGCATACGTTTATATTTTCGTGATTTACGACAAGACAACGCCCTTCTCGATTGCGAAAATCGTGCCGTTAATCCCGTTCATCGCGCAACTTCTGTTGCTTCTCATCACGTTACTCACGGCAGGCACGTCAAAGAGAAGACCTATCGGCGCCGCGCTGAAAGAAAATATACAGATTAAGCAGGAAGTCAAAGAAAAGGAAAAGGACGAAAAGATTTCCAAGGAAATCAGCGATCACCTTCTTGAACCCGAAGTCGCGCTCAATACGACCAAAAGAACGGTGGAACTTTCCAGTTTCCAGATTGACAACTTCTATAAGAAGAATATCGAAGAAATCAACGGAAAATACTATATGCAGGTCGCGAAATTCGACGACAGCGTCAAAGTTTTCAACGCCTTGGGTGCAACCGATATGGAATTGTGCGCGGTGAATATGGTCGGCAGTGCGAAATTCGACGAGATTCTCAATCAACCCCGTACGAAAACCCTGTCCTCGCAGGAACTTGCGACGTATTTCATGAGCAAACCCAACGTTTTCACCATCAAAAAACGCGGCGCGCTTGACTGGACGTTCAAATACAGCAGCAAATCTTTCGGTATTATCCGCGAAAACGACGACAGTTACAAGGTTTCCATCAAGTGCTATCCCGACGCCGCGCAACGCATCAACGACGTCTATAAAGCCCTTGAAGACAGCAACTTCCCCAGCGGTCCGTTGTGGTATTGCTTCAACGAATTGAGAAACCTGCCCCCGCGCGTATGTAAATGGCTTGTCGATACGTCCTGCCAGATTTCGCAATTCCAGCAAATCAAGACGGATAAACTCAAAGACACCATCAAAACGGCGAAAGATTACGATATCGATATCGAGGATATCCGCACGAAGTTCCAGGCGGGCGAAAAAGTGCTGAAATTCCCGAAGTTCACGATGATTTTCTCAAAGGGTAACGACGCGGATATGACGACCTATCTCACGCGCGAATGCGAAGGCGTCGACGCTTCCGCCTATACGAAGGAATACTACTACAAATTCGCGGACGGCGTAAACGCGGTAAGTATTCTCTGCCCGACGAAAGGTCTTTCCGAAGACGTCATCATCGCAATTTTCGACGAAATCGAAAAAATCGCGAAATAGTTTTTCACAACGAAAAGCGGGTTAAGTCCGACTTAATCCGCTTATTTTTTTGTCGTTTTTTTGTTTGTAATTGCCCGGAAAGCCCTTTCGGGCGCGACGGCGTAAGAAGCCCTTAAACGTACTTATTATCGACGTTTATTATGTAATAATAAGTTTTGTCGGACTTTATTTTTTCGTTCAATTCGCGCCTAATTTCGCGCGCACCGAGCTTCACCCCGTACGGCACGACGACGTCGAACAAAACGTTTGTGTGAGTGTTGCCCTTCACAAGCCTGAAATCGTGAATGGTGATATCTTCGTTCATCGAGCGGACGACGTCCTGTACTTCCTTTTTCAAAAGGTCGGTTTCGGGATCGCCCACCGCAATCGGGTCCATATGTATGACGAGATGCACGTTCATATCCCGCATAAAATCCCTTTCGATATTGTCGATCTGGTCGTGAGTTTCGATAAAGTTTTTGCTGCCGTCAACCTCGACGTGAACCGACGCATAAGTTATCGCCGGACCGTAACTGTGAATCATAAGGTCGTGGAAACCCAGAACCTCGTCGTACTGCCTGAGTTTTTCGGAGATTTTCGCGACAAGTTCCTTGTCGGGCACGGTGCCGAGAAGCGGATTTATCGTTTCTTTCAGAAGTTTTATGCTGAAAATGATAATGACCACCGACACGACAAGCCCCGCGTATCCGTCGATATTTACGCCCGTAACGTCGATGACAATCGTCGAAATCAGGACGGCAATCGTCGTAAACACGTCGTTTCTGCTGTCGGCGGCAGACGCCTTCAACGCCTCGGAATTGATTGTTTTGCCGAAGTTTCTGTAAATCAGCCCCTGCAAAATCTTCAAGACTATCGAAACGGCAAGCACGACGTAGGTGTACGCCGAAATATTGACGCTTTCGGGCGTGATGATTTTTTCAATGCTCTGCTTCAACAGCAGCACGCCGATAAGTACGACCGCAAACGCAATGATAAACGCCGCGATGTATTCGTACCTTGCGTGTCCGAACGGGTGTTCCCTGTCGGCAGGTCTGTTGGAAAGTTTGAACCCGAAAACGGTAACGACGGATGACGCCGCGTCGGACAGGTTGTTGATTGCGTCGGCAACGATTGCGACGGAACCCGAAAATACGCCGACGAGAATTTTGAAAACGCATAATATAACGTTGGAAATAATCCCGAAAATTCCCGCGACGATCCCGTAACGAAAACGCACTTCCTGATCGGAAGTGTTTTCATAATCTTTGATAAAAAGTTTTTTGAATAATTTCATTTTCAGATGCTGAAATCGCCGCTGTCGTCGGACTTCTCCGCGGCGGACGAAAGATTATCGTCGTCCTTGATTTCAGCTTGTTCCGTAGTTTTTACGGACACGGATATATCTTCTTCTGTTTTTGTTTTTTCGTCGGAAACCTCAATGATTTCTTCCTTGACGATTTCGCCGTCCGTCTCAGGCGGGACAGGCGGAACAAAATCTGTGTTTTCGACAGAAATGGCGTTTACACTGTCGTTTTCGTCCTGTAAAGTGCGTTCTTTGATGGATTCCGTAATGCTGTCGATAAACTCGTGGTCGCGCGATTTCCTGTCGTAAACGCCCAGAAGATTGTCCTTTTCCTTTAAGGAATTGAACTCCTTTACGGCAAGGTACGCGACGTAAATCAGCACCAGCAGCATAAGCACGACGTACAATATCCAGCTTTTTGAAAAGTACGTCAGAAACGCGATTATCGCCGCAATTCCGAGTGCCAGCCCGAACACGAGCCACACCTGAACTTTGGGTTGCGCGCCGGGCATCATTTTGTCCATGTTCGTATAAAAAACGTATCCGAGGCTCACGCCCGTGAACATCGCCGAAACGATGACGCCGACGATACGCCACGCTTTCGTACCGGCGTTTGCACAATACCCGCCGAACACAAGCGCAACGATGAACAAGAAAGCGATTATTATGTATTTCCTGACGAATTTATCGCGGGATTTTCTGCTTTCTTCCACCATGCAGTCGCGGCATTTGTTTTCAAAAACAACCCTTTCAAGGCTCGACAAAGTCTTGCCGCAGCGTTTGCAACGGGTGTTGAGCGCAATGTTTGCCTGCGCTTTTTTGAAGTCGTACGATACGTTTGCGCGCTTTAATATTTCAGCGACTTTTTCTTCTTTCGTAAGTTCTCTCGGTTGTTCTTTCTTGTGTGCCATAACCCACCTTTTATTATATTTTATCATATAGGTTGCAAAAATACAATAAGTTTTTTAATTGCCTTGAAAATATAGTTTGAATATGGTATAATTCCGACAGAAAACATACGAGGTGTATTATGTCAAAAATTCAGATTCAACTTTCGGACGGCAGAAACATAAACCTTGATCTTTACGAAGACGTCGCGCCGATTACGGTCAAAAACTTCAAAAAACTCATCAAAGAAAACTTCTTCGACGGGCTTTGTTTCCACCGCACGATAAAAGATTTTATGATTCAAGGCGGCGGTTTCGTCGCGGACGGTCGCGCGATTAAGGAAAAAGGCGGCGCGGACACGATAAAAGGCGAATTCTTGTCAAACGGTGTGAAAAACGACCTGCACCACGGCGAAGGCGTGATTTCGATGGCGCGCACCAACGTCAAAGACAGCGCGTCCAGTCAGTTTTTCATCTGCTCTGCCGACTGCGCGTTTTTGGACAGACAATATGCAGCCTTTGGGAAAACTTCGGACGAGGAAAGTCTTGCGGTCGTGAAAAGCATTTCAAAAGTCCCGACTCACAGTTTCTCGTGGTTTGACGATATTCCGAACGAGCCTGTTGTCATAAAAACTGTTATTTTGACACAAGAATAATTTTTCCGACAATTTTTGCAAACAAAAACCCGACGCGGTGCGTCGGGTTTTAATTTGTATTTTTTATTCTTTACGCATTTTTTGCACCGCGGCGTCAACCGCGCCCTGCATCATACGTCCGATTCGTTTTATGAAACTGTCGATTTCTTCGGTCATGCCGTGCTGCAACCATTGCACCATCAGCGCGACGTAAGTAATCGTGAAGTAGTTTGCGATAAATTCAATATCCTCGTTGTCGATGATGACGTACACGGATTTCTGGATAACCTGATCGTGAACGGCGTCATAAATCGACTCGTAAATAAACTTTTCGATATATTCGCGCCCAAGACTGTTGAAAGCCGAAAGCGTCATCGCGCGGTTGTCGTAAAGATAACGCATGATAACGTCGATTGCGTTGGACGTCGAAAGTTTTCTTATGTCGCCGACGACTTGTTGCGTTTCAAACTTATACAGCCACTCGAACAGTTCCTTGATATCCTTGAAGTGATAATAAAAGGTCTGACGGTTATAGCCGCAGTTTGTGACGATTTTGTCGATTGTGATTTTTGAGAAAGGCATTTCCTGAATAAGTTCTTTCAGGGAGTTTGCCATCATTTTTTTCGTGTTCAACGAGTTGCCCATAATTAAGTATTTCTCCTGTTTTTCGACGCTTCGCAGCCGCAGTAGTCCTGCCTGTAAAGCCCGAATTCTTTTGATATATTCACGGATTCCTGAAATCCGTTTTCTTTTTTGAAGTCGTTGACGAGATATTTCACGCCGTACGTTTTCGCAAGTTCCTCGCCGATGTCATTGATGACGACGGCGTTTTTCATCGGACTTACGGAAAGCGTGGACGCAAAGTATTCAAAGCCGTGTTCTTTTGCGTATTCGGCGGTTTTCGTCAACCTTGTTCTTATGCAGACGGCGCAGCGCGGGCCGCCTTCCGTCGTGTCGGAAAAGCCCGAGACCGCCGCAAGGTAATCTTCGTCGCGATAACCGATTTCAACGATATTAAGCCCGAGTTCCGCCTTATCGACGTATTCAATGAGCGTTTCAAAGCGTTTCTGATATTCGCTTTCCGGAAACGTGTTGGGGTTATAATAAAACAAAGTAACGTCAAAATCTTTCAGACGATTTATGACGGCGGTCGCGCACGGCGCGCAACAGCACTGCAACAGCATCGACGGTTTCCGACAGCCTATCGACGAAATCTCGTCCTGCATTTCTTTGTTGTAATTACGTTTATTCATAATTCTACAACAATTTTAATAAGTTAAAAAAAATTTGTCAAACGTATAAACGGTTTTTTACAATAAAAATTCAATGTAATAAAATTTCGTTACAAAATTGCTATTTTGTATAATTTAATCTTTAATTTTACTAAACAAATGTAAAAAACGGTAAAAAACAAAAAGTTTCCTTGGAAAAACCGCGGAAACCTTGAAAATTCGTTACTATTTTTCTTTTTTCTTTTTGTTGCAAGCCTCGCAATCGCCGTTGCAGTAAATTTTTGAGCCGCACGACGTCTTTCCTTTTTTACGGTTTACAACGACGTACACAATCGAAAACACAACCCACAACGAAAGCGCGACTATTAAAATTATATCAATCGTTTTCATGTCAGCAAGCCGCCGCGATCTGATAAACTATGCACGAGCAAACCCACGCAAGCGCGCACTGATAAACGACGACAACGGCGGTTTTCCATACGGAACCCAACTCTTTTCGCATCGTTGCGACGGTCGCGACGCACGGCGTATACAAAAGCACGAACGTCAAAAACGACAAAAACGCAGGGATCGAAGTGAACAACGCCGTCATTCCGCCGCTTCCCGCAAGCATCTCGATCGTGCTTACTACCGCTTCTTTTGCCGTAAATCCCGCAATGAGCGCGGAAACGATTTTACCGTCGTTCATACCAAGCGGCTTAAACACCGGCGCAAGGAAATTGCCGATATGTTCCAATAAACTCACGTTGTCCTCAACGCCGTCGGTGATGAAAATAATGCGGCTGTTGTACGCCTGCAAAAACCATACGACAAGCGTGGCAAGGAAGATGACCGTAAACGCGCGCGTCAGAAAGTCTTTCGACTTCTCCCACATAAGAAGAAGCACGCTTTTTGCGGACGGCAGACGATAATTCGGAAGTTCCATTACGAACGGTACGGGCTTTCCCTTGAAAATAAGTTTCCCGGACACAAACGCCGTCAGAATCCCCAAAACGATGCCGAGAACGTACAGCCCGACGATAATCAGCGACTGCTGCCACCACTTGAACACGCCGCAATTTACGACCGCGTAATACACGACCGCCTTTGCCGAACAGCTGATGAACGGAATAAGTCCGATCGTCATTTTTCTGTCGCGCTCGGACGCAAGGGTACGGGTGCTCATAATCGCGGGGACGGAACAGCCGAATCCGACGATGATAGGCACGAAACTGCGCCCCGATAAGCCCAGTTTTCTGAGCGGTTTATCCATAATAAACGCAACGCGCGCCATATATCCGCTGTCTTCAAGGAGCGACAGGAACATAAACATAACGACTATGTACGGCAAAAGCGACACGACCGCGCCAAGCCCGCCGAACAAACCTTTGTCCAAAAAGTCGATAATTGCAGGATTCGTGCCGAATTTCGTGAGCCCTTTTACGACCACTTTGTCCAGCGCGTCGATGCCCAACTCGATGCCGAGCCCGATATATTTGCCGATAACCTGAAACGTGAGCAGGTAAATCGCCGCCATAATAAGGATAAACAGCGGTATCGCGCCGTATTTATTCGTCAGTACTTTGTCGATTTTTTCGCTTTTCAGGCGTTCTTTCGACTCGTGCGGTTTCACGACGCATTCACGCGAGACCTTTTCGATGAAGTCGTACGTCATCGACGCCATCGCCGCGTCGCGGTCAAGCCCGGTGTCGTTTTCCATCTCGACGACGCTATGTTCCAGAAGTTCCTTTTCGTTTTCGTCAAGGTTCAGACGTTTGTCGAAGTCGCCGCCCGTCGTGATAAGGTTCATCGCGGCAAATCTTCCCGAAATGCCCGCGCTTTTCGCGTGGTCTTCGATAAGGTGGATTGCCGAGTGCAGGCATCTGTGCACGGGACTGTCGCTTTCGCAAATATCTTTTACTTTGGGTTTGATCTGTTCTTTTGCGGTTTTGATAACGACGTCGATAAGTTCGTCGACGCCCTCGTTTTTCGCGGCGGATATCGGCACGACGGGACAGCCCATCATATCCGACATTTTCTGAATATCGACGGTGCCGCCGTTTCCGCGCACTTCGTCCATCATATTCAACGCAATGACCATAGGAATATCCATTGTCATAAGTTGCGTCGTGAGATAAAGATTTCGCTCGATCGTGGTGGCGTCGACAATGTTTATTATGCCGTCGGGTTTTTCGTTCAGAATAAAGTCGCGCGTGACGATTTCTTCCGTCGTGTACGGGCGCAACGAATAAATGCCCGGAAGATCGACGATAACGCAGTCATCGTGCTTTTTCACAACGCCCGACTTTGAATCGACCGTAACCCCCGGGAAATTGCCGACGTGCTGATTCGACCCCGTCAGTTGATTGAACAACGTGGTTTTTCCGCAATTCTGATTGCCGACAAGCGCGAATTTCATAAGGCGTTTACCTCAATCATTTTCGCGTCGTCTTTGCGGATTGTCAGTTCGTATCCGCGCAGGCGAATCTCGATAGGATCGCCCATCGGCGCATATTTTATCACCGTAACGGCGGTTTTCGGGATAAGTCCCATGTCAAGAAGACGACCGCGCAAAACGCCTTCGCCCCCGACTTTCGTTATTACCGCGCTTTGATTAACGTGTACTTCGTCAAGCGTCATTGTACAAATATCTCCCTGGAATATGAAAATAATATCACTTTCGTCTTTACGTGTCAATTTTATTTATTTCACTTCGTGTATTATATAACAAAAACCACCTTAACTTTGACGAAGTCAAAATATAACTTGCACTGCAAATATAACTCCTAAAACGCCCAGTTCCCTTTTTCAAAGATTTTTACGGTTTTTCCGTCGCGGGTGACCGCCTCGATTTCCAGATCTTCGCTGCCGATCATAAAGTCGACGTGAATGAGCGAGTCGTTTATACCCTTTTCCTTGCATTCGTCAAACGAAAGATTTGCGTATCCTTCCAGACATTCGTTGAAGCCTCTGCCGAGCGCAAGATGGCAGCATGCGTTTTCGTCGAACAGCGTGTTGTAAAAAGTGATACCCGAGTTTCTGATGGGAGAGTCGTAAGGCACGAGCGCGCATTCGCCGAGATATGCCGCGCCTTCGTCCATCGAAATCATGGAGCGCAACAAATCCTCGTTCTTTTCCGCGCTGACGTCAACGACTTTTCCGTCCTTGAAAGTCACGCTGAAATTCTCGATAAGCTCCCCGCGATAAGACAGCGGTCTTGTTGCGACGACTTTTCCGTCGGCGTTGCCGCGCATGGGCGACGTGAACACTTCCTCGCTTGGAATGTTCGGGTTGTATTCGATTCCTTCAAGCGTGTCTTCTTTGCCGCCAAGGAAGTTACAGCCGTCGATAAGCCCCACTCTGAAATCGGTGCCGTTTGACGATTTATATTTCAGTTCTTTTATTTTCAGGGAGTTTAAGTAGTCGCAGCGTTCCTTAATGTCCTTGTTGTGCGCGTTCCACGCTTCCACGGGGTTTTCGCCGTCGGCGCGGGACGTGAACAAAATCGCCTGCCACAACTTTTCGACAGCCTTGTTTTTCGTGTCACCGGGGAACACCTTTTTCGCCCATTCGACGCCGGGCACCGCCGCTATGCACCACTGATAATGGTTGTCAAGTTGGTCGCGGTACGGCTTGAACACCATTGCCCTTGCCTGCTGCGCTTTCGCGACTTTTTCCTGATTTACGCCTTTCAACGCGTCGGGATCGTCGGACTCTATAAATATCCGTGCGGGACGGGTTTCGACAAAGTGTTTATACTTCTCTTCTTCCCATTTTTCGGTGCGGGACAACACGTCGAGTTTGCAGTATTTATAGGTCGCTTTCGTCACAGGATTGTATTCCCATTCGACGGTGACCTTGCCCGCGCCCGCCTTATAACATTCTTCCACGACCATTCTCACAAAGTCGAGTTGGTCGGGACACGCTCTCACACGGACGTCTTGTCCTTTTTGCACGTTGACGCCCTTTCTTGCGATAAGCTTCGCATATTTTTGCAGTTGACTTTTTTTCATAAATCACCTCAGTTGTTTCTTTGTATGTAATTTTACCAAATTATCTTCTAAATGTAAATTTTTATACGCGCTTTACAGTGAATTTGCAGAAAAGAAAACTATATATTATTGAAGATACCGTTTATAAGTGATATAATATTTTTGATAAAAATATTAAGGAGCAAATATGTATAAATTCGACAATCGTTTTTATGCCGACGTCCGCATCGAGGACAGGTTTTCAACCGGCATTATGTATCGGAACGGAATACTCGAATCATCGAAAACACGCAACGAAAAACGCGCGTTTATCAGGGTTTTCGACGGCAATATCTGGTACTACGCTTCGACAAGCGAGGTTAAAAATGTCCAGACGGAACTCAACAACCTTTACAAACAGGCAACCCCTTCAAAAAACATTCTCGACAACCCGATAGTAAAGAAATTTCAGGTGAACAAAGACGTTTTAATGAAGTTTGAAAATAACTCTGTCCGAAACGTTTCTCTTAACGAAAAACAGGCTTTGGTAAATCGTATGCTCCCTCTCCTTCACGACTCGGGCGCGGCAATGTCGGTTGCGCTTTACAGCGACAGCAACAGCGTTTACGAGTTTTATTCGTCAAAAGGCGCGGATATTAAATACGATTATCAGCTTGCCGGCGTCGTTGCGGTTGTCGCGTTTGCAACCGAAAACGATTTCGTGCAAAATATGTTTTACAACACAAGTCCGTTTTTCAACGAAATCAACGACGTGGAAGACGGATTAAAAGACGTAATCAAGGAGTCGCAGGAGTTCGTCAAAAACGCAAAACCTTGCGAAAAAGGCAATTTCCCTGTCGTATTATCTCCCCTTGCGGCAGGCATTTTCGCACATGAATCCTTCGGCCATAAATCAGAATCCGACTTCATGCTTGGCGACGAAACCATGGCAAAGGAATGGAAACTCGGCAAAAAAGTCGGCTCCGACCTTTTATCGATTGTCGACTGCGGCGCGGATTTCGGCAGCGGATACGTCCCTTACGACGACGAAGGCACAAAATGTGAAAAGACTTATCTCATTAAAAACGGTATCCTTACGGGAAGGCTTCATTCCGCAACGACTGCCGCCACGCTTAACGAAGAACTTACGGGCAACGCTCGCGCAATGGATTGCAAGTTCGAGCCTATCGTAAGAATGACGAATACCTATATCGAAGGCGGCAACGACACCTTTGAAGAACTTGTCGCCGGCATTAAAAAAGGTTATTTCATCAAAGGCGTAAATCACGGCTCGGGCATGAGCACTTTTACAATCGCTCCGTCAATCGCTTATGAAATCGTCGACGGCAAAATCGGCGCGCCCGTTAAAATTTCCGTCATCACGGGCAACGTTTTTGAAACACTCGGACTCATCGACGGTGTGACGAAAGACGTTGAAATCAACAACAGCGTTACCGGCGGTTGCGGGAAAATGGAACAATTCCCCCTGCACGTCGCACACGGCGGCCCGTACGTCAGAGTCAAAGAAATGAACGTACAATAAGGAGAACGATATGAATAAAGAATATATTTATAAAAAATCTTCCTCGCTTTCGGTCAACGTTGCCGCAAGCAAAGTCGAATCGTTAAGAAAGGTCGTCGAAACAACCTCGACCGTCCGTGTTTACGACAACGGGCTTATCGGCGTTGCCGGACAAATCGGCGACTGCGACATGAAAAAACTCGAAGCGGAAGCAATAAAAAATCTTGAAAACAAGATTCCTTATCCCTGCGTCCCCTCGCCCGTTATCGTAAGAAGCGAAAACACGATAAAAAATATCGTCGACACCGATAATTTCATCGACGTTTCGAAACGCCTTCTTGCAAGGCTTGAAAAAGAAACGCCCGACTTTTTGTTCAACAACAAGATTCAATATTACGAGGACGAAGTAAATTATATCAACGACAGCGGCAGCAATCTTTCGTACAAAGGCAACGAGTTTGTAATCGCCCTGTCGATAAAGCATAAGTCCACGGCAAACCTTATGGACCTGACCTATATCAGCGAAACGAACGACTACGACGAAGACAAAGCGGTGCAGGACGTAAAAAAACTTTACGACGCATTCAACACGCCCGCGTCAATCGAAAACGGCAAATATAAAGTCATCGCGTCGCCTGCGGTATTTGTAGAAACCGCGCTCGGAAACTTCATGGCGCATATGTACGCATCGGGCGCAACAGTGTTCAAAGACGGACTTAATAAAAAGATTTTGAGCGATAAACTTTCGATTTATGCCGATTACACCGATGACGCAATAAACGTTCCTTTCTTTGACGACGAGGGCGACGTTGCCGAAAACGGCAAATCTTATCTTATTGAAAACGGGGTGTTGAAAGCACTTTTCGCAAACAAAAACGCGGCTGCGCTTTACAACGTACCGCGCGTCGTTTCATCGTCCGCTTCATACGACGGAGTGCCTTCCACGGGTTTCGGCAGTCTCAGATTTGAAGAAACCGCAACCGACGTAAAAGAACTTATCGGGGACGACACGGCGGTGTTCGTCATGATGGTCGGCGGCGGCGACACGACGTCAAGCGGCGATTACGCCTGCCCCGTGCATCTCGCTTTCCTTGTAAAAAACGGCGAAATCGTCGGCAAACTTCCCCCGCTCAGCGTGACCGGCAATATCAAGGATTACCTGAACGGCGGGTACGTCGGAACGGCAGAAAAAGGTTTTCTCAACAGGCGCGGTCAGTTGTCTGTCTGCGAAATGGACGTAACGAATATTTAAGATTTTTGCATCAAAAAAGCCCGACGATTGTCGGGCTTTTTTCTTATATCGAATGATAAATTAAATCGTCTCATAAATTATCAGGCATATTATCGCGCCGATCATAAACACGCCGCCGATAATCGCCGTTATCGATACGTTTTTCTTTTTCTTCTCGTCGGAATGTATCCTTTCTTTATATTCCTGAAAACTTTCCTTTTCTTTCCAGTCATAGCGGTGCGTCGAAAAGTGCAACCTGAAAAATGACGTGAACGAGTATTTCAAGCCGTCGAACGCGCCTTTATCGGACGCCCAGTAAAGCGCGGCGAAACCAAGCAATACTACGCCGGCAACGAAAAACCCGTCGCACAAAAACCTTGCGACTTCGACGCCAGAAAGTTTTCCGCCATAAACCCCGTTCACTCCCGTTATGACAAAAAACAGCGTCATCCCTATTATCAGGGATACAATCGTTTCTGTTACGTGCCTTTTAGTCAACCGTCTTTTCCTCTTGCGCGGCGTTTTCTACGTCCAGACCGAGTTGTTTTTTGTATTCCGTCTCTTCTTGGTCGTTGCAGGACACGAAATGCCCTTTTGAAACTTCGCGAAGAGTAGGTTTGTCCACCGAATAATCGTGATCGGCAAGCGGATTATACACGATACGCACTCTTTGTTTCTCGTACACGGGATCGGGCAAAGGAATTGCCGACAAAAGCGAACGGGTGTAAGGATGCAAAGGATGCTTGAAAAGTTCGTCGGAATCGGCAAGTTCGACCATATTACCGAAGTACATAACGGCGATTCTGTCCGAGAAATACTTGACGACCGACAGGTCGTGCGCGATAAACAATATCGTAAGCCCCAACTCTTTTCTTAAATCGTTGAGAAGGTTAATAACCTGCGCCTGAATGGACACGTCGAGCGCCGAGATGGGTTCGTCCGCGATAATAAGTTCGGGACGCATAATAATTGCCCTTGCAACGCCGATACGCTGACGCTGACCGCCCGAAAACTCGTGCGGATAACGTCCCGCGTGTTCTTTGACAAGCCCGACTTTTTCAAGCACTTCGTAAACTTTTTCGTTGATTTCTTCCTTGTTTCTGATGCCCCTGATTTTAAGTCCTTCCGCAATGATTTCGCGGACGGTCATACGGGGATCGAGCGAGGCAATGGGATCCTGGAAAACCATCTGGATTTTCGTGACGATTCTTTCCTTTCTCGCAAGCCTGCGCTTTCCAAGATATTCAAAAAGCAGCTTCTTGAATTCGGGGGATTTCTTGTCAAGCTCTTTAAGCTTCGGCAGATATTCAGCATTGACTTCCCCGACTTTTTCCTTTGCGTACTTTTTATCGCAACGTTTCTGGTCGCTTTTCGCGCTTCTGATATTTTTGATTTCGACTTTCAATACGCCGGCAAGTTCCGAAAATGCGCCTTTGAAATCCTTTTTATCTTCGGGCGGATTCTTTTTTGAAAAGTTTTTGAAAAACTTTTTCCACGCGTCTTTGATTGCGTTTTTGTACGTCAACGTGCCCGCACAGATACGTCTTCCTTCAAAATAAACGTTGCCGTCGGTGCAGTTATAAAGTTTGATAATACTTCTTCCCGTCGTGGTTTTGCCGCAACCCGACTCGCCGACAAGCCCGAAAACTTCGCCTTTTTTGATGTCGAAACTGACGTCGTTGACGGCTTTCAGCGTGGACTGTCCGAGCTTGAAATATTGCGAAAGATGCTCGACTTTCAGAAGGACTTCTTTATCGTTAAAATTATTGCTCATTTTGTCCTCCTTCGTTGCCGTTTTCGGTTTCTTCCGCTTTTTCTTTCGCCAAATTTTTCATTCTTTCGATTCTGTCCGCAACAATCTTCGGCATATCGATTTTCGGTGCGTCGGGATGCAACAGCCACGTTGCCGCTTTGTGCGTGGGCGAAATCTCAAACATAGGCGGTTGCAATTCAAAGTCGATTTTCATCGCATATTTATTTCGCGCGGCGAAAGCGTCGCCCTTCGGCGGATAAATCATATTCGGCGGGGTGCCGGGAATCGCTTCAAGTTTTTCATCGGTATCGAGGTCGGGCATCGAAGACAGCAACGCCCAGGTATACGGGTGCGCCGGCGAATAGAAAATATCTTCCGCAGTGCCCGTTTCGACGATTTTGCCGGCATACATGACGGCGATTCTGTCCGCCATATTCGCAACGACGCCGAGATCGTGCGTAATAAAGATAATGGAAAGGTTTCTTTCCTTTTTAAGTTTATTGATAAGTTCGAGTATCTGCGCCTGAATCGTAACGTCCAACGCGGTCGTAGGTTCGTCGCAGATAAGGATGTCGGGGTTTGCCGCAAGAGCGATTGCGATAACTATACGCTGCCGCATACCGCCCGAGAACTGGAACGGATATTGGCGATATCTCTTTCTCGGCTCGGGAATGCCGACTTCTTCCATCAATTTCAACGCCTTGTTTTTCGCAACCATTCTGGTGACGCGATACGCGACAGCCTGTGCTTTTTCTTTCAAGAAATCGATGGTTGCAATGGTTTCCTTTTCGGCGTCGAAGTTTTCGGCAGTTGCGATTGCTTTTTCGTAGCATTCGACGATCTTGTCCAGAATCGCGACGATATTTTGCCTTGCAAGGTCCAGATCGATGATTTTTGCAGGGACAACCTTATAATCCGGGGTTTTTCCGCGAGCGGTGATTTTATCGATCTTTTTCGACTCCTTATCGTAACGTTTTTGTTCTTTAACGTTGTTGGGGATTGCCGAAAAATATGTGTCGATTGCGCGGTAAAGGCTCGGCTCGAAGGTATAAGCGGTGCTGTCTTTTATGATAGCGAGCTTATCGATTGAGTCTTTCACGGCTTCCGAAAGCACTTTTGCGGTGGCTTTATAAAGTTTTTTATCGGGTTCGCCCTCGACGTACGCCGCGCGGTTCGCCCTGATGAGCTCTATGACGTCCTTTTTCTTCTCAATCGATTTTTCAAACGAATAAACGACGCCTTTCTTGACGTCTTCGATGAACGAAAGCATAAAGTTATCGTCAAGGTATTTTCTCAAAAACACGTTCAATTCGTCGATATCGCCGTCGGGGAGCATTTCGTTGTGACCGAACGTTTTATAGTACGCAAACGCAAAAAAGTTGGGCATTTTCTTATCGACCGCTTCCTTAAACTTATCGCGAAGCGCGGTAAGAGGAGCGACGACTTTTGAATAATCTTTTACTTTGCCCCTTGTTTTTCTTACGTTGTCCGCCTCGATTTTAAAGGCTTTTGCGAATTCGACGATGTCGCTGTCCGAAACGTATTCGTTGACCGATTTTTCGGCGTTTGCAACGATTTCGCGCACGGAACGGGCAAATTCGGACACGGCGTTCTTTTCGATATGGAAAAGCAAGTCGTCCGCGCTTTCCAAGCCGTTTTCGGCGTTTTCGTATGCGACGTTATATGCGCCTTCGAGTTTAAGGTGCAAGCACTCAAACGTATCGAAATCCTTGCAGAGTTTTGCGTTTTCGACGCCGCGCGGGGACTTTTCGTCAACGCCCATTGCGTCGTTCATGGCGGCGCACAGCAGTTTCATGCGGGTGTTGAACGCTTTCCTCGACTCTCTGCGGTTGGCGCGGTTTTTCAGAATCATCGCTTCGGTAAGTTGCATGCCGATGCGGTTGATGGGGTCGAGTGCCGACAGCGGATCCTGGAAAATCATTGCGATTTTGTCGCCGCGAAGTTTATGGAACTCTTCCTCGTTGATCTGCAAAAGATCCATTCCGTCATAGATAATCTCGCCGCTTTCGACAATGGCGTTGGGGGCGGAGATACCGATTATTGCTTTGTTCGTGACGGATTTGCCGCTGCCCGACTCGCCGACGATTGCCAAGGTTTCTCCCTTGTACAAATCGAAGTCGATGCCGCGTACTGCCTGAACTTTGCCCGCGTCGGTACGGAACGAAATTCTCAGATTTTTAACTTCAAGTTTCTTTTCCATATCATTCCTCCGATCCTCTGAGCGACGGGTTGAACGCGTCGCGAAGTCCGTTGCCGAACAAGTTGAAACTCAACAATAATAATGCAAGGAACAGTGACGGCATAAGAGCAACGTGCGGCGCGGTTAACAATGCGCTCTGACCGCTTGAAAGAAGCGTGCCGACGCTTGTAAGATTGCCCGACGTTAAGCTGATAATTCCGAGATAGCTCAGATTGACTTCCGAATAAATCATCGACGGAATCACCAACGCGCAACTTGTAACGAGTGTGCCGACGGCATTCGGGAAGATGTGTTTCACTATAATCCTTGCGTCGCTTGCGCCGAGCGTGCGGGCTGCAAGAACATATTCCTGATTTTTATAACGATAAAACTGCATTCTTGTTGTAGAAGCCATTCCTATCCAGCCTGTCAGGAAGAAGGAAATGAACAAAACAAGAACAGCGCCGGAAGTGCCCATATGCAGTTTAAGCAAAGTAACGACAATCATCATCGGCACTGCGGACAAAATATCCGAAAACCTTTCCATGACCAAGTCGACTTTGCCGCCGTAATAGCCCTCGATCGCGCCGTAGATTGCGCCGACTATAAGGTTGACAAGCGCAACGGCTATTGCGAAACCGAACGAGAATAACGCGCCCGCGGCAAGACACGTGAAAATGTCCTGACCTTCTTCGTTTGCGCCAAACAGGAACGACGGTTTTTCTATGCCGTCTTTAAGCACGTACGAGTGATTGAAAATATAATATTCGTAATAATTTACACGCACCTCATAGCCTGCGTCGTTTGGACGAGCATATTCGTATTCTATGCCGTTTTCGCCGTCGCCCGCAATACGCAATGATTTGTAATTGTCATTTGAAACTTGACCGACCGTGTGCGTTTTGTAATCCGGCACAATTTCGCCTTTTGCGTTAAACACCGGTTCCATTGTGTTTTCATTAAATTTGTAGTAATAATTCGCGGCTGTATCAACGGAAACGTTTCCTTTCGTCTTAATTTGATAAGTGTCAACCATTCTCTTCATCGAGAGTCTGAGCGCAGGATATATTACTTGTTTCCCCGTTTCGTTTTGATATTGTTGAAGAGTTTCATATTCTTCTTTTGACATTTTCAGATAAACGCATCCGGTTTTTTGATACGAATCCAAACGGAAGTCATAGAATTCTCCGTTTTCAGTGAATTCTTGATTTTTGATTGCATAATGCCCCGTTTCTTCTCCCATATAGTAATAGTAATAAAACGTTGCCCTGGACAATGTCTTTTTCTCGCATCCGTCCCAGAAATTCGTTTTTGCAAACAGTTCGCTACGCGGACGTGTGTAACGGAAATACGTATCTCTGTGGGAAACAGAATACTGTGAGAAAATCGTGCCTAAAATTGCATACAAAACCAAAATTAAAATAATGACCGCTCCTACGATTGAGCCCTTATTTTTGCAAAACCGCGAAAACGCGTCCGCAAGGAAACTGCGGGGTTTTGTTTCAAGCACCTTTTCGTGAACCAAGTCTTGTTTTTCAACAAACTGGAATTTTTCTGCGGGTATATTTTTATAGATATCTTCCATATTACTTCGCCCCCATTCTGATTCTCGGATCGATCATGCCATAGCTGATATCGACAATGATACCTGCAAGAAGACCAACCAGAGTGTAAAAGCCCGAAAGCAACATAAAGAAGTCATAGTCGAGTGCATTAATTGAGTTCAAATATAAGCTGCCGACGCCCGGTATCGAGAAGAACTTTTCAATGATAAGCGACCCGCTGAGAACGGAAATAAATTCGCCCAAAATCATCGGGAAAATCGGCACCATTGCATTTCTTAACGCATGGCGCACAATCGCCTGTCCTTTCGTAAGACCTTTTGTCCTTGCAAGCAACATGAACTCGTTTGTCAAAACTTCGGTAAGTTCCGCGCGAGTGTAACGAGCATATCCCGCAATCGAACCCAGACACAGTGCAAGCACCGCCGGCATCATACTGTGAAACATTTTCCATGTTAAATAATTAGTTCCACTTGCCATCGTTAGCGGGAATAGATTCGCCTTAAAGCACAGAAAATACTGAATTAAAAAAGCATAAACAATCGATGGCACCGAAATAAGCACCATAACGCCTGTGGAAATAATCTGATCTTGCCACTTATTCTTTTTCAGCGCGGCAAAAATTCCAAGCGCCAGACCAATCGGCACACCGATAATAGACGAATAAACATTTATAAGTATTGTGGGTGGCATACTTTTTATAAACGAATCCCACACCGGTTTGTTTATAAACCCGGACATTGTCGTACCAATGCCGAAGTCGCCTTTTGTAAAAATACGCTCAATATAACGTCCCAACTGAACCATAATCGGGTCGTAATATCCCCTTGCGCGTAAATTTGCTTCAAGCAATGCTTTGTCCTTTCCTAAGCCGTCATTAAGCGGTATAGGAAGGGATTTTATCAAAACGAAACAGATAAGCATAATCACCGAAAAAGTGAACAGCATTAGTCCGATACGTTTGAGTATGTATTTGAACATATACATAAGAAATCCTCTTATATGTAATTATCCTTAAACAATGCGAAGTGAGGACAATATACATTGCCCTCAACTCCGGATTGTTAAAGACTTATTGTTTCACAACAATTTAATTTTTATTTGTAGTTCAGAATATTGTTGTTTGAAGCTACAAATTCAGCCCATGCGGTGTCGTCATAATTGAATGTCATATAACGGATTCCGCCATATCCCATAAAGGTGTTGTATTCATAGGATATGTAATCGACCTTATATCCCATCAAGCTTGCAGAATATCTGCTGAAAACAGGAATGGAATAATACTCTTTCAGGATTGCAGTTTCGACTGCGCCAAGCGCTGCAAGTTGATCTTCCATCGGGAAGTTCTTGAAGTTGACCGGGCAACCGTCTTTGCCTTGAAGGATAAGTCTCCATTGTGCAAGGTTGTAGGTGTAATTGCCGTCTTTGTGTTTGTCATCGGGCGTTGCCTTGACCGTAACCTCGACAGTAGTCGGATCCCATTTGACTGCATATCTGTTCTCATCGCTTATTTGAGTTTCGCAAAGGAGATATGCGGGGTTGAACGGAGCGTTGCCCCATGCGCCGAAGCACAGATCGTATTCGCCGTCTGCAAATTGTTCAGACCATGTCGCACTAGAAAACATAAAGTATTCGATCTTAACTTTTCCTTCGATTGAAGTGCCTTTGGTCATATTGTCAAATGCAGCCTGGAACCAGTTTTTAACCCTATCGGTATTAGCGCTTTGCGTTTCAATGCCGTATGTTAAAATAATTTCATCGCCATCGCTATATTTGCCGTCCTTCTTCGCTTGTGCTACTGCGCTCTCAACAAGCTGACGAGCAAGCGTAAGGTTGTAACCGGTCGTTGCGTCAAGAGCATCTTCGATGTCCGTGTAAGTGGTTTCGCCGACTTTCCAGGAACCATCCGCATTCTTTGTTGCGCCATACGCATTGAGAATAGCTTCTTTTGCCTGGATGGTATCACGATATACTTTGCCGTTTTCTACGTCATAGTAGTACATGCTGTTGAGCAGTCCAAGTGCAGCTTGCGAGCTCGGATTGTTCTTTGCGCAGTAATCGTCACGATCAAGAGAAAGCGAAATTGCTTTTCTGAAATCTGCATAGTTAAGAAGCAGGTTGTTTCTCTTATCGGTTTTGCTGGTTGCATTCGATTGAATGTTAAGGTCGAAAGTATAGGTTTCCGGCGTGAAATAAGCACGCTTCGACGTTCTGTAATCCGCAGCAATCTTAACGTCCATACCAATGCCGTCAAGGTTACCCTTTTGGAAAGCAAGCCATGCGGTATCCCACTCTTCGATCTTTTCCGTCACGATAGCGTCTGTTTGATATTGGTTCGCATATTGCGGAAGACCATATCCAAACCATTTGTCATTACGCGAAACGGTATAGGTTTTTTGATCCTGATAATTCGTGAGTTTGTAGGGACCCCAGCTTGCGCTCTTTTCCTGTGTCGTGCAGTAGCTGTTGGCATACGGAGTTTTGCTTTGGTCTTCGCATCTTTCCCACAAATCTTTCTTGACAAGGGGCCAATTGCTGAAATAGTAACCTGCCTCATAAGTCAGATTGCCTTCTGCATCGAGCGGATTCAAAGTTCCGTCAATGACCATAACGAGTTCATACTCGTTGTCGCCAACGAAATAACCGACTTCGGAGAAGTCCATTGCAGGATATTCATAATTGACGTACATATAACCAACTGTATTTTCTTTGGTTTCGCCCCAAGCTGCTTTTGCAGTGATAACCGTTGTGAGAAGTGCCAAAGACTCAGCGGTCACCGCAACGTCGCCGTTTGCATCGGCAAGTGCAAGAAGGCTTGCATATGCTGCGGTATCAAAGTATTGAGGAGCATTCGTCACATAAGAATCAAGTGTATTGCCTTGTAACCACACCAACGGTTTTTTCAATGCAATAGTGCATTCATTGCCTTTGAGCGTGTACTTTCCATCTGCACCAAGAGCAAGGTCCGAATATGCAAGATTCATATTGCCATTGTCAAACCAGCCTTTTTGACCTTGTTTAACGTAGTTTTGAGCATTGTGAATGACATAGTTGCCCGAATAGTAGTTGGACGCAGTTGCAAAAAGGTACTTCGGCGAAAGTTGTTGCATCATCGTGTAAACGAAGTCAGCAGCTTTGATAGGCGTGCCGTCATCCCATTTAAGATCGTTACGAAGAGTCATTGCAAAAGCCTGACCTTTTTCAGCGTCGGCAGCAAGACCATATTTGCCTGCATATTTTTTCGTTACGTCTTCAAGTTTAGTTGCCGCAGAGTATTCAACGGTGTATGCGCCGGGAACGATCTTGCCGTTTGCATCGAATTTGTAGTTGAACTCATAGAATGCACTCGTGAAATAAGATTCCATCGTGTTGTTGACGTTGTCACTTGACAAAATCGTGCACCACTGACTCGGCATTTGAGCAGTGTACTCACGCATGGTGTACATTTTGGGGTCTTCCCAACCTGTGCCGGGCTTTGTTACATTTCCGTCGCCGTTGCCCTTATCCTTCTTGCAAGCAGTAAGGACAGAGGCGCAAAGCACTACGACAAGTACCATCGCGATGAGCATAAGTAATTTCTTTTGCTTCATTTTGTTACCTCCTAAAAAATTTAGTCAATTAAAGCACTACTTTGATAAAATAGTTATTTAAATTATACATTACGCTACTTTTAATTAGCGTGCGATTTAGAAATCAAAACTAATATGGATTATTTTTTTGAATTTTATGCACGATTTTGGTATAATCGCATATTTTTATGCATAAAAAACTTTACGGATGTAATAAATGTCCGTATACAGAATACAAATAATTAGGATTAAACAATGCTTATCTTTAATTAAGTGCGCGCAGCGCGTGCACGCGCGAACCGCGAATGTATCAAATACACAAAAAAATTTGTTCCGAAACATTTCACCCACTTGTTCAAATGCAGTTGACAAAACGACGTAAAAATAGTATATTTACGTTTGTTATCCGCCTTGGGGGTGTAGCTCAACTGGTAGAGCGCTTGAATGGCATTCAAGAGGTAAGGGGTTCGACCCCCCTCATCTCCACCACAGATGAAAAAAACGAACCCGATTTTATCGGGTTCTTTTTCTTTTCGGGGGCTCTGCACGGCGATGCCGTGCCACCTGCGGCGTGAACCCCTGCGGGCTGGCGCTGCGTTTATGCGAGTAAACTCGCTCACTTCGCTATTACGCAAACGTTGTTTGCTACGCCACCCCTCATCTCCACCAAACGATAATTATACGAACCCGATTTTATCGGGTTCTTTTTCTTTCCGGGGGCTCTGCACGGCGATGCCGTGCCGCCTGCGGCGTGAACCCCTTCGGGCTGGCTCTGCGTTTATGCGATATTCTGGGGACCCCGCGGGATACTGTGTACCCGTGGGGAAAAGGAGCACACAAGCAAAAGAGTGAGCATTATCGCCCCCGATAATGCAATTTCAAAAGCACAGTGTGCGACGTTACTTCGCTATTACGCAAACGTTGTTTGCTACGCCCCACCCTCATCTCCACCAAACGAAAAAGTCCGATGAACACCGGGTTACAGGCTCATCGGACTTCTTCTTTTGTCACCCAAAATCACCCTTTGACACAAATATTATTTGTTCCGGAACGACTTTGGATATTATTCTGTTTTTGGCTGTCGATTACGCGGAAAGGACAATCCCTTTCTTTTTGCGGACGGCGCGAGCGATTGCCTTAACCAACTCTACCATCGGAATAATGGAAAAAGCGAGCGCGATGGCAATGGCGTATTCCGTCCCGTCGAGTTTTGCAAGGTCGAAGGCGTCCGCAAGCGGTCTGACCTCAACGACGAGGGTTGTGAGCAGCAACGAGAGTATGCCCGCTCCCCAGAGCCACCAGTTGCGCTTTTTGATTTTGAAAATCGAGCCGTGCAAAGAGCGCATATTAAACGCATGGAAGATTTCCGCCATCGAAAGCGTCAGAAACGCCATTGACGAGCCGAGCATTTCCGCGCTGTACGCGCCGTTTGCGATTGCTTCCGCGTGGTGCATTTTCGCAAGGGCCTCCGCGCCGATGAAATAGGACGCGATTGTAATCAGGGTGATAAGTATGCCCTGATATCCGATTGCAAAGCCCATACCGTTTGCGAAGACGCCGTCTTTGCTGTTTCTGGGCGGACGGCTCATAACGTCGCTTTCTGCGGATTCCATACCGAGCGAAAGAGCCGGGAAGCAATCCGTAATGAGATTTATCCAAAGCAGATGCGCGGGCTTAAATATGGTGAACCCGGCAAGCGTCGCGATGAAAATGGACAGCACTTCCGAAAGATTGGACGCCAGCAAGAACTGAATGGATTTGCGGATATTGTCATAAATACGTCTTCCCTCGCCCACTGCCGAAACGATTGTCGCGAAGTTGTCGTCGGTGAGTATCATATCCGCGACGTTCTTTGTGACGTCGGTGCCCGTGATGCCCATACCCACACCGATGTCGGCGTTTTTGATTGACGGAGCGTCGTTGACGCCGTCGCCGGTCATTGCGGTTATGTATCCTTTTGCGCGCCAGGCGTTGACGATTCTTGTTTTGTGTTCGGGTTGCACGCGGGCATAAACCGAGTATTTTTCCACGTCGTTTGCGAAATCTTCGTCGCTGATTTTGTCAAGGTCCGCGCCCGTGATTGCCTGCGACGGATCGGTGATAATCCCAAGTTGCATTGCGATGGCAACCGCTGTATCCTTATGGTCGCCCGTGATCATAACGGGACGAATACCCGCTTTTTTACACTCGTCGATTGCAGGCTTGACCTCGGGACGAACGGGATCTATCATACCCACAAGCCCCACGAAACACATATCTTTTTCGTCGTTTTCGGTGGTATATTCGCTTTTTTCAAAATCAAGACGTTTTTGAGCGACTGCAAGCACGCGAAGCGCCCTGTCCGCCATCTCTTTGTTTGCGGCAAGAATTTCATTGCGTTTCCCTTCGTCCATTTTAACCGCTTTTCCGTCTTTGAGATAAAACGAACAGCGTTTGACAATTTCGTCGGGCGCGCCTTTCGTGAATTGCAGAATATTGCCGTTTTCGTCCTTGTGGACGGTAGTCATCATCTTACGCATGGAATCGAACGGTATTTCGCCTATGCGGGGATAAATCTCTTTTTGATTGTTTTTATCGAGTCCGAGCGTCGCCGCGTAATTGACAAGCGCGCACTCGGTAGGTTCTCCGACTGCCTCTCCTTTGTCCTTGTCGAACTCGGCGTCAGAGCAAAGCGACATTGCGTTTGCAAGCAGATTTTCGTCGCTGCCGTAATGGTCGACAACCGTCATTTTATTTTGAGTAAGCGTGCCCGTTTTGTCCGTGCAGATGATTTGCGTGCATCCGAGCGTTTCGACGGCGGTGAGTTTTCTTATTATCGCGTTGCGCTTTGACATGTTGGTTACGCCGATTGAAAGCACAATCGTTACAACCGTCGCAAGACCTTCCGGAATTGCCGCAACGGCAAGCGATACCGCAACCATAAACGTGTCGAGTATCGTCGCGGCAGTGTTTGCTTTAAGCGTTCCTGTGGCGGCGGCGCGAATCATACTGACCGCAAAAATCACCGCGCAAATGCCGATTACGAGATACGTAAGCACCTTGCTGAGTTGCGAAAGTTTTTGTTGAAGGGGCGTTTTGCTTTCCTTCGCCTGAGTGAGCGCGGTCGCGATTTTGCCCATTTCGGTGTCCATACCCGTTGCGACGACAACCGCCTTGCCTCTGCCGTAAACGACGGTGCTGCCCATAAATACCATATTTTTTCTGTCGCCGAGAGGTACTTCCCCGCTTTGTGCGCTTATGGCGTCCGACGTTTTAAGCACGGGAACGGACTCGCCGGTGAGCGCGGCTTCTTCGGCTTTCATACTCGCGCACTCGATAATTCGCGCGTCCGCCGGAACCGCGTCGCCCGCTTCAAGGACGATAACGTCGCCCACGACCAGATCTTCGCTTTTTACGACGACGAGTTTTCCGTCCCTTATGACCTTTGACGTGGCAGCGGCTATTTTTTGCAACGCGTCGATGGCTTTTTCCGCCTTGCTCTCCTGCACGACGCCGAGAACCGCGTTGATGATGACGACCGCCATTATAATGATTACGTCGGACGGGAATTCCTTTTTGCCGCCGGAAGAATTGTTGACCGCAGTCAGAATACCCGAAATTATCGCGGCGACGATGAGTATCAGCGTCATCGGCTCGATAAACTGCTTCAACAAACGCAGAATAATCGGCTCTTTTTTACCCTCGGCAAGTTTGTTTTTGCCGTTTGATTCAAGACGAGATTCCGCCTCTTGCGAAGTTATGCCGTCGACGCCCGTTTTCACGTCCCGACAAACTTCGTCGATGTTTTCAAGATAGTGTTTCATAAAAACTCCTGTATCTATCGTTAAAAATTTTGTTTGTAACGTTTTGTTCGTAAGGTCGATATCGTTTTGTTCCGGCTTTCGGAAAATAAAAAAAAGACCTATCCTTACGGATAAGTCTCATCATTTCAAATAAAACCGGAGTTTGCGCTCGTGTTAGCGGCTTTATTACACCCCGGGTGAAGGGTGCCGATTACTCCCTTATTTGCCAGCATTTTATCATAATCGCGCGGTATCGTCAAATATTTTTAATATCGCGTACTCGAAAATCACAAAATTATTTTTACTTCTTTTCCGTGCGCGCAAACTTTGCCGTGAGCGCAAAACACGGGCGTTTTCTCACGTATCCCGCCATAGTAAGTTCGTCCCCGTTTATCGTGTATTCCAAACGAACGTGCGCGCCGTATTTTATCTCGGACTTGAACTCGATTTCAAGCGACTTCATTTCGTGAGTTTCAAGGTATTCCGCGCCAAGCAGGTCTTCGGCTTCGTCGACGTATTTGCTGTTGTTCATATGCCCGTTGATGTCAACCCTGCTGTATGACGCCACGAAATTTTTCTTGCTCTTTTGAGTGCCCGGCGAAACGCCGCACGGAAGAGAAATCCCGATATCTTTTTCAAGGGACGGGATCTCCACGCCGTACTCTTCGGGGAACGCCATATGCCTTGTTTTTTCGTCCATCAGGAGCCATACCGCGCTTGCTTTGACAAGCGTATTACCGCTTTCGTCCAGCATCTCGTAATACCGCGGGAAAAGCACGCGCAAGGTTTTGCCCGCAAAGCTTTCAAGGGTAACGGTTTCGTCGTAAGAAGGTAGTCTGTTTATTTCGATTTTCATTCTTGCGACAACCCACAAAACGCCTTTGTCAAGCGTTTTCTCCCTGCCTGCGCCAAGCGCTTCGGTGTGCGCGATGGATATTTCCTGAATGAGCCTTAAAAGCACCGACGGTCGCAATTTCCGAAACATCGTAACGTCGTCGGCAAGCATCTTCTTATGGACCGTATATATTAAATCATTAACTTTATCCATATTTTTGATATGATTAAGCGGCTGTTTTGCGAAAAATCGCAAAATTATTTTTTCGTTGCCATATCGTAAACTGCGTCCACGACTTCGCCGACGCTGCGTAGTTTCATCCACACCTTATCGGGAATTTTAACGTTGTAGTCGCTTTCAAGCGTGCATACGATATATATGTAATTGAGCGATTCGTACCCCTTTGAATTGATGGGGGTTTCGCGCGTGATTTCTTCGTTTTGAAGAGAAGGAACGTATTGTTTCACCAGTTTCGTAAGGTTGTCTTGAATTTCTTGTTTTGTTACTTGCATTTTTATACTCCTTTGTGCAGAATACGTCGTTATAAAGCCCAGCGTTTTATTTTGCCCGTCGCCGTCCTTTCAAGGGCGTGCGGCATAATGCAAACGTCCCCGATTTGTCGGTCGAAAGATTTTGTTTTGTTGAATTCGTTTACTTTGTTTTTCACGTCGTCCTTGTCGATATTGCCGTCCTTGTCGCCGACGAACAACGTCACGACGCCGTCTTTTTGCGCGAGCGCGATATCGTCGATATTCAAGGCTTTTTGAAGTTCCGCCTCCCACTCGGCAAGATAAATTTTCGTGCCGTTTTCAAGGACGAGGATATCTTTTTTCCTGCCCGTGATATAAAGGTTGCCGTCTTTGTCGAATTTGCCGAGATCGCCCGTATGGAACACGCCGTTTATCAGCACTTCGTCGGTTGCGTTTTTGTTTTTGTAATACCCTTTCATAATACATTCGGGGCATTTTATCAATATTTCGCCGTCGCCCGAAAGCGTGATTTCGTCGTCGGGACACGGCGTCATCGCAAACGGATTTTCGCCCGTGCTTATGGCAACGCCGCTTGACGTTTCGGTCAGCCCGTAGCCAAAGCGGATTTCGACGCCTTTTGCTTTCACGGCGTCCAGCACCTGCTCGCTTGCGGGGCCCGCGCCGACAAGAACCATACGCAAATTATCGTTAAGCGCATTGAAGTTCAAAAGGAATTTCAACGCGGACGGCACGACGGATATAATCGTCGGATTGAAATATTTCGCGTCGAACGGGAGATAACGAAGCCCTCTTGTCAACGACACGCACGCGCCCTGCGACAACGGCCACAGCATCGAACATACGAACCCGAACACGTGAGTGAGCGGAAGGATGCAAAGCAGATTGTCGTTTTCGTTGCACGGGCATCTTTCCTGTCCGTTCCAGGCGCTGGCGCAAAGGGATTTCGAGGTCAGCACCACCGCTTTTGAAGACTCGGTCGTGCCCGACGTGAAAAACAATATATTGCCTTCTCCGTCCGTCCTGTTCAGCGTATGCGGGCAAAACGTCAACGCGGTCGCATACGGCGCGGTCAGGTTGTCGGTGAGAATAGTTTCGACGTCGGTTGCAAGAACGCATTTTTGGAGCGTCGCGGCGTCCGACATCGCGTCGAGTAGCACCGTTTGCTTTCCGGCAATCACGCACGCGAACATATCGACAATCCATTTTTCCGACGGCGCTTCGAGAATCCCCACGCAGGTTTCTTTCATACTTTCAAGCGCGCGGACGCGATCTTTGACGTCGGCGTATAACTGCGCGTACGTTTTTTTGACCGTCGTTCCGCCCTCGTCGTACAAGAGCGCAACGTTGTCGGGATAATTCGTCGCGCCGCTGTGCAAAAGTTGAACAAAAGACGTAAATTTCATTTTTTCACCTCTTAAATCAATCTCATTATACCACGCCGAAATTACGTTGTGAATACTTAAACGCAACTTTTTGATTTTTTTCGTCAAAATTTTCACAAAAGTATTTACAACGAAAAAATAGATGATATAATTATTTTGTAATAAAAAATAATTTGTAGGTCGCAAGACCTGCTCAGTTCAAGGAGATTATTATGGCAAAGAATGAAAAGATTTGTATCATCGGCGCCGGTCCCGCGGGATTAAGCGCGGCAGTCCATCTTGAAAAGAACGGCTATACCGATTATTCGATTCTTGAAAAAGAAGACCACGTCGGCGGAAAATGCCACTCTCCGTATCATGACGGAAAGCGATTTGAAATGGGTGCGATTATGGGTTGCCCGACGTATTACGCCGTGCATGAGCTTGAATTATTCGGCGGCGTCGATCACAACGGACCGAAACTCGAACGTGCGTATCGCAAAATGAACGGCAAACCGTACGATCCGTTCAATCCGAAGAAAAACCCCCTGCTTATCCCGCATCTTTTGAAGATGAAATCACAGGTCAAAAAACTCGGCACGCTTCTTGCGACCAAGTACAAGGGATATCAATACACCGGTCATAAGGGAATTTCCGAGGGTAAATACGACGGGTACGATCCGGTCACGGGCGAACACGTTGTCGGCGAAAACCCCAACCTCAAAGATTTGTGCATGAATTTCAAGGATTTCTGCAAACTCAACAAGGTTGAACTTGCACAGGAAATTTGGATCGGGCCTTACACCGCGTTCGGATACGGCTTCTTTGACGAAATCCCCGCGGCATACGTCTTGAAATACCTTGACTTCGCAACCGCAATGTACTTCGTAAACAAAGATTTGTGGACGTGGAAAGACGGCACGCAAAGTATTTACGAAGCGGTCAACGAGAAACTTCAACACCCCGCCCGCCTCAACGTCAACATCACGAAAGTCACGCGTGAAAACGGCAAAGTTCAGGTTTATATCGGCGACGAAATGGAAGAATACGACAAAATCATCGTTACCTCCCCCTTGCAACATCTGCCTTCCTACTTCGACGCGACCGAGCAGGAAAAAGCGCTCTTCTCGAAAATCGATTACGAACGCTACGACGTCACCGCAATCACCTGCAAGAAAGGCACTTATTATCCCGATATGTCGGGCTATCTCTTCGACAACATGGTTCCCGAAAGACTCGGTCACCTTATGGTGTTCTATCACAGATGGAAGAATGAACCCAATCAGGTTCTTACAACTTACGTCCTGCGCAACTACAAGGGTAAGGAACTCAAAACCTACGAAGAAGCGAAAAAGATGGCTTGGGACGATATGAAACTTTGCGGCATCGACATCGACAAATGCGTCTATGAGAGAAAGTGGTATTACTTCCCCCACGTGTTTGAGAAAGACTACGCCGACGGCTGGTACGAAAAAGTCGAAAGTATGCAAGGTCAACTCAATACATATTACGCCGGCGAAATTATGAGCTTCGGCGATATGGAAGAAACGGTGCAATACTCCAAAGACCTTGTCGCAAGATTCTTTTAATACGGTTGTATAATACAAAGCGCGGACGTTTTGTCCGCGCTTTTATTTTTCGTTTTTTTTAAAGAATAATGACTTAATGGTTAATTTTTTTATCTTAAATCCGCAATATCGTAAATAAGCCTTTCGGTTTTGTCCCACCCGAGGCATGCGTCGGTGATGGATTTCCCGTAAATTTTGCCGTCCGACGGTTGCGAGCCGTCTTCGATATACGATTCGATCATCAGCCCTTTCACCATTTTTCCGATACCTTTGGAATAACGCGTGCTGTGCAACACTTCTTTTGCGATGCGCGGTTGCTCGTCGAATTTTTTTGCCGAATTCGAGTGGTTGGTATCGACGATGACGGCGGGGTTTTCAAGCCCGCTTTTCGCGTACAGATCGCAAAGTTTGATAAGGTCTTCGTAATGGTAATTCGGGATTGCCTGTCCGTTTTTATCCACCGAACCGCGCAGAATCGCGTGCGCGAGCGTATTTCCCGCGCTGTTCACTTCCCACCCCGAATACACGAATGTATGCGGGTGCTGCGCCGCGCGTATAGAATTCATCATAACGGACAAATCGCCGCTTGTCGGGTTTTTCATGCCGACGGGAATATCGAGCCCGCTTGCCGTGAGCCTGTGGAATTGGTTTTCAACCGACCTTGCGCCGACCGCAACGTACGACAACACGTCGGACAGATACAGATGGTTTTCGGGATAAAGCATTTCGTCCGCGCAGGAAAATCCCGTTTCGTTAAGCGCCTTTATGTGCAATTTCCTTATGGCGATCAGCCCTTTCAGCATATTTTCGTCGGCGTTGGGATCGGGCTGGTGCAGCATTCCCTTGTAGCCGTCGCCGGTCGTGCGCGGTTTGTTGGTATAAATGCGCGGCACGATGACGATTTTGTCGGCGACCTTTTCCTGCACGCGCCTGAGCCTTGAAATATAGTCGAGAACGGCGTCCTCTCTGTCGGCGGAACACGGCCCGATTACCAGAAGCAGGCGGTTGTCCTTCCCCGAAAAAATGTTTTTGAGTGTGGCGTCGGTATCTTTTTTGTGTGCCGCAAGCGCGTCGTCAAGCGGATACATCGCCTTGATTTCCTGCAACGTCGGCAGTTTTCTTTTGAATTCGAGATTCATTTATTTTGTCTCCTTTGCGTCTTTGTCAAACACTTTGCGGCGCGCCGTGGATTCGCGCAGCGTTTCTCTTATTTTTTCACGATTATCGTTTTTAATATCTTCTTTCAGTTGGTTGAATTTTTCTTCAAACAGGTCCATTTGTTTTAAGAGTTCGTCCTTGTTTGCAAGGAAAAGTTCACTCCACATTTCGTCGTTGATTTTTGCGATGCGGGTAAGGTCGCGGAAGGAATCGCCCGTGTATTCGGCAAGATGGTGCGACTTTTTGGATACCATCAGCGATACGGCGATGCAATGCGTCAGATGCGACAAAAACCCCACCGTTTCATCGTGCTCTTCGGGCGAAAGCGACGATATCCTTTCAAAACCGAGCGCGCGGCCGAGGTCTTTCACCGCCTGCACGTTTTCGTCGGTATTCTTTTTCGTGGGCGTCACGATGTAATTTGCCCCGACGAAGATTTTCGGATCGGCGTTTTCGACGCCGCTGACTTCTTTGCCTGCCATCGGATGCGCCCCCACGAATTCCAAGTCGCCACGAAGAATTTTCTGCACGTTTTCGACGACGAACGACTTCACACCGGTAACGTCGGTGATAAGCGCGCCCGACTTTATCGATGATTGATATTCCTTGATCCAGTTTATGAAATCGTGCGGATACAGCGCAAAAACGATAAGGTCAAAGTCCTTTACGAAATCTTTTTTCACGCTTGTCTCGCCAACCCTTATCAGCCCGTTTTTCAACGCGTACTCGACCGAACTTTTCTTTTTGTCGATTGCGCCGACGAAGTATCCTTCGTCCGACAACGCCTTTGCGTAACTGCCGCCGATAAGTCCAAGCCCTACGATCAGGATTTTTGTGTTTTTATCGAATTTCATATACGTTTACTCCTGCTTTTTTTATGACGCGGAAGAAATCGGGATAACTTTTGTTTACTGCCTCCGCCCCGTCGATTTCCGCGCCAAACACTGCCGCAAGCACCGAAAGCGCCATTACGATGCGGTGGTCGTTGTGTCCGCAAAGCGGCACAATCGGCGGTTTAAGTTGCGTTTTTTCAATTTCAACGCTGTTTTCGTACACTTTAACATTTGCGCCGAATTTTTTCAGTTCTTCCGCCATAACGTTTGCGCGGTCGCTTTCTTTCACCCTTAACCGCCTTGTGTTTATGAACTTTCCGCCGTTTTTATATGCGGCGTAAGAAAACAGTATCGGCGCAAGGTCGGGACAGTCTTTAAGGTCGATTTCGGCGTTTTCGCCGTCCAGCGCGTCAAATGCGACGCTTGAAAATCTGTCGCCCTGCACGCTGTTTTCGTTAAGCCCCGAAACGCTTACTCGCCCCAAAAGGCGGGAAAGCGCAATTAAAAACGCGGCGTTCGACCAGTCGCCCTCAACTGTAAATTCGCCGGGCGAAAGCCGTCCTTTTCCGTTTATTTCAAAAAAGTTTTTTTCGGGTTCCGCAATGTCCGCGCCGAAGTCTTTCAAAACTTTTATCGTCATATCGACGTAAGCGCGGCTTTCGGCATTTCCCGTGATTTTAAGCGTGCTTTTGCCGTCAAGTACCGACAATGCAAACAACATTCCGGTTGTATATTGACTGCTGACCTCGCCGCTTATTTCGTAATTCCCCGCCGAGAGTGTCCCGTTTACTTCGATTGATTTTTCGTCGGAATTTATTTTTACGTCGCTGTTTTCAAAAAGTTTTTCGTATTCCTTTATCCCGCGCGCAAGCAGTCTTTCGCTCCCGAAAAACGTGCAGTTTTTCGCGCCTGTCGCAAGCACGACGGGGATAAAGAACCTCAGCGTACTGCCGCTTTCTTTGCAGTCGAAAACCGCGTTTTCGATTTGCTTTTCGTTTGTCGGAATAACGGTCACGATATTTCCGTCTTTCGTTACGCTTCCGCCAAGTTGTTCGATGCACGAAAGCGTTGCCGAAATATCGTCGCTGTCCGCAATATTTTTTATCACGCACTTTCCGCGCGACAAAACGCTGCCGATAAGATATCGGTGAGCAAAACTTTTTGACGGCGGCGCCGAAACTTCGCCCGACGTTTTTGACGGCAGAATTTTAACCTTCATTATTTATAAGATGATTTTTGAGCGCGTCCATCGCGATAAGGTATCCGTTAAGCCCTTGCCCTTCGACGGTGTCGATTGCGACCGCGCGAACGAAACTTATCTGCCTGTACGTTTCCCTTTCGCTGACGTACGAAATATGCACCTCGACGGTGGGTATCGACACGGCTTTCACGGCGTCGGCAAGCGCAATGCTCGTATGCGTATATCCCGCGGGATTGAACACGATGCCGTCAACGTGCGAAAAGTACGCGCGCTGGATTTCGTCGATGAGCGCGCCTTCGTGGTTCGACTGGAAAAACTCGACCTCCACGCCGATTTCTTCCGCGTACTCTTTGACCTTTTCGACAAGGGCATCGTACGTTTCTTCTCCGTAAATTTCAGGCTCTCTTATGCCCAGCATATTGATATTCGGTCCGTTCAGAATAAGAAATTTCATAATAAAACTCCTTTTATTTTTTCGACGACGTCGGCGATTTCGCCGTCTGCGGGGATTACCGCGTCCGCGCACGACTTATAAACGTCGTATCTTTTTTCAAAAAGATTTTTGAGTTTTTCGGTGTCTGACGACAATGGTCTGTCGGCAGTTGCGACAAGGTTTTCAAGGCTTCTGTCCAGAAACAGAATTACGCCGTTTCGTCTGAGCGCACGGACGTTGTTTTCGTCCAGCACCGCGCCGCCGCCCGTTGCGATGACAAGCCCGTTTTCTTTTGACAATTCCTCGATTGCAAGCCGTTCTTCCTTCCGAAATTCTCCTTCGCCGTACTTTTCAAAAATATCGCTTATGGATTCATTCCGTTTTTCAACCACGACGTCGTCGGTGTCGATAAACTTTTTGCCAAAAACTTTTGCAATTTCTTTCCCGACGGTCGTTTTCCCGGAAGACGGCATACCGCAAAGCACGATATTGCGCTTTTCTTTCAGTATGCGGGCGTACGTTTTGTCGATGACGCTCTCGTCCGCGGTTTTATCCAAAAACAACGCCGACGCATAAACAGCCTGCGCCACAAGCATATACAGTCCGCCGCGTCCTTTCGCGCCGATACTTTCGGCGTCAAGCACGAAATTTGTGCGAAGGGGGTTGTAAACCGCATCGATAACGCCCTGCAAATTTTTGAATTTTTTAACGTCGACGGGCGTTTTGTCGGCATTTGGAAACATTCCGACAGGCGTCGTATTTATGATGACGTCCGCGCCCGAAAACTTTTCGTACGCTTCGTCGTATGTCGCCGTGTCCGAAGACTTTTTTCTTGACACCTTCACGATTTCCGTCGCGCCAAGGCTTTTTGAAACCTCAACGGCGGTTTTCGACGTGCCGCCCGTGCCGAGTATCATAACGGTTTTGTTTTCAAGGTCAAGCCCCGCGCTTTTGATGAGCGCGCGCATACCGAAAAAGTCGGTGTTGAATCCGAAAAGTTTCCCTTCCTTTTTGACAATCGTGTTCACCGCGCCGATTTTTTTCGCCTCGTCGGATATTTCGTCCAGAAACGGAATCACCGCCTGCTTGTAAGGAATCGTAACGTTTATGCCCGAAAAATTGCGTTCTTGAAAAAAGCGCGGCAACTCGTCCTCGTCGATTTCAAAAAGACGATAATCATAGTCCGCAATGAGTGCGTGTATTTCGCGCGAGAAACTGTGCCCGAGCGGTTTTCCGATGAGCCCGTATTTCATTTCCCGATACCTTTTGTCATGACGTCCGCGCCGTACTTTTGTTGCAGAAGATCGGCGACGGCAAACGCTGCGACCGCGTCGATAACGGGACAAATCCTTCTTATAATTGCGGGATCGTGTCTGCCGCGAATATTGATTTCGGTCTCTTCGTTTTTCAAAAAATTTATCGTTTTCTGCGTTTTGTAAATGGACGGCGTGGGTTTTACGGCGCACTTGAAAATCACGGGCATACCGTTGGTGATGCCGCCGTTTACGCCGCCGTTGTTATTCGTAAGCGTTACGACTTTTCCGTTTTCCAAAGCGAACGCGTCGTTTGCGGCGCTTCCTCTCATTTTTGTCATTTCAAAGCCGTTGCCGAATTCCACACCCTTAATACCGCCGATTGAAAACAGCGCGTGCGAGAGTATGCTTTCAACACTGTCGAACCACGGCTCGCCGACGCCTTCGGGCAGTCCGATTATTGCGGTTTCGGTGACGCCGCCGACGCTGTCGCCGTCGGCTTTCGCTTTTTCGATTTCTTCCTGCATCTTTTTCCCTTGTGCCTTGTCAATAACGGGAAATGTTGCGGATTTAACGGTTAATATCTCGTTTTTGATATCGTTAAACGGCTGATCCTGCACGTTCGCACATTCAATGACGTGCGTCGCAATGTTAATTCCGATGCTTTCCAGCGCGCTTTTTACAATCGAAGCGGCAGCAACTATCCCTGCCGTTACGCGCCCCGAAAAGTGCCCGCCGCCGCGGTAATCTTCATATCCGTGATATTTGCAAAACGCCGTGTAATCGGCGTGCGACGGCCGCGCGATACCGTAATCGTAGTCGCCGCTTTTCGTATTTTCGTTTGGGACAATCACGCAAATCGGAGCGCCCGTCGTCCTGCCGTCCTTCACGCCGCTCATTATTTTGAAATTGTCGTTTTCGCGACGCGCGGTGTCCGTGCTCGTCGATGGAGCGCGCCTTTTAAGGTCTTCCCTTATCAGGTTTTCGTCAACGACGATTCCCGCCGCGAGTCCGTCGATAACCGCGCCGACGCATTCGCCGTGACTTTCGCCGAATACGGTAAGCGAAATGCTGTTTCCGAACGTGTTTTTCATTTCTTTTTCTCCGATATTAAAAGTATTTCTTCCGCGGTGCGGTCAGAAAATCTAAAACTTCCGATTTCGTCGACGTACACCGTCGAGATTTTTCCGCCGCTCGCTTTTTTGTCGTGCGTGATGAACGGCAGAAGTTGCGCCGCCGTTTTTTCGGTTCTGACGGGAAGACCAAACTTTGTCATAAGGTTTTCAAGGCGCGTTTTTACACCGTCGGAGCATGCGTACAGCATACCCGTCGCAACGCATTCGCCGTGCAAAAGTCTTCCCTGCTCCGCGCTTTCGATTGCGTGTCCGACGGTATGGCCGAAGTTCAGAACCTTTCTTAATCCCTCTTCTTTTTCGTCCTTTTCCACGACGGATTTTTTGATGAGTATCGACCTTTCGATGATTTCTTTCACGTCGCGTTTCACGTCGGCGTTTTCGATAAATTCAAAAAGCGATGCGTCCGACGTCGCCGCCATTTTTATCGACTCCGCAAGCCCTGCGTAAAATTGTCTGTCGTCAAGCGTGCTTAAAACGCGAGGGTCGACCACGACCGCTTTCGGCTGATAAAATGAGCCGACAACGTTTTTCACGCCCATAAAGTCGATTGCGGTTTTCCCGCCGATTGACGAGTCCACCATCGACAAAAGGGTTGTCGGCACGTTGTAAAAATCGACGCCGCGCATATAACACGACGCGGCGAATCCGCCGATATCCCCGACAACGCCGCCGCCGACAGCTACAACGCAATCTTTCCTTGAAAACGAGTTTTTAAGCATAACGGAAAGAATATGTTTGAAGTTGTCGAAATTTTTGCTTTCTTCGCCGTGTTTAAGTGTCACGACAACGGGGGTTTCGCATTTTTTCGCGACTTTTTCGGCGTACGTTTCGGGCACTCCGTCGTCGGTCAGAACCAGAACCTTTCTGTTAAGATTAAGGTGTTTTTCCGCGTCGTCAAGCGCGCCGTTTTCGACGATGACGTCGTATTTTTCGTCAAGATTTACGGGTATAATCATTTTTCGTATTCCTCGTCCGAGAAGTAACTGCCGACAAGTTTCAGTTTGGCGCAAAGCGCGGACAACTCTTGCATAAGTTCTTTTCCGTTTTGCGTATTGACGTTTCCTTCCGCCTCGATGTAAAAATAGTAATTCCATTTCAGGTTTTTCATCGGACGGGAACGAAGCGCGCGCATATTGAAGTTGTGTGCGCCGATTATGTTCAACGCGCTTGCGAGCGCGCCCGATTCGTTCTGCACCGTGAACACCAGAATAAAGTTTTCGTTTTCCCTTTTCGTAAGGCAAAACGGCGTATTTTCAACTCTTGAAAACGCGGCGAATCTCGTCGTGTTGGTTTTCACGTCGTTGACGCTTTTTTCAATGATATCGAGCCCGAAAACGTTTGCGGTTTCGTCGGAGGCAATCGCGGCAATCGTTTTGTCGCCGCTGTCTTTGACGAACTTTGCGGCAAGCGCGGTGTTGGAATACGTCTTTACCTCAAAATTGTTTTTCTTTATGAAATCCGCGCACTGCATAAGCGCCTGCGGGTGGCTCACGACGGTTTTTATCGTGTCGACGCTTGCGCCGGGCAATGCCAGAAGATTGTGCGTGATCGGCACTTCGATAACCTGATTTATATGCAGATCGCCCGAAAAGGTCAGATCCATAACCTCGCCGACTTCCCCGGCATAACTGTTTTCAAGCGGAAGCACGGCGCAGTCGTAGTCGCCCTTTTCGACGCCCTCGTACGCCTCCGAAAAAGTCGCGCAGGGCTTGTACGTCGCGGTCGGGAACATTTTCTTCGCGGCGATGTGTGCAAACGCCCCCTCCACGCCGCAGTACGCGACGGTCATATTCCGAAGCAGCGATTCCTGATACTTACAGGACACGTCGATCGTGTTTCTGATGAAGTCGACGTAATACGGTTTCAGGCTTTCGTCCGTGACGAATTTTGAATTGCGTTTTGCGACTTCCGCCTCGCGGGAAAGGTCGCGGACGGACAGACCGTTGTCCTTTTTATACACGGCAACGTCTTTCACGGCTTCCATTCTTTTCTGGAACAGTTGCGCCATTTGTTTGTCGATTTCGTTGATTTCGTTCCTTGCGTCCAAAATATCTTTCATATAAACCTCTGTCTTTTCCATTATAATCAGTTTTGATTATAAAACCATCGTTTTTTCACATATTTCGCGCTGTTTTCCGCATATATTGCAAATCGGCGCGGTTTTTCGTATAAAAAAAGCGATTCCGCAAAGGAATCGCTAACTTACCTGAAAAAAAAGTGCGTCGACTTTCAGCGTCCCTTGCAGAATGAAACGTTGTTTTGAAAGTAATAGTAATAAAACTTGTTTTCGACGAAGTTTTTCATAATACGCCCTTTTATATCGATATGAAAATGATAATGCGAAATATCTTTTTTGTCAACTCATTTACGATAGCAAAATCAACCTTGTTCGTTTTCGGTTTTCTGTGCCTTTACGGCGTTGTCGGAAGGCTCCGTGAAGTCTGAACTTAGCGTAACTTCTTCGACGGCGGCTTTTTGTTTTCTTCTGAACAGTTTTGAAAAGTCGGTTTTATCGACGACTTTCTCTGTCACCAGAAGAAGCGACGGCAGGACGAACAACACGATGATTATCGACGTCAGCGTGCCTACGCCCAGCAAAAGCCCGAGTTGCGCCACCACACCCGACGACAGCATGCTCATAACGAAGCCGGTTGCCGTAAGAATGACGCCCGACGTCAGAATTGTCGGGAACACGGCGTTTGTTGCGGCTGCCATTGCGTCGTAGCGGTCGGTGAAATCTTTCCTTATGCCGCGGTATCTGTTGGTAAGTACGATTGCGTAGTCTATTGTCGCGCCCATCTGTATCGCGCTTATTATAAGGTAGCCGATGAACGAAATCGACGTCTTGGACAAGAACGGAATCGCAAAGTTGATGAAAATTCCGCCCTGAATCGCAAGAATAAGGATTATCGGAAGCGAAATATTCCTGAACGTTATAAGCAATATAACCAGAATGAACAAATCGGTGAACAGACACACCATAAGGTTGTCTTTCATAAAATATTCGCTCATCTCATAGCACACGACGCTTTCGCCGGTGATATATCTTTCCTCGTAAAAGTCGGACACGCCCGTCTTCAAGGTTTTTACAAGTTCAAACACGTCGTCGTCTTCCACCCCGCCGTTGATGTTGAACGTAATGCGGGAATAGTTTTCGGATTCGAGATTTGCCTTTGCAAAGGAGATTTGCTTGATCTGTTCGAGATATGCTTTTATTTCTTCGTTTCCGTTCAAAAGCGGCGAAAGGCTGTCCAGTTTTTCGCGGACGGCGAAGTCCAGAAGGTCGATAAGCCTGACTTTGTCGGTGCCTTTGGGCATATATTTTTCGACGTATTCGTCAAAACAGGTGTTGACGACTCTTTTAATCATACTCGCGCTTATGCCCGCGTCGGACGGGATTTTATCAATTAAATTCCCGATGTCCTTTTTCGACACCTCGTCGGTCAAATAAAGTTTCTCGGTTGTGTTCGGATCGACGAAAGAATACACGTTGATTGTCGCAAGAGCAGTCGTCTGCGATTTGTCGATAAGGTCGAAAGACTCCACGTATTTCACAAGTTGGCGTTCTTTTTCGGCGTCGCCTTTCGGCACAACCACGACAAGCGAGTTAAGCGTGCCGAAACCCGTTTCTTCGATGACCTTTTTCGGCGCGACGATAAGCGAGCCGCTGTTGTAGTTGAACGAATATTTGTTGAAACCTTGCGCGACTCCCGCAAGGATTGCGATAAGCAAAAACGCCGGCACGATAACTTTCCTTGCTTTGACGATTGCACGCGCGGGCTTCGTTACGTTCGGCACGAAAGATTTATGACGGGTTTTTTGAATGGGTTTGTCGAAAATCACGAGAAGCGCGGGCATAAAGAATATGACCGTCGCCATCGAGACGACGATACCTTTTGCAAGCGACAATCCGATTTCCGCGCCGATTGACAGCGTCATCAGCATAAGCGCGGCAAGCCCCGCCACCGTCGTAAGGGAACTTGACAGAATTTCGGGCAGCCCTTTCGTGAGTGCGGTAACCGTTGCGGTTTTTGCGTCTTCGCCGTTATCCCTTTCTTCCATATAGCGGTGCAAAAGGATAATCGAGTAGTCAAGCGACAGCGCGAGTTGCAGCACGAGCGCGACCAGATTCGCAATGTAAGAAATACCGTTGACGAACAAGAAATTCGTCCCCATGTTTATCGCCATCGCCGCGCCGAAAACGAGGATGAGCACAATCAGTTCAAAATAAGTTTTCGACGTGAACAACATCACCAAAAGTATGATGATAATAATGGCTATGCCAAGCTTCATTATGCTTTGTTCGGTTTCAAGTTTTGTGTAGTATGAAAATGCAGATTGACCGGATAAATATGCTTTTTCGTCGGATAAAGCGTCGATTATGCCCTTTACCGCGTCAAACGCACCTGCCGTCGAGTCATAGTCTTTCAGCGTTACGGTATAGAGAGCCGAGTTGTTTTTGTAGTTCATACTCTCAACGTAAGTAACCGTCGCGACGCCTTTAACTTTTTCCAGCCTCGTTTTGATTTCGCCTGCTTTTTCTGGCGTAACGTCCTTTACCATAACGTATGCCATGCCCTTGTCGTCAAACTCTTTTTTCAAGAGTTCGAGAGCGGTTGACGAATCGCAATGCGCGGGCAGATACCCCGTCAGGTCATAGTTGATTTTCGTATGCGGAATCATCACCGCGCCGAATATCGACAGCGCGACGAACAGCACGAGAAACACCCATTTGAGTTTTACGATACCTTCGGGAATTTTTTTCAGACTGTGTGAAAACTTCGATAACTTCTTTTGCATCCTCTTTACCTACACAGAAATTACTTAATGTTATTTTATATAAGATATGATAAAAAGGCAACAAAAAACAGCCTTGCAAAGGCTGCTTTTTCAAAATTATTTTCGGGATTTTCAGAATTTGACGCGCGGATTTACGTAGCGTCCGTTTTTCAAAGACTTCTTAATCGAGATTGCGTTTTGCGGACATCTTGACAGACAACCCAAACACATATCGCACTTTTCTTTTATCCATACGGGCTTTCCGTTTTCGATTTTTATTGCGGACACCGGGCAAATGCTTTCGCAAAGTCCGCAATTTACGCAGTCGTCGGACGCCGAAAACTTTGTTTTTCTTCCGCCGAATTTTTCGTAAATCGGATACAAAAGCGCGGTGTTGAGTTTATAAAAACCACCTTTTACGTCGTTGAAGTCGCCCTTTTCCTCGTTCCTGATTTTGTCCGCGATAACGGCGATTTTTTTGTCAAGCGCGTCAAGTCGTTTTTCCGTTTCCTCGGCGGATTCGATTTTGAACATCGGGCAGAAATTATCGACCGCGACAACGCCGAACACCGCGTCGGGACGCACGTATCTTTCGCACACGCCCTGCGCGTTCCCGGTGCTTCCGCCGCATTCGAGAACTATCGCGAAATATCTTCCCGCGGTTTTCAGGGTTTTCAGAAATCCTTTCACCGATTCGGGAATACCCCAGTAGTACACGGGGCTGACAAGGACAAGTCGTTCCCCGTCCCCTTGCAAAAATTTCTCGTTATCGCGGGTATATGCCACGATATTTTTCGTTTCGTCGCCCGTTACGTTTGCGATTTTTTCGGCAATATATTTCGCATTGCCCGTTCCCGTAAAATATAAAATCATTTTTCTCACCTTCCGTTTGGAAATATTATATCCCGCTTTTTGCGATAAATCAATACCGCACTCGCATTTTTTGTTGTATAATCCAAGTATGATTTACAAGGGCTTTCTGCCGTTCTTCGACGAAAACAGCGAAATATTGATTCTCGGAAGTTTCCCGAGCGTCATCTCGCGCGAGACGAACTTTTATTACGGCAACAAACAAAACAGATTCTGGAAAATTCTATCGGAAGCCTTTGGCGAACCCGCGCCCGAAACGATAGGCGAAAAGCAAGCCCTGCTTAAAAACCACAAAATCGCCCTTTGGGACGTCGTTGCCGAGTGCGAAATAACGGGCAGCCTTGACAGCACTATTAAAAATTATAAGGTAGCGGACTTACAAAAAGTCCTTGACAAGGCAAACGTCAAAAAAATTATCTTAAACGGCGGAAAGGCAAAGGAAATATTCCTGAAAAATTACAAATACCTTTCGGATTCCGCCGTGTTTTTGCCGTCCACAAGTCCCTTAAACACCCGCTTTGACAAAACAATCTGGCTGAACGCATTAAAAGAGCGATAACATCAGTTATCGCTCTTTTCCGCATCGTTAAGGAATTTTTCTAATATTTTTTGTCTTTTTTGGCTTTTTTTACTCATTTTCGGCGCATATAGCAATTTTACTACAAACCTACTTTCGTCGCCTGTTTCCACAACAATCTGATACCTTGCATTGTGGACGCATTTTAAATCATTATTGTCTTCAAATATAGACAAAATTTTGCTTGTAAAATCCGTTAAATTCATACCTTAAAAATAACACCTTATTCAACAAAAGTCAACGATACATTCACAACTTTTGATTTTTCTTTTTGTTACGATTAACGTATCAAGACAAATGATTAAGGTAAATTATGAAACTGAACGAAGCGGTCGCCGCGCGTATTCTTGAATACTGCAACAACCGAAACATCACCGTCAATAAACTTTGCACGATGTCCGGCGTGATACAGTCCACCGTCAACAGCATTTTCTCGGGAAGAAGTCAAAATCCGAAACTGCAAACCATCGCGTATCTTTGCGAAGGATTGTCAATTTCTCTTTCGGAGTTTTTCGACAGCCCCTTGTTTTCAAATCTCGACGATTAGTTGCATTTTATTGACTTTCCCGCCGCCTTGGGACTATATTTTTCCCGAGGTGATTTTATGAATATCGACGATTTCAAAAAAGCAAAAATCGAGGCAATGAAGGCGCACGACAAAGATACCGTCACGGCTTTTAACGCGCTCATAAACAAACTTATGCTCTTCAATATCGAAAAACGCAGCAAAGGCGAGGAAATGTCCGACGCCGACTACGTCCAGATCCTGAAAAAAACGCAAAAGGAACTCTTTGAAGAAAAGGACGCCTTTGAAAAGGCTGGCAGAGCCGACACCGTGCTGTCTTTGAACAACCAGATCGCGGCAATCGAAAAGTACCTGCCCAAAATGATGAGCGAGGACGAAATCAGAGCCGTCATTATGACCTTGCCCGACAAATCGGTGCCAAGCGTAATGCGCCACTTCAAGACGGAATACGCCGGCAAATGCGATATGGCGGAAGTCAACAAAGTCCTGAGAAGTTTATAATTTTTCACGCGCCCACAAAAAACGACCGTTCCCACGGTCGTTTTTTATTGTCGAAATCTTAAAACCGCTTTTTGTTTTTCCCTGTCGCGCCAACTTTTATTGTTTTTTGCACTGCTGTCAATATGACATTCTTGCCAAATATATGACCGACTGTAATAATTTTCGGAATCATATCAATCATTAAATTATGTTTTTCGTTGCATTCTCTTATATGTTTTTTTGCATTTGATTTTCTTCATTTATAAAACAATATTATCGTGTTACTCTGCCCTTTGACAAACCTGATATCGATTGAAAAAACTAAATTATATGCTATAATATACGTGCAACGACCACAATCTTATATCGTTCAGACCGTTTGCAACTTTACAATCGGGAGTCAATATTGAAGTAAAGATGAAAAGCAAAAGACAGCAAAAACTATACGACCATTATAAAACCGTTTTCGGGGAAGAACCGATTTTCAGTCTGAAACTGAAAAAGAACGTCCTGCCGACGGATATGAAGCCGATAACGACGCTTGTTTTCAAACCGACGGACGAAATGCCGTTTTGGAAACTGTGTACAATCGGCGCAAGCGATTATCTGATGCCCGAGCGAGATATAGGCTTTGGAAGGAAGGCGAATCGCCGCAACGAGTATATGATGCTTATTTCGCCCGACGTCGATATTCGTAATCCTTCGGACGACGAAGACGCGCCGACGGACTGGCTATCGTTAAACTCGCTTCTTTGGGCAACTGCGGAATACGCATTCAACGAAAAAGATAACATAACCGTTTCGGACACGATAGATATGGGAATCGACGGGAAATACTGCGGCACGGTGCTGTTGTTGCCCGAAATATTCAAAACGCCGAAAATCGTAAAATGCTATGTGTCCGAACATAAATACATCAGTATATTTCAGGTAATGCCGATAACGAGAGAGTTGCTTACAAAGAAACTCCGGAAGAAAGTGGGCGGTATTTATTGGCTTATGGAACAGTTCTATACGCACGATGACGATTACAAACTTATATCGTCCAAACCGTTTGCAACGTTATAAAACTCAATGGAGCGCGAGGGCGTAATATGTCAAACACTATTTCAATAGATGAACTGATAGAACAAGAATATGAGCAACAATATTTTGAAGAGTGCAAATTTATATGGCAAAACTTTGTTCCCAAAAGTGGACAAGCCCGAAATTTGCAAGGAGAATTGTTGCGAGAAATCGAGAATATTCGTTGTGAGGCACAAGATAACGGAAATGTTAATTGGGACGACGATCTTACTTATTTTTGTGAATTTATAAAGCAATCATTGATTGAACAACCGATTTTTTCTGAACCCGAAAAAGAAGAAATATGTGTCATAATGAATTATCTCAAAGAATGCGGAGTATACGCTCAAAGATTCAACGATGGTAAAATTTCTAATAACGATGTTCTTCCTGAAAAACTTGCGTATACAAAAGACAACCTTTACGATATTATTTGCGATTTTATAGGTAGATTACAAAATAAGCACCCTGAACCTATTAAATACAGCATAAATAATTCAATAAAGAGATAATACAGTTTTACACGCACGACGACGATTACAAACTTATATCGTCCAAACCATTTACAACGTTATAGACGTAGGAGTATAATATGGAAAAACCGACCGAAGAATATTTACAGGAACTGATATCAAACGCACGAAAAAAATTCGATGAGTTTTCATATTGTTTTGCGGATATTCCAAACGCAAAAATAACATATGTGAACACACAAAAGAGAAACCTGACGGGGATGACAAAAGGGCTTCGCGGGCTTGCAGAAATGAAAGCGCATAATACGAAAGAATCATTGAAAATCAGTCCGAACTCCAAAAATTACAATAAGTTTTATAGGTCGGGCGAAAAAGTGATAAAAGTCGAGTGTTTCGTAGGCGGGCATAACGATTTGGACGTGATATACGTCGCGCAATACGACGGTGAACGACGCTATCTTTTCCCTTTTTTTGAGGATAAGAGCAAAGCCGTCGGATATCCAATTCTCGTGACGAATTTTGAAAATGGTAAAGTCACCGAAGAATACAGAGTGGACGGAAATAAGATTCTTTATGAAAAGTATGATTATTCCTTAAAAGACACGGTCGGATATTATTGCATAAACTTTGTTCCGACGGGAATTTGTCCGGTTTTGGGCGAAGAAGAAGGATATTTTAACATAAATTCGCTTGAATACAGACAGACGAAAAACGAAGTCTGGTGTCAAAAACAATAAAGGTGAAACTATGAGAAAAGTTTACGAGAAAATTCAAAAGTATAAGAAACTCGCGGTAAAAAAGCCGAAGTACTACGTTTCTATCGGCGATTTATATTCCGATGACGGAGATTTCAAAACCGCAACGACGTACTATCAAAAAGCCGTCGACAACGGCGTTTTGGCATATACTGTTCTTGGCGACACTTGGGGCTACCGCTCTCAATACAAAAAAGCGTTCGACGTTTATACGGAAGGCGCAAACAAAGGCGAAGCGGAGTGCTTTGCCCGTCTCGGATTTTGCTATGAAACCGGTTATGTAAAAATCGATATTCAAAAAGCAATCGAGTGTTACGCCAAAGCCTCCGATTTGGGTGTCGCGGCAGCGGCAAGATCTCTCGGCGAATTGTATTATTTCAATACGCCGATTGAAGATTCCGAGATTGAAAACGTTAAAAATGCGTTGAAATATTACGAGCGTGCTTTTTACCTCGGAGATATAGAGGTTGCAAAAAAGATAGGCTTTATCTACTTAAACAATGAAGAACTGAAAGACGTTCCCAAAGCCATAGAGTGGTACGAAAAAGGATTGAGCCTCGGCGAATACTCGCTTAATTTCGATTTGGCGTATGTGTATCTGAACGACAGGTTTGTTCCGCACGACTACGAAAAAGGGTTGGCGTATTTAGCGGACGGCGTGAATCACAATGATCCGGAAAGCCTTTACTTGCAAGCCAGAATATACGAAGAAGGTTGGTACGGAATAGAACCCGACGAAAAAAAGTATATTCATTATCTCAAAAAGGCGGCGAATCTTTGGCAGGACGACGCTTTGCTCGATTTAGGGTATTACTATTATAACAAAGGCAAGTATGACGACGCGCTCGATTGTTTCGCGCAGTGTGAGTTGGAGGTTGTCGGACTATATTGGGCGATTGCGACGATTTGCGAAACCAAAAAAGCCGATTACAAAAATGCGCTGTTCTATTATCAGATGGCTATGGAAATGGACTTTCCGGACGCAATCGAGAGAATGGCGGAAGCGTATCTCGGCGACGAACTCGGACTTGAAAAGGACGAGAAAACCGCCCTTAAACTTTTCAAACGAGCCGCAAAACTCGGAAATGCCGCCGCGCAGTATAATCTCGGTATGGCGTACGCTTGCGGATACTACGGCGTAACACCCGATAAAGATAAGGCACTTCATTGGCTGAAACAGAGCGTTAAAGGCGAAAATCCGTCGGCGTGTCTGCAAGTGGGGCTTTATTACTACTACACCGTCAAAACCGAAGCGGCTTATAAAAAAGCCTTTGAATTATTTACCGACGCATACAATCTCGGCGAGAACGAGGCGATTATCAATATCGGACTTTGCTATCTTCAAGGCAACGGCGTGAAAGAAGACAAAAAAGAAGCGGTAAAATGCTTTAAGACAGCCGCTGAAAAGTACAGTTCGGGCGTTGCGTATCACAATCTCGGAATCTGTTACGAAAACGGTTTCGGCGTGCGAAAAGATTACAAGAAAGCAATCGAAATGTACGGCAAAGCGGTAGAGAACGGCGAAAAAGCAGGACTTGAAGGAATTAAAAACGTTTATTTGAAAATGGGTAAAGATAAGAGCAAACTATGATTACGACTTCGCAAAAAGCAAGACTTTGCAGTATAGCGCAACAACTGAAACCGATTTTTGAAATAGGTAAAAATGGTATCGGAGAAAAAGAAATTATCGACATTTCTATTGCTCTCGATTCGCACGAACTTATTAAAATATCTGTTTCTCACGATGCGCCAAACGACGCCAAAACATTTTTGAATGCGATTTGTGCGCTTACAGGTGCAGAGCCTGTAACAATAATCAAAAATGAAGTGGTGATTTATAGGCGTTCTTCGAGCAATGATATAAATCATATCGAGATTTAATATCTATAAAGTAAAACGTTGCCAAAACTCAAAAAGGCGCACATAATCATTAAAAACCGAGAATTTGATGAGATTGTGGTTTTCTCGGCGGGTTTTGAAAATTCCAGTGTACTAATGCGTACACGAATTTTCAAGTTCCGCCGAAAAAGCAGAATATCGCAAATTATCGGTTTTTAATCGCGTCGACAGGTTTCTTTCGGGCAATCCTAAGTACAGGTATAAAGCTTGCGAAAAGTGCCGTGGCGATGCAACCCAGAAGGATAATTCCGATCTCGCGAATACCGTAACTTAAAAGGGTTATCGGCAGCCCGTATGTTGCGCGCATGGACGAGTTTACAACGGAAACTACAACGCCGCTTCCTATCGTCGCAAGCACGAATACGATAAGCGAAATCACAAGCGCCTCGTTGAAGAATATGCCGAAAACGTCACTTGAACGCGCTCCGACGGCTCGTAAAATGCCGATTTCGCGTTTTTTGTAGGATATCGACGCCGAAATGTAAGTCATAAACAGTATGACGGCAAATACGAAAACGCCGATGCCGACGTACAACAGAATTTTGGCGATTTCTTTAATGATCGAGCCCACCATATTTTCCGCAGAAACGACGTAGTTGACCAGAGAATACTTGACGCCGTCTTCGCTTTTCATTGAAAACTCGACGACTTTTTCAAGATCGGATTTTGAAAGTTTTTCGCCGGAAATCGCCCTTGCGTATTTACCGACGGGCGCGTTTTTGATTTCGGCGGCAAGGCTATCGGACACGCCGATGAAACTTTTGTCGACAGTGCCGTCGCCGGGATCGAAGAAAAACCCTTTTATCGTTAAAATTTTCGTTATATACGGGTTGTAAGTCCCGCCGCACTGCATTTTGATTTTCGCGTCTTTCAAAAGCGGCGAAAGCGTCGCTTTGATTTCTTCATTGTCGGAAGAATTTTCTATTCCGTCAAGCCTGGCGCATATTTCCGTGTCGTCGTAATAAACGTTTTTCAAAGCGTTTATAAGTTGCTTAACTTCCAGCACGATTTCGTCGTCCGAAAGCGTGGTTTTGCCGCTGTCGAAAAACACGGTGCCCGCGTAATCGGCGGTTGTGAAGTAGTGGCGATAATCTCCGCCCATATACATTCTGCGCGTTTTTCCGTTGATTTCTTCGCTTTGCAGAATCGCCCTGTCGTAAATTTCCCCGCCGAATCCCTTGTAGGAGAGGTAGTTTTTGATAAAGTCTTTCCCGCAAAAGAGCAAGCCCGAAAACGCGCTGTTATGCTCGCTTGAAAACTGGCTTTGCAACATAAAGTAGTCAAGCGCGTCGTCGTCGCTGCCGACGGTCTTGTCAAGAGCGGCGTATCTGGAATAATCGTAGCCCGTTTTCACGACGCCGACGATTTTGAACGTGCCGCTCGCCGCGCTGCCCGCGATTTTCAGGTTCGGTTTTGCATTGACAAAGTCCGCGGCGTTTTTAATCCCCGACGCTTCGATATTTTTGCTTTCATCGGGAACGCCCTTTTCGTCAACGTAGGCGTATCCCCATTTTTTGAAGCAATCGAAGACAAAGTCGCTTATCGCGATTTCGTCGTCCCGCTCCGGCAACCGCCCCGCCATAAGCGAAAGATTGTGCTTTTTCAGGGTGTCTTCGTCCCCGATTTCAACAACGCCCGCAACGCTGCCGTCATAAACCTTGCTTGTCGCGTCTTTCAGGAAATTCCCGGAAACGCTCGCGCTGCCGCCGCTGTAATATCCGCTGGCGCTTTCGGACAGCACGGGCAAAAAATCAATGCCCGTCTTGTTTTTCAGATTTTCGACGTCGGCGTCGGACATTCGTTTTTCGGTGAAGAACTGATCGCCGAACTCGTCAACCTGCACCGTTTTTCTGAACGTGGTATATTTTATGCCGCTGTCGATAATCGAGTTGACGATGGCGGTCTTACTGTCGTACGCGGCAAAACTGTCCACGATTCCGAACATTGCAAAGCATACGAAGCACAAGAAAATCGTAATTATCAGCCTGAACGGCTTCGTTTTCATTCCGCTGACGCCCATTTTGAAACTTTCTTTCACGGGCATACGCGATTTAATAAGTCTGAACGGTTTGTCATCGGAAATTTTTATCGCGTTTTCGTCGGTGGGGGCAAACGACTCCATTTTCCCGTCTTCGTCGATGTGCGACGCGGTTTTTACGTCGGCGTTGACCTTCTCGTCAAGCGACAAATACGCCTCGTCCCGTTCAAGATATTCGTTGATACGCTTTACGTCGTCAGCGGTCAGCCTGTACCCTTTCGGGAAACGCAAAAGTTTCCCCTTGTAGTTTTCCGCGCCGCCCTCTTCCACTTCGGCGTCGATGCGGTGTTTTTCGATGTCGGAAATTACTTTGCCGTCTTTAAGTTCGATCACCCTGTCGCCGTAGGACTCGGCAAATTCGCGGTCGTGCGAAACGACGATGACAAGTTTGTCCTTTGACAACTTTTTAAGGGTGTCGAAAACTTGTATTCCCGTGCCGCTGTCAAGCGCGCCGGTGGGCTCGTCCGCCATGATGATTTCGGGGTTTTTGACAAGCGCCCTTGCGATTGCGACGCGCTGTTTCTGCCCGCCGGACAACTCGTTGGGCTTCCTTTTTCCATAGCCCGAAAGCCCGACTTCGTCCAGAATTTCGTTGATTTTTTCGTCGGTCGCTTTTGCCCCTTGAAGTTTCAGCGCAAGCGCGATATTCGCACCCACGTTGAAGTCTTCCAGAATGTTGTATTCCTGAAAAATAAAGCCGAGATACGTGTTGCGGTAACTGTCGAAATCGCCCGTGGAGAACTCCTTGGACGACTTTCCTTTGATGATGATTTCGCCGCTGTCCGCCGTGTCGAGCCCGCCCATAACGTTCAGTAGGGTGGACTTTCCGCTGCCCGATTTTCCGAGTATAAACACAAGTCCTTTTTCGGGAAATTTCAGACTTACGTCGTCAAGGGCTTTCACTTCGCCGCCTTTTTTCGGGCGATAAGTTTTTACGATATTTTTAATCTCAATCATAAAACCTCCGTGGCCGATGTTTTTACCGACCATAGATATATTATACTTTATACAATGATATCCTGTAAAACGAAAATATACCTTAATTTTCGCACCCCGTCGTGCACGGCTTTCAATTTTTCAAAAGCGCAGATTTTTCGCATTAAAAAAGCATCTCGATTTGAGATGCTTCTTCGTTTTATTTTTCGGGTTTTTCGGGCGCGATTTTAAGCGAGCCGTTTTCCGCGTCGACGACTATTACGTCGCCTTCGTCAAGGTTGCCCGAAAGTATGATTCTTGCAACCGGCGTTTCGATGTGGCTTTCGATGAAACGCTTCAAAGGTCTTGCGCCGAACGTTACGTCGTAGCCGCCGTCGATAATGACGTCTTTTGCCGCATCTGTAACTTTAAGGTGCAGATTTTGCCTTTCAAGTCTTGAACTGAGTTTTTCAAGCAACAAGTCGATTATCTTCTTCACACTGTCGCGAGTAAGCGGAGTGAACGTTACGATGTCGTCCAGACGGTTCAGGAATTCGGGACGGAACGTCGATTTCAACAAGGCGGAAACCTGCTCTTTTGCCTCTGCCGAGATGTTGCCGTCTTTGTCGATGCCGTCCAAAATATACTGACTGCCCAGGTTACTGGTCATAATGATAATCGTGTTTTTGAAGTTGACCGTTCTGCCCTGACTGTCGGTAATTCTGCCGTCGTCAAGCACCTGCAAAAGCACGTTGAATACGTCGGGGTGCGCCTTTTCGATTTCGTCGAACAGCACGACGGAATAAGGTTTGCGCCTTACCGCTTCGGTAAGTTGTCCGCCTTCGTCGTAGCCCACGTATCCCGGAGGCGCGCCGATAAGACGCGACACGCTGAACTTTTCCATATACTCGGTCATATCGATTCTCACGATATTTCTCTCGTCGTCGAAAAGGTAATTCGCAAGGGTTTTCGCAAGCTCGGTTTTACCGACGCCCGTCGGCCCTAAGAACATGAAACTGCCGATAGGACGGTTTTCATCGGATATGCCCGCACGCGAACGCAGGATTGCGTCTGCGACTTTTGTGACCGCTTCGTCCTGACCGATAACTCTCTTATGCAACTCGTTGCCGAGATTCAAGAGTTTGGTTTTCTCGCTTTCCATAAGTTTCGTCACGGGGATACCCGTCCATTTTGCGACGATTTTTGCGATTTCGTCTGCCGTAACTTCGTCGCGGAGCAGGCTTGAATTCTCGTGTTTGCCCGCCTTGCTTTCGGCTTCTTCCAGACGTTTTTGGAGTTCGGGAAGTTTGCCGTATTGCAGTTCCGCCGCGCGCGTGAAGTCGTAAGACCTTTTCGCTTCTTCGATTTCAATGTTCACTTTGTCGATTTCGGCTTTGGTTTCCTGCACGCCGACAATCTTTTTCTTTTCGTTTTCAAGTTGGGCTTTCATCTCGTTGAACTTCGCATTAAGTTCCGCAAGTTCCTTTTCGATGCTCGCCTTGCGCTCCATCGACAGTTTATCGCTTTCTTTTTTTAATGCGGATTCTTCGATTTCAAGTTGCATTATCTTGTGCGAAATGTCGTCCATTTCGGCAGGCATGCTGTCGATTTCGGTACGAATCATGGCGCACGCTTCGTCGACAAGGTCGATTGCCTTATCGGGCAGGAATCTGTCGGTGATGTAACGGTCGGACAAGGTCGCCGCCGCAACGAGAGCCTGGTCGTGAATTCTCACGCCGTGATAGATTTCGTATCTTTCTTTCAGTCCTCTTAAAATCGCAATCGTGTCTTCGACGTCGGGCTGATCGACGGTCACCGGTTGGAAACGACGTTCAAGCGCGGGATCTTTTTCGATATACTTGCGGTATTCGTCCAAAGTCGTCGCGCCTATGCAGTGCAACTCGCCACGGGCAAGCATAGGTTTCAGGAGATTGCCTGCGTCCATGCTGCCTTCGGTCTTGCCTGCGCCGACGATCGTGTGCAATTCGTCGATAAACAAAAGCGTCCTGCCTTCCTGTTTTTTGATTTCGTTAAGGACGGCTTTCAGCCTTTCTTCAAATTCGCCGCGGTACTTCGCGCCCGCAATCAACGCACCCATATCCAGCGCGAAAACCTTTTTGTCTTTCAATCCTTCGGGGACGTCGCCGCGTACGATACGCTGTGCAAGCCCTTCAACGATTGCGGTCTTGCCGACGCCCGGATCACCGATAAGCACGGGGTTGTTTTTCGTCTTTCTGGAAAGAATTCTTATGACGTTTCTTATTTCCTCGTCACGGCCGATTACGGGGTCGAGTTTTCCGTTTCTTGCCCTTTCGACAAGGTCGTATCCGTATTTATTGAGCGCTTCGTAAGTGTCTTCCGGGTTGTCAGTGGTGTTGGGCGCGGTTTTGATTTTTTTCAAAGCGTCCAGAAACGCCGCCTTGTCCACGCCGTACGCCGAAAACAATTTTTTGAGATTCGCCGTCTGGTTGTCGAGAATACCTTCAAAAAGATGCTCGACTCCGACGTATGCGTCGCCGTCTTTTTTGGCGTACTTTTCGGCAGCGGCAACGACTTTCGCCGCTTCGTTACCGAGATACATGCTCGCGCCTTCGCCCGAAACCCTCGGGAAAGATTTAATCACGTTTTCGACCGCGCCTTTAAGACTGTCGGCGCTTACTTGCAGTCCTGTTAAAATTTTATAAATGAGTCCGTTTTCGTCGTCAAGCAAAGCGTATAAAAAATGCTCGGGCTTGATTTCCTGATTGTCGTGTTCGAGAGCGACGTTTTGCGCGCCCTGCACGGCCTCAACGGCTTTTGCGGTATATTTATTAGTATCCATATATTATTTATCCTCCTTTTTACGATAATACATACGCGAGCGTTGGCAATCGGTGTTACAAACCGTTAGCACTCGCAACCTTTGATTGCTAATTATTGTAACACTTATTTACGATTTGTCAATACCTTTATGAAAAAAAGTTAAAGAAAAATACAACAAAAAAAAGCACCCCGTTCGGGTGCTAAACATAGTTCCCAAAATCGTTAGAATTTTGATTAAAATAATATTATCCCAAAATCGTCAGAATTTTGATTAATAATCTATCCCAAAAACGGCATAAATTAGATGGATTTTTGACGTTTCTTTCGGGGTTCTGAAAATCCTAGTGTACTTAGGCGTACACGGATTTTCAGGTTCTCGGAAAAACTCAAAAAGGCGCTAATTTTTGCCGTTTTTTAAGGCGAGGGCGGCAGCACCTAAGATACCCGCCTCATTTTTCAGCGTCGCCTTAACAACCTTAATATACGGATTTCTTTTGCCGCCGTAACTGTAACGGGTGACGTACGCTTGCAGGCGTTTTATGAACCAGTCGCCCTGATTGCTTATACCGCCGCCCATAAAGATTATTTCGGGGCGGATATAGTTGCCGATATTCACAAGCCCTTCTCCGACGTATCTGATATATCTTGAAACAAGGGCTTTTGCGGTTTTGTCGCCCGCGTTCATCGCGTCGAATGCCGTACGCCCCGTGACCTTCCCTTCTTTTCCCGCGATTTCGTTCATCAGACTTTCGGGATGTTTTTCCATCGCGCGTTTGGTATCGCGGATAAGAGCAGTTGCCGACGCATACGCTTCCCAGCACCCGCGCCTGCCGCAACCGCATTTTTCGCCGCCCATACGAATGACGGTGTGTCCGCCCTCGCCGCCTGCGCCTTTGAAGCCGGAAATCAAATTACCTTTGACAAGTGTGCCTGTCCCTACGCCTGTGCCGAGTGTCACCATGACAGCATTTTGCACGCCTTTCATATCGCCGAACACCGATTCGCCGATGACAGCGCAGTCCGCGTCGTTGCCGATATACACGGGAAAATCGAAATATTTTTTGAATTCCGCACGGAAATCGTAATCGCGGAAGAAAATATTGCAGGTATAAAAAATCTTTGCGGTGTCGGGATCGACCGTGCCGGGGACGCCCATGCCCATTCCCGCGATCTCGTCCGCCGAGATGCCCGCGTCTTCCAAAAGTTTTGCGACAAGCCCCGCGATATCTTTTGTGTTGTCATCGGACGGTTGCGTCGGTTTTGTAACAACGCTGTCTTTCACGATTATGTTGCCGTTTTCGTCGACGATGCCGCCTTTAATGCTCATACCGCCCACGTCGATACCTATATAATACATGTTCAAATCCTTGTTTTTTTTCTTAATTTTACCACAAATACACGGCGCGCGCAACGGTTGCGCCGGGACATTTTCAGGTGCCGCGCAAAATTCTTCTTGATTTATTACGTTATCGTGTGATACAATACTTCTAAGAATAATGATTATTGGGGATTTATATTATGTTGAAACCGGAAGAAATTATTGCGGCAAGGATTCTTATGAACACCAACGAGGTTTTTTTGTCCTCGGTCGGCGCAGGGGGCGGTCCACGTTCCAGCATTATCACGAAACTTCGCTCGGAAGGACACAACGTCATTTATTTCGGCGCGCCGATTAACAGCCAGAAAGTCCAGAATATCCGACAAAATCAGAACGCAAGTATTTGCTATTACAGCGGCTCGGACAGCATCACGCTTTTGGGCAGGGTTGAGTTTGTCACCGACAACACGTTAAGGAAGCAGCTCTGGCGCGAATGGTGCCAAAAAACCAACGCGATCGCGCTTAACGAGTACGACTTCTGCCCGATGAAGTTCACGACGACGGAAGCCACTTTCTGGATACGAAACAAGCTTTCGACCTTCAATTACGAATAATCGCGATTAAAGAATAATCAAAGTTCGTCCCGAATATAAATACCGTATGAAATATACGGTAATTCGGGTTGGCTTTGGCGAGAACGCCTCATCTTTGGCAAGAAAATTCAAAACGACCGAAAGGTCGCTTTTTTTATTGAACGATAATCCGCTTTTCTTTGAGGGGGAACGGCTTATCGCGGCGGAATTCCACGGGAAAACCTGCGTCGCAAGACCTTTCGACACGGCGGAAACCGTCGCAAAAAGGACGGGAACACGAAAAGAAGAAGTGATCCGTCTGAACGGCACCGACAAATTCTTCCCCGGTCAGAACGTGATTCTTTCGGATTATGACGAATAAGAAAAGTATTTTCAAATCGGTCGCGGTCGTAACGGCGTTTTCGGTCGCGACAAGACTTTTTGCGTTTTTGTTCAAAGTTTTCGTGTCGCGGCAGTTCGGCGCGAGCGTTGTCGGCGTATATCAGATGGCGTTGAGTTTTTATTTTTTCGCGTCGGCGGTTGCGCTCAGCGGACTTCCGACGGTGATAAGCCGAAAGATTGCCGAGGACGAAAAAACGGGCGGCGAAAACGTACCGTCGCTTATTTCGACCGCGCTTGTTTTGTCGCTGTCGTCGGTACTTCCGATACTTTCGGTGATTTATCCCGTCGCTTTCCTTTTGCCGTCGGTTTTTGCGGACGAGCGGGTTTTGCCGCTTGTCGTGATTATGCTGCCCGCACTTCTCAGCACGAGCATTTACAACGTTATCCGCAGTTGGTTCTGGGGAAAAAGGTCTTTTCTTGCGTTCAGTTTCACCGAGATGCTGGAAGAAGTCCTTCGCATTACTTTCACGCTGATATTTTCGCTGGGACTTATCGCCGCCGTAACGCCGCTTAAAGGGCTTGCGGTAGGTTTTTTGGTGTCGGATATTGCGTGCGCCGTCGTACTTTTCATACTGTTTTTGACAAAAAAAGGTAAATTCGGCCGTATAAAAGACGTTCCGGCGGTGTTAAAGCCCTCGCTTCCGATAACGGCGATGCGCGTTTTCGGCGGAGTCATCGGCGCGTTTACGGCAATCGTGATCCCCGTCATGCTCATAAAATACGGCATGGAAAAAAGCGACGCGTCGGCAACTTTCGGGCGCGTTACCGGAATGGCGATGCCTCTTCTTATGGCGCCGACCACTCTCACGGGCGCGCTGTCCGTCGTGCTTATCCCGGAAATCGCGACGATTAAACACGACGATAAATCCGCGATGTCCTCGCGCATTGACGGCAGCATAAACTTTGCGATAATAATCGCAGCCCTTTTCACGATTTTGTATATCCCGCTTGGAAAAGAAATCACGACTTTCGTGTTCAAAGACGAGTTTTCGGGCGTGTATCTTTCAAACGTCGCGCTTATGCTGTACCCGCTGGGGCTCAACCAGATTTCGACGTCGATATTAAACTCGATGGGGCTTGAAAAGAAATCCTTTTTCAATTACGCCGTCGGCGCGGCGATACTTATGATTCTGACGCTCGCGCTGCCGAAGTACGTCGGGATTTACGCTGTCGCGATCGGGGGCGCGGCGGGAAGCGTCGTTACTTCGTTTCTCAATCTTAACGCGCTCAATAAAAAAGCGCGGATTCTGGACAATCCCAAAAAGACCGCGCTTGCAATATTGTTGTCGTTTCCGCTTGTCGCACTGACCTGTCTTTTGAAAAACCTGCTGTTTTTCAAAATTCCGCCGTTTTTCGCGATTGCGATTTCGGGCGGAATACCGATGATTTTGTACCTTGCGGCGTGCGTCGCTTTCAGAATCTTCGACGTCACTCGCTTTTACAAAACGACGCGGAAAAAATCTTTGAAAAAACGGGATAAATCAAAAAAGTAAGCCCGACGTTTATCGCAGTAACGGGCGTTTGCGTAACCGCGCGCACCACCATATAGGCAAAAAACGTCTGCCCTTTGCTGAGCCCCATAAGATACAATGCGTACGTGTTTATGAAAAGCGTGCAGACGACGTAAACCAGAATATACGATATTGCGATATTCACGTACGGCATCGCGCCGCCGAGTTTTTTGATTTTAATATACGACGTGAGCCCCGGGATAACACCGATAAGCACCGACGCGCAAAGAATCACCGGGTTTGGCGCATACCCGCCGCCGACGAAACAGCCGATCACGTCGCCGAGTCCGCCGACAAGTCCGCCGGCAATCGGCCCGAAAAAGTACCCCGCAAGAAAACATACCGTATAAGTCAGCGTGATTTTGAGCGTGCCTAAGCGCGGCGAGAATATGCCGACAACGACGTTCAACGCCACGAATACCGCAAGGTACGCAATCTTTTGCGCCGTGAAATAACGTTTTTTTTCGGAAGACTCCCCGACGGAAACGTCGGGTTCTTGTGCAACGATTTTGTTTTTGAGCATAAAAAAACCTCCTTTAAGAGGTTCGCGTTAAAAGCCGCGCGAAAACGCGGTACTTCGCAGCGAACGCGACAAGCCACCGCAGGTTTCCCTTTCGTTTGCGGGCGACATTCCATCCCGCAACACTTAACGCGACTTATCTACTCTGCAACGCTAATAATAAACTATCCGCGCCGAAAAATCAAGCGGCGGCGCATAAATCGCGAAAACTTAAAAATAATAGCGATATGCTCAACGTTTTAATTCGCGCAATAATATTGTACTTTTTCCTGCTGGCGGCGATGCGGCTTATGGGAAAGCGGCAGTTGTCCGAGTTCCAGCCCTTCGAGTTTGCGATAACTCTCGTCGCGGCAGACCTTGCGTGCATTCCGATGTCGGACAATACCATTCCGATAATTTACGGCATAATCCCGATATTCACGCTTGTGATACTGCATAATCTTTTGACGTTTTTCGCAATCAAAAGTCACCGCTTCCGAAAACTCATCAACGGCAAACCCGTTATCCTCATCGGCGACGGCAAAATCGACTGCGACGTGCTTAAAAAATGCGGAATGACCGCAAACGATCTTCTGGAAAGCCTGCGCGAACAAGGATACTTCAAAATCGGCGAGATAAACTACGCCGTGCTGGAAACAAACGGGAAAGTGTCCGTGCTGCAAAAGTTTGCAAACGCGCCGGTAACGAACGCCGACCTTAATATCGAAGGCGGCAGCAACAACCTTCCTTACAACGTCGTCGTCGAAGGCAGGTTTATGGGGGATACGTTCAAAAGCATTACCCCGCCCCTTGAAAAGGACGTCGTCGTAAAAACGCTTGAAAAAGAGAATATGACAATCCGCGACGTGTTCTTGTTTTCCATTGACAAAGACGCGGCGTTTATACAAAGTTACGACGGGCGCGTCGTGAACACGATAATCGAAAAATGAAAAAAGCAGTTATCCTTTTTATAATATTTCTTATGATTCTGGGCGCGGGGATTTCCGAGCATTTTTTCGTGCATAAAACCTTTGACGCCTTCAACGAGCGCATTGGAAAAATCGAAGCCGCGCTTCAAAACGACGACGTGGAGAACGCACTCGCATACGCCGAAGACCTGCAAAACTTCTGGGCGAAAAAACGAAAACTCGTGGAGGCGATTTCCTACTGTCAGGACGCACGACAGGTCAACGTAATACTTGGGGAACTCACGGGAAGTTTAAGATGCGAAGACACCGACAACGCTTTCAGCAAAATCGAAAGCCTGTATCAACTCATACAAAACATACGGGATATGCTGGACTTCAACGCCATTGATATAATTTAATTATTCCGACAAAAAAGCGGCTTTACAAATGTAAAACCGCTTTTTAACATTGTTTTTTGCAATTTTTGCATTACTTCAAAATTCTTTTAAGGAACTGTCCGGTATACGACTTTTCGTTTTCCGCGATATGTTCGGGCGTGCCGACGTCAACGATCGTGCCGCCTCTGTCGCCGCCGTCGGGACCAAGGTCAACGATGTTGTCCGCAACTTTTATCACGTCAAGATTATGCTCGATAACGACGACGGTGTTGCCGCTCGACACAAGCCTTTGCAGGATTGCGATAAGTTTTGCAACGTCGTGGGTATGCAGTCCCGTCGTGGGCTCGTCCAGAATATACAGCGTCTTGCCGGTGCTGCGTTTGCTGAGTTCGGTTGCGAGTTTCACGCGCTGCGCCTCGCCGCCCGAAAGCGTGGTTGCGGGTTGACCGAGTTTGATGTACCCGAGCCCCACGTCGTAAAGCGTCTTGATTTTGTTGTAAATCTTCGGAATGTTTTTGAAATATTCGCACGCTTCCTCGACGGTCATTTCAAGGACGTCGTTGATGTTTTTGCCCTTATATTTCACTTCCAGCGTTTCTCTGTTATACCGCTTCCCGTGGCACACGTCGCAGGGGACGTAAATATCGGGCAGGAAGTGCATTTCGATTTGTATTATGCCGTCGCCGCCGCAATTTTCGCACCTGCCGCCCGAAATGTTGAACGAAAATCTGCCCGCCGTATATCCCCTTGCCTTTGCGTCGGGAGTCGAGGCAAACAGTTCCCTTATCGGGGTGAAAACGCCCGTGTACGTCGCGGGATTGCTGCGCGGAGTGCGACCGATCGGCGACTGATCGATATTGATGATTTTATCAAAGTTGTCGATGCCTACGATCTCGTCGTACTTCCCTTCCGTAAGGTTGCTTTTGTTCAGTTTGTTATAAACCGCGGGATAAATAATTTCGTTGACAAGGCTGCTTTTTCCGCTGCCCGAAACGCCCGTAACCGCGGTTAAAAGTCCGACGGGAATATCGACGTCGATGTTTTTCAGATTGTTTTGCCTTGCGCCGCGAACCGACAAATATCTGCCGTCGGGGCGTTTTCTTTCTTCGGGCACGTCGATTTTGAGTTCGCCCGACAAATACTTGCCCGTTATCGACTCCTTGCAGGCGATAATGTCGTCCACGCTACCTGCCGCAACGAGTTTTCCGCCGTGTATGCCCGCGCCGGGACCGATATCCACGATGTAATCCGCCGCGCGCATCGTGTCCTCGTCGTGTTCGACAACGATAAGTGTGTTTCCGAGGTCGCGCAGTCCTTTCAGACTACTTAGTAATCTTTCGTTATCCTTTTGGTGAAGCCCGATCGACGGCTCGTCAAGGATATACAACACTCCCGTAAGTCCACTGCCGATTTGCGTGGCAAGCCTTATCCTTTGCGATTCGCCGCCCGAAAGCGTCGAGGCGGAGCGGGAAAGCGTAAGATAATCGAGCCCGACGTTTACCAGAAATTTCAGCCTTGCGCGGATTTCTTTGATTATCCTTTCGGCAATGAGCGTTTTTTGTTTGTCAAGAACGAGCGCGCCGAAAAATTCGTCGATTTTTTTCACCGACATATCCGAAAGTTCCGCAATGTTAAGCCCGCCGACGGTAACCGCGAGCGCTTCCTTTTTCAGGCGTTTTCCGCCGCACGTTTTGCACGGCACGGACACCATATATCTTTCGATTTCGTACTTTACGCCGTCGCTTGTCGTTTCGCGATAGCGGCGCTTAAGGTTGTTGACGATACCTTCGTATTTCGTCATGAATTGCCCGCGGAAACTGCGTGAGTTATAATCCATCGGGATTCTTTCGTCGACGCCGTACAAAATCGCGTCAAGTTTCCACTTCGGCAAGTCTTTAATCGGAGTCGTGAGCGAAAAATCCAGCACCTTCGACAACGCTTTCAGTTGCGAGCGCACGATGTCGCCACTGCCGAGATTCCACCCCGACGGCGCGGCAAGTCCGCCGTTTCCGACGCCCAGATTTTCGTCGACGATAATCTTTTTCAGGTCGATTTCGTTGCGGAAGCCCAGCCCGCCGCATTCGGGACAAGCCCCGTACGGATTATTGAAAGAAAACAGTCTGGGTTCCAGTTCTTCGATGCTGACGTCGCAATCGGGACAACTGTATTTCGTGCTGTAAATCGTCGTCTTTTTTGCATTTTCGATGACGACAAGTCCGTTTGCGAGTTTGAGCGCGGCTTCGACGCTGTCCGTCAGACGTCTTTCCGAGCCTTCTTTTACGGCGATACGGTCGATTGTCACCGATATATCGTGTTTTACGTTTTTGTCAAGGACGATTTCTTCGTCAAGGGTATAGTCGATGCCGTCCACACGCACGCGGACGTAGCCCGACTTTTTGAAGTCTTCAAGTTCCTTCCTGTATTCGCCCTTTCTGCCCCTGACGACGGGTGCCATGATTATGACCTTATTGTCGCCCGACTGCACGGTGCTTTCGATGATTTTGTCGGTAATCTGGTCAACCGTCTGATGTTCGATTTCCCTGCCGCACTTCGGACAATGCGGAGTGCCGACGCGGGCGTACAAAAGCCTTAAATAATCGTAAATTTCGGTAACGGTGCCCACCGTAGAGCGCGGGTTTTTGGACGTCGTTTTCTGGTCGATGGAAACGGCGGGGGAAAGCCCTTCGATATATTCGACGTCGGGTTTTTCCATTTGTCCCAAAAACATACGGGCGTAGCTTGACAGACTTTCGATATACCGTCTTTGCCCTTCGGCGAAAATCGTGTCGAAAGCAAGCGACGACTTACCGCTGCCGGAAAGCCCCGTGAACACGACAAGTTTGTCGCGCGGGATTTCGACGTCGATGTTTTTAAGGTTATTCTCTTTTGCTCCTTTTACAAAAATTTTGTCCGTCATTTACGTTATCTTCCAAGTTCTTTTTTAAGTTCGGATATTCTGTCGCGAAGTTTGATTGCCGCCTCGAAATCCAGCCCTTCCGCCGCGACTTGCATAAGTCCTTTCAGACGTTCAAGTTCCGAAGCGATATCTTTACGGTCGCGTTTTGCGTCTTTATCCAACTTTTTGGTGATTTCGATTGTATTTACGATTTCTTTCACGACGGTGTGCGGCACGATGCCGTGCGCCGCGTTGTAGTCGGATTGTATTTTTCTTCTGCGGTTTGTTTCGTCGATTGCGCGCTGCATGCTGCCCGTTATCGTATCGGCATACATAATAACCCTTGCGTCGACGTTTCTTGCGGCGCGGCCGACGGTCTGGATAAGCGCGGTTTCGCTTCTTAAAAACCCTTCCTTATCGGCGTCGAGAATCGCAACGAGCATTACTTCGGGAAGATCGAGCCCTTCTCTCAAAAGGTTGATTCCGACAACCACGTCGACGTCGCCTTTTCTCAAAGAATTGATGATTTCGATTCGTTCCAGCGTGTCGATGTCACTGTGCATATACTTGACCTTGATCCCCTTTTCCTTCAAAAACGAAGTAAGGTTTTCCGCCATTTTTTTTGTGAGCGTCGTAACAAGTGTTCTGCCGCCCTTTTCGACGGTCAGATTGATTTCGGAAATAAGGTCGTCGATTTGTCCTTCGACGGGGCGTATAAAAATTTCGGGGTCGATAATGCCCGTAGGACGTATGAGTTGTTCCGCCACCTGGTCGGCTTCCTGCAACTCGAACGGGGCTGGAGTCGCCGACACGCACACAAGCTGATAAATCCTTTTTTCAAACTCGTCGAAGCGGAGCGGACGGTTGTCGAAAGCGGCGGGCAGACGGAAACCGTATTCCACAAGGTTTTCCTTCCTGCTTCTGTCGCCGTTGTACATACCGCGGATTTGCGGAATCGTCATATGGCTTTCGTCGATGAAACAGACGAAATTTTTCGGGAAGAAGTCCAACAAAGTGTACGGCGGTTCGCCGGGTTTCCTTCCGTCAAAGTATCTGCTGTAATTTTCGATGCCGCTGCAATAGCCCATTTCTCGCATCATTTCGACGTCGTACGCGACGCGCTCGCCGATTCGTTGCGCCTCGATAAGTTTATTGCGGTCGGTGAAATATTTCACCCTTTCTTCCCTGTCTTTCGTGATGAGCGTCAGGGCGTTTTCCATACGGCTTTCGCCGACGACGTAATGGGTTGCGGGGAAAATGACTGCGTGTTCGAGCCGCGACAACGGCTTTCCCGTAAGGGCGTCGATTTCATAAAGTTTTTCGATTTCGTCACCGAAAAATTCAACCCGTATCGCGACTTCCGAATTTGACGACGGGAATATATCCACAACGTCGCCGCGCATTCTGAACGTGCTGCGCTGAAAGTCGATGTCGGCGCGCTTATATTGTATATTCACGAGTTTACGTGCCAAATCGTCACGGTCAAGCGTCATTTCGGGGCGCAAAGAGATGGAAAGGTTGAAGTATTCTTCGGGCGCGCCCAGCCCGTATATGCACGATACGGAACTGACGACGATGACGTCGTTTCTTTCGCAAAGACTGCTTGTCGCGCTGTTTCTGAGTTTGTCGATTTCGTCGTTGACTTCCAGTTCCTTTTCGATGTAAGTGTCGCTTCTCGGGATATACGCTTCGGGCTGATAGTAGTCGTAATACGATACGAAAAACTCCACGCGGTTATCGGGGAAAAACTCACGAAACTCGTTGCAAAGCTGCGCCGCAAGCGTCTTGTTGTGCGCGATAACGAGCGCGGGACGTTGTACCCTTTCGATGACGTTTGCCATCGTAAAGGTTTTGCCGCTTCCCGTAACGCCCAGAAGCACCTGCGTACGAAACCCGTCGTTCAGTCCCTCGACAAGTTTTTCGATTGCCTGTTCCTGATCGCCGTTCGGTCTGAATTTCGATTTTAACTGAAAAAGATGATTTTCCATCAACGAAACTTGCCCATAATAAGCGGGGCGATGATATATCTTATGATGATTGCGATCGTGCCGGAAACGATTGCCGTGCATACCGTAATCAGCAGTTTGTTGTAAACGCTTTTGCGCCACGCCCTTTCGACGCGCGCGAACGAAAGCCCTTTCTGATGCATCGTGATGCAATACGTCAGTTCGCCGTGGTTGTCGGCGGAAATGTATTCCAGATAATCGTCGAGCGCAAGCCCTTTGAGCATAGGTTCGAGTTCTTCGGGGGTGTAGGCGTAATCGTACGGCAACGCCTCAAAAATTTCAAGCGGTTTCACCAGACAAACGCCCTCGTCGTTTTTTTCGGCGAGGTTAAGAAGGACGTGCATAAGCGCCCTTTCTTTTTTATTCAGTGCGTGTTTTTCAACTGCCATAGTCCGCCTCTTATTTCATTTTCAGGAAAACGCCGATAAGAAGAGCGATCGCGCTTGCGATAAGCCCGCCGAGGAGTGCGCCCCAGAACGCCGCTTTTCTTATCATTTTCCTTAAAGAGATGCTGTCAAGCTTGATTTCTTTCGACTTGCCTTTTTCGCCTGCGACGGGAACGTCGACGGACGCGGTGGGGTGCGAGTCGTGCGGTTCCGCCTTTTCGATGGCGCGCGCTTTTGCAAGCGTGGCAAGGCAATACTCGTCCACCGTCGAATATTTGACTTTGATATAATCGTTGTCGGACAACGTGCGGATTATCCCCGAAAGTTCCACCTTTGTGCAACGGTCGGAATCGGACAATTTCGCGATGATTTCGTCCGCGTCGATGATTTTATAGGCGCCGTCCGAAAAGTCGTTAAGGACAGTCAGCACGGCGTTTAATTGCCTGTCAAGCATATACTACCTCATTTTAGTTACCCTATTATACCACCTGCAAGGTCAAATTGCAAGCCCTGACAAAAGTCTTTCAAAAAGTCGATCGAAAATTAGTATTTCAATTTGCTTTTATTTTATAATAAAGTGTGCTATCATTGACTAAATTATAAATTTTCGAGTGAATATGAATCTTTTAAGCAAGTTTTTGAATAGAACGGATTTTTCGGACTACGACGATTTCAGAAGAAACGCGAAACTTTGCGTTCCGTCCGATTTCAACTTCGGATTTGACGTCGTGGACGAATACGCAAGGCTTTGTCCCGAAAAACGCGCCCTTGTATGGTGCAATCAGAAAGGCGAAGAAAAAGTCATCACCTTTGGCGAAATGAAGGAATTGTCGCTGAAAATGTGCAACGTCATTTCGTCGTACGGCGTGAAAAAAGGCGACTTCGTAATGAGTATGCTCAACCGTCGTTGGGAATACTGGGTACTTGTCGTGGCGTGCTGCAAAATGGGCGTCGTACTTATCCCCGCAACTCATATGCTCACCCCGAAAGACGTCGCGTACCGCGTGAACGAAGCGGGCGTGAAACTGCTGTTTGCGACGGAAGAAGAAGACGTTGCGGAACATATCTCGCTTGCCCTTCCCGATTGCAAAAACCTGAAAGGCGTATTGTCGGTAAACGGCGCGCACTTCGACAACCTTGACGAAAAACTTGAAAACGCGCCCGCGGAATTTTCCTTCGACGCGCGCCCGAACCCCCGCGATCTGATGCTCGTATATTTCACTTCGGGCACGACGGGTATGCCCAAAATGGTCATGCACGACTTTTTGTATCCTTTGGGACACGTCTTCACCGCAAAATACTGGCAGGACGTCGTCGACGACGGCTTGCACTTCACTATGGCGGAAACGGGCTGGGCAAAATGCAGCTGGGGCAAAATCTACGGTCAATGGATATCGGGCACGGCGGTTTTCGCCTACGACTACCACGGCAGATTTACCCCCACGGACGTCTTGCCGCTTGTGAAAAAATACGGGATAACGACTTTTTGCGCCCCGCCCACGATTTACAGATTTTTGGTTAAAGAAGACTTGTCGAGCTTCGATTTATCCTCGATAAAACATTGCTCCACCGCCGGCGAAAGTTTGAATCCCGAAGTGTTCAAACAGTTTGAAAAAGCGACCGGACTCAAAATTTACGAAGGTTTCGGTCAGACCGAAGGCACGGTAATGCTGGGCACGTTCAAATATCTGTCCCCCGTCACGGGCAGTCTCGGAAAGCCCAGCCCCCTGTACGACGTGCGCCTTATCGACGACGACGAAAACGAGGTTAAACCCGGCGAAGAAGGCGAAATCGCCATACTGAAATCGGAAAATCAATGCGGACTCGTCGCGGGCTACTTCAAAGACGAGGCGCGCACCGCCGCCCTTAAAAACGACGTTTACTTCCACACCGGCGACCTTGCCTATCAGGACAAAGACGGCTGGTTCTGGTACGTCGGAAGAAAGGACGATATCATCAAATCGTCGGGCTACCGCATCGGACCTTTCGAGGTCGAAAGCGCGCTTATGGAACACCCCGCGGTGTTGGAATGTGCAATCACCGCCGTCCCCGACGACCTGCGCGGACAAATCGTGAAAGCGACAATCGTCCTGACCAAAAACTATCAGCCGTCGGACGCGCTTGTCAAGGAACTGCAAAACCACGTGAAAAAAGTAACCGCGCCGTATAAATACCCGCGCATCGTGGAGTTTGTGAAAGAACTTCCGAAAACGACGTCGGGCAAAATCCGCCGTGTGGAAATCCGCGAAAACGACAAAAAATAAAAATATCCGTCCGGTATATCCCAAACAAAAAACTCCGCGATTGCGGAGTTTTTTAATGCGGTTTTTGTGCGGTTTATGTGCGGTTTTTTTTGCTTTTTTGCGTTGTTTTGCGCTGTTATTTTTTGTTGTCGCGGTCGTCTTTGCGCTTTTTCGCTTCCATTATGTTGACAAAAAAGATTATGCCCACAAGCACGACAAGCCCGACCAGAATCCACACTTTGTAGGTGTCGAAAAAGATCTGCACCTTTTCCCAAAGCGTTTGTGCCTGAGCGATTTTTTCCTCAAAATTTTTGATTGTGTCGCCGATTGCGGACAGTGTGATTTCTTTCATTATTCTTCAACGCGGATAAGCGCGGCGACGTTTTTCACGCCGTCAAGAGCGGTGATTTCTTTCAACGCTTTTTCAATGATTTTCTCGTGGCTCAGGTGCGTGACGAAGATAATGTCCGTCTTTGAATTGACGTTTTCTTCGTTCTGAAAAACCTTTTCGATGCCGATTTTGTTTTTGCCGAAAACGGTTGAAATTCTGCCCAGAATTCCTTCGCGGTCGGTGGCGCATATACGGACGTAATACTTGCTCTTAAAATCGGTGATAAAGTCCGAATCGCGACTTGAACCGTCGTTTTTGAACGGCAAATAGCGTGGTTTGCGCTGATGCGCCGCATAAATAATATCGCTGACGATTGCGCTGCCGGTGGGCAGATCGCCCGCACCCCTGCCGTAAAGCATAATATCGCCGACGCTGTCGCCGACAAGATACACGGCGTTGAAACTGCCCGACACCGCCGCAAGCGGATGGCTGCTTTTAATGAAAGCGGGATGCACGCGCGCCTCGATTTTTCCGTTGTTGTTTTTGCTGATTGCAAGGAGTTTCAACGTGTAGCCGAGTTTCTTCCCGGTGTTTATGTCGTCCACGGAAATCTTCGTGATGCCCTCGCGATACACCCTTTGTACGGGCACTTTTTTGTGATAGGACAGCGTGGACAGAATCGACAGTTTGTACGACGCGTCAAAGCCTTCGACGTCGGCTGTCGGATCGAATTCGGCATATCCCAAATCCTGCGCGGATTTCAGCGCGTCTTCGTACGACGTTCCGTTTTCGCTCATCGCCGATAAAATATAGTTCGTCGTGCCGTTTATTATGCCCTTTATCGACAAAATCGTGTTTGCCTGCATGCCTTCGGTAATCGTGCGGATTATGGGCACGCCGCCAACGCAACTCGCCTCGAAATACAGCCCCGCCTTACCGCGTTTTGCCGCCGCTTCGAGTTCGTGCCAGTGTTTTGAAAACAATTCCTTATTTGCGGTGACGATGCTTTTGCCCGCTTCCAGAGCCTTGATAAGGAACGTCCTTGCGGGTTCGATACCGCCGAAAAACTCGCACACTATCGAGATATCTTTGTTATTTACGACGTTGTCGATGTCGGTTGAAACGATGTCGGGATTTACGCCCAACTCTTCAACCCTTTTCATGTTGCGTTCAAGCACGTGCAGAACCTCGATATCGAGCCCTTCGTACTTTTTGAAAGCGTCGTGGTTTTTTTCCAGAATCTTATAAGTGCCGCCCCCGACCGTACCCAGTCCGAGCAGCGCGATGCCGACTTTTTTCATTCGTTATTACCTTCTTTATTCATATCGTACAAAATTTTAAGCCCTTTGAGAGAAAGCGAGCGGTCAACGACGTCGATAATCGACTTGTCCGCGTTGACGACAAGTTCCGACAAACCGCCCGTCGCGATGACTTTCGCGTCTTTCATAAGCGGATTTTCGCGGAATTTTCTGACAATGTAGTCAACCTGCCCCGCATATCCGTAAACCGCGCCCGACTGCATACCCTCGATTGTGGAACGGGCAATCGCGTCTTTCGGCGGAACAAGTTCGAAACGGGGAAGTTTCGCGGCGGTGTTCACTAGGCTTTCCGACGCGGTTTTGACGCCGGCGCAAATCGCGCCGCCCAAAAACGTGCCGTCTGCCGTCACCGCATTGAACGTCGTCGCGCTGCCGAAATCCACAACAATAAGCGGCCCGCCGTATATGAAGTGCGCCCCGACCGCGTCGACGATCCTGTCCGCGCCGAGTTCGATGGGGTTGTTATATTTGATTTTCAAACCCGTTTTAAGAGTGGCGTCCACGAAGACGGGCTTTTTCTTCATATAGTACGTGCACATATGCTCCACCGTGTAGTTGAGCATGGGCGCGACGGACGACATGATAATGCCGTCGATATCCTGAAATTCAACGCCGACGTTTTTGAACAAGTCGTACAAAATCATTCCGAGTTCGTCCGCGGTGCGCTTTGCCTCGGTTGAAAGACGCCAGCTTTTTTTCAGGACGTCGCCGTCGTACACGCCGAGTTTCATATTCGTATTTCCTACGTCGATAACAAGTAACATTTTTTAATCCTTATCGTGATTTTACGTTATTATACCAAAAGCGCGCGCATTTTACAACTATTATTTTTCAAACATATATGATACGCGTTATAAATATAATTCTTATATGCAAAAAGTAAAATGGCTTTACGCCGCGTTTTTCGCGCTTTCGTTTGCGCTTATCGTGGAATGGACGGGAAGTTTCACCGTGCAAAGAAACCTTTCGTGGTTTTCAGGTCTTACTTTACCGGTGTTTTGGTTGGACGCGACGACGTTCACGGCGTTGTACTCAGCCGCGACGGCACTTGAAGCGTTCGTCGTGTCCGACGCGCTCGTAAAAGGCGCGGTAAATCCGACATTCGGATTGTATGTGTCGGTCAAGTTTTCGTCCGCATTGTTCCTTGCGCTGTTTTTCGCGGCAAGAAATCCCCTGCTTGGACTTGTCACAATGACTGTCACTTTGGCATTAATGTGGATTTTTTGTATTTTTATTCTGCGATCCCGCGCGGGGAAGCTTGCAAAAGCCGCCGTTCCCGTACTGCTTTTATGGTATTCGTATCTGTGGTCGCTGTCCTACGCCGTCGCGATTATAAATTAAAAAAAGGACGGCGCCGCCCGCCGTCCCGAAAAAATGGTGCTTTTATGTATTATTTGCACCCGCCGCCACCGCCGCATCCGCAGCAGCAACACAAAATCACAAGCCACGGCCAGAAGCCGTACGCTCCGCCGCCGCATCCGCAACCGTCGTTGCACCCGCCGCCGCATCCGCCACAGCAGCAAAGAAGGATAAGAATCCATAACATACAGTCACAGCCCGAACCGCCGCCGAAAAAGTTTCCGTTCATAGCACAACCTCCCTTTCATACTCGATAACCGCAAGGATTATCTATACTTCACAATACGCAAACTTCATTTTTTTTGTTACATAAAACCCTTGCCCGTCGGCGTTTCGCTTGACTTTTTCTTAATATGTAAATAGAATATAAATAAACTTTTTTATGAGGTATGCGTTTATGGCAAATCTGACAATGGATAAACTCGTCGCGCTTGCGAAAAACCGCGGCTTCGTCTTCCCGGGAAGCGAAATTTACGGCGGTCTTGCAAACACCTGGGACTACGGTCCTTTGGGCGTCGAACTTAAAAACAATATCAAAAAAGCGTGGTGGAAAAAATTCATCACCGAAAGCGAATATAACGTAGGTCTTGACTGCGCGATTCTTATGAATCCGAAAGTCTGGGAAGCAAGCGGACATATCGGCGGTTTTTCCGACCCTCTTATGGACTGCAAAGCGTGCAAATCCCGTCATCGCGCCGACGACCTTATCGAAAACTGGAACGCCAAAAAAGGTATCACCCTTAACATCGCCGGCTGGACGAACGAACAAATGGAAGAATATATCAGGGAAAACAAAATCCCGTGCCCGATCTGCGGCAACTCCGACTTCACCGGCGTGAGAAAATTCAACCTTATGTTCAAAACTTTCCAAGGCGTCACGGAAGACTCGACAAGCACTGTATACCTTCGTCCCGAAACCGCGCAAGGTATCTTCGTAAACTTCAAAAACGTGCAACGCACCACAAGAGCGAAAGTGCCTTTCGGCATCGGACAAATCGGCAAGTCTTTCAGAAACGAAATTACCCCCGGCAACTTCATCTTCCGCGTCCGCGAGTTTGAACAGATGGAACTTGAATTCTTCTGCAAACCCGGCACCGACCTTGAATGGTTCAATTACTGGAAGGAACACTGCAAAAATTGGCTTTACGGCCTCGGAATCAAGGAAGAAAACCTGCGCCTGCGCGACCACGATAAGGAAGAACTTTGCTTTTACAGCCGCGCCACGACCGACTTCGAGTTCAAATTCCCGTTCGGCTGGGGCGAACTTTGGGGCGTTGCCGACCGCACCGACTACGACCTTAACTGCCATCAGCGCGTCAGCGGCGAAAATATGGACTATGTCGATCCCGTCACGAACGAAAGATATATTCCTTACGTTGTCGAGCCGTCGCTGGGCGTCGAGCGTATGTTCCTTGCCGTGCTTTCAAACGCCTATGACGAGGAAGAAGTCGACGGCGATACCCGCGTTGTTTTGCATTTGCATCACGCTCTCGCGCCGTATAAGGTTGCGGTACTTCCTTTGCAAAAGAAACAACTCGGAGACAAAGCGACGGAAATTTACCGTACGCTTCAAAAGCACTTTTCCTGCACGTACGACGAAAGCGCAAGCATCGGCAAACGTTACCGCCGTCAGGACGAAATCGGCACGCCTTTCTGCGTGACGGTTGACTTCGACACCCTTGACGACGACACCGTAACCGTGCGTGAACGCGACAGCATGGCGCAAATCAGAATGCCTGTCGATAAACTTGTCGAATATCTGGAAAAAGAACTCGCTTACTAAGATAAAATGATAAAAGGCTCGGTTTACCGAGCCTTTTTGTATGATTAAAAATGTTATTCGGTCGTTTACTTAAACAAATCAGAAAAAGAAAAGGCTATACCAGCCAGCAACTTGCCGACGCTTTGCACGTCTCCCGCAGCACTTACAGCCGCTACGAAAACGACTTAAAGGACGTGGAGCCCGACATACTTTTGAGCCTTGCGAATTTTTACGACACCACGGTCGACGACTTCCTGCTTTGGAACGCGCTTATCAAGTCGCCCGATTATCCGATGAACGTCAACAAATTAAGACGACTTGGAAAATTAAAATAATTTTTCGACGATCATTTCTTTCAGTTTATTCACGCCGTCCCCGGTTTTTGCCGAAATCACGACGGCGTTTTTTTCGTCTGTGGAAAAGCCTGCGTTTTCGTCGGCCTTGTTATAAACCGTTATAATCGGCGTGTCGGCAACGCCCAGCGACGTAAGGACGTCTTTCACGACTTTTTCCTGTCTTTCAAGGTCCTTTGAACTGCAATCCGCAACGTGCAGAATAAGGTCGGCGTACGTTGCTTCTTCCAGCGTGCTTCTGAAAGCGTCGACGAACTCGTGCGGGAGATTGTCGATGAAACCTACGGTGTCGGTCAGAAGGTATTCCTTGCCGATATCGACGAAAATCTTGCGCGTCACGGGATCGAGCGTTGCGAAAAGTTTGTCTTCCGCCTTGACTCCCGCTTTCGTCAGAAGGTTCATCAGCGTGGACTTTCCGGCGTTTGTATACCCGACGATGGCAACGGTTTTTATGCCCGATTTCTTGCGACGTTCACGGCGCAAATCCCTTTCTTTTTTCAGAATTTCAATGCGTTCCGACAGTTCGTAAATGCTGCGGCGGATACGCCGTCTGTCGGTTTCGAGTTTGGTTTCGCCACTTCCTTTCGTCGCCGCGCCGCCGGAGCCCCCGCCGCCGATTCTCGACAATTCTTTGCCTTGTCCCAAAAGTTTCGGCAAAGTATATTTCATCATCGCGAGTTGCACTTGAAGTTTGCCCTCGTTCGAGGTTGCGTGCCGCGCGAAAATTTCAAGAATGAGCATCGGACGGTCGATGACCTTCGCGCCGACGTATTCTTCGATATTGTTCAGTTGACTTCCCGTGAGCATATTGTTGAAAATGACGAATTCCGCATTTTCCACCTGCACGAGTCGTTTGATTTCTTCAAGTTTGCCAAGCCCCGCGCAATAGCCCTTGTCGGGATTTTGTTTTTGGACAACCGCGCCTTTGACGTCAAGTCCCATCGTGTCGGCGAGTCGTTTCAGCTCCTCGATTTCGACGTCGAGGTCGCTGCCCGTGCCGACGTTTACAAGGATTGCCCCGCGCGTTTCGGGCGTATTGTCGACAACGTCGGGGATCACCGATTTTCTTTCGTATTCGGTGATTTTCGAAATCATATCGGCATCGTCGATTTTTGCCGCGGACTTAAAATAAAACCTGTCAATTTTTTTGCCGTTGATAAAAGCGACTTCGACGTCGTTCGCCCTTCCGTGCAACACGCCGACGGCAATCATTGCGTCAAGGCGCATCGACGTGAGCGCGGACGTGTCCATATCCGACAGTTTTCCGCTTCCTTTCGGGTGAGTATGCACGCATCTCACTCCCTGAAAACGTTTGTCACTGCGCTTCAACGAAAAATCTTCAAGCGATACCGTGCCGCTGTCGCCCACTCCCACCGCGACGACCTGTCCGTTTCTTGCGACGAACACGCAAATCTCGCGGTTGATTTTTTCGGTAATTTCGGCAATGGTCGAAAGAACCGTCCTGTCGATAAGAAGGTTTTTGTCGTACGCCCCGATAAGAGCGTCAAGCCGCGCAAGCACGGTTTGTTTTATTCCTTTCGTATTGCCGTAAACCATAATAAAATCCGTTAAGCCCTGGTGGAGTAGTTGGGGCTTTCTTTCGTAATCGTGATGTCGTGCGGATGGCTTTCGATAAGCGACGCGTTGGAAATTCTGACGAATTCCGCCGTGGTACGCAGTTCTTCGATGTTATGTTTTCCGCAGTAGCCCATACCGGAGCGGATACCGCCGACCATCTGATAAACGACGTCGGCAAGGCTTCCCCTGTAAGGTACGCGTCCCTCGACGCCTTCGGGCACGAGTTTTCTCGCGTCTTCGCTGTCCTGGAAGTATCTGTCTTTGCTGCCCGCCGCCATTGCGGAGATACTGCCCATTCCGCGATACACCTTGAAACTTCTTCCCTGGAACATTTCGATGTCGCCGGGGCTTTCCATAGTTCCCGCAAACAGACTTCCGATCATGACCGCCGCCGCGCCCGCGCCGATTGCTTTCACGATGTCGCCGCTGAATTTGATACCGCCGTCGGCGATGACTTTCTTGCCGTATTTGTCGGCAGTTTCGGCGCAGTCCATAACCGCCGTGATTTGCGGCACGCCGATACCCGCGATAACGCGCGTCGTACAGATACTGCCGGGGCCCATACCGACTTTTATGATGTCCGCGCCCGCTTCAATCAGGTCGCGCGTGGCTTCCGCCGTTGCGACGTTACCCGCGATGACGGGAAGGCAAGGGAATTTCTTTTTGATTTTATTGACCGTTTCGATAACGATCGCGTTGTGTCCGTGCGCCGTATCTACGGCGATTACGTCGACTTTGTTTCTGACGAGTTCTTCAACCCTTTCCATCGTGTTGTTCGCGATGCCGACCGCCGCTCCCGCAAGCAGTCTGCCGCCCGCGTCCTTTGCGGAGTTGGGATACTGAATGGCTTTTTCGATGTCTTTGATGGTGATAAGCCCTTTCAGATTGAAATCGGCGTCGACGATGGGCAGTTTTTCGATGCGGTGCTCCCCGAGAATTTCTTTCGCCTCTTCAAGCGTGGTGCCGACGGGCGCGGTCACAAGGTTTTTCCACGTCATTATATTGCCGATGGGCTGGTTGTAATTTGTCTCGAATTTAAGGTCGCGGTTGGTAAGAATACCCACGAGTTTCCCTTCTTTCGCGATAGGAACGCCGCTGATTCTGTACTTTGCCATAAGCGCGACCGCTTCGGTAACGAGGTTGTCCGGTCCAAGGTAAAACGGATCGGTAATGACGCCGTGTTCGCTGCGCTTCACGCGGTCTACGTGCGCCGCCTGTTCTTCGATAGTCAGGTTTTTATGAATGATACCGACGCCGCCTTCCCTTGCCATCGCGATTGCCATCTGGGATTCGGTAACGGTATCCATGCCCGCACTCAGAAGCGGAATGTTGAGTTTAAGCCCTTTTGCAAGTTCCACCGACAAATCGACGTCTTTGGGAAGCACGTCGCTGCGCTTGGGGATAAGCAAAACGTCGTCAAAAGTTAAACCTTCCTTCAAAATCTTTGCCATTTGTACACCTCGTTAAAAATTATTTGCGGAAAAATTGTAAATTTTTCTTATGTTATAATATTTGGGATTAAAAGTCAACGGATTTTTTGATTTTGCCGTCCCGTTTTTTGAAAATTACGAAAACCGATAAAACGATTACGATAAGTATGCCCATACCCGACACGACGGGATAATAATAATCGACGATATCCTCAAAAGAGAACAACCCTACGAACGGCAACGACAAAAGCGTGACGAAAACGACGCCCGCGGTTTTCTTTTTTTCGTCCGGCACGATTATTTCCGCCGCCGTTTCAAGCGCGGATACCATCGTCGTAAATACCGAAAGAAGTATCACCGCGCCCGCCGCGTATTTAAGCCCGACCTTGTCCGCCGCGGCATACACGGGCATTTCGCCGCCGCTCTTTTTCACGACAAGCGTGATAAGCGCAAGCATCGTCGCCATAACGACCGCCGTCGCGCACCCCGACGCCCAAATCGACTTTTTCGTCGCGGTTTTTCCAAGCCTTATCATCACGCCCATCGACAACATAACGTTCATCGCGGCGTACGTTATTCCGTTGAAAAAGTTGTATGCGCCGCTTGCTTTTTCTTTGTCGGAATATACGAAAATCACCACCGTGAGAAGAAGTATCACAGGCACCGCGACAGAGTTCAGCCCCTTCATAAACCTTAACCCGTTTGCAGCGATGAAACCCGCCGCGACAACCCACGCCACACTTGTGTATTTAATATCGAATATTTTCACAAAAAGGGTTTCAACACCCGAAAACATTGCTATAAAAGTGATATATGCACAAATGAACATACATACATCATAAAGTGCTTTTGCCTTATTCTGCAACATATGTTCATTGATTTTATCGTTGAATTTTGCGCCGATTGCCAAAAAATACGCGTTAAAAAGTCCCAGTAAAATCCCCGAAAAAATCGGCACGGCAATGCTTGATCTTCCGAAATACAACAATACTTCCTGCCCCGTTGCAAACCCCGCGCCGATGACCGTCCCGATAAACACGGCGGCGCACTTCAATCCTTCTTTCATAAAATAACCCTATGCCTTGCGACACAGGGTTATGAATAAATAACATTATGAATATTCAGTTTTTCGTTTCGGCGGTTTCGGGATTTTCGCCGTTTTCCCCGATATGATTTATGTACTTGTAATACGGATCGTCCGAAAAATCTTTTTCTTCCGTCATTTCCCCGCCGAGTTCTTCGACGGCGTTTCTTATCTCGACAAATTCCACGTAATTTATATCGACCTCGCTTGCGAAACTTTTGAGAATATCGATTGCGGCGGGATCGCCGTATCTTCCGAGAAGCCCCGCGTACGTCGGCACGTCTTCGGCGCGCTGCAACATTGTAACGAGCCAGTAAAACACGTCCTTTCTCACCTTGAAGTTTGAAAGCACCTCAACGAGAATTCCCTGATTTTTTTCGGGCACGGAGTTTATGATTTCCAATATTTTTTCGGGCACGCAGTCGTCGCCGTCGGACAGATATTCGAAAGCGACCGTTTTCACTTCGTCGGGCATTTCGTCGTTCGTAAGGACGGAAATGAAAATATCTTCGACTTCTTCGTCGTCGATTTCTTTAAGTAAAAGCGCGGCAAGAAGTTTTGCGTCCTTGTTGTTTTCGTACAAAAGCCCGTTCAGGTATTCGGTTGCGCCTTCCGCGCGCACGATCTCGTCGCAAATGGTGTCGGTAACTTCGATATTATTTTCAAGGCATTTCGAAACGTAGTCGAAAATTTCGCCGTCTTCGCGAAGTTCCGCCGCGTACTCTTTCGGCGTTTTGCCGTCAAGGGTTTTGATCCTGACGTTTTCAAACCTGTTGAAAAGCATGCCGAGATCGTCTTCGAGAGCCTCGTGCGAGGAATATTTTTCCTTATTTTTCCTTACGGCTTCCTGCACGTAAAGTTCAAACAATTTGTCAAGATTCTCAAATTTCATATTTTTCGTCAACCTCTTTCAATAATTCGACATATCTCAGATACTTTTCGTCGATGACGGTCATGGGCGTCGAGCGTCTGACGCAGTGCGTGGACAAGTCGCACAAGGCGTCTTTCATCGCAACCATACTGTCAACCGAGTTCAACTCTTTCACAAGGTCTTTCGGGCTTAACTCGCTCATTAAAAACCCCGATATTCTTTTCAGCCTTTCGCTCAGCGCGTCCACGGCGGATTTCGGCTTTTTCTCCCGCATAATCACCTGCGAAAAGGCAAAATACGCGGCGGCTTTCACGACGTCGTTTATTCCTTTTTCCCAGCCGTAATCGGCCATTTTCACGATTTTCAGTTTTTCGTCGATATTCGCGACGGCAACCTCGCCCGGCATTGCGTCCGAAAGATAAACCGTCAGCGCAAGGGTTTTGAGATACGGCGACGCGTACGGCGAAATAAGCAGTTTTTCGTACATATCGAACATTTGCTTGGAAACGTACGTGGTAAGCCCCGTCATCAGGACGTACACGTTCTGCTCGTTCTCGTTAAGTAACACGTATTCGATATTTCTGTAAGCGTCCTTGTCGTATTTCAGGTAATTCATAAACCCGATGTTGTCCTGCATCTTCATTTTGAGATCGGACAAAATCCGCACGCGTTTAAGCATCACTTCCATATCGCCGTACGGTATAAGGCCGTCTTCGCCGTCGTTGATTTTGTCAAGCAACAGACGGGCTTCGAAATTGTCGGGATACAGTCGGACGATTTCCAGAAAAGTCGCGCGGGCGGGCTTGATATATCCGCAGTTGTACTGCGCCTTTCCGTACAGAATCAAAAACTGCGGCTGATACGGAAAGTCGGGCAAAACGTTTTCGACGGCGTCAAGCACTCCTTCGTGGTCGAGCGCAAGACGGCACGCGTCAAGTTTCACCATATATTCCATCGTATTTTTGGGTTTTTCGGTTTTGATTTCCGAAAACACTTTTTCGGCGTCCGTCTTTTCGTCAAGGAGTTTTAAGGCAATGTAATAATAACACTTCAACGAAAAGTCGTCGGGCAAGCCTTTAAGCGCGGTTTCGGCGGCAATTTTCATCGACTGCAACCGGTCAAGCGCAAGATAACACATCGCCTTGTTTTTCTCTGCAATGTAATAATATTTCCCGTTTTTCTCGTTTATGTTTTTGAGAAGGTCTAAGGACTCCTGCGGTTTCCCCGTTGAAAACAGTTTGAACGCGTCGGAAATAATCTGCTCGCACTCCGCCGACGGACGGGGATAAACCTGCTTGAATCCGATTTCGGTACGGCGTTTTTCGGGTTTGTCGTCTTCTTCGCCGTCGTCGAAGTTCAGAAGTTTTTCCATAAGTTCCGAAAACTTCATAAAGTCGGGATTCCCGCCAAGTCCTTCCAGGTCGTTTATCGTAAGGTTTTTCAGATTTTTCAGGTCTTTTTCTTTGACAAGGTTTTCGCCGCCCTTTTCTTTTCTCGATACGACAAGCCTTAGGTGTCTTTCAAACTCCCGCTCTTCTTCGTCGTCGGGGAAAAGGGTTTCGCCGTCTTCGGTCTGCACCGTCAGAAACTCCGAAAAGTCGTAATCGACGCCGTAAGTATCCTTGTAATATTTTGCAAGGCGGAACTTGCCGTTAACGAGCGCGTTCGAAATAATGCCCTTGATCGCGTCCTTCGACTTTGTTTTTGCATAGGCGGTCATATATGCGACGTTGCTTTCGTTGAAGGCGTTCATATCGGCGTAAATCCGTCCGATGAGAATGAGCGCGTCCTTGTTTTTTTCGTCGCGTTTCACGACTTCGAACAATAAGGTAAGTGCGTCGGCGAAGTTCTCGTCGGCGTAAAGATCGTTTGCGCGGTCTATCTTATATTCGATTGTGTCGTCAAACTTAATAACTTTTGCCATAGTACAAAATAACGGTTTTATGCCTTTGAAAACAACGTATCAACGTCGTTTTTGGTGAAAACGTACTTTTTGTTGCAGAATTGACAAGTAAGTTCCAGCTGCCCGTTTTCACGCAGAATATCGTACGCCTCGTCGCGCCCCAAAGACACGACGACTTGTTCAAGCCGCGCCCTATTGCACGTGCATTCGTACGTCGGATACACGTCGGGAAGGTAAAAAATATCGAAATGCGAAAAGTACCTGTCGATAATATCTTCGGGCGTCATTTCCTTGAACAGGTCGCTGACGCACGTGAAATTCGTCAATATATCTTCCATCACCGTGATTGCGTTGTCGTCCGCCCCGGGAAGCGCGCTTACGAATATTCCGCCCGCCGACACGCACTCGTTATCCGCCGCAAGCACGCCGAGCGCCACCGCCGACGGCTGTTGTTCGGACACCGTGAAATAATACGCAAAATCGTTTGCGATTTCCCCGTCGACAATAGGGCATCTTCCCGAATACGGCTCTTTCAGTCCAAGGTCTTTTATGACGCTGATATAGCCGTTTTTGCCGACGCCTCCGCCCACGTCGAGTTTTCCTTTTCCGTTCAGCGGAAGTTCGACCGCGGGGTTTTCGACGTAGCCCCTGACCTTCGCGCCGTAATCTGACAGCACGACGATTCTTCCAAGCGGACCGCCGCCGTTAATCGTAATCGACAATTTTTGTTTGTCGTCTTTAAGTTCCGTCCCCATATACGCGCCGACGATAAGCGTCCTGCCGAGCGCAGCCGCCGCGGTACGGGAAAGAGAGTGAATTTTTATCGCTTTGTCGACAAGTTCCTTTGCGGAAATCACGCTGACGAGAATCGTCTTGTCGAACAGCATAAATCTTTTTATAACGTCCATTATTTTTTCGCAACGACGATAAGTCTGTTGCAACGCTCCGTAAATTTTTTGAATTTTTCGTTAAAAAACCGATAAGAAAAGCCCGCCGCCGTCAATGCGGATTCGACGTCTTTCGTTTTGTGTATATATTGCGATTCGCTTTCGTCAAAGCGGCGATACACGTCGCCGTCCCGCTCGAAAAAGGTCAGATCCATTTTTATTTTTTCGCCCTTTTTCGTGTTTTGCCAAAGGTACGTCAGGTTTTCGTCGTCCTCGTAAAAAAGGTTGTTTCCGAGCACGTTTTCAAGTTTATTGGCGGAACTCACGTCAAAAATAAAAATACCGCCGTCGTTCAACGCGGAGTAAATTTCATTAAACGCCGCCGCCAGGTTTTTCCCCTTGACGTAATTGAATCCGTCGCAGACAGCCGTCACGAAATCGCACTTTTTTTCAAGGTGTAAATCGTTCAGGTCGGAAAAAACAAACGGCACGTCAAGGCGTGCTTTTCTTGCTTTTTCGGTCGCTTTTTCAAGCATTTCGGGCGAAACGTCGCCGCCGACGACCTTGAATCCGTTGCGTTTAAGGCGGATTGCCATTTCGCCGCTGCCGGACGCCAGATCGTATCCGAACCCGCCCCAGACGTCTTTCAGATTTTCAAGGGCGAACTTTTCGTACGCGTCGTAGTCAAAGTCGCCCATCAAATCGTCATAATACTTTGCAAGTATCTCGTACAATTATTTTTTTCCGCCTTTTGCCTTTTTTCCGTTTTGATTTTTGGCGGGAGTGCCGTTTGCGTTTGCGACGGGTTTTTCGGTTTCCGCCGTTACGGGTGCCGTGACCGCGTTTTGTTTTGCCTTTTTATCTTTCTTCGACGACGGTTTTTGCTGCGTCATCATATAAAGCGGGGTAAGCACGTTATCGAGCGCCCATTGCGAAAACGCCGTAAACGTAAGCCCGTACAAAGTCGTGCCGAACATCATCATCACGACAAGCCAGATTATCGAGAAGAAACTGCTCTTGACAAAGAACAACGCAATCGGCACAAGGCATACAAGGAACAACGGCAGACCTATCGGCGCAAGTTTCACGCTGAAAAGGATTGAGTTTTTGACCTGTTTTAGGAAAGGCAAGTCGACTTCCGCAATCATCGGCAGAAGTTGCATGTTGACGTAAAGCAGCAAAAACTCAACAAGACACACGACGATTATCATCACCCAGTGTCCGGCATTGAGCGCACCCATCACCTTCAATTTCAGGAAGAATACGAACGCGCTGCCGAGCGCAAGCACGAGAAGCGAATCGACAAGCATAACGATAAGGTATTTCCACCAATATTTTTTGACGCCTTTGAAGAAGGTTTTCGTGATTTTTTCAACCTTTTCGCCCCACATAAAGGCTTTCAGACAGTTGAACGCGCCCGCCATACCGATAAACGTAATCGTGATTGCGGGGATAAGCAGATAAAACACGATCTGCCACGCGTCGTATACGGCAATCTGCGCCTGTTGCAGGGTGTCCGCCCCGCCCGGGAACGCCATGCCGACGTTGCCCATAAAATCGAACTTCGACGTCGCAAGGCTCGTGAAATAATTACTGCACCAATAAAGCACGAAAAAGAGCGGGATCGCAAACAGCAAAAACCACGCGTTCACTCTCATAAGCGAGTTCATCTCGCCGCTCATCACCGCAAAAACCTGTTTCACGCGGCCCTTAGGATATACCCCCTTCGGTTCTTCCGCGCGGATTTCGGGCCCGAGCGAAAGTTTTTTATACAAAGGGCTTAATTCTTCCTTTTTGTTTTTATTGTTCGTTTTATTAGTTTTGTTCATTTTTTGCTCCGACATTTGTTGTCTTTCCATTTTACACTATAAAAAGAAATATATCAAGAATTTATCGCGGAGTTTTGTCGGCTTTTGACACGAATCGACGAAAAATAATACTATGTATATATCAGCATTTGACAAAGTCTCTTTCGTGTGTTACCATATTAAACTATTAAAGAGGTTATTCGAACCTTTCCGATTTTGGAGGTATCTATGAAAAAATATAACGTGGCGGTTGTCGGCGCAACGGGTATGGTCGGCAATAAATTCCTGGAAGTTTTAGCGGAAAGAAACCTTCCCGTCGAAAACTATTACCTTTACGCAAGCGCGAAAAGCGCCGGTAAGGTGATTGATTTCATGGGAAAACCGCACACCGTTATCGAACTCACGAAAGAAAACGTCGTCGATAAAAAAATCGACATCGCGTTGTTTTCCGCGGGCGCAAGCGTTTCAAGGGAATTCGCCCCGATTTTTGCAAGTATCGGCGCAACCGTCGTCGACAACAGCAGCTGCTGGCGTATGGACGAGAACGTTCCCCTTGTCGTGCCCGAGGTCAACCCCGAAGACGTCAGATGGAACAAAGGCATCATCGCCAACCCGAATTGCAGCACGATTCAGGCTATGGTGGCATTAAAACCCCTGCACGACAAATATACTATTAAAAGAGTGGTTTACAGCACTTATCAGGCGGTTTCCGGCGCGGGCGTTCAGGGCTACAACGACCTTAAAGACGGCATAAACGGCGTCCCGCCCAAAAAGTTCAATCACCAAATCTTCGCAAACTGCCTGCCGCAAATCGACGTGTTCTGCGACAACCACTACACCAAAGAAGAAATGAAAATGGTCAACGAAACGCGCAAAATTCTGCACGCGCCCGATATGCGAATTACCGCAACCACCGTCCGCGTCCCCGTTTTCCACGGCCATTCCGAAAGCATAAATATCGAGTTTGAGAAACCTTGCGACCTTAAAGGCGTGTTCGAATGCCTTGAAAACGCCCCGGGACTCGTCGTCATCGACGATATCGAAAACTGCAAGTACCCGATGCCCGTCGATATCGAAAATACCGACCCCGTTTACGTCGGTCGTATCCGCATCGACGACAGCGTCGACAGCGGCGTCAATATCTGGTGCGTCGCCGATAACATAAGAAAAGGCGCCGCAACCAACACGGTTCAGATTGCCGAATTGCTTATAAAGGAAAATCTCGTTTAATTCACGATTTCACAAAAGTTTAATAACCCGAATCGGTAATAATCTTTTAAGAAGGTCAAGGCGAAAATGTCAATTTTCAAAGGTTGCGCTACCGCGCTTGTTACCCCGTTTTCCGATTCGGGCGTCGATTACGATTCTCTCGGGCGCCTCATCGATTTTCAGATTGAAAACGACGTGGGCGCTCTTGTTATACTCGGCACCACGGGCGAAGCCGCAACGATGTCGGAAGACGAAAAAATCGACGTCGTGAAGTTTTCGGTAAAAGCCGCGGACGGGCGCGTCCCCGTCATCGTCGGCAGCGGCTCGAACGACACGAAATCGGCTGTAAGACTTAGCCGACTTTTCTCGTCGCTCGGAGCGGACGCCCTGCTTGTCGTTACGCCGTTTTACAACAAATGCACGCAAAGCGGACTCGTCGCGCATTACTCGGAAATCGCAAATTCCGTCGATAAACCCGTTATCGTTTACAACGTGCCGGCGCGCACCGGCGTCAACGTTCTGCCCGAAACTTTCCGAAAACTTGCAAAAATTAAAAACGTCGTCGCCATCAAAGAAGCGGCGGGGGATCTTTCGCAAATGTCCGACACGATAATGCTGTCGGGCGACGCGGACGTCTTTTCGGGCGACGACAACCTTACCGTCCCCGCAATGTGTATGGGGGCATCGGGCGTTATCTCCGTCGCGGCGAATCTGTTCCCGAAATTCGTGTCAGATATGACAAAAGCCGCCCTTCTCGGCAACTACGACAAAGCGGCGAAAATGCAGTTGAAACTCAACCCGCTGATACACGGATTATTTTCGGAAGTCAACCCTATTCCCATAAAATACGCGCTCAATAAATTCGGGCTTTGCAAGAATATTCTGCGCTTGCCGCTCACAAAAATGTCAAAAGCGAATTCCGACAAATTAGACGTTTTAATTGACGATTTTTTAAGTTAAAGTATGATAAACGTCATATTAAACGGCGCGTGCGGCAGGCTCGGCACAACGTTTCAAAAGGTTGCAAAAGAAGCGACGGACGTGAATATCGTTGCCGGCGTCGACGTAAACCGCACGGGAATTTCAACGGATTTTCCGCTGTATAAAAACATTAAAAACGTTACCGTTCCCGCGGACGCAGTGGTCGATTTTTCAACGCCGACAGCACTTGACGAAATGCTCGATTTTTGCGTCGAAAATCACCTGAAACTTCTTGTCGCAACGACGGGACACTCCGAAATCCAAAACGAAAAAATCGCGGCTGCCGCCAAAAAAATCGCTGTTTTCAAGACGGCGAATTTAAGCCACGGCGTGTACGTTTTGTCGCGCCTTGTCGCGCTCGCGGCGTCACTACTCGACGGCTTCGACGTCAACGTCACGGAAACCCACCACAAGAAAAAACTCGACGCCCCGTCCGACACAGCCAAAATGCTCACGGACGTTATAAAGTCGTCTTGCGTTGACGAAAACACGCCGGACGTTTCGATAAATTCGATTCGCGGCGGCACGGCAGTCGGTAAACACGAAATCTCGTTTTTCGGCAATTACGAAACCCTGACTCTCACCCACGAGGCTTGCTGCAAGGACGTTTACGCCGTCGGCGCTCTCCGCGCCCTTCACTTCCTTATGACAAAAAAAGTCGGACTTTTTTCATCGTCCGACCTGTAAAATCCCCGTTTCATTATCCCATTATGCTTTTCGGATAGTCGTTTCTTTACAAAGTATTTGCCGCGCTTTACTTCTTTATTTCTTGCGGCTGTCGGAATTAAAGGATTTTTGCAAAATTACCGCAATATGGTTGCCAAATCCGGCGAAATGTTGTATATTACACACGTTGGGCATTTCCCCGACGTAATCAGATTGGAGAGATATCGAAGAGGTCATAACGAGCCGCACTCGAAATGCGGTCGTCAGGAAACTGGCGCAAGGGTTCGAATCCCTTTCTCTCCGCCAAATAATCAGCCGGATTCCGGTTTTCCGGGTTCGGCTGATTCATATCATGTCACCGGAGGTAGAGCGTCGTAACGCTCGGGGATCGTAAGGCGCAAGTCTTGCAGGCCGCATACCGGATTAGGTGTCGAGTGCGCTCGGTTATTACTTAGTAATGACCGGGTATTTTTTATTTTTTTGGAGGTACATATGAACAACACAAAAGTAACCCTTGCCCCGCTGGAAGCGGGCGACCGCGAGCAGTTCATCCTTGATAATTAGGCGTCTTTCAAGTATGGCGCAGTGGAAGAGTTCGGGCTGCGGGACGATCATTTTGAGGAGGACGGAGAGATCATCTCCCGCGCAACAATTGAGCAAAGTATTGACGCACCCGACAGCGAGACATACCGGATTCTGTATGAAGGCAGAAAAGTTGGCGGTGTGGTGCTGAAAATCGACAAAGAGACACATCACAACGAGCTGGAACTTCTTTTCGTTTCGCCGAAGGAACACAGCAAAGGCATCGGCTATGGCGCTTGGCTTGCCGTGGAAGCTCTGCACCCCGAAACCAAGGTCTAGGAGACCTGCACGCCATATTTTGAAAAGCGCAATATCCATTTTTATATCAACAAATGCGGTTTTCACGCCGTTGAGTTTTTCTCCGCCATGCACCCGGATTCGAATCCGCCGGAGAAAGACGAACAATCATTCCCCAGCGAGGGGCCGGATGAAATGTTCCGCTTTGAAAAAGTTATGAAGTGAGTTACTGAAAAGTGGTTTGTATTATGCTTGTAACGCAAACCACTTTTCGACTTTTTATTTGGAGACATAACCTAAAAGAGCAAAGGAAGAGCCTCAAGCACACTTGAGACCATTCCTTTGCTCTTTATTGCTTTCCTGCCTCTTGAAGACTTTTCAACAATATCCTATTATAAATTAAATCGCTGCTCTTCCGATTCAATATAAGGTTTCTATCTTTATTCACAAATAAATCTAATCTACCAACTTATGCTTCTTTAATCTTGACCTTATTCCGCCTGCCGTTCTGTTATGTTTTTCTGCAATTTCCGAAACAGAAAGTCCTTGATTAAACTCCTCAATAAGCATTAAATCTTCCTGCGTTGTCCATTTTTTCCAAACCGTGAAACCATCTTCCTTGCGTTGTGTTTCGGATTTATCCGCCTTTTTAAAACGCGTCGTGAAATACACGTTATCGGTCAGTTGTAAATTATGGGAAATGTCTTCCAATCTCGATTTCAACAAATCATCAATCCCGGTAATGACCTCCCCCGTATATGGATTAATTGAATTTGCAACATAACTTAGAATATCCGAGTCTTTGAAATCCGGGATGTTTGTCGGGTTTATTGCCGCGTCTGAACCTTTATTTGCTTTTGCCTCGTCAGTTTCAGCAAAGACCGAGTGCGGTTTGGTATACGCATTATCGGCGATGAATGACGTTTTTTTGAGCGAATCGCTGAATTCCGCAACCCTATCCATTGATAAAGTCTGGTAATAATGCGCCAATATACCGGCTTTATTGTCGTTTTGGCTTGACAAAATATGGTTTATATCTTTTGCGGCATTGTCCAACTTTTCAGAAACCGCAGTCTTCCAGCTTGTTCCGGAACATGACGTATTAAGCCATTTTTCATCAAAAAAAGCCGGGCTTCTGAATATGTCTTCCATATGTTCCTGCAATCCTTTTGCCGCAGCGACTTCTTTTGCAAAGCAATATATTTCATATTTCTTTGAATTCTTTTCGTTTTGTTTAATAAACGTATCGACTTTTTTGTACGGAATCTTTATTAAATCAATCAGTTCATCAATTCGTTTTTCCACTATTTCAAGCGGAGCATTGTAGTTTTTTACAATTTCTCTTTTTGTTTTTTCCAACACGCTTTTCACGTGTTTCAATTCGTTATGATGTTTAAGTGCAATTTGATAATTTTCCAATGAGTATTCAAATTGGGAATAATACGAAACCCCGTTTCCGATACTTGCTTTTAACTGTTCGTAATTATTGAATAATACAACGCCGGGAGTTTGTTGCGCCTGAACAACTAAATCGAATTTTACAAAAGGCGACCTTGTATCCGTATGTATTACGTCTGCCGAACCTTGAATTATTCCCTCGTTATTCATATTCTCTCCTTATCACCCATCGCTTAAAAATACAGTATTTCGTTGATTTTTGGAAAAGCGTTACAAATTGATATCACGGTTGTATGTAATTCTCTTTTATATCAACCCTGTTATCCATTGTTTCACCTTTTCAAAAAAACCATCAAAAACAGTATAACATAAAATTCCAAAAATCCATAGGTTTCACGATTTCTTTTTATACGTTTTGTCTTAATAATAAAGAAAATGCTTTCCAAAATAAAAACAAGGGTGCGACGGCTGCGCCACACCCTGAACAAATTTAAGTTAATAACCATTAAACGTGAACTTGGAAAAGACGTTGATGACCATAAAACAAGCAATACCGAGTGTCTTTCCCAAATATTGTTCACATTCAAACGGTTATTTATAAAATATCACAACCGTTTTCAAAAGTCAAAGAATAGCGCACACGAAACCTCGCCACGGAAGGAAAAATTTTTGCGTTTCTCGTTGCGTTGATTTTCTCAATTCCGCCCTTAAAATAATAACGTCTTATACTATTCCATCCGTTTATAAAGGCCGAAATCGGATAATCGCGTGTGTTTTGTGCGGAAGACGCTTTTAATGTACCGAAAACGGGACGAACGATCGACATAATTGAAAATAAGTGATATAATTGATTTAACGATTTTCAAGGGGGCTTTTATGGAAAGCAAACAAACGCTGATTTTCCGTCTTTATCAGGTTCTGAGCAGTTATTCCGACGCCGACCATCCGCTGACTCAGCAAAAAATCATCGATATTTTAAGCGACGAATACGACCTTGTCGTCGAAAGAAAAGCAATCGGTCGCAACGTATCCTATCTCAAAGAAATGGGTTTTGAAATCGAAGGCGACAAAAAAGGAATCTATCTTGCAAGCCGCCCTTTCGAGAACGCGGAACTCCGTCTTCTTATCGACAGCGTTTTAAGTAGCAGCCACATAAACGCGACGTATTCCAAGCAACTCATTGACAAGCTGATACTTTTGGGCGGCAAGTATTTCAAAGCGCACGTCAAGCACGTTTACTCGGTACGCGACTGGAACAAAACTCAGAACCGCGATTTGTTTTTGAACGTCGATCTCGTCGACGAAGCAATCGAAAACGAAAAGCAGCTTGTCTTCGACTACAACAAAATGGGCGCGGACAAAAAACTGCACCGCACCGCGCACCACAAAGTCAGCCCGTATCAGATGCTGTTGCACAACCAGCACTACTACCTTATGGCGTACAACGAAAAGCAATGCGACGTCGCCTTTTACCGCATGGACAAAATCACGGACATGCAAATTTCCGACGATGTACGCACGCCGCTGAAATCCGTCCCGGGATACAAAAACGGCATCGATTACAAGGAACTTTCAACCGCGCGTCCTTATATGTTTGCGGACAAGCCTGAGCGCGTCGTGATTAAACTGCCCGAGCGGCTCATCGACGATATAATCGATTGGTTTGGCGCAGAAATCAAGGTTAAAAACAACGAAAACGGCATATTAACCGTCGAAATTGTCGCAAGCCCGAATGCAATGCAATTCTGGGCAATGCAGTACGGCACGTATGCGGAAATAATCGAGCCGCAATCTCTCCGTGAAAAAATCAAGGAACGCTTGACGAAAATGCAGGAAAATTATTCAAAATAACCCGCCCTGTTTTGTTTGTTTTCTTCCGGACGAAACAATCGAAAAAAACATAAAAACCACACCGAAACGACGAGCCTATCCGCTCGTCGTTTTTTGTCGCATTTTGTCAAACTTTTGCTCAATAAAAGTATTTATCGTACTTTGCGGAAAATATCGGCGCCTTTAAGCCGAACGTTTTTTTGACGTATCTTTTCATCACCATGCGATATTTTTTCGGCACACCGACGTTCACGACCAATACTCCAAACTTGTCGGCAACGTAAGAATAAGCAAACGCGAACGCGTCGATTTCCCGCACGTTGCCGTAATACTCGCTATTGTCGCAGTCAATACGTATCACGTCGGATTTTCTCCACGCGTTTACGGTTTTTACGCTTTCTCTCGGCGATTTCGCGCGGATTTGTCTATGCTGATAATAATGTCGCATCTCGTGAGCGGTGATAAAAACAATGCGCGCGATGGCATCTTCCTTGTCGTAACGTGAAAATAAGGCGGCGATTTTTTGATAATCGTACGCAATCGCCGAATATTTACCGTTTCGTATCGTGATAAACGACATCATTTCGTTGCCCGGCAATTTCGTTTCGAAAACATGCGGCAGTTTCGAGTAACCGAACAACCGCATTACGTCGCAAATTGTCGCTTTCAGAAAATATTCAAATTCTCTCTTTTTCAAGTCGCGCGCGGTTTTTCTCATACTTTGTTATTTTTGTCTTCGACGTATTCTCTGACAAGTTCTTCCGCCCTATTCTTTTTGATTACTTCTTCGCGGATAAGTAATGGTTGCAAAAACTCGATAAGCCCGCGATTTTCCGTCACGATTTTTTCGGCGGTTTCGTAGCATTTTCGAGTAATATCGTCGAACTTTTCGTTAAGCGCGTCAATGCGTTTTTTGCTGTACGGCATATTTTCGTGTCGGTTGTAAAAAAACGTTTTGTCCACACCGAACATACCGTATTCCGCCATATTGAACAAGACTTTATCGACGGATACCAGATCGTAATACGTATTGTCGAAAGTTTTGCCGAAAAACAATTTTTGCGCCGCCATCCCGCCGAGCAAAACGGAAATCGTGTTTTCGAAATCTTTTGCGGAGAAATACTTTGAAAACGTCACGGTTGCTTTTTTGTCCGACGTTCCGTCGGTATAACGGAATTCTTCGTCATCGTAGTCGTCATCGTTGTAATCGCCTGACAAATCACTCATGATTTTTTTGAAAAACGAGTTGCAAAGATTATTTTCATCCATATCAAGCGTATAATCGGCGTTCTTAAAACTTCTCGCAACGACAAATCGGCCGAGGTTATAACAACTTTTCATATACTTTTCTTCGTCGGAAAAATCCTTTTCGATATCGCAATACCGAATCTCGTTGGCGTTTTTATAAATCGTTTTCGTCGATACGAAGTTTTTTGCGTCCGATTCGAGCACGCACGCATTGATAAGAGTTTCGATTGCGGAGCAAGATAAACCTTGCGTCAATTCCGCAATATCTTCCACCGACATTTCGAATTCGCACTTCGTCGCAAACATATATTTTTCGGCAATCTCTTTTCTTGCGCCGTAGTCGGGATTTTGCAACATAATTTTTTTATCGATACGACCGGGGCGCACCATCGACGCGGGAAGATCGTCAAAGTCGTTGCACGTCGCAACGAAAAACACGTTGTTCGTCGAATTTATGCCGTCGATTAAGGTTAAAAGTTGTGCAAGTATCGTTTTTGCGCCCTGATCGACGAAATAACCGTCAAGGTCAGGCAAGAACTTGTCGATTTCGTCGAAAAACACGACGCTGCATTTGTCGCTGTCGTTTGCTTTATCGAAAGCATTTTTGATTTGTTGCATAATCGACGACTCGTCTTTCGCGTCAGCGGTATCGACTATGTACACGGGAAGGTCGCATTCTCTCGCAAGGACTTTTGTGAACAACGTCTTTCCGTTGCCGGCACTACCGTACAAAATCAAGCCTTTTGGTATTTTTGCGCCTTTTCCCATATAATACTCGCGGTTATTCAAAACGTCGCAAATCTTTTTCAACTCTTTTTTCTCTTTTTCGTATCCCGCAATCAGATTGAAATTATCCATAAAATCACCTCGCATTTTTATTTCGCTTTCAGTATAACGCAACTTTGAATAAACGATATTACCGCATTTTTCAAAAAAATTTTGCCCCCTTTCCAAAGAGCCGCAAAAACTGCTTGATTTTTGCCCCCTTTTAGGGTACACTTTTACTTGGTGACGAAAGATGAAAGATAAAATTAAGATTAGCTTGCCGGAAAGCGTACTTTCCACAATGAAATCCGATTGCAAAAACTTCAACTTTTTAAAATCTGACGACAGCATAAATTTCAACGCGTTTGTAAACACGCTCGTCGTGAATTTTTACGAAACTTTTTCCGCAAGCGAAGAAGCGTTGCGCGACGACGTTTCGAAAGCGTTGTCCGGGCTTCCCGATAAATCGAAGGAACGAGTGTATTCGGACGTGATAAAGATAATCGCTCGGCGCGAAAACGTCGCAACCGACGGAAAAACCGCGGTCTTTTCGTTTAAGCCGACGAAATTATCCGAAAAAGCAGTCACTTTCATTGAAAACGTCGCCCTGTCCGACGAATCTCTTTCGTCGTTTTACAGAAGGATGTTTATATCCTACGCGTCGCGCCCGCAACCACGTCGCGAACTGATAATATTCAAAGAAAACTACAACGATTTGCAAAAAGCCATACGGAAAAATTTGCAGGTCTGCATCGTGAATAAAGGCGACGAAATCAAAAACGCGTCCGTTTATGCGGTGGCGTCGTCGAAAGAAGAACTTTACAATTATGTTTTGTCAACCGACGGTCAAAACCTTTACACTTTGCGCCTTGCAAACGTAAAAAGCGTATCTTTACTGACAAAAAAAGCCGAGATCCCCGAAGATATCAAACAAATCTTCGACAGACAGATAAGATGCGGCGCACAATATCCGATTTTCAAAAACGAAACCGACCTTATCAAGGTGATTTTATCACAAAAGGGAAAGTACCTTTTCAAAAAAATATATCTTTATCGTCCCACCCCGGTAAAAATCGAAAACGACGCATATTATTTTGATTGCTCCACAAATCAGGCAATGCACTATTTCAAGCGATTCGGCGTGGACGGAATAATAGTATCACCCGAAAACGTGGCGAAAATGATGTACACTTATTACGCGGGATCGGCAAGAAAGTACTCCCGCGTCGTAAACGACAAATCTTCGTTTTTCAACAATCATAAAAAACCGCAAAGAAAATAAAACGTAATAAGCGATAATCGTTGCGAATTTTTCAAAATGGGAATATAATGCTTTCTCGTTTGAGGAACTGATGATGACGGTGGCAATCGTATTATCCGTAATAGCGGCGGCGGGAACGATACTTTCAATCGTATTTCTGCCCGAAGTAAAAATCAAAGGAAAGCGCATTCCCGTATTTTTTGTGGTGCCGGTAATTTCGGCGATACTTATCGTCGCGCTTAACGTGTTGACTTTCAGGGAAGCCTGGGACGGATTGACGGGCGATATGGCGTCGATGTTTCACGGGCGAAACTCCGTCAACCCAGTAAAAATCCTATTGCTGTTTTTCGGAATGACGACGGTGTCGGTATTTCTGGACGAGGCGGGGGTGTTCAGATTTCTTGCGACCAAGTCGATGAAACTTGCGGGACACAGCCGGACAAAGCTGTTTTTCATTCTTTACGGCGTGGTGTCGATTTTGACCGTGTTTACGTCAAACGACATCATTATCCTTACGTTTACGCCGTTTATCTGTTACTTTTGCAAAAACGCCGACATAGATCCCGTTCCGTATCTTGTGACGGAATTTGTTGCGGCAAACACGTTTTCAATGTTTTTCATAATCGGCAATCCGACGAACATATACCTTGCGGAATCATTTCACATGACCTTTTCCGGTTATCTGAAAGTACTGGCGTTGCCGACGATATTCGGCGGGCTTTGCGCCCTTCTCGTGCTGTACTTATTGTTCAAAAAACAGTTTAAGGAAGAGATCCCCGTGAGCGAAGTCGAGACCGCAAAAATCGAAAAACCGTACCTTGCGATATTCGGCGCGGTGCTTTTAATAATTTGTCTTGTATTCCTTATTATCGCGGATTACGTCGGAATCGAAATGTGGGCGGTTGCGACGTGCGCGTTTCTTCTCCTTGTTGTCGGTGCGCTTGTTATCGCCGCCGTAAAAAAGGAAAAACCGACGGAACTCACAAACGTTTTCAAACGTCTGCCCTACGAACTAATCCCCTTTGTCATATCTATGTTTATCGTCGTTTTGTCGCTGAAAAAAACGGGCGTATCGCAAAAAATCGCCGACGTTTTCGGCGCGGCGGGAGAAAGGTACGACATATTGACTTACGGCGTGTCGTCGACGCTCGTCGCAAACCTTATCAACAATATTCCGATGAGCGTTTTGTACTCGGCAATCACCGAAACCGCGTCGCCTTTTGCAGTGTATGCGTCGGTAATCGGCAGCAACATCGGCGCGTTTCTTACGCCCGTCGGCGCGCTTGCGGGAATAATGTTCACGGGGCTTTTGAAAAACCTTGACGTAAAGTTTACGTTCCTTGACTTTTTGAAATACGGCGTCGTCGTCGCAATTCCTACGCTTTTCGCAACCCTTGCGGGGCTGTACGTCGTGTACTTTTTATAATTCACCCGCCGTATAAAAAAAGAACCGAATATTCGGTTCTTTTGAAACTTTAATAAGAGATTGCTATTTCTCCGTTTCGAATATATTTTTAATAATTGCACCGAGTTCCGAGTCGGAGATTGCAACGGAGATTTCAATAGGTTTTTGAGAATCGTCATTGATGTATCCTTTTTGCGGCGTTGAAACCCATTTTTTGATTTTCAACATGTCTTCGCACAAATTGACGTTTATCGATTGAAAATGGTTTGAAAAACCGCGAAAACCTTTGTACTTCGTCTTTTTCCAAAATTCGTTTACGTTTTTTTCAATATCCGTTTCGGGAGCGTTTGTTGCGATTTTTATTGTTTCTTTGACGGCACTGCCCAACTCGTCAAAGGAAGTTTTCGGCGGAAGGATTATTGTCGGCTCGATTGCGATATGACACCGCATATTTCGTTCGACCGCGTAAGGCACAACCATAAACCCGAACGAACGATTATAAAATACCGCCGTCAGGCTCGTGCGTTTTTTAATATTATCGGAAATGTCCATAAATTTTAATAAAAAAGTTGATTTTTCGCAAGTCCGAACAATAAGACTTTCAGAATTTGACGCAACTCAAAACGTCCATAACGAATGCGACGGTGCCGCCCGTTTCGACCTTTACCGGCGTTTTTACGGCAACGCCCGTGTCGTCGGGAGAAGTCACGAAAGACGCCTCGATATGCTTTTTCGCGTGCTTTTCCAGAATTTCCAGGACGGTATCGACCTGCGCCCTTTCGACGCCGATAAGAAGCGTCACGCTTTTCTTTTTCAAAAATCCGCCCGTTGACGAAAGCATCGTCGTATAAAAGCCCCGGGCGGTAAGGTCGCGTACGGTTTCCGTGGCGTTTCCGCCGGACAACACGGCCATAATCATTTTGTCGCAAAGTATATTCATATCGCGTCTCCTTTTTTTTATTATCGCACCGGAAAGCGTCATTGTCAATAGCCAAAACAACCGCTTTTGCCGTGGGATTCCGATAAAACGTCCAAAAAACGGCGATTTTAATAAAATATATTTACAATTTATATATTCAATGATATAATTAAATAACATTATTATTTTTTTAAGGAGAAGTATGTTAACAGAACAACCTGACCCTGACCCTGACAGTATTATATTGTCGGTCATTTTCATCGTAATACTCGTGCTGTTTTCGGGCTATTTTTCGGCAACCGAAACTGCTTTTACCTCGGTAAACCGCACGAAACTCAAACTTAAAGCGCAGGACGGCAACAAAGCCGCCAAAAACGCGCTGTATCTTCTGGACAGATATGACAAAGTGATTTCGGCGATCCTCGTCGGCAACAACCTTGTCAATATCACGCTTTCGGTATTATTCAACAATCTTTTTGAAACAATCATTCCAAACGCCGCGGTAAGCGGTATCGTTTCGGTCGCGGTATCAACTGCGATTGTTCTGACGTTCGGCGAAGTTTCCCCCAAAATGATTGCGAAAGAAAATTCCGAAAAGATTTCGATGGCGTTCGGCTACCCGATGCGCGCGATAATGGTCATACTGTACCCCATCACGATTTTGTTTGCGGGGCTGAAATTCATTCTTCGCAAGATATTCAAATCGAAAAACGACGACAAAATCACCGAGGAAGAACTCTTATCCATGGTCGAAGAAGCGCAGGAAGACGGCTCTCTTGACATGCAGGAACGCGAACTTATTTCCAGCGCGATTGAGTTTGATGACGCGGAAGTCGAGGATATTTTCGTGCCGCGCGTGAACGTTATTGCGGTGCCCATCGATATGCCGATGGAAAAAATCAAGGCGCTGTTTTTGGAACATAATTTCTCGCGTATGCCCGTGTACAAAAACACAATCGACAGCATCGTGGGTATGATCCATAATATCGACTTCTTCACCGCCCTTGAAAAAGGCGAAAAATCGATAAAAAACTACATCACCCCCGTTACCATCGCGACGGAACATATGAAAATTTCGACGCTTCTGAAAAGCATGCAGCGCCAAAAAGTGCATATGGCTGTCGTCGTGGACGAATACGGCGGAACGCTTGGCATTGTTACCCTTGAAGATATTCTGGAAGAACTTGTCGGCGAAATCTGGGACGAACACGACGAGGTCGTGAACTACTTCACGAAAATCGACGACACGACTTATATCGTCGACGGCCGTGCGGAACTCGATAAATTCTTTGAAACTTTCGGACTCGATAAGGACGAGGCGGCAGACTTCGACTCCCAGACAGTCAGCGGCTGGATTATCGCGGAAATCGGCGAAATCCCCAAAAAGGCGCAAACCTTCAATTACAAAAACCTGACGATCATCGTAAACAGGCTTACGCAGCGCAAAATTCTGGACGTCAAAGTCATCGTAAACCCCGTTGAAGAAAACGAGGATGACATAGATAAACAATCGCTATTTGAAAAGGTGAGCGAAAGAATCGCCGAAAAACAGGAAAACAAACAGGACGACAACGAATAACCGCGTCAAAACCAAAAGGCTGACAACCCGTCAGCCTTTTATTTTTTGCGTATTTAGCGCGGAACAAAAAAACACGCGCCGCTTCGGGCGCGTATTTTTTATATAAAACAAATCGGAAGGAGAGCAAATTAAAATTTCAAAAACAAGCCGTGCTTTTCAAAGTCCGAAACTTTCACTTCTTTCACGTCGTAGCCGTCGTTTTTGATTGCGGATACGATTTTGTCGACGTCGGTGTTGTCATCGCAGATTATTTCGGTCAAACCCGATACGTGCGACGAGCGTACTTTTTTCACGTCAGCCGCTTTTCTTACGGCGTCGTTCACGTGCGACTCGCACATACCGCATTTCATACCGCCAACGTTCAAAGTGATTTTTTTCATATTATGCCTGCTTTATTTTTCTGCCCTTATTGTAAACTAAAATTTACCGCTTGTCAACAGAATATGAATAAAATTTCACATTTTGTTTATTTGTGTCGTTCAGACAGTCTTTTTGACAGTATATATATTTTGCTTTTTTACCATATAAAAATAATAACGTCTTCCGCCCTTTTTTTCGTTTTACAGAATTGCGGTTTTTATTGTATAATAGTGAAAAGCATCAGGAGATCCTATTATGAAAATTTCAAACGATATAAAATACGTCGGCGTGAACGATAGAAACCTTGATTTGTTTGAGGGGCAATACGTCGTGGAAAACGGCATGGCGTACAACTCTTATGTCATTATCGACGAAAAAGTCGCTGTGATGGATTCAGTTGACAGAAACTTCGGCGCCGAGTGGCTTGAAAACATCGCGGTCGCTTTGAACGGTCGCACGCCCGATTACCTTGTCGTGCAACACATGGAGCCTGACCATTCGTCAAATATTCTGGCGTTTTCGGAAAAATACAAGGACGCGAAAATCGTGTCGTCCCTTCGCGCGTTCCAGATGATGAAAAACTATTTCGGCACGGATTTTCAGGACAGACAAGTCGTGGTGAAAGAAGGCGACGTTTTGCCGCTTGGAAAACACAACCTGTCGTTTATCGCCGCTCCCATGGTACACTGGCCCGAAGTCATCATGACTTACGACGACTTTGACAAAGTTTTGTTCTCGGCAGACGCTTTCGGAAAATTCGGCGCACTCGACACCGACGAGGACTGGGCGTGCGAGGCAAGAAGATATTATTTCGGCATTGTCGGAAAATACGGCGCGCAGGTGCAATCGGTTCTGAAAAAAGCGGCGGCGCTCGATATCAAAATCATTTGTCCGCTGCACGGTCCGTGTCTTTTTGAAAACATTCCGTATTATCTCAATCTTTACGATATTTGGTCGTCGTACGGCGTGGAAAGCGACGGCGTTGTCATCGCGTATACGTCGGTTTACGGTCACACCGAAAAAGCGGTGAATCTGCTCAAAGCGGAACTTGAAAACAATGGCGTGAAAGTGCCCGTTTTCGACCTTGCGAGATGCGATATGGCGGAAGCGGTCGAGGACGCGTTCAGATACGGAAAGCTCGTGCTTGCGACAACGACGTACAACGGCGATATTTTCCCGTTTATGAAAACGTTTATCGAACACCTTGTCGAAAGGAATTTCCAGAACCGCACCGTCGGATTTATCGAAAACGGCTCGTGGGCGCCGCAGGCTTCGCGTATTATGCGCGGCATGCTGGAACAGCAAAAAAACCTTACGCTTCTTGACGCCGACGTCAAAATTTATTCGGCGGTAAGCGACAAAAACGTCGCTGAAATTCAGGCTCTTGCAAGCGCATTGTTGCAATAATACACGGCGGAAATTATGGAAAAAGTAATAATTGCGTCCAACAATATGAACAAAATCCGCGAATTTTCCGAGATGCTCGGGAAAGACGTTCAGGTGCTGTCGCTTCACGACGTCGGCTTCGATTCGGAAATCGACGAAAACGGCGAAACCTTTTTCGACAACGCGCTTATCAAGGCAAAAACGATAAGCCTGTTCCTTCGCGAAAAAGGAATATCCGCGCCCGTTTACGCCGACGACAGTGGACTGTCGGTAAACGCCCTTAACGGCGCGCCCGGCGTGCACAGCGCAAGGTATGCAGGCATTCACGGCGACGATAAGAAAAACCGCGATTTACTTTTGAAAAACCTTGAAAATATTACCGACCGAAGCGCGTATTTTATCTCGGTCATCGCCTGCTATTACCCCGACGACACTTACGTTTTCGGCGTCGGCAAAACCTATGGCAGAATCTTGCGGCGCGAAGAAGGAAGCGGCGGTTTCGGCTATGACTGCATATTTTATTCGGACGACCTGAAAAAGTCTTTCGGACTTGCGACGGCGGAAGAAAAAAACGCCGTGTCGCACCGCTACCGCGCACTGAAAGACGTGATGACAAAAATCAAATAGTCAAAAATATATTAAAACGCCGTGGCGTCTGCCACGGCTTTATTTTTGCAAAAATTGGGTTTTATTGAACGAAAATCACCGCTTAAAGTATGTTTTTTATCTCGTCAAGACTTTCAACGTAATAATCCCAAATTTTATTTTCGGGAATATCCGTGCGGTCGTGATTGAACCATACGGTCTTTATCCCCGCGTTCCGTCCGCCCGCAATATCGGCAGTAAGCGAATCGCCGATAAGCACGATTTCGTCCTTTTTCGCATTCGCGTTTTCAATGCAATAATCGAAGTATTCTTTCGACGGTTTCATCGCCCCGACCGCCTCGGAAATAAACAATCCCGAAAAATACTTTTTCATATCGGCTTTTTCAAGGCGGAAATCCTGTTGTTTGAACGGACCGTTGCTCGTTGCAAAAAGTTTATACTTTCCGCAAAGATACGTCAAAAGTTCGTGCGCGCCCGACACGGGTTCTGCCGACACCGCAAGGAAGTCGTGAAAGACTTCTTCAAACTCGGGCCCGTCAATGCCCTTTATCCCGAACGCGTCGAAAACCAGATTCCACCTGATTTTTTTCAAGCCGTCTTTCGTGAGCGTACCGTCCTCGATTCTTCGCCAAAGATTGTCGTTGATTTTTTTGAAGCACTCAAACAATCCGTTTTCGTAGTGTTTCCCGTATTTTTCAAGTCCTTTCGACATGGCGTACGTCGCGCACACGTCGAAGTCCAGAAGGGTGTTGTCGATGTCGATAAAAACCGTAGTAATCATATTTACCTCAATAAAATATTATCAAATTTTTACGCGATATGCAATCGTAAAACCGCATAAAAAGTTGTGGATTTTTACTATAACCGTATGATATAATATAAGTAATTAAGATTCGGAGGCAATTATGAAAACTTTACTCAAAAACGGTACTATCGTTGACGGTAGCGGCGGCAAGCCGTACGTGTCGGACGTTCTTATCGAAAACGACAAAATCACGAAAATCGCAAAAGACATCGACGCCGCGGACGCCGAAGTTATCGACTGCACGGGTTTGACTGTTGCTCCGGGCTTCATCGACGCGCACAGCCACAACGATTTCTTTTACGACTACGACGACGCGGAAAGGTTTTACGAGCCGTTTATCCGTCAGGGAATCACCACCCAAATCACGGGCAACTGCGGATTTTCGCCGTTCGGCGTCGACAAAAACACAAAATATAAGGGCAAAGTCGGCGGCGGTTTATTCCACGCCAAAAACCCCGGCAGTTTCAAAGACTTTGTTAAAAATGCCGAAGGCAAACTTTACGTCAATATCGTCCCCCTTATCGGACACGGCACGACGCGCATAAGTATTTCGGGCTTTGACGCGAAACCGCTCACGAAAGAACAAATCGACGAAGAAATGAAACTCGTCGACGAAGCAATGGAAAACGGCGCGTTCGGCGGAAGTTTCGGCTTTATGTACGAACCCGGCATGTACAGCAAAACGGACGAACTCGTCGCGTTCGCAAAGGAACTGCAAAAGTACGACGGTATCCTGACCATTCACCCGCGCGCGGAGTCGAAGGTCGCGATGGGTTATCCCCTTATCTCGAAACCGCATATCGAAATCGCGCTGGACGAAATCATCGACATTATGGAAAAGTCGAAAGTCAGGACGGAATACAGCCATCTTATTTTCGTCGGTCGTTCGTCGTGGCCGAGCGTTGAGCCTATGCTCAAAAAACTGCACGACTACAACGAAAAAGGATATAAAATCGCCTACGACAACTACGCTTTCACTTACGGCGCGTCGGTCATCACAATCGTTATGCCCGCCTGGTATCTCGCAATGAGCAAGGAAGACCGAAAGAAACCTTTCAACCGTTTCAAACTGCGCGTACTCGTGGAAATGTCCAAAAAACTTCTGGGGCTGGATTTCAGCGACTTCACGGTCGCGTACATTTCGGACGACCATAAGGAATACGAAAACCGCACGATTGCGGAAATTGCGAAATCGGAAGGAATATCCGACTTTGACTGCTACTTAAAACTCGTTGATTTGTCGAACGCGCAAGGCAGACTTTACATCGACAAATACTACAACGACGCTATCATCGACAGGCTGATGAAAGACGACCTGTCCATCTTTATGACGGACGCTTGGGTTGAAGAAGCCGGCACGCAAAACGGCGCGACGTATCAGTGCTTCCCGTACTTTTTGGTGCGCGCGAAGAATAACGATATCCCCGTTGAAAACGTCGTAAGAAAGATGACGGGCGCGACTGCGGAACGCTTCAAAATCAAAGACCGCGGGTTTTTGAAAGAAGGTTATTTCGCCGACGTTACCGTTTTCGATTTCGACAACGTGGAAGTAAATCCGAAAGTCCCCGACTTTACCCCCAAAGGCATAAATTACGTCTTCGTCGGTGGCGAAAAGGTTGTGTCAAACGGCGAATATATCTCGAAAACCGCCGGCAAAGTCATACTCAAAAAATAAGGTAGGATAACTATGTGCATCGCAAAAATCGCGTTTAACGCCCTTTTCAGACCAAGTAAACATTTGTTTACGCCAAAAACGCCGTTTGCTGAAAAGGTAATGGGACCCAATTTCAAGCATTTGTACGACACCAGCTCAGCTGCAAGCAGGCTTGTCAAAACGTGGGACAAGGAAATTATCCCCGTTAACACTTTCGACTCCCTTACGCTTGAAGGCTGGTTTTATACCGCGGGCGAAAACGCGCGCGATACCGCCATTCTCGTGCACGGCTACAACAGCAGTCCCCTGGGCGATATGTCGGCAATAATGCAGTTTTATTTAAGACGCGGCATCAACGTTCTTCTGACAAACAACCGCGGCGGCAAAACGAGCGTCGGCAACAACATCACTTTCGGACTTTACGAAAGGCTCGACACCGCCCTGTGGGTTGACAAACTCAACGAGCGTTTCCCCGACGGCAGCATTATTCTGCACGGTATTTCTTTGGGCGGCGCAACCGTTTGTCTTATGTCCGAAATGACACTGAAAAACGTGAAATGCGTCGTGTCGGATTGCGCCTACACCTCGATCCGCGCGGAATTTGCACACAGTTCGAAACTCACCATGGGTTTCACGCCGAAAGCCACGCTGGAACGCGTTTATAAACTTTTTGCAAAAGAATTCGGCAATACCGTCGACGACTTCACTCCTCTCAAAGCGGTGCAACACGCAAAATATCCGATACTGTTTATTCACGGCAAGGAAGACCGTTTTATCCCTGTGCGAATGGCGCACGAACTTTACAACGCCTGCTCCTCGGACAAACGCCTGTTCCTTGTGGACGGCGCGGGACACGGCGCGTCGTATGCAAACGCCCCGAAAGAGTACGAATCCGCCGTGATGGACTTTGTAAACGCCCACAAATAAAACTCAACCGAATAACAAAAAAGCCACGGGATTCCGTGGCTTTCTTTTTGTAGTTTTTATAATCGTTATTCGAGTTCGGTTGCGCCGGTGTAAAGCTGATAATACGTGCCGTGCATTGCGATAAGTTCGTCGTGGGTTCCTCGCTCGATAATTCTGCCGTGATCGAGGACGATGACGCTGTCGGCGTTTCTGATTGTCGAAAGCCTGTGCGCGATGACGAAAACCGTCCTGCCTTTCATAAGGTTATCCATACCTGCCTGAACGATCGCTTCGGTGCGGGTATCGATTGACGACGTGGCTTCGTCCAGAATCATGACGGGCGGATCTGCAACGGCGGCGCGCGCGATACTTAAAAGCTGGCGTTGTCCCTGCGACAGATTTGCGCCGTTTCCCGTGATTACGGTATTGTACCCTTCGGGAAGTCGTGTGATGAAGTCGTCGGCGTTTGCAAGTTTTGCTGCGGCGATACATTCTTCGTCGGTGGCGTCAAGGCGGCCGTAGCGGATATTATCCATGACGCTTCCCGTGAACAGGTTGGTATCCTGCAAAACCATACCCAAAGACCTTCTCAGATCCTTTTTGTTGATTTTGTTGATATTTATCCCGTCGTAGCGGACTTTGCCGTCCTGAATGTCGTAAAACCTGTTGATAAGGTTGGTGATTGTCGTTTTGCCCGCGCCCGTTGCGCCGACGAAAGCGAATTTCTGACCGGGTTTTGCGCGAAGGGATACGCCGTGCAGCACGAGTTTGTCGGGGACGTAACCGAAATCGACGTCGTCAAGTTCGATATCCCCTTTGAGTTCCACGTAAGTGGTGGTATCGGTTTCCTTGTGGTAATGTTTCCACGCCCAAAGCCCCGTGCGTTTTTCGCTTTCGACGATATTACCATTTTCGTCCTTCGTGGCGTTGACAAGCATGACGTAGCCGTTGTCGGTTTCTTGTTGTTCGTCAATCATATCGAACACGCGCGACGCGCCTGCAAGCCCCATTGTAACCATCGAGATTTGTCCCGCGATGTTGCCTATATTGTTGGAAAGTTGGCGCGAAAGCGACAGGAAGGAAACGAGAACGCCGACCGTCAGCGGATTGAACCCGGTAATACCGACGTTTTTGAACCCGGTATTGATTTCCGAAATAACCAGAAGTCCGCCGATGAACGCCAGCAATACGTACAGGAGATTGCCCATGTTGCCGAGAATCGGCATAAGGATATTGCCGTAAGTATGCGCCTTTCTGCTGTCGTCGTTGAGTTTATCGTTAAGTTTGTCAAAGCCTTGTTTTGCGGCGTCTTCGTGATTGAACACTTTCACGACTTTCTGACCGTTTATCATTTCTTCGATATAGCCTTCTTCGTCGGCGACGGCGACCTGTTGCGCGACCATATATTTGCCGCTTGCTCCGCCGATTTTCACGACGACGAAAAGCATAAGCAATATCACCGCAACGACGATAAGCGTCAGATATACGCTGTACGTCAGCATTACGATGAACACCGCGACCAACGTGAACGCCGACTGGAACAATACGGGCAGACTGTTGCCGATAAGCTGGCGCACGGCGTCGGTATCGTTGGTATAGGTACTCATTATCGTACCGTGCTTGTGCGTATCGAAATATTTAATGGGCAGGGATTCCATATTGTTGAACATATCTTTTCTGAAATGATACAACGTTCCCTGCGTAATGATTGCGTTAAGCTGGTTGTTTACGACAGAGCCGATAACGCCCAATACGAAAAACAAAACCATCGTCGCGCCCATTCTGACAAGCAGGACGGAAGCCTCGCTCCACGGCATATTCTGCGAAAGCGCGGGCGTGATTACGTCGTCGATGAGTTTCTGCATATAGACGTTGCCGACAAGCATGCCTGCCGACACCATCAGAAGAGTGATGCACATTATGATAATCTGCCAGCCGTAATATTTGAAAAGGTATTTCAAAAGGCGGGCAAACGTACCCTTTTTGGCGGATTGCATATTGCGTTGATTTTTCATTGTGGAAGCCTTTTTCATTGCGCGTCGCCTCCTTCTTCGTTGTCGGAGTGGCGGGTTTGCGACTCGTAAACGCTCCTGTATTCTTCACTCGTTTGCATAAGCTCCTCGTGCGTGCCGATTGCGGCGATACGTCCGCCTTCCATCACGATGATTTTGTCTGCGTCCTCAACGGAAGCCACGCGCTGAGCGATGATGATTTTGGTCGTGTCGGGGATTTCTTCCCTGAACGCTTTCCTGATAAGCGCGTCGGTCTTTGTATCGACTGCCGACGTACTGTCGTCAAGAATAAGGATTTTCGGTTTTTTGATGAGTGCGCGCGCGATACAAAGTCTTTGTTTCTGTCCGCCCGAAACGTTCGTGCCGCCCTGCTCGATATGCGTGTCGTAGCCGTCAGGGAACGACTCGATAAATTCGTCGGCGCAGGCAAGACGACATACGCGTTTGATTTCTTCGTCCGACGCTGCGTCGTTACCCCAGCGGATGTTTTCTTTTATCGTGCCGGAAAACAACACGTTCTTTTGCAGCACCATGGATACCGAATCGCGAAGCGCGACCAGGTCGTAATCCCTGACGTCTTTGTCGCCGACAAGAAGCCTGCCTTCGCTCACGTCGTACAAGCGCGGGATAAGTTGCACAAGGCTGCTTTTGCTGGAACCCGTGCCGCCGAGAATACCCACCGTTTCGCCTGATTTGATTGAAAGATTTATGTTTTCAAGCGCGTATTTTTCAGCCTTTTCGCTGTATTTGAACGAAACGTTTTCAAAGGTTATATCGCCGTTTTCAACAGTTGTAATGCCGTTTTCGGGGCTTTTAAGCGACGATTCCGTCACAAGAACCTCTTTGATACGGTTTGCGCTTTCAATCGACATCGTCAGCATGACGATCACCGTCGAAAGCATCATCATCGACATCAACGCCATTATCGCGTAGTTGATAAGCGCAGACAAATTGCCGACCGTGAGTTTCTCTCCGTGCGACGTGATTATCGTCTTGGAACCCAAAAACATAATGACCGCGATGACCGTAAAAATGCACAGCATCATTATAGGCCAGGCAAGCGCCATGATACGCTCCGCCTTTGTGAAGTCGTTTCTGACCTCGGACGATACCTTTTCAAACTTTCCTTTTTCATAGTCTTCCCTGACGAAAGATTTCACGACGCGGATCGCCTGCACGTTTTCCTGCACCGACTCGTTCATATCGTCGTATTTTCTGAAAATCTTTCTGAAAAACGGCATTACGAACTTCATCATAAGCGCAAGAGCAAGCATAAGCACGGGCATCGCCGCAAGGAAAACAAGAGCGATTCTCCAATTTATACGGAAGCTGAAAACGAATGCGAAAATCAGCATCAGCGGCGTTCTTATCGCAATGCGGATAATCATCTGATATGCGTTCTGAACGTTCGTAACGTCGGTCGTAAGCCTTGTGACAAGGCTCGACGTCGAAAACCTGTCGATTTCCGCAAACGAGAAGTCCTGAATCTTATAATACATATCGTGGCGCAGATTCCTTGCGTATCCGCACGACGCCGTCGCCGCAAACTTGCCCGCGATAAAACCGCAAACAAGCGACGCAAGCGCCATTGCAAGCAGTATCAGTCCGTATTTGATAATGAGGTCCATGGATATCGACTTGCTGATTTCGTCGATAAGCACCGCCATTACCGTGGGAATAAGCGTTTCCAGCACGACCTCGCCGATGATGAAAATCGGCGTGAGAATCGAGGGAAGTTTATAATCCCTTATACTCTTTTTCAATACTTTTATTGTGTCCATCTATGCTCCTAAAAATTTTAATCGTTGTTGAGATTTCCTTTCAGTTTTTCAAGGATCGCGATAAGCGTTTCGATTTCTTCGTCCGAAATATCTTTCCAGAATTCTTTCCCGACGTCGATAGCGTCCCTGCACGACGATTTCAGAAGCGCGCTGCCCTCGTCGGTAAGATATACGCTTTTCATACGCTTGTCGTCGCTGTCGAACACGCAGGAAACAAGTCCCCTGCTTTCAAGTCCGGAAAGAAGCCCGACGACTGTCGGGTGCGAAACTTCCAGATACGTTTCGACGTCTTTTTGCGTCGATTTCCCGCCCGACTTGTCCAAAAACACCAACAGTCTGTGTTGCGAACAGGTCACGCCGTACTTCTTGAACGTCCTGATTATTTTTTTGTCGGTTTTCTCGCTGATTTGCTTGATAAGAAAGCCGGCGTCTTGTCTTTTATCCATGAAAACTCCGTCGTAAAATGTAGTATGCTACATATATACAACAAAGAAAAAAAATTGTCAATAATTTTTAACTAAAATTCCGTAGTAAGTTACACTTTTTTTATAAATATCGGTTGCAACTGTTTATAGTGATTATTTTTATAATAATTATAGTATCCGTTTGATACTTATTTTCCTTTTTTCGGCAAACCTTTTCTTATTACTTTTTCAAAAGGTTTCTTGTTTTTTCCGTCGATATAACAAATCAGTACGTACACTGCCGACAACACGACGACCGCGCCGATAAGTACGCCATACATTGCGCCGACGCTTACTTTGTCGCCAAAGAAATATAAGTTGCAATCAACGCCGTCCTTAACCCCGTTTATTACTTCTTTCGGGAAGCCTTGTTTTGCCATTTCACCGTAAACGCCGTTTAACGAATGATTTCTTAAAAGTGAAGTGCCGTATGTGCCGGGAAGCAGCATAATAAAGTTTTGCAGACCTTTCCCGAAACTCGAAATCGGCATATACGCGCCGCAAATAAAACCGTAGCCCGCCGATACTATCGTACCGATGCCCGCAGCCTGCCCCTGCGTCCTTAAAAGCGCGTTGACGACGCTTGACAACGCCGTGCCGAAAGCCGTCAGCAGGAACACGTCGACGATAATCAAAACGACGTCCGAAAAACTCATATACCAGCCGCTCGCCGCAACGTAAATAAGCCCGGCGGCAGTCGCCGCGTACGTTACGATAAGCGTCGTGAAAAATGTTCCCGAAAAATACGACGCCGCGATTACCCATCGCTTTGCGGGCGACACAAGCAAGTCTTTTCTCGCCCCGGTGATGCGGTCGTTTACCATAAGCGTATTGCTGCAAAACGCAACGGTCACGCAACACACCGCAAGAAGCGACGATACGAGTTCCCCCGCCACCATTCCGCTTATCAGTTTTTCGGGGACGGAAACGCCGTCCGGCAACGCCGCAACAAACGTGTTCCTGTAAACTTTTGCCAGAAACGTGACGTACAAGACAAGAAGTATCACGGGCGTGATAAGCGACGTAAAAAACATTCCCTTGTCCTTAAAAAACACCTTTATATTTCGTTTCGTCAACGCAAGAAAAGTCTTCATAATGCGCCTCCTTCGGGCATTTTGCCCGTGACGGACAAAAACACGTCGTCCATTTTGCCCTTTGTTATTTCAAAATCGGTGAACAGCGCGGGGTTTTTAATAATTAAATCCCGTGCTTCTGCCGTGTCTTTCACGGACACTCTGAACGCGTCCCTGATTTTTTCGTACGGAAGCCCCAACGCCTTGACTTTTTCTTCTTCGGCGTTATAAATCGTAACGAAGTCGCCGGTGTACTCGTTTTTGAGCGAAAGGGGCGTTCCTTCCGCCGCGATTTTCCCTTTGTCGAGTATCACGACGTAGTCGGCGTCCGCCGCCTCTTCCATATAATGCGTCGTGAGAAACACCGTCATATTCCGACTTTTACGAAGGTTTGTTACGACGTTCCAAAGGAGTTTGCGCGCTTCGGGATCAAGTCCCGTCGTCGGTTCGTCCAGAATTAAGATTTTCGGATTGTGAATAAGTGCGCGCGCCACGTCGACTCTTCTTTTCTGTCCGCCCGAAAGTTTTTCAAACGTTCTCGGCAACAGTTCTTTGAAGTCCAGCATTTCGGAAAGCGCGGCGATTCTTTCTTTTGCCGCTTTCCCAGTGATACCGTATAAACTCGCGCGGGACATAAGGTTGTCTTTGACCGAAAGTTTCGCGTCAAGCGCGGACGTCTGATATACGACGCCGATTTCTTTCGTGATGCTTTTCATATCGTTATCGACGTTCATACCGTCGATTATCACCTCGCCGCCGTCTTTTGAAAGGGTGCCGCACATTATGGATATCGTCGTTGATTTTCCCGCGCCGTTCACGCCGAGAAACGCAAACAACTCCCCTTCCTTCACGACAAGCGACAAGTCGTCGACGGCGTGCACGTCCTGAAACGATTTGTCAAGGTTTTTGATTTCGATAATATTTTTCATTCTTTTTATACAACCAGCCCTACGTTTTTACGGTAAGTCTTGTAAAAGGGGAAACCCTTTGCGGACTTCCCCAAATTATCATCTTTTAACGGCGGAATTTACTTTTGATCGCGGTCGAAAGCCTCGATTGCGGCAAGAGCGATGTCAAGCCCCAGCGCAAACGTTTCGGGTATCATCTGATCGGGCGTGTCGCGACGATTGTGATAATACGGCGCGTATTTCGGGTTTTGTCCGGCAACCGCCGCCGCCTTGAATCCGCCCCTTGAAAACGCCGCCGCGTCGGACGCGCCGAAAGGCACTACGCCGTGAGGCAACGGGTGATTTACGTCGGGATCGTTGCACGCTTCGTCCAGAAGCGCAACGACTTCGGGGCTGTTTTTCACCATGCCCGTCATGTCGCGGTGATAAATCGTCATATAGTCATAGTCTCGCATCGTGTCGAAAGCGATAATGTACGTTTCGACGTCCTTGTTTTCGCCTTTATGGCGTTTCGTGAATGCGGTTGCGCCGCGAAGCCCCGCTTCTTCACTGCCCGTAAGCAATGCACAGACTTCGGTGTTTTCATATCTGATTCCGCTTTCTTTCAGACATTTGAGCGCGGACACTGCGACGAATACGCCCGTAAGATTGTCGTTTGCGCCGGGGGACAACACCTTAAAGTTGCAAACGAAGAAAAGTCCGATGTACGCAACGATGGTGCATGCGGCAAAAATCACACTCCAAAGCGGGGTAACGCCTTTTGCGATATTGATTGAAAAAATGACGATCGACGCGAGCGCGCACAACAAATCGACTGCAAGTACGCCGACCATGACTTCCTGTCTTATCTTCATAAGCGTCCATTCGTACGCGCTGTCGGTGTGACCGTTGATGATAATACGGCGTTTTACGTCGCCCGTCGGTTTATATTTCGCATATACGTTGCACGACGTCGTTTCCGGCAAAAATTTATCGATGAACGGCACGTAGAACAAGAATTCCAGCACGACGATGACAATGGACAAAACCGCAAGTACCAGCGAAATTATCCTTACCGCAAGCGTCAGCGCGGGATTGCCGACAAGCGTCAGCAACTGCAAAAGCGCGCCGATAATCAAAAATACGCCGATGATTTTCGTGAACCCGACAAGCGCGTGTCGCGACACTTTGAAATCTTCGATTGCGCTTTCGTCCGCCCAGCCGTTGGTGTCGATCTGGTTTTTGATCCATTCCTGGGCTTCCCGTTCTTTCGGCATGCCCGATTCGCGCGGGCCGATGTTGGTGCAGATGTCCGTGATTGCGTTCATGCTGTAATCGACGGCATTTTTCCGTATCTCTTTTGATACTTTCATGGCAATTCTCCTTTTTTCGGACAATTTTGTCCGTTATCCCTTTTTATTCGTTAATAAGCGACAGCACGTCGCTTGCAACCTGATTTAATCCCGTGTTTTCTTTCAGGACGTTCAGCCCTTTGAGTGCGCGAATGGCCGCGTCGATATCGTCGGGGAAAATGCTGTCCGAAAACACTTTTATGTCCTTGATTACGCCGCCCGACAACGTGAAACTCACGTCGGCGTATCCCCAGGAAAACCTTTTGTACTTATGACTTTGAAGTTTCACGTCCTTTCCGTACAACCATAAATCGTCGGAATATTTTTTGTAAAATTCGTCGGTTTTCTCTTCGTCCACGGCGGAATTCTCCGTCAGCCGCCCGTATTTCTCGGTTAAAACGTCTTTCATCGCCTGCTTTACGGCTTCGACGTCGATACTTTCGTCAAGGTCGTGAAGATTTACAACGCGCGACTTCACGCTCGCAACGCCCTTGCCTTCCAGCTTGTCGGGTTTCACGTTCAGAAAGTCGCTCATTTTCGACGTGTCGGCTGATATTAAAATCGTGCCGTGATGCAACGCCGCCGTCTGTGTTTTGAGATATGCGTTGCCCGAAAACTTTCGCCCGTCGATGACGATGTCGTTTCGTCCGTTGACTTCCGCAAAAAGCCCGAGTTTTTTCACCGCGCGGATAATAATATCGTTGTTCTCGCTCACGTCGTAATCCGAAAGACTTGTTATGAACGAGAAATTGAGATTACCTTTGTCGTGGAAAACCGCGCCGCCGCCCGTCGGACGCCTGGCAAGGAAACCGCCTGCGTCGTGGAGTTTTTTAATATTCACGTCAAGGTATGCGTTCTGGTGTCTTCCGATGACGACCGTGTTGTCGTTGCGCCAAAGATATACGATAAGTTCGCCGTCTTTCGCCGCGTCCATAAGCGCGCTCTCGAGAGCAAGATTGTAATGCGGATTAAACCCGCTTGTTTCGATATATCTTACTTTATCGTACGTTTTTGCCATATAAACAAGTTATTCTGCGGTATTATTTAATTTCAAACAAACCTTCGCGCACTACTTCGCAAACGGTCGGATGCGGGAAAACGAGTTTTTTCGCGCGGTCGATATTCACCTTCATATCAATAAGATTCGACACCGCGACAATATACTCGGATGCATAATTTCCGACGACGCTCGCGCCGATAAGCACGTTGTTATCTTTGTCGTAAACAAGTTTCAGAATACCGGTATAGTCGGTATTTTCCGCGATATATCTGCCCGAATACATTAAGGACAGTTGCACCTCGTCGGCGTTTATTTCTTTTTCGATCGCCGCCGAAAGCGTGTATCCCGCCGAAGCGACTTCGGGAGTCGTGTATATAACCGACGGTATGGAGTCGTAATTCATTTCGTCGGGAACGTTAAGCATATTGTTTACGGCGACTTCGCCTTCTCTGTACGCCGTGTGTGCAAGCATCGACTTTCCGTTGACGTCGCCCGCGGCATAGACGTTTTCGACGTTGGTTTTAAGACGGCTGTCGGTAACGATTGCGCCGCGCTCGGTTTCGACGCCGATGTTTTCAAGCCCGAATCCCGTTACGTTTGCGCGACGACCGACCGACAACAAAATTTTGTCGGCAAATATTTCTTCTTCGCCGTTTTCGGTCTCGACGACCGCGCCGTTTTCGGTAATCTCTTTGACCTTTGAAGAAAGACGGAATTTTACGCCCTTCTTTTCAAGCGCTTTTTGCAAAACCGCGCTTACTTTTTCGTCGGTTGCGCCCGCGATCTTCCCGAGCATTTCGACAACAACGACGTCGCTCCCGACCGACGAATAATAATCCGCCATTTCAAGTCCGATTACGCCGCCGCCCATAATAAGCAGGGTTTTCGGGATTTCGACAAGGTTCAGCGCCTCGCGGTTGGTTATCGCAAGCCCGCTTTCAATCGCTTTGTCGACTCCCGGGATTTTCGGGATAAACGCGCTGCTTCCCGTTGCGATAAGCAAAAATTTTGATTTATATTCGACGTTTTCGGATTGTACGACGACGCCGTTCTCGTCGCGGCAAAGTATCTTCGCCTCCGACTTTACGACGGTAACTCCCGCTCCCTTCAACTTCGCGCGCACTCCTGTTACAAGACGTTTCACGACCTTGTTTTTTCTGTCGACGACGGCTTCTTGCGATACTTCGCCGTCGCCTGAAAACTTCACGCCGTAATTTTCGCCGTGCTTAAAGTAATTCAGGACTTTCGCGCTGTTCAATAAAGTTTTGCTGGGAACGCAGCCTTCGTTCAGACAAACTCCGCCGAGTTCGTTTTTCTCAAACAATACGACGGACAATCCTTTTGACGCGGCGTATGCCGCGGCGTTGTATCCGGCAGGACCGCCGCCGAGTACCGTCAAATCAAAATTTTCCATAAACCCTCATATTTTTCGTAATATATCCATTGTACGGGATAAGCGACGAAAAGTCAATTTATTGACTTTACGAAAAAAATTCCTTTGCTGTCATATTGACAGTCGTTTTGACTTTTGTTGGAAATTTTGCGCTTGACAACCGCCTTTTTTGGATATATCCTTATATTTATGAAGACAGCAGCGATAATACTGAACACTCCCGACGAAATCGGGGAAATTACAGAGTCCGACGTTATTTGCGCCGATAACGGATTAAGCCGTATTCACGTTACCCCCGTTGCGGTCGTGGGCGACCTGGACAGCCTTGAAAACCGCAAGGACGGGTTGAACTACGTCGTCTTCCCGAAGGAAAAGGACGAGACCGACGGGCAACTTGCCCTTGAATACGCAAAAAGCGCGGGTTACGACGCCGTTACCATTTACGGCGCAACAGGCGGCGACATAGGTCAGATTCTCGGCAATATCGGGCTACTGAAATATGCAAAGGACATAAAAATCGACGCCCGTATTTCGGGCGTCGGATTCGATATTAAACTTCTTGAAGGAAAGGTTTCCGGCACGGCTTTTGAAGGCCAGAAAATTTCGCTGTTTCCGTTTTTCGGGGATGCGCTGGTCACAGAAAGCCGCGGGCTTTATTATCCGCTTGAAAACCTTCTTCTTTCCGCAGGCACAAACCGCGGTCTTTCCAACGTTGCGACGGCAAACGAAATCTCGTTCACCGTCGAAAGCGGAATTTTACTTATGATTAATATTATTAAGCGGCGTTGCCGTCCGCATTTTCGTCGGACGTGTCGCCACTTTCGATTTCGTCGGCGGAGTCTTCCGTCGATTTTTCGTTTACAAGGCGCACGAAACTCTTACTGCTGAACAGCAACAGCGCAACGACGATAACGATTGCGACGTCTGCGAACGTGAACGTGTTGTACAAAAATCCCCACGCTACCGCAGAATAACCCGCGGGAGCGTAAGACGCGAATGCGAAAATGCCCGAGAACACGTGCGAGAAATATCTCAGCGTACCCGCAAGAATTGCGCCGACCGTAAATGCGGCAACGGGCTTTTTAATGATATTGAGTTCCTTGAAAATTCCCGCAAGTCCCAGCATTGCAAAAGCAATCGGGTAATCCAGGAAGAACTGCGCGGGGTGGATAATCCACGGATCCTGTATCGCCTGCAACACGCCGTAAATCGCACCAACGATAATACCTTTTCTTATGCCGAACATATACGAAAACAGCATAAGCGGAAGCATCGACGCAAGGGTTACCGAGCCGCCCTGCGGCAACGCGAAAAACTTTACGTAAGAAAGCGCGAAAGAAAGCGCGACGGAAATTGCGGCATAAGCCATCTCACGCGTGGTGAACGGACCATTGCGTTTCGAGAAAACGGTTGCGGCGACGACAAGGATAAGAACAAGCACGATTGCGCTGATATAAAGCCCTGCCTGCGACACGCCTTCGTAACCTCCGCCGACCTTTTTGAAGTGTACCGCCAAAAACGCAATACTCACAATCACGGGGATTAAAATCAAAAACAGCGCGATAAACTTAAACTTACGCATAAACTCGGGCTTTACCGTGTTTATTACGTAGCCTGCCGCAACCAGCGCGAACGCCACGATGAGTATGCTCATTATCGGCCAGAAAACTTCTTTTACAAAACTTCCGCCCTGAACGTCGTCGCTGATTTTTAAGGTAAGCATCGTAACTACGAAAGTCGTCGCTACGCCGAAAACGAAATACTTCACGCTCTTCATAAACGGTTGAAGTTTTTCGGGCTTCGCTTTCTTCAAAAAGATTGCGGCGATTACAACAAGCGCGACAAGCACGATTGCAAAGTAAAAAGCCGTAACACTGAGTTTCGACACGGTGTCGAGAGTGTTGAACGGCTCTTTCAGAATTGATGTGAATTTCATATTCGCTCCTTTGCCGGGAGGAACTTTTCTCGTTAGAATAAAAAATCCCAAAGCGATTACTTTGAGAACGAGTGGACTGGCTTCCTTTCGTGAGTTCTAACTCAATCAAGTTCAGAGGGTGTAATCTCAGGCGCGACGCGCCACCCCTAGCAATTAAATGTGATACCTAAATCTTACAATCAAATGAAAATACTGTCAAGGGTTTTGAAAACGATTTGCAAATATTCAAACATTATTGTATAATCGTTCAGAGGTGGATTATGAAAGTTGCAGTTATTACGGGCGCATCCCAAGGAATCGGGAATGCCATTGCAAAAAAATTCTCGGAAAACGGATACCGCGTATTCAATTTGTCCAGAACGCCGGCAGAAGGCATCGAAAGCATAAAAACCGACGTGTCCGACCGTGAAAACGTGTTTGCCTCGATCGGCGAAGTCGTAAAACGCGCGGGGCGTATCGACGTCCTTGTCAACAACGCGGGGTTCGGCATTTCGGGCGCGGTCGAAGATACCGACGAAAGCGCGGTGCGAAAGATTTTTGACGTCAATTACTTCGGCACGCTGTTCGCGACGCAGGCGGTTATCCCCGTTATGCGCGAAAACGACGGCGGCACGATAATCAATATGTCCAGTGCGGGCGCGCCTTTGTCGCTGCCTTTCCAGTCGTTTTATTCCTGCACGAAATCGGCGGTGTCGTCGCTTTCCGAGGCGCTTCGTATCGAACTTAAACCGTTCAACATAAAAGTTTCGACAATCCTTCCCGGCGACGTCAAGACGGAATTCACCGCCCGCCGCGAAAAGAACAAAAGCAACAGCGTTTATTACGGCGAAAGAATCGACAAATCGGTTAAAAAGATGGAACGCGACGAACAAAACGGAATGTCGCCGTCGGTCATCGCGAAAATCGCCCTGAAAATCGCAAAATCGAAAAATCCGCCCGTGTACGTCGTTGGCGGCGCGTCGTATAAACTGCTTGTTGGGCTTTCAAAAATCTTGCCGAAACGTCTTGTCGTATGGGCAATCGGAAAACTTTACGGATAATGCCAACAAAAAAACTGCAACGCCCGTTGCAGTTTTTTATTTGCTTTTTTCAAAATTTACTTTTCGCTTAGTCCTTCTTTTTCTTTTTGGCGTAGCTTCTCACCGCGTACGCGATGTTGGTCATATGGTCGGCGACACGCTCCGCGTTGGACGAAAGACTCAGATAAATTGCGCCGACTTCGGGCGTACATTCGCCCTTGTTCATACGCTCGATATGGTGTTCGCCCATTTCTTCTTTTTGTCTGTCGACGCTTTCCTCGTACTCGTTCACCTTGTCGATATAATCAAGAGTGTCTTCCTTATACGTCTTCATTACCTCGTCGTAAAGGTTTGTAATCGTCGCTTTAAGCGTCTGGATTTCGGAAATTGCCTTCGGCGAGAACGTGAGTTTATCCGCCTCCATCTTTTCGGCGTATTCCGAGATATTTTCGGCGTAGTCGCCGATACGCTCGATATCGCTTACGGTGTGATACGACGTACTGATTAAGAGTTTGTCGTCTTCCGAAAGGTCGACCTGCGACAATTTCACAAGATATTTCGTGATTTCACGGTTAAGGAAGTTCAGACATTTTTCGTTTTTGGCGATTTCGTCGATGACGTCGGACACTTTGCCGACCATAACCGCGTCCATACATTTGTCGAAGTTTGATTTTGCGATTTCCGCCATATTTTCGATTTCGTTTTTAAGTTGCGCGACCGCAACCGGGGGCGTTCTCAACAAGCGTTCTTCCAAAAAGTACAAGTGCGGCTCGTCGTTTTTGTCGTCCGTTTTTCTCTCGGGAACGATTTTTGAAACGAACTTCACAAGCAGGTTCATAAACGGCAACAGTACTATGGTGGTGGTTACGTTGAAGAAAGTGTGCAAAAGCGCAATTCTCATCGCGGGACTTTTAATCGGCATAAACATCTTCGTAAACACGCCGGAAATGCTCACAAGTCCGAATATCGTCACGCCGATCACGTTAAACATAAGGTGGATTACGGCGGTGCGACGCGCGTTCGTACTTGTGCCGACCGATGCGATAAGCGACGTAATACACGTTCCGATATTGCTTCCCAAAATTATGTACAGCCCTTGTTCAAACGACAAAAGCCCTGCAACCGACATCGTAACGACGATACCGCTGACCGCCGACGACGACTGGATAAGCGCGGTGAACAAAATACCGAACAATAACAGCAACGCAGGGTTTGAAACCTTTGTAAGGAACGCGCTGATTTTGTCCGACTTCGCGAAAATATCCATTGAACTTGTCATGACCGAAAGCCCGACGAATATCATACCAAGCCCGGTGATAATGCCGCCGATTTTTTTGACCTTGTCCTTTTTGGTCAGCATTATTATCAATGCGCCGACGCCCGCAAGAGCCGCGAAAATTACCGTAAGGTTGACGTTTGCAAACCCGCCCGCTCCAAGCGCAACGATAAGCGCGGTCGACGTCGTTCCGATATTCGCACCGAAAACAATCGACGCGGCTTGCGTCAGAGTCATCAGCCCGCTGTTGACGAAACCTATCGCCATAACCGTGACCGCCGCGGAACTTTGTACGACAGCCGTCGTCACCGTTCCTATGCCCACTCCGATAAGCTTCTTATTCGATATTTTGGCAAACATTCGCTTGATTTCGTTGCCGGCAACCATTTCAAGGCTGTCGCCCATCAACTTCATTCCGTAAAGGAAGACGCCGATACCGCCAAGCAGGGACAAAAACGCATAAAATATGTCAAGCCAATTCATTTCAATTTCGGTTGGACAAAATTTGCCCGATTCTCTCCATTATAATAATTTACTTTCTATATTATATATAATATGTTGATTTATGTAAAACAGATTAGGTTGTTTTCAACCATAAAATTTTGCGATTCAAAAAAATTTTTTGCGGTTTTCATTCACGTTATGCGACAGTTTTATCATTCATGACAAAATGTTTCCATCATACGGCTTTCATTAAAAATTTTATTATAAACGCCGCAATAAATTATTTTTTCGACTTTTTGTTTTGTTGCTCATTTCGTTTGACATATTTCGCCTTATTCAATATAATAATTGAGCATTGACAAAAACGCTGCTGTGGCTCAGGCGGTAGAGCACATCCTTGGTAAGGATGAGGTCACCAGTTCAAGTCTGGTCAGCAGCTCCACTAAAAAACACGACGAAAACGTCGTGTTTTTTTAATTTGTGCAAAGTTTATTTGCACAAATTTGTGCGATTTATTTCTAAATCGCGCGTGGAGCCTGTCGTCTGCGCTCGATGCCTTTTCTTGCAAGCAATCCCTCATCTTCGCTTGCCGTCTGAAATATCCCGCCAAACTTCACGCCGCTACGGTGTGCCGTTTTTTGTGTGTGTTCCGCACACCGTTGCAAAAACTTTGCAGGCGGGTTCGATTTCGGCGAAAGCGTTGTTTGGTTTGGTTTTTCAACTTGAAGATATCGTGGATTTTCCTTTAATACATCGTCCTTATGGCTTTATCGTTCAGTTTTTGATGATAAACACCGGGAACGGCGGATCGTTCGTCCAATTATAAAAATCGAGTTTCAAGACCTGATATTTCGACGAATCGAGCGTTTTAAGATACGGCAGCAGCGCGTCTCTTTCCTCGTAGCCCGAGTCGCCGCCGTAATAAACGCTCACACACATTAAGCCGCCCTTCTTCAAAAGTCCGAGCCCACCCTCGATTGCTTTTATCGTGGACTCTGCGTGCGTGAAAACGCTGTGATCGCCCGACGGCAGATATCCGAGGTTGAAAACAATGCACGATACGCTGTCACTTTCCGCGTACTTTGTCATATTTTCGTGCGATTCAAGGTGGACGTCCGCCGTTTGTCCGCGGCTTTTCAGAAGGTTTTCGGTGCTGTCCACGGCGTCTTTCTGCACGTCGAAAGAAATAACTTTCCCGCTGTCCCCGACAAGTGAGCATAAAAACGACGTATCGTATCCGCGCCCTGCGGTTGCGTCGATAACGACGTCGCCCGCGCCGACGAATTTCCTTATTGTTTCGTGTACAATGGTCAAAGCATTCATATTTTTATTATATCACATCGTGGCGTTTTGACAATAAATAAGGCCGTCCGAAGACGACCTTTTTAACGTTTTTGAATTATCTTTCTTCCCTGAAATACGAAAGCCCCAGCGATGCAGGCGGCTGCGTCTCGCGTTTATTAAAGAACGAAATAATAATAAGGACGAGAGCGGTTGCAACGTAAGGAATGATTTTTACAAGTTCTTTTTCGGCAAGGCTTACGCCCGTAATATAGTTGGGCATAATGTACAAAAGACCGAAAATGAACGAGCCGATAATACAAAGTCCCGGGCGCCACAATGAGAAGATAACAAGCGCGACCGCAAGCCATCCCATCGCGTCGATAACGTATTCAAGCGATCCGCGCGTGCAGTCAAGAAGGTAAAACGCGCCGCCGATACCGGAAATTGCCGAGCCGATTATGCAGGCAAGGTATTTATATCTGATGACGTTGATACCCGCCGCGTCCGCCGCCGCGGGGTTTTCGCCGACCGCTTTTAAGTTAAGTCCCGTTTTGGTGCGTTTCATAAATATTGCGACAAGCACCGTGATAATTATACCGACGTACACCAAAACACCGTGCGACAAGAACATTTGCGAGAACCCGTCTGTCCCGACTTCGCCGAAGAACGGCGCGGTGAACACTTTGCTGACTTTGTAAAACGTCGTGCCCTCGTTGCTCATCATCGAGCCCCAGAACCCAAGTACGCCCGTGCCGAACGTTGTAATGGTAAGTCCCGTGACGTTCTGATTGCATCGAAGGGTAATCGTAAACAATCCGTAAACGACGCCCATCATTGCGCCGAACAGCATTGCCATAAGAATTGCGACGAAAATAATCCCGCTGTCGGCAAGCCCTGCGTTTCTTGCCAGGTTTGCGCCAAGACAGCCGCCGATTGCGCCAAAGCACATAACGCCGGGGATTCCAAGATTAAGGTGTCCGGATTTTTCGATGATAATTTCGCCGGTCGAGCCGTAAAGGAAAACTATACCGAATTTTATTGCTTGTTTTATCAATGCTACAAACATATTACTTATCCTCCTCTACGACAACTTCCGTTTGTTTTTTCTTTTTGAAGCATGCGGGAATTTTGAAATATTTTTTGTTGAACATTATCTTATAGTTGATAAAGAACTCGCTTGCGATGATAAAGAAGAAGAACACGCCCGCAAGCATCGAGGGGAACGACGCACCGAGACGCGCATACGTTGAAACTTCTGCCGCCCCGTTTTGTACGAACACAACCAAAAACGACGTCAACACCATCGCAAACGGATTGAACTTTGCAAGCCAGGAAATAAGAACGCCCGTAAAGCCTCTGCCGTTGACGGTATATTTGCTGTGCAACTCGTGATTTGTCGCGCTGACAAGAAGAAATCCCGTGATACCTGCGATAATACCGCAAAGAATCAACGTGCGAATGATAACTTTTTTGCTGTTGATGCCGATATAACGCGCCGTGTTTTCGCTTTCGCCGACAACGGTAAGTTCATAGCCGTGTTTGCTGAAACGAAGATAAATGTACATCAGAATCGTAATAACCGCCGCGATGATGATTTTAAGAATAAATTCGTTTCCCGAAATCGGTCCTATAATACCATTTGTGAACGTCAGCGTACCGGTGCCCGTCGACGCAACGCTTTTTATGAAGTATTCCGTAAGACATACCGCAATATAGTTCATCATAAGCGTCAAAAGCGTTTCGTTGGTGTTCCATCTCGCTTTGAAAATTGCAGGAATCATCGACCATAACGCGCCGAATACCATCGCAACGACAAGCGACAGAACAATCGTACCCGCGTCGCTTGATTTGCCGCCCATAAAGTTTATGACGACAGCGCAACCGAGCGCGCCCATAAGGATTTGCCCTTCGCCGCCGATGTTCCAGAATCTCATTTTGAAACACGGAGTGACCGCAAGCGCAACCAACAAAAGCAGTGCCGTTTCATGGAACAGACTCCACACTTTTCTCGGAGTACCGAATGCGCCGCCGAAAAAGTTTTTGAAGAAGAAACTCATGTCTCTTTTCGTGATTGCCGTAGTGATGATCGCGCAGGCAAGGATTGACAATGCAAAAGCGATAAGGCGGATAAGCCACGCTTTTTTCCTGTCCATATCCACACGTTTTACAAGGTGCGCGACGGGTTCGTGAACTGTTTTACGCATTGTGTCCCTCCTTTACTACATCGTCAAATATTTCGACTTTTTCGGGCATACTTGTCATAAGAAGCCCGACTTGCTCTTTCGTGCAGTTTCTTGCGTCGACAATGCCGCTGACTTTGCCGCCGCACAAAACCATGATTCTGTCCGAAAGCGCAAGCAGTACGTCCAGATCTTCGCCGACGAAAATAACGGCAACTCCGTTTTCTTTTTGTTTGTTGAGCAAATTATAAATAACGTAGGACGAGTTGATGTCCAGCCCCCTTACGGGATAAGCCGCCATAAGGACGGTAGGCGCGGACGCGATTTCACGACCGACCAGAACTTTTTGCACGTTTCCGCCCGAAAGTTTTCTGACGGGAGTTTTTACGGAAGGCGTCACGACTTCCAACTCTTCCACGATATTTTCCGCAAGGTCGTGCGGGGTTTTTCTGTCCAAAAACATCGAATGACCTTTGCCGTAAGAACGAAGCATCATATTGTCCGTCAAGTCCATATTGCCGACAAGTCCCATGCCAAGACGGTCCTCGGGAACGAACGAAAGCCTTACGCCCAATTCCCTGATTTGCGTGGGGGATTTCTGCCTCAAATCGACTTCTTTATTGTTGTCTTTGGGATCGAAGTAAGTGACCGTTCCGCCTTCCAGACGTTGAAGTCCCGCGATTGATTCCAGAAGTTCGCGCTGACCGCTGCCCGCGATACCTGCGATGCCCAGAATTTCGCCCGAACGCGCCGTGAACGACACGTTGTCAAGCGCAAGTATTCCTTCGCGGTTTTTGCAAGTGAGTCCGGAAATCGTGAGCCTTTCTTCTACGTCGACGGGGATTGTTCTGTCAATATTAAGTTCGACCTTTTCGCCGACCATCATTTCCGTCAACGAACTTTCGGTTGCGTCTTTCGTATCGACGGTGCCGATATATTCGCCCTTTCTTAAAACGGCGACTCTGTCCGAGATTTCCAGAACTTCGTTGAGTTTGTGCGTAATAATGATAATGGACTTTCCGTCGTCGCGCATTTTCCTTAAAACGTCAAAAAGTTTTTTGGTTTCCTGCGGCGTCAGAACGGCGGTAGGCTCGTCCAGAATAAGGATATCCGCGCCGCGATACAACGTCTTAATAATTTCGACGGTTTGTTTTTCAGAAACGGACATATCGTAAATTTTCTTTTTGACGTTGATATCGAAACCGTACTTATCGACGATTTTTTGTACGATTCCAACGCGATTTCTCGACAAATGGTTGAATTTGATTTTCTTGCCGAGTTTTACAAAAGGAAGTGCCGCGCATTTTAAGGCGCATTTTATTTTTTCGGCAGGTTTGTCGCCAAGCCTGATTTCTTTGACGGGCGAATGCTCGTCATCGGCGTCAACGACAATGCCGTAGTCGTCAAGTTTATCTTTGTATTCTTTCGATTTTTCACGGATACTGAACGGGGGCATCTTTTCGCCAAGAATAACGTTGTCCGCCGCCGTAAAGATGTCAATCAACTTAAAATGCTGATGGATCATTCCGATGTGGTATTTATAAGCGTCCTGCGGAGAACGAATCACGACTTCCTTCCCGTCGATGAAAATTTCACCGCTGTCGGGGAAGTATATGCCCGCAATCATATTCATAAGGGTGGTTTTACCGCTTCCGTTTTCGCCAAGAAGCGACAAAATTTCACCGCGCCTGACGTCCATGCTGACGTCATTGTTCGCAACGACCGCGCCGAACCGTTTAGTAACGTTTCTGAGTTCGATAACGTTGTTTTGTCCCATATAACTCTCCAAAAATAGCGATTATCACGCCGATAAAAAAGGGTTAAGGCGGGACGATTGTCCCGCCGAAATCCTATTCTGTTGTTGTAAATTAGAACTTCTCGTTAAGAAGCGTGATGCCGTCGATACGAACGTCAAAGTAAGGTGCCGAACGATGTTTGGACTCAAAGAAAATGCCGTTTTCAACAACAATCGTATCAGGGGTGAATGCGGCATCGGTGTCAACGTCTGCCATATGGTTCGCATCAAGTTGTTTGCCGTTAACGGTGAAGGTTTTGGTATCGAATACGTGGATTTGGCCTTTCACGAGTTTTTCGCGGACTTCAACGATTTTTTCAACGGTGCCTTCTGCCGCAGCGCCGCCGCCTACGTTCGTGAGAACGACAGAGCCGGTTTTAATGGTGCCGGTCCAGTCTTTTTCAACCGCCGCTTTAACAACGTCATTGTTATTCTTTGCCATTTGGGCGATGATGTGCTTATAGTAAGGCGCCCAGTTGATTCTGGAAGAAACGATGAACGTATCGGGGCAAGCGTCGAAAGTGCTGCCGTTGTAGGATACGTTGGGAACGCCGGCTGCTTCGCAAGCGTTAGGTGCGCCCATGGAGTCAGCGTGTTGGCTGATAAGTTTGCATTTGCCGTTGATAAGAGCGTTTGCCGCGTTGTATTCAGCGGTTTCGTCATACCAGCTGCCGGTAAATTGAACGTCCATCTTGACGGTCGGGCAGACGGATTTTGCGCCAAGGTAGAAAGAGGTGTAGCCGGAGATAACTTCCGCATAGGTGTATGCGCCGACGTAACCTATTTTGGCTTCTTCTGCGGTGAATTTGCCTGCTTTGATCATTTCATTGAGTTTCAAACCTGCGGCAACGCCTGCAAGGAAACGACCTTCGTAAATGGAAGCGAATGCGTTTACATAGTTAGGAAGATTTTCGGTGTGAGCTCTCGTTCCGGTTGCGTGTGCAAACAAAACTTTCTTGCCTTTTTCCGTTTTAGCGGCTTTGATAAGGTGTGCTTCGTGACCGAAAGAGTCTGCGAAAACGATGTTGCAACCTGCGTCGACAAGGTTCATTGCTTCATCATAGCATTTGTCGCTCTCGGGGATACCGGTTTTGATGATGACCTGATCTTCGCGAAGATTAAATGCACGTTGTACTTCTTCCATCGCTACGATGAAGTTTTTGTCGTACGTGCTGTTTTTGTCATGCAAGCAAAGCATACCGATTTTGATGTTCGAAAAGTCGATTCCGCTGTAATCGGGTTCTTCGACATTGTATGCGGGTAAAGTGATTTCCTTTGCATCTTTTTTGCCGTCGTTTTTCTTACATGCGGTAAGACCGACTGCGAGTGCTGCAACCATCGCTACAACAAGGAAAATTGCAAGAATTTTTTTCTTCATTATGAAACCCTCCATATATTTTGCCGTATGGCATTTTTTAACTTAGTTTTTCCTGAAAGTGACGCCGTCGTCCGACATACTTTCGATAATCGCAAGGCTTTCGACGCGTACGCCCTGCTCTCTCAACTCGTCCCCGCCTTTCTGGAAGCCCTTTTCGATGGCAATCGCGCACCCGACAAGAGTCGCACCCGCCTGCCCGATCAATGCGATAAGCCCGCGCAACGCCTCGCCGTGAGCAAGAAAATCGTCGACGATAAGCACGCGGTCGGAAGAATTCAGAAATTCCTTCTCAACCATTATCGTATTTACGTTGCCGTGGGTATAACTTTTGACTTCCGCAGAATAAACGTCCTTTGAAATGTTGGCGGTTTTACTTTTCTTAGCAAAAAGCACCGGGACGTGCAAGTACATAGCTGCGTAGCATGCAATTGCGATTCCCGATGCTTCTAAGGTCAGAATTTTGGTAACTTGGTCGCACTTATAGAGTGAGTAGATTTCTTTGCCGATTTCCTCCATCAAAGTATCATCTATAAGATGATTGAGAAAACCTCCAACTTTTAACACCTCTCCGGGGAAGACTTTACCGTCCCTGAGGATGCGTTCCTCCAAAAGTTTCACTCTGTACCCCAATATAATGTGGTTGGCGTCGGTCAGAAACACTTTATTTTGTGTTTTTTGGCTTTCCGCCACCTGTAAGATAGTGCCATTATAACCAAAACGACAAAATGTGTCAAACGAAAATCGCCACTTTTGAACATTATTTTCAACTTCTTTCAAATTAAAAAATAATAACCATACAAAGGCGACGAAATATAAGGGTTTTTCTGAACTTTTATTCACGTTTCAACCATTTCCCCGCCAACCTTCCATATGCTTGTCTGTCCAATCATTCCGTTTGCTCTCCCGCGCGACCGCATACTCACCCGACCTGTTGCCCGCATGCTCGCCACTCTCGTTTTTCCGCATTTCTCGTTTCCGCTTACTTAATAAATACGCGCGCCCTGCGCGCCGCCCGCGTACATATCTCGCCCGCGCGCTCGCGCGTCGCCCTCGATTATGTCGTTTGTCAGAACGTAGTTCTCATAAGGCGCGAGGTTCACGTTCTGCAATTCCTCGAAGGTGGAAATCGGTTTCGCGTATGCCGCGTAAAGAGTGGTATAATGGCTAAAAATCCGAAAGTAAACATAAACGTGTTTTAGTTCCCTTTTAATTTTTGGTATGGTATAATAATACCAAAATCAATAGCGAATAACGACGAGTTTTAGTTCCCTTTTAATTTTTGGTATGGTATAATCAACAGCCAAATGAACAATCTGCACACTCAGTTTTAGTTCCCTTTTAATTTTTGGTATGGTATAATAAAGTTATGCACTTTACGTTGTGACCTTCTGTTTTAGTTCCCTTTTAATTTTTGGTATGGTATAATTCAATATCGGAATCTCATTTTGTAGATCTGGTTTTAGTTCCCTTTTAATTTTTGGTATGGTATAATCTTTTTAATAAAAAATCGTAAACCAAAAAAGTTTTAGTTCCCTTTTAATTTTTGGTATGGTATAATCTGTATAGTTTTGACACGAAAGATTATAGCGTTTTAGTTCCCTTTTAATTTTTGGTATGGTATAATAATAATTTGATATTATGGGTGGAATTTTGAGTTTTAGTTCCCTTTTAATTTTTGGTATGGTATAATAACTGGCAACGCGACCACAAGGAACTCAAAGTTTTAGTTCCCTTTTAATTTTTGGTATGGTATAATAATTCAAATATAAATATTATACTCAAATAAGTTTTAGTTCCCTTTTAATTTTTGGTATGGTATAATTGCTATCTGTTATTTTATGCTAAAAGTAAGGTTTTAGTTCCCTTTTAATTTTTGGTATGGTATAATGAAGAAACCGCCGAAGCCGTTTTTCATTATGTTTTAGTTCCCTTTTAATTTTTGGTATGGTATAATCAACGCGTGCAAATCTGCGACTTACCGACAGTTTTAGTTCCCTTTTAATTTTTGGTATGGTATAATAACACGGCGACGCATACGGCATTGTTAAGGGTTTTAGTTCCCTTTTAATTTTTGGTATGGTATAATTAAAAGCGTTTGCTATTGCCGCGCTCCGCTGTTTTAGTTCCCTTTTAATTTTTGGTATGGTATAATATTTTTAATTTTCAATGGGACACAATTTTAGTTTTAGTTCCCTTTTAATTTTTGGTATGGTATAATCGATTGCGTACAACGTCTTAAACCGATAAGTTTTAGTTCCCTTTTAATTTTTGGTATGGTATAATAACGTTGACGCCGTCCTGTACGGCAAAAGGGTTTTAGTTCCCTTTTAATTTTTGGTATGGTATAATAAGGCAGCAATCGCGGGCGACCCCGCAGCGGTTTTAGTTCCCTTTTAATTTTTGGTATGGTATAATCGCTTTCAAAAATAACTTGCTTTGCTTGTAGTTTTAGTTCCCTTTTAATTTTTGGTATGGTATAATTCAAGTTGATAAAACAACTGATTTTTTCGGGTTTTAGTTCCCTTTTAATTTTTGGTATGGTATAATCGACATTGCCGCCGAGATCTTCGATCGTTAGTTTTAGTTCCCTTTTAATTTTTGGTATGGTATAATAGGGAACGAGAAAAACTCCTGAAAATCTTAGTGTTTCAGGAGTTTTTTCTGCTTTTTTCATTGTTACTTTTTCGCGAAAAACAAAATTTTGTAATTCCGTTTTCGTCTTTTTCTTGTTTTTTTATAAAAAAGAAAGCTGGAAAAAGTCCACGGACGATTCTTTTACTTTTTTCTTTCCCGTGATTATTTTCATGCTTGCATATTGTTTTTCAGTAACAATCATACACCTGACGGATCCGTCTTTCGGGGCCTCTTTTTCCAGTCTTGCAAAATGCTGTTCCGCATTTTCAACACTGTTGCAAAGCCTTGCGTAAACCGAAAACTGCAACATATAATATCCGTCGTTAAGCAAAAATCTTCGAAACGACGTGGCAAGATATCTTTCTGTTTTTGTGGAAACGGGCAAATCAAAAAATACGATTATTCTCATAAACTTACTCATATCGATGCATGCAAATCGGCAAGATTTTCGGGAGTAATAATTCGCACTTCCCCGACATTAAACAGTTTTTCAGACTTTGCACCACAAGTTCGACGGCATAGGACAATGCGTAAATCTGCCCGTTGATTTCCACGTCCTGATTCATCAATGCAAACAACTGTTTTTTTATTTGTGGCGTTAGTTTTTCTTGCCCGATAAAATTGAAAACAATTATATCGACAATCGGTCGGAACGGCTCGATAATATCGTCGGCAAGATTAAAATTGTTCAATTCGCTTGCGTGATGCACGCCTATACTCGGCTCAAAGCCATACACTGTGAGAGTGCGCGCAATAAGCCCGCGTACGATTGAATACCCGTAGTTTAACGCCAAGTTTATGAAAGAGTCGTCGCGTCTTACGAAATCCTTGCCGAATATTTTTTTGAAATACAAATTTGCGGCAACCGCTTCAAGATTTTTCGCATCGTCGCTGCTTACCGATTTTGCAAGAGAATATAAATCGTCCACAGGCTCGTTTGATGTGAATTCCACACAGGTTGCCTGGTTTTCGATTTTGCGCTTTACGATACTTTGCCACAACTGCTTTTGCAACGGCTTCGGCATGTTCTGTTGCAATTTTAATATCTTTAACGGTCGATAATAACTGTTAAGCGGTAAAATAACACCGTTCGGCAAATGCTTTCCGTCGCAGGTGAACACAACCGTCCCCGCGTCCGAAAGCGTGCTCAGCGCATAACTCGTTATCGTACATTCCGCCGTCTCGATAAGAACGCTGTTCAAATCTTCAACGGGAAAACTATGCTCTTCTTCACCCCTTACAACAAGTTGTCCGTGATTTATCCTGATACTGCAAGGGGTAGATAAAAATAAATTTATGTACCCCATATACACCTCTTATTTATTTTGCTTGTTTTTTCTTTTTTCCGCCCTTTCTTTGTCAGTAAGCATTTTCAGCGGTTGCGGCTGTTTCGGTCTTTTTTTGATTTCCTGAACGTTGCCGAGCACGTCGATCTCGCATTTCGTTATCTTTTTAAGATTTTGAATGCCAACGCTTGGTGCTACATAGCATCCCGTGGTATCCTCAATTTTTATTGCCGCTGTTGATATACAAAAACTTGTAAAATATACATAGCCGTCATTCAGCAAAATACTATTCTTCTTTGCACTAAATTCATTGTTCCTATCTTTTTTAAGTTCGATGCCTTTCTTGCTTTCAATGCGTAATAGGTCGTCCTGATAAATCGACATTTCAAATGTATACGTGTCGTCCATTTCGCGCCATTCGTTTTGCGGTTTTCCCTGTGTAGCTGCTCTTCTTGGCAATTCGCCGCGATACAAATCCGCAACGTAAACGGGCACACCGAAATACTTTCCGTCTTTTGAATACAAATCGACTCGTATCATCCCGTCGTTTTTGACAATACCCTTGTTCTTTTCCAGAAGCATTCCGCCGCCTGTATACGTTTCATACGTTTTTACGGTACGGACAATATTGCCTTGTCCGCTGTTGCACGGTTTTCTTATCGGCGTTGCAAACGCTTTTTTCGCGTCTCCGTCAAATTCGACAAGTCGCTGTTTTAAGGCGTTGTACAAAGCAACATCGCCCTCGGGTTGAAAATAGCCGTTTATTTCTCCGTTTTTATCCAGTTTAAGGTTTGCAAGCGCAGTCCTTTTTACGATAACGTTATTACCGTCGCAAACCGTCGGATATTTATTATCCGCATATTTCGAGCTGAAAACGGTTGCTTCGTTGATGCATCCTTTTGCCTTGCGGCTTGTCATGCGACTTACGACAAAAGGCTTTGCGTTCATCAAATAATTCTCGTTAAAACCGAGCAATCGCAATTTGTTTTGCATTAAGACCGGCTCGTCCATAACGCGCGCGTCGAGTTCGTTGATAAATTCTTTGTAAGGATAAGGCAAAACCAAATGACTATTTTTGTCGTAATAATCGGAATCGCAAATCTCGCCGTCTTCAAGAACGTATTGCCCGTTACGCATTTTACGACTTTCCTTAATCTGATTGTATCTTTCGATTTTGTTTTTCGTTTTCGGCGTGACGCACGCAATAATCGCCGCGTCGACGGCATGGTGCTTGTCGCCGTCCTCACGAATCTTCTGTACACCCCAGAATCTGCGAAGATACGACGTAATAGCACCCTTGACTGTTTCAACTCTTCCGTACTTATCTTTTGACTTTTCGTCAAATAATAAATAATCTTTTATAAGATTTGCAAGCATTCTCGAAGCATATCGGGTATCGTTCAACGCGCGGTTTTTCCATTCCGATTCGTTAATCTCTTTCTTTTGCAAAAATTCAAGTTTCTTTCTGTTGCGTTTCTGATAAACCGCCTTCCAGAATGCAAGAACTTCATCGTAATCTCTACCGATTCTTTCAAAATATTCGACAGGCGTGGAATTCCGTTTGTTTTGGTTTTCCCGTTTCAACACAAGGACCTTGTTGTTGAAACTGTCGTCAAACGATCTGCTGTACGGGATAATATGGTCAATTTCATAATATCCGTCTTCAAACAAATGATTGATATCCAGCGTTTCCATAGAATACGCGCACTTATGGTCTTGTTCTTCATACAGTTTGTATTTCAAAACGTTGGTTGAGTTTGGCATTGCGTTTAACTTTGCAATATTTTCGCGAATCGCTTCATTTTTCGCGGCACGCGCGTCGTTTTCTTTTTTCAATTTATCGCGTTCGTCTTTCGTCATCGACATATCTCTTGCAAGTTCGATATTGATTGCATAGGGACTGCCATACTGTCTTATTACCGCGTCGATTACCTTTACGGTTTGCGAAAGAGCACGTTTTACAACGGGCGACGTTACGCCTCCGATTGCGTCGTAAACTTCTTTTGTCCCGAGAAACTTTTGCTTTTCAAAATTATGTTCGGAATGATTGTGCCCCGCCTTTTGCATTGCATCGCTGTAAACCATGCCTTCTTCGAGATACGGCAAAATTTCCCTTAACACGTGAAGCGACAAATGACCGTATCCCTTCATATCTATTTTGGAAAGCTTTTCAATCGTTTCTTCGTCAAGTCTTCCGCCGATTATCCTGCTTTCGGCAATGGCATTGCGGAACATGTTTTCGCTTTTGTATTTCGTGCAGATTTCGGCGATTTCGTCAATGAGTTCAACATCGCTTTTAAGATTGTCATTTAACGCCTTTACGATTTTATTACTGTTTTTTGCAGTAATAAAACCGCCTTTATCTTCGCAAGCTAACGAATCGACAACGTCGTTTATCTCAACGACGTCGCTTTTTGACTCCCCTTCGTTTTTCTTCTTACTCTGTTTCTTTTTCTCGCTGTAATTAAGCGTGCTGAAACGATAATCGTCGTCAAGTTTGATCGCCTTTCTAAACGCTTTGTAACTAACTTTATCCACTTTTTTTGCAAGTTCGACGGCGATTTGTCTTTCCTCGTTGCTAAGGCGCCTTCTGTCACCCCCGCATATTATCGAAAGGTTGTTGATTTTTTGATAAATCGTTGCCCATTCGCTCGTATATGTCCCTTTTGCCGCCACGTCTTCGTCACGATATATCTCACACTTTTTCACGTCGTGACTTCCCGTGTACTGACTTCCTTTCCCCGGACCTTCGTCAAAATTCCTTTGCGAAAGGAATATATCAAGATATTTCTCTTTGTTTTTATCGGTCGCAAAATTGTTGCCGAATTCTTTTTGCTTTTCGAACAAAAGTTCGATTTCCTTCACGAGAATATCCCGCGATACGCACATCGAATAATCGCCGCCTTTATTATGGACGGGCTTCCCTTCCATTAAATACTTTTTATAAAGTTGTTCGCCGCGGGTTCGCATACCGCTCTCTCTCATTTCTTCTTCGCTTTTTCGAATACTGCCTAAAAGTTTTCCTTCGTCGCTGTCTTTTGCGCCTTCCCTTTTATTGCTTTTAAAACCGCGATGCCGAGCAATCGAATATAAAACGCGCGCAAATTCCGCCTCGGTCAAATTTTTGTCCAAAGCGTCCGAACGAAGTTTGACAACGTCAAGATTCTTATATTCGTCTTTTAAACAAATTAAATCATCCTGCGTTTCAAATAATTCAATTCCGTTTTCGGAGAAAAGTTTTCTGATTCTTTCGAGCCTGAAAGATTTTCGTCTGATGCGACGGCGCAGTCCCCTTGCGTTTCGCCTGGGTTCCGCAAGCGACGCACCTGTTTGAGGGTGTTCCGCCGCGTCAAATATGCGCGAATTAAGAGCATTGATTTGAATAGGTTCGCCGTTTTCGTCACATTCGAGCACGCACCAACCTACCGATTTGATACCTACGTCAAGTCCGAGTCTGTACATATTTCCTCCTTATTATAAAAGATATCCCTTGATGAAAAACATCAAGGGATAGAGCTTTTCGGGATTTTCCCTTAGAAAACCCTTGTTTTAGAAACCTTTAATTTTTGGTATGGTATAAAGGTTAATTATATTTTAACATACGCACCTTAGCTTGTCAACTTAAAGTTCCATTGTTGTCAGATGCGGCAGAAGCCGTCGGGGGTGACGATTATTTCGCCGGTCTGAACGGCGGCGCTCAAAGCGGCGTCAACCCATTCCACGGCGGATTTCGTGCGTTTCGCGACGTTGAACAGTTTGAAAACTTCCTTATTAAGGTCGTCCTTTTCGATATAGACGGTCGCTTCGATCGCGCATTTTGCGGCGGCGACGATCTCGTCGGGATGAACCTTTGTCAAATCGCGGGTAACGCGCGCGTCGCTCGGGCGGAAAGTCGAAACGGGCTTATCGACGTAAAAGACTTTGCCAGAATATTCCTGCCGTTGCGCCTCGTATGACGAAACGTATCTTGAAATTTGCGCGATGGCTTTTTTGGCGGTTTTCGGCACGCAGAACGCCGCGGCGATTTTATCGATAAGACAGTTTTCTTCAATCGGCGACTCGACCTCGATAACGGTGCGGATTTTATTCATAATCGCTTCTTCGTTGACGAAATTCAGGACGTATTCCGCCCCGGCGCGCGCCAGCGGTTTGATATAAGCCGTCTTATAAGTTTTTCTGTATTTTTGCAGCGCGTCGCGGACGGTTTTTTTGGAAACGACCTTCTTTTCGGTGAGCGTCGCGACGACTTCCTTGATTTTATTGATTTCGCGTTTCTGGTTGTTGAAGTAGTTTATCGTCCAAAGGTTATAGACGTTCCAGCCGAGTTTTTTCAGGATTCTCGTCTGCATGGTCATGCGGTCTTTTGCGGACGGGATTTTTGCCGAGTACTCGCTGTCCGCGATGATTGCGAGAATATACTTGTTCTTGTCGCGGGGATCAACGACGGCGACGTCGATTTTGAAGTCGGACACGCCGACGTTCGCGTCGCACAACAGCCCGCGGTCTTTCAGGTCTTTCGCGACGTTTTCGCCGATACCCTTCGACTCCACCCTGACGTCCTTTGCCGCAATCGAAAGCATCTCGGGACCGCGTTCGGCGTATTCGAGGAAGGCTTTCAACGCTTTGACGCCCACGCTGTCGGTACGGTTAAGGTCAATCATATTCCCCGTTACGGAACTGAAAACAATCATCTCGCTCCTTGCGCGGGTAACCGCAACGTTAAGTCGTTTATAACCGCCCTGCTGGTTTATAGGACCGAAATTCAACGATAATCTGCCCGTTGCGTCGGGACCGTATCCGACGCTGAACAAAATCAGGTCGCGCTCGTCGCCCTGAACGTTTTCAAGGTTCTTCACGAAAACAGGCTCGTCCACGTCGTACGCCACGTCGTCGAGACCTTCCTTGTGAATCTCGTGTTGCAGCTTATCTTCGATGTAATTCTGTTGCGCCGTATTGAACGTAACTATGCCGATCGAGCGGTTTCGTTCCTGCGGATTTTTAAGCCTTGCCACGACTTCTTTCACAAGCGCGTCGCCTTCTTTTTTGTTGCATTTGCTGCCACCCCTTTCGTAAACGCCGTCGACATAGGCAAGTTTTACTTTGCCTTTCAACTCGTTCGGAGACGGGAAAGTGAGCAACTTATTGTCGTAAAACATACTGTTGGAAAACGCGATAAGGCTTTCGTGATTGCTGCGGTAATGCCACAAAAGATGACGTTCGGGCATGCCGATTGCAAGGCAGTCGTCAAGGACGCTTTCAAGGTCTTCGACTTCGAAGTGCTGTTCGTCGCGATAATCGGTGCGGAAGAACATCGTGGGCGGAAGCTGCTTCGGATCGCCGACAACGATGACGTTTTTACCGCGCGCGATTGCGCCTACCGCCTCGCACGTTGGCATCTGCGACGCCTCGTCAAAGACGACAAGGTCGAATTTTTCCTTTTCGATATCGAGATATTGTGCAACCGACACCGGACTCATCAGAAGGCACGGGCAAGTCGCACGAAGTATTTCGGGAATTTGCGAAAACAGCGCGCGTATCGTCGTGCCCTGCATATTCGTTTTTTCGGCGCGATACAGTAAAACCCTTTCCAGGTTATGTTCGCCCGAAGTATCGGTGCGCGGAAGTTTCGACACGAGCCTTAAATACAACTCCGACCTTGTGAGTTTTTCGTATTCGTCGGACAGCGCGCGGAAACGTTGCATCGTTTCTTCAAGCGACAGCCCCGAGAACCTGCAAAGCACGTCGTCAAGGTAAAGTTCGCTCCTGACAAAATTGAAATACACGCATTTTTTGAAACTTCTCAGCACGTCTTCGGCGGTGATTTCGCCGTTAAACAGCGGTTCCAGCACGAAATCGAAGCCTTCTTGTCCGCAACGTTCCACGACGCTCTGGTATCTGCACCAACTCGGGATATAGTCCATATTCTTTTCGATACTCGAAATGCGGTCGATAGTGCTGTTGATTTCTTCGCGCGGGTCTTTTTTGACGATGCAAAAGAGATTTTCGAATGCGGTTTTCGCCTTTTGTTCGGTTTCGTAAGCGCGCATATAGTATTCCATAAGGACGTGCGGCTTATTTTTCGTCAATCGACGGCAGGTTTCGTTAAAAAGATTGAAGTCGCAATCGGCGTACAGTGCGCGTGCGGCGTCGTAAAGCGCGGACACCGTCGCGATTTTGTCGTCAAGACCCCTATCGTTTTCGGTTGTGGCGAAAAGCGAGGCGACTTCCGCGCGGCGTTTTTTGACGGTTTCTTTGGTTTCCGCAATGATAAGCAGGAATTCCAGAAATTCGCGGCGGTCGTTTTTGTCGACGGAAGAGAGCGCCTTTTTCACCGACTTTGGCAAAAACGAGCTTTTTTGCATTGCTTCTTTGACCTCGGCGGGCGCGACGTTTTCGGGATACTTTCCGTACTTATTCTCGTATTCTTTCGTGATAAGCCCGTCGCGACGAGCCGCTTCGAGATACGATTCCACAAGCCCTTTCGCGTTTTCGACGGCGCAGGCGTTTTCAAAATATTTTGCGATTTTTTCGTCTGACGTGAGTTTGTCCGACAGGAAATACAACGCCTTCAACTTTTCGCCGGTGAGCGAAATCGTGCGCATATTGATTAAGGTTTGAAGTTCGCGCGCGTAAGTTTTCAGATGTCTGAGTTCCAACTGGTAAATATCGAGCACGCTTTCGGCTTCTTCGCGCCAGGCGTCGGTGTAATCGAATTTTCCGATGTACCGAAACGGCGACTTTTCGATATCGCCGCATTCTTTCGCGCGGATTGCAAGTTCCGTCAGAATATCAAGGTATCTGTTAAATGACGACGCCGTCAGTTTTTCGTAAAACAACCCGTCGATTCGTAAGCAATCGGGAGCGTCCGAATTGTCAAGATAAGCCATCATCGCCTCGTACAGCGAGAAACCGAGATAACGCTTTCTGTGCATTGCGTCGATTTCGCCCTGCAACTTGTCGATGCACTCCTTGATTTCATTCGCTTTTTCTTCAAAGTCGATGTCGGAAGCGGCAGAACCAAGGTTTAACGTGTTGATTATTTTCGATAAAATATCGGTTTTGTGCGTTTTGTCGGAATGAAGTTCCAGGCAGAAATCACCCGCGCCGCAGTCGACAAGGCGTTTATAAACCACGTTCAACGCCGCCATTTTTTCAGCGACGAACAGCACGCGCCTGCCGCGCACGATGTTGTTGACGATGATATTCGTTATCGTTTGCGACTTGCCTGTGCCGGGCGGTCCGTGCAGCACGAACGAGCCGTTCAGACTTGCTTTTATCGCCTGATATTGCGAGCTGTCCGCGCTTATCGGCAGCAACATTCTGTCCGTCCCGAAGTACGCTTCGTCCGAGTTTGCGGTGTCGGTCGGGGTTTCGTTTTTCAGCCCGGCGTCCACCGAGTTCGAGATCATAGAACGGATAAGCGGCGACTCCTTGAACTTGTCGATATTATAGCGCACGTCGTGCCACATGAGATAATTCGTGAACGACAAAACGTTCAGATAAACGTTGTCGATAATTTCCCATCCGGGTTTATCGGCAATTTCTTTTTTGACGCGCGCGATGACCGCGAGTATGCTTTTCGCATCGGACAGTTCCACTGCGGAAAGCCCACGCATATCGAGGCGGAATTCCTGATACAAAAATTCCAGCAAAGTATTGTTTATCTGCGCCCCGTCAACGTCGAAAGTTATCGAAAATACGGGCAGAGATATGCCCTTTTTGTCAATCGACACCGGATAAAGAATAAGCGGCGCGTATTTGAATTTTTCGTTTTCAGACTCTCTCCACTTCAAAAAGCCGCACGCCACGTACAAACTTGCGGTGCCCGACTCTTCTTCGATGGTTTTTTCCTTGCGATAAAGATTGAGCAGCGTTTTGTTTTGCTCTTTTTCCGAAAACACGGTCGAAAGTCTTTTGTTTTTGTATTCGTACAAAAGGTATTCCGACAGCGGTTTCAGCGGCGCGGGGTTGTCGAAAGACGGATTCAGCCTTGCGTCGCCGTCGGGCACGTCTTTGGGGTGCGCCGTGAGCGTATACGGTTTATCGTGTGTGACGTTTTCGACAAAGGTTTCGATTGACGCGGTGAGAATTTTCACGGCGGTATTCGACACCCTGAAATTCAAAAGCGAATTGCGAAGATCGAGTTCCAGCAAGCGGCGTTCCCACTGTTTTTCGCGGGTGAACAGACTTTCGCCGCCGATGTTTTCGCCGTATTCTTTGATTTTCGGCGGAGCGGCTTGTTTATAATCGTCGCTTTCGACAAGGTCGTATCCGCCCTCCGTTTTCACGCGGACGGACTGCGGCAGTATGCCCATGATACGCGCGCGTTTTATATCGACCGCAAAATCGACGGTCGGCGATTTTTTAAGAAACGATACGGCGTTTTTCTCGCACTTTTCAAAACTTTCGCCCTTGAAAATGCCCGAAATGTCGATAAGCGTCGCTTCACCGACGCCCGGCGCCGCTTTTTTCGCGACGTAAGACATATCGTCGAACACGTCTTCCGCCATACATTCTTCGGTAAGGAAGCACGCGACGTACCAGCTGTTGTCCGATTTCGCAACGACGGGATTGTATCCCGCGCTTTCGATCACCGACGCGAAAATCAGCGCAAGTTCCATCGGCGTTGCGACCTTGTCCGAAAGTATTTCCGAAAAATCGGACACGATGACGCTGTCCGCCGTCGTTTTCTTGCCCATAAGGAATCCACAGTCGCAAAGTACCGCATACGTCGCGGCGCAGAGATTTCGCACTTTGTTTTTCGACGCGTTCGCATAGCCCGTGCCGGTAACGTCCTTAAAACCCCATTCCGCAATCTTTTTGTGCGCGAGGTTTAAAAGTCTGTTGACGTCGGGCGTGCGGCGGACGAAAGTCGCGATACTTTCGGGTTTATCGACGTTGCACTCGTCAAAGGCAAGCACCGTTACCCTTTCCGTCGCTTCTTCCAGGACGACGCCGTCCTTCAATACCTGCACCGTTATTTCGCCGTCGTGCTTTCTGTTTTGCGCCACCATATAAAGGGGCGACAGTTTCGCGATGCCGTCGAATCTGAGATTTGCGCGGGCGGGAAACACCGCCTGAATTTCGGAAACGGGCAGCAAAAAATCGGGCTTTGACGACACGCTGATTTCGATATTTTCGCAGTCGAAGTCGGACGCGTTTCTGACGTAAAGCCTTTTGACGGGGGATATCCCGTTTTGCACCTGATAATAACTTATCACGGACGAACATAATAAGCTGATTTCGAATTCGCTCATAGACACCTCTTTATTTATCGATATTTTACCATACCGCGCGAAATATTTCAACTAAAAATAAATGCGGATTTACTTTAATACACAAGCGGCAGTTTGTAAAAATAGTCTAAATCGTCATTTAACGTGTCTTTTTTGAACAATTAACGCCTTGTTTTGCAATGTGCCGAAATACACCTTATCCGCGCCGTTTTGCAGAACGGGGTTATTTCGTTGCAAAAACGCACGCTTATCGCAGGGTTTTAATATGTTTTTGTGAAATTGAGATATTTTGGAAAATATTACAATTTTTTTTGCGCGCTCGTTAAAAATTTATCGCATCGGTTGATTTTTGTCGCTAGTTATTGTAATATAGTTTTGTTACTATTAAATTATTATGTGCTAGGAGGCATATTATGGATTCAAAATACGAAAGCCTGTTTACGCCGTGGAAAATCAAGAATTGCGAAATCAAAAACCGCATTGTAATGACTTCTATGGGCGGTACGTCAATCTTCGGCTGGATGGAGCCCAACCACTTTGACAAGGAAGCCGCAAACTTCTTGCTTGAACGCGCAAAGAACAACGTCGGTCTTATCCTTCCCGGCATCGCGCCCATCAGGGATATCCTTCTCGGGAAATGGCTTTATCAAGGCAAAGGAAAGTTTAATAAGCTCAAAGAATTTATGGACGAGTTCCATAAAACGGGCGCAAAAATGTTCGTACAGCTTACGGCAGGCTTCGGCAGGTCGCTGGCAATCAACGACATTATGGTAAAGGCGTTACACAACAAAGCCCTTGCAACCGTCCTGAAACCCGCCCTTGACGTAAGTTACCTTACCGCAAGCGCAAGCGCAACCCCCAACAGATGGCAAGAATCCTGCATCTCTCGCCCCCTTACGCAAAAAGAAATCCACAAAATGGTCGAGGCTTTCGCAAAAACCGCGAAACTCTGCATGGACGCGGGCGTCGACGGCGTTGAAATCCACGCCGTTCACGAAGGCTACCTTCTTGACCAGTTCACGATGAAATACACCAACCAAAGGACGGACGAATACGGCGGATCGTTTGAAAACAGATACCGCTTCCCCGTCGAAATCGTCAAAGCCATCAAAAAGGCGTGCGGCGACGACTTCCCCGTTTCTTTGAGATATTCCGTCGTTTCCAAAACCAAAGGATTCGGCAAAGGCGCGCTTCCCGGCGAAGACTACGTTGAGGTCGGCCGCGATATGGAAGAAAGCGAAAGAGCCGCAAAATATCTCCAGGACGCCGGCTACGATATGCTCAACTGCGACAACGGCACCTACGACGCCTGGTACTGGGCTCACCCCGGTCCCTATATGCCGCAAAACTGCAACCTCGAAGACGTCGCTCACATCAAAAAATTCGTTGACATTCCCGTTGTGTGCGCCGGCCGTATGGAACCCGACGTTGGCGCGGAAGCAATCGCCGAAGGCAAAATCGACGGTTTGGGCGTTGCTCGTCAGTTCCTTACCGATCCCGCATGGGTAACCAAACTTATGAACGACGATATCGCGTCGATTCACCCCTGCATCTGCTGCCACAACGCCTGCTTCAATATGGCGTCCTATAAAGGCGACGACGGACAACTCGTCGGCAACGACCAAACCCTTGCGGACAACGCCGGTATGGCTCGCTGCGCCCTTAACCCGCAGACGATGCAAAGCAAAAAATACAAAATCGTCAAAGCCGCTTGTCCCAAGAAAATCGCAGTTATCGGCGGCGGTATCGGCGGTATGGAAGTCGCGCGCGTCGCAACTCTGCGCGGACATAAGGTTACGATTTACGAAAAGTCGAATGTTCTCGGCGGCGTATTCATCGCTGCCGCTGCGCCTTCGTTCAAGGAGAAAGACCGCGACCTTATCAAATGGTACGAAAAGGAAATCAAAGACCTTAATATCGAAGTAAAATTCAACACCGAGGTCAAACCCGAAGACATCGCGAAGCTCGGCGCGGACGAAGTCGTCGTCGCAACGGGCAGCAAGGCAAGAAAACTTCGCGTTCCCGGTGCGGAAAAAGGCATCGAAGCGTGCGAATATCTGCTTGGCACCAAAGAAGTCGGCAACAAAGTCATCGTCATCGGCGGCGGCTTGTCCGGTTGCGAAATCGCCCTTGACCTTTACAACAAAGGCAAGACTCCCGTCATCGTCGAAATGAAAAACGACCTTGTCGCAATGAGAGGCGTCTGCCTTGCGAACACTTCGTATCTCCGCGACTTCTTCGCGCTTAACAAAGTCGACGTACGTCTGAACACCAGTCTTGTCGAGATCACCGACAAAGGCGTCAAGGTCAAAGACCTTAAAACCGGTAAGGAGTCGGAAATCGCAGGCGACAGCGTGATTATGTCTGTCGGCTATATTCCCACCCCCGTCGCAAAAGACGGCGTGAAACTTGTCGGCGACTGCAACGGAATCGGCAACCTGCGCACGGTTATCTGGCGCGCATGGGACGTAGCGATGAAACTGTAATCGAAAATCTTCCAAAAAAGGACGCTGTCGTTTGACAGCGTCCTTTCTTTTTGTTTTATTAACCTTATAAATACGAAAGACGTTTATTCGCCTTCCTTTTGCAGCGCGGCTTCGATAAATCCTTTGAACAATGGATGCACGCGGTTGGGGCGCGACTTGAATTCGGGATGGAATTGCACGCCGACGTAGAAAGGACGGTCTGTAAGTTCCACCGTTTCGACAAGGCGACCGTCGGGAGAAAGCCCCGAAAGAGTAAGCCCGTTTTTCGTCAGAATCTCGCGATAATCGTTGTTAAACTCATAGCGATGGCGATGGCGTTCGGAAATTTCAAGCGTGCCGTAGCAGCGTTGCATCGTCGTATTTTCTTTTATCACGCAAGGATACGCGCCAAGTCTTAACGTGCCGCCCTTGTCGATATCGTCGCTTTGTCCGGGCATAAAGTTGATGACTTTGTTTTTGCACAGCTCGTCGAACTCGCCGGAGTGCGCGTCCCTGATTCCTGCGACGTTTCTTGCGTACTCGATAACGGCGATTTGCATACCGAGGCAGATTCCGAAGTACGGCACGTTGTTTTCGCGCGCGTATTTCGCCGCAAGGATCATGCCTTCGATGCCGCGACTTCCAAAACCGCCCGGCACGATAATTCCGTCAAGACCGCTTAAAATTTCGTCCGCGGAATCAGGCGTTATCGTTTCGGAATCGATCCATTTTATGTCGACTTTCGCACCGAGGAAATATCCCGCGTGTCTTAACGCTTCCGCAACGGAAAGGTATGCGTCGTGAAGTTGCACGTACTTTCCGACAAGACCGATAGTAACGTGTTTTTTCGCCGTTTTGATATCTTTAACCATCTGTTTCCAATCGTTAAGATCGGGTTCTGCAACATTGTCGATATGCAACTCTCTTAAAACGACCGACGAAAAGTTGGATTTTTCAAGCATAAGCGGCGCTTCGTACAAGCACGGCAGCGTGATGTTTTCAATGACGCAATCGGGCTTTACGTTGCAGAACAAAGCAATCTTTTTGAATATGGATTCTTCCAGCGGTTCGTCCGCGCGAAGCACGATGACGTCGGGGCGGATTCCCATACCTTGCAGTTCTTTTACGGAGTGTTGCGTGGGTTTCGATTTATGCTCGTCCGAGCCTCTCAGAAACGGCACGAGAGTCACGTGAATGTACAGGCTGTTTTCGGTCCCGACTTCGATACCGACCTGACGAATCGCCTCGATGAAAGGCTGCGACTCGATATCGCCGATCGTGCCGCCGATTTCGGTGATGACGACGTCGGCGTCGATTTCTTTGCCGACGTGATAAATAAACTCTTTTATTTCGTTCGTGACGTGAGGAATAATTTGTACGGTTGAGCCGAGATACTCGCCTCTTCTTTCTTTGTTGAGGACGTTCCAGAAAACCTTGCCCGTCGTGAGATTTGAATATTTATTAAGGTTTTCGTCGATAAATCTTTCGTAGTGTCCAAGGTCGAGGTCGGTTTCGCAGCCGTCTTCGGTGACGTAAACTTCGCCGTGCTGATACGGGCTCATCGTGCCGGGATCGACGTTGATATACGGGTCGAGTTTCTGCGCGATGACTTTGAGTCCTCTTGCCTTCAAAAGTCTGCCGAGCGACGCTGCCGTAATGCCCTTGCCGAGCCCCGATACGACGCCCCCGGTTACAAAAATGTACTTTGTCATAAAATCATTCCTCCGCTTTTTATTTATAGGTAGATAAAATATTTTCCGCAATGACGCGTTTCGTGACGCACCTGTCCATTGCCTGTTTTTCGATATAGCGGTGCGCTTCTTGTTCGGTCATTTTAAGCTGTTCGATCAAAAACCATTTCGCCTTGTTCACGACGCGGATATCTTCCATTCTTTCCTCGGCAAAAGATTTCTTGATTTCAATCCGGCGAAGCCGTTCCCGCGTGGCGCACATAAGTTCGACGACCTCTTCGGTGAGTTCGGGCGACGTGGGTTTCGGCAACGTCAACACCCCGTGCGGCGCAAGAACGGACGATAATTCCGAAAAATTCTCCGCGCGGGTAAACAATAATACGCAAACGCCGTCCGTTTCCGAAACGTCCAGCGCAAGGCTTATGCCGAAGTCGTCGGGAAGCGGCGTATTGATAATCACGATATCAGGTTTTTCTTTGGAAATCACCCGCCGCGCGCTTTTGGCGTCGCGATAAACGCTTATGGGGCTGAAACGATTTTTCGGGAGAAGAGGCAACATCGCGCCGTTAAACTTTTCCGACGACGATACGAGTGCAACTTTGTATACTCGTTCCGAAGAACTTTGTTTCTCGCCTTTTGTCTCCATACGTTACCCGCGGGTAAAACTTTTATTTTCGCTTAACCGCGAAAATGCTTTTTCAATAAAAAAAGCGTCCATTCGACATGGGTTTTTCCCCTTGTGAATGAACGTCTTTGCTCAACGATGTTGAATTATAGCACCCGGAATATTTATTTGTCAATAAAAATAAAAGCGGAAAATCAATAAAAAAATCACTTGACAAAAAAAATTTGCGGTCTTATAATCCTGCAATATAAAGGCAACGGCGTCTTACGGTTTTTGCAACCGTTCGACGCTCTTTTTTTGATTTTTCGGGCAACGACGTCCAATGCGGGCGTCGTTGTCTTTTTTTTAAGGAGTATAGTATATGAATACCATTACGAATGAATTCGCAAGCCTTGTATTCGACGACAAGGTGATGAAGGAAACTCTGTCCGACGACGTTTACGCCGCCCTCAAAAAAACTATCGACGAAGGCGAAAATCTCTCCTTCGACGTCGCAAACGCGGTTGCCGTCGCAATGAAAGACTGGGCAGTCGAAAAAGGCGCGACGCATTTCACGCACTGGTTCCAGCCGCTTACCGGCATTACCGCCGAAAAACACGACGGATTTATCGCCCCGTCGCCCGACGGCAGAGTCATCATGGAGTTTTCGGGCAAGGAACTTATTAAAGGCGAACCCGACGCGTCGTCGTTCCCGTCCGGCGGACTTCGCGCGACTTTCGAGGCGCGCGGCTACACAGCGTGGGATCCGACGTCCTATGCATTCATTAAGGACAAAACCCTTTGCATTCCGACGGCGTTCTGCTCCTACGGCGGCGAGGCTCTGGACAAAAAAACGCCGCTCCTTCGCTCAATGGAAGCGCTTGACAAACAGGCTCTTCGGGTTTTGAAACTTTTCGGAAACGACGCGAAATACGTCCGTACGTCCGTCGGCCCCGAGCAGGAGTACTTCCTTGTCGATAAGGATTTGTATGCAAAACGCAAGGATTTGATTTTCACCGGGCGCACCCTTTTCGGCGCGAAACCCCCGAAAGGTCAGGAACTCGACGACCATTATTTCGGCGCGATCAAACCGCGCGTCAAGGAGTTTATGGCAGATCTCGATGACGAACTTTGGAAACTCGGCGTTCTTGCAAAAACCGAGCATAACGAAGTCGCCCCCGCCCAGCACGAACTTGCGCCGATTTATTCCACAACCAACGTCGCAACCGACCACAACCAACTCACGATGGAGATAATGCAAAAGATTGCGTTGAAACACGGTCTTGTGTGTTTGTTGCACGAAAAGCCCTTTAACGGCGTGAACGGAAGCGGTAAACACAATAACTGGTCATTATCCACCGACAAAGGAGTCAATCTTCTCACGCCCGGCGAAACGCCTTACGAGAACGCGCAGTTTTTATTGTTCCTATCCGCGGTAATTAAAGCGGTGGACGATTATCAGGATTTGTTGCGCCTGTCCGTCGCGTCCGCAGGCAACGATCACCGCCTCGGCGCAAACGAAGCTCCGCCCGCCGTCGTATCTATTTTTCTGGGTGACGAACTCACGGCGATTCTTGACGCAATCGAAAACGATTCCCCTTATTCCGCCTCGCAAAAAACCACGATGAAAACCGGCGTGCACGCGCTGCCGAAATTCCCGCGCGACACCACCGACAGAAACCGTACGTCGCCGTTTGCGTTCACGGGGAACAAGTTTGAATTCCGTATGCCCGGCTCGCAACAAAGCATCGCCGACTGCAACGTTATGCTCAACACCGCGGTTGCAGAATCGTTAAAACAATTTGCAGACGTCCTTGAATCCGCCGACGACTTTGAAACCGCGTTGCACGAACTCGTCAAGAGTACGGTGCGCGACCATAAACGCATCATCTTCAACGGCAACGGATACGATGAAAAATGGATAAAAGAAGCCACCGAAAAGCGCGGACTTCTGAACCTTCGCACTACCCCCGACGCGCTGCCCGCCGTACTTAATAAGAAAAACGTCGACCTCCTGACGTCGCACGACGTAATGTCGCTTGCCGAGATTAAATCGCGCTACGAAATCACGCTTGAAAACTACTGCAAAACCGTCAATATCGAAGGGCTTACGATGATCGATATGGCGCGAAAAGAGATTTTGCCCGCCGTCGAAAGTTACGTCAAAGATTTGTCGGAAACACTGGTCGCGAAAACCGCCGTGCTGCCCACGGTATCCGCAAAGTACGAGCACACGCTCATTGAAAAACTTTCGGTCATTGTTGAAGAAATCGACGCCGCCGCGTCAAGCCTCGAATCGTCGCTTATCGAGTACAAGACAATCACCGACGTGACTAAATCGGCTGCGCTTATCCGCGACGTTATCCTTCAAAAAATGGCGGAACTCCGCATTGTCGCAGACGAGGCGGAAACGCTCACCGCAGAAAAATACTGGCCGTTCCCGACGTACGACAAACTTTTGTTCGGCGTATAATTCAAAACCGCAAACAGTCAATACTCACCGCATAAAAAAGCGTCCGCACGGACGCTTTTCGTTTATTCTTCCAAAGAAGCAAGGTATTCTTTCGCCGCCTCGTTTCCGAGTTCCGCCGATTCGCAAAACAGCCGTTTTCGGTTATGAACAAGTTTTTATTATTATCTGTTGGCACCATAATAAAAAATACGTCCCGTTTGTGGGACGTATCGTTGTATTTTTGCAATTTATTTTATTGTAAGAACGCTCAGTACTTCAAAGCTCGAATCTTTTTCCCACATCACTTTGTTCACCTCTTCATTGTTTACATAGACGGGGAAATTGAACTCGATGGACTTCAACGGTATCTTTGATTCCTCGTCGTTTGGATAGATTTGAACCTCTTTTATGAGATATGACACCAAATCCCGTCGTTCTTCCTCTGTCATTATATCATAGAATGCTCCGAAAGTCTTTAACATTTCATAGATATTTTCTACCGTCACTCGTTCTTTTTCGATAGACTCCTTTCGCAAATAGGCATCGTCAAGACAAGATTCAATTTCACTGATTGTATCATACAATGAATCAAGCCGTTTCGTCATATCTGCGATCTTTCTTTCGCGATGAGTTGCTTCCATCGACATCGTGTCGATTTCGTGTTCCAACCGAGTTTTGTTAGCAATCACCTCTTTCAGTTTTTTCTCGTAATTGTCAATCTCAGTATCAATCTGCGTAGTGTCAATCTCCTGCGATATTCTGTTTTGCACCTCTTTGGCAAAAGTCTCGTTTACTACAAGCAATTTGATTGCTTCGACGACAAGCGGCTCGATATCTGTCTTGCGGAGTTTTGCTTTATAGTCACATATCTTGCCGCGCTTTCCTTCGCTATGTCCGCAGTAGTAGTAATAAACATCCTTATACGTTCCGTCACGATTTGTCCATTCGTGACGATTGCAATACATAATGCCACCACACTTCGGACAACGTAGTATTCCAGTTAAAAGATGGGAGCGTCCGCGCCCTTGTTTACACTCCCACTTTACTCCGGTGGCTATTCTTTTTTCACGAGCCTTGTTCCACATCTCTTCGCTGACGATCCCTTCGTGTTTGCCGGCACTCAAGATATAATCGTCGGTTTCAACTCTTCTGTATTCGGCTTTCGTGCCTTTCACTTTTTCTTTTGTCCGTCGTCCGAAAGCAATTTTACCGCAATAAACCGGATTGTCCAAAATGATCTTAATGAAATGCCCCGACCAGTCTTCTATCGAGTGCCTTTGATGCGGCCTCTTTTTGAAACCTTGCAAGTTCAGATATTTGGCTATTCCGCCGTAACCCGCTTTTGTATTAACAAAGCGGTCGTAAATCAAACGGACGATTTCCGCTTCTTTTTCATCAATTACAAGTTCGTTATTAACAAGTTGGTAACCGAACGGCGGCGGACCGCCGTTCCATTTACCTTGTCTTGCCTTTTCTTTACGTCCGTTCATCGTTTGTTCGAGAATATTCTCTCTTTCGATTTCAGCCACAGCCGAAAGAATCGAAATTAGCAATTTCCCGCTCGTTTGAGATGAATCGATTCCTTCTTCTACGCATATCAGTTCTACGCCATACGACTGTATCAATTCCAAAGAGTTCAGAATATCAGCGGCATTTCTGCCAAATCGAGACAGCTTATAAACGATGACGTAATCAACGCCCAATCCATTCTTAATATCGTTCAGCATCCTTTTAAATTCCGGACGTCCTTCGATAGATTTACCGGATTTTCCTGCATCTTCATATGTACCGAAGTGTACCATTTCTTCCCGATCGGCGTATCTTGTGATACAGTTGGCTTGTCCTTCCAAACTGTATCCATCTACCTGCATTTCGGTACTTACACGAAGATACATTACATACTTCTTGCCTTCTCTTCTCATTCTTCCTCCTTGCGACTATTCGCACCTTGCATTACTTGTTTTCCATACTTTGAAACAATCCCTGCCAAAAACTGATAAAACGCATTTTCATATTCTTTTTGAATTTCTAATTCTGTCTTGTTCCCTTCCTTTTTTGTATCCAATATCCTTATTCGGACTTACTGCGAAACTGTTTATTCCGCGTCCTTATTGCTTTGAATACTATGTTCTCTCTTCATTGCTTTTCCTCCTTATTTTGAAAAGATTTTAAGTATTCGGTTTTTTCTTTTCGACATCCTCTAAACCGATAAAGTCTGTTTTTGCGGATTGTTCCTTATTCTTCGCGTCTGCGCCTGCCGCCATTTCTTTTAACTTCTCATATCCTGCGACAATCAATTGTACTTTAGTATATCCGCTCGTTTTCAAGAAAGCGTTTATCTCTTCAAAGAGCGGTCGGGGAATCATCGTTCCGAAATTTCCGCTCGTCTGCTTTCTCTTTTCTTTGTTTACTTCTTCGTACTTCCGTCTTGCCGTTCTCTGCGGTGTATTTTCTTTCTTTTCCATGGTCTTATTCTCCTTTATTTAACGTAAATGATCTCGTTCAATATTTCTTCTTCAATGACGCGGTGTATTTCTTCCTGCACTCTCAAATCGTGCATAAACTCACCCGTTTTCCTGTACTTATCTAACTTGGACAATTTTTCATACATAGCAGTCCACATTCTGTCCGCCGCAGCGTCCACTCTGTGTAAGTATTCCGGTAAATCAACTATCGACCAATATTTCCCTACGTTATGTTCTTCGAGATACTTCTTCGCAAGCGTTCCGTACTTCCCGTAAACGTGTTTTACTGGCTTGACAAGTCTTTGATATACCTGTATTTCTTCCACGGTCAAACCCTCTCCAGCTTCGGCTTTTCTCATAATTTCTTGTTCGTTCATCATCAACCTCCCGAAAATGTTTAGTCGTATCAATACGATACAGTATTTCTCTCGCTTTGTCAAGCTCTTTTTTGAAAATTCTTCAGCTATTTTGTCCAATTGTACTTGGTATTAGGCTTTACTTCCTCATTTGCTTTTACCTCCTCATGTTTTCTCTTTTCTTCGATTTCCTGTTCGATCTCCTTTAATCGGTTATGACACGCGCTCGTGTGCGGATTGAATAGGTCGAACACCGAGGCGAATAGTCCGTCGGTGATTCCCCGTATCTTCCGCGCCGAGATGGTCAGGTTACGTTTTAACGTCTTGTCGTTCGTCTTATACTGCCGATTCGGATTCCTTTTGTATGTTTCATTTTGAATGTCTCTGACGTGGCGGAGAACGATGTTCCCGAGCCTTCTCCCGTAATCCCATTCCACGGCTTCTATGGTGTGTAACGTCTTCATTCCGTTGCCTACTTCGGTATAGCCTTCCATGTTCTGAACAAAGTGTAGTTCGTTGTCGGCTTGTTTCTTGTACCATCCGCCCATCTTGTCTTGTAGGCGCGCCCTCGCGATTTTGAGTTCTTCCTTGAACGTCTTATCCGCTTTTTCCGCGTCGGGGTTTGTCCCTATGAGCCATTCGGCGATAAGGTCGATCGTCGGGCGATGTTTTGCCATATCCTTACTTGCATACCATAACGGTTTGTCTTTGGGGAGTTCGTCTGCGAGTTCGCGTAGCCATTTTCTGATAACATCGTTGATGTGTGCGTGGGCATAGTCGGAGTTCTTTTGAAGTGCGTCGATCACGGCGTCTCTTCTTTTGTCCAAATCGTTGTCGAGCGTGTAGGCGTTCAGCCGTTCGGTCATCTTCTCTATGGCGTCGAACTTAATCTTTCCTTTTTTGCGATAGGTGTATCCGGCGGCACGTTTGTTCTTTACTTTCGGCTCCTTCTCAAAGAACAGGTAATGAATATGTAGGTGCTTCGGCTTATCCAAGTGCAAGGCGCACAGTAAGTCCATATTGTCAGGATCGAAGCCGGCATCTCTGAAGAATTGTCCGAACGTCTTTTTGATGAGCGCAATACATTTCTCCGGCGTGTCGATGAGGCGAGAGTCTTCCTCGTTGAAGGAGATGAACCCGTGCCACAAGTTCTTCTCACCGCTTTGGGCGCGTTTCTTGATTTCCTTTACTTGTTCCTTTGATAACATTCCGTGCTGATTGAACACGCCCGTGCTCTTTTGCAGGTATTGTAACATCGTGTACTTCTGCGCGTCTTCGCCGTAGATCTTGCCTTCCGTGGTCATATACTTGTACACGTTACTTTCTCCCGACATATCGTAAAAGGCGCGGTCCTTCCGGTGTTCGTCCATTTCCTCTTGCGTTGCGTTCTTCGCCAAACGATAAGGCGTGTATGCTATGTCAAATATGACAGGGGATTTGTTGTTTGATATAATAATTTCCTCCTTTTTTCATCTTATTTCTCCCTCGTTGAAGAGGAAGTCGGGTGTCCCGATTCCGCAAGGCGATTTTGTCGTAGACTGAAAAACCTTAGCCTGCTTTCTTTTTCGTCTTTTTTGCTTCATCTTTGCTTGCAACTTTGCTTTCCCGCTCTAACCGACGATCTCCTTGTAATGCGTCAAAATCTGATACAGGCTCTTGCAATCCGCGTACGCCGTATGTGGCAATACGTAATCCAACATCCACCAGTCAACGTCCGCCGTTAGATGCATACTTGACTTGTATATATCGTTCCTTATTTGCGGGTGACGTTGCAAAAATCCGTCCATGTCAAGCCGCCCTTGTCGTTCGTCGCTTACTTCTCTGACTTGATCGGCGGTAACGGGTATTCGCTCAGTTCTGCCGCCTTTACTACCAACTCTGCGCCGAACTTTCGATAGGTCTAACTTCCGCTTTGCAAGCGTGAAGAACCCATCGAGCGGTGGTTTCAACGTCGGCGTTTTGTCCTCGAACATATACCCGCAGATAGCTTTGACGTACTGTCCGCTTTGCTTGTCGTCGAGCAGATTGAGCGCGTCGTAAAAGTTCTCTTGAAAAGTAAAGTGTTTCATTCGTCTGTTCAATCCCGCACTTTGCTTGCCGCACTTCGCGGAGTCCTTGCTCTCTTCCAATACGTCCACGAGATTACCCCAAAAGAAACGCTCTTTGCCGTCCGTGATTTCAGCCACAGGCGAATCAGTAAACATATACTCGCACATCCTTTTTGCCATTCGTCCCGCTTCTTCGTCCGTTAAACCGTTCAGTATCTCGGCGTAAAAGTCGTAGAAAGGGAACTGTGTAATTTTTCTTTCTTCCATCTAATTCCTCCTTATTTGTGTTTTATTGTTGCTGCCGTTTAACGACCGTCGGCACGTCATAAGTAACACATAGGCATCATCTCCCGTTTGTATTGTTCGCCCACATAAGGGCATAAAAAAGCCGCCGATATTCCTACCGCCGACTTTGATATTTGTTATTCAGTTGTGTTGTCGCTATCTAATTACGTCATCAATTACATCTCCTTATCGGTTTTTTTACATACGAAAACGAGAGCCTTACATAGACTCCCGCCGTCGTTACGTTATTAAGTTCATTGAGTGAAACGTTTATTCCCCTCTATAATATAGCCAGGAGAACGTTGAACAATCGTACCCCCTGTTAAAAATGACGATTATTCGCCGAAAAGTGCCTTTAATAAACGCAGTTGAGCCAGCTCTTCTTCAGTTTGTTTTAAGGCGCGCTCGCGTTCTCTTTTGCGTTTCCGCGCTTCCTTTCTCTTCTGTCGTTTCTTCTCTTTCTTGGCTTCGATGGCTTGCAAACGGAGTTTTTCGAGGTTCTCTTCCGCCTTCAGAATGAGTTTGCGGACGGCGCCTTCCGTCACGCCCATCTCTTTGGCAATATCGACTTTCTTCATATCAAGGTATTTGAACTTGAAATACGCTTGCGCTTGCCGCGCCGTGAAACGCGACTCCAACCACTTCTGTTGCCGTTCAAGTTTTCTGTCTTCCCTGTCGGCTCTGCGTTCTTCCGCCTCTTCGAGTTCTTGCTTCTCCCAAAGCGCTTCGATGGTCGTTTCCGAATCGGCAAACTCAAATCCGGCTTCTTCGAGCATATCCAAAGAAACGTGCCGCCGCGTTTCTTTCCTGTTCACTTTCTGCTCGTACTTCTCAAGCTCGTAGAACACTTCCGCGACTTCGTCCGTTACTTCTAATTCTTCTTTATGCCCATCGGCAAAAGTGTAGGTAATAATTCTCATTAGAATTTATCCTTTAGTTGCATTAGATTTTTCTGTAGATACAGAAATATCTTTAACATAATACACTGATTTGCTTATGTATTTAAAATTTGATGCAGAAAAAGCAGATAGATTAAATCCTTTTGCGCTCATTGTACTGTTATATACGATTCCATCATACCCTTTACTTCTGATATAATCACAAATAAATTGAATTGGAACATATTCTATGTTGTTTTCCGTAACACGGACAGGCTTTTCAACTTCAGTTTTTATTCGGAATAACGTTTCTCGATTAATTGCAAGTGCTGCCGGTTCAGAAATAGAGAAAGGACTAATATGATCCAGTAATCGTAAATCAATAACCCTTAGTGGTTTAATAATTTTATACTTTGCCACGGTAACATAATCAAAAGCCCCCGCCCTAACTTCTTTTATTGAAGTATCAACATCGTTTGCCAAGTAAAAACAAGGTATCCCTTCCGCCCCGATTCTTCCTGCTCGTGCTTTTTCTAAAGGCGGTATACCCATTTCTTTTTGGGAGAATCCTTCCTTGCCAGAAATACGTGACCGGCAGAATACTTGATCAATATTAAAATCAGTAGCTAAAGGTTCCAAAAAGGCATCTAGTTGTTTTTTATTCAAAATATCAGAGTGATAGCGATTTACATGCTTAATCCCATATGTAAAATCATACCAACTCTTATCCTTTAAGATAGAATGTTCATTAAGATAATCATTATCTATCGAATACGGAATATAAACATCATTATCGAATAATGATATATCAAATCGCTCTTTTGTTTCTTCAGAAAACGAGTAAATTGCTCTTATGATTTTCTTTACATTATACGAGCATGCTTTTGAAAATATATTCCATCTATGAATCAACTCATATTCCAAGTTTAGCCTATATTGTGGGGCAATACTATCATCTGCCCTTTTATACATATTCATAAATTCATCAATTGTATCAATTAATGAATCATTATTCTCTGTATCATAAACATATGCACTTTGCCCACATATCTCACATTTTCCAGTCTGTTTATGGCTAGAAACAATCGTTTTCAACTCAATATCATCAAAACAGTGTTCGCAAATAATCATAATGTATTAGTCAGAAATTTATTAATCAATTCGATTTGATGCATGATAGAAAGTTTCTTGATAGTGCCTAATCCAGGATATGAGCCATCTTCATACATCTTCTTGAACTGCCCCATAGCATAAGTGTCAAATTTAAATTGACTACCGAACCCATTTGCCCAGTTTAAAAGGCCCTCGAGCGCTTCTCTAAACTTATTTGCAGGATCTGTTGCATCTTCGTTTGATGAAGACTTGAAATGACGTATCATTAGTTGATTATTTGAATCGAAATATACAAAATGTATGACCAAACAGTAAGGCGCAAAACCAGCTTCAGAGTATTTATTCCCAACAACAGAATAATCGGAAAAACCTATATATCCATCCGATTCATAATATATGGGATCAAGAGAAAAAAATTCTTCTGTTGTGGAATAATCAGAATTACGCTCTTCCACGCGGAACGAATCACTTAACAACACACGGTTGTCTCTTATATTTCTGCGAAAGTCTCTATCGTCAGGTAATAAATTGTATTTCGCATGATGTCCACTTATAGCAGACAAATATGGCAAAATAAAATCTTTTCTTTCGTGAATGAACAGAGCCTCTTCGATTTCAGTATTTAGATTCGATAAACCTTGAATACTTCTCGCTATTTCTTTATCGACAATACAAGCTTTAATTGTCGAATCTTTAATCGCGTCTACTAATTCTTGACGCTTATCATAAGTTTTCAATTCGCTTATGAAAGTACCCACGTGAGGGTTAATAATAAATGCAAGAGGCTGTTTGGCATCCTTGCACTGAGTAATTGTTTTTAACAAAGTTGAAGAAGCTCGTACCGGCTCAATTATGGGAATGATTTTATCCGAAATACATTTATTTTCGATCAATTCTCTAATTGCTATTAATTCAAATTGTCTACCCCTCAAATATGGGAAATACATAATTGGCTCCTCCATCCACATAGGTTGCATTCAAAAATGATTCTAATTTATTATAGTTTTCATCTAAATAATTGGACTGATAAACTAACATTTTTAATTCCAATGGTACTCGTTCAAATTGTTCAACTTGAATACAACACCGCTGTTTTAAAGCTGCAAGTATTTCCTTCAGAACATCATTTAAATCGATTTTTAAGAACCACTGGTAGCATTCAGAATAATAATCAAATTGTGATACTTTGGGTAGTTTGTTGAAATGTTTCATCAAAATACTCTCAAACTCATATTTACGCAGTAATTTAAAAAGTGCACTGTAATCCAAGTATCTCATTTCAGCTTGAGGCTCCTGCTCAACTTTGAGTGAATTACGTTTAGAAAACCAATAGATGCCTACATTGGTATTCGTAAATAGTTCCTTTACTTTCTCCAAATGCGACTCACAAGTAACAATACATACATAGGGAAAGCACTTATAGTAGTCTTTTACTTGAGACTCTATGCGTTCCAAATTGTCCAGTTCTGTCTTTATTTCGTATGCTACTGCTTTACCATTAAGCGTAACAAAATCAGCAATTGATTTGTTAATCGGAAGTTCTGTTAATACTTTTGTAGTATATAATTTGTGCTTTTTTACGATTAAATTGTTCAATAGCGTATTCTTATAAAAATACTCATTTCGATATTCAGATGACAAAATGGAATAGATACTAGAAATTATATCACCATTAGTACCATTTTGATTAATCTCGTATCTTTTTATAATTTCACCGTAACATGAAGTATTGCGACCTATAAGTATTTCTTCAAGCATGGTTTTAGAGAAGAATCTATTAAGAACATTAAAATTATTCATAATAAGACATCTCCTCTAAACATTTTCATGCTAATTTTATCACATTTCTCGTAAAAATGCAATACCGCTCAACAAGATTTATCGCCTATTTATAGTTTAGGAATTATTGAGTGATTATCAATAGTCCCTCTTGCGACATCCCATTTCGCAACTTTAATCTTCTTAATCCTTTTACCATTGCCAAAATCAAGAAGATCCTCTCGATGAATGATATTTAATACTTTGTCTAAACTACCAAGTCCCGCCGAAGAAAGAAGATATGCCTCTTCCGGATCGCAAAGTTTACAGTAAATCTGTAATTGCCCTAAATTCGGTAATGTAAGCGATGTCTTTTTAGCTTCAATAAAGTACAGTTCCGCTTTATTGTCCCATATAACCATTCCGAGGACGTCGATTTCAATCTTGAGTCCAACGGCTTGAGGATAATATTTGATTATTCTGTGCTTTTCCAACACAGAATCCAAATAATTAGAATGGCAATCAACAACCTTTATTTCACAATGCTTATTCTTGTATTTGTCTTTCAAATAAGTTGAAAGCCAAGTACACATATCTGCATACAATTCAACTTCTTTCGTAACATTATTCGCCATAACCTAAGTCCTTTGCTAAATCAGTCCAAGAATCATAGTGTTTTCCACGGATTGCCGCCGGAAGTGACACATCATTTTCCATTGGGTGTATCGGTTTATTTTCGCGTCTTCTAATAGGTTTTTCCCAATAAAACTTGTGCGTCTTGTTTTCGTCTAAATACTCCAACAGCTCTTCAGAATACTTTTCCAAGGCTTTCTGCTTATGTAAAATATTAAACCCTATGGGCAGAAACTCGTTGGCACAAATCTTAACTTGATGCTCTTTCTTCCAATAATACGGCTTACCCAAATTATACATTTTCAGATTTGAATCTCTAAAATTGGGATGTCCAAAATCAATCGTTTGAACAGGAATATCTAAATCTTTTAACATATTTGATATATCAATTACCATTTGCCAATTCCCAGGGATCTCAATATAAACCCTATGAAAGCCTTCTACACCATACGCCATATTGCTCCGGCGAATATAACCGGTAACATCAGCTATGCCTCGTAATAGTTCTTTCTTTTCATCCGTCGTCATAGAAAACAATTCGCTATTCATTGTCATAGTCGAATGGTGAACGCCATTCCCAATGAACCTCATAATTTCGCGCATAGTATAATCTGCGTTGGGTTTTGTGAAAGATATTTGTGTCGCACGCTTATCTTGGGCAATGGGCAAAGAATGCCCAACCAACGGTTCAATTACGCCACGAATATCTGCCAAACTGCTTTTTATGTAAACTGAGACCTCGCGCCCATCATCGTCTTTCAGATTTTTATGAGGAAGTTCGATTGTTATTGTTGTGGTATCTTCTTTGCGTTGGACTTCGCCGTTTCCTAAAATCATTCCAACTAAATATGCCATTTGTGCGTTCATAAGCGTTCTCCTTTTATACTTCTATAAATGAATCGTAAATCTTATCTGCAATTGCCTTTGCCAGCAGAGGGGGAACCGCATTCCCAATCTGCGTCCTAACTGCAACTTTTGTCCCATAAAAAACATAGGAATCATCGAAAGATTGTATCCTTGCTGCTTCTCTCGGCGTAATTGCACGGTTTAATACAGGATGGTTATTTGTTCCATTGGAAGCCGCATCAAACCTTGTATCTATTGTCGGCGAAGGTTCATCCCATTTTAATCTGCCCCACGTCGAATGAAATTTTTGTTTCCCTAATAGTTCTTCTGGTAAACACTCTTTCCCTTTTTCCGGCGGAATCATTTTTAGCTTTTGAATGGCTATTTGTGCATGATTTGATGCTTTATGATTATATAGCTTTGGGCTACTCTTTCTCATCATTTTCTGATAATCGGAAATCGCATCGGTTTTGTAGTCTTGCTCGAACTCTCCCTCTCCGGATTCCAAATACGCTAAATCTTCTATCGCTTCTCTTACAGTAACAGCTTTAAGGCAAGTCGGCGAGGGCAACGTAATTATTTTATCTTTGCAACAAATAAAAATCGTACGTTCTCTTGTTTGGGGAACGCCAAAATCGCTCGCTTTTAAGACGCCTACATCAACGTGATAACCGAGTTTTTCTATTTCCGATATAATTTGCGCCTTAAACCATCCCTTTGAGGCGGATAATAACGTCTTGACATTTTCAATCACAAACACATCAGGCTGAAGTCTCTCGACGAACTTTAAATATTCAATAAATAAGAAATTACGAGGATCTTTCAACCCTAGTTTTTTCCCTTTCATAGAGTAACCTTGGCAAGGTGGTCCGCCGATAATCATGTTCACCTTGTTTTTAATAGCCAAATCAACGACTTCATCCTTGATTTCTTGTTTTCTAATATCACCAACAACTAAATTAACAGTTGGCATGTTATTTTTAAGTGTAATTGCCAACTTCTCATTTACGTCTAGTGCGACAACTGTTTGGAAATGAGGATTTTGGTGCATGCCATACGACATACCTCCTGCACCACAAAACAAGTCTAAAATCCTGAAGTTCTTTTCAATGCTCATAGATTTTTATTCCTAATCAGTATTCTTTTGAATATTTCCTTTCCGTCTATTTTCGGTTTGAACAAGTCAAACTTATTGTCTGATCCGTGATTTGCTTCGCCTATTATTTCAAATTGACGTTCGTTATGATATTTCAGATAAGTAAGCGGGACGCCCATTATACCTGCGTAATCCTTTGGAATCTCCAATACCCTTGATACGTTTATAGCATCAAAATTATCATATCGTGGATATTTTTCCGGGCTATATGTGCAAGTCAATACCAACTCCTTATGCTTGCGTTCGTTATCAAGATTCGTCAACCACATAGCATTGCCTAAACTTCTCCATTTCTGACCGTCCGCATCTACCCAATATCTGTATTTTCTCGGTGGCGTATCATCGGGGACTTTGAACGCCATATCCCCAAAGCGATAGCCAATCCACGCTTGGCCGTTTTTTATGTAAGGGAATATTTCCTTATATGTTATAGCGTTTTGATTTCCAATCAACAAATACCGCTTGTCATACCGGACAAGCAAGGTGAACAAGTCAATGAATTTTGAGAATGGAGGATTCGTAACGACAATATCCGATTCTTGTAAATAAGCAACACATTCATCACTTCTAAAATCTCCGTCTCCGTTCAACTCCCTTACAACACCTAATTTTTCTATAATTGTGGTAAGCTCTTCTTCTGTTGTATTTTCGTCAACTTTCGGAAAACTTTCGACAATCATTACATAGGCAGAATTATTATTAAGGGGGAGATTGTTATCGTCAACAAGATCCAACAACGTAACTATTCTTGATCCCTTGTATGAAGTACAAATAAGTTTTTTTAATCCTAACTTATTGAAGTTCCTTAAAAAGTAGTTGGTAAATGCCGATTTATAGGGATCATCGCAATTACACAAAACCGTCTTACCTTCAAACTGTTTAACATAATGTGAAACTTCCGACTCTACAGTTGCATAGTCAGTATACCATTCGTCTGTATTTTCGGAATATCTCGCCTTGTTAAGCGTCGAATTGTCTGACATTTTATACCTCTCTTATTCCTGTTATATTTTACTACTTTTCGTCGTAAAAATCAATGCCGCCTTAGCCCTACTATGAATAATATCGTATCCGTTTTACTTTGTAAACCGTCATCTGTCCCAATATGGGTACACCTCGACTTATTCGTTTCGGAATGATCATATTTTATCGTTTAAGTCCGAGAAATCGGAGTTAAATATAACTTCATGCGGAAGTTCTTTTCTCGATAAGCACATAAGCATATAAATGGGGAGATAGGTGATCTTATCACGAACTTCGACGTTTCCGTTGCAAAAAACATAGCCCTCGGCTATTTCATAGTCGGAGAGATTCAGCACGTTATCCATAGCGTTGTGACGATAATAATCTTTACCCGATTTGATTTCGATGGGTAAAACCTTGCCGTTCTTCTCGATAATGAAATCTATTTCGCCGAACTTCTTGCTATTGTAGTAGTATAGCGGATACCCGTGCGCGGTCAGCTCCTGCGCGGCGACGTTTTCGTAGATAGAACCGAAATTGATCGTTGTTTCGTGCTGTAATATCTTCAGTTGGATATCCCCACCGTATTGCGCCGCGAGCAAACCTACGTCGTTGGAGAACAGCTTGAAAAGATTCTGCGACTTGGAAAGAAGAAGGGGCACTTTCGGCTCGTCTATTACGTTTGCTGGAAGCGCGACGCCTGCGTTTTTCAGCCACAAAAAACTATCGTAATACTTATCAAACCGCGCCTTTTCGTTCAGATTTTTCAGAATAAAACGCTTGTTTTTCGAGTTCAACTCGCTTGGTATCAAGTCAAATATATCATTCAGATACAGACGGCTTTTCTCGTCATATTTGGAAACGTCGTGCTTATAAAGTTTGATGATCGAATTCTGTTCGTCCGCCACTTTGCGAAGATTTTTCGTCGCCAAATAGGTGGATACAGCGGCAGGCATTCCGCCAACGATAAGATACAACTCGAAAAGAGACATCATCCGCTCATGGATAAACGCGTCTACCGGCGTTTTTTGCTCAAACGCTTTTCTCAAAGAATCAATAACGTTCGTCCCGACGCCGTTTGCCCAAGCGAATTCCTCAAAGTCCAAAGGATACATTTCCATAATATCCATATACCCAACCGGAGCGGAAACGATATCCTTAAAAATCGTGCCCAATAGCGAACCACTGAGAATATAGTCGTACGTTCCATCTTGTACTAAATACTTGATTTGCGTGACCAACTCTTTACATTCTTGCGCTTCGTCGAAGATGATCATCGTTTCGCCGGAAATCATTCGATCTCCAAAAAGCGCAGACATACGCAAAAGAATCTCTTCCGCGCCGTCTGCTTTAGAAAATAAAGAAGCATACTCTGGATTCTCAATAAAATCGACCCTTATTACGCTTTTATAGTGGGATTTCGCAAATTCATTGACGATATACGACTTGCCCACCTGCCGTGCCCCAATAATCATGAGCGCTTTATGCGGCTTGTTTTTGTAGAAGTCTTCTATCCTTTTTGAGATTTTACGTTGAAGCATATTCAACCTCCCTTATACATCTTCGACAACATTATAGCATAAATACAATGGGAAATCAATATCAAAATTACACTTTTCCACGAATTATTTTGTTGAAAAACACATTTTTCCATTGCAATTAACGTTCCAAAATCAGCCGCACTTGACAAAAACTAAGGTCTTATGATAAGATATTTGTACATAAGGCTTGCAGGGATACGTCTTGCCCCGCATTCGCCTATAAACACGGCAGAGTAGATAATAGTGCTGAAACAAAAGGCTGATAAGCAATATTGCCGCACGCTTGCGTCCCGCAATTATTGTATTATCGCAAGAAGTCGGTTTGCGGATTGCTATTACCGAATCTGAGTATGGTTAGCGTGGTGTTGTCTTATGTAAAACGCTTGATAATCAATCGAGCAGAGGCATTCTCTGATGTGAATGCCTCAGTTTTTAGAGAAAGGTATGAAAAGAGAAAGAACAAAACGGTTTATGAATCAAGAACTATATCGGACAATGGATGACTACTATGTCACCGATGCTCCCGAGGAAGAAAAAATAAAAAGAGAAGCAGTTTTAACAAAATACGGTATAAGTGACCCATATTCCGACACTCGTTTCTACGGTGTGTTTATTTTCGGCAAAGACAGACGCATAAAAATAGATCCGATTCGCTATGATAAAAGAATAGGCTTGGGTGAGCAACAAAAAGAAATAATGGATAAAAGAAAGACTCATTACTTTTATCCGACCAAAAGGAATTATTCGGATTATAATTGCAACATTTTCAGGAGCGAGATCGCAGAAATCAAAAGCAAATGGAAAAATGAACACAAACCCATTGTTGACGCCGCAATCGCCAAAATCAAGTCGAAACAATACACGGCCGGGGACGATTATAAACTTATGTGTGGGATCAGCGGTCCCGGAGCCGCAAATGCTCGTGCTCAATGGGCAACTATGATGGCAGAGCATGAAGCCGAGTACAAACGTTTTGGACTCAAAACAAGTATGTATGCCCAGTTCTTTCATTTAATGGTTTCTAGAATAGAAGCAATCACGGTATATGTTTTGACTCAAAACGGTTTTGATAAAGATAAGTTCAGCCGAAATGCACTATACACATTTAAGGGCTATACTCAAAGCAAAATAGAAAAGCTTAATGGTTACAAAGAATATGATAAAGCATATTGCATTTGGAATTTCATTAAGCACAATAGCCTTTCTACGTACAACAAACTTAATGAGAAATACCCTGAATCCATAATAAATAAAGCAAGTTACAAACAAGGGGATTTGGCAATATACTTTGTTGACTTGAACGAGCAATTCATTCTTAGTCTGTTGGATGGTATTGCATTATTCTTCGACGAGTACTGCAAGCTTGTCTTTAACGAGGATACTGAATCGGCTAATTGGAATTACGACCAATACTTTCTCGATCAAGTCAACAACGAGATCGAAAGTTTCACTAATCCGCTGGGATTAGACATGTTTGATGATATAGATTGAATATCAGTTATAGGCATCCGCCTAATGTCAAAACTACTTGCGTGTGTCTAAACCCTCTGTTTTTGCCACTACATTCCATAACGATATAATAATCTTCACTATTCTCGCACTTTACAACAAGTCCTTGAGAATAAGGAGTTTCCCAAAGTTGTTTAACACCAAAAAAGGGGGCAACAAAAGCATTTGTAGGATTGGGATACTCAACGTTAAAACCATTCTCGTGTAGCCAAGCATGATAATTCTTCAATGCAGGAGGATATCCCATTATCTGAAACGACTCTGCGATTGCCAACTGGAAGTCCAATTCTTTGTCCATATCTATCACATATTGTTCTTTTGCATCAAGAACAAACCCATCAATATGAGAAATCGTTCCCGCATTCTCATTAAGTTTAATCTTCTTCATAACTACTCTCCTCAAGTATATTTAATCTAATGGTCGTGTATCAGAATACGGCTGCTTATTTGAGACAAACTCATCTACCGACAAAAAGGCCTCTCCTAATTCATTAAGCTTTAATATCATCATATATTCTGCAACTTCTCCAGCGTGGATTATACTTCGCATGGGGTTCAATTCTTTACGGTATCCTTCAAATGTATCTCCAACAATTAGCCAATTACTGTCTTCTTTGTCATAATAGCAATGATATTCACGCCAATTAGCTTCATCAAATTCTTCAAAAAACTCCTCATCCGCTATGAACTTTGCCCATGGGAATAATCGCGGGAAAACTTTTGTATAAGGCGTGAAAGGAAACCAGTAAGGATAAGAATAAATCTTTTTTTCATTTCCATCATCCACTATCAATTCTGTTTCACCTCTCCCGCTACTCTTGTTAATCCATTCGGTTGAATGAAGCTTAACCAATCCTCCGTCTTTGATAATTTGCATAAACATTTTTTGTGACAAAAGAAAATTATAATTCGTTACGGATTCAGGCAGTTTTGTAAATTCCAATAGCATTTCTTTTGACTGATTATCAATAAATACCTGCGACAAAGGGACCTCTGTTTTGTATCCCTTTTTCCTAGATTTAACCATAGTATCTTTTGTGAGTTTTTGCCAAATACAAGCATCAGTATTTTGATCATAAAGAACGATTATGCAGGGCACAGAACTTGACAGCCAATAGTTATAATGCTTTTCATCAAATCTAAAAATCACGCATCCATTTTTTTCTTCTCTGAACCAGCTCTCTCCTGTTTTAATTTGTGCCGCAAGGAGTTGCAATTGTGTTCCTGTTTGACTGTCATATATTTCTATATATGCATCTATACCAACATCATCGGTTGGTTGTTCGCGATAGAACCAACCGATTCTCGCTACGATTTCTCCACAATGCGAAACACCTACACGCTCTGTTGAATTAGCCATAATCACCTCTAAAAAGATTTATCTGCAAAATAGTTAGAATTTACTCTTCTCGAAAAATAAACAATTAATTCCCTTTCTAAATAATCCCAAAATGCTTCAACGCATCCTTGATTGCTTCCACCATCTTTTCCGATGGATGTTGACGAGGACGTTTGAGTTCTTCGACGGCGTTAGGGGCGTCGTACATAGGCAAGCCGTAACTACGTTTGACCTCGGCGATATAAGCGGTATGGACTTTGAAACCGTACTTTTCTTCCACATAGGCTTGTATCATTTTATAGGTAACTCGCTCCGCAGGTTTGTAAGCTTGAGCGTTCTTTAACAGGGTATCCGTTTGAATACTGTTGTCCTTGTCAAAGTCAACTTTAACTACGATATGACTGTCCGGAGTTTTGTGGGAAAGTTGAACGAGCGTTTCAACGTGTTTCGAGGAGGGGAACATATCGTACGGAATGACGGAAGAAATTTCGTAGCCCGCCTTTTTCAAAATTTTCAGGTCTTCGACAAGCGTTTTCGGGGAACACGACAGATAAACGATTTTTTGCGGTTTTGCCGCGGCAAGCGACCTTGCGACGTCTTGAAGTCCCATGCGCGGCGGATCGACGAAAACCGAACAATCCGTTAAGTTCAGGCTTTTTATAATCTTGTTCGCGTCGCCAAGGCGCACCGTGATTTTGTCCGAAACCCCGTTTTTTGCGGCGATGGTTTTTGCGTTTTCAACCGCCGATTTTACAATCTCGACGCTGTCGACATCAAAGCCGTTTTTCGCAAAAAGCGCGCTTGTTATGCCTATGCCAGAAAACAAATCGACAACTCGGTTTCCTCCGCCCGATTTAATCTCGGACAGCACTTTTTCATATATCGTTTTCGCAATTTCGTCGTTGACCTGGTAAAACGAATTCGGGCTTAATTCAAACTTTATGCCCAACATTTCGCCTGATAAAGTGCGCTTCCCGGCAACATGTATAAATTCGTCGGAAAAGACCGCGTTCGTTTTTTCGTTGTTGACGTTGACATAAACCGCCGCCTCGCCAAAACTCTTTTCAAGCGATTTCAAGAGCCACGAAAAGTCGTAGTCGACGCGTTTTGTCATGACAAGAGTAAGCATAATCGCGCCGCCGATTTTCCTTGCGACGGCAAATCTTAAAACCCCCGCCCGCGTTCTCGGATTGTAAATCGACACGGATTCTTTTTTGATGAAATCAATGAGAATTCGCCTTAGCGTTTCGTACCACTCGCCGTGCAGCAGACACTTTTCGACGTCAACGACTTCGTGCGTGTCGGCATTGAAAAATCCCGCGGTAATCTGCCCTTTTGAGTTTCCGAAAACGATGTGCGTTTTGTTGCGCGAGCCGTCTTCCGAAAAGCCGACCGCGTCCGACACGGCAGAAAACCCAAGCGCCGCAAACTTTCGTCTGATAAGCGCGGTTTTTATTTCCAGTTGGTTTCTGTGCGTCGTGTGCAGAAGGTTGCAACCGCCGCATTTATCGTAATATTTGCAACGCGGTTCAACCCTTTTCCCGCTTTTTTCAAGGATTTCTTTTACGTCGCAAATTACGGCGTTTCCGCTTTTTCTTTTCACCTCGCACAAGACTTCTTCGTCGGGAAGAGTTTTCGCGACGACGTATTTTTTCCCGCCGCGAAACGCAACGCCGCATAGGTCGTCGTCAAGTTTTTCGATTTTGATTTTTACGATTTCGGCGGTTTTCATTTTAATCCCCTTTGGATTTCAGCGCGTTAAAGTCGATTTTCCCCATTTTTGTCAGCGGCAGTGCTTCGACGAATTTCACGTTCTTTACGCGCGCGTACTTAATAAGACTCGGGTTTACGACGTCGAAAATTTCCTTTTCAACAGCGGAACGCTTTTCGTTTTCCGCGACGACGTATGCCGAAAACTCGATTTTTCCGTTCCTTTCAAAGTCGACGACGGCGCAATCTTTCACCCCGCACAACTTTCTTATTTTTTCTTCGGTTTCAAACGGGAAAACGTTGATGGCATTGATTTTCACCGTACGTTTTTTGCGCCCCGACACGAACAAATACCCGTCGTCGTCAACGTATCCCAGATCACCCGTTTTGACGAAAGGCTTCCCGTCAAGGATTATTTTGCAGTCGCCATCGCTTACGTAGCCCGAAAATTCGGCGGCGGTACTCACAAGAATTTCGCCGATTTCGCCGTTATTCAACACCTGTCCGTCGTCGCCGATTATTTTTATCGTCGTGTTTTCAAAAGGTTTCCCGACGCTGCCGTCCTTATAGCAGGCGTAACTGTTCGCCGCGCACGCGCCGCACACTTCGGACAGCCCATATCCGCGCATAAGCCGCGCCGTGCCGCCCGCGTTTTTGACTTTTTCGTCAAAAGTTTTCAGGGTGTTTTCAGGCAGAACGTCGCCGCCGCACCACACCTGTTTCAGTTTTTTAAGTCGGCGTCCCGAAAAATTCTTTTCGGCAATCATTTTTTTGAACATCACGGGAACGCCGGCAACGAACGTAACGTTGAAGCGTCTTATATATTCGTTTGCACGACGCGCGTTGAATCGCGAGGCAAGACACAGATTATATCCGTCGGTCAGCGCGTAATGCACCGAAATCCCCAGCCCGAAAGCGTGGAAAACGGGGAGCATCACAAGGCTGTATTCGCCTTTCGTTTCGTGATCTTTCAAAAACAACAGATTATCGACAAGCGCATTAAGCGCGCGGTTGGAAATTTTCAGGATTTTGGGAGTGCCGTCCGTGCCGCCGCTGTGCATAGTAACGACGATATCTTCCGCCCCGCCGCACTGCGAAAAATCGCCATTCTTCCCGCTTTTGAGAAACGCGCGGTAGCTTGTGTTTTTTGCGTTGCCCCTGCACTTATAAAGCCCGTAAATCTTATAAAACGGCGAAAGCGCACCCATGTAATCGGCAACCGAACACTCGATAAGAATCCCGTTGAAATCTTTGAAAACGTCGCGCGACGAAAGCGTTGCGTCGTAATACATCAGCCCCTTTGCGCCGACGGCTTTCATATTTTCTTTCAGCGCGGCAAGCGGCATAAGCGGATGCACGATATTTGCGGTAACGCCGATTTTGCTGCACGCGTAAAACGCGACGATTGCCTGCAACGACGTCGGCAAATAAACGCTCAGAACGTCGCCCTTTTCAAAGCCGCGTTTTTTAAGCGCGGCTGCGAATAAATCCACGTCCCTTAAAAACGCGCGCATCGGATTTTTCTTTCCGTAAAACACAATCGTGCCGTTTTCATTGACGCCGTTTATTAACTTGTCGTAACAGGTGTTTTCTTTCATTTTGCGGTTTAAGTAACTATTTTTGCAGATTAAACTCTGATTTTGTCAGATTATTTATTAAATCTTTTGATTGCTTCGCGATAAAAACGCACTGCGTCGGCAACTGAATCAACCGAAATATTTTCGTCCTTATTGTGGAAACTCGAAAACTGCTGATTGTTCATATAAATCGGCGCAAACCTTATTACACTTTGCGATTTTCCGATGAAATGTCGCGCGTCGGTGCCGCCGAGAACACAGAACGGCGCAACCGTAACGCCCGGGAAAACGCACTCCGCAACCCCTTTCACAAACTTAAATCCGTCGCTGTCAAGCGGCTCGGGAGCGGGAGTTTCGCGCTTTGACACGACTTTCGTTTCCGCCCCGAATTCTTTTGCAAACGCGGTGAATTCGTCCACAAGGTCGTCGATTTTGTTGTAATAGTTTCCCGAAATTCTTGCAACAATCCTTATCGCGTTTGACGGTAAATCAAGGTTTTCCTTGTCGGACGGCGTTACAAACGCCACCGTCGCGCCAAGAAGCGACGCCGCCGATTTATTCACTTTCGGCAACAGTTTGATAAGCAGCGGTTTGAAAACACAAAGATTTGAAAACACGAATTTCATCGCGCCGTTCATTTTTGGTTTCATCGCGTTAAACATTGCCGTGTTCACAGGGCCGAAATCACGCCGCCCGAAAACTTTCTTTTGCGTTTTTTCGATAAATCGTGCCATATTCGCGGCAGCGTTTTTGCCGTCTTTGTTCGTAAATTCGACAACGACGCGCGCGCTGCTTCTTTCAATCATACCGATCATCGCGCACTTCCCCGAAACGCCGGGCACGGGCGGATCGACAATGCCGCCGCCTTCGTCGATGACGAGTTTGGGTTTCACGCCGTTGTCGGCAAGAAACTTCACCATGTCCGGGACGTCTGCGCCTGCAATCTCTTCACGCGAAGACGAAATAATATATAAATCGTTTGAAAACGCGAACCCTTCGCTCAAAAGGCTTTCGACACTTTCGAAAATCGCGGCAAGGCTGCCTTTCGTATCGACCGCGCCGCGTCCGTAAACAACGCCGTTTTCGACTTTGCCCGACCACGCGTCAAACGACCATTTTCCGTTTTCCTGAACGACGTCGTAATGCGACATCAGAACAAGCGGCTCGTCGTGCGACTTTCCGTCGATTTTAATCATAATTCCGCCGTTAAAGTCCTTATATTCGCCCTTTTCGAAGACAAGCGGAAAACGCCCTTTAATAAAGGACAGAAATTTATCGAACTCGGTTTTGTCGAAAAACCTTTCGTCCGATATGGTTTTGCATTTGATAAACTCGCTTAAAGTTTCGGCGTACCTGTTTTTTTCGGGTACGAAATTTTCATCTGTATATTCACTCATCATGGTCAAATTTTTACGCGACGTAGACGCACAAAAGCGCAAGTGCCACAATGTCGATTACCGCAAGACACGGCATAAAAACTTTGAAGTACCAACGTCTGGTCTTATGTCTGAAAACGTACATGCCGGCAGTCGAGCCGACGCCGCCGAAAAGCACGGCGATCAGAAACAGCACCCACTCTGGCGTGCGCCATTTCCGCCGTTTTGCCTTTGTTTTGTCCACGTACATCGATAAAAATCCGACAATGCTCATCACTGCGAAAACGACGACATAAACGATTTGCAAATCGGTCATATATAATTAAATCTCCTTATAAATCACTTCTTCTTCGGTTTCTTCGGGCGTTTCGGGCGCTTCGGTTGCGGGAGCGACGGCATTTTCGTTTTCCGCCGCTTTTTGTTTTTTATCCCATACAAGCGCGGGGATTGCAAAGGTGTTCAAAATCAGCGCGACGCTAAGAAGGATAATGCCGAACGTCAGACTGTCCTTATCCGCAATGCTCCATATAATGCCCGCGACGATTGCGACGGAATAATAGGCGACCATAAACACGTCGATAATCCTTACTGCCGCAAATCTTTTTTTCCTTGCCTGGGCGAACCTGAAAAAGAACGGTATGGCAAGCGCGAGAACTTCCACGCACATCGCGAAAGCAAACACTCCCAGAGCGTAGACGATTCCGTTGCCAAGCCCCGCTAACACGCCGCCCGACGAACTATCCGACAGCGACGGAGCCATGAAAACTATGCCCGCAATCAGCAGCCCTGCCAGAGCGACAGAAAGAAGCGACAACAGAATAATCCCGTATACTTTCAAAAACTTTTCCATATTATCTCCCTATGCTTTCGTTGTCCGTTGCCCAGAAGTTTTCGCTTGCGGTAACGAGAGCGGTATATTTTTTCGCGACGACTGCATAAGCCACCATCGCCGCAAAGGTCAGCGACAGCGTGATAAGCACGCCGTAAAAGGTTTTCGGGAAAATCACGGTCATCACGACGATGAACGCGGTCGCAATGCCGAAAGCCACCGCCCCGTACGCAATAAAGTCGACGCGGCATTTACCCTTGCTGTAAATCTGCGCGTAAAATGCGGCGTATGCGATAAGGTACAAAAGCAGCAGACACCCGACGATAATCGCAAACACGAAAATCACCATTCCCACGTACGACGTCGTAAGGAACACCGCCTCCGAAATCGTGTCGGCAATGTCGCCGCTGGCGTTTTCGACGCCGTCCGCCGCCTTTATGTTGCCGGCGAAAACGAATACGGTGATTGCAAGCGCAAGAATCAGCACAAGCACGATCGCGCCAAGCACACAACAAGCAATTTTGTATTTTTTAATCATATTTCTTTCCTTTCGACGCACTTGTCGAAGAAGTTTGCGACGTCGTTCATGACTTCGTCGCGGTTAAGTTCGTTCAGAACTTCGTGGCGCGCGTCCTTGTAAAGGTGGAATTCCAGGTGTTTCACGCCGAGTTTTTCATATCTGTTTTTAAGGTCGACAATCGACTTCCCGTAGCCGCCGATCGGATCCATACTTCCGCTGAACAGTCCTATCGGTGTATCGACGTTGACTTTTTTGAAGTTTTCGGGCTTTTCCGCCGTGCGAAGTCCTTTCAGCATGTAGTAGCAGAAGGAAACGCTCATCGGCACGGAAGTGTACGGATCGTCGCGCGACACCTGTCGCATTGCGGGATCGCGCGTGAGCCAAAGTTTATCGCCCTTGTCTTCGGGCCCTCTGTATTTCATTTTGTCGCGGAGATTGCCGAAGAAATCCAAAATTTTCATTCTCGTCTTTTTGTTGAACAGCATTATGAACTTCGCCGCGCCCATTCCGAGCCCCGTGACAAAGTCAGGCATCGTGCCGGAACCCGAAAGCGCGACGCCCGAAACGTCGGTGCCCTGTTCCAGAAACGACTGCCCCAAAAAACTGCCGTAACTGTGCCCGAAAAACAATACGGGCAACTTGTATCTGTCTTCAAGGTATTTCAGGAAGAAAACCTCGTCCTTGACGGTGTCCGAAAACATATCGCCGTCGTGATGCCCGCGGTCGGCGTCGGTTTCCGAAAAGCCGTGTCCCCTGTGGTCGTCGCCGAAAACGATGTATCCGCGTGAGTTGAGATACTCCGCAAAGTGAATATAACGCCCCATATGCTCGCCCATTCCGTGAACGACCATAACGACGCCTTTCGGGTTTTCGACTTTGTCGAAAAGATAACAATAAAGTTCGGTGCCGTCAAAACTTTTGAGTTTGAAATTCTCCATTTTCCCGTGTCCGCAAAACGCTGCCGTCCGCCGCGGCGTCGCGAATCTCCTTAAAACTTTTTATTTATTGTACCACATATTAAAAGGTTTGAAAAGGCTAAACCGAAAATATTTGAATAAACGAGTTTATTCACCGAAAAAATTTGCGAAATCGCAAAACTTACGCTATACTGAAATTGCATGACGCCGTCGTCGGACGTACAACGGCGCCGCAGGTGAAAAATGAAAGACAAAATTATCGTGATAACCGGCGCAACGCGCGGGCTCGGGCTCAGACTCAAAGAAGACCTTTCAAAGGACAACGTCGTCGTTACTTTGTCGAGAAGCGAGGTCGAAAACGGCAAGACGGCATTCAGGGCGGACGTGTCCGACTTCGACGACGTCAAAAGAGTTTTTGACGAAATCGGGAAAATTTACGGCAAAATCGACGTCCTTATCAATAACGCGGGATACGGGCTTTCGGGCGCGACCGAAATAATGAGAAAGGAAGAAATCGAAAGGATCACAAACGTCAATTTTCTGGGCGCGATCTGGTGCACGAAGTGCGCCCTGCCTTATATGACAAAAGGCGCGAAAATCGCCGTGATAAGTAGTGCAAGCGGGCTGACGCCGATGCCTTTCAGAACAATGTATAACAGCACAAAAGCCGCTTTAACTATGTTTTCTTACAGTATGAAGTTGGAACTTTGCAATTTGGGCATTGATTGCACCGCATTTATTCTGGGCCCCGTCAATACGGGCTTTTCAAACAATCGCACCGTCGTTACGGCAGAAGACAGCAGGTATTTCAAGGACGTAAAAGAAGTCGACGACTTTGTAAAAAATCAGGACAATTCCAAAAAAACAAGCACAAAAAAAGTATCGGCTTATATAATAAAAAAACTTGGAAAAACCCACCTTCGATATCACTATATCGTCGGATTCGGCTTCCGCCTTGCCTACGTATTTTACAAATTTTTCCCGTTCACAACTTTCCGCCTTACCAACTTTTTCATGCGAAAACGCGAAAAATAAGAAACGGCAGGATACCCTGCCGTTTTTCACTCGTCGTAAAAGGCGACCATATGCCCCAAAAGTACAAGTATCTTTTGGGGTCCCCTTTTCTCACGAGTTTTTGGGTTCTGCCGAAAAAGCAGAATATCGCCGTTTTATCTTAAGCCCACAATGTTTGTTAGACGCACTGTAAAACGGAGAGAAATCGATGAAGTTACAAGAAATAAAAAACCGCAGGACGCGCGGTGTACTTGTCGTACATAAGCGGTCTGCGGTTTTTGTTTCTGCCTAAATTCGCGATTTGTCGCCGTTTTACTTGCTGACAAGACGACCGATATCGTAAAGCTTCGTATCAAACTTCTTCTTCATTTTGAGCGCTTCAACAACGTCGACGTCGATAACTTCGTTGCCTTTCACGCCGAGAACCCTTGCGTTTTTGTCTTCAAGAGCAAGGTCGACGGCGCGGACTGCAAGACGGGAAGCAAGCACACGGTCAGCCATTGTGGGCGTACCGCCGCGTTGCAGGTAACTCAGAACAACCTGATTGGTCGTGCGACCGGTTGCTTCGGCGACTTTTTTGATAAGTTCGTCCTTGACTTCCTTTTTGCCTTCCGCAAGGACGATGATTGTCGATGATTTGTCGTGTTTATCGATGCCTTCTTTGGCGCTTCTTGCGATTTCGTCGATGTCAACGGGCGCTTCGGGAACGATGACGTATTCCGCGCCGCCCGCGATTGCAGAATAAAGAGCGATGTCGCCGCAGTTTCTGCCCATGACTTCAAGCACCATGATACGGCCGTGCGAAGCCGCCGTGTCGCGAAGTTTCATAATCGCGTCGATGACGGTGTTGCAAGCGGTGTCGAAGCCGATCGTGTAGTCGGTGTAAGCAAGGTCGTTGTCGATTGTGCCGGGGATACCGATGCAGTGTACGTCGGTGTGACGTTCGATATCGCACATACCGCGGAACGAGCCGTCGCCGCCGATGACGATAAGGTTGTTTATTCCCCTGTCGGTAAGGTTTTTGATACCTTTTTTAAGGACTTCGGGGTCTTTGAATTCATCCGAGCGACCGGTGCGAAGCATTGTGCCTCCCTTTTGGATGATATTCGAAACGCTTTTATAGTCAAGCTCGTAAATATCGTTTTCGATAAGACCGATATAGCCGTGTCTTACGCCATAGACTTTCACGCCTTTGCCAAGCGCATAACGAACAGCCGCTCTGATTGCGGCGTTCATGCCCATGCTATCGCCGCCACTCGTAAGAATGGCGATTTTGTCGATGTTTTTTGCCATTGTTATTTCTCCGTAAAAATGTTATTTCTTATTGCTTTTGACAGCGCCGTGTTTCGTCAGTATTTCGGCGTCGCCCCTTATTTTGATTGCAGACGTTTTTGTCGTAAACTGCGCCACGAGAACTTCGCCCGCGTCAAGCATTTCGGTGTGGTGCGAGCGCGTTTCGCCGCCCCTTGTGAGCCCGATGACCTGAACGCCTTCGGACAATGCTTTCACGACGATGTAATCTTCTGTCGCGACGTCTTCGTATTCCTTATAATCCGTCATAATAACTGTTCTCCAAACATACTACACTATGGTAAAATATACAATATGTTTTGTCAACCGCTTTTCCCAAAGCTTTGCCAAAACCTTACATTCGTCAATTTTTGTTTATTCGGTAACTTCGACGTTCGCGCGCCCCAAAACGGTTTTAAGGTCGGCAAGCAATGCGTCGCCGATTTCCGCCTTTTCGGGCGTTTCGGCGGTGCCCCAGTCGAACACGAAGAAAACCCTGCTGCGCCCTTTGTTGGACGATATGATGTTTCTTGCCTCTTTGACAAGCGACATTATCTCGTTTTTCGCGCCGTGTACGGTGAGCCTCAAAGTTTTCCCTTCATAAGTCGCGACGGGTTTGACCTCGACGACTTCCTGTTTTTCAAGCGGATGCACCGCAAACACGTTGATCTTCGGCATTTCGTCGTCGCGCACGACAAGCGTGCCTTCCATTACGACGATTGCGTTTTCTTTCAGCATATCGCGGTATTGTTCAAACGAGCGACTGTACAAAACGTATTGTATTTGTCCGTATAAGTCTTCCACAACGCCGACGCCCATGCTGTCGCCACGCTTTGTAAACTTCCTTTCGACGCTGTTTATAATGCCGCCGAGTTTTATGCGTTTCCCGTCAAAACTTTTGTCGTACGCCGCTTTCTGGTATCCCTGATCGTCGTCATCGTCACCCGTTTCGTCCGCTTCGACGACAAGCATCGACGTGTTGAAACCGAACTTTGAAAGTTCCTGTCTGTACGAGTTTAAGGGGTGTCCCGTAACGTACATTCCAAGGACTTCCTTTTCCAGCATAAGTTTGTTGATTTCGGTATATTCGGGGATATCGGGATACTTGAACTTCACAAAGTCGTCGTCGATAAGCGCGTCGAACAAAGACATTTGTCCGCCTTCCGAATTTTTCTTGTCGCGGGCGATGGTATCCATAATCTGTTCGTAACTTGCCATAAGCGTCGCGCGGGTTTTCCCAAAGCAATCGAACACGCCGCCTTTGATCATACTTTCAATCATACGCTTGTTGATGTTTACGCCGCTTACGCGGTTTAACAGGTCTTCAAGGTCGGTAAAGTCCCCGTTTGCGTTTCTTTCGGCAATAATCGCGTCAACCGCCGCCTCGCCCACGTTCTTGATTGCCATAAGCCCGAAGCGCAGGTTTTCGCCCTCGATACTGAACTTTGTTTTGGACTTATTGATGTCGGGTTGCAGGACTTTTATGTTGATTGTGTTAAGGTAATTTACGTAGTTTTTGACCTCGTCCGCGTTCGTGATACGGTTGTTCAGAACGGCGGCAAGGAAGCACAGCGGATAATATCTTTTCAGCCACGCCGTCTGATAAGTAATGACCGAATACGCCGTTGCGTGCGACTTGTTGAATGCGTACGCGGCAAACTTCGTGATTTGTTCAAAAAGTTCCGACGCGATCTCTTTCGGCATACCGCGCGCCACCGCGCCTTCGATAATAACGTTGCCTTCTTCATCCTTTTTGCCGTTGATGAAAATGTCTTTGTTCGCCGCCATTTTCGCGGCGTCCTTTTTGCCCATTGCACGGCGAAGTTCGTCGGCTTTTCCGAACGAATAGCCCGCAACTTCCCTTGCGATGTTCATGACCTGCTCCTGATACACGATACAGCCGTACGTAACTTTCAGGGAGTTTTCAAGCATCGGGTGCAGATAATGAATGTGTTCGGGGTGGAATTTGCAATCGATATAGTTCGGGATAAACTGCATCGGACCCGGTCGATAAAGCGCCACGCCTGCGATAATTTCTTCCAGACAGTTGGGTTGAAGTTGCATCATGAACTTTTTCATACCTTCCTGTTCAAGCTGGAAAACCGCTTTCGTTTCGCCGTCGGAGATGAGTTTATAAACGTTCGGATCGTCAAAAGACAGCTTGCCGAGGTCCGGCCGTTCCCCCGTGGTTTCTTCCACAAAATCAAGCGCGGCTTCGATATCGGTAAGGGTGTTGAGCCCCAAAAAGTCCATTTTCAGAAGCCCCATCGCCTCGACCTGCTTTTTGTCGAACTGAGTCGTGATATATTCGCCGCTCCTTTGCAAAGGTACGAAATCCCACACGGGGCGCGGACAAATCAGAACGCCCGCCGCGTGCATACCCGTTTGTCTGGGCATATTTTCAAGGCGCAACGACATATCTATTATCGTTTTTGCGGTGACGTCTTCTTCGTAATATTTGATGAAATCGGGCGAAAGCATTTTCGCCTTTTCTTCGTCGTCCTTGTACGGACCGCGACCGAGAGCCTGCGACAGCGAAATATGTACGACGTCGTTTATCGCCTTTGCCCATTTGTCGGCGTCGGCGTAAGGAATGCTGTAAACGCGCGCGACGTCCTTAATAACCGCGCGGGCGGACAACGTGCCGTAAGTTATAATCTGCGCGACGTGGTCTTTGCCGTACTTTTCCTGAACGTACTGGATCGTGCGCTCCCTGTTGACCGTGCAGAAGTCGATATCGAAGTCGGGCATCGACACCCTTTCCGGATTTAAGAACCTTTCAAAGAACAGGTCGTATTTCAAGGGATCGACGTTTGTGATGCCGATTGCGTACGCGACGATACTTCCGACGCCGCTTCCGCGCCCGGGGCCGACGGGAATACCGTGAGTTTTGCTGTAATTCACAAAATCCCAGACGATAAGGTAATATCCCGCAAAGCCCATTTTGATGATGACGCCAAGCTCGTATTCCAGCCTTTCCCTGACCTCGTCCGTGACGACTTTATATCGTTTCGCAATGCCTTCTTCCGCAAGGTCGCGAAGATATGCCGCTTCCCTTTGGTTGTTTTCCTTGGGAAGATAATCGTATTTTGCGGGGGTTGCAAACTCAGGGATTTCGTAATGCCCGGCAGGCGCCGCCGTTGCCGGAACGAATTCGATTTTATTCGCGATTTCGACGGTGTTGTCAAGCGCTTCCTCGATCCACGAAAACTTTTCGTGCATTTCGTCGTACGATTTAAGGTAAAATTCCTCGGGTTCAAGCCTTATGCGGTCGGAGTCGGTCAGCTGCTTTTTCATACTGATGCACATCAGCACGTCCTGCATGTCGGCGTCGTTCTTTTCAATGTAGTGAACGTCGTTTGTCGCGACGACTTTCACGCCGATTTCCCTTGCAAGCCTGACGAGTTCGGGCAACGCTTTCTTTTCTTCCGCAATGCCGTGGTCTTGAAGTTCGATATAATAATCGTCGCCGAAGATTTCTTTGAATTCCAGCGCCGACCTTTTCGCGCCTTCGTAATTATCCTCGATAATCAGACGGGGCACTTCGCCCTGTACGCAGGCGGACAAACAAATTATTCCTTCGGAATACTGCCTTAAAACGTTCATGTCGATACGCGGACGATAATAAAAACCGTCCTTGAACGATATCGACGAAAGTTTCATAAGATTGTCGTATCCCGTTTTATTTTTCGCAATCAGAATAAGGTGATGGCGTTTTTCGGTCGGATCGCAGTTTTTAATATCCCTGACCGTGTAAAACTCGCTGCCGATAATGGGCTTTATGCCCGCTTTTTTCATCGCCTCGATGAAAGAATAAACGCCGTACATATTGCCGTGATCGGTAATCGCGCAGGCGGTCATTCCTTTTGCTTTCAACGCTTCGGCAAGGGGTGATTTTTTCCCTTCGCCCGAGATTCTCGCCGCGCCGTCAAGCAGGCTGTATTCGGTATGCAAATGAAGATGGACGAATTCTTTACTCATTTTCGTTCTCCGCGTCGATTGCGGCAGAAAGTTCTTCCGCAATCGAGATTATTTTTCTGAATCTGTGGTTGATGCAACTTTTGCTCACGCCGAGTTTTTCGGCAAAGAAATCAAGCGTTGCCTCGGGGTATTCTTTTCGCAGCGCGATAAGGGATTGCAACTCTTCGCTGAGCCTTTTCACGCCGAAATTCTTTTCGATATTTTCAATCGCAATAAGCTGCTTCGTGCTGGCGATTGCCGTCTTGTCCATATTCGCGACGGAGCAGTTGCTCTTTCTGTTGACGTTGTTGTTGACAAGCCTTTCAATCATTACGTCCTGCATATAAAGCACCGTTTCGGACGCGCCGAGCAGCGCAAAGAAGTTTGAAATGACTTCGCTTTCCTTGACGTACACGATAAACTTATTGCCTCGTTCCACCGTTTTTGCGACAATATCGAAACTTAACAGCAGTTTTTTGACTGATAAAGCATATGTTTCGTCTGAAAGCGCAAATTCCAGATAATACCCGCTTCCCGTCGACTCGATATCTGCGTCTTCGCCGATAAGTTTTTCGGGCACGTTTGCAGAGCCCGTCGCCACGAACAACGATTTCAGATACGTCTTTGCACAGCACTCGTTCATCACGACCTTGTTGTCGATACCTTCGACAAAGTCATAGCCGTCTTTCGTTTTTCTGATAATGCCGGCGTCGTACAACATATCGTGCGTGATTGCGGGAGGCACTTTCATAACGTACAGTTTGCCCTTTTGAAGCCCCGTATTCACGTTCGTAACGTCAACGTCGATTTCCGCGTTGTACGTCGTTTTGACGGCGATTGCCGTCGATTTTATATATTCGTAGTCCTGCGACTCGAAAACGAGCTCGGTTTTGTTTTTCAGTATTCTTAAACTGCCGATTGCTTTTATCGCGGCGGATAGCCATGCCGTCGCGCAACATTTGTTTTCAAATTCCGTCGTCAGTAATTCGTTTTTTGCGTATCTGTTAAAGTTCAGTTTTTCCATGTTTTTTCTTCCAGTCGGCAAGCCTTGTGAACTCAGGTTTTTTGTCAAGGTTTACGACGCGGGTCTGTGGCACGTCGTATTTTTTTATTATTTCTTCCGCCCTGTTAAAATCACCGATTGCGCTTAACTTGTGGGCGTCGCTGTTCACGATAAAATTGCAGTCGGTATCAAGCATTTCGGGTAACAGCCTTTCGACAAGCGGCAGATGTTTCATATTGATTTCGATAAGAGTGCCGCACCTTGCCGCAGTTTTGCACACTTCCTTTACGTCGACGATCGCGTGATTGCCGACGTGCGACAAAATATCGACGGGATTGTTTTCGATTGCCGCGATAAACGCGTCGGTCGCCGCCGCTTTTTTCTTTGCGGTCGTGCCGAAAACGTCGGTGATGAACCCGTTGAAAAGGACGTATGAAAAATAATCCTTGACCGACGTGCTTCTGATGAACCGATGAAACCCCGCGACAAGAATATCCATATTCATAAGGTGCTTGTCCGTCACGTCAAGATTGCCCTTCGTGTCGACGATATCCGCCTCCACGCCAAGCAACAAATTGACGTTTTCAAGGTTTTCCCTTACCCTTTTTACGTCGATTATTTCTTTTTCAAACTTCTTTTCTGTCAGCGACAGCGTTATGTTTGCAAACCCGTGGTCGGTGACCGCAAGTTCTTTCAGCCCGATTTTCCCGGCGTAAAGCGCGGCGTCGGATATTTTCGCCCGTCCGTCGCTGTAAACCGAATGTGTGTGATAGTCGCCGTAAAATTTCATATGTTTCCTATTATTTCGATTTCTCTTTCAAGACTTATGCCAAACGCGCATCTTACCTTGTCCGAAATCGCGTCCGACAGTATTTTATAGTCGCGGCTTGTCGCTCCGCCCGAGTTTATTATAAACCCGGCGTGTTTTTCGGACACCTTCGCGCCGCCTTCCGAAAACCCTTTAAGGTTAAGTGCGTCGATATAATACGCCGCGCTCACAAGGTCGTGTTTTTTGAAAGTGCTTCCAAGCGACGGACTGTCGGGTTGCGCCGCCCGCCGTATTGTTTCGCAATCTTTCGCGCGCGCCGCGATAAGGTTTTTGTCTTTCCTTTTCAACCTTAGTGTTGCCGACAGAACGACGTAGCCTTTCTTTTTCACTACGCTGTCCCGATACGAAAACCACAGGTCGGTTTTTTGGATTTTTTGCACGATTCCGCCGTGTAAAACGGTGATTTCGGTGACGTAATCCCCGATTTCCGCGCCGAACGCCCCTGCGTTCATCGTTAACGCGCCGCCGAGCGTCCCCGGGATTCCCGAAAGTTCTTCAAGCCCCGAAAGTCCTTTGTCTAACGCCGCGCGATACAGACTTTTCATCGTTTCGCCGCAACGCCCGACAATTTCTGCGCCTCGGACTTCGACGCCCTTCATGCGTTTAAGACACATCACGTTTCCGACGCCGTCGTCGGATATCAGCGTGTTCGTGCCGTTGCCGAGGATAAAAAACTTCTCGTTCTTTTCAGTCAGATATTCAACCGCCCTTACGACTTCGTTTTCGTTTTCGGGCAGATACAGTTTTTTGATTTTTCCGCCGCTTAAAAATGACGAATATTTCTTCCCGTCGGCGTTTTCGATTACCTTGATCCCGTCCATTTTACCATTTTATGAAAACGGACGAAAAAGGTTAATCCCTGTTCATTCTTTCGATAAGTTCTTCGTTGGCGTCGTAGCCCATTTGCTTCAAGCGGAAATTCTTTGCCGCGACTTCGACGATAATCGCAAGGTTTCTGCCCATAATGACAGGGACGATAAGTTTCGGAATTTCGACGCCCAGCACGTTATAGGTTCGCATCGGCGCGTCGCTTCTTTCGTAATCATGCGATTTTTCGTATTCGACAAGTTCGATAACAAGGTCGACGTTGGTTTTTCTTAAAATGCCCGCAACGCCGTACATGTTCCTGACGTTGATAAATCCGACGCCGCGAAGTTCGATAAAGTCCTGAATCTTGTCGGGCGAGGAGCCTTGTATCGTGTCCTTTATGACTTTCAGTTCGACAGCGTCGTCCGCGACGAGCATATGTCCTCTGTGAATGAGTTCGAGCGCGGTTTCGCTTTTACCGACGCCGCTGATGCCCGTAAGCAGCACCCCGATGCCGTCGATGTCCAGGAGTGTTCCGTGTATTCTGGTTCTCGGCGCAAGAAAATCGTTCAGGAAATTGATGATATCGTTGACGACTTCCGACGTTATCGCGTTCGATTGCAAAACCGGCGTGTCGTACTCTTTCGCAAGGTCAAGCATATCCTTGCACGGTTCGAGCCCCCTTGAAATTATGATGCACGGAACTTCCGTTTTGAACAGTTTTTTCAGCGCTGCACGGCGGTTTTCGTCGGTCATCTGATAAAGATAATACATTTCGGCGTTGCCGAGCACCTGCACGCGGCTTCTTGCGAAATAGTCGTCAAAGCCCGAAAGAATAAGCCCCGGACGGTTGACGCTCACCGTTTGCAACGTGATTTGCCGCGCGGTATTCATATAAATGATTTTCAGTTTAAGAAGGTTTGCGAAATCGCGAAGAGCGATAATTTCGCCGCTTGTTTCTTCGATTCCGGTATTGACTTTGATTTTCATAATTATCTCCTAAAAGCAAAACTTCCTTATGGTTTTCGCGACGCCGTCGTCCTCGCAGTTTTCCGCGATATAGTCCGCCGCGTTTTTCAGTGTGTCAACGGCGTTCCCGACCGCAACGCCCATCCCCGCGACTTCGATCATTTGCAAATCGTTCAGGTTGTCGCCGAAAGTCATCGTGTCTGAAAGGCTTATGCCGTATTTGTTTGCAAGAAAATCGACCGCTTTCCCTTTGGACGCGTGCGCGTCGACCGCTTCGACGTTGTACGGCTTACTGCTGTTGATTAAAAGCCTGTCGCCGAATTCCTTGATCGCGGCGTTTCTGACCTGCTCCGTTATCGACGAATCCATGCTGCAATACACCTTGTTCACGAGCGCGTCCGTCGTTTTGAAAAAATCTTTGAAATCCCCGACGACGTTAAGCGGCACCCCGCAAAACCGCGCGTAATCCACGCTGTACGGATTTTCCTTTTCGACGCAAAGATTGTCCCCGACGTACACTTGCGGAAACACGTTTTGTTTTTTCATAAATTCCACGTAATCGACGGCAAGGTCTTTGTCGATATCGTTGACAAGCAGGGTTTCTTCGGTGTCGATATTTTTGATTAAAGAGCCCTGATAACTGATGATTTCGCCGTGCAGACCGAATTCCCGCGCGATTTTGACGATACTTCTGAACATTCTTCCCGTGCAAATCGCGAACCTGCCGCCGCGGGCGATATATTCCTGAATCGTGTCTTTCGTGAAATCGCTTATCACGCCGCTTTTCGGAAGCAACGTGTCGTCGTAGTCGCAAGCGATAAACTTATATTTCATAAGCGTTACCTCAAATTAAGTAAATACTATTATATATTATCCTTACGATTTCAACAACGATTTTAAGGCTTAAAAATTATTTTTGATTTTTGCCGTCGAAGAATGCGCGGATTTTTTCCGCGTCGGCTCTCGAAATGCCCTTGACGGACGCAAGCGTATCGACGGAAGCGGCTTTGATTCTGTCAATGGTTTTGAAATGATTGTATAAAATATCCGTTTTTTTGTCGCCGATACCTTCGATGTCTTTCAGGCTCGACACCTTTAAGCGGTTTGTGTGCAGGCGAGTGGCGTAATCCACCGCAAAACGATGCGCCTCGTCGCGGAGTCTCATCAAAAGCGCAAGCGCGGGCGAACGGCGCGACAAACAAAGCCCTTCCGACTTATCGGGAAAATATATTATTTCGTCGCTTTCGGCAAGGGAAATCATATTGACGTAAACCCCCGCTTCCCGCATTGCGTCCTGCGCGCGTGAAAGTTGACCTTTTCCGCCGTCGATGACGATAAGATCCGGGTGCGCGTTGAAACTTTCGTCCTCGGAATTTCCGATTTTCGAAAGGCGGCGAAGCAACGTTTCGTGCATGCTTTCAAAGTCGTTGTTCTGCTGGACTTTCACCTTGAAACGGCGGTACGCGCTTTTTTTCGGTTCCCCGTTCTGAAAGACCGTCATGCTCGCGACGACGTCCGTCCCGCTGAAATGCGAAATGTCAAAACACTCCATACGAGCGGGCGGCGACGGAAGACGTAAAATCTCTTGCAGTTTCTGCACCGCGCCTTCGGTAAGGTTATATTTTTTCAGTTGTTTTACGACAAAGGTGTCAAGATAGTTTTTCGCGTTGTTTTCCGCCATTTCGACAAGTTGTTTTCTTATGCCGCGCTGCGGAACGATGATATTAAGTTTTTTGTCGAATTTATCGGATAACACGCTTAACAATGCGTTTTCAGACGGTAAAGTCGTGTTAACGACGATTTCGTCGGGCGCGTCCGGCATATTGTCATAGTATTGCAGGACAAATTGTTCCAGCAGATTCCTGTTAAGTTCAAGTTCGTCTTTGGCTTTGTTTTCCGCATTTTCGACAGGTTTTACTAAGCCCGAATTTATGCTTTCGACGGGATAATTGTCGCCGCCGACAAGTTTTCCGCCGCGCACCATAAGCACCGATACGGCGGTATATACACCGTTGTCCAAAACCGAAAACACGTCCATATTGTAGTCTTTCGGAAGTGCGGCGATTTGCTGACGGATAAGTTTATCGAGCGTGTGCAGGCGGTTTTTGAAATACAGCGCGCTTTCAAAATCTTCCCTTGCCGACGCGTCGTACATTTTCTTTTCAATGACTTTTTTTATCTCTTCGTCGTTTCCCTTTAAGAACGAAATTACGTCGGAAATTACCTTGCCGTATTCTTCGCGACTCACGTTTCCTGAACACGGCGCAAGACACCGCCCGATATGACTCATCAGACACGGTCTGTGCGACGAAGGAAGGTGCGACAAATCCTTATTGCAACTTCTCACGGGAAACGCGCTGCCGATAAGTTCCAGAATATCTTTCGTGTTCACGCCGACCATATAAGGTCCGAAGTATTTGCTGCCGTCGTCGACAAGTTTCCTTACGACCTGCACCGACGGAAATTTTTCTTTGACGTTAATCTTGATGAAAGGATATTGTTTGTCGTCTTTCAACAAAATATTGTACTTCGGCGCGTACTTTTTGATAAGGTTGTTTTCCAGAACGAGCGCTTCTTCTTCGGTCGCGCACATAATGTAACGAAAATCGACGATGTTTTCGACAAGTTTCATCGTTTTTTCGGTTTTTACGGATGAGTGGAAATACTGACTTACCCTGTTTTTAAGGTTGACCGCTTTCCCGACGTAAATGACCGTGCCGGAAGCGTCCGACATAATATATACGCCGGGGCTTTGCGGAAGGTCTTTCAGTTTTTGTCTGATTACGTCGTTCATGGTCGAATTTTTGAAAAATAATATTAAATGAAACCGCCGTCGACGGTAATTGCCTGCCCCGTGATAAAGGACGATTTGTCGGACAACAAAAACGACACTACGTCCGCAACGTCTTTGGGCGTGCCGATTCTGCCTATCGCCGTTTCGTCGATAAGAGTCTGCATTTCGCATGCAGTAAAGTTTTCTTTTCTCATCATATCGGTGTCGATGCAACCGGGACACACTGCGTTCACCCTGATTCCCGACAACCCGAGTTCCTTTGCCATCGCCTCGGAAAACGCAATAACGCCCGCTTTCGACGCGGAATAAACCGCCTCGCACGACGCGCCCGTTTTTCCCCATATCGACGACACGTTAACGATAACGCCGCTTTTTCTTTTCACCATATCGGGGATTACTTCTTTCACGGTATAAATAACGCCTTTCAGATTTGTGTCAATGACACTGTCACATTGACATAAATCCATATCTTCGAGCAGCCCCGTCACGCTTATTCCCGCATTGCACACAAGGTGCGTTATGCTTCCGAATTTGTTTCTGACCGCGCTTACCATACTTGCGACCTCATCGTACTTCGACACGTCGGCTTTCACAAGCATTACGGACGTATATTTTTCAAGCTCGTTTTTGAGCGCGACCGCCGCGCTTTCGCTTTTGTTGAAATTTATCGCGACGTTGTAGCCTTCTTTTGCAAGCGTCCTTGCGATTTCCGCGCCGATACCTTTTGACGCGCCCGTTATCAATACCGTTTTCATAATTGTTTCCTTGATTTTTATATTTTATATTATATAATAACGTACATAATTTATCAATTATATTTTGCTTTACTTTTTTACCGCTTTATTGTACAATACGCCCATATCGCATTATTTTGAGGAAATATGAAAATACTCATCGTTTGTTCGTCAAATACCTGCCGCAGTCCTTATGCGGAATTTATATTCAAACGTCTGGTGTCGGAAAGCGACGTTCTGAAAAAGAATATCGAAAGCGTCACGTCGTCGGCGGTTTTCAATCAGTCGCGCGCGATGCACCCGAAAACTTACGCGCTCCTTCTGGAAGAAGGCTTCACAAAGGAGGAACTCGACGCGTTCAAGCCCGACTTCATTCTTAAAGACAGGAAAAAGTTTGACGAAGCCGACGTCATTATCGGCATGGGTTATCTTCAATGGTTTTTGCTTCCTTTTAAGTACAAGAAAAAATACGTCAATCTTTCAAAAGCCGCCATCGGAAAAAACATCAACATTCCCGATCCGTTTTACAGAAAGTCGATGGAATTTTACAAAAATACGATGGACGTCATCAAGACTTATCTCATCGTTTATGCCGAAAAACTTGAAAAAGAATTTTCAAAAAGAGATTATGCGCGCCTTTTAAGCATTTTCACAATCACGATTATCAATACGGCAGCAACCGCCGAAAACGCAACCGCACTCGTGACGCCGCCCGACACCGCTCGGACGGTTTTTTCACTTGTTTTGACGTTCACTTTATATCCCGCAATCGTTTTGCCGCCGACGCTGCAAATTATCGTGTATTCGCCTTTTGTTTCAGGCGTAAAGGAAATTTCCGTGCCGATTTTCGTGTCGACGCGTCGCCCGTTTTCGTCGTAAATATCCCACACGATTACAAGTTCGGGATCGAGCATATACGCATTGTCAAGTTTATAAACGACGGTGCTTTCGGCGCGCACGACGGGATCGCCGACAACCGAAAGTTGCGCGTCTTCAACCGTTTGAACGTAGTTGACCTTGACGGTGATTATCTCGGACGTATCGTTGATATACGCGCTGTTCGCGGCGTAAATAAAATACGTTCCGGGCTCCGTCGGGGTAAATTCGATCCTTGCGCCGTTTACGCTGTAAATAACTTCGCCGCCCGAAAGTGTTCCGTTTTTGCCGGCTTTCACGACGTACATTTTTACGCTCTTGTACGCGTCGTCGGTTTCGGGCGCAAAGTCTTTTCCGTCAAAGTATCTGAGCTTTGCAAAGGCGACGACTTTTTTCGGCGACGAAATGTTCTGATTAAGCGCGTCAAGGCTTTCGTCTTCGGTAAAGACTTTGATTTCTTTAATATGCTTAAATTTAATAAAGGCACTTAAATTAAGTTTTTTTGCGGTATAAACACCGTTTCCGTACGATACTGTGCCTGTCGCAACGGCAGGAGTATTTGTCATCACGTCGTAAACGGTTGCCGATTTCCTGTTGAATCTTATTTCCAGCACCGCCGCCGCAAAGGATACGAAAGGCGTTGCCATGCTCGTGCCGTCTTTTGTGCAGTACGGCTCGGTTTCGCCCGACTTTGCCGCGCTTATTATTCTTTGTCCCGGCGCCGCAATGTCGTACGCCGCGCCGTAGTTGGATTTCGGCGCGGAAATAAGACCTTCGCCGTAATTCATAACGCCGATGACGTTTTCAAGGCACGCCGGGCTTCCTAAACTATATCCACTCGACGCCGAGTTATATCCTTTGTTTCCCGCCGCCGCGCAAACTATGACGCCTTCGCGCACCGCGCTTTGTATCATGACGTCAATCGCGCCGTTTTTGCCCCACGATGAAGTGTTCGACGGTTTTATCATGTTTGTCAGCGACATATTTATCACAATCGTCTTGTTTTGCGTAGCAAGATCTTTGACGTAACTGATTGCGTCCACGACTGCGACGGCGTCAAAACTTCCTTTGCTGTCGCCGGCTTTCACGGGCAAAATCTTAATGTAGTCTTCAAGCCCGTATTTTTTGATTTCCTGCGCGACGATGCCCGCAACGTGCGTGCCGTGCCCGACAAGAGTGCCGTTATTGCAAGTGTCGTTGATGTAACCTCTGCCGTTTTTATGAGTGATCGCGTTATACCAAAGTCCTTCGTCGCACAATACGCCGTCGAACAACTCGTGCGAGGCGTTAATCCCCGTGTCGATCACCGCAACAAGGACGGGATTATTTTTGAAATCGGCTTTTTCCGCCGTGGAAAGCCCGTCTTTTATCTTATTTATCGCTTGAAGAGTACCGTTGAAATTATTATAATCTTCGCCGTCAAACCATTGATTTGAAACGGCGTCGGGGAGCACGGCGGCATACGCGACGTCGTTTGTGAAAAATCCGCACGAAAACGCGCCCGCAATCAGCGCAAGCAACACTATGAATATGGTAAGATTTTTCACGGCTTGTTTTTTCATATCAAATATTATAGCCCACTTTTCCTTAAAACACAATAAAAAACCGCCCCTATGGGCGGTTTAAGCGATTTTTTCGGTCAGGCGTTCAGAACTTTCCTTAAAAATTCTTTCGTCCTGTCGTTTTGCGGGTGCTCGAAAAAGTCTTTCGGATTGTTTTCTTCGGTGATTTTTCCTTCGGACATAAACAAAATCCTTGTGCCGACTTCTTTCGCAAACCCCATTTCGTGCGTGACGATGACCATCGTCATACCTTCTGCCGCAAGCTCCTTGATAAGGTCCAGAACTTCGCCGACCATTTCGGGATCGAGCGCGGACGTCGGCTCGTCAAAAAGCATGACTTTGGGATTCATTGCAAGCGCCCTTGCGATGGCGATACGTTGCTTTTGTCCGCCAGACAAGGTCGAAGGATATGCGTCGGCTTTTTGTTCCAGCCCGATTCTTTTCAGAAGTCGCAAAGCGTTTTCTTCCGCATGCGCCTTGATTTCCTTCTTCGACGAGAATTCCGGCGCGACGACCTGTTTTTCTGCGATATGGTTTTTATGCAAAACGGCGCGTTCTTTCTTTTCGATTTTCGCGGTGAGTTTCAGTTTCTTTTTCGTCAGTTCGGGATCGTACGTCGCATAGGTTTTCCCCTGCCTTTCTTCCGACTTTTTGGTTTTTTCCCATTCGGCGGAAACGTCTTTCAGCACGGCTTTCAGTTCTTCCGACTGCTTTATGAGTTGTTCCTTTTTGGCGTCGATTTTAGCATTGATTTTATCGCCGTATTTTTTATAAAACTTATTATAAATCGGCACAAAAGCATTCTTTATCTTTTGTTTTCGCATATTTGAAATGCCGATTCTGACAGGTGCAAGCGTAATATTCTTTTTTACGGTATAGTTGTTGAAAAGGTTGAACTGCTGGAATACCATACCGATATTCTGACGTTGGACGTTTATGTTGACTTTAAGGTCGGCAAGGTCGTTGCCCATAAAAAGTATTCGTCCCGCCGTCGGATCTTCAAGAACGTTCAAGCACCTTAAAAACGTCGATTTTCCGCCGCCGGACGGCCCGACGATAACCACTTTTTCGCCTTCGTAAATCTTTGTCGAAATGTCGTCCAGAACAAGAAGATCGCCAAATTTTTTGGTAAGATTTTCGACTTCCAGCATCGCTTTCTTTTCGTCGGCTTGCGCGTGGCATTCCGCCGCGATTAAACTTTCGTTTTCGTTATTTATCACTTTTCGCAAAACTCCTTTCAATCATCTTGATAATCACCGTCAGAATTCCGACAATGATAAGATAGAACAGCGCGAGTACGAGATATGGTATCATAAATTCGTACGATGACGAGCCGATAAGTTTGAACGCCTGCGTCAAATCGAACACGGCGATAAACCCGGCGACTGACGTGTCTTTGACAAGCGCGATAAGTTCGTTGCCGAGCGCGGGCAGGCTGTTTTTGAGCGCCTGCGGCAAAACGATTCTGAGCATCGTCGACGGATAAGAAAGCCCGAGCGCGCGCCCCGCTTCCCTTTGTCCCGCGTCGACGGACAAAATACCGCTGCGCATTATTTCCGAAACGTATGCGCCCGAATTTATGCCAAACGTAACGATTGCCACGACAAGTTTGTCGATATTGACGCCCGCAAGCGGGAAAATCACGTAATACAACAGCAAAAGTTGTACGACAATCGGCGTGCCCCTGAAAAACCCGACGTATATATCGCCGATTTTCGAAATCCACTTGAAAACTTTGCTTTGCTTTCCCGCAACCTTGACAATAGCAACGAAGGTACCTATACAGATACCTATCAGAAAGCCGAATACGGCAATGTACGCTGTGTTTTTGAAACCCAGCAGTACATTTTTGTATCCTTCGTTCTCAACGAACGACCTTATAAAGATTTGCCACTTTTTTTCAAACACGGTCTTATTTATTTACGTTTTTAAGAAGAGTTTGTGCAACCGCCTTATCGACGATGATAAACGATATGTTGCCGTCAAGCATCGATTGTACCGCAAGTGCGGGAGAATCGTATCCGTTGAAATCGAGGTTCTTAAAGCCGTCGAATCCGAGCGCTTCGTTACCTTTTGCGAATTGCTGACCTGTCGTGCCTGCTTGTCCGCCGCACTTTGCCGCCGCTCCCGACAGAGAAGCGAGTTTTTGAAGCATTGCCGCTTTATCGCTGCACGCGTCGAACGTGGTATCGTCCGCTTTGACAACGACGACTTGCGTGGTGTCGAAGTAAGGTTTCGTAAAGTTTACCATTTTTGCACGGTCTGCGCTTATGGTAAGAGCCGCCATACCGATGTCGTATTTGTCGATATTCTGAACAGCCGTTACGACCGCGTCGAAGTCCATATGTTCCACGACAAGTGTTTTGCCCATTTCGTTTGCGATAAGTTGTGCGATTTCGATGTCGATACCGGCGATTTTGTTGCCGTTGTAGTACTCAAACGGAGCAAAGTCGATATTCGTTGCGACGACAAGTTCGTTTGCGCCGTCGGTCGAGCTGGTTTTAATGCTGTTGCTGCCAAACGTCGCAAGCTGGTCTTCCGTGGCGTTAAGGTACTTGTCCATAATCGCCTGAATTTCCGTGGCTTTTGCGTCAAGAATATCGTTTACCTTTTTAAGAAGTTCCGTGTTCTCCTTCTTGACGATGAAAGCGTATTGTTCGCTTGAAAGGTCGACATCGACCATTTTGATTTTTTCTGTTGCTCCGCCGCCTTTTTTGTCGCATGCGGTGAATGCGAACGCACAGGTGATAACCGTTGCGACGGTCAGTAATGCCGCGAGTATTTTTTTCATTTTTATACCTCAAAAATTTTATTTCGTTTTCGATGATGCAATCATAGCATAACTATTCGCGATTGGCAAGCAATTTTGCATAAATATTCATAAAAAATCAAATATTTTTGTATTTTGCCGTATATATGAATAAAATCCTGCATATTTTGCAAGATTTTATACATTTATTCGGTTTTATTGAATTTTACGAAAAGGATTTTTCAAAAACGACGTCGCCGTCAAGGGTTCTCACGACGAATCCGTCTTCGTCCAAAAGCATATACGACGGCTTGCACCCGTTCTTCGGAAGGGACGCCGACGCCACGCATACGCACGTCGTTCCATCGCGTTCCGTCAGTTCGTTCACGTGAAAATGCCCGTACACCAGAAGGTCGCAACCTATCGGTAACACGTCCTTATTGAAATAATGCCCGTGCGTGAAAGTCACCCTTTCCCCGCCGACGTTTACGTGCACCGCGGGCGAAAACGGAAACGTTGAAATCATTTCGTCGATTTCGGCGTCGCAGTTCCCCTTGATTGCAATGATTTTGTCCGACAAGGAATTGAAAAGTTCCGCAACCTTCATCGGGGCGTGTTCTTCGGGCAAAGGGTTTCTGGGACCGTGGTAGTACATGTCGCCAAGGAGCACGAGTTTGTCCGCGCCCGACTTTTCAAATTCTTCCACGACCTTTTTCGCAAAGAAGTACGAGCCGTGTATATCCGTCGCGATAAAGTATTTCATATTATTCAAGCCCGTTAGGGTTCATTTTTTGCCAACGCCAACTGTCTTCCGCCATGCGGTGAAGATCGAACTTGCATTCCCAGCCGAGTTCTTTTTTGGCTTTCGAGCAATCGGCGTAGCATTCCGCGATGTCGCCTGCGCGGCGGCCGTCGATCTGATACGCGATGGGGTGTCCGACGACTTCTGAAAACTCGTTAATCATTTCCAGCACGCTGTATCCGTGTCCGGTGCCGAGGTTGTAGATGACGAGCCCCGAATTCTCGTGCAGTTTTTTAAGCGCGGCGATGTGACCTTTCGCAAGGTCGACGACGTGGATATAATCCCTGACGCCCGTGCCGTCTTTCGTGGGATAATCGTTGCCGAAAACGTGGACTTTTTCAAGTTTCCCGACGGCAACCTGCGTGATATAAGGCACAAGGTTGTTGGGGATACCGTTGGGATCTTCGCCGATAAGCCCGCTTTCGTGCGCGCCGATGGGGTTGAAGTATCTTAAAAGCGCGATATTGAACGAGTTGTCGCTGTGATAAAAGTCCTTTAAAATCTGCTCGATCATAAGTTTCGTCTGTCCGTACGGATTGGTTGCGGACAGCGGAAAATCTTCAAAAATAGGCACCGACTTCGGGCAGCCGTAAACGGTCGCGGACGAAGAAAATACAAGGTTTTTCACGCCGCACTCGCGCATGCAGTCGATGAGAACGAGCGTGGAATTAAGGTTGTTGTCGTAATACGCAAGCGGGATTTTCACGCTTTCGCCAACCGCTTTCAGCCCTGCGAAGTGGATTACGTCGGTGGGTTTTTCGTCCTTGAAGATTTTGAGTAATTTTGCTTTGTCGCGCACGTCCACGTTGTAAAACGCGGGACGTTTCCCCGTGATTTGTTCGATACGGTCGACAACGCCGATTTTCGAATTTGAAAGGTTATCGACAATTACGACGTCCTGATTATCGTTCAAAAGTTCGATAACGGTGTGGCTTCCGATATAACCGGTGCCGCCGGTGACCAAAACTTTGTTCATATATAACCTGCCTTTTGCGGATAATCCGCGAAATATTATTTTCGTATATAGTATATCACGAATTGAAAAAGTTGCAATAGGTAAAAAATAATCTGACAAAAAATTTACAATATAAATATATTAATTATAAAATATACAAAAAAAATAAGGCCCGTCTTCCGACGAGCCTTTTTCGTTAAGCAAAAACCGAATCCAATAGTTTCCAATCGTCCGAGTTAATGTTATCGCTATATTTTTCCGTGCAAATGCAAAATTCGTCGCTGTTTTTATCAAAACGGACAAAACCGCCTTTCAAACCGTATTTTTCAAGATATGCTTTAAGCACTTCAAACTTTTTCGGCGAGAAAATATCAATATCTTCGCTGTCGCCGGCTTTGTCAAATCCTCCTTTTGTTTCTATTATCCACGTTTCGCCGTTCACGGATACGATATAGTCGGGATAAAACAGTTTTTGTCGATTGCCGTTGTCGAGATAAACGATAGACAAATATTCGTCGCCTTTGTCACCGTTTTTATAAATCCAATCTACGGCAGAGCATTTTTCGCAAAACTTTTCAAACTTTTTCTCGGCAGTCGAACGGGGTTCGGCGGACATCAGATAACCCTGATATACGTTTTTAACGCTTTCGGTTTGCACTTTACTTGCGCTGTCGTAGGTAAACTTACAAACACGCGGTAAAATAAAATCCTTTTTCGATACCGTATCGGGAGACATCGCCACCTGCAAAAGTTGTACCGCCATAGCCTCGCGGAAATTGCGGCGCAATAAATCGACGTTGTTTATGATAAACGCGTACAATTCTCTCGTCGAAAGTGCAAGCAGTTTGCCCGAATAATCGAATTTATCTCCAAATAACTTGCCGATAATCGTCTGCATATACTTGTATTCCATGCCGATTTCACGCCCTATAACACCTATGCAGTGGTGACGATCGCGTCCGAGTTTATGAGTGTTTACGATTTCTTTTACGGTAATTTTATTAAAATTGTCCTTTTCGCTCAAATCGGAAAGAGTAGCAACGCTACCGGATTGCGTGTATGTATTTATCGAATCGGAGAAAACAAAACCCGCAGTCTCAAGCCTTGTTTTATTTTCCTTTTTGTTGCCCGTAAGCCCGAACGTATCTTTGAAGTAACTTGCGATATAGAATAACGCTTTGCGCGGATCTCTTAAATCCGTAATCATTGTGCGTTGTTCTTTCGTAAGCGTAAACGATTTATATTCGTTTTTCAGAAAAATATCTTTGCCGTCCAGCGCACCTTTACCAAATGCCGCTTTTACTCCCGCCGTAAACTTTTGGTCAAACGTATAAAGATAGCAACAATCCAAAACGTCGTTGTCGTAATGTTTTGCTTCGGGCATACGGCGAATACGTCCTATCGTCTGAATTTCAAACGTTTCGTCCATATTTTCACGCAGTTTTACCAGTATATGCGCACGAGGACAATCCCAGCCGGTAGCGACTGCTTGTTTCATAACCACGGCAATTTGTTTGCCGTCATTATCGGATATGTTCTCGACATTTTCGTGTTTGCCCGAAAGCCATATCGCAAGTGTTTCGTTTTCAATATTGATGCCTTGGGTTGCAAAGTATTCTTCCACGCTGTCGCACAATGCGTCGCTGTTATTAGGAAGTTGAACGACTATAAGCGGATTTACGTCAATACCTTTATTCAAAAATATTGATTTTATCTCACGTTGTTTGTTTAACGCACGCTCCAACAAATACCACGTTTGATTATCTGTTTCGATTGTTTGCGGAAAGTTTTCGTTTATAACGAGCAACTTTTTTATCAGCCCTTCCGCAATAACGTCTTCTTCGGCGATTTCAATGAGTTTTGCTTTTTTGTTTTTAAGCGGTGTTGCGGAACAGCGAATAATTTTATCCGTTTTGAAAAGTTGCACGATAGCATCGGCTTTATCGGTAAAATTCTGATGGCTTTCGTCGATAATAATTTTGAAAGACAATCCTGTATTCAATGCCTTTTCTATCCACTCTAAAAAATTGGTGCGTTCGCTGTCCTTTAATGCGTTGTTGCCTTTTTTTGTAAGTTTTTCCCAGTTGATAAAACATGCGTCGTTTTCTTCAAAACCGCAGGTCATAATGTCGGCAAGTAGTTTTGTTTGTGCGTTGTGGATATACTTGTCCATTTTATCCTTGCTTTGCGTTTCAAGGTCGCCTTTGCCGGGAGTAAGCCATACAAACACGCTTTTTGCGTGTTCTTTGGTATATTCGTCCATAAAATGTGTGAGCATAATGGTTTTTCCGCTACCGGTAGGGCTTTTCAAAACGATTTCGCGGACGGAATCGTCTTCCATGCATTCAAGCAAACTCTTTATTGCTTTCAACTGAAAATTCATTAAATTCATATTTTAGCCCTCCAAATCGCGGTAGTAGTATTCCGGTATAACGTTGACTTTGATTTTTCTTTTTGCAAATCTCTTTTCTTGTTCCTCGGTCGGCAACACGTCGTGTCCGACGTAAATCGTCTTGCACGTTTCAGGAATGTTTTGAGTAAAATCGTCGAGTTCTTTTTCCGTCAGAACGATTGCAATTTCTGTATTGCCGTTAAAATTGATACCGTTTTCAAGTTCCACGAGTTCGCGGATATGCAAAAGCAGTTCGTCCGCATACTCGTAATATAATTTATCAGAGATAGGCAGATATTCAACTTTGAAGTATTTAAGGCTTGCTTTGTAATCATCCTTTGCAATAACGCGTTTAATGCGCTCATACGTTACGTCGCGACAAATATTGTTTTCATTGTTGGTGCAGAGGATAAACTTACGGCTACCGCCGTCTTCCACGTTCAATTTCATCACGGCGTGACCTGTCGTTCCGCTACCTGCAAAAAAGTCGAGAATGGTAGTATGTTTTAACTTTATTGTTTTAATTAGATAGAGTAAAAGCCCAACTGGTTTCGGGTTTGAAAAAGGACTTTTACCATCAAACAATTCTTTCATTTCGCTATTGCCTTGCTGGTTAATAGGTGACGTGATTAAATTCATATAGGCACGGCCTGTTTTGTCCCTAATGTTGCCATCATTATCAACATTCTCATAAACTTTATATTTTATTGTATAAGCAGTATGTGATTTTTTCTTTGATTTGCAAAATTCAATAAATTTATTCTCAATTCCCCATCTAACTTTCTCTTTTCCCCATTTCCAAATCCATCCATCATTTACAAATTCAGAGCGACCATTAGGAAAAAGCAACGCCCCATCAGGCATTGTTATTCCATAATTCATAGAATCTGAATATTGTAATCCACCTCTGTCAAGAGTGTCATAATAAAATTTCCCTCTTATATCGGCAAATTCGTCTTCGTATTTATATCTTCCTTTGTCTATTGAATCAATGTCCCTTGCCCAAATATTAGTTTCTATGCAGGCAGTTTTGTTTTTTCCATATAGCAAAATTGATTCTGTGACGACAGCAATATCTTTTGCATCATTTGCACCTGTTTTCTTTCGCCAATCAAATTTTGCGATAAAATTGTTTTCGTTAAAGATACTGTCGCAAAGCATTTTTAGGGCACTTTGCTCATTATCGTCAATGCTAATAAAAATAACTCCATTTTCGGAAAGCAAACTTCTTGCTATTTGCAAGCGTTTTTCCATAAACGAAAGCCATTTGCTATGACGGAAAGTATCGTTACTGTCGACAAAACTGTCGTCGTAAACAAAATCTTTGTTGCCCGTATTGTAAGGCGGATCTATGTAAATAAGGTCAATTCTACCTTTATGTGTTTTTTCTAAGAGTTTAAGGCTTGCCAGATTATCGCCCTCGATAAGGAAGTTCATTTGTCCGCCATTGTCTATAAACAAGTCGGTATCTTCCGTGAGAACGGGCAAATTGTTTTCGAGCAACTCGTCAATGCCTTCACGGTGTTCTTCAAAAACAAGACCGTATTTTTTGCCTTTAATATCTTTTTCAATATCGGAAATATATGCAAGTAACTGCGCTGTGTTATCGTCTTGCGGAGAAGACTGAATAAAAGTTTTTATATCTTCAATCTTTTTAATAAGTAAATTTCTTTTCTCTTTTGAAACGTTTGTTGACATATTTTCCCCGCTGAATTTTAGTTGTATAATTATAACACGATAGTTTATGAAAATCAACACTATCGTTGTGATAATCGATAAAAATATGGGGTAAAATATAACTATAGTGTAAAAATTGTATTATGGAAAAATTTGAAGTTGCCAACAGAATAAGCGAATTACGCGCAAAACTGAACCTGACGCAACACGAACTTGCAAGGCGTTCGGGTGTTTCGCCGACCTACATTTATCAACTTGAACGCGGCGAAAAAAGCCCGACTGTGGAATATTTAAGTCTTATTTGTAATTATGGATTGAATATCACTCTGGAAGAATTTTTCAGAACCGAAAACAGTGTAAATCAAGACGTCGTTGCTAAATTGACACCCGAACAGAAAAAACTTTTGAATGATTTTTTGAGCAGCATAAAATAGAAAATACAAAAAGGACGACAAAAAAACTCGGATTGCTCCGAGTTTTTTTTATTGTTTTTTGATGATTACTTTTTGAGTGCGATGGTTTCTTTTGCCTTGTTGACGATGCCTTCGACCGTAAGGTGGAATTTTTCGGCAAGGTATTCTTTCTTGCCGACTTCGCCAAAGGTGTTGTTGACGCCGATCATGCCGACGGGAGCCGGGCACTTGGACACGACGACTTCGGACACCGCGCTGCCGAGACCGCCCTGCAAGGTGTGGTTTTCGCAAGTGACGAGCGCGCCGGTTTTCTTGACCGCGTTGACGATTGCTTCTTCGTCGATGGGTTTCCAGGTGTGGATATTCAGAACGCCCGCGTCGATGCCTTCTTCTTTCAGAATTTCGGCGGCTTTCAACGCTTTTTCAACCATAATACCGCTTGCGACAAGGGTAACGTCTTTGCCGACTTTCACGGTGATGGCTTTGCCGAGTTTGAAATCGGGAACGTCGTCGAAGATATGTTCGGGCTTTTTCCTGAACAGACGAATATAAACCGCGCCGGGATAGTCGATAATCTGAGGGATTGCGCGGGCGAGCATTGCGCCGTCGGTAGGCTCGAAGCATACCATATTGGGGATTGCGCGCATAATCGCCATATCTTCAAACGGCATGTGGGTGCCGCCGTTGGCTTCCGCCATGATACCTGGGTCGGAGCCGACGATTTTTACGTGTTGTTTTGCGTACGCGACGGAGATGAAAATCGTGTCGTAGCAACGACGTGTCGCGAACGGAGCGAACGAATATGCAAACGGGATTTTGCCCATTGCGGACATACCCGCGGCGATACCCATCATATTTGCCTCGGCGATACCGACGTTTACGAACCTGTCGGGATGCGCTTCTTTGAACGCTTTCGTTGCGTGGCAGCCCATAAGGTCGGCTTCCAGAACGACGATGCGTTTATCGGTGTTTGCGATTTCAGCCAAAGTATTGGCAAGCACTTGCCTCATTTCTTTTTCGTCAGTCATTATTCATACCTCCCCGTTTCTTTTCTCCAAAGTTCCTCGGGAATCGACATGCTGTGGCAGTTCGCGACGCCTTCGGTGAAGGACGCGCCGAAGCCTTTTATCGTATCGAGGATAATCATGCTGGGTTTGCCCTTTTGCGCTTTTGCGGCGTCGATTGCGTCGGAGATAGCGACAAGGTCATGCCCGTTGATTTCTTGGGTGAAGAAATTGAAAGCCTTCCACTTGTCCGCTGCGGGTGCAAGCGAGTTGATTGTATCGGTGGGGCCGTCAAGTTGCATTTTGTTGTTGTCAAGGAACACGATGAGATTGTCAAGGCCGTGGTTGCCCGCAAACATCGACGCTTCCCAGATCTGACCTTCCTGCGATTCACCGTCGCCGATGAAGCAGTAAATCGTTGCGGGATTATCGTCCATTTTTGCAGTAAGAGCCATGCCGACCGCCGCCGACAAGCCTTGTCCCAAAGAACCCGCCGTAAAGTCGATACCGGGGGTTTTGTTCATATCGCAGTGCGAGGGAAGATTCGTCCCGTTTCTGTTCAAAGTGGATTCCCACTCGTGCGGGTAAAATCCGAGATCGCCAAGCACGGCGTACATTGCGGGGCCTGCGTGTCCTTTGGACATAATAACGCGGTCGCGGTCTTGTTTTTTGGGATTTTTAGGGTCGACGTTTGCTTTGTCGTAGTAAATGACGGTAAGCGCGTCCATGACAGACATCGTGCCGCCGATATGTCCGACACCGAAGTGTCCGATAATTTCGATTGCGTCGTCACGGAGTTTTCTGGCTTTTGCCGTCAGGAAATCGAGTTTTTGTTTTTCCATATACTCCTCCTTACCTGAGATTGATTTTATTATACATTGTAAAACCCGCCCGTGTCAAAGCGAGTTTAACAAAATGTTTTCCGTATAAACAATTGAAAATATTTGTTTATTTTTTCGTGAATTTTTTCACGGGTTTATGCGATTGATCCTTTTTGGGCATTGCCGCCTGTTCCTGCGCCTTTCTTTCTTCGGCGCGGCGCTCCTTTTCCGCGGTGGCAGCCTCGATTTGTTTTTGTCTTTCTTCCGCTTTTTGCGCTTTTTCAAGGGCTTTTGCCTGCTGTTCTTTGCGCTTATCCGACGACTTTTTAAGTTTCAGCGACGTCTTTACGATATAATATACGGTGCTCAAAAAAGTGAACAGCAAAATAATGAGCGTGAAGTAATAACGGAAGTTATACCATTTAATATTGCCCGACGCGTATTCGTCGTACGCAAGAAGAATCGCGACGATAACGCTCACGAGTTCCACGACGGCTTCCATAATCGACGCGACTTTTTTGGTCGTTTTGATCTGATATTTCGCGTCGCCGATACTTTCTTTGACGGCTTTCTGATCCTTTATGCTTGCGATGACCTGCACGAAAAAGCAAATCGCAAATACGATAATGAGCGGCAGCACCGCAAACTTGATAATGCCCGACGCTCCGCCCGCTTTTGCGCCTTCCGAAAAGCTGTTGACGGTCTTTACGATGAAAAGAACCATCGAAATAAGCGAGAAAACCGTTGAAAGCGAAAGTCCCGTCGACTTTTTGTTTTTTGCCATAATCCTACCTCGAATGTCGTTGATAAAAACATATTAACACTTTATTTTGGGTTTTGCAATATTACGATTTTCTTTTGATAAATTTTTTATTGCCTATATCCGTTTTTGTTGATATAATCGAACATATAGGGAGATTGTTATGGAAGAAACTATTTCGAAAAAACCAAACGTAATATCGCGCCTTAAAACCGAGCTGAAAAAACCTTTCACGAAAAATATGCTGATGTTTTCGCTCGGGACGATCGGACGCGATTTTTTGTACTTTTTGTTCAACAGTTTTTTGATGACGTTCATATTGTTCACAAAGACTATTGACAACAAAATGCTGACCGCGGTCGGCGCAATCATCGTCGTCGCGCGTATTTTCGACGCTCTGAACGATCCCATTATGGGCGGCATCGTCGAAAACACCCGTACGAAATGGGGCAAGTATAAGCCGTGGCAACTTCTGGGCGCAGTCCTTACGGGCGCGGTCATCATCTCGGTATTTTGCGTGAAACTTGACGGCTGGTCGTACATAGGGTTTCTGGCGTTTGCCTACCTTATGTTCAGCATTACGTTCACGATGAACGATATTTCTTACTGGGGAATGTTGCCGTCACTGACGTCGGACGAACACGAACGCAACAAACTGACGTCGTGCGCGCAGCTTCTGGCGTCGGCGGGCGTTGGACTTGCCAGCCTTCTTATCCCCTTGTTCACGACGGGTTCGCTTGCAAAATGGGGCGCGCCCACGGGTTATAAGGTCATCGGTATCATCAGCGCGGTGCTTATGGTATTGTTCCAACTTTTTACAATCCTCGGCGTTAAGGAAAAACCCCTGCCCCCGATTAAGCCCGACAAGTCCGACAGACTTACCCTGAAAAAGATGTTCCAAACCATCGCCAAAAACGACCAGCTTTTGTGGTGCGCGCTCATAATGCTCATTTTTTCAATCGGTACGGGTGTCGTCGGTGGCGGACTTCTGACGATGTACGTTTACTTCGAGTTCGGATACGAAGGCGGATACACCCTGCTTATCGGCTTAGGCTACGGCATAATTTCCACGCTGTTTACGGCGACTTATCCGTGGCTGTCCAAAAAGTTCGGGCGCAACAAAATCTTGTATTCCGCCGGTATCGCGACAATATTCGGCTTTGCCTTAATGCTGATTTTTGCCCTTGCAATCCCCACCGGCGCGCCGAAATCTTCGGAATGGTTTGCAAAATTTATCCTTATTGCGATTGCATATGCCATCATCGGCTACGGCGCGGGTTTCTATATGATTATGGTCATCAATATGGCAAACACCGTGGAGTATAACGAGTGGAAGTACGGTCAGCGCAACGAAAGCCTTATCTTCTCCCTGCGCCCGTTCACCGCAAAACTCAGCAGCGCGCTTACGCAGGCTCTCGTCATCGGCGTTTACGCGGTCGCAAGTATCACGACTTACACCAACGCCATCTCCAACATCGAAAACGAGGCGTCCAAAAACCTTATCACCAACAAGGTGAAAATGGAAAAAATCACGGATATTATCAACAAAGTTTCCCTGCAAGACAGACAAATCCTTGTGTCGTGCATGTGCATTATCCCCATCGTGTTTATGATTGTCGCGCTTATCATTTACAAGAAAAAATGCACGCTGTCCGAAACGCGCCTTGCCGAAATGGTCAGGGAAACGGAAGCAAGAAAACTCGCGCCTGCCGGCGCAACCGAAAACACGGACGAGCCCGTCGCTTTTGAGGAACCCGTTGCGGAAGAATCCGCCCTTGCAAACGACGTCGTTTCTCCCCTGTCTGAAATCGCCGAAAACGTCGAAGACGCCGCCATTAACACCCCGGACAACGAATAATCGATATTCAATCCGAAACAAAAAGCGTTCGCTTCCCCGCGAACGCTTTTTTATTTGGTTTTTAACCGCCGTTAGTTTCTTTCAACAATGACCGTGCCGTCTTCTTTGACCTCGATCATATCGCCGTCTTTGACGTAGTCCAGAAACTCTTTGCCGAGCCTATCGACGCCGACGATAAAGTTGTTTTCCCAGACTTTCGCAAGGATAAGTCCCGACGTCGCAAGGCTGTCCGCCGTTTCCGAAAACAGCATTGCCGCGGGCTGCGCTTTCATTGCACAAATGGTCTGCAAAATCATACCGCCCGTCGTGCTGCCGATCGTGATGGGCAAACAAAGTGCTTTTCCCGTGATAAGTTTACCGAAAAGGTCGGGGTTGTTCTGGTCGGAAACGAAGATTTTTGCGGTGCCCGCTTCCGTGTCCTTGGGCTTAATGCCCATTGCGCTTTTCTGGCAGGACGCAAGTGTATTGAATCCCTGATGCGAAACGACTGCTTCGGCTTTGATTGCGCCCCCTGCAAAAGGTCTGCCTTTGAATACTTTCTGTGACATATTACGCCTCCTGTCCGGTGATGAGTTTCAAAATATCCTCATCTTTCATATACTTCGCTTTGGAATAAGTACGAAGTTTATTGCTGCTCGTTACGATGGGTTTTCCACCGCAAATCGGGTTATTGGTGTACATAAGCGGGCAAATGGACGAAAGTCTTGCGCCGGTTGCGACAAGTTTTTTATAATCGTCTGTTTTTCTGAATTTTTCGGCGACTTGCGGGGCTGCCGTAAGGACGACTTGCGTCGTAACCTTGGTTTTACCGCTCTTTTTAAGACCTTCAACTATGTTATTTGTCCAGTTTACAAGTTGCGAATAAGTAAGATGCGGGCAACCGATGAACGCGACTTTCGCTTTTGCGTCCTTGTTTTTCCACATCACGGGATAGCCCTTGTAAACGCGTTCGAGTTCGGCGTCGTCGATGACGTAAGTCTTTGCGTTTTCGACGATAAGGCTTTCGCCCTGTTCTTTCGCTTCGGGCGTAAGTTTGTCGACGTGATACAATCCGACCGCACCGTTCGACGCGGTTGCCGCGCCCATATCTTTAAGGTACGCTTTCGCGTCGTCGTTAAGTTCCGTCCCGATGAATTTGTCAAGGCCTACGATGTAAGGCACGTCTTCCATAACCTTCATGCCGATTGCGCTGCCGAGAATCTGCGCTTCGGGTTTTTTGGTGGTTTTGACTTCCACTCTCCACGTTGCGCGGCGTCCTTCGTCCGTCGTGAATCCATAGTTCAACGCCCTGCCGAGAATGCTCTGGAATAAATCGATCATACCGCTGTTTCTGTTGCAGCGCGCGCCGAGCACGGAGTTTGCGTAAACGACCGCCGACGATTCCGCCCAGCCGATAACCTCGCCCTTCTTTGGGACATTTCCGACTTCGGGAAGGTAGCAGGTGCAGGTGAACGCGTTCTTTTTCAGCCCGACTTTTTCAAGCTGCGCCTCGTAATCGGCTTGTTTCGAATACATAAATTTCGTGAAAATAAGTTTTTCCAGGAAATTGCACTTCACGTTTTCAAAATCGTAAGGACGAGGGTCAACCGTAAAACCGTTGGGCGCTTTAAGTCCAGCGGCGATAATTTCGTCCATAATTTTGTAAACCGGGTCAATCATTTTAAGACCGAAAGACGTCACAAGATGGCCGCAGCAATCGATAGGAATAAAATTCGTTGCTCCGACGGCATCGCCGAACAGCACGAGCGTTTTCAAAATTTTGGCTTTGGTTTCGCCCTCGTTTCCGTTCAGGATTGCAACTTCTTCGGGTGTGAGCTGCATTTTGTAATCCATAATTTGCCTCCGATTAGTTTTATCATTTTTATTATAACGCAAAAGAGCGAAAATTGACAAGAATATTGTTAAAAATTATACAATGTTTATAAATATTCTTTGTTTGTTTTGGGGTTTTTGCGTTCGCGCTTTCAGTATTCGATTTTGAAATACCTTAGCCATTCTTTGTATTTATCCTGACAAGACAGGCACGTGTCCGTAAAATACCCTTTTTCTTTGTTCCATTCTTTGAGCCCGCGGTAATAATACCATTTATGTTCTTCGTCAATAATGAACGGGACGATGTCGTTCATCAGACACTCCTTGAACATAATCAATCTTCCGATACGGCCGTTGCCGTCCTGAAACGGGTGAATCGACTCAAATTTTTTGTGAAATTCCAGAATTTTATCAAGGGTTTTTCGCTCCCCGCCGTTATATGCCGACAAAAGTTTTTTCATTTCGGTTTTTACGTTTTCGGGCGGACAGGTTTCGTTGCCGCCGACTTCGTTTGGAAGTTTCTTATACTCCCCGACGTTAAACCAATTTTTGCGGCTGTCGCTCGTACCGTTTTTAAGAATAAAATGAAGTTCTTTTATCATCGATTCCGAAAGCGGCTTTTTCGCGTTGTCGATAATATAGTCGACGCATTTGAAGTGGTTGGCAGTTTCGACGACATCATCGACGTTGAACGCGCCCTTTTCAGCGCCGATTGTGTTTGTTTCAAAAATATATCTCGTCTGCTCGTGCGTGAGAGTGCTTCCTTCGATATGATTTGAGTTGTAAGTAAACTCGATTTGCGTTTTATGATAAATACCGCCGCGCAAGCCCGAATCTTTTTGCTCCTTCAATACGTTCAGCAGCTTATTGTCGCTGAATTGCTTTCCGGGTTCACGCGCAGGTTTTACGGCGTCTTCGGGAACGTTCCAGGTTTTGCCCATCAGAAAAGCGCCCGGGATTCTCCCCGCCGCGCAATAATTCCTGACCATTCGGTCGGACACGTTCCATTTTTTTGCGATTTCGGCAACCGATATGAATTTCATAATAAAACCTCTCTGTTTCGTTACTTTAATTATATTCCATTATCGGAAATTTTACAATAAATTTTTTAGCGAAAATTTCCGATAGCGGAAGTTTTTCCGTCGTTCGCAACAGCCGTCGCGGAAAAATACCGCAAAAAATAACACAAGCGCAGGTGTTGCTTGTGTTACGGTTTACAAAAATTAAATTTTCTTATTTTGCGTTTTCGACGTACTTTTTGTGAAGCTCCTCGACGGCAAGTACGAATTTTGCGGTGTGGAATCCGTTTTCAAAAACGAATTTGAAAATCTCGTTATCTTCGGCAATTTCGATATTTTGTGCAAGTTTATAGGCAACCGTCGGGTGGTTTTTCAGCCCGAAAGTCCTTGAAACTTCCTGCCCGCATTTCGTGCCGACGTACGTAATTCCGTTTTTGTCAAGGACGATTTTCCCTTTTCCCGCTTCTTCGAAACGGTGCGTTTTGTCGTCGGTGAGCAAAAGCGTGACGTTTTCTTCAAACGAATAGTCGGGGTTTTCGACTTCCTTTTTCACTTCGTCGCGCTGGAATTTGTACCATTCGCTGACAAACTCAAAACACTTGTCGTTTTCGCCCGATGGGCTGAGAGTGCCGTTTGAATTATACTTCACGGTATTGCCGCAGGCGGTGCATCTGAACGTCCTGTATTTCGACACGTTTTTGAATTCCGCGCCACAACGGGGGCATTTATACAAAAGTTTTTCAAGGGTTTCCGCCAGGCGCAAGCCGTAAACCTTTCTGTTCTGCTCCTTGAAAGCGACGTTGTCGTCGTACGAAAAGTTTTTCAGGATATATTCGTATATTTCTTCGTTCGACATATCGCCGATATCGTCGGTGCTTAAAAGGGGTTCCATTTTAAGCGTAACTTTCCCGGGACGTTTCTTTCCCCACTTCGGGCGGGTAACGTAACTTCCGACGGTGATCCCCTTGATTACCGGGCAGTTCAGAAACTTAATAAGTTTCCCTATCGACGGCGCGATATACCCTGTCGAGCCGTCCACCGTAATGCGCCCTTCGGGGAACAACAATACGCTGTTTCCGTTGTCAAGATTGCGTTTTATATGCTTTATGCACGAAAAATCGCTTGTAAACTGCTTTTTAGGTATTGCGCCGAAATCGGTGAACAATTTTCCCAAAAACTTCATATAAAAAACGTTGCTGGTTACGACCACGTTAACAGGGTGCGGATACACGCAGTTTGAAAAATATAAAAAGTCAACCCAAGACGTGTGATTTCCAAGCACCAGAAACGGACCTTTCAGCCCTTTGATTGCGGATTTGTCGACTTTGAATCCGTACCTTATTCTTCCGACGACTTTGAAAAGTCGCGCGCAAAAGCGGTACAACGGCATGTTTATCGTCGATTGTTCCAGCATCGTCTTTTTGTTTTTTTTCGTCGATTCTTGTTTCAAAATTTCCCCTTTCAGTCAAAGTATCGTTTGTGCAGTTCCTCGATTGCAAGCACGAATTTCGTACTGAACAATCCTTCGGTAAACGCAAATCTGTAAATATTCCCGTCTTCGGACACTTCCAGATTTTCGCCCATCTTAAAGGCAATCGTGCCACGGTTTTCGATTTTGAATTCCAGCGATTTGTTTTCGCCCGTTTTCCCGACGTACTTTATGCCGTCTTTGGACACGGAAAGAGTGCCTTCCCCGTCTTTTACGAATTTATTGAGTTTTTCGTTGTTGACGTAAAGTGCGACTTTCCCTTCGAGCCTGAAATTTTCGTCCGTGACCTGTTCTTTCAGATCCTGCCTTTCAAAGTCGTACCAGTCGCTTATATAATCAAAAGTTTTGCCTTTAATCGCGTGGAGTATTCCGTCGCGCCCGTACTCGACGGTATTTCCGCACTGCTCGCATTTCATAACGTTGCCTTTCGTGACGTTTTTGAATTCCGCGCCGCAACGGGGGCATTTATAAAGGATTTTTTCAAGTCCTTCCGCGCGCTTATTGCATCTTGAAATTTTCCTGTGTTCTTCCACAAGGTTTCTGTTGTCGTCAAAGCGCAGGCTGTTTGTGATTTTTGCGGCGATGTCCGCCGCCGACATATTTTTGATTTCTTCTTTTGTCAGAACCGGCGCGAGTTTCAGCGTGACTTTCGTGCGGCGGGGTTTCCCCCATTTCGGTCCGCCGGTGTATCCGCCGTGAGTAACGCCCGCAACGACAGTGCAGTCCAGAAACTTAATAAGTTTCCCGATCGACGGCGCGATATAGCCCGTCGTACCGTCAATCGAAACGCGACCTTCCGGGAAAAGCAAAACGTGCGTGCCCGCGTCGATATTCTTTTTGATTTGTTTGATGCACTGAAAATCCGCCGTGAATTGTTTCTTTTTAATCGTGCCGAACGACCTTATGAACGCGCCGTAGACCTTGCGATAAATCATATTTTCCGCAACGACGAAATTTATGGGCTTTGGATAAACGCCGGCTGTAAAATACAAAAAGTCAATGGGCGACGTGTGGTTGCCCACGATAAGATACGGCCCTTTTACGCCTTTTAGTGCGGATTTATCCGTCCTTACCCCGACGATGATTTTCGAAAGACCGATAAGCACGGGCATCAGCGTGCGGTAAAGAAACATATTTATTGTTTTTTTGTCGTTTTTCCTGCTTTTGACTGCCATTTTCCTTATCCTACTTTATGTATTATAATATAGTATTTGAAAAAAATCAACGCGGATTTTTAATTTTTGTCGATTTGTTTCGGCGCATAAAAAAACGTCGCGCTTTCGCACGACGCCTTTGACTTGATTTTGTTTTCCTTATACGTTAAGAAGACGGAAGATTTTGCCCTTCATAATCATCGATACAAGGTCAAACAACCAGATGAGCCAGCCGCCGAAGATACGAATGATACCGGCAACGATTTTGCCTTCCGAAAATCTTGTAACGACGCCCAATACCCATGCGGTAACGGGAATGATTGCCAAAATAATGCTTACTATTCTTGAAAGACCAAAGTAGTCTTTTTTGCTTGCTGCCATACAATTCCTCCAAGTATTTTGTTGTTTATATTTTATCACCTTGCGCGGGTGTTGTCAATAACGTTTATAAATTGATTGTGTCAAGTGTTTTCAGCATAAAATCGAAAATTTTTTATTTTCTTTTCAAAATCGCTCTCAAAATTGACGAAAAGCCATCTGTAATCCCATCTAAACCCACCACGCTAGCTGAAAATGGATATACCTTCGATGGACGTTGATTTTCGTGAACGCGCATAGAATATCGCACAGTCTCTTTTTTTGTTTTTTTCCTTCGGACAATATTGCGAAATTCTCCGCCGTTAAAATAGTATGCGCGCAAATTGGCAATTCTGCCGGCACCTTCAATGCTCCACCCCATCGGGCGAGAAGATAAACGAGCGGAAAGAACGTGCGAGACGTGTCCTTCGGCGGCGCAGCTATGCGCCGGCGTTAAATCGATCTCGTCAAAATTGTTTTCGAGATAAAAAAGTCCTTTCGACACGGTTTTCCGGTCGGATAACTTTTGCTTGCTCTGATAGGTGTTCTGATACAAAGTCCGGACGGTATCAAAATCTTTTGCGTATAGCGCAGCAATTATACCCTTACGCAAGCGTTTATTGCCGAAACTTGCGCCTGTTACACTTTTGAAAACATGGAATTTGTCGAGATGGTAGCTTGCTCGCGGAAAGAAATTCAATCCGCCTTTGATCCAGTTTGCCCCGTCACCGGAGATATGTATCGCTGCTTGGCTGCACCGATAAGCAGAATACAGATAATCGGCGACGTTCGCCCACAGGTCGTCCGCTTCATTATCTACTGTCACAAAATATCGAGGATTTATAAGTTCCGCGCGTCCTTTGCACACGGAACGTGTCCCTTCATGCACATATACGAGCTTGACTTCCGCACTTTTCCCATTATTGAGATGGATATGATCTTCGTCCGCTTCGATAAAAATGTCGCCGACCGTTTTCATGGACGGTGCCGGTGTCGGAACGTCCAGAGCGTCAGTATCAATTCGTTTAACGAGATTATGCACGGTTTGACGCGACACACGGTGCCCTACAAGCTCACTTGCTTTACCATAACTTGTTAGCGTCGCCTTCGAGACGAGATCCGCTTGAAGGTTTTTTTCAATTCGCTCATACTTTTTGAGTTGCAAGAGCTCATCGACCGCAAAGAAATACCGCGCGGTCTGTTTGTCGAAATAAAGCTTGCGACGAAGAGTAACCTCACCCATCGAGGTAAGCAGCCGCCGAGTTTTCGAGCAGTTTTTTATAATAACCTTTCGCTTGTTGCGACGCTCATCAAAAACACGATCTACCTCTTGATAAATCCGTTCGACGATTTGCACACCCAACCTGTTGACTGTCTCCTGCGTCCTCTCGACTATATCAGATAGAGAACGCCACCCAACGCTGTCGGCAAGATCGGAGATGATCCGCGATACACTCGCACGGATCACGCCCTCAATTTCCGTTTGAAAATCCATTTTTTGTTATACCTCCCAAAAACGCCGCACAATGGCGCTATTTGCCTCAAATTTACAAATTGTGGACTCGTTGAGTAATTCATCAAAAAACGCCGTACAAGCCAAATTACACACTCACACGGCGTGTTATAAATTTTGAAATCTTATAATTATTTTCCGCGTCCCTTGCCCGGATTTGGTTTCTTTTGTTTGCCGGCAGCGCCTCGCTGTTCCTGCTGCCGTTCCGTCGGACGAACTTGTCCGGATTGCGGTTCCTGTCGGACTTGCTCGTTCTGACGGGCGACATACTCGCCGTATTCCTCATCAATCTTCTTCGCACTCACTTCCATTGCGCGCGCAATACGTTCCTCCTCTGTGAGAGACTTTTTGCTTTGAACACCCGCCCCGTTTTGTTTTTCCGACAAATTACCGCTGCGTTGGTCGAGCTGTTCAGATTGTTGTGCAGCAAGCGATTTTACAACTGCCGTCAAATCGTGCTGCTTCCCTATATCAGTAACGTCAATCTTTTTGACACATTCAGTGAGCCACGGCTGCTCCTTAACAACAGCAGCCATTATGTCGTTGACTTGATCACTATCAAGTTTCGCGTTAGAAATATATCCAGATCCTTGCCTGTGTGTAAAATCGTGTTTCTCAAAAGATTTTTTCAGCAAACCATACCCATTTGGATAAAGAGACATCGCCCTCATTTGCTCGGTGTCTAAATCAAAGTTAATTGCTTTTCTTATACGCCGTTCCATATCTATACCGCAAATAATGGGTTGTTCTTTCTCTGTCTTTCGAGTACATCTATATCCTGAAACGGAAGTTCCTCATTGTCGTCATTATCATACCATATCCACTTTGTACAATATTTGCCAAACCAATGTGTTTTCTTCAAAACAATTGCCGCTAAATTTATGCGGGTATAATAATCTTTCGTCGGATCGCCAGAATAAAGCACCGCTCCGTCCGGCTGCACCTCTTTAATGCAACCGTTATTAAACTGCCCATCGATCACACGCCAAAGATCGGCAAGATTGTACTTACCGTCTGTTTTAATGCGATCCTCATCAAGTTTTATCAGCATTTTCATCATAACTGAACTACCTCGCAGTGTTTTTCTTTGTGTTTTATTTTCCGCGCCCCTTGCCCGGATTTGATTTCTTTTGTTTGCCGGCAGCTTCTCCCTGTTTCTGCTGCCGTTCTACCGGTCGAGCTTGTCCGGCTTGTGGTTCTTGTCGAGCTTGCTCGCTCTGATGGGCGAGATACTCACCATACTCCTCGTCGATCTTCTTCGCGCTCACTTCCATCGCGCGTTCTATACGCTTCTCCTCTGTAAGCGACGTCATTTTATTATCACCATCTTTGGTTTCGTCGGCGTGCTGCGTCTGGCTGTCTTTTGACGACGGATCGATAAGGCGGTTCGCCCGGTTCAAAAGCCGCAAATACGTCTCTTGATCCATATCCTTCGCCGTATATACTCGAATACCCTCTTTTTGCAATTTCTCAACGATATAACGGTTCGCCCACTCTTTCTCACCAACAAGATAGTTTTTGCCTTCGGCAGTTTTATAAAATACGGCAAAATAGTTAATTGAGTTGTCATAAGCAAACGCCATATCCGAGCGTTTTATAAATTCGGACAGAAGATCCAAACTGCGCTCATAGCGCCCTTTTACCCTTTCCGGCGTCAAGTATGTATCGTTATCCCTTCCGCGCTTTGCGATACGCGCAAGATTAATCTCCGGGTTTTCTGTCGTCACATAAATTGTGGTGATTTTATAGCCCATCGCCTTGATACGGTCTAAATCCGCCAAATGCGACGGGTGCGAGGCGACGCTTTCGTAAATAATATCCAAACCGTCTTTCAGATAATCTTCACGGTAACTTTTTGCAAGGACGCTTGCGGCTTTCATACGCTCCGTCTTATCGAGCTTTTGTAAAACCGGCTCCTTTTCCAACTCATCGGCGCAAATATACTCGAAGCCTTGATATTCATCAAGGCTCCTCAAATTTTTGATTAACGTGCTTTTTCCGCTGCCGTTTGCTCCGGCAAAAAATACATATTCCATACATCAAATTTTGCCTTTGGCTTTCAAGGCATTGTACTTTTTCATTCCGTTTTCCAACGCCCGATAGTACCTATCGTCCTTTGTCATAGGAATGCTCGGATTTTTTTCTTTGGGAGAGCGAGCCGCAAGATCCGCCAGCGCGATTGCTTTTGCTATCCCTTCGATTTCACGATCACTAAACGTCACTTTTTTGTTGTCGTCCATAACGGCTACCTCCTTCTTTTCTTTGCACTAATATTATATACGATTTACCGGCAAAAGTCAACGGTTTCACGACAAATAGCTTGCCGGGCTTGTCGAGCTTGTCTGACAAGTCTAAACTGCTTTTCGTTTGGCAAGGTTTTATGTCATCTACACACTATTTTTCTTTTGTGTTTTCGGCTTGCTGAGCTTGCTCAGCTTGTTTGGCTTGTTCGATAGGCTCATTAGAAAAACGCTCACCGACCATTTCCTCGTCGGCGGTTTGTGATACCTCGCCCTCTTTCATTCGCAGATCTTCGTCTTGTATGCCGAGGCGCTTTATGTATTCGAGTGTCGTCTCGTTCCAGCCGTCAGTAAACAGATTAGTATCGACCGTTTCCCAGTACCAGCCGTCATACATTACCATATCGCCCGTGACGTTATAGCCACCGGTCAAAAATTTGCGGATACTCTGTTCTGTCTCGGCGGGATTGCTGCCGGTAAGTTTATAGACGGTATAGGTCTTATCTCCGCTAAAACCGCCCTCATAACGATCGACACCTTCCACAAATGCCGGATCAAGTTCTTTGAGCTGCTTTGCAGTATAAAGCGAATTTTCCTCTTTCAGACCTTGCCAGTCATAGACTATGCCGTAAATGTCTTCACGCTCACGCTCTTTCAGATAATGGGAGCTAACATAGTCCGAAATCTTTTCTGCGTCGCTCGCTGCGGAATAAAATTCTTTCGGATTATCTTTGACGGCTTTCAACCACGACGCCAAATACGCTCCGTGATTTTCAAAGTGCTTGCCTTCGACCGATATGCCGAGTTCCGTTTGTATAAATACGCTTGCCAGTTCCGCTCGCAATTCTTCCCGTGCGTAATCCGGACTGCCGAATATACCTTTCAGCGAACGGTTCAGACGGCTTTCGTGTCCGGCGCCTCGCTGTTCGCTATCACCGTTTCAATCAGATCGTTCTGCCGGGCGCGCTCCTCTACCGCCATCTCCGGCGTCTGGATCAGCTCATATTCCGGCAGCTTGTCGCATTGCTGCGCATTGAACACTTGGTAAAACTTAATGACCGGACGGACGTTTTCCTGCTTATATTCCTGTTTTTCTTCGTCGGTCATTCCGTCGAGCGTCTTTACATCGAACGGCTTTTTGGTCTTTTTGTCGTACCACGTCCAGAAAAAGATCTCACTCGATTTTTCACCGCTCTTGACGTTCCCGCCGAACTCCTTGACTTGATTGAACGTGAACCAGCGGGGATCCCGGTAGCCGTGTTGCAATGCTATGACGTAGAGATAAAACGCATTCAGCCCTTTATAGTTTCTTTGTGTTTTTCCGTTGAGGGGAGAAATAGACGGTGCTTTGTACCAGCCCGCCTCCCATTGCGCCGGATCCTGTTCGATGAACGAAATCAGAGTATCGACCATCTTCTTCCGTTTCTCTTCGACTTTCTGCTTGTAGTCCATAGTTCACACCCCTTACTCGAAATCGATCAGAACCTGTTCGGAGGGCTCATCGTCCGGAATATCTGACGGATCCGTCGCAGCTCCAAAGTTCTGCTCTGTCCACTCCTCTATACTCACACCATCACGAGCATAGAAAGCAACGGAGCTGGCAGCCCTCTGACTTCGAGCCTGTTCAAGCAATGCCCCGATGACGTCATCATCAAGCTGTCCATCAGTCACTGCTCGCGGTTCTCGCAACAATCTATCCTCGTTCTCTGTGATGTGCTTTTTTACCTTCGCCATACTCCACCTCTTTTGAGAACACAAGAAAAAGACTGTGCGGCTGCGCCTTTCTCTCTGTCTCTATGTTTACTACAAAACAAGTCGCCTTGTTCATATCTTCTGTCAAAAACGTCGTCCCCTATATTCTTTTATACTTGCACATAGGTTTTCTTGTGTTTTCACTAAAAGATAAAATAATAATATATAAATTACTATCTTTATTCCGCCGTTTGCGGATTATCCGTCGTCGGATTATCCGTCATCGGATAATCCGCGAACGGCGGATAATATTAGGGTATCACCCCTCCTACTCCTAACTATATATAGGTGTTTTATCAATCGGAACAGGAGGAATGTTGATTTTATAATCATATCCGGAAAATTGTCCTTTACTGTCTTTATAAGGTATTCGTTCTAAATAACCAAGTCGCTCAATATGCTGAATCGCAGCACTCACAGCGTCTTTTTTCTCGCCTCTGCAATCGTCCAATCGATTACCGTTTTCATCAGTTTCATTCACTAATGCAACCAGTCCGTGGATCGAAAACTCCCAGCCGTTCGGCAAGGAAAATATAGTGCATAGTAACCCCCTGCTTCGATAGTCAAGGCGTTTATCGAAAAAAACCTCGTTAGGAATTATCGAGTATTTGTCCTTTATGACGTTAATTAGCTTGCCCATCTCTTTTCTCCTGTAAAACAAATGGCGTTAGAGCCAATATGCCCTAACGCCATAATAACCGTGTTCATATTGACCTGACAACCTCTCTCTATTTTCTCCCACTTTTCCAAGTGAGAGAGATTGTCGGGTCACCCGCATTAAGTTTAATGTCTATAAGTAAATAATAGAGTGACCCAACAGTCACCAAAATTTTACACTATCTATAAATTCTTGAACACGGGTTCGGCTTGTTTTCCGTTCAGTGCAAGTTTCACCGCGTCGGGGACGATTGAAAAATCGGCGATGAGCGATTTCGTTTTTATGTCGGGCGCGTCCTGTCCCATCGGTACAAAGTATACGTTCTTCGTGTTCAGAAGATGACCGAGATTTTTTGCGTTCGCGCCCAGCGCGTCGTTGCTCGACAGCGCGATAAGCACGGGACGGCAGTTTCTGAGATGCGCCTTGACCGCAAGCGTTACGGGAGTGTCCGTTATGCCGTTTGCGAGTTTTGAAAGCGTGTTCCCCGTGCAAGGGCACACGACGATAAGATCGAGTTTTTCTTTCGTACCGAGCGGCTCGGCGTTCACAAGGTCGCATATCGGATATTTCCCCGTGATCCGCACCGTTTCGGAATAAAAATCTTTCGCCTTATAAAAGCGTGTGTCGAGATTGCAGGTATTATACGAAAAAATCGGCACAAGTTCATATCCTTTGTCGACAAGCGCCTGCATTACCGCAAGCGTTTTTGAAAAGGTGCAAAAACTGCCCGTTACCGCATATCCGATTTTTGTCATAGTTTCCCCTCCGTCACGATTTTTGCGATTATTTGCCCCGCCGATTCGCTTCTGTACTTCACCGGGAGCGCGGGATACACGCCGTATTTTATCGACAGTTCCGCCATCAGGTTTTTGTCAAAGCCGTACGGCGGCGACGCGATATCGACGATTTCGGCGTCGGGTTTCATTTTTGTCAATCGCGCTTCGTCGATGATTCGCGCCGGCGCGGTGTTCACGATAAAATCGAATTCTTCGATACTTTCGCCGTACGGAAGCGCGTTTGCGCCCTTTTTTACGCTGTCCGCGCGCGACGTCATCACCGATACTTTCACGTTAAGCCTTAAAAGTATATCGACGATTTCCTTGCCCGACGCGCCGTTGCCGACGACAAGCACTCTTTTGTCCGAGATTTTCGTCTTTGATTTTTCCAAAAGTATGATAAGCACGCCTTCCGCGGTCAGCACGGAATTCTCTTTTTTGAATTCTTCGACGTCGCCGTATTTAATCATTTTTACGGACTTTTCAGCAAGAATCCGCCGTGCGTCCTCGTCAAAATCGAACGCGTACGCCCGCGCGCCCCACGGTATGCGCTTCGTGTCTTCTTTTATGACCTTAACGTTCGGCTGAAACACGCACACGACGTCCTGCGTTTTTTCGACGGACAGAAGTTTTCTTGCCTCGTTCATTCTTTCGTCGTTTCCGAAAACCATATACATATCGACCACCCCATATTGTAGCCTATGAATACGGCTGTCGCGCGGTGAATGTGTCAAGGCGGGAATTTTCAAACTATGCCAGACAAGATTAAAACGAACCGTGGTCTGACGGCGAATTTTTGACTAATACATCGTTACGCTCACGGCTTATACATCAAGTATTAACCCGTTCGCGTGCCTTGTCTTAGCCTAAAATTTCACCGTCGGACTTGCCCGCAACCAAAACGCCGATATTTCCGATGATTTTTGGTAAAGGCGAACGCAGACGTACTATACGTACTTCAAGCGAGAATTTGACAAAAAGCGCGGAAATTGCGGCATTTCGGCAAGGTTCATTTTAATCTTGTCTGGCATACTGTAAAAGGGGGGCGGTTATGAACAAGACTTATTTTTTAGGCAGCAATACGGCATACGGATTTTTCGGCGACTTTTCGCATCTTACGCGCGGCAAGACGGTGATATTGAAAGGCGGCGCTGGGACGGGGAAATCCACGTTAATGAAAAAGGTCAACGAGATCGCGCTCGACGCCGGATTTATGACGGAAACTTATCGTTGCAGCAGCGACGTTTCGTCTTTCGACGCGGTGTTCGTTCCGTCAAAGAATTTTGCGGTAATCGACGGGACTTCTCCGCACGTTACGGAAGCGGAAATTCCGCTTGTGTCGGGCTTTGTGTTCAATCTTCTCGACGCGGCGGACGAAAAGAAAATCGCGCCGTACAAAGACGATATAAAATATGCAGTATCCTGCAAGAAACAATACTTTAACGACGCGTATTGCAATCTTAACTGTGCAAACTTGATTTTTGAAAATAATAAACGGAAACTTGCCGCCGCATTTAATAAAGCCGTCGCAAGTGCCGCAAAAGATACTTTTGCCGCGCTCGAACTATCACACGGATTGCGCGAAACTCGCTTTGTCGCCGCAATTTCGGACGAAGGTTTCGTCGACTTTTTAAGCGACGATTTCAAGGCTTCATATACGATCGGCGTGCGCGCGGAATATCCCGAAATTATTATGCTTTATATCACGAAACTTTTGTCGCTTTTGGCGGCGAACGACGTGGAATATACGGCTTTCCGCTCGCCTTTTTCGCCTGACTTTTTTGACGCGTTAAAGGTCGGAAACGTCGTTATCGCGGATATTGACAGACTTCAAAAATGCGACGAAATAATAACTTTGGACGCGCCCGTATCCTTGACGCTTCGTAACGATCTGGACGCCGCAGAAAACCTTCATCGCACGTTTGTTGACAAGGCAATCGCAAATATCCGCCTTGCCCGCCTTACCCATATCGGCATCGAGAAAATTTATTCGCCCGCAATGGACTGGACGGACGTCAACAATAAAACCGACAAAATCTTATGCCTGCTTTTCGATTGTTGATTTGTTAAAAAATGTAAATCCGCAACCTGTATATAATCTTCCTTTCTTGCAAATACTACAAGTACCAAATAAAAGGAGAGATTGTATGGCGAAAAACAGACAGAATGCCAAAGAAAAGGCATCTTCCAAGAAAGCCGCTACAAGCGCAAACCGCGCTGCGTCAACCAAGTCCGAAAGCGACTGCTGCGGATGCGGCAAAGACAAATAATTAACTTTTTTTGGAAGACGGAAAAACCGAAGCGTTTGCCTCGGTTTTTTTGTTTATGTTTTTTATTTCCGCCCTACAATATCGTCAAGCGACGCGTCGAAATAGTCCGCAATCTTCACAAGGTTTTCAAGCCCGATTTCACGCTGACAGTTGACATAGCGGTGCAAAGTCTGCGTGGGTATGCCGATATCTTTCGCCACCTGATTTATGCTTCTATTCCCTATATATTCTTTCAGTACTTTTGCGAATCTTTCCTTGTACATAAACACACTATATCACCGAATGGTGTCATCTTCTTGACATTTCACCGTTTGGTGATATATAATATTTATATACACTTTGGGAGGAAATAAAATGACAAACGAAAAAATCGCCGCAATTACGGCACAATTTACAAAAGATATCCCCGACGGCTCTTCTCTTGCCTTGCAACAAGCTTTGAAAAACATCCCCGACGAAGCGTATTCGAGCATTGTCGCAATACAGACAAAATCCCCCGTGACGGTAATTCTTCTGTCTATTTTTCTCGGCGGACTCGGCGTTGACAGGTTTTATATCGGCGACATCGGGCTCGGAGTTGCAAAACTCTTACTCGGTTGGTTGACTTTCGGGATATGGCCACTTATCGACATTTTCCTTTGTTATAAAAAAGCAAAAGAATATAATTATCAAAAATTGACGCAAGCTATCGTCGCGTCTTCAAATTAAAAATAAAGCACCGCGGTTGCGGTGCTTTCGTTTTATAAGGTAAGATTCATTTCTTTCAGTTTTTCGTCAAGGCTGAATTCTTCGATTTTCCCTTTTGTCACAAGGAAGTCGCGCTTACCGAGTGCGAAAATATATCTGTCCGATTTAATGCTGTCGCTGTAAACGTCCATGACTTCCGCGTCGGGCAACACTTCTCTGAACCTTCTGACCTTTTCGGCGTGGCGGCACACTTCGGAGCGCATAATTCCGTGCTTTCTGTCGTGTGTCGTGCAGATGACGTAATCGACGTTCATTCGCCGTGCGATTTCTTCAATCAGGAAGTCCGGGCTTGCGCTGATAAGCACCGTCGTGCGTTTGCGGTTTTCGGGTTTGAACCAGTCGTAAACGTATTTTTCGTACTTATCCCAATACTTTTTCACGTTCTTTTCGTTGTTGATAAGGCGGATATACAAAAACGCCACCTTCTTGCACGTGCGGACGGATATTATGTGCGTCAGCATCATCATGCCCCAGATAAATTGAAACGGCAGCAACAGTATGATCCACGGATTGTGCACCATGCAAAAGCCCCAGTATTTCAGCGCGCTGTCAAACGGCACAACCGTCTTGTCAAAATCGTAAATGTCAACTTGCATAATTAAAGATTCTTTCCCCACTTTTTGAGTTTTCCGTCGCCGATAAGGTCAAAACCACACCTTTCAAGGACTTTTTCGGATTTTACGTTATCTTCTCTTGTTTCGGCAAAAACTCGGTTTACGCCCAACAGAGCCGCCAATTTCAGCAACCCTTTCACGCTTTCGGTCATGTAGCCTTTGCCTTCGTACTTTTTGTTAAGACCGAACCTGATTTCCGTTTTGCCGTCCTTCGGCGCACCCTTGAAGCCGATGCTCCCGATGACAACGCCTTTCAGCTCGATAAGCCACGTTGTCAGAAAGACTTTGTTATCCTCGTCTTCCCTTACTTCTTCCGCGCACCGCCCGAGTATGCTTTTCAATTCGTCGTTTATGCTTTCGCCGTCGTATTTCGCGTCGTACTCTCTTTCAAATTCTTTCACGTCGCGCGACAGCGTTTCCAACATATCCGCGTCAAGCGGCACGATTCTGAGCCTTCCCGTTTCGATAACCATATTTAGATTTTACCATACTTTTAATTTGTTTCAAACAACTTTCGCACAAAAAAACCGTGACTCTCGCCACAGTTTTCCCGTTTCTTATTTTCTCATTTATCCTAACGTTAATATTGATTGATAGTATTTATTTTCGATTGGCATATAATCATAAAAACTCAAACCTGACTTTGCTTCCTGAAAACGCCAAAAACTTTGATGATTTTTGAAAATGGTGAAGATTTTGGCGTTTTTTACAAAGTAAAAAGCACTTACGTTTCGTAAGTGCTTTTTTTTGGAATTCGGCGGCTACATACTCTCCCGGGCCGTGTCCAGCCAAGTACCATCTGCGTAGAAAGGCTTAACTTCTGTGTTCGGTATGAGAACAGGTGGACCCCTTTCGCTATCGCCACCGAAATGGTTGAATGTTTCTAATGCACATTCACAACTGCATAAACTTGAGATTGGATTTCATAGTAACCTTAAATGCGTTTTAAACTTATTTGTATAATGACTTCATCAATTTCTTGATTAAGCCCTCGACCTATTAGTATCGGTCAGCTGAACACGTTACCGTGCTTACACCTCCGACCTATCAACCTTGTAGTCTTCAAGGGGTCTTACTATCTTATGATATGGGATATCTAATCTTGAGGTGGGTTTCACGCTTAGATGCTTTCAGCGTTTATCCCATCCGCACATCGCTACCCTGCTGTGCCGCTGGCGCGACAACAGGTGCACCATAGGTGCGTCCACTCTGGTCCTCTCGTACTAGGAGCAGATCCTCTCAAATATCCTACGCCCACGATGGATAGGGACCGAACTGTCTCACGACGTTCTGAACCCAGC